>Ga0187779_10000002_pt1 | contig 195685 bp, 181 predicted proteins | sample 1015_Q2_SP10_10__FD_132435 | JGI IMG/M metagenome (GOLD analysis project Ga0187779, IMG submission 132435) | Tropical peat soil microbial communities from peatlands in Department of Meta, Colombia - 1015_Q2_SP10_10_MG | ecosystem: Environmental > Terrestrial > Soil > Wetlands > Peat | place...
TGCAATCGTTGCGGAATTTGCGGTTCGACTTACTTCCTTCAGTTGTTGATTCAAGTTTCCTGGTGGTCTTACCGCGAGGGTCACACCCGTTCCCATCCCGAACACGGAAGTTAAGCCTCGCTGGGCCGATGATACTGCGCTGGAAACGACGCGGGAACGTAGGTCACCGCCAGGATAATTTTCACAAGGCCGCATTCGCGAAAGCGAGTGCGGCCTTTTTTGTTCTGGGGCCCGGCTTCTCGATTGCACGGCGTGGCCCGCTGTATCATCTGAAATAGTGGAGGATGAAGATGACTACGGCTGCCCGTAGACAAAAGATAGGGGTCCAATCAGCAAATCTGATGCGGCTACGTGACTGCGTTTCGTCAGTCGATGCCGATATCGACTTGGACGCCAAATGGAACGTCCTTGATATCGATGCTAGTGTCAACCGATGTACGGCCGCTGCCACAGAAGCCCTGAAATTGGACACGCCGCGTCTATCGCTGGAGCAACGAATTCATCTTCACCAGATCTTCTTATCGATGAGGCACGCCCACGAAGCGGTCCGCGAACTTCTGAGAAACGAAGGTAAGCGGGCTCTCGCAGTCAGTGTGATGCCCTTGGTGCGTGCACAGGTAGAGACGCTCTACGCCCTTTGTCTCATCATCGAGCAACCATCCGTCCTTGGCGATTACATGAAAGACGGCTGGAAGAAACTCTTTGTTCGCCACATTGCGATGCGGGAGGAATGCCGATCACTTCCGAGAGTCATGGAAGGCTTGTCGAAGCAGCTCCAGTGGATTGATCAGATGCAGGTCGCGTCCGGCGTAACGAACGCCGAGAGGGAAACGATCGAGGCCGAAGAACTTGGGGTTGCGCTCCCTGTCGGAGTTAGCCCAACGCACATTACCCCGTTCCCGATGCCCAAGAAAGTGATCTCGAAGATATCCGACGCTGACCGCAAGCGAATGCTAATGCTAATGCGTTTGTATCCAGAGTACTCGTTCCTCTGCGGCTTCGTCCACTTCTCGCCAGCGAGCGTGATCTTGGCGAGCCTTCTAGACCCTCGCCAGCCTTTTCGGGCGATGTTTACGTCCGGACAAATCGAAGAAATGTTCCAGAAGGAAATTGCCGGACCAGCTGTTTGGTTCGACGTCCTCAGCGTCGTTCAATGCTGCTCGGAGCTCTTGGATATCTACCCAGGTGATGTTGAGCTCGCGCGATGCTGTGCGGATGCATGGAAGCCGCTCAGCGAAAACACATTCATTGGCCGCGTCATTTGGAAATTGAGAGCGAGGAGGCTCCTCGGGGTGATCGCCTGAAGTGGCGCCGGCCGCTGCCGAATCGGGAATGTTGGGTACGAAATCCGGCTCCAGTTGTTTGGTCTAGGCCGTGAGCTTGAGCTTCATTTTCACGCAGCTATATTTCTCCCCTCCCTGAATGTTGCGGAGGGTCCGCTCAACCTCTTTGAATTTTCTGAAACCAGTCGGGAATTTCAAAGCTTGGAAAGAAGGTTTCGAGAAGAGCACCTTGTACCCGGGACTCTCGTCCTTCTCCTTTATCGCTCCTTGAAGCCGCGATGCAATGTTGAGAGGACGGCCCATATACTCCTGTCGTCCCATCATCCGTATTCTTATTAATTGCCCTCGATCAACGCCGAAAGTCAGGCCGAGTGGTCTCGGCTGACCTTGCAACTGAGGGAGAACACGCTTAGCCAGTTGGTGATGGAAGTATTTACATAGCTTGTCTAAGAAAGTAATAAGTGACTCTCCAGAAGTCTGCCCTGGAAATAGGAGCACCCAGCCGTCACCTATGAACTTGTGGACTTCAAAGCCTTGCTCTGCAGCTTCTGACTTGAGGAAATTCTTCACAGCAATGAGGAGATTTCGCATGACTCGTTGATTATTGGAAAGCATCAAGTCTTCTAGCATGTTAGACGACGAGCAAATGTCAAAGAAGACGACGGTTCTTTCGACTACATCCGGGTCCTCTGCCTCTCGAGTCACGGCTTTCCTTCCCTTTCTCGTTGCTGGAATTTAGCGTGAATGAGTATCAGCGAGTGCCCACGGTTGTCAAATGTGTAACGCGCAGCACCAAAATCAGCACATCCTCACGGTTCGGCACGGTAGCGGTGCACCGGGAAGCTCCTGTATCTTTGTGCGGAGAGGCGGGGATGCAAGAGACGGGGATACACAGCATCGAGCTGATCGTTCTGGTGATGCTGATTCTCGTCGTGGCGTTTGCGGCTCTGGCGAAGCGGCTGCACACGCCGTACCCGATCATTCTCGTGATCGGCGGGCTCGTCCTGAGCCTTTTCCCGCGGGGACCTCACGTCGAACTGAATCCAGAGATCGTGTTTCTGTTGATCCTGCCACCTCTGCTTTTTTCTGCAGCAGCCATGACTCCATGGCGCGATTTCCGCTACAACCTCGTCAGCATTGTTGGTCTCGCGTTTGGGCTCGTCGGATTCACGGTGGTCGGTGTGGCGGCGGCGTCGCGGTGGATCCTGCCGCGCTTTGACTGGCGGATGGGACTTGTGCTCGGCGCAGTGGTCTCGACGACCGACGCGATCGCGGCGACATCGATCGCGCACAGGCTGGGCCTGCCGAAGCGCATCGTGGACATTCTCGAGGGAGAGAGCCTCGTCAACGACGCGACGGGCCTGCTGGCTCTGCAAATCACGACCGCGTTGCTCGTAACGGGCCAAAGGCCCTCCGTGTTTCAAAGCATCTGGGAACTGCTCTATCTGGTGTTCGGCAGCATTGCGATTGGATTAATCGTCGGCAAGTTGATCCACCTTCTCGAATTGAAGATCGTAGACGCGCCCATCGAGATTACGATCAGCTTGATTGCGCCGTATTTCGCTTATCTCGCGGCGGAGGAAGCGCGAGCCTCGGGAGTGATGGCGACGGTCGCCTGCGGGCTCTATCTGGGCCACAAGAGCTCACTCTATCTGTCGCGGGGCGCGCGGCTCACGGGGCAGGCCGTGTGGGAAACGCTGACATTTGTGCTAAACGGATTCGTCTTCCTGCTGATCGGGATTCAACTGCCGTACATCCTCGCAGGAATTCGCACGCACCATCTCGGCGGACTGCTGCTGTTGGGACTGATGTTCAGCGGAGTGGTGATTCTGCTGCGGATGATCTGGGTGTATCCGGGCGCGGCGCTCTCGTTTTTCATCCGGCGCCGGCTGCTCCACCATCACGAAAGCCGGCCGGACGCGAAATCGATCTTCATCATCGGGTGGACGGGGATGCGCGGAGTGGTCGCGCTGGCAGCCGCCATCTCGCTTCCCGAGATGCTGGACAGCGGCGAACAGTTTCCTGAGCGCAACGTGATGATCTTTCTCACGTTTTGCGTGATCTTTGTGACCCTCGTCCTACAGGGGCTCACTCTGCCTTCTCTGATCCGGCGCCTGGGATTGGCGGGAGCGGCCGGACACAATGTCGAGGAAGAACACGCGCGGCAGGAAATGGTAAAGGCGGCGATCGCGTATCTCGAACACAGTCGTGAGGACGCTGAAGCCGAATTCGCTCCTGTGTACGACGAGCTGGTGCACACGTATCGGCGGCGCCTGAATGCGCTCGAAAGCAATCATGAAGCCGAGCCCGGAGCACGGCCGGACGATTATCAAAGATGGCGGGACGTGTCGCGGCAGGTGGGGGCGGTGCAGCGCGCCACGGTGCTGTTGCTCCGGAGTCAAAATAAAATCAACGACGAAGTGATGCGAATGCTCGAGCGCGAGCTCGACTTGAACGAGGCGCGATTTGGGGCCTCGGACCACGGCTGATTCCCCGGCGGAGCCTGCATGAGCGCGAAACCGAAATCGTTCCGATTCATGGCGACTTTGTACCGGATTTGGATGATGCGGCACATCGACGTGCCGGAGGAGGTCGCGCGGGTATTGCAGAGACAAATGGCGAAAAGCCGCGCAGCCGGAAAAGCGGTGAAGCCCAAATACATCCCAGTCGTTGCGACGGTGAATCGTGCGAGCGCCCGGACAACGCTTGTCCCAGCAGGCGGCGGACGATTCCGGATGCAGGTCAACACGGCGTTGCGCAAGGCGGCGCGGGTCGATACCGGAGAGGTTGTGAGCGTAGAGCTGCGGATCGATCGCGAGTCGCGGACTCTTCCCGTGCCTCCCGACCTGCGCGAAGGATTGAAGCAGCATCCCAAGGCGCAAGAAGCTTTCGAGGCGCTGGCGCCCGGGCATCGCCGGCAATTCATTCAGTGGGTCGATTCGGCGAAGTCGGAAGAGGCCCGTACGCGGCGGCTTAATCGCGCGATCGACGTGCTGCTCGAGCGGGCGATGCTCGGCACCGCTTTGCGCAGACGAAGGCGCGGCTAGCGAAAATCGCGAGCACCGCGAATCGCAAGCTTTCTTGACTGTTCCAGCTCTCCCGTAGAGAATCGCGCCAATTTCACGTCCCGGAGGAGACCATGCGGACCGGACTCCGGTTGGCAATTCTGTGGGCAACGATCGTGCTGTGCGCCGCGTCGCACAGCGTGGCGCGGAAGGCCGAGAGCGCTGAGACGGGCGTGATTGCCTGTCGGGTGATGGAAGCCCACACGAGCGCGAATCCCGCTGCGACGGTGATTGTGTTTCATCAGCAGCACAAAGAGGACGGACCGCGCCTCGGAGCCGTGCTGGGGAGCCATTCGGGCGAACGGATGGAAATTCAGGCGGGGGGAGCGGCGTGGACGGCCGTGACGATATTTCGGCTGAGGAGCTGCTTCGGGCGCGGGTTGATGGTGCTGCCGCCCGGCGCGCCTGAAATGAAAGACGGGGCGACATTCTTGTTGAGGATTCCGGGATCGGCAGGGAAGAACTGAGAGCTTTCTTGGAGGAGGCACTGTGATGCGAGGAAAATTGTGGCTGATGCCCCTTGTCATCTGCTTTGCGGCGGGCTCTGCGCGAGGACAGGGAGGAACCGCGGGGGATGAGAAGGCGATACGCGACGTCGAGGCACGGTGGGAGGCGGCGTGGAACCGCCACGATGTGGCAGGCATGGCGAGCACATACGCACAGGACTCGGACGCGATCAATCTAGCGGGCGAATGGTTCAAGGGGCGCGACGCGTTCGAGAAAAGTCTCGAAGAACTACATTCGGGAAAGACGAAAGGCAGCGTGTGGCAGACCGAACAGACTCACATTCGATTCCTGACGCCGGAAATTGCCATCGTACACGTGTACGTGAATTCGCACGGCGACCGGAATCCGGATGGCAGTCCGATGGCACCGCGACGCGTGATCCTGACGCGCGTCGAAGTAAAGCGCGGTGGCCAGTGGCTGATCGTTGCGTCGCAGGCGACCAACATCGCGGCGCGAGCGACGGCGGAAGCCGAGGATCGTCCGAGTCGAAATGCAGGCCAGTAGAAAAATACTTCGATTCGCGGGCTCATTGGTTGCGGCCGCACGGCAAGCTCAAGTAGGATTTTTGCGATGCGCGCAGCGATTCGAGTCGTCGTTTTATTGAGCGTTGTCACCCGCATTGCCTCTGCGCAAACAACTCCAAAGCACAGACTGGATCCCGACAGGCTCGGGCTGACGTGCGTGGACATTTTGAAGATGAGCTCGACGGAGTGGGTCGCCTACTTCGCCGATAAGGCACAACCGCCTGCCGCGGACAAGGCGAGCGAGGTCACGCGGGCGGCAGCGGCCTATGGAAAATGCTATGACGCGAAGACGGACCAGCTAGCGGCGTCACTGGCAAAGAGCGGGAAAGGTCCGTCGAAAGCCGCGCGCGCGGATTTCGCAAGTTTTGAGGCGGCGCTAAGAGCGTTTACTGAGAAGGCGCTCGCAGATGCACAACCTCCGGCTGACACACAGAAGCACGCACTTGCGGCGCTCTATGAAAAGCAGTTCCGCTACGATCTCTATCATGGATACGAGCTGAAGATCCTGCCGCCCGGCTCTCCCGCAAAGTCGATGACAAGTATGGCGCCAGCCGACGCGAATAGGCCGGCCACGGCGGCGCCAGCGCAGAATCCGGGTCGAAAGGCTTCGGTCGAAACGGATGAAATGAGCAAAGCGAAAAATCGCTTCGGCGAATTGCTCGGCGCGCTGCCGGATGAAAAGCTGCACGAGCTGCACGCGTCGTTCGGCGCGATCCTGGGATTGCACGAGGTAGACGAGGCTACGACGCTTGCCGTTTATCGATACGCAATCTTCTTGCTGGAACCGACTTCAGAACACCCTTCTTATCCGCCGCCGTTTTGAAACGGGAAAAGACTTCCGCTGAGAAAGTCCTCCGTCGCGGCTCCTGCGAACCGGTCGGATCGAGTTGAATCGATAAGAGCACAAGCAGGAGTGCCTGTGCCACTACGAAAGTGGATTTGCGGCGGCGAGTTCGGTTATAACCGCTAGGATGACCGCAGCCGCGATCGTCGCTGAAAACCTCGAAAAATATTTTCCTCCCGCGCAAGCTGGCTGGCGAGCTTGGCTTCATCCCCTCACTGCACCCACGCACTGCGCGCTTGCCGGAATTTCTTTTTCAATCGAGAGCGGAGAAGCCGTCGCAATCGTGGGACAAAACGGTGCGGGAAAAACGACGCTGCTCCGGATTCTTGCGACGCTGATCGTGCCGACACGAGGCCGAGCGACGCTCGGCGGATTTGACGTCGAGCGAGATGGAGCCGGCGCGCGTGGGAAGCTCGGATATCACACGGGCGGCGACGAGGGCTTCTACGCGCGGCTGACCGGGCGGCAGAACCTCGAGTTTTTTGCGGCGATGAACAATCTGAACGGCGCGGATGCGGAGCAACGGATCGCGGCGGTCACCGAGTGGATGGGAATTTCGGATGAGCTCGACCGTCAAGTAAGGACTCTATCGACGGGAATGACGCACCGACTGGGGCTAGCGAGAGCGCTGCTGCACGGGCCGGCAGTGTTGCTGCTAGATGAGCCGACGCGGAGCCTCGATCCGCTCGCCGCGGCGGATTTTCGAAAGCTGCTGAAAGACGAAATCGTCCGGCGCCGGGGCACGACCCTGCTATTTGCATCACACACGTTGAGCGAAGTGGAGGAGATTGCCGACCGAATGATGCTGCTCGATCATGGGAGGCTGAGCGTGTGTGAGTCGCCTGCGCGACTGCGTGCCAGAACAGGCGCGGCGACGCTGGAGGGCGCGATCGCGCAGTTGACGCGCGCGCCGGCGGCGGTTGAGGCGCGATCGTGATGCGCACACTGCGGAAAATTGCGGCGTTCGTGCGGCGCGACTTTGCGATCGCGCGCGGCTATCGCGGAGCGCTCGTGCTGGAAACGATCGAGGCGCTGTTTGGCGTTGCGACATTCTTTTATTTGTCGCGATTCGTTGAAAGTCCCGAGCTCGAGCGTGTGCTGCCCGCCGGAAGCAACTATTTCGCGTTTGCGCTGGTGGGGTTCGCATTTTTCGACTATTTGAGCGTGGCGCTGGACGCCCTTGATTCGAGCATCGTGGAGGCACGACAGAACCGTACGCTCGAAGCGCTGCTGGTGACGCAGACTCCACTGACCGTGATTCTGGCGGGCTCGGCCGCATATCCGTTCGTCGCGCTGGCGCTGCGGACGTGCGTGTATCTGGGATGGGGCGCGCTCTTTTTTGGATTCGCGCCGAGGGCAGCGAATTGGGCGGGTGCACTTGTGATCCTGGCGGCGTCGATTCTTGCGTTTGCGGGGCTGGGAATATTGTCGGCGAGCTACCAGATTCTTTTCAAGCGCGGAAATCCGGCGAAATGGGTTGTGCTGGGCGTGTCCGGGCTAGTCGGAGGAATGATGTATCCCGTGGCGGTGCTGCCGGGAGCGCTGCGCGTGGTGGCGCGACTGATTCCGGTCACGTATTCGCTTGAAGGGATGCGGGCGGCGTTGCTTGAGGGAGCGGGATGGGCAGGGCTTTGGAAATCGATTGCCGCGCTGCTCATCTTCGCGGCGCTGCTGATTCCGCTGTCATTTGCCGTGTTTGCGTGGGCGCTGCGAAGAACGAAGGTTACAGGGACGCTGACGCACATTTAGAGTGGCAGCGCGGGAAACAACGGGCGCTGCCACTCCAATTCGCAGCACGTCAACGCGCGCTATTTAGCGGCCGAGGAAGGATTCGAGCTTCTCGGCCTGCGCTTCGGCCTGGTCCAGATACTCCTTGGCCTTTGCGCCATCCTGGCGATCGAGAGCAGCCTGCGCGCGAGAAAGATTCGTTTTCATCAGCTCTTCGGCGGAAGCCATGTCACCGCGCAGACCATAGCCCATTTTTTCCTGCTGGCGGCGCAGATTGTCTAGGCTCTGCGTGATGGCGGCGGCGCGAGCGTCGAGTTGATCCGCTTCGTGCTGGGCTTCCTTAAGCTCCGCGGCTTTCCGCGCAGCCTCTTCCTGCGCTTTGCGGGCAGCTTCGGCGGCGGCCTTGGCGGCTGCGTCGTCTTGAACGGAAGACGCAGCGGCAGGCGCGGCTGACGAATCGGCGGTCGGTGCCGGCACGGCATCATCGGGAGCGGCAGAGATGTCCACAGGAGCGTCCGAAGATTGCGAGGCTGGCGGCTGCGACGATTCTGCGGGCTGTGCTTGAGATTGCTGAGCGGCGCCGCCGCTCGCGCGAGCCTTGATCCAGTGCGGACCGTAAACCGCGCCGAAGGCGAGGATCGCGACGACGAGCAGGCCGCCGAGCGCCATGTAGAGGCCGCGATGGCTGCTCGATGAAGCGGCAGCAACGGCAGCGGGCGGGGGTGGTTGCATCGGAACGGTAGCTGCAGGGCGCGCGGCGGATACCGTTGGGGCCGCAGCCACAGTTGCGGGGCGCGCAGTGCCGCCGCCCATGACCGCCTTCAGGGCGTTCGCGAATGCGTCGGCGGATTGGAAGCGATCGTTCGGATTCTTCGCCATCGACATGACGATGATGTCGCTCAGCCCGCTGGGCAGATCGGGACGCAGCTTGACGGGAGGCTGCGGAATTTCCTGCAAGTGCGCGGACATCACGGAATAGTTGCTATTGCCGCGAAAGGGAAGCTGCCCCGTGACCATTTCGTAGAGCGAGACGCCAAAGGAATAGAGATCGGAGCGCGCGTCGACGGGCTCACCTTTGACCTGCTCGGGGGACATATAGTTCAGCGAGCCGAGCGTGGTGCCGGTGAGAGTCATTCCCACTTCGTTGTTGGGCCGGGCGATGCCGAAGTCCATCAGCTTCACAACGCCCTGCGACGTGAGCATCATGTTGCCGGGCTTCACGTCGCGATGGATTACGTTCAATTTGTGGGCGTAGCTCAAAGCCGAGAGCAATTGCTCGGAATAGTTGACGGCTTCCGCGGGTGGAATCGGGCCCTTTTCGAGGCGCGATGCGAGCGTGACGCCGTCGACGTATTCCATCAGCATGACCAACTGATTGTTCAAGGTCAGCGCGGTATTGAGCTTCGCGATGTTGGGATGATCGAGGCTCGCAAGGAGCTTGATTTCGCGCAGGAAACGATCGGCCAGCTCTTTCTGCCCGGCCAGGTTGCCGAGGAGGATTTTCATCGCCTCGACTCGGTCCGAGATCGTGTTGCGGACCCGGTAGACTTTCCCCATGCCGCCGGCACCGAGAACGCCGAGGATTTCGTAGTCTCCTACCTTTTGGCCGACAGCAAAATCGTCACTCATGACAGACTCCTTTTGAGGCCTTTTCTGCGGTGACACGATAGCGCAAGTGGGCTTCTGGCGTAAACAGGAGGAGCGCGAAAGAGGGCGGCCGAAGCGGGCGCGCTCAGGGGCGCTTAGACGCTTTCATTAGAGCTGGTGCGAAGGAGGCGCGTGACGAGCTTTTCGAGTCGATCTTTGTCCGCAGCACTCATATCCTTGAATTCGATGCCCATGCCTTCACCGGGCGTGACGTTGCGCACGGTCGCCTGGCTCCGGATTTCGCCTTCCTGGACTGAAAGAAGGATCGTGAGCGTAACGCCCTGCGGAGTGGGAGTAGGCGTAGCGATGAAGAGGCCGCCGGCGTTCAGGTCGCGGACGCGCGAGACATCCTGATGCGTGTTGTGCTGCCAGGCCACCCAAAGACCTTTTGGCGTGGGAATTCGCTCGAACCGTCGATTGGACTTGGCGGTGTCTTTCGGCATGAGTTTAGGTCGACTAAACTATAAGACGACGGGCCGAACGATTCATCCGGGAGTTTTGGGCCTGTTCCTCACCGGCACTGATTCCGCCTAATTCCGAGTTATCGGAGCGGCGTTCGGATTCGAGGCTTGTCCGGCCACGATGCGTCGAGTAGAGTTCGGAAGACGGATGAAGGTTCCCTTTCTTGATTTGAAAGCGGAGTTCCAGCAACTGCGGGGAGAGATTCTCCCGGCTCTGGAACGGGTGTGCGAGAACGCCTCGTTCATACTGGGGGAAGAGGTCGAGGCGTTCGAGCGGGAATTCGCGGACTTCTGCGGGACGAAGCACTGCGTGGCACTCGCGTCCGGCACGGCGGCGCTGCACCTGGGCCTGCTCGCGGTCGGGGTGCAGCCGGACGATGAAGTGATCACGACGCCGAACACTTTTCTCGCGACGGCTGAAGCAATCAGTTACTGCGGCGCCGATCCGATATTTGTCGACATCGACCCGAAAACGGGAAATCTCGATCCGAAGCTGATCGAACGAGCGATTACACCGCGCACGCGAGCGATCTTGCCAGTGCATCTCTACGGGCGTCCGGCAGACATGGATCCGATCCGCGAAATCGCCGCGCGGCACAATATTCGAATTCTGGAAGATGCGGCGCAGGCGCACGGGGCGCGTTACCGAGGCAAACGCGTCGGAGGGCTGGCCGCGGCGGCGGCGTTCAGTTTTTATCCGACGAAAAATATGGCCGCGTACGGAGAGGGAGGCGCGCTCACGACCGACGACGACCAGATCGCGAAATACGCGCGGGCGGCGCGATCCCACGGTCAAACGGCGCGCTACGAGCACGAGTTCGTCGGCTTTAATTACCGCATGCACGGATTTCAGGGCGCCGTACTGCGCGTGAAATTGCGGCACCTCTTTGCATGGACCGCGCGGCGGCAAGAGATCGCGCGGGAGTACCGGCGGCTACTCGAAGGGGCACGCGCCGAGATTCCCGTGGACGATCCCCGCGACGAGTGTGTATACCACCAGTTTGTCATTTGCGTGAGCAACCGGAACGCCGTGATCTCGCAGCTCGCCGCACGCGGAATCGAGACTGTGGTGCACTATCCGAAGCCCGTGTATCTGCAGCCGGCGTATTCGTCGCTCGGATGCCCGCCGCGGACATGTCCGATCGTCGAGCGAGCGTGTGAACGCGTGCTCAGCCTTCCGATGCGGCCGGACCTGACCGCGGAGCAGGTTTCCTACGTCGCAAATGCTATGAAGGAAATTGTGGGCGCGAAGTAGGACCCGCCCTATCGAAGGGAATCCACACCAATGGCTTGCGGTGGCGGACTGACGATTCGGTCAGGCGTTGGCGCCGCTCGCGAGTTCGTTGTGGGGTGCGGGAGCGTCTTCGATTTCACGCGCGGCCGGCGGAGCGAAGCCCACGGGGGCGGCGGATGCCGCAGGACGCTCGCGGAACATCTCGGAAAGACCTGCAAAAACTTTCGCGAACGATTCGCGCAAGCTCTGATCGGCCGACCGCACGAGCGAATCGATCGAGTCCTGGCCGTGCTCGTTGAGCCGGCACACCGAGGAGACGATCCACGAATCGCTGGCGTTCTGCAGGCGCTCCTGATGCTTCGCGGCGGCTTCCTCGCTGAGGTGACGGAGATCTTCCGTCCAATTCCGCAATTGGGCGTCGCGCTCCGCGCGAAATCCATCCAGGGCCGAGGCAGACTCCGCGGCGAGAGCCGCGCGGCCATCGGCGACAGCCGATTCCACCTGCGAGGCCGTCTGAACGCGGAAGCCCTCGAGAGATGTCCGGCCACTGGCCTCAAGATTTTGAAGCAACTGCTCAGCGGCGCGGCCAAGCTCGCGTTCGCGCTCGGAAAGAGCCTGGCGGCTGGTGGCCGTGAAATTTTCGACTTCCTGCTCTGAAATCCGGCGCAGCACCTGACCGAAAGAAGCAGCCGCTGCTTCCGCAGCCAATTCGAGCTGCGTGCGCGCGCGGCCTGTGACTTCGCCGGCGACGCCATCGAGCTGCTCATTGATCTGCGCGATGCGGCCGGAGGATTGCTGCTCGAGCCGAGCCTCGAACTGCCGGGCCGCCTCAGCCGTTTTCGCCTCGAATTCACCGGCGGCGGATACCAGGCCCTGCTCGACCAAGACCTGGAGCCTTGCGCGCGCTTCCTGCTGGAACCATTCGGAGGAGCGTCCGATGGCCTCGGCGGCGGTGTGAGAGGCGCGAACAGCGCTCGCGTCCAATTCCTCGTTCCACTTGGCGAGGGCCTCAGTGCGCGCGGCTTCGAAGTCGTTGCGTAGATTGGAAAGCGTCGCAGCAGTTTGCGCGGCGGCTTCGCGCACATTATTTTCTGAGACCTGGCGCAGGCGCTCTCGATGAAGACGAAGGCTTGCATCGGCTTCCGCCTCGCGCGAAGCCAGACCGTGAAGCAATTCAGACGCCCGCTCGATCCGCGGCGAAAGCTTCGAATCCATTTCCGCCATCGTTCGCTGGACGACCTGCTGGCTGAGGGAATCGATCGCGGGCGCCAGACGCTGCGGCACGTCGGCCAGCACATGCTCGGCGCGGCGGTTCATCTCGTCGGTCTGCGCTTGCAAGATGTTTTCGAGGCGGCGATGGAGTTCGTTGAGCGTGTCGTGGCTTGCGGCCTCGAGCTGCGCGGAATATTCCTTCATCCGGCCGGCCGAATGCTCGATCTCGGTGAGCGAAGATCGCGCGCGGCCGAGTTCTTCTTCGAGCGAGGAGCGGACGGAATTTAGAGTCTCGCGCGCTTCCGAGTACATCTGGCCGAGGGGCTGGCGAAGTTCGGCGAAACGCTCGGAGATTTTCTGTTCGACGTTGCGAAGCAATTCCTGCGAACGCCCGGAGAGCTGCTCGACGAGGCGCCCGAGGCTGCTATCGAGCGAAGACTGCAGAAGTTCATTCCACTGCGTCTGCGCCAGCGCCATTTCCGATTCGAGACGCTCGCGCCACCTGGCGGCATCGGTTTCCGCTGCAGCCGAAGCGATGCTGGGCTGCAACTGAGCCCGCGCGGCTTCGGCGGCCTCGATTTGCAGGCGCGACTGCGCCATGCGGCTCGTCGCCTCTTGCGCCGCCTGGCTTTCGGCGCGAAGAGCCTGCGCGCTTCGATCGAGATCCTGGAGGAGATCGCGAGTCTGCTGGAAGCCGCGATCGAACTCGGATTTGAGAGTGGCGAGAATTTCCTGCTGAGTCTCGGCGATCTGAGAGGTCAAGCGCTCGCGCGCATTCGCCTGGAGCTGTTCGAATTCTTCCATATTGCGGCGAATTTGATCGGCGGCGCGTTCGGCGGCAGCGTCGGCAGCCGACGCGGCCTGGCGTTCGAACTCCGAAGTCCACTGGCGCAAAAGCGGGCTATCGGCCGCAGGCGCGGCTTGCAGCGGGGATTGAGCTTCGGGCGCAGAACCGGGAAACGCATTCGGTGTATCGGGCACAAATCTCTCCGTAAATTGGCCGGCCGTGGGAGGAGCGAAGACGGTCTCTTCGGTTCGGGGCTCCAGCTCCGGCGCATGTTCGGCAGGCGGATACGCCACGATCTCCGGCGTTTCCCAGTTGGGTGGCGGCGAGGCGAGATTCCAAATGTTTGCCGGGCTCTCGAGCTCGACTGCAATCTGAAAAAATTCGCGTACCGAGTGGGGCCGCTGAATCCAAGCAACGCGAGCGCGAACGTGACGGCGTGCGGCGCTATCAGGCACTTCCAGCGTGACCCAGGTATTTTTCGGGAGGTGATGTTTCGAAGCGTAGCGGCAGCCGTGGAGATTCAGCGCGAGCGTCGATGTGCGTTCTTCAAACGGCTGGCCGAGAAGGTCGATCCCCCGAACGATGACGGGCAGGGACTTTGAAATGCGTTCGCTGCGCCGTCTCTGAGTGCCGAGATGAACAGAAGCCACTTCTGCCAAGACGAACCTCTGGATGACCTGACCGAGGATAGCACTGTCGCGGCGGTTGGTCGAGAGGCGAGATGAGGGCGGTCGGCGTCGATTTCGGCGCAGGGGGATCGCTCGACGACGGCGAAACCGTTACAGTTGCAAGCTGTCTGGTACGGTCAAGACGGACCGGCCGTACCAGGCCTAGCTGAAGATGGGCAGCGAGCCGCTATTTTTTCTTGGTTGGTTTCGGCTTTGATCCGATCAACGTCACATCGCCGCCGGCCATCGACGCTAGGCTATCGAGCATCGTCTTGCACTGCGCGGCGTTAGGCCCATTTGGGTCTGTGTCGATGCACTTCTGATAGGCGTCAGCCGTGCCCGGCGGGATCACATAGGTGATCCTGTCGCCTTCCTGTTTGGTTTCGATTAAGCCGGTGTAGGCGCTACCGAGCAGATACCACGCCTGAGCGTCTTTGGGATCCATTGTGGTGGCCTTCTGGAGCGGCGCAAGCGCGTCCTTCAGGTTCCCCTTGTTGGTGAGAACGATGCCGATATTTTTCCAGCAGCGGGCGTTGCTTTGGGGATTTGGAGGCGTTTCCAAAGCGGCTGCCTTGTCGCAATCGGCGCCGGCATCTGCGATTTTTGCAGTTACGGCGGCCGGATCCGCAAGGGTTCCCGCCGAATTCGCAGTGGCCTGGCTCAAGCCGACGTAATATCCCGCCGTCGGATTCAAATCGATGGCCTTTTGATACGACGCGATGCTGTCGTCGTAGTGTCCCGCGAGATTCTGCGCGATTCCCAAATTGGACAGGATCACAGCGTGATTCTTCGTGTCTTTCGCGCCGACCACTTGCTCGGCCTGCTGCAACTCAGTGATCGCAGTCTGATAGTCGGCGTTGATCTTGTCCTGAATCCCGGATTTCTGATCGGGCGACGCAGCCTTCAATTGCTTGTGGAGATCATCCGCCTCGCTCAGCGCCGCGACACCGGCGTCCACGTGGGTCTTCATGTTCTTGAATTGATTCTGAGCCTCTTCGCGCTTTTTCTGCTCCTCCGGATTCGCGCCCGCCTGCGCCGCGACTTTCTGGAAGTTCACGGAGAAATCGTTGTCCTGACCAGACACTACTTGACGCTGGATCTGATACCCGGGGGCAGGCAGCCGCGGCGGAATGATGAACGTAACCGTATACATGCCGGCCACAAGCCCAATCTGGCTGAACTTGCCATCCTTGTCGGTCGTGAGCGTAAACGTGCGGCCAACATCACTCTTGATCGTCACGGATACGCCCTGCCACGGCTTTCCATCGGGATCAAGCACTTGACCGATAACGCGGCCGTCTTGCGCCGCTGCGAGCGTGGCGAATGCGAGGCAAAATGCGAGCGCTGCCCAGACGCGCATCCAAAGTTTCATCTGGAAATCTCCTCCGAACTTAGAATTACGGCCTTCCCCCAAGGATGACACTCCATTATCGCGCAACTTGCGCCCGATAGGCGATAGGGTCGCGCACCCCGGCCTCGGCGAAAGCCCGAAGCCGCAGCCGGCAACTATCGCACGTGCCGCAGGCTTCGTCGTCAAATTGATAGCACGACCAGGTGAGGTGCAGGGGCGCGCCGAGATCGACACCGCGACGCACGATTTCGCTTTTTCGCATGGCGATCACGGGCGTCACGATTTTGATGCGCGTCTCCGGCCGCGTGCCTTCGCGGATCAGGGCCTCGAACGCACGATAATACTCCGGACGGCAATCGGGATATCCAGAACTATCCTCCGCAACGGCGCCGATATAGATCGCGTTCGCTCCGATTACTTCCGCCCAACTCACGGCAGCTGAGAGAAAATGCGCGTTGCGGAACGGAACGTAGGTGATTGGAATACCGGCGTGGGGCGAAAGTGCCTCGCCGGATTCGGGCACCGAGATGCGCTCTTCGGTGAGCGCGGACCCGCCGATTTGCGTGAACGCGTCGAAGCGAACGACGAGCCGGTCGCGGTCGCGAACTCCGTAGAAATCGCCGATGGCGTCGAAGGATCTTCGTTCGCGGCGCTCGGTTCGTTGGCCATAGCTGGCGTGCAGCAACGCGAGGCGATGCGTCTGGTTCGCGATCGCTGCGGTGACGCAGGAATCCATCCCGCCGCTCAGAAGCACGACCGCTTTCGGTTTCTCCGCCATCGTACGAAACTAAACGCCTTTCATCGCCGGGTCCCAGATAAATTTATGCAACTGCAGGCCGAGACGTACCGGCAGTGCGTCGGCGAGAATCCACTCGGCGAGCTCACGAGCATTCAAGCCGGGCCAGCGCCCCGCCGGGTCGGCGAAAACCGGCGAAAAAAGCACCTGCCGGACGCGTCCGGCAAGAGCGTGGCGCTCCATGAAATCTCGGGCGAAATCATAGTCGCGGCGGCTGGCAATCACAAATTTGATTTCGTCGTTGGGGCCGACCGCGTCGAGATTTGCAAGATCGAAGGTGTCCGCCTCGCCGGAATCGGGGCATTTCACGTCCACGATTTTGATGACTTCGGTCGGCAGGGCGCCGATGAAGCGCTCACCGCTGGTTTCGATCATCACGGTGTAACCGGCCTTGAGAAGCTCTTCGGCAAGCGCGGGAGTTTCGGGCTGAAGCAGAGGCTCGCCGCCCGTGATTTCGACAAGCGAAACGCGGCCGGGACCGTCGCCTGTGAGCGCGCCCACCTTTTTGAGGACTTCTTCCAGCGTGAATTTCGTCCCGCCGTGGAACGCGTATTCGGTGTCGCACCAGACGCAGCGCAGGTTGCAGCCCGTGAGGCGCACGAAAATGCAGGGCAGTCCGGCGCGTGTGCCCTCACCCTGAATGGACTTGAAGATTTCCGTGATGACCATAACTGCGATGCCTGAATATCCGGGGTGCCCGGCCGCGACGGTTGTGCCTACGCGCGATAGGTCGCCGCGCTCGTGTCCGTTTCCCACACAGTGACGCCCGAGATTCGCGCGGCGTTGGGCGATTTCGGAAGCTGCTTCGCGGTCTCGTCGTAAATATGCTTGGCGATATTTTCGGCCGAAGGATTGAGCTTGTCGAAGGGCGCGAGCTCGTTCAGGTATTTGTGGTCGAGTGAGCGAATCACGTCCTGAATCACGCGCTTGAGGTGCACGAAATCGTAGAGCAGGCCGGTCGAATCAAGCTCCTTGCCTTCCATGATGACGCGGACTTTGTAATTGTGACCGTGCAGATCCTCGCATTTGCCGTGATAATCGCGCAGGTTGTGAGCCGCGGCGAACGTTTCATCAACATTGATCTCGTACATGAGCCTTCTTTCGGATCCGGAAAAAGCACGCCCCCCGCGCTATTTTCCCGCGTTTCCCATGAAGCGAGCGACTTCCAAAAGGTCCCGCGTGGTTTTGTACTCAGGCAGGGACTCTAGGAAAATTTTACCATACTGCATGCGCTGGATACGGTTGTCGAGGATCGAGAGAATGCCGCGATCGATTTTGGACCGAATCAACCGGCCGAATCCCTGTTTGAGTGCGAGCACCGCTTCCGGAATCTGATATTCCGCGAAAGCGTTGCGGCCATCTTCCTGAAGCGCCCGTACACGCGCGGCGACAATCGGATCGTTTGGCACCGCGAAAGGGAGGCGGTCGATAATCACACAGGAGAGCTGCGCGCCCGGCACATCCACTCCCTGCCAGAAGCTTGCGGTGGCAAAAAGCACGGCGTTCGGCGTAGAGCGAAAACGCTCGAGAAGGATCGAGCGGGGAGCCGTTCCTTGCAACAACAGTGGAAAACTCACGCGACCGGACACGCGTTCGTAGAGGTCCCTCATTTGCGCGTTGCTCGTGAAGAGGCAGAAGGCGCGGCCCTGCGAAATTTCGAGCAGGCGGACGATCTCGTCTGCGGCGGCCGACGCGAAGGATGGATGGCGCACGTCCGGAAGATCGGGAGGCAAGTAGAGCAGCGCCTGCGTCGCATAATCGAATTCTTGCGGCAGAACACTTTCGTTCGCGGGCAAGACGCCGAGGCGCTGCTTCAGATAATCGAACCGGCCGCCGACAGCGAGCGTCGCTGAGGTAAGGATGACCGTGTCGAACCGCTCGAAGAGCTGCTGGCGCAGGATTTGGCTGACGTCGATAGGAGTGGCTGCAAGAAAGACGCCGCGGCCGCGGCGCTCGTACCAATAGACGTACGTTTTTTCCTCGCTCTCGAGCAGGAATGCCAATTCGCGGCGAACTTCCGCTGGGCGCCGCGCTACCGCGACGACCTCTTCCGGCTTCGGTGTGAGCGCCGCAAGCTCGCTCTCGATTCGCTTCAGGACGGCGACAAGATCGTCGTACGCCTCGCGATTTTGCTCAAGGAACGCGCTGCGCTCGACGTGGCCGAAGGGGTAGCGGCCTTCGCGCTCCGGAAAGCGCTCGAAGAAACTGCGGGCGCGTTCGCGGAGACGGCCGAGCGACCGGCGGAGCGGCGCGGCGTCGATTTGCAGAACGCGCAGGACGTGCTCGGTATCGCGTGCAAGCTCTTCGAAGCGGTAGCTTGAAATCTGGCGGCCGAAATAGTCGCTCGCGACGTCTTCGATCTCGTGCGCCTCGTCGAATACGACGGCCGAATATTCCGGCAGGATGGAGCCGAAATCGTCCTGGCGGATGGCGAGGTCAGCGAAGAAGAGGTGGTGATTCACAATGATCAGATCGGCCTCGTGCGCACGCTGGTGCATGGCGGTGATGAAGCAGTTCTGAAATTCGGCGCATTTCTGGCCAGTGCACAGGTCGCTGCGCGCGTCGATGCGATTCCAAAGCTCGGCATCGTCGGGCAGGAAAGTGAGTTCGCTGCGGTCGCCGGTTGCGGTGAGCTTTTCCCAATCGCGAATCTGCGCGAACCAATCGATTTCATCGATGCCCTTGAGGATGGGTTGGCCTTCCAACTGATGAACTTTTTGGCGGCAGAGAAAATTCGCCCGGCCTTTCATCAGAGCGGCTGTGAGGTTGGGCGCGAAATGTTTTTGTAGAAACGGAATATCCTTCTGGAAGAGCTGCTCCTGAAGTGATTTCGTCGCAGTGGAAACGACGACGCGGCGGCCGCTGCGAATCGCCGGGATCAAATAGGCCAGCGTCTTGCCGGTGCCCGTGCCCGCTTCGATGACCACGTGCTGATGCTTTTCGAAGGCCTCGTCGGCGATCTGCGCCATCGCCAGCTGCGAAGGACGGAATTCGTAGCCCGGTTGGCGCCTCGCAAGCAGTCCGCCGGGGCCGAAGATTCCTTCGACGGTGACGTCTTCGGATTTCGCTGTAGCGGCTTTTCTCGCCATGGATGCGCCGTCCGGCGCGCCCGCGCCGGAAAAGACAGAAGGCTAAAATAACATACCCGGAAGGGACGAAGCTTTAGCGCGCCTTGGGCTTCGCTTCGGATAGGCGGGTCGGATCTTCGAGAAGCTTCGACCACGCGGAGAGATGGTCGAGCGATGGCGCGTGGGTCTGATCGATTTCGAGCGGCGTGATGGAGATGGCGCGGTCGCGAATCGCGGCGTGATCTGTATCCGGCTCGATGCCTTCGAAGAATTGCTGCTCGCTGAGCCAGTAATAATGCCGCCCGCGCGGGTCGGCACCGGGCTGCAACAGATTGCGCGTGATCTTGGAAGACTGGCGGGTGATTCGGACCTCGCCATTCCAATCCTGAGGCACGTTGACGTTGAGAAGCACGCCGCGCGGCAACCCTTCGCGCAGCACCAGCGGGACGAGCGAACGCATGAATCGCGCCGCGGGCGCGAAATCGTAGTCGCGTCCGCGATAGACGACTGACACCGCAATCGCCGGGACGCGATTGATCGCCGCTTCCATCGCGGCGCCTACGGTGCCGGAATAGAAAACGTTTTCGCCGACATTGCCGCCGCGATTGATCCCGGAAATCGCGATGTCCGGCTTTTCCTTGAGCAAAGTGTGCAGCGCAAGGATCACGGCGTCGGCGGGAGTGCCTTCGATTGCATATTCGCGCTCGGCGAGCTGGTCGCAATAGATCGGCTGGCGCAACGTGAGCGACTGCGCCGAAGCGCTGCGCTCCTGCGAGGGCGCAACGATGGTGACCGTGCCCAGATCGTTCATCGCAGCAGCCAGCGCGCGCAAACCCGGTGCGTGAATGCCGTCGTCGTTGGTGATCAGAATATTCGGCATGGAATTTCCGCTGCAGGCGAAACGCAGCCCGAGAGGTCAACGTGCGTTTCTGGCGGAGGGGAAACAGTGGTCGGGACGACTGGATTTGAACCAGCGACCTCACGCACCCCAAGCGTGCGCGCTACCAGGCTGCGCCACGTCCCGACCGCATCGACTGCACTTGGGCCGATTTCGAGCGTATCACTCGCGTTCGAGGAGGGTCAAGATCGCCAGGAGCTCTTCGTGGAGATCAAGCAGGAATTTCTTGTGTGCCCGAGCGGCGGGCCCGTGTTTTGCAGGAACGATCAGCGCAGAAGCTAGTTCGTTGCGAGCTTCGCTGTGCACACCGGCCGGAGCGCTGCCATGCTTGCCAGTCTGCTCAGCGAGATGCTTGCGCGCGCCGGCAATCGTGAAGCCCTCCTCATAAAGCAAACGCTTGATTTCGAAGACGGTCTCGATATCTTCGCGGCGGTAGAGGCGATGTCCACTCGGACTTTTCACAGGCTGAAGCGCGGGGAATTCGGATTCCCAATAGCGCAGGACGAAAGCTTTGGTGGCCGTGAGGCGGCTCACTTCTCCGATGCGGAAAAGGCTCTTTTCCGGGATTTGCTGCGGAGCTTGAGCCGCACTGGCCATATCTTGCTTGTATCCTAGGCCGATTTCAGGCGGTGTCAACCCCACCGATGTGTTTTCGCAACAGCTAGCGCTTTGGGCCGTGGCCGGGCCGGCGTTTTTCGCTGTGGCGTGGCTTGCGCTTTGGAACACGGCGGGATTCGCGCTCTTCGCCTTCAGCGCGCTCGCGTTTCTTGAGGCGCTGAGTGAAGCGAATGGGAGTGCCGGTGAAGTCGAAGGACTCGCGCAAGCGATTTTCGAGGAAGCGCTGATAGCTGAAATGCAGCGGCTGCGGTTGGTTCGTGAAGAGCACAAAAGTGGGCGGCGCGCTCGTGGCTTGCGTGACGTAGTAGATCTTCACCTTGCGGCTCGCGGGAGAAGTTCCGCGCTCGAGATCCACGCTTTTCAGCCAGCGATTTAGCTCACCGGTCGATATGCGACGCTTTCGGGCTTCGGCAACGCGATCGATCAGCGCGAAGAGCTTTTCGATGCGCTGGCCAGTGAGCGCGGACAGAAAAACGATCGGCGCGTACGAGAGAAATTTGAGTTTTTCGCGGACAATGCGCTCGTAGTCCGCAAGAAGCTTGCCGGCGTCGACTTGCGGAGGCTTCATGCCGAGTTTGGCCTCGCGATCCGCTTTTTCCTGCGCGGCCTTGAGCGCGAGATCCCATTTGTTCATCACGACGATCACGGAGCGACCTGACTGCTCGGCGTAACCGGCGATGGTCGCGTCGTGCGACGTGACGCCCATGGACGCGTCCGCGACGAGCACGGCCACGTCAGCGCGCTCGAGGTGCCGGCGCGCCATGATGACGCTCAGCTTTTCGGCGATGAGGCTCGTCTTGCCCTTGCGGCGGATGCCGGCTGTGTCGAGAAAGCGATAAGACTTGCCGTGGCGCGAGACGACGGTGTCGACAGCATCGCGCGTGGTCCCCGGCTCGGCTGAAACAATTGACCGCTCTTCGCCGACAAGCTTGTTCAGGAGCGTCGATTTCCCGACGTTCGGGCGGCCGATAATCGCGACGTTGATGTCCGGCGCAGCTTCAACGGCTTCGACGCGGGGGAGATTTTGCGTGAGCGCGTCAAGCAGCGCGTCCACGCCGAAGCCGTGCTCTGCGGAAATCGGGAACACATCATTGCTGAGCTCGAAAAACGGCGCGGCGAGTTCCGCCTGCTTCGCCGAATCGACTTTGTTGACCGCAATGACCGGTGGCTTGCCGGCGCGGCGAAGAAGCTGCGCGAGTTCCGCATCGAGGGGCAACACGCCCGCGCGGCCGTCGACGACCTGCACGACGCGCGTGGCACCGGCAATCGCGACTCTTGCCTGCCGGAGAATTTCGCCGGGGATTCCGGCTTTGTCCTCGGGCACGATGCCGCCTGTGTCGACGACTTCGAACGCGCGGCCGTCCCAGTTGGCGGTGCCGTAGATGCGGTCGCGCGTGATTCCGGGTTCGTTGGTGACGATCGAGCGACGCGTGCCGGTGAGACGGTTGAAAAGCGTGGATTTGCCGACATTGGGCCGGCCGACGATCACAATAGATGGGAGTTTGGAGTTCATTGTGGGCGGCGCAAGGTCGCGGTCAGAAGTTCACTGGCGCGCAAGCATCCTCTGGAGTTCCAGGCGGCGCGCGAGCAGACGGGTCAGATCGGCCGGCGCGGTCTTCGCTTCGATTTTTTTCTGCAACTCGGCCAGCTCCTGGCGCAGCGAGCGGTCACGCAAGACGCCGAGGCAGCTTTCCGCTTCTTCCCATGTAGCTTCGGCAGACGGCTCGAAAAGCACTTTGAAAAGCACGTCTTGATCGCGCTTCTCGAGAGCGGCAGTCAGTGTTGCGGCGTCCGGACGTTCACCAACCTTCGTGATGAGAAGCTCGAAGATGCGCTCCGTCTCGAGGCCGCGATGCAGAGCATTGGAAATCATTTCGCGCGCGAGCTTCTCGCGAAAACCTTCGGCCTCAATCAACATCTGCATCAAGCGGCGCTCGGCCGGGCGAACCGTCGAGCCGAGCAGCTCTGGCTGCGGCTTTACTTCGCTGCGGCGCTCGGCCGCGGCGCGACGCAGCGCTTCGCGAAGGACGGGCTCGTCCACGCGCAACTCGGCAGCAACGCGAGTGGCCCATTCGGAGCGCAGCAGGCGATTGGGAACGCGCTGCAGGTGAGGCATCAGGAAATTCAGGGCAGCGAGCTTTCCGGTTGTCGTGGAGCGGTCCATCTGGCGGGCGCGCGCGATCAGGTAATCGAGATACGGCGGGGCCTCTGTGAGCAGCTTCCGATATGCGTCGGCGCCATGTTCCTTGATGAACTTGTCCGGATCGGCTCCCCCGGGCAGCACGAGCACGCGAATCTCGAATTCCTTTTCGAGCAGGAGCGAAAGCGAGCGCTCGGTCGCGGCCTGGCCTGCAGCGTCGGGATCGAAATTGACGACGACGCGGTGCGTGGCCCGGCTGAGCAGCCTAATTTGCGGCTCGGCGAGGCTGGTGCCGCAGCTCGCGACGGCGTTCGCGAGGCCCGCCAGCGCGACGGCGATTGCGTCCATATATCCTTCGACGAGAATTGCGAAATCCTCTCGCCGCAATGCTTCCTTCGCGCGATCGAAGTGATAGAGGACGTTGCTCTTCGAATAGATCGGTGTTTCGGGCGAGTTGAGATATTTCGGCTGATCGTCACCCATCGCGCGCCCGCCGAAGGCGATGATTTTCCCCGCTTCGTTGGAGATCGGGAAGATGATGCGGCGGCGGAAGCGGTCGTAGAGGCGGCCGCTTTCGTTGCGCGAAAAAAGACCGGACGCTTCAAGCAGTTTCTCCGGAAATTTCGATTTCAGATGGCGGAGGAGCGCGTCACCGGACGAGGGCGCGAAGCCGAGCCCGAAGCGCATCATCGCCGCACGATCGAGCCCGCGGTCTTCGAGGTACGCCGAGGCGACTTTGCCTTCCGCGCCTTCGTGAAGCTGGCGCGCGAAGAATGCCGCGGCCTCGCGGTGCAGTTCGACGAGAGCGCTGCGCTGCTGATTTTCGCGCCGCTCTTCTGGCGAGCGTTCGCGCGGGCGGGGAATCGGGATGCCGCATTTCTCGGCAACCGTGCGCACGGCTTCGGGGAAGGTGCACTTGTCGAGTTCCATCACGAATTTGAAAACGTCGCCGCCCGCGCCGCAGCCAAAGCAGTGATAAATCTGCCGCACGGGATGCACGGCGAACGAAGGCGTCTTTTCTTGATGGAACGGGCAGAGCCCGGTGAAATTTTGTCCGGTCTTTTTCAGGCGGACGTAATCGCCGATGACGCGGACAATGTCCGCCTGCTGCTTTACTTTCTCCGCGAATGATCCTGCTTCAGCCATCCTGTTCTTCTCTTAGCACCACGCTATCAGGATTTCAACTCGGCGACGGTAATTGCGGTCCCACCGCGATCCTCGGATTCGTAGTGAATCTTGTCTACCAGCGGATGCGAGGACAAGAACTCCGCAAGGCCCCGGCGGAGAGCGCCGGTGCCATGGCCGTGAATGATGCGGACGCTCGGCTTGCCCGCAAGCGCGGCTTCGTCGAGAAATTTGTCGACGCGCTCGGTAGCTTGCTCGACTGTGCATCCGATGACGTTGATCTCTTCCGACGCAGCTTCGTCGCTTGGCTGCGCGCGGACTGTAATTCCGCGCGCGCGGCCCACTGCGGGCTCGGCCTTCGTCGCCTTCGCTTCGCCCGCAATGCCCGTGATGTCCGCGAGCGGGACTTTCATGCGCAATGGCCCGGCTTCGACTTCGGCCATGCGGCCGTCGTGGCGGCGGAAGACCACCGGCTGCTTGAAAGTCTTGACGAGCACGCGCGCTCCCTCGAAGAGCGCTTCAGGAGAAATAGACTTTGCCTCTGCTTCGACCGCGACGCCGAGATCGGCCTGCGAAGCGGCGAGCGTTTCGACGACAGCGGCGTCGGTTTCTGCGCGGGATTCCGATGAGATCCTTCCCATTCGGCGGCCCGCCTGCTTTTCGAGCTGCGTGCGCACGGCGCGGTCCTTGATGTCTTCGGTCAGCCGTGCGACTTCAGCTTCGAGGCGTTTTTGCGTTTCGTGAAAATTTCGCTCGAGCTCGCTGATGCGCTTTTTCTGGCGGTCGACCCATTCCGTCTGCAGCTTGCGCCGCTCGGACTCGAGCTGCGCGAGCTCGTCGCGAGCCTGACGCTTGACCTCTTCCATTTCATCGCGGCTGCGATGCAAGTAAGCGATCAAGTCGCGCGCCTCGCGCGATTCGGGCGAAAGGCTTGCACGTGCGTGTTCGACGACGCGCCCAGGAAGCCCGAGGCGGCGCGCGATTTCAATGCCACTCGAAGTTCCCGGCACGCCGACGAGCAGGCGATACGTCGGGCGCAGGTGCTCCTCGTCGAATTCCATCGCGGCATTCACGATTCCAGGCGTAGTGGAGGCGTACGCCTTCAGGCGGTCGTGGTGCGTCGTCGCGAGCGTCAGCGCGCGGCGGGCGCGAAATTCCTCGAGGAGCGCGACCGCAAGTGCTGCTCCTTCTTCAGGAGCCGTACCCGTGCCCATTTCGTCGACGAGAATCAGCGAACGCGGCGTGGCCACTTCGAGCATCGATTTCAGATTCAGCATGTGCGCCGAAAAGGTTGAGAGGTCTGCGGCGATCGACTGTTCGTCGCCGATGTCGGCGAGCACGTGATCGAAGACCGGCATTTCCGCGCGTTCGGCCGCAACGGGAATGGCCGATTGCGCGGATAGCGCAGCCAGCCCGACAGTCTTGAGCGATACTGTCTTTCCGCCAGTGTTGGGGCCGCTCACGACCATCACGGTTTCGTCGCCGCCAAGCGAGAGCGAGAGAGGAACGGCTTTGCGGCCCTGCGGCCTGAGCGTGGCTTCAAGCACGGGATTGCGCGCGGATTCGAGGCGCAGCGAATTACCGGCTGCGAATTCGGGTGCGGCGCAATCGTATTCCCGCGCAAACCGTGCGCGGGCGAAGACAGAGTCGAAATGCGCGATCGACGCGGCAGTCGCCTCGAGCGGGCCACGATCGGCGCGCACGCGCTCCGTCAGTTCTTCGAGAATGCGGGCAATCTCGGCGGTTTCGTCTTCGCCGAGCTGCACGAGGCGGTTATTCAGGTCAATTGCGTCGAGCGGCTCGACGAACACGGTTTGTCCGGTGCCGCTTGCGCCGTGCACGACGCCCGGGACGCCCCGGCGCTCGGAAGCGCGCACGGGAATCACGAAGCGATCGTTGCGGAGCGTAATGTAGTCCTCGCCCGCCGGCGCGCCGCGAGCGCGGAGGATGCTTTCGAGCGAATGTTGAATCTTCTCGCGGGCCTGCTGGATGTTTGCGCGAACGCGTTTCAGTTGAGGCGAGGCGTCGTCGCTAATTTCGCCGTTTGGGAGCACAGCGCGGCGAATCGCGGTTGAGAGCGAGCGAAGATCGATCAGTGCTGCGGCGCGGTCGGAAAGACGCGGATATTTTTCCCTCTCGCCCTTGAAAGTTTGCCGGACTCCGCTGGAAGTCTCCATGAGCGAAACGGCGTCGAGCAGTTCAGCGGGTGCGAGGATCGAGCCTGGAACGGCGAGGCGCGGAAGCCATTCTTCCGGATCGGCCATCGATCCGAAGCCCAGTTCGGAGCCCGCGCGGAGATAAGAGATCGCTTCGCGAATCAGCGTGAATTCGGCGTCGAGCGCGGCAACATCCTGCTGCGGCACGAGCGCCTGAATCGCGCGGCGTCCCGGAGCACACGTGGTCGCGCGGCTGACGATTTCCTTCAGCCTGTCGAATTCGAGCAGTTCTTCTACAGGGCGGGACACGGGTGCCTCAATAATTCATTTTAGCGTGGCTTCCTGTGGGAAATCAGCGCGCCTTCGAACGCGAGGCGAGATGTCGCGCGAGGTGCTCGGCGGCTTCGCCAGGAGAGGACGCCATGTGGATGAGCGGCTCTTCGCGCTCGCCCCAGCGCGACGGGTGGCCGAGTTCCACTTCGCGCACGCGTTCGATCACGGGCCGCCAGAAATCACCGAAAACGACGAGCGGCTTCTTCGCCATCGCGCCCTTGTTGAGCATCTCCCAGACGACCGCCAACTCGACGAGCGTGCCCGTCCCGCCGGGGCAGGTGACGTAACCGTGGCCGCGCTTGACGAGCTCGAACAGGCGATCTTGCCAGGTCGCGACGCGAATCTCTTCGTCGATCCAGTCATTCGCGCTCGAGCGAAAGAATCGCGCCGTGACGGCGAGCGTGCGGCCGTCGGCTTCCTTCGCGCCGCGCGACACGGCTTCCATCACGCCGCCATATCCGCCGCTGCAAACCGTAAAGCCATGCGCAGCGAGTGCGGCGCCGAGCGCGTGGGCCTGCGCGTACTGATCGTCGCCAGCGCGAGGGCGCGAGCTGCCGAAGACTGTGACGATTCTTGAGCGCTTATTCATTTGTGCTTCGCGGGCGGCCGACCCTCGCCCAGCGCTTCAACCATCGCCGTCGCAATCTCGTCGATAGGAGCGGCCGTTTCGATCCCCTTCAGCGGATTGTTGTTGTAGAAGATCGAAAAAATCAGGTGCTCGCCGCGGAGCGTGGTCGCATAGCCGGAGAGCGCGCGAACGTGTTCAACTTCTCCGGTCTTCGCCTGAACCAGCCCCGAAGCCGCGGAATTTTTCATGCGATTTTCGAGAGTGCCGTCGATACCGGCGATGGGGAAACTGGAAATGTAGAAAGCGCCCCACGGCTGACGCGCCGCGTAGCGCAGCAGCGTAACGGCGGCACGCGGAGTGACGAGGTCCCCGCGCGCGAGGCCGGAGCCGTCGCTGAGCACCACATCGCCGTCGGCGACTCCGGCCTGGCGCAGAAAATCCCTTTCGACTTTGAGGCCCGCGGCCGTGGAGCCTAGGCCTAGCTTTTCGCGGCCGACAGTGCGAAGCAAAAGTTCGGCGTGCAAATTGTGGCTGACCTTGTTTGTGATGCGAACCGCTTCGAGCAACGGGGCAGAGACGTGCTCGGCAAGCACCGTGCCGTTAGGATCGGGCGGCTGAAACGCGCGCGGAAGTATCGGTTCGCCCGAGGCCGTCGTTTCCGGGGGCGGTGCGTGGAGCGCTCGAATTCCGCCGGTGACGCGGACTCCGCGGGCTTCGAGGAGCTGTTTCAGAGTAGTAGCAGCAGTTTCCGCGGGCGCGGCCATCGCTAGATCAAGCTTTACCGGCGTGTGGCCGAGCGGAATCGTTCCGCGCAGCATTTGAAAATTCAGGCCCGGTTGTCTGACGACCGCAAAGTCAGGATCGCCGCCTTCGGGGGCGGTCGTGATTTCGTGGCTAAAGGTGTCCAGGGCGGCCTGAGGCTGCGTCGAAACGGTCGCGGGATCGCCCGCTTGCAAGCCGGGCTGCACCTGCACGGAAAACGTATTGTCATTGAACGCGATCGCGCTTACAGAGGCGCCAAACTGGAAAAAGAGGTCGCCAACGCTCCAGTCGGCCGGATATGGATCGTAGGGAAAGTAGGTGTCGTCGGCCACGATGTCGCCGTCGACTTCGCGCAAACCCTTCGCCACCGCCTGGTCCGCCAACTCCGCGAGAGCTTTTTCGACGGGGCCCTCGCGATCGGGGAGGCCCGCGTACGGAATCCTGCGATTCGACAAGTCGGGATCGCCGCGCCCGACGAGCACGAGATCTCCGGCGAGGCGGCCGTCAGAGCCGAGCGCGGCTTTCGATTCGAGAGTCGTGTGAAAGCGGTATTCGGGTCCAAGAGATGCGAGAGCGAGTGCGGTGGTGAAGATTTTTGCGTTGGACGCAGGCGTGAAAAAGTGATCGGCGTTGTTTTCGTAAAGCGTTTCGCCCGTATCGCGGTCGCAGACGAGAATGCCCCAGTAGTCGCGCGATGAATTCGATCCACGCAAGATTGATTCGACGCGGGCGCGGAAGCGCACCGCATCCGGGCGGGGCTTCCGGCCGACGGCCGCCGACTTTTTCCCGCCGGACTGACTTTGTACCGCGACGGGCGATACAGAAAAGATTGCAGCGGCAATGCATAGCGTGAGCGCAAGCCAGCGCAAATTGCGGACCGCTAGGAGACTGGCGAGTCGGAGTGTGCGCCGCGGTTTCAACTCGCCAATTATATGGCATTCGCTGCGCGGAAGTTCGCCGCAGAGCGCTTCGGTTGCAGTCGGCTGCTTGGAAAACGTATGATGGGATACCAGCCTCAGGAGGAAGCAATCATGATAAGGAAAATCTTCGGTTTATGGCTTGTGGCGGTGTTGTTGGGCTTGCCGGCGCTATTGAATCCCGCGCCGTTGCGAGCCGATGACAAGGAGAAAGACGAAGACCGGCTTCGGAATTCAGGAGAAGTCCTGAAGGAAATCATGAATATTCCCGACGACATTCCGCAATCGCTGATCGACAAAGCGGACTGCGTGATCGTGATTCCTTCGGTGATTAAAGCCGCGTTCATTGTAGGCGGCGCCTACGGACGCGGCGCGATGACGTGCCGCGCGGGGGATAACTTCCGAGGACCGTGGGGCGCTCCGTCGATGATCGCGCTCGAAGGCGGCAGTTTTGGATTCCAACTCGGCGCGCAGGCCACAGACTTTGTCCTGCTGGTGATGAACACACAGGGAGCCGGCGCGATTCTAGGCAGCAAAGTGAAGCTTGGGGCGGACGCTTCGGCCGCCGCGGGTCCTGTGGGACGCGATGCCGAGGCCGCCACCGATGTGACGATGCGCGCCCAGGTGCTCACCTATTCGCGTTCCCGCGGACTGTTTGCGGGCATTTCTCTCGAAGGATCCACACTGCGTCCGGACGACGACGCGAACGAGAGAATCTACGGCAGGAAAATCAACGCGAAGGAGATCGTACTCCACGGCGCTGTGCCGGTTCCGGAAGCTGCCCGAACGCTCACGGCAACGCTCAATCAGCGCAGTCCTAAGAACCTGTCCAAGTAACGCATCGGGCGGGTGCCGGCCGCGGGCCAGTTGCTGCGGCGGGCACCCTGCCTTTCACTCGCTCGACCGAAGATTCGCAACCCGCTTGTCTGTGCGCGAAATATGACTTATAGTCATATACGGTTTTAGGTCACCAAAGGAATCAACTCATGGCATCAGCGGCAGCAGTTGCCCGCCATCCACGCCCGCCGAGAGCCGGGCGGCGCGAACGCCGGCGCGCGGAGATTCGAGACCGACTGTTCCGCGCCGCGCTCGATCTGTTTGCCGAGCGTGGCTTTCTCGAAACCACTGTCGAGGACATCACCGAAGCGGCGGACGTCGGCAAAGGAACGTTCTTCAATTATTTTCCGACGAAGGAGCATGTGCTCGCGACGCTCGGCGCCGAACGGCTTGCGGTAATCCAGCGCGCTCACGAGCAATCGAAGAAAGGCCCGGTGCTGCCCGTGCTCAAGGACCTGGCCACGGATTTGGCGGGCCAGTCAGCCGAAAGCGCAGCACTGCTTCGCGCGATTTATGCGGCGCATGCGTCCTGCGAGCCGGTGCGCGCGGAGCTTCGCAAGCGCTTGATCGCGGGCCGAAGATTGCTCGCGGAGATTTTCGATCGCGCGCAGCGGAGCGGCGAAGTCCGCCGGGATGAATCACCGGAAGAACTGGCGCGGCTAACCCAGATTCTTCTGCTCGGGGTCGTGCTTGCGTGGGCGCTCAATCCGGATTCGACGCTGCGGAAGACGGCCGAACAGGTGTGGGATCTCTTCTTCGCGAATCTTCGTGCCGATGAGAAACACAGGGCCGCCAGACGGCGGCGGAGCGCCAGGGCCTGACGGCAGATGGCTTGCAAGACGGAATCTTTGAGTCCTGCATGGCGGCAGGGTCATCCAACGTAGCACCCTTTTCTGGAGGGCAAGCGGTGATACGCGGAAAGGTTTTCGATGTTGTGGTCGCAGCGGCCGGAATGCTGTTGACAGCCGCGGCGCTGCAGGCGCAGGCGGGGCCGGCGGTTGGGAGCGTCAACACGCTGCCTCCTGCGGCTCAGGGGACTTACTCCGCGAGCGTTCCCGATAAGCTCGTTCCGGGCAGATTACAGCTTTCGCTTCAAGACGCCATCGCGCGCGGATTGAAACAGAATCTCGGCGCGCTGCTTTCCAGTGAAGACGTTCGCGCAGCGCACGGCCAGCGCTGGCAGGCGCTGAGCGCGCTGTTGCCGAATGTGACGACGTCGACGTATATCGATGATTCGCAGGTGGACCTGGCTGAGTTCGGCTTCACTTTCAAAATCCCGCCGGGCTTGGGATTTTCGATTCCTTCGGTCGTCGGCCCGTTCCAATATTTCGATTCGCGCGCCAGTGTGACGCAGTCTGTTTTCGATTGGAAGGCGATCAACAATTCGCGTGTAGCCTCGCAGAACGAGAAATCGGCGCAATCGACCTACAAGGATGCGCGAGATCTCGTCGTGCTGGCCGTCGGCTACACCTATTTGCAGGGGATCGCAGACGAGGCGCGGATCGAAACGGCGGAGGCGCAAGTGAAGACGGCACAGGCGCTCTTCGATCAGGCGACCGATCAAGTTCATGCGGGTACTTCGCCGGCGATCGACGCGCTGCGCGCGCAGGTGGAGCTGAAGTCGCGGCAACAACAACTGATACAGGCGAAGAACGCCTTCGCAATCCAAAAACTGACGATCGCGCGCGTAATCGGTCTGGCTCCCGGCCAGGAATTTGAGCTCACGGATACATCACTCTACGAGCCGTTCACGAACATGACGGTGGAGGAAGCGTTGAAGCGAGCTTACGATTCGCGATCGGACTATCGGGCGGCCTTGGCAGCTGTGCGCTCGGCTGAGTACTCGCGCAAGGCGGCAGTGGGCGGCTACTTTCCTGCGCTGAATTTCAGCGCAGACTACGGACTGGCAGGGACCTATCCAAACGTCTCAACGCACGGGGTATTCGACGTGCGCGGGACGCTGACGATTCCAATATTTCAAGGCGGGCGCGTCCACGGCGATATCCTCGAAGCCGACGCGCGCCTGAAACAGAGCCGCGACCGCGCCGAAAATCTCCGCGCACAAATCGATCAGGACGTTCGAACGGCGCTCTTCAATGTGCAATCCGCCGAAGAACAGGTGGCCGTTGCGAAGAGCAATATCGATCTTGCCGATCAAAGTCTCGCGCAGTCCGAAGATCGCTTCCGCGCAGGCGTGACTGACACGGTGGAAGTTGTGCAGGCGGAGGAAGCGGTCGCAAGCGCCCACGAAAGCTACATCGAAAGCCTTTACGAAGACAACTACGCCAAGATTTCCCTTGCCCGGGCACTGGGTCTAGCCGAACAGGGCGTGAAAGACTACCTCAAAGGAAAATAAGCGATGGCACAGAGAACCGACGTCGAAACGCCGAGCGCTCCCACAGAACATTTCACACCATCGGCGGTCCCTGCCAGCGAGACACATTCGGCGGAACCGCCTCCCACTCACGCGTCCGAATTTTTCCGGCGGCGTCCCGGCGCGCGGATATTCCTGATCGGCGCGATTCTGGCGTTGCTGGTGGGAGCGTTTTTCGCGTGGCGCTATTTTTCGAGCTACGAGTCCACCGATGACGCGGAGGTGGATGGCCACCTGATGCCGATCAGCTCTCGAATCTCGGGGTACGTGGTGAAGGTCAACGTCGACGACAACCAATACGTTCACGCGGGCGACGTGCTGGTGGAAATCGATCCGCGCGACTATCAGGTGGCTGTCGATCAGGCGCGCGCGGACGCAGCAAACGCAGACGCGACGGCGCGGTCGCTCGGAATCGACGTGCCGGTGACGCACATCAGCACGACGAGCCAGATTTCCACGTCGGAAGCGGACGTGGCGAACGCGAAGGCGGGAATTGACGTGGCACAGCAGCAGCTCGATGCCGCCCGCGCGCAGCTCGCGCAGGCGCAGGCCAACGACGTGAAGGCGCAAGACGATCTCATGCGCTACAAGCAGCTGGTCGACAAGCAGGAAGTCTCGCAGCAAACGTACGACCAGGCGCTGGCAACGGCAACGGCATCGACAGCGAATGTGGCCGCGGCCAAGGCGAACGTGGCCGCTGCGGGACAGCAGGTGACACAGGCCAAGGCCCGGCTCGCGCAGGCGCAAGCCAACTGGACCTACTGGCAGACCGGGCCGCAGCAAGTTGCGTCGCTTCGCTCCCGAGCGCAGGCGGCGGCCGCGGCTGCCCAGCAGAAGCATGCGGCGCTGGAACAGGCGGAGCTAAATCTCTCGTACGCGAAGGTTGCCGCGCCGGTGAATGGAGTCGTGACGAAAAACGTCGAAGTGGGCATGAACGTACAGCCGGGTCAGCAACTCTTGAGCATTGTTCCGCTTGACGACGTGTGGATCACGGCGAACTTCAAGGAAACACAGTTGAAGAAGATGAAGCCCGGCCAGTCCGCCGAAATCAAGGCGGACGTGAACGGCCGTACTTACAAGGGCTTTGTAGACAGCATTGCGGGATCAAGCGGCGCGCGGCAAAGTCTGTTGCCGCCGGAAAACGCGACCGGAAACTACGTGAAGGTGGTGCAGCGCGTCCCGGTGAAAATTGTTCTGCAAACGGGTGAGAACGCGGATCACTCGCTGCGTCTCGGAATGTCGGTAGAACCAAAAGTCTTCGTCAACCGCTAGTGCGGCGGCAATCCGCTTGCGACGCGCCGCGGGCGCGAGTCGAAGCGGCCGCGGGTCCGACTTCGCGAAAATAATCCAGCCAGCCAGCGCGATCGCAGTACACTACCGCGGGACCAGCCCATGCAAATCCGCGTGATTACCGTGGAGCGCGAGTACGGCAGCGGCGGCGCCATCATCGCGAAGGGGCTCGCTGAGCATCTCGGCTGGAAACTCTGGGACCACGAAATCTCGGCGGAGATCGCGCGGCGCGCCAACGTCGATCAGAAAATAGCCGCGCGGCACGATGAGCGCGTGAAGGCATCGCTCCTTTACCGCCTCTTCCGCGTGTACGCGCGCGGCAGCTACGAGCGCGCGCTGCCACTTGAAGATTCGGGCGAATTCAACACGGACCGAATGTTCGCGATGCTTCAAAAGGTGGTCGAGGAGTTCGGCGAGCGCGGGAATTGCGTGATCGTTGGACGCGGCGCGCCTTATTTCTTGCGCAACAGGCCGGACGCATTTCACGTGTTCATCTACGCGCCCGCGGATGAAAAAGTCCGGCGGCTTAAGTCGATCGGCCAGACCGAAAAGGAGTCGCGCAGGCTGATCGAAGAGATCGACCGCGAACGCGCGGAGTTCATTCGCCACTATTTCGGAAAGGAATGGCCGTATCGCCCGCTTTACAACCTGATGATCAATTCCAAGTATGGCGATGAGTACGTGGTCGAGACGATCCTCGAGCAGGTCACGGCACTCGAAAAGCGCCCTTCCACAGCCGGGAGCGCCACCGGCGCAACACGCTGATGACCTGTCCGATCTGCGAGAAGCGGCCGCCGAAGCGGTTTTGTCCTGCCAAGGGCGAGAAAATCTGCGCGGTCTGCTGCGGCCAAGAGCGCGAAGTGACGATTGATTGTCGGACCGATTGCCCGCACCTGATCACCGCGCATCGCTACGAAGCGGAGCACCGCAAGCCGCTTTCGGCCGAGGAGATTCCCTACCGCGACGTGCAGGTGCGGCCGGATTTTGTGTATGAACGATGGCCGGTGATCGCGGGACTGGCGGCGACCGTTCTGCGATTCCAGCTCGGCAACAAAGACCTCAACGACTCGGCTGCCTACTCCGCAATCGAGGCGCTGGCGGAAACGTACCGAACGCTGGGGACGGGCATTTACTACGAGCGGCCGCCGGACGCACCGCTGCCTCGCGCGCTGTACGGGCAAATGGCGCAGTTCCTACAGGAGTTCGGCAAGAGCGAAAGTGCCCGTGCGGGACTCCCGGCGCTGCGCGATTCCGACGTGTTTCAGCTGCTCGTGTTCTTGCTGCGCATCGCCAAACAGGAAACTAATGGGCGGCCGCGATCGCGCGCGTTTTTGGGATTCCTGCGCGAGCGGTTTCCGCTGCCCGCGGAAGAGACAAAAGAACCGTCTCGCATCATCATCCCCTGAGAGTTTTCTTTGCGTTGGGTTTGAGCCGACGATTCTCGCCTGTCCGCAGCCGGCGAGCCCGAGGCGGAAGCGGGCGGCCGGCCCGCAAGAAGAGCAGCGAAGCATACCAGCGCAAAGATCAGCACAAAGTTCGAGACAGTCTTCAGCTTCAGCCCGCGCGGCGGTTTGGTCTCGATCGCAGGCGGGGCAGCTACAGGGACTTGTATACCAACAGGCCTTCGGGCGATATGTTTGCGACGGCGCATTCTTGCGGTTGACACGGTGTTCCTCCCTCTCCGAGATCGAATTGCAATTGCGGCGAACGCCACGAGCGCGCCGTTTCCGGCTTCTTCGGACGCGAAGCGATTCCGTATTTGCGCCGCAGCTGCTCGATGCGCTCTTTGATTTGCTTGCGGTAGTTCTCCGGCGCGTCGCCGTAACCGCGAAACCATTCACGATAGCGACGTGCCAGCTTCGGAAATCTTTGGTCGAGAAAGGCGATCATTTTTCGCCACGATGCCGGCATCAGAAACACGACATTCGCGGCAAGCCATTCGGCTCCGGCGTCGCGCGCGGCTCGCACAAGCGCATCGAGATCTTCTTCACGATCAGTCAAGCCGGGCAATATGGGCATCGCGTTCACGCCCACGTGGATCCCCGCTTCGCGAAGCTTGCGCACGGCATCAAGGCGCAGATCGGGCCGCGGCGCTCGCGGTTCGAGCAGGCGCGCCAGGCGCGTGCGCAGCGTTGTGACGGTGATGTGGATCGAGATCGACGAGCGCTCCGAGATCTTGCGGATGAGGTCGATATCCCGCACGACCTGATTCGACTTCGTCGTAATCGAAAGGCTCAGGCCTTCGCGCTGAGCCATCTTTTCGAGGATTGCGCGCGTTGCGCCGAACTCCTTCTCGGCAGGCTGATAGGGATCGGTCGCGGTGCCGATGGCGATGTGCTCGCCCCAAATCGGCTCAATCGTCAGGTCGCGCTCGGCGAGCGGACCGGCGTTTTGCTTGACGTAGATCTTCGATTCGAAATCATCGCCGTCGACTTCCATGTATTCGTGCGTATAGCGCGCATAGCAGTAGTGGCAGCCGAATTCGCAGCCGCGATAGGGGTTCACGGTCCAGCGGAAGGGAACCCGCTCGGAATGGCACTCGTTCAAGATCGACTTCACAGGCAGCAGGAAATACTCCGTCCCGCGCTTGGCTTCGGCGCGAGGGGAGGATGCAGCGAGGCGCGCAATGCCGACCAGTTCCGTCGCGGGCTTCACACTCCGGGCAGGTACCGGAGGGGGCGCGGAAGCACCGTTCGGGGACTCACAATTGCCGTGGCGAGCGGCTTGGGGGAATAAGGTGAGACTGGTTTGCTTCGACCGCACCGGACGCCGCCGAGGCGTCGCCGGTCTCGGTGGAAGGATGGGAGAAGTGGCCATTGGCAGCCTCGCCGCACGGGCGGAATATATTCGCTTTTCATTCGCCATGTCAAGAGAAAAGTTTCGCCTTATGTTCGCCTGTTCACGCGTACAAGATCGGCCCTGGAAACCTCGCTCAGAGCCTCCGGTTAGCGCGCTCTAAGGCCGATATACTTGTTGGGCGAACTGGGGGACCCAGCCGTGGCCGAAGTCGGAATCCTGATTGTTGACGACGACATCGCTAACCAGCGCGCACTCAAGAACATCCTGGACTCCGAGGGCTGGCGCGTCCGGATTGTTCACCGCGACTCGGACGCTTTGAACGAGCTGGCGACCGGCGAGTGGAGCCTGGCGATCGTCAACATCACGCTGACGGACATCCGCGGGCCGTTCTTCGCCATCCTCAAGGAACTCTCGCAGGCGGAGGTTGCAGAGCCGGCGGCCGATGGTGACGGCGCGCGAAGGGGCTTCCGAGCACTCTTTCTTGTCCCGATGGCAACAGCGAGCAAGGTGTTGCCGCTGCTGGAGCGCGAGGGCATGCCATACTCGCTCAAGCCTTATCACCTCAACGATTTCCTCGAAAAAGTCAGCGAGCTGCTCGTGGAAGCGGGCGCGATCGCCCAGCCGATCCGAAGCATCGGCGGATTTGGCGCAACGAAACACCGGCGCCGCGAAGCAAGGCGTTCGCGCGAGGGGCGCCGCGGGACGATGTTTGCATCCCGCGAGGATTACCAGATGACCGAAGAAGAGATGGCCGAATACGAGCGCCAGGAAGAGGAAGAGCGCAAGAAGCGCGAGAAGGCCATGAAGGACCGCGAACACCTCTAGGCAGGACTGTCGGCACCCGCCTGAAGGAATTTCCCGAGATATCCCTGCAAGGAATTAGCCCCGGATCGTTCTCTCCTTTGAGTCCCGCGGAATTGCGTGTTGTGTTCGCGCGGGCGGCGAGGAGGGCTCATGAAGCGGCATCTCGAAACGATTGCGATGATTTTGATTGCGGCTGGTCTGGCCGTGCTGGTGGCTGCATTGCCCTTGGTGACTGTCGATCGCGGCGTAGGGGCAGCGTCGCCAAGCCCCGGACAAGAGCCTGGATGGCGATTGGCGTCCCCGGTGTCATATCAAAACCTGACCATTTTCCCTGTCGTTTCTTCGCTGGGTGCCGACACGAGCGGCTTCGCCACACTCGACGAAGCACTCGCCAACGGCGATGCCGTTATCTCCGAACAGGGCAGCTACATGCGCCGGTCGCGCGACGGGCAAATCCCGCAAGTTTTTTCGAGCGGCCCGCAAGTTAACCAGCTTGTTTTGCTGAACCGCGGGGAAAAGCCTCTCCTGCTGCTGGCAGGCGAAGTCGTCTCGGGCGGGAAACAGGATCGCATCATCGGCAAGGACCGCATCGTGCCGATTGGCGCGGCGCCGCTGCCGCTCGACGTTTTCTGCGTGGAGCACGGCCGTTGGACCGGCGCGTCGGACCAGTTTTCAGCGGGAAACCTGATGGTGCATCCGAGCGTGCGTGCAGAGGCAGCGGTCGCACAGAACCAAACGCAGGTTTGGGCTGCAGTGCGAGGCGAGGCGCAGGGTGTTGCTCGCAGCGAAGCATCAGCCGCGCCGACAGCTCCGCCACCGATTTCGAGCGAAGCGCTTGCGGGCGCGATCAATTCGGCGGGCACGCAGTCATACGAGCGAATCTACAAGGTCTCGCCGATCGGCACTTCGGTCGAAAGCGTAGCGCGGGAGATCAGTAGCAGATTCGATCGCGCGACATCGGGATTGAAGGGTGAGCACGTCGTTGGCGTCGTTGCGGCGTTCGGCGACGAAGTGGCGTGGAGCGACATCTTCGCTTCGTCGGAATTGTTCAACACGTATTGGCCGAAGCTGCTGCGCAGCTATGTGGTCGAGGCGATGACGCGGCCCGGCGTCCGCGAAACGGCTTCGCTTAACGACGCGCGCGATTTCCTGCGGCCGATCAGCGGCCACATCGAGCAGGAATCCGAGCCGGGCGTTTACGAGTGGCGGAAGCAGTCGGTGGGGCAGCTGTCGGAGATTCAACTGATGGCGCTCGCGCCGAAGCCGCTCACTCTTCACTATCTGCGGGTGCTTCGCGGCGACGATTTCAACCGCGGCGTCATCCTGCGCTAGCGCGTTTGTTCGGGCGCGAATTTGCGGACCTGGCTTCGATCCGGTGTGCTGGCGAGAAGCTCGCCGATCGTTTTCTTAAGCACCGGGTGTTGAACGCCGCCCGCGATATCGGCCAGTGGCACAAGCACGAATCGCCGCTCAGCCATGCGCGGGTGAGGTATCTCGAGCTGCGGCGCGTGAACGACACTTGAGCCAAAGAGCAATATGTCGAGATCGATCGTGCGCGCGGCTTTCGGGCCCTCCGATTGAGCCTCACGTCGGCGGCCGAGTGAGCGCTCGACGGCGAGCAATGCGTTCATCAGCTGCAGCGGCATCATGTCCGTTTCCGCTTCGACCGCGCAGTTTAGGAACCAGCCGCCACGGGCGTCGATTGGCTCCGTCTCGTAAAGCGACGATTGTCGCGTGACGTGGATGCCGCGCTCCGCGAGCGCTTCAATCGCCCGTGCGATATTCTGCGCGCGATCTCCCATGTTCGATCCGAGCGAGAGATAAACGGTCTTCATCGAAGAGCCGACATTTTAGTCTTGCGTCCGCAGGCACGCCAGTTGGTAGAGGGCTGTATGTTCCGACGAGTCGGGCCTACGAGAAAAGGCCGGATTGCGGGCTCGCGGGCGGCGCGGAACGGCCGTGCTCGGGCAGGCCGAAATGCTTGTAAGCTAGTGCGGTGGCGACGCGGCCTCGCTGCGTGCGGTCGAGCAGACCAAGTTGCATCAGGTATGGCTCGTAGATTTCCTCGATAGCGTCTTCTTCTTCGCTGAGTGAAGCAGCTATCGTGTTGAGTCCCACAGGCCCGCCGGAATACTTATTGATGATCGTGAGGAGGAGGTTGCGGTCGGTGTCGTCGAGGCCGTGCTCGTCGACGCCGAGCATCGCGAGCGCATCGCGCGCGACGCCGAGCGTGACGTGGCCCTTGGCGCGCACTTCGGCATAGTCGCGGACGCGGCGCAGCAAACGATTCGCCACGCGCGGAGTCCCGCGGCTGCGGCGAGCGACTTCGCCCGCGCCGTCTTTATCGATCGTGATTCCCAGAATTTTCGCCGAGCGCGTGATGATTTTTTCGAGATCGTCCGGCGTGTAGAACTCGAGGCGGTGGACGATCCCGAAGCGCGAGCGCAGCGGCGCCATGATCAGTCCCGCACGCGTGGTCGCGCCGATCAGGGTGAACTGGTTGAGCTGATACGGATGCACGCGCGCGCCGGGCCCCTGGCCGATGATCAGGTCGACGCGAAAATCCTCCATCGCGGGATAGAGGATTTCTTCGAGCGCGGGCTGGAGGCGGTGGATCTCGTCGAGAAAGAAAAAGTCGCGCGGGTCGAGAGAAGTCAGCACCGCTGTTAGGTCACCCTTTTTTTCGAGCAGCGGCCCCGAGCTGATCTTGATCGACGAGCCCATTTCGTGGGCGAGAATTTGCGCGAGTGTGGTCTTGCCGAGGCCGGGAGGACCGTAGAGCAGCACGTGATCGAGAGCTTCGCCGCGCCCACGGGCCGCTTCGACTGCGATCTGCAAATTCTCCTTCACGCGGTCCTGGCCGATATAGTCACCGAAGCTCGCCGGGCGGACGCTCGCCTCGATGCGCGCATCCTCTTCAAATGCGCGGCCGGAAACAATTCGGTCCGCGCCTTCCTTCACTCGTCGCGCTTCTGGCATCTAGGCCTCTTCGAAAATTCCGATGCGCCGCTCGCTCTCGGCGAGTGCCTCACAAGAGCGATCGAGATCGTCATATTCGTCGGCGAACCTTTGGCGCATTTCGCGCTGGGAAGCGGCGCTCTGCCATCGGTCGATCGTCAGGTAGCGCCGCGCATTTCCGGTGTCGCGCAGCAATGTCGTGCCGTGAAATCCGCCACTCTTGCGAAAGAGCCGCGCCCACGGACCGGAATTCGCGTAGGCGCTTTCGAATTCCTTCACTTTATCCGCACGGGCGAAGAATTCCCAGACCACTTGTACCATGGTCATTTCCTTTCCCGCGCCTCACTCGCCATGCGCCGCGCGAGCGGCTTGCTGCACACCCGGACCGCTCAAAATCTGCAGCGACGCGCGCAGAAGCTTTTCGAAATCGGCTCCCGCGGCGACGCGAGACTTTTCAATCGCGCGTTCGACCGCTCGCCCATCGTAGCCCAAATTGATCAGGGCGGAAGCGACGTCGGATTCGAGCTGCGACCGCGTTGCCGGCTTGCCCGTTTCCTCGACATCGACGGCCGCAAGTTTGTCGCGGAGTTCGACGACGATGCGCTCGGCGGTTTTCTTGCCTACGCCGGGAATCAGGACGAGCCGCGCGATGTCGCCCTTGCGAATCGCGGGAACCAGTTCGTCGATTCCCATGCCCGAAAGTATTTTCAGCGCAAGTGACGGCCCCACTCCCGACGCGGAGATCAGCAGCTCAAAACAGTGCTTTTCACGCGCAGTGAGAAAACCGTAGAGCGCGAGCTGATCCTCGCGCACGTGGGTGTGAATCAGCAGAGTAGTTTCGGCGTGCAATGGGCCGAGCACAGCGAATGTCGAGAGGGGAATCTGCACGTGGTAACCGACGCCGCCCACGTCGAGGAGAACGTGGCTGGGACGTTTTTCAATTAGCTTGCCGCGGAGCGAGCCAATCATGTCCAGCGATTATGTGTTAGGGGTGCGAGAGTGTCAACGCAGCGGACCTGTGGTGACGCGCATGTAAACGCGAATCCTCACGCGCGTATACGAAAATTCGGATATCTGCGTGCGATTTTGCAGTCAGGCGCGAGCAGAAATTGTCAAAGCCAAATTGGTCGTTGCGCGAGAGACACACGAATGCCGTGCCAACGTATACAGAATTGATACGAGAGACGTGATCAAAAGGTTCACGCAGATTTTTTCGCGAAACGCGCGCGACGATGCTTTCCTCGCCGGAGTCACTTCGTCTAACGCGTACGGGAAGTGAATCTGATCCCAGGAGGAAAGTACAATGTCACGCCGTGGAGTAAATGCAGTCGCGCCAATTCTCATCGCGCTGGTGATGGCAATGCCGCTGGCGGCCCGCGTCAGCACGAATGGTACGAAACCCACTTCCGCAACCATGGAAGTCCTCAACACGATTTCTCTCGGCGGCACTCAGATCAAGCCGGGAACATACAAAGTGACCGCAGACGACTCGAAAGTGACGCTCGAACAGAACGGCAAGATGGTTGCCGAGGCGCCGGTGCAGTGGAAAGAAGGAGACGCCAAAGCGCGCTATTCAAACATCGTTACTGTCAACGATCATGTGACGGAGATTCATTTCGGCGGCAAGGTTCGCTACGTCTCCGTCTCGCAATAGCAACGCAATAGCAAGGGAAAAAATCGAGTGCCCGGCGTTGAGTTCTCGCGCCGGGCCTCAGCGCAGGGAACGGTCGCGGCGGACGGCTTCGTCGATGAGAGCGTCGAGTTCGCGGCGGGTGAGCGTGACTCGATCAGTAGGACCCTCCGCACCATTGGTCAAGTCGCCGGCGGATGCGGAGGCTGCAGGCTGAGCACCTGCCGCATAGCGAGCACGCGCCGCAACCAGTTTCTCGACGTCCCCTCCCGATAGCAGGACCTGCTTGCCGAGAAGTTCGGTCACGAGCGACACGCGCGCGAAGTGCTCCGTTGTTTCCATGCGGAGAAATGCCGTGAGAAGATCTGCCCCGTAGGTCACCACTCCGTGATTTGCCATGAGGATCGACTCGTGGCCGCGTACGAGCGGCTCGAGCGCGGCAGTCAGCTCGGAAGTTCCCGGAGTGCCATAGCGTGCGACGGGTATGCTTCCCAATCCAATTACAAGCTCGCACAAAATCGGCTTGTCGAGCGCGATCCCCGCAGCGGCGAAACCAGTCGCGGTCGGGGGATGCGCATGGCAAATCGCGTTGACGTCTGGTCGCAGGCGGTAGATCAGCAAATGCATGCCGAGTTCGGAGGAGGGCTTGCGCGTTCCGTCGACTCTTCGGCCTTCGTTGTCGATGATGACGAGATCGTCCGGCGTCATCATGCCCTTGCTCATACAGGTGGGGCTCATGAGGATGCGGTCTGCGCCAAGACGTACGGAGACATTTCCATCGGTCGATGCGACGAAGCCGCGGTCGTGAATCCAGCGGCCCACCATGCAAATGTCGCTGCGATGTTGCGCTTCGGTCTTTACCGCCCCGTGGGAAATCGAATCGGGCTGCACGAGCACCTCCGCGGCTGCTGAGGCGGCGTAGTTTACGCGTAAAAGCCACGCAATTTCAAGGCTCGCGCGACGCGGTCGATGGCCAGGATGTAGGCCGCGGTGCGGTTGTTGACGCGGTGCGTTTCAGCGTAGCGCGCGACTTCATCGAAGGCATGTTCCATCACGTCCTGAAGATGCTCGTTCACTTCGCGTTCGCGCCAGAAGAAGCCCTGGCGGTCCTGCACCCATTCGAGGTAGCTCACGGTGACCCCGCCGGCGTTACCAAGAATATCCGGGATGACGAAGATTCCCTTTTTCTCGATGATGGGATCGGCGTGCCAGGTGGTGGGGCCGTTCGCGCCTTCGCAGAGAATTTTGCAATCGACCCGATGCGCGTTTTGTGACGTGATCTGATTTTCGGTGGCCGCGGGAACGAGAATCTCGCACGGCCGGAAGAGCACTTCCTGCGCGCTCAATTTCTCGCCGCCACCGGGAAATTCCGGCAACGGTTTTCGCTGCGCGTAAACCCAGTCGTAAAGCTTCGGGATGTCGAGACCATTCTCGTTGTAGAGCCCGCCGTGGATATCGGCCGCGCCGATAATCTTGTAGCCCGCCTCGTCCATCAGGCGCGCGCCTTCGGAGCCGACATTGCCAAAGCCCTGAATGATGACGCGGCAGCCGTCACGCTTCATGCCGAGTTTCGCGGTCGCTTTGTTGCAGCAGAGCATCAGGCCGCGGCCGGTGGCTTCCTTGCGCCCTTGAGAACCGCCGAGATCGAGCGGCTTGCCGGTGACGACAGCAGTGGTGGCCTGGCGCACGTGCATGGAGTAGGTGTCCATCACCCAGGCCATGATCTGGTCGTTGGTGCCGATATCCGGCGCCGGGATGTCGCGCTCGGGCCCGAGCCAGTCCGATAGGGAAGCGGTGTAACGGCGAGTGACGCGCTCGAGTTCCGACTTGGAGAGACTCGCGGGATTGCAAATCACTCCACCTTTCGCGCCGCCGAAGGGAATGTTCACGACGGCGCACTTCCACGTCATCCAGGCGGCCAGCGCGCGCACCTCGTCGAGCGTAACGTTGGGCGCGAAGCGGATGCCGCCCTTGCCCGGTCCGCGAACCGTGGAATGCAGCACGCGATAGCCGGTGAAGACGGCGATCTGGCCGCTATCAAGCGAGACGGGAATGTAGACGGTGATTTCTCGTTCGGGATACTTCATGTAGCGGTAGAGACCTTGCTCGAGACCGAGCATCTCCGCCGCGATTTCAAAGCGAGCTTCCGCGGACTCGTAGACGTTGAGCTCTTCTTGCACGGCTACAGACATGGCATTTTCCCCGCCCGCATTCTACCGGACGCGCGAGACCAAAGAGCAATTGAGTTCATTGTCTATCGCCGCTTGAGCCACAAGGCGAAACCGAAGACGCCGCCCGCAATCAGCGAGGCAGCGAGGTAGGGACGGATGAAGGGAAGGTACGCCCAGACAATCAAAAACAGTCCGACCGAGATAAATCCTCCGACGGTGCTTTCGGTAACGACCAGGGAACTCATCTCGGCAATGGGATCCCGGTGATGAGAGTGTTGGGTGCCTGCCTGCGTGAAAGGGGAGGATATGAAGCGTGTCATTTGTCCCTCCTGTGAAGATCGTGACCGGTCATTTCGCGGGGCTTTTCCGAGCCTAGCACTCCCAGCAGCGTGGGGGCAACGTCGCGCAGCGAGCCGCCTGGCTGCAATCGAGTTCGGCCATCTTGGGTGACGAGGATGAACGGCACCGGGTTCGTGGTGTGATACGTGTGCGGGCCGCCGGTGACGGGATCGATCATCGTCTCGGCGTTGCCGTGGTCGGCGGTGATGATCCACGCGCCGCCGCGCGGGCGCAGCGACTGAAAGAGTCTGCCGAGGCACTCGTCGACGGTTTCGACGGCTTTGATCGCGGCTTCGAGCTTGCCGGAATGGCCAACCATGTCCGCGTTGGCGAAGTTCATGATGATGGCGTCAAATTCACCTTTTTCGATGGCGTGAATCACGGCGTCGGTGATGCCCGCGGCGGACATTTCGGGCTTGAGATCGTACGTGGGCACTTTCGGCGAGGGAACCAGAATGCGCTCTTCGCCCGGGAACGGCTTTTCGACGCCGCCGTTGAAGAAGTAGGTGACGTGCGCGTATTTCTCGGTTTCGGCGCAGCGCAGATTCTTGAATTGCAGCTCGGCGAAGACGTTGGCGAGGATGTGTTCGAGCTTTTCCGGCGCGAGGAGGTAGCGCAGCCAGGGCCAGGTTTTTTCGTACTGCGTCATCGCGACGTAGACGAGATTTTTCGGGCGCGACGCGTCTTCGAATCCCTTGAAATCGGGCTCGATGAGAGCCTTCGTCATTTGGCGCGCACGGTCGGCGCGGAAGTTGTAGAAGATCACAGCATCGTCGTCGCGAATCAGGCCGCGCGGCGCAGCGGGTTTCCCCGGTGCGGGCTGCGTCGTGATCACGGCAGGGACTACGAATTCGTCCGTCACGCCTTTTTCGTAGCTTGCGCGGATCGCCGCAATCGGATCGGCGAATTTCGCGTCGGCGTCGCCGTGGACCATCGCGCGATACGCTTTTTCGACGCGTTCCCACCGATTGTCGCGATCCATGGCGTAGTAGCGGCCGATGACAGTGGCGATCTGGGCCGTCTTCTGAGCGGGGCCGAACTTGCGCATTTTCTGTTCGAGCTGGCGAAGAAAGTCGATGCCGCTTTCGGGCGGCGTGTCGCGTCCATCCATGAAGCAGTGGACGAAGACTTTCGCCACTTTGTTTTCGCGCGCCATGCGAAGAAGCGCGAAGAGATGCTCGATATGCGAATGCACGCCGCCGTCGCTCAGCAGACCCATCAGATGGAGTTGGCGTGTGCGGCCGCGCTCCATGGCTTCGAGGAGCAGCGGCTGGCGGAAGAATTCCCCGCTCGAGATGAGCTGATCGACACGTGTGATGTCCATTTGAACGATGCGACCCGCGCCCATGTTGAGATGACCGACTTCACTGTTGCCCATTTGGCCTTCGGGCAGGCCGACGTAGGGGCCCGAGGTGTGGATCAGCGTGTTGGGGAAATCCTTGAGCAAACGGTCGTAATTCGGTTTTCGGGCGAGCGCGATTGCGTTGCCTTTGGTTTCGGCGCGATAGCCCCAGCCGTCGAGGACGGTGAGGACTATTGGTCTGGGACGCTTAGGCACGATTTCTCCGGGTGCGAGGACTAAGAGAGGTCCCTCGACTCGCGCTGCTCGCTCGGGATGACGATGCTGGTCGCATCGTCAGCTTTGGGCGCTTGCTCATCGGACGCGGGCCCTTTCGATCCGCGAGAAATCGCCAATCTCGGAATTTTGGCGATTAGAGTGTGGTGCCGTCCTTTGTTTTGAATGAGTTAGACCCAAGTCCACTTGCGGAATTTGGCGATTAGAAAATCGTGGATTCGCGGCCGGCTGTCGACCGACGGACTTCCCGTGGGGCTGAAGGGCAGGCCCTCGCGCTGTCTTCTTACCTCTTCCGAATTCTGAGTATTCCATCATCACGAATTACGGTAGCACGAGGGAAGTGCGATGCAAGGAAGTTGTTGGTGTAAACATCCAGGCTGCAAAACGGCGAGGAAACAGGGGAGAAGAATGGGCTGAATGGTAGTCTTTCGATCGCCGATTAGCTATGGTGTGACAGCTTTGCGGGCCGGAAAGAACTAGTCCGAGGCGGCGAGTCGCAAAAGCACGCACAGGTAAGAGTGCCTGTGCCACAAAGGCGGTTGAGACAACTCGATGGAAACGAACATTCGGATTGACGCGTGGCTGCCGCCGGAGATGGCGGAACACGCCGAAGACATCGGCGTCAAGAAGGCATCGCTCGACTGGGCGAACATGCTCGCGCTCGGAATTTTGGCGGGTGCGTTCATCGCGCTGGGAGCCGTGTTCGCGACGGTGGCGATGGCGTCGCCGCTTCCGTATGCAGCGAACCGGCTGCTGGGAGGGCTGACGTTCTGTTTGGGCCTGATTCTCGTCGTTGTGGGCGGCGCGGAGCTTTTCACCGGCAACAATCTAATCGCGATGGCGTGGGCCAATGGGAAGGTGTCCACGGCGAAGCTTTTGCGGAGCTGGGTGATCGTCTACATCGGCAACTTCATCGGAGCGGCGGCGACGGCTGCGATCGTCTTTCTCGGGAAACAGTACACGTTCGGCGCGGGCGCGGTGGGAAAGACGGCACTTGTGATTGCGCAGACGAAGTGCAGCCTCGGCTTTGTGCAGGCAGTGGCGCTGGGGATCTTGTGCAACGCGCTGGTCTGCATGGCGGTTTGGCTGTGCTACAGCGCGCGCACGACGACGGACAAGATTTTCTCGATCCTTTTTCCGATCAGCGCATTCGTCGCGTGCGGATTCGAACATAGCGTGGCGAACATGTATTTTCTTCCCGCCGGCTTCCTGATCAAGACGTGCGCGCGGCCCGAGTACTGGAATTTGATTCACGACTCGGTTTTGTCGTATGGGGCGATTACGGCGATGGGGATGCTGCGGAATCTGGCCGCGGTTACGCTGGGGAATATTATTGGCGGCTCGGTGATGGTGGGCTTGGTCTACTGGTTCGTTTACTTGAGGAGATCGAACCAGCCGAACTCCGCGACGTAATTGACGCTGTTTGATTTTCTTTGCAGCGAAGGGCTATTATGGCGCCATGTTCGACCTGTCTCACGCGCTAGGCGCGATTCTATTGGCAGGATCGCTGCACAGCGGCGCCTCTGCTGCGAAAACTGGCGCTCCAGATTTCAAAGAGACGTATGTTGAGGTGAACGGCGTTCGATTGCATTGCGTCGCGAGAGGGGAGGGAACGCTGATCCTCTTCCTGCACGGTTTCCCGGAATTCTGGTACGAGTGGAAGAATCAGCTCGCGGAATTCGGCCGGGATCGCTTGGCTGTCGCTCCCGACATGCGCGGCTACAATCTTTCCGGTAAGCCAAGTGGCCTCGAGAGCTATCGCGTCGACGTGCTCATCGAAGACATACGCCAGCTGGCGGACCATTTTCGGAACAACCAGAAATTCATTCTCGTCGGACACGATTGGGGCGGCGCGGTCGCGTGGGCGTTTGCGATCGCCCATCGCGACTACCTGCAGAAGCTGGTCCTCATCAATGCGCCACATCCTGCGGTCTTCGCGCGGCTGCTGACTTCCGATCCCGAACAGCAGAAGGCCAGCCAATATATGTTGATGTTCCGCAGCGCGCAGGCGGAACCGGCTCTTTCGGCGAATAACTATGCGGTGCTGACGGAGGCTGTCCTAGGAGAAGGTCTCAAGACGGGTGTATTCACAGAAGACGACAGAGCGGCTTACATAAAGGCGTGGTCGCAACCAGGCGCGCTAGCCGGGGGCCTCAATTATTACCGAGCGAGCCGCGTAGGGCCACCTGCGCCGTCGGAAGTCGCGGCGGAGATCGGTCCTTCGACTGCCAATTTTGGCTCCGATCCAGGACAAATGACGGTGAGCGTTCCTACGTTGGTGATTTGGGGCGAGAAGGACACTGCTTTGACTATCGCTAATCTCGATGGACTGGATGAGTATGTTCCTCAACTGACGATCAAACGCGTGCCAGGCGCCTCGCACTGGGTGGTTCACGAAAAGCCCGCCGAAGTAAATCGATATATTCGCGAGTTCATTCAGTAGCGGAAGGACTGGGACCGGCGAGACGAGCTGAGAGCTGCGCGAGGCGGGCGCGATACTCGGCAAGGTCGACGGGCTGGCGCGCGACGCCAGAGTCCATCGCCGCTTTCGCGACCGCTGAGGCGACCCAAACTAGCGCGCGCGGGTCGAATGGTTTAGGGACGATATAGTCAGGGCCAAATCCGAGTTTCTTCACTCCGTAGGCCTCGCACACCGAATCAGGCACCGGCTCTCTTGCCAATCCGGCCAGTGCATGAGTCACAGCGAGCTTCATTTCTTCGTTGATTGCTTCGGCGCGAACGTCGAGCGCTCCGCGGAAGACAAACGGAAAGCCGAGCACGTTGTTCACCTGATTGGGATAGTCGGAGCGGCCCGTGGCCATGATGAGATCGCTGCGAGCGCGGCGCGCATCCTCCGGCGCAATTTCCGGATCGGGATTGGCCAGAGCGAACACGATCGGACGGGGCGCCATCAGGGTCAGCATGTCCGGCTTGATCGTGCCTTTGGCGGAGAGGCCGACGACGACGTCGGCTCCGCGCAGCGCATCCGGCAGAGTCCGTAGGTTTGTTTCGCGCATAAATCGAGCCTTGTAAGGCGTCATACCTTCGGTGCGGCCCGCGTAGATCACGCCTTTGGTGTCGACCATCAGCAGATGATCCGGCTGGACACCCAAACGCAAGTAGTGCGCGGCACCGGCGAGGCCCGCTGCCCCGGCGCCGACGAAAACAACTCGCACCTGGCTAATCTGCTTGCCCACGATTTCGAGCGCGCCCAGCAGCGCGGCTCCAGAGACCATGGCGGTGCCGTGCTGATCATCGTGCATCACCGGAATCGACATTGTTTTGCGCAAGGTTTCTTCGACGAGGAAGCAGTCGGGCGTCTTGATGTCCTCGAGGTTGATACCGCCGACGGTGGGTTCGAGAAGCTGGCAGAACTTGATGACGTCTTCCGCTTTCTCGGAATTTATTTCCAGATCGAAAACGTCGACATCGCCAAAGCGTTTGAAGAGGACCGCCTTGCCTTCCATGACGGGCTTACCAGCGAGCGGTCCGATGTTGCCGAGGCCGAGAACGCGCGTGCCGTTGGAGACGACGGCGATCAAATTGCCGCGCGCGGTGTATTCGAAGCTCAACTCAGGCGACTTGGCGATCTCGCGGCAAGGCTCCGCGACGCCGGGCGTGTAGGCCAGGCTCAGGTCCGCTTGCGTGCGGCAAGGTTTGGTCGGGACGACTTCGAGTTTTCCTTTGCGCCCCCTGCGGTGATAGTCGAGCGCGTCCTGCTTGAGCGATGTCATGAGGAACTCCGACGTGATCGGCGCTAAGGCTAGAAGTTTAGCAAGACGGACGCCCACGACGAACCAGAGGCAGATCTGTCGTGGCTACCGACCGCGAAGTCAAAGATGCCGCGCTGAAGGCCGCGGCGCTACATTCAAACCTCAAAGTCGGCGGCGTCACGTGAAAGCCTTCGCAAGGATGTGAGGCGCAAATGGCGCTAGTGGCGCGGCTCGCTCGAAGGCGGCACGATGCCCTTGAGGCGAAGATAGACCGCGATGGCGCCGTAGCATTCGTTGTCGTGCGCGAGGTTGCCCGCGAGCGAAGCCAGGCGCGTGGTCGGGCCGCGATAGCTTTGCACGGTGTCATTCGAGTTCATGTCGGTGAGGCCGTTGTAGGCGGCATCGCAAGTGTCAAAGGAATCTTTCAGCGCGGCGACGAGATCGGCTTTTGTCGCTTTCGAGCCGGCGCTGGGAGTTTTGGGCGTGCCGAGGACGCGGGAGCAGCCGGCAGTTTGCGCGTCGGCGACGTGAGCGATCCAACCTCCGAAGCTGCGCTGTTCCGGCGTGGGTTTGAAGTCGTAGCCGTCGTCGGGCATTTTGTCGGCCGCTTTCAGGAGATTGTTTTTGACCATGTTGTAGGTCTGACGAATCGCGTCGGCGGTGCTTGGCGCTGACGTAGGCGCCTGAGCCTGCGCGACGAGCGGTGCGATGAAGAATCCAACCAGCGCTGCCATGATGACGAAGTTGCGTTTCATCGAAGTTCCCCCCTCAGATTGCTTTCGGCTGAAAACGGACGCTTCAGCGATGGGGATTATAGAACGGAAGCGCCCCTTCGAAGCAACGGCGCACCTCGACTACATGCTGCGAGAACTGCAGCGCAAAGGTTGGCGCTTCGCGCCGTTCCTTCTTGTCGGAGCTAAAGCTCCGACCCCCTAACGTTCACTCGCGCGGGCGCGAGTTTGGCGATGCGTGAGCATGTGACCGAAGATTGAATGTGCACAGGCAGGAGTGCCTGTGCCACCGAAGTCAGATCACCAGCCGCGGAGAACAACGGCACTAGCGGCGCCGAAAAACACGATGACGCTCGTTACGGAGACGACGCCAGCGGAAAGGGCACACGTCGAGAGGAAATCGCGCGGCTTTTGACGCGCGTTCTCGAGGAAATAGATGGCGACGAGCTGGAGGATCGCGCCGATGATGAACGAGTAAGCCTCGACGAGACGCTCATCGGTCCCGATTAAGTGCGACATTTTCAGAAAAAGCGCGGCGGGCAAGGCGAGCCAGAGGATCAGCGGCGCGAGTGTCAGCGTGATGCCGACGGCGAGAAGCTTTTTCCGCTGAGCTGCCGCTGCCATCACGAGACCTTGTAAACGGGGACGAGGAAGACGGCTTCGTAATCGACGCCGCGCGCTTGGCCTTTCGCCTGGATTTCCCAGTAGATCGGCGGAGTGGCGGAGAGGTTCGTCGTCGGCTGGTCGGCGGGCAAACGGAATTCGATGGGAATGTCGTTGCCCGCCAGGCCGGTGAGGCGGTTGCGGTCGCACGTCGTGGCATCGTGGTAGAGCTCGTAGCAGACGACGCTCGTCGTGCGATTCTGGCCGGTTCCCGAGGTGACGTAGTTTTCCTGGACGCAGCGGAGAGTGAGAGTGAGCTCGTCGATCGCCGAGACGTGATGAGGCGAGCGCAGGCGCGCCCGCAGCGTGCCGCCAAGAGCAAACGGAAACTCCTCATAGGTGAGGAAGCTATTGCCATAGCGCAATAGGTCGAGAAGCATCTGCGCCCATCGGAACCAGAAGATCAGTCCCACTAACCCGAAAATTGCCACCGCGACGAGAAAGGGCCATGCGCCGTGGACGTTCATGCCAACCCAGCCGAAGGGCAGCAGGAACGTCGTCCACACCAACGCGGCGAGCAGGCGCTTGAGCATGTCGTCAAAGGCTGAGAAAGAGATGCCTTCGCGGTGCCATTGATAGTCGTATAGCCAGGGCTCGCTCGGACGCCGCGCGGCCTCGCGGCGATAAGCAGCCTTACGCACTAAGCCGTGAATGCCGTGGGCGAAAAAGAACAGCCCGCCGAAGAAAAATGCTCCAGCAATGATGCCGATCAACCAGTCAGGAGCATTCTTGCGGCCGTGAATATGGTTGGTCGCGACGAGAGCAATGAAGAATCCGGCGAGCATGAAGGGGATGCCGAAAAGCGTTGACGCCCAGCCGTTAATGGTCGTGGCGCTTTGAGTGCGGTGATTCGTCAGGACGGGATGACCCTGCGCGTCGGGCGCAAACGCCGGCATCATGATCTTGGCTGTCGAGAGTGTAGAAGCCATGGGGGTGCGCTCCCTTTCGTTCAGCGTGGGCGTGCCGCACGACCGAGGCAATGGGACTTTCGCTAAATAGTAACGGAGGCGTAATTCCGTGGCTCGGTAAGCGTATCTATTGCAGGGGGAACACAGCAATGCAGGCCAAGGGTTACAAGGGCATCGGAATGGAAGGTCCTATTGCGAAGTGGTACGCGAAGATCACGCTCAAGGATCTGGAAGATTTCAGGGCGCTCGCCCGGAGGATGGCGGCAGGACTTGCGGAAGGCTCGAGTGTGCTAGAAGTGGCGCCCGGGCCGGGCTATTTCGCGATCGAACTGGCGAAGCTCGGCGACTACAGGATTACGGGGCTCGACGTCAGCGAGACGTTCGTCGAAATCGCCCAGAAGAACGCGCGAGAAGCGGGGGTCGAGGTCGTTTTTCGGCGGGGGAATGCGTCGAAGATGCCGTTTGGGGACGACTCGTTCGATTTGATCATGTGCCGGGCGGCGTTCAAGAATTTTTCGGAACCGGTCGAGGCGCTTCGCGAAATGCGGCGAGTGCTCAAGCCCAGCGGCAAAGCCGTGATCATCGATTTGCGGAAGGACACGCCGAAGGAGGAGATTGACGCGCATGTCGATAAGATGAAGGTGGGTGCGATCAACGCGGCGTTTGTGAAGCTGAGCTTTCGGACGATGCTCTTAAAGCGGGCTTACACGAAGGCCGATTTCGAGCGGTTCATTGCGGAGAGCGGATTTCAGAGATTCAAGATTGGCGAGGCGCCGGTGGAATTTGAGATTACGCTCACGAAATGACGGGCGCTAGTGCTCAAATGAAAAAAAAGCAGATCCCTCGCCGCCGTCCCCGACCGAAGTCGTCGGGGCCGGGCTCGGGATGACGTTCTCTCGCGCCTCTGCGTTTTCTTAGTGGCGGGCGAGGGCGGAGCGACCGGGATAGCGAGCGGCGGAGCCGAGCTCTTCCTCGATGCGCAGGAGCTGATTGTATTTGGCGATGCGGTCGGTGCGCGAAGCTGAGCCGGTTTTGATCTGGCCGGTGCCCATGGCGACGGCGAAGTCGGCGATGAAGGCGTCTTCGGTTTCGCCAGAGCGGTGAGAGATGATGGCGGCGTAGTTTGCCTTGCGCGCCATTTCGACGGCTTCGATGGTCTCCGTGACGCTCCCGATTTGATTCAGCTTAATCAGGATCGCGTTGCCGACACCTTCGGAGATGCCGCGTGTGAAAATCTTCGGATTCGTCACGAAAATGTCGTCGCCGACAAGTTGCAGCTTGTTGCCGACCTGTTTGGTGAAATGCTTCCAGCCCTCCCAGTCGTTTTCCGAGAAGCCGTCTTCAATGGAGACGATCGGGTATTGCCGCACCCAGTCGCTCCAAAATTCGGCCAATTGCTCGGAAGAACGTGAGGACTTGTCGGATTTCTTGAAGACGTACTTCTTGCTCGCAGGATCGTAGAATTCGCTCGCGGCGGGATCGAGAGCGATCGCGAGTTGCTCGCCGGGCTTGTAGCCGGCGGCCGTGACGGCTTCGAGGACGCGATTCACGGCTTCCTCGTTTGATTTCAGATTCGGCGCGAAACCACCTTCATCGCCGACGGCGGTGGAGTAGCCATTCTTTTTGAGCACGGCCTTGAGAGCGTGGAAGACTTCGACACCCCAGCGCAGTCCTTCGTGAAAGCTTGACGCGCCGACGGGCATCACCATGAATTCCTGGGGGTCGACGGAATTGTCGGCGTGCGCGCCGCCGTTCAGGATGTTCATCATGGGAACCGGCAGCGTGCGCGCGGAGGAGTCGCTCGAATATCTTGCAAGGTACTTGTAGAGGGGTTGGCCGGCCGCATTCGCTGCGGCGCGCGCGGCAGCCATTGATACGGCGAGAATCGCGTTGGCACCGAGCTTCGATTTGTTGGGCGTGCCGTCGGCCTCGATCATGCGGCGGTCGAGCGCGCGTTGGTCGGAGGCGTCCATGCCGGAGACCGATTTCGCGATATCGCTATTGACGTTCGCGACGGCATTCAGCACACCTTTGCCGGCGTAGCGTGCCTTGTCGCCGTCGCGCAATTCAATGGCTTCGTGCTCGCCCGTCGAAGCGCCGGAGGGGACAGCCGCGCGGCCGAGCGCGCCGCCGTCGAGGCGAACGTCGGCTTCGACGGTGGGATTGCCGCGGGAATCGAGAATCTGGCGGCCGTGAACGGCAACGATTTTCGTGGACATTTCGATCACTCCCGGAAGTGTATGAGGTTGATTCTGAAGCGACGCCGCATCAGCCATTGACTCTACGCGAGGCCTTCAAAATGTGCGCCTTCGGCGCCTTAATCTTTGCGCGCGAGCAAGAGCCAAGGCCCAAAGTCTACGGGAATCTTTCCCTTCGGCCAAGCGTAGGAATACCGCACCTCAAGATCGCGCCAATAGGCCTCGGGAACGGCAAGCTCGCGAGCGTACGCGCTGCCGTAGGACGTCGAGCGCCAGAAGCCGGCAAATTCGCGAGGCGTGATCCAGACAACATTTGGGACAACGCAGTCTTCGAGAATCGAGAAGATAGATACAGCGCTACGCGCATGTTGGGACGTGGCGGCGAGATCAAGACGCGGGTCGCGAAATCTGCTCCAGCGGTCGGCGAACTCCTGAAGCGTAATTGCAGTGACGGCTTCCGGTGAGCGCGGCAGGCCACCCGCCCACATCGCCAGTATGCCGCCGCGCCGCAGCCATCGGCCGACGTTTGCGATCACGCGCGGCGTGTCCATCCAGTAGAGCGCTGCGGCGATCGTGACGAGATCGCATGTGTCCGGTTCTTGCACGAGGTCTTCGGCGCTGACAATCCGCACGTCAACGCGGGCATCGATCGAGCGGAGTTTCTCGGCCATTAGCGCGTCGGGTTCGGCAACGATGACTTCGGTGAAATGCGGGAGCAACGGCCGCGTGGAGTGCCCGGTCCCGGCGCCAAGGTCGATTGCACGCTCGCGGCGGTGCGGCGGGACGACAGCCAGGATGCGCTCGAAAAGTTCGACTGGGTAATCGGGACGGAAGGTGGCGTATTCGTTTGCGGAGTAACCGAAGCGAGGCTGGAAGCCGGCAGACACAGCGACACTACTCCGGTTCCTCGATCATGGATTCGGGGCGGACGACCACGACGATGCCATTGTCGGAGACGGTATAGCGAGCGCGGTCGGCTTCGAGATCATGACCGATGACGGTTCCTTCGGGCAGATTCACGTGGCGGTCAATGATTGCGCGACGGATACGGCAGTGCCTGCCGATGTTCACATGATTGAAGATGATCGATTGGTCGACGTCAGCGTAGCTGTTGACGCGCACGTCGTAGCCAAGGACCGATTTGAAAACGCGTCCACCCGAAATGATCGAGCCTCCGGCAACGATAGAATCGAGGGCGACGCCCATACGTTCGGGATCGGCAAAAACGAATTTTGCAGGAGGATATTGCCGCTGCCAACTGTGCAGGGGCCAGCTCTCGTCGTAGAGATTAAAAATCGGGGTGACCGCGACAAGATCCATGTTGGCCTCGTGGTAGGCATCGATGGTGCCGACGTCGCGCCAGTACGAAGTTTCCTTTTTGTTTTCGTCGCGGAAGTTGTAGGCGAAGATGCGGTACTTGTTGATGATGCGCGGGAGGATGTCTTTGCCGAAATCGTGCGAGGAGGAAGTGTTCTCGGCGTCGTCGATCAGGATGGGCACCAGAAGCTGGGTGTTGAAGAGATAGACGCCCATCGAAGCGTTGCATTTCCCGGCGTGAACTCGCGAGGGTTTTGGCGTGAGCGGCTTTTCCTCGAAACCGACGACGCGCCAGTTCTCGTCAGTCTCGATGACGCCGAATTTGCCGGCAGCGGCAGCAGCGTCCATCTCAATGGTCGCAACGGTGACGTCGGCGCCGGAATCGACGTGCTGCTCGAGCATGCGCTGGTAATTCATCTTGTAGATGTGATCGCCCGAGAGGATGAAAACGTAGTTGGATTGCTCGCTGCCGATCGAATAGATGTTCTGATAGACCGCGTCCGCGGTGCCCTGATACCACTGCTGCGAGACGCGCATCTGGGGAGGCAAGACTTCGATGAAGTCGCCGACGCCCATGAGCGACGACCAGCCGCGGCGCACGTGGCGGTTGAGGCTGAGCGCCTTGTACTGGGTGAGGACGAAAACGCGGCGGAGCTCGCTATTCAGGCAATTCGAGAGTGTCAAATCGATGATGCGGTAAACGCCGCCGAAGGGAACTGCGGGCTTGGCACGATCGCGGGTGAGCGGCCAGAGCCGTTCCCCCTGGCCTCCGGCCAGGAGAACGGCAATCGCGTTGCGCATCGAGACCATTGACTGAGCCGCCGCTGGACCTTTTTCGGCGGACAGCCATTCTACCAGCATGACACAAGACGTGAAGTGCCGCGAGCCCGCGAGCAATCGGTCTCAGAAATATATCGAACAGTTAACAACTCCGGTGGAAAGCCCCCAGTGTGCAATTTAAGCCTTGACTTGGGGGATAGCCTCCGATAGAAGGAGTGGGCAATAGCCGGTTCGCGAGGATTCCGGTTACACTGATCTGAATCCAACAATCCAATTTCAGAAAGAGATGGGGGTGAATACGCGTGGCAGAAGTTGTAATTCAAGAGGGCGAGTCTTTGGAGAACGCTCTTCGCCGCTTCAAGAGGAAGGTGCAGTCGGAGGACATCATCAAGGAGATCAAGAAGCACAGCTACTACATGAAGCCCGGCGAAAAGCGTCGCGCCAAAGAAGCTCTCTCGCGTAAGCGCCTCCGGAAAAAGCAGCGGCGTGAGCAGGACTAGAACACCTCATCACGGGGATCATTCCAAGCAGCTACGGGCCAGCGGTGCACCGAGATCCGCGGGTTTAGCCGGGTACTCGGTGCATCGTTGCGTTTTCGCTGCACCGCTTGCTCGATTGCGCGAACACGGACCCGGAGCGGCCTATGGAATACCATGACAAGGTCCTGAAGTGCGCCGAATGCGGAGCGGAGTTCGTATTCACGGCAGGCGAGCAGATGTTTTTCGCCGACAAGGGATTCAAGAACGAGCCGAAACGGTGCAAAACCTGCAAGGCCAATCGCGCTCAGGGAAATAACGGCTCAAACGCGGCAACTGTCCAGCGGGTCGAGACCAAAACAGTTTGCTCGCAGTGCGGGAAAGAGACCACCGTCCCGTTCAAGCCCACGCAGGGACGCCCGGTTTACTGCCGCGAGTGCTTTCAGCAGCGGCGGGGGATGGGCGCTTCGACTGCGAGCGCTTCGTAAGCAGCGTCGAGAACATCCGTGGTGGACGTCGATCTCCGACCTCTCTCTTTAGGGGAGATTCTAGACAGGACGTTCTCCCTCTACCGCAGTAACTTCCTTCTTTTTGCAGGAATCGCCGCGCTCCCGCAGTTGTTGGTCCTTGGATTCAACCTAGCGACGACTGTCCTTCCATTCTTCGCAGCGAATTTCCCCGTCCGAGCGCTGGCATCGGGCAGCGGAGTAGCTCTCGTCGTTGTCTCCCTTATGCTCGGCATCTGCGTATATCTCGTCGCCTATCTATTCGCGCAGGGCGGCACCGTCTTCGCCGTGTCTGAGTTGTATCTGGGACGCCAGACCACGATCGTTGCTTCGCTCAAACGCATGCGAGGCCATGCGTTATGGTTGCTTGGAGTGATCATCTTGAGCGGTCTCGCGATTGGCGCAGCGACGCTGCTGTTGATCATTCCCGGGATCTGGCTGGCCTGCCGATTGATGGCGTGTGTGCCGGCGGCGTTGCTCGAGGACCTCGGGCCGGGCGAATCGCTCAGCCGAAGCTTTCAACTAACGGAGAACAATGCCGGCCGCTCGTTCGTGATCTACCTACTGTATTTCGTTTTGAGCTATGCTGCGACATTCTGCCTCACCTTTCCGTTTACGGTCGCGGCAGGCATGTCTGCGCACCATCTTGATGCCGCTCGGACATGGCTCATCCTGAGCCATTTCGGGCAATTCATCGCAAACGTTGCGGTGACGCCGATCCTTACGATTGCGACAGCTGTGTACTACTACGATCTTCGAGTGCGGCGGGAAGCGTTTGATCTGCAGGTCATGCTGAATTCGCTCGGCGGAGCGGCACCGGGTACGCCGCCGAGCGCATCCGCACCAGCCGACTGAGAGAGCGCTCGATCCGCGAAGTCCCTCTTCATTGACCACCTAGGGGTCGCAGCCTAGAATTGTGATTGGCGGGAGAGCCGAAAAACATCCATGGATGAAAAAGCTCTGCGGGATTATCTGGGCCGGGCGCTGAGCTGGCACGAAGCTCACGTCGACTGGAAAAAAACCGTCAGCGGCATTCCAACGAAGGATCGCGGAAAACGGCCGAAGGGCGCACCGTATTCGCCGTGGGAGTTGCTAGAGCACATGCGCCTGGCAACGTGCGACATTCTGGAATTCAGCCGCGATCCGAAGCACAAGTCTCCGGATTGGCCTGCCGGATATTGGCCGAAGAAACCAGCGCCGCCGAATGCCGCGGCGTGGGAAAAGAGCGTGAAGTCGCTCGAGCACGATATCGAAGAGATGCGGAAGCTGGTAAACGATCCGAAAACTGATCTTTTGGCGCCGATCCCGGGCGGCACGGGACAGACAATCCTGCGCGAGGCGCTGCTGATCGCGGATCACAACGCCTACCATTTGGGCCAGCTTGTGCTGGTGCGGCGGCTGCTGGGTTGCTGGCCGGAAACCTGATCCGCAGATGGGGCCTCGCGGCTGAAATGGGACATTTTATGATGGGTGTGCGAGTGCGGTTGTCATGACATCGAAGGGACACGCAATGATTCGGGAACACGCGATGGCGGGAACGGCCGCGTCAGCAGAGGCGCAAGAGCGCGTTTGGGAATCGTTCCGCCGCTGGGGATATCTTCAGGCCAACCTTGATCCGCTCGGCGATTTAGAGCCGGTCGCTGTGCCGGAGCTTGATGTCACAGGCCCCGAGGCCGAGGCGGCGCGGCGAGTCTACTGCGGGACGATTGGCGCCGAGTTCATGCACACTCCGGACCGCGAGCGGCGCGTGTGGGTGCAGGAGCGGATGGAGTCAGAAGCGTCCGCACCGGATCCCATGCGCATACTTGATCTGCTGGTTCGGGCCGAAATTTTCGAGCAAGTGCTGCAGACTCGCTACTTGGGAACGAAGCGCTACTCGCTCGAAGGAGAATCGGCGCTGCTGCCGTTGCTCGATTCGATTCTGAGCGCGGCAGCCGAGCACGGCGCCACGAAGGGCATGCTTGCGATGAGCCACCGCGGGCGGCTCAACGTGATGGTCAACATTGTCGGGCGTGCGGCCGCGGAGCTGTTCGCGCGGTTTGAAGACGTGGATCCGCGCAGCACGATGGGCAGTGGCGATGTGAAGTACCACATGGGTGCCACCGGGGACTTTCATGCTGCCAACGGACGCGAAGTGAGCATGCACCTGGTGTCGAACCCGAGCCATTTGGAGGCCGTCGATCCGGTGCTGATGGGGCGGACTCGCGCGAAGCAGATGCGCCGCGGGGAAAGCGGGCGTAATGAAGTTCTGGCGATCGCGATGCACGGCGATGCCGCGTTTGCGGGCCAGGGAATTTGCGCCGAGACGCTGAATCTGTGCGGCGTGCCCGGATTCAGCGTCGGCGGGTCGGTACACATCATCGTCAACAACTTGATCGGATTCACAACGGTGCCCCGCGACAGCGTGTCGTCGCGATTTTCCTCCGATCTGGCGAAGCGCCTGGATGTGCCGATTTTCCACGTGAATGCCGAGGATCCCGATGCTGTGGTGCGGGTGGGGAAGATCGCGCTCGACTATCGATACGCGTTCGGATCGCCGGCCGTCGTGGATTTGATCGGGTATCGGAGACACGGGCACAGCGAAGTGGATGATCCCACGATCACGCAGCCACTGCGCTACCGCAAGATCGAAGCGCACCCGCCGATCTACCAGATCTACGCGGAGAGAATCGGCGCGAATACCGAACCGATGGTGAAGCGCGTGCGTGAGGAACTCGACGCCGCACAGAAAGAAGCGCAGGAGATCGAGAAGCGCCCTCTGATGCGGCGATTGCCGCGCTACTGGGGCGGATTCATCGGCGGGCGCTACGATGCGTCGTACGAAGTCGATACCGCGGCGCCGGAAGAGACGATTGCGGCGATCGGCGAGTCGCTGGTGACGTACCCCGAAAACTTTCACGTCCACTCGAAGGTGAAAAAGCTGCTCGAACAGCGCCTCGAGATGGCGCAAGGCAAGCGCGCGATCGACTACGGAATGGCCGAAGCGCTGGCGTTCGGATCGCTCGTGCTGCAGGGAGTGCCGGTGAGACTCACGGGCCAGGACAGCCGGCGAGGGACGTTCAATCAGCGGCATGCCGCGCTGATCGACACCGAGACCGAAGAGGAGTATGTGCCGCTCGAGCATATGGCGCCGGATCAGGCGTGGTGCGAAATCTACAATTCGCCGCTATCGGAAGCGGCGGTGATGGGATTTGAGTACGGGTTCAGCCGAGATTTTCCCGAGGCACTGGTACTGTGGGAAGCGCAGTTCGGCGATTTCGCGAACGGAGCGCAGATCATCATCGACCAGTTTGTCGTGGCGAGCGAAGACAAGTGGAGTCTGCTCTCGGGACTCGTACTGCTATTGCCGCACGGCTACGAAGGCCAAGGACCGGAACATTCGAGCGCCCGCATTGAGCGCTTTTTGCAGCTCGCAGCGCGCGACAACATTCAGATTTGCCAGCCGTCGACAGCGGGGCAGTACTTTCACTTGCTGCGAAGACAGGCGATGAGAATGTGGCGCAAGCCGCTGGTGGTATTCACGCCCAAGAGCATGCTGCGGCATCCTGCAGCATCGTCGCAGCTCGCCGACTTTACGAGCGGCCGGTTCCGCGCCGTGATTCCGGACGCCGGCGACGGATCGGCCACGCGCGTCCTGCTGTGCACCGGAAAGATCGGCCACGAACTCGTTGCCGAACGGAAGCGTCGGCAGGACAACTCGACTGCGATCGTGTTCGTCGATCAGCTCTATCCCTTTCCGGAGGCGGAACTGACCGAAGAGATCAACCGCTACACCAACGCGCGCGAGTTCATGTGGGTCCAGGAGGAGCCGGGGAACATGGGTGCGCGCGAGTTCATGGTGCCGCAACTCGAACGACTGGCGGGCCGCTCGGTGCTTTCGGTGAATCGTTCGGAGAGCGCGAGCCCGTCGACAGGATCGTCCAAGGCGCACGACATGGAGCAGAAGACGCTCATCACGCTGGCCTTTGGAATCTAGAGCTTCCTGCTGAAGAATTTTCCCTCTGCTTCAAACCCGCGAAAGAATCAGGCTGTGACCGCCGCCGGCGAGAGGGCGCAGTTCGTTCGAGGAATAACCGGCACTGCGGAACATTCTCTGGTATTCCGACCACGTGTAAGAATCGCCGGAAACGGTCGTGCCGAGCATCTCCATCGCGAACGACGCCGCACGCGGCGGGCTGACGCGGTCTTCATTGGGAACAAAGTCAACGGTTGCGACGACGCCTCCGGGCGCGAGCGAAGCGCGAACTTTCTGGAGCAGCTTCTCATTTTCCGCCGGACTGAAGTGATGCAGAAAACCGGTGATCAGAATGGCGTCATAGTTGGCGCCGAAATCGACTTCAAAGGCGCTGCCGGGCAGACGGTGGTAACGCTTTTCCACGCCGGCCGCGCGCGCGTTTTCTGCGGCGACGTCGAGCACCGCAGACCAATCTTGCGCAAAGATTTCTGCATTCGGATTCTGCTTGGCTAGTTCGACGCCGTAGACGCCGTGTCCTGCGGCGATATCAAGAACCTTCCACTTCTTTCCGGAGGATGCGTCGAGAATCCGTGCGAGCTCTCGTGCGGCCGGAAGCTGCATCGCTCCCATCGACTTCGCAAAGCTCACCCATATCGGATTGTCGGGCGAGATCGAGCCCGCGCCTCCTGAAAGCGCGGGGCGGCCGTTGCGAATCACCGTCGCGAGATCTTTGAACGCGTCGATTATTTCGGGTAGGGTCATGAAGTTTGCGATTGAAGCGAGGCAGGTGGGTGAACGGCGGTCGAGATAAGCGGCGGATTCGGGAGTCAGCGCGTAGTGGTGTTCGTGTTTCGTTAGAAATCCGAGGATCGTAAGGTAGTCGCAGAGGATGCGGATGCCGCGCTCGGGCGCTTTTACGCGAGAAGAGAGAGCCGCGACGGTGTCGACGCCTTCGCCGATCGCCGTGAAAAGATCGAACTCGATGGCCGCCTTCAGTGCGGCAGTGCGCTGGTGGGCGACCATCGTTTCGAAGATTCTCTCGGGATCGGGATGCGTTTTGCTTTGCGAAGCCATGCGTTGATCCTGTTGGCTAGAAATGGCCCTGCGCTATTGCGCCTTTGAATTTTCCGCGAAGCACCAGTGAACGAAATCTGAACCGTAACGCGCGCCCTCCGCGGCCTGCAGATCCTGCTCGCTCAAACGCTGGAACTCAATTTGAATTTTCCCGGATGAGTCGACGGTGGCGAGAAGGAAGCCGTAAACGTTGGTCTGCGCGGCATTCGCATCCTTCGCTTCCGACGGCAACTTGTACCGTTCGGCACCCGCGGTTCCGACAATCCATCCCGGTAGAACGCCGCCGTGCTCGCGCCAATAGGCGGTCTGAAAGATGCCATCCATGAAGTAGTGCGAATGGCTCGCCAGGACGTAAACAAATTTGTAGTTTTCGTTTTGCACCTTGAGCAGGTCTTCATAGACGCGGCGCCCGCTCTCGATTCCGCCCTGAGACTCGTTCATGCTGTGATCCTTCGAAATGCTTTCCGGAAGGGCCTCGTGCATGCCGACGACGACGGTGCGAATTATTGGCGCCGATGAATCGTTGCGCAATACTTTCTCGAACCAACTGAGCTGGTCGGAATCGAATTCGTATCCTGAGCCATTGTCGAGCGTGATGAAATCCACGCCCTTCTCGATCCAGTGGTAATAGGTGTGGGGCTTGAGATCAGCGGGGTTGTCGCGCAATCGCTGCGCGCGGAGATTCGACGCATCGAGCCAACGGCCAAATTGCGCCAGATACTCGTCGCGAGTCTTGGGCGGAATGTTTTCGTGATTGCCGCGCGCGAGGCAGACGCGAATCGGCCGAAATGCGCCGAGCTGGTTCGCGATGAAGTCGTTCCAGGCCATGTCCTCGTACTCGGGCTTGGTGAGCGGCTTGGCCAGATGTTCGGGCTGGTGTTGGATATCTTCGTCGACGTCGGATATTTTGCGGAAATCGCCGAGGTGCCAATAGAAGGATGCGCCGTCGCGCTTCGCGGCTGCGGCGATCACGGGCATCACGACATCTCCGCAATTGCGCGAGTCGCCCGAGACGGCAAATTTCCAGAATGCGCCCGGTTTATCCGTTGGCGCGCTCGCCGGCGATTGAGCCCAGGCGGCGATGGACGGCAAGCAGAGCAGTGCGAGCGTCGATAGCGCCGGCACAAGGCTTCGAATCTTCATCAGTCCTCGAATGAATGGACTCAGGCGCCGGACATTTTCCCGCGCGGCCCGCAGGATGGCAACCAGCTTTTCGCCGTGCGCGACCAAGTCTGGTTCCAGAAAAAGCGCAGACCGATGTAAACTTCGATTCGGCACACGGATTTGAGTGTCCCAGTATTGTGACGGGTTGGAGATCAGGTTCGAGATCAAGACGCCGGCCGAACTAGAACTCACGGGGGAAATAGTGAAGCGGATTCTTGTAGCGGATGACGACCGCACAGACAGGGAATGGCTTGCCGGAATCCTGCGCGCCGAGAAATTCGCGGTGTCGACAGCGAAAGATGGCCATGCGGCTCTCAGGAAAATTCGCACGACGAAATATGACCTGGTGTTGCTCGACATCCGGATGCCCAAACTGAACGGGCTCGACGTGCTGTCGGCGCTGAAAGGCCGGAAGAACCTGCCGAAGATTATCGTCATTACCTCGGACCGTTCGCCCGAGACCCTGCTGGCCGCAATCCGCGAGCACGCACACCAATACATCTCAAAGCCGATCGACCGGGAAGCGCTGATGACGCTGGTGAGGCAGACGCTGGGGAAGAAGACTCGCGTGCCGGAGATTGAAGTGATTTCGGCTCGGCCCGAATGGGTCGAGCTGTCCGTGCCGTGCTCGCTCGATGCAGCCGAGCGCCTCGAAGGCTTCATGGCCCAGCTGGATACCAAGCTGCCCGAGGATGTGCGCACCGCCGCCGGGCATGCGTTTCACGAATTGTTGATGAACGCGATCGAATGGGGCGGCAAGCTGAATCCTCGACGCCGTGTTCGCATCTCCTATCTGCGCTCGAAGCGGATGGTGATGTACCGCATCGCCGACCCGGGGCCCGGGTTCAAGCTGGCCGATCTGGACCACGCTGCGATCTCGTACGGAGACGAACCCATGCAGCACGGGGAAGTCCGCGAGGAGAAGGGACTGCGCCCCGGAGGTTTCGGACTCGTGATGGTCAAGGCAAGCGTGGACGAGCTGCTCTACAACGAAGCGCAGAATGAAGTCGTTTTCGTGAAGTACCTCGATTGACCGCGCCTGCGCTTCCCAGCGCGGATTCGACCGAACGCCGAATTGGTACCTTGGTGCCATTGTCCGGCCACAATCTAGCATGTAGCGTAGTCATATTCGATGGAATGCCTACCCGCTGCCCTGTGAGTGGCCTGGGGCTACGGTGAAACCGAATGATTACGGCTCTGATCAGCGTCGCTTCGGTCGCGGCATTTATCCAGTTCGTCTACTACTGCCGCTCGGCTCTCGCTTCGGTAAGGGATGTGCAGCTTTCCGCCCATGCGCTCGGGGTGGCGGGGCTGAAGTCCGGCCGGTTGGGGCCGGGCGATTTCGAGCGTTTCCTTGAGCTCGTACGGCTTTGTCCGGAGCAGCCCGCCGAAAGAGCGGGAATTCGTGCGATCACAACTTACTATCGGTTGACGAGGGCGCTTGACCGCGCCAGCAAGTTGCTGCTCCCTGCGGTTTCCGCATGGGCGCAGCGCGAACAGCAGAGCTGCTCGCATTTCGCCGCGGTCGTGCTGGACCGCAGAATTTCCTCGAGCCGCGACCTCCTCTTGCAGCACGCCGCCCACCGTTCTTAGCCAGCCCAGCCGCTCGACGCCTCCGCTGGGGCGCTGATACCATGGAACCAAGCCGCGACAACCGGCCAGGAACCTGCCGCGCATGAAAACGCTTGAACAACGCGTCGCTGAAACCATTTGCCGCGCCCAAATGATGGCGCCGGGAGACCGGGTGGGTGTGGCCGTTTCGGGTGGAGCGGATTCGGTGGCGCTGTTGCGTCTGCTCGAGAGGCTTCGAGAAGAGCTTGGGATTACGCTCGTAGTCGTTCACTTCGATCATCAATTGCGCGGGGCGGAGTCGGAAGCCGACGCGCAGTTCACCGCAGACCTCGCGCGCACACGCGGACTCGAGTTTATTCTCGACCGCGAGGATGTCGCGGCGGCCGCAGCGAAGCACAAATGGAATCTCGAGGAAGCCGCGCGGCGTTTGCGCTACGCATTTTTCGAGCGCGTCGTCCAAGAGGGCCGGGCAACGCGGATCGCCGTGGCGCACACAGCCGACGATCAGGCCGAGACTGTTCTTGCTCATTTGCTGCGCGGGACCGGCCCGACAGGACTCGGCGGTATTTATCCCGTAGTTGGCGCGATCGTGCGGCCTTTGCTCGACGAGCGGCGCGAGGGGCTTCGCGACTACCTGCGAGCGCTTGGTCAGACGTGGCGCGAGGATTTAACCAATCTCGACGTGCGGCGCATGCGCGCCAAGATCCGGAGCCAGCTGATTCCGCTGCTCGAGCGAGATTTCTCGCCCCGCGTGACGAGTCACCTTGTTGGACTGGCGAAGCTGGCGCGGGAGGAAGAGGAATTTTGGGGCGTATTGGTCGAAGACCGCTTTCGAGCGCTGGTAAAGAGGCAGGACGCCGCGTTGCGTATTCGCGTGCGAGATCTTCTTTCGCCGCTGGACCTTGCGCTGGCAGGCAGCCACGACGAACGGGAAGGCGCCGCCCTGCCGCCGTTGCGGGCGTTGACCGAACGCCTCATTCGGCGTCTATATCAAGAGGTGCGCGGGAGCAGGCAAGGGCTGACGGCGACGCACGTCAACCAGGTGCTGCACCTTGCAACGGAACCCCTGAGCGGACACCTCGTCGAATTGCCGGGACGGATCATCGTCGAGCGAGTGTTCGACGATATTCTACTTTCGCAGGCGAGTCGCGCCGAACGCCCGGAAAAGCCCGGTGAGACGGCGAGACCGGAGAAGACTTATCTACATTCCGTGCAGTTGCCCGAACACGGCGAAACCAGCGTTTTCGTACCTGAACTGAAACGACGCTTTTGCCTGAAAGTGATTGACTGGCCTATCAGGGAGCGCGACACTAAAAGAAGAGAGGAAGAGGCGCTCGATGCGGAGCGTCTTCGCGGACCTCTGGTGTTGCGCAATTGGCGCCCGGGAGACGCGTATCGCGCCCGGGGCTGCACGCAAGCGAAGAAGATCAAGAGGATGTTTCTGGCGCAGCGTGTCCCGTTGCGCGACCGCGCCGGATGGCCAGTTCTCGAAAGCGCCGGCCGGGTTGTATGGGCGCGGGGTATGGCGCCCGCAGAAGAATTTTGTGCCCGTGACGGCACGCGGGTTGGCGTAATTATCGAAGAAGAGCGGCTTTGAGAGGTGGCTTGAGGGTAGCGTTCACTCGGAAGCGTCTGGCGGACCGCGTAGAGCAGATGGGCCGGACCATTTCGCGCGACTACAAGGGTCGCACGCTGGACGTGGTCGTAGTGCTCGAGAGCGCGTTCCTGTTTGCGGCGGATCTGGTCCGCGAGATTTCAAGACCGGTCGCCTGCCACTTTGTGCGATCGGAGCTGCGCGACGTTCGATTGGCCGGACACGATTACCGCGAGGTTTTTTTCAGCCCGCCTCCGGCGCTCCGTGGACGCGATGTTCTGGTGGTGGACGCAGTTTTGAACACCGGCGTCACACAGGATTTCCTGATGAAGCGGCTGGAGGAAGGCCATCCGAGGTCGCTACGGCTCGCGGTGCTGTTCGATAAGCCAGCTTCGCGAAAAGTGAACGTCAGCGCTGAATATACCGGCTTCGATGCAGCATCTAAGAGATGGATAGGATACGGACTCAGCGACGGCAAGGGGCTCAGCCGAAACCTGCCGTACGTCGTATCAAGGGATCCGCATCCGGCCGGCCGGGCCGGGCGCACGGGGTCCCGCAAGAAGCTTCCGGCCAGGTGAGGTAACACGGTGAACTCAACGGTACGCACAGTCTTATTCTGGGTGATGATGATCGCGCTCGCGGGCATCCTTTGGAAGATGGCTTCGCAGGGCGGGCCTGCGCCGCATGAAGAGGAAGCGAGCTACTCCGGGTTTCTGGACAAGGTCAACAGCGGAGACGTCAAAGACGTCAACATCATGCTCTCGCCCAACAGCGCTGAGCTGCAGGGCGATTACAAGAATGGGACGAAGTTTCACGGAGTGACCGTTGCCAATGCCGCCATCCCCGATGTCACGAAACTCTTAGGCGACCAGAAAATCCCGTACAACTACAAGGAAGTGAAGGAAGCGAACTGGCTGAGCTTGGTGATCACCCTGGCGCCGTTCCTTCTGATACTCGCTTTCTGGATTTTCATGATGCGGCAGATGCAGGCCGGAGGAAACAAGGCGCTCAGCTTCGGAAAGTCGCGCGCACGACTGCTGACCGCGCAGCAAAAGAAGGCCACGTTCAAGGATGTCGCAGGGATCGACGAGGCCAAAGAAGAGCTCTACGAAATCATCGACTTCCTGAAGGACCCGCAAAAGTTCCAAAAGCTCGGCGGGCGCATCCCGAAGGGTGTGCTACTCGTCGGACCGCCGGGAACGGGCAAGACTCTACTTGCACGCGCAATCGCCGGCGAAGCGAACGTGCCGTTCTTCTCGATTTCGGGCTCTGACTTCGTCGAGATGTTTGTGGGCGTCGGCGCAAGCCGCGTCCGCGACCTCTTCGAACAGGGCAAGAAGAATGCGCCGTGCATCATCTTCATCGACGAGATTGACGCAGTCGGACGGCACCGCGGAGCCGGACTCGGTGGCGGACACGATGAGCGCGAGCAGACGCTCAACGCGCTGCTCGTCGAGATGGACGGCTTCGAGTCGAATGAAGGCGTGATCTTGATAGCTGCAACGAACCGGCCCGACGTGCTCGATCCGGCGCTGCTGCGGCCGGGTCGGTTCGACCGGCGCGTGGTGGTGCCGCGGCCCGATGTGCGCGGGCGTGAAGAGATTCTCCGGGTGCATACGCGCAAAGTGCCCCTGGCGGAAGACGTCGAACTTTCCGTTATCGCGCGAGGCACGCCCGGATTTTCCGGCGCCGATATGGCGAACCTGGTGAACGAAGCGGCGCTGTGGGCGGCGCGGCAGAACCGGAAATTCGTCACCATGGCGGACTTCGAAATGTCGAAGGACAAAGTGCTCATGGGCGCAGAGCGCAAATCCATGATCTTGTCCGACGAGGAAAAGAAGAACACGGCGTATCACGAGGCCGGCCACGCGCTGGTCGCCGCGATGACGCCGGGCGCCGATCCTCTGCACAAAGTGACGATCATCCCGCGCGGAATGGCGCTGGGCGTCACGATGCAATTGCCGATCGACGACAAGCACACCTACACGAAGGAATTTCTGGAGGCGCAGCTTGCCGTTTTGATGGGCGGACGCGCGGCGGAGGAAATCTTCCTCAACCACATCACCACGGGCGCAGGCAACGACATCGAGCGCGCGACCGAAATTGCGCGCCAAATGGTCTGCGAGTGGGGCATGAGCCCGCTCGGTCCGCTCACCTTCGGCAAGAAGGAAGAGCAGATTTTCCTTGGCCGCGAGATCGCTCAGCACCGCGACTATTCGGAAGACACGGCGATCAAGATCGACGCGGAAGTGCGCTCGATCATCAACGCAGGCTACGGGAAGGCGCGCAATATTCTCCAAACGAACCGCGACACGCTGGAGCGCGTCGCGCAGGCGCTGCTCGATCGCGAAGTTCTCGACGCCGCCGAACTGAAGCTCCTGATGGAAGGGAAGCCGCTGCCGGAAAAGGCGCCTCCGCCGCCTCCGGCTGCTCCACCGGTTCCGGCGAAGGAGCCGCAGCTCACGCTCCGTCCCGAGCCGAGGCCGATACCGGGCCTGGCCAAGGGCGAAAAGCCCGCGCCGGCGTAGAAAGCGCGTCCAAGCTGCGAATTCGGGAACCTCCGCTCGCATCCGTGGGGCGTGGCCTCTTTACACAAACCACTTGACAATTGCCGTGGAGGAATGGGCGTAGAATACGGCCATGGCAAAACGTCAGCCCGAAACCTTCGAAGTCGATTGCCCCTGCTGCAGCGCAAAGCTTTTGGTGGATGCGTCGCTCGGCGTCGTGCTCTCGCATACGGCTCCCGTGAGGCCGCCCTCGATCGATTTGGACGACACGGCCAGTCTGCTTCGAGCGCACGAAGACGCCGTCGAGGCGAAGTTTCGCGCGTCGGTGGAAGCCGAGAAGATGAAGGAAGATGTGCTCGCGCGGAAGTTCGCTGAAGGACTGAAGAAGGCGAAAGACGCGCCCATCGAAAAGCCGATGCGCGACTTCGACCTCGATTAGGCATTCGATGCGAAACCGGGTTCGCCGGCGAGTGCGTGAAATCAATGCCGGCGACGCGGCCACGCCCGTCCTGTTCATTCCTCTCTGCGTGTGCCTCGCGCTGGTGTGCGCGAGCGTCTCCGCATCGCAATCCAAGAAAACGGCCAGACTTCCGAGGCGTCTCGATCAGGGAGTCAGATGGCATCGCGATCCGGTGACCGGTGAGTTGTCGGTTAATTCGGAGAGTGCCGCGCCCGGCGTCGCGCCAACGGGCCCCGCGATGATGCGGACTCGCACGCAGGTGGTCAGCGTCACATGCATCGTTTCCACCGCGGACGGAACGGCCGTGCCGGGCTTGCGAAAGGAAGACTTCCGCATCTTCGATGACGGCGCCGAGCGGACGATCTCGTATTTCGACGCGTCGACTCAGCCCGCGAGCGTCGCGCTCGTGATCGATGCGAGCCCAAGCGTGCTGCGCGATTCAGAGGAGATGAAGCAGGCCGCCGACGCGCTGATCGGCGCACTCGCGCCGCTCGACCAAGCGGCGGTGGTCGATTTTTCCGCGCACAGTTATCTGCAGCTTGGGTTTTCAGACGTTCGCGAACAGATTCGGCGAGCGGTCGCGCGCGTGGACCCGCGCGAGCTTCTCGCTGACACGGGCGGATCGAACATTTACGAGGCAGTCTATTTGGCAGCGCGCGAACTGTTTCCAGGGCGCACTGGACGAAAAGCGATTCTGCTGCTCACCGACGGACAGGACAGTGGCCTGGGTCTGACGCTCGATCCTGCGAGCGAAGTGACGGGGCCGGGACGGCCGGCCGACCGGCTCACGTTCGACGATGTCGCGCGGTTTCTTGCCGAGCAGGATATTCAGGTTTTCGCCGTCTCGACCGAAAACCGGCCTAAAGTTATGACGCGCGACTGGCTGGCGGCGCATGGTAGCGCAACGCTGATCAATACGTCGGCGCGCAGGTCGGGCATTCCGCCGTACACGCTCTATCTCGCGGAGCTGGTTCGCCGCGCGGGAGGGCAGCTCTATTTCTTGCGCGAGACCGAAACGATGGCCGACACGTTTCGCAAGATCGCCGAGAAGATTCGCGCCGAATACACGCTCGGGTTCGCGCCAGTAGAGTCTACGAGCAGCAATGGCGCGAGCGCGGGCTGGCATTCGTTGCGCGTCGAAGTGGCCGATCAGCCTGGCGCGCGGGTTTCGCACCGCGCCGCGTATTACGTGCCCCCTGAACCTTGAGATTCGGCAGGCAGCCCTTTCTTGACTTGCACCATCGCTCGACTTAGCATGCCGCCGAAATGGTAATTAATTGCTTAAGTCGTTTAACTAGAATATCCCCTCTTTATATCTGTGTCGCCGCGCTCCTCTTCGGATGCGTCCTCGGAGCGAGCCGGGGATCAGCGCAGGATAAGGGGTACGAGACCGATTATCTGGCTCGTCAACTTGTCGGCAAAATGAGCAGCTCAGATAAGAAGGGGGTGCTTGTCATCGATCTGGCGGATCCAAGCGGTCAGCGGCAAGGGTTCGGGCAATGGCTCGCCGACCGCATATCGTTGTCCCTCGCGAAACAAGGTCCGGCTCTTGAAATGGTCGATCGTACTCAGCTTTATGCGACGCTCAGGGACCAGCTTTCCCCGACGGACAAGCTGGACGTCAAGGTTGCGAACAGGCTAGGCGATTCCACAGGCGCAAACACGATCGTCCTGGGCAGCTACGGAATGATCGGCGACGACTTGGGCGTCACACTTGCCGCGTACCGTGTTTCAGAGGGAGGTCCACCGCCGCCGCCGAATTACATGATCGCCATGATCTACGGCATGATTCCTCTCACGAGGGAAGTACGCGACCACCTCAGTGAACCGCTAGACTCACTCCGTCCAAAGGACGGTATCTACTGGCCGGGAGTCGGAGGAATATCGATGCCAACGTGCATCAAATGTCCGGCTCCTTCTATGCATGTTCCGGATGTCGACGTGCCCGGACTTGTGCGAGACAAGCGAGGAGGAGGGGATGTGGTGCTCAGCTTTGTGCTCACGGCCGAGGGGAGTGTCAGCAATCTGACGGTTTCGAAACCCGTGGGATACGGAGTTGACGAACAGTACTTGAAGGCAGCAGCGGATTGGCAGTTTACGCCCGCAACCGACCCCAACGACAAACCCGTCCCGGTCCACATGCTTTTCAATGTTCACTTCAACTTACAACTTGGACCGCCAAAGTAAGACGGCCCTCCTAAGTCTGAGTATTCAGTCCGCAAGCGATCGAATAATTGTCTTCGCGAAGTGTACCCCCCGACGGTCTTATCGTTTTGCGCAAACCGTGATTCAATAGCGGTCCGTGTTTAAACGCAAAAAGTTCACGCTGCCGCTGCCGACGCGCACTCTCGATCTCGGGGAGCGGACGCTCGTGATGGGTGTGCTAAACATCACGCCGGACAGCTTTTCCGACGGCGGGCAATACCTCGACAGCGAAATGGCGGTCGCCCGGGCGCTCGAAATTGAGCGCGCAGGAGCGGACATCCTCGACATTGGCGGCGAATCGACGCGACCTGGCTCGATCAGCATCCCAGTGCAGGAGGAGATGCGGCGGGTCATTCCCGCGCTCGAAAAACTCCGCGGGCACCTCAAGATTCCGATTTCGATCGACACGAGCAAATCGGAAGTGGCCGAAGCGGCGATCAAGCATGGCGCGGAGATCATCAACGATGTGACGGCGCTGCACGTCGATAAGCGGCTCGCAGAGATCGCCGCGAAATGGAAAGTCCCGCTTATCCTGATGCACATGAGAGGCGAGCCGCGCACGATGCAAGAAAAACCGTTTGCGCGGGACGTGATGCGTGATGTGAGCGCCGGCCTGCGGCGTTCGGTGGCCGTGGCGCGACGTGCGGGAGTGGCGAAGTCGCAGATCATACTCGATCCCGGCATAGGATTTGGCAAGAGCGCGCAACAGAACTTCGAATTGCTCGCGCGACTGCCGGAATTCGCGCGGCTCGAATTTCCCTTGCTGATCGGGACGTCTCGCAAGGGCTTCATCGGCCATGCGCTCGGCGGCGCGCCGAGGGAAGAACGCGCGTGGGGCACTGCGGCGACCATCGCCGCGAGCATACTCGGCGGCGTCCACATCGTTCGCGTGCACGATGTCGCCGAAATGGTTCAGGTCGCGCGCGTTACGGATGCGATCGCAAATCCCGGCTCGGTGGCGTCCAGGCGCAAGTCGAAATGAGCGCCGTGACTGCGGAGGCTCTCTCGCGCGAGCAGCGCGCCAACTCGCGCAACGCCTTGATCGCCGGCGTGCTCGGTTGGACGCTCGATTCCTTCGACTACTTCATCCTCACGTTTGTTCTTGCACAGATCGCCCACGAGTTTCACCGCTCGGTGCTCGAGATGACCTGGACGGTAACCGGCGGGCTTCTCGCCCGGCCCATCGGCGCGCTGATTTTCGGGCTCTTGGCGGACCGTTACGGCCGGCGCTTGCCACTGATGATCGACCTCCTCTTTTTCTCGATCTTCGAGGTTCTTTGCGGCCTCGCGCCGGGTTACCGCAGCTTTCTTGTTCTGAGATTGCTCTTCGGCGTTGGCATGGGAGGCGAATGGGGTGTCGGCGCGTCGCTCGCTATGGAGTCGGTTCCGGCGAAATGGCGCGGAATGCTTTCTGGTCTCTTGCAGGAAGGTTACTCGGCCGGCTATCTGCTCGCCGCGATTGCGTTCTGGACGGTTTTCCCGCGCTGGGGATGGCGACCGATGTTTTTCATCGGTGGATTGCCGGCGCTTCTGGTGATTTTCATTCGCGCGAAGGTAAAAGAGAGCGACGCGTGGAAATCGGAGGCGGCCGCGAAATTAAACTGGAGCGGATATTGGCGCGCGGTCATTGCCAATTGGAGGCGTTTTTTCTATCTCACCCTGCTGATCGGGGTGCTGGCGTTCATGTCCCACGGCACTCAGGATTTCTATCCGACGTTTCTTCAACTACAGCATTACTTCAGCCCGCAATCCACCGCCATTGTCACCGCGATTTCGATGGTGGGAGCAATTATCGGCGGCATTGTGGTGGGACTCTATTCGGATCACTACGGCCGGCGACGTGCGATGGTTACGTCCGCGCTGCTGGGACTTCTGGTGATTCCGCTTTGGATGATTGGTTCGCCAACCGTCGCTCTGGCCACGATCGGCGCATTTCTGATGCAGTTCATGGTGCAAGGAGCGTGGGCGGTGGTGCCTGCACACATCAACGAGCTGTCGCCCGGCGCGCTGCGTGGATTTTTTCCCGGATTTGCCTATCAACTCGGAGTTCTGATCGCTGCGCCTTCGGGGACCATTGAGGCCGCGCTCGGGCGCCACTTCACATACGCCCAGGCAATGGGAGGATTTGTCGCCATGGCTTTTGTGCTCGGAGCAATCGTTATTGCCGCGGGCCCGGAAGCGCACCGCGTGCGGTTTGGGAGAGTAGCGTGATCGCTGCCAAGGCCTACTTCAGTTCACGCGGGTGACAGTGCGGATCGTGCGTCCCTTTTCCTGGTAAAGCGCGCGGTCGGCCGTGGCGAGAAGGGCCAAGAGCGAATCTCCCTCTTGTGGATACACGGCGACGCCGGCGCTCACAGAAATGCGCGGAAGCTCTTCCTGATTCGCGATCGCTTCGCAAATTCGACGCGCGACCTCGCGAGCGGCATCTTTTCCCGTTTCAGGCAAGATCAGCGCGAACTCGTCGCCGCCATATCTCCCTGCCGTGTCGACGGCTCGTGAATTGAGGCGAAGAGCTTCGGCCACGCGGCATATCGCACGGCTTCCGACGGCATGGCCGTAATCATCGTTGATGCGCTTGAGTCCATCGAGGTCGAATAACAGCAGAGAAAACGGCCTGCCCGTGCGTTTGGTGCGCTCGATCTCGCTGCCGATCGCGTCGATCAGGCGCCGGTAATTCGCTAATCCGGTCAAGGGATCGCTCGCAGCCAGACGCCGCACGTGTTCGAACAATTTGACGTTGTCGAGCAGCGCTCCCGCCAGCAACACCGCATAGCTCGCGAATTGCAGGCCGACGCCCATCTCGAAGGGACCGTCGAGCCGGCGCTCGGATTGGCTGGCGGCGAGGCACGAGGCGACGCTCAGCCCGGTCATCAGATAGAGCGAGTGATCGAATGGGGAGCGCGCGAAGTCGAGCCGGCGATAGTAGCCGATCGTCGCGACGAAAAAGAGCAGCGCGGGAAACAGATTCCCCGGCCGGGGAAGGAGTCCGTCAGGTTGCACGATGAACTCGAACGGCAGCCAGCGGTGAGCGTTGGTGAGCGCGAAGGTCAGCGCGACGACGATGCACAGCGCCAGTACGATTTCGCGCAGCGGGTGTCGCGAGTTCGGCAATCGGCGCTCTACGGACAGCGCCGTAACCATCATCAGAGAAACAATCGTGCAGTTGATGACCCACGTCGTCGGGTCGCGGGCTACGAGTGCGCGATCGGGAATTGGCCAATGAAAAGTGACGAAGCTGGAGCTGATCAGCGCCACGCCGACGATCACGAAACCGCAGGAAAGAACCAGCGGCAGGCGGTCGCTGGTTCCGCGGAAGCGGACCAGGGCAATCGCAGCGAAGGTGAGTGCGAGGAAGCCGGTGGTAAGCTCGACTTCGCCGTACATCCAGACGTCGAGGACGATGCCGAAACGCCGCAACCATGCGGCAAACACGAAAACGCCGGCCGCCGAGAGGCAAAACAGCCACGCCAGCCGTCGCGGCGAAAGCCACTTGCGCAATGATTTGGCGTTATTTTCCCAGACGCCCACCAGCCCGACCCTCTAAGATCAGGTTATCGTCTCCGGGTGCGTCAGCGCTGGGTAACTGGACGCGAGTGTTGCGAATCGCTCAACTTGAGCGGTCCATCATGAAACGAGGCGCGGGATTACCCGGACGCAAATCGCGTGCTAAAATGAAAATGCGTTTGTTGCGCCTGAGAAATTTCTGAATGGAGCGGGGCTGCAAGACCGCACTTGCAGCCCCTTTTGTTTGGCCGCAGGGCAACTGCAATCGTCATGAACCAATCGATCCGCAATATCGCCATCATCGCCCATGTGGACCATGGGAAGACGACGCTCGTCGACGCGATGCTGCGGCAGAGCGGAGTGTTCCGCGAGAATCAGGAAGTCGTGAAACGAGTGATGGATTCGAACGAACTCGAGCGCGAGCGCGGCATCACGATTCTGGCCAAGAACACGGCGATCACGTATCGCGGCACGAAAATCAATATTGTCGATACGCCGGGCCACAGCGATTTCGGCGGCGAGGTCGAACGCGCGCTGCGGATGGTGGATGGCGTGCTGGTGCTGGTCGACGCGAGCGAAGGTCCGCTTCCGCAGACGCGGTACGTGTTGCAAAAGGCGCTGGCGGCGAAATTGCCGCCGATTATGGTGCTCAATAAGATCGACCGGCCCGACGCGCGCCCGGCGGCCGTGCTCGATGAAGTCTACGATCTATTCATCGATCTTGATGCGACGGAAGATCAGCTCGATTTTCCCGTCCTTTACACGAACGCGAAGACGGGAGTCGCGCACCGCAAGATGGGCGATGACTCGACGAATCTTCAGCCGCTTTTCGAGCAGATACTTGCGTCGATCCCACCTCCACCTGGCGATCCGAATGGCTCACTCCAGATCCAGGTCACCAATCTCGACTACAGCGATTTTCTCGGACGCATTGCCATTGCGCGCGTGTTTCAGGGGGCGCTGAATCGTGAGGCTGAGGTCGGCATTTCCAAGCTCAACGGAACGATTCAGGCGACAAAAATTACGAAGCTCTTCACGTTCAGCGGCCTGAATCGCGACGAGGCGGAGCAGGTTTCTGCGGGCGATATCGTCGCAATCGCCGGAGTCGAGGGAATCCAGATCGGCGAGAGCATCGTCGACCTTGAGAATCCGGCGCCGCTTGAGCCGCTGCTGATCGATGAGCCGACGCTGGCCATGGTTTTCACGATCAATAGCTCGCCGTTTGCCGGACGCGAGGGCCAATTCGTGACGTCGCGCGATCTGCGCGATCGCCTGCAGAAGGAACTGCTCACAAACGTCTCGCTCCGCGTGGAGGATACGGCGACAACGGATGCATTTCGCGTGCTGGGCCGCGGCGAATTGCAGCTCGCGATCCTAATCGAGACGATGCGGCGCGAGGGATACGAGCTGATGGTCGGGAAGCCGGAGATCGTGGTGCGCACGGAAAACGGCCGGCGCCTTGAGCCGCTCGAATTGCTGGTGATCGATTGCCCCGAGAATTTCATCGGCATCGTGATGGAGTCGCTCGGCAGTCGCCGCGGTGAAATGAAGAAAATAGTGAATCATCACTCGGGGCGGGTACGGATGGAGTTCAGCATTCCTTCGCGCGGGCTCATCGGCCTCCGGGGCCAACTGCTCACCGACACGCGCGGCACAGCGCTGATTCACTCGCTGCTCGAAGGCTGGACCGAATACGCTGGCGATATGGCGATGCGTCCAACGGGCGCTCTGGTCGCCGACCGGCCGGGCCCCTCGACCGCTTATGCCATCTGGGGAATTCAGGAGCGCGGAGAAATGTTCATCGGTCCGGGCGTGGAAGTGTACGAAGGAATGATTGTCGGTGAAAATTCGCGCGAAGAAGACATGAACGTGAATATCACCAAAGAGAAGAAGCTCACCAATATGCGCTCGTCCACCGCGGACGAGGCGATTCGCCTGATTCCGCCCCGCGAAATGACGCTTGAAAAAGCGATCGAGTTCATTGCCGACGATGAATACGTCGAGGTGACGCCCAAATCGATTCGGCTGCGAAAGAAAGTCCTCGACTCAAAGAAGCGTCCAAAGCGCTGGCAGGAGATCCGCGCGAGCGCCGAAGCCTCGTCCTAATTACCCGCCATTGAAAGTCGTTCAGGGGAGGGGGTGCGGGACCCGTGCGTGTATGAGGAGTTATCGGGTCCCGCACGTATCTGGGGATAACCTAACATTCTGCCCAGCACCACGCACGAGCCGGACCAAACGGCCCAGGTGCTAACTCGCTGATTAAAGGGCTCTTGCTTCTGAAGCTATGCGGCTCAGCAAGTAAAATTTCCAAGCGCCGAATTCAAACTGCACCGTACTATAACCGGCCGATGACCGATCGGCGCCCAGTCATTCGGCGACGAACGCGTCGGCCTCGATTTCAACCAGCATTTCCGGAGAGATGAGCCGGCTGACCTCGACCATGGCCGTCGCCGGCCGGATTTGGCCGAAAACTTCGCCGTGCGCTCGACCGATTTTCTCCCAGTCGGCGATGTGAGTCACGAAGATGCGCGTGCGCACAACGTCAGACATCCGCGCGCCCGCCTTCGCGAGAGCCGATTCGATGTTGCGCAGAACCTGGACCGTCTGCGCGTAAGGATCGCCCACTCCGACGATTTTCCCCTGCGCGTCGGTAGCGGTGGTGCCGGAGACATGGACGTACGGCCCGACGCGGACTGCACGCGAGTAGCCGACGATCGGCTCCCATGGGGTTCCGGTCGAAATATTTTTTCGTTCCATTGGTCCTCCCGGAGTGAAGTCCCTTCACGGCTCGAAGCGCGCGCGCAGATCGGGCGGCACGATCGGGCAAAGTTCATCGCGTTTGCCGAAGACGCGATAGCGAACGCGCGCGATGAAATCGTAGAGGGCGTCTCTCAGGGGGCGCGGGACCACGTCAATTACACCCGCCAGCAGCCCCCAGACTCCGCCAATGCGCCGCAGAATGTGGATGAATGCGTCCGAACGCACGAGGAGCGCTCCCGCGCTTGTCAGCACCACAACGCTATCGGGTAGAGCGGCTCGCTGCTCAGGGAACACGCGCGACTGAAAAGTCGATCCTTGCAGCGGAGCGAATCGAAACAGGTTGCCGGCCTTATCGTGTCTGAGAACGAATCTCACCGCACGATGGCACAGGCCGCAGTGCCCGTCGTAGAAGAGCAGCTCGGGACTCGGCGAAGCAGGCACGCTGCTGATAAGGATAGCACGCGAACGGGGAGCGCATTTGGCGCGCCGCCGTGCGTTCGACGCAAACTGTTGCTGGACAGAGTTTGGCGAAGTCTCTAAGCTACTTTGCGTCAGAACGCTAGGAGAACCCGCCCGCAATGAAGTGCAACAGCATTCTGGAAGCTATCGGTAACACGCCACTTATCCGACTGAACCGGGTCGCAAAGGACGTCGCCGCTGAGGTGTACGTGAAGGCAGAGTACCTCAATCCCGGCGGCTCGATGAAGGACCGCATCGCGGTGTCAATGATTGACGAGGCCGAACGCAAAGGAATGTTGCGGCCCGGCGGAACGATTGTCGAAGCGACTTCAGGGAACACCGGGATGTCGCTCGCGATTCTCGCGGCGGTTCGCGGCTACAAAGTCGTTTTCACCATCAATGACAAGCAGTCGCGTGAAAAAATCGAGCAACTGAAGGCATTCGGGGCGGAAGTGATTGTGTGTCCTACGGCCGTCGAACCGGAAGATCCGCGCAGCTATTATTCGGTGGCGAAAAAACTCTCGCGCGAGATTCCGAATTCGTACTTTGCGAATCAGTACGATAACCCTGCGAACGCCGAGGCGCACTATCGCACGACGGGTCCCGAGATCTGGAAGGACACCGAGGGGAAAATAACGCATTTCGTCTGCGGGCTCGGAACGGGCGGCACGGCCAGCGGCGCCGGGCGCTATCTGAAAGAGCAGAATCCGCAAGTGAAAGTGATCGGAGTCGATCCGTACGGCTCGCTTTACTACGAGTATTGGAAAAGCGGGAACATAGGAAAGGCGCGGACCTATGTTGTTGAAGGGATCGGCGAAGATATTCTGCCGGGAGCGATGGATTTTTCGGTGGTCGACGACATCGTGCAGGTAAACGACGAAGAATGCTTTTTGTGGGCGCGGCGCCTGGCAAAGCGCGAAGGCATTTTTGCGGGAGGATCGAGCGGCGGATGCGTTTCTGCGGCTTTGCGCGTCGCGAAGACTTGCAAGAAGGGCGACGTGGTCGTCGGACTCTTGCCGGACGCCGGCGGGCGCTACCTGAGCAAGATCTACAACGACAGTTGGATGCGAGAACTGGGTTATGCGGACGCGGAAGTGACGCTTACGGCCGCCGACGTTGTTCGCGTGAAGCGGCAGAGCGGCAAGAAGCGCGACCTGATCGTCGTGGGGCCGAACCGCACCGTTTTTCAAGCGCTGCAGACGATGCAGCAGCAGGACATTTCACAGCTGCCGGTATTCGAAGACGGGCGCTCGGTGGGGACGATCTTCGAAGACAAGATTCTGAATCTCGCGCTGCAGGGCAAAGATCTGCGCAAGCTGATTGTGCGCGAAGTGATGGGTCCGCCGATACCGCAGGTTTCCTCCAATGCGCCGGTTGAGCGCGTCACTCATTTGTTGAGCCACGATAGCCCGGCCGTTTTTGTGGAAATGGAATCGGGTGAATTCGAGGTGCTGACGAAGTTCGATCTGATGGACACGATCGCCGGACTCGTCGGACAGAAGCGATGAAACTCTCGCAACGAGTTACCTCTTCATCTAAGAGACGAGCCTTCGACCAAGAGTAGGAGGCGCGCCGGAACGAGGCAGTGTTCAATTGCTCGAGAGGCAGGCGGTGATTAGCCGCAGTTCGAGCATACTGATAAATTATCGCGCCCATCGGCCGTCGCGCGTCAAGTGCTTTCCTGTGTAGATGAAAATCGTCCAAGGTAGGAACCACGCCTCGTCTTCAATTTGCCGGCGTTTGTGCAAGTGGTGGAGGGAGCGGCTGCCGACCGGACCAAACCGCTTTCCGCGCGCGACAATCTCTGGTAGCATGAAATTTCGCTGGCTCGCACGCACGATATCCCTTCATTCTGGAGCAACATAGAAATGGCACTGGCATGTGAGATTTGCGGCAAGAAGCCGCGCTACGGCAATACGATCAGCCACGCGCACAATGTCCGGCGACGCCGCTGGAATCCCAATCTGCGGCGCGTTCGAGCCGTGATCGGCGGCGTGCGCAAGCAAGTGCGTGCCTGCACTGCCTGCATTCGCTCCGGCCGCGTCAAGAAGGCTGCCTGACCAGCGTCCCCATCGGAAGGAGCTCCCGTTGAATCGGAGGACTCTCGTTTTCGCGGCGCTCGCCGCGTGCTCGCTATTGAGCGCGTGCAAGAAGGAGATGGCGCCGGGGCCGGACGTCTGGGCAGTGGTCGACGGCAAGGAGATTCAGCGGCAGGAGGTTGAGAAGATCTTCCGCTCGCGGGTCACTGCAGACGCGCCCGCTCCTTCGCCAGAACAGGCGCTTTCGCTCAAGCTGGGCATCCTCGACGAGCTCATCAACAGCGAAATTCTGCTCGAGCGCGCCAACAAGCTCAATCTGACCGCCAGCGACGCCGAAGTGGACGAGAAATTCACCGAATCGAAGAGCCCGTTCACAGAGGAAGAGTTTCAGAAGAAGCTGCAGGAATCCGGGATGAGCGTCGATGATCTGCGGAATGAGATCCGGCGTGACCTCTCGATTCAGAAGCTGCTGAACCGCGAAGTCGTCGCCAAAATCTCGGTCACGGATCAGGACGTGGCGGACTACTACAGCAAGAATCGCGCGCAATTCAATGTGGCTGAGCCGCAGTATCACATCGCGCAGATCGTGATTACGTCACACCCCGATCCAAACGTTCACAACCGCAAAAACGACAAAGCCACCAACGAAGCGGATGCAGGACGCAAGGCGGCCATGCTCGTGCAGAAGATCGACGCAGGCGCTGACTTTACCCAACTGGCGATGGACTACTCCGAAGATCCAACGGCTTCTACCGGCGGCGATCTCGGTTTCCAACCCGAATCTGCGTTCAACAAATCCGATCCGGTCCTCAAGAAGGCGGTACTCGCGCTGCGCGCCGGACAGTCCACTCAGCCGATCCGCACCAAGGATGGTGGCTATATCATCGTCAAGCTCATCGCGAAAGAGCTGGCGGGGCAGCGGGAGCTTTCCGACGCGCAGGTTCAGCAGGCCATCCGCGACGGTTTGCGGACGCGCAAGGAGCAGCTCTTGAGGTCGGCCTATCTGGTTGAAGCGCGCGACGAAGCGCACGTGACAAACTATCTGGCACGCCAGGTCCTCGAATCTTCCGGCAAACTCCCCTAGACACGTTGGCGAGCGCGCAGCGCGCTTGGCAAGCCATAGCCGTGCGGCTATGATGGCCGCGTCCGGCGTCGCGGAAAGCGAGCGAATCAGTGGAACCATCTGAACAGAACGAATGGAAGAGGGCGGCAGCGGTCGCGGCTGCCGACCTCGTTGAAGACGGCATGGTTCTCGGCCTGGGCACAGGATCGACAACCTCGTATTTCATCAACGAACTGGGGCGCCGTCTAGCCGAAGACGGGTTGCGGATCACTGGAATTCCCACGTCAGACCAAACCGAAGCGCAGGCGCGCAAGATGAATATCCCTCTGACAAGTTTCGCCGAGCATGCCCAGATTGACCTGACGATCGACGGAGCCGATGAAGTTGAGTTCGGGAGTTTGTCGCTAATTAAGGGCCACGGCGGAGCGCTTCTGCGGGAAAAAATTGTCGCGTTCGCGTCCAAGCGGATGGTGATTGTAGCGGATGAGACGAAACTCGTGGAACAGCTGGGCTCGCTCGTTTCCGTGCCGGTTGAAGTTGTTCGCTTCGGATGGCAGGCGACGGGAAGACGCCTGACGCAGATCGGCGGCAATCCATCGCTGAGGCTCGGCCCGGATAAGAAGCCATTCGTGACCGACGGCGGGAACTACGTAATGGATTGCGCGTTTGGGCCGATCGTGAATGCGAAAGAGATCGCGCATCATCTGGACCACGTCATCGGCGCCGTTGAGCATGGCCTGTTCCTCGGATTCACGAAGGAAGTGATCATCGGCGGGCGCGATGGGGTGCGGATGTTGAAAAAATCCGAAGGGTAGTCTGGGTTCAGTGAACTGACGCGTGCAACCAATGGGGGTTTAGATGAGGCCGAGAATAGCGACGAGCATTACAGCACTTTGCATCATCGTATTTGCATTGCCCGCGCAAGCGGGGCCCAAAACTGCGAGCGCGCAATCGAGCTCTCCGGCGAGTTCATGCGACTACGCTTGCATGATTGGATTTGTGGATCAGTACTTGAAGGCGCTCGCAGTGCACGACCCGAGCCAGGTTTCTGTTTCCGACCACGTCAAGTTCACCGAAAACACGATTCCGCTCAAGCTCGGCGATGCGCTCTGGGGAACCATGAGCGGGATGGGAACTTACAGGCTCTACTTTGCAGACCCTCACGACGGACAGGCGGGAATCGAGGCGACCATTCGAGAGAACGGCACACCCGCGATCCTTTTGCTGCGAATGAAAGTGGTCGATCGCAGGATCACCGAGGTCGAGACGCTGGTCCATCGGAATTCGCAAGATGCTCAGGCGCTTGAAAAATTCGGAAGCCCAAATCCGGTCTGGCTCGCGCCTCTCGAAAGTTCGCAGAAGACCTCGCGCCAGGAAATGGTGAAGGCCGCGAATTCGTACTTCGACGGCATCATTCACTCCTCCGGCGACATGGTCCCATTCGATCCGAAGTGCAATCGGATTCTCGATGGATATCAGGACACCAACAATCCCACCGCCAAGGGTTGGTTCGACAAAGATTCGTTTCGCCCGGACGCGATGGGCATCCGCGAAAACATGAACACGGGAATTTGGAAGTACATCAAATCGATCGATCCGCGGCGCTATCTGGTGGTCGACGAAAAAATGGGAATCGTGGTCGGTGTTTTCATGTTCAACCACCCTGGCAACGTCAAGTCGGTCGAAGTGACCGGCGTGGGACAAATTCCGATGCCGCCGGTTACACAGCGGCCGTCGAGCGTCGAGATGGGCGAATTCTTCAAGATCGAGAGCGGGAAAATCCGCCAGATCGAAGGCATATCGATCGCTTTGCCCTACGGTGCCAAGACAGGCTGGTAACGTTCTGCCGTGCTCGGGAAATTAGTGAAGGCCGGACCAGTCGTCGGCGAGAAGGATGGAATTGCTGGGATTCGATGGGTCGTACTTGACGCTGGCGATCTGTCCTGATGCAACGCGGCTTAGATGCAGCCGTTCTTCGAGGCCGGTAATATCCTGCGCAGTTTCGTAGCTCACACCAGAAATCGCATACGCATAATAGAGAAGCTTGCGGGGCACTTCGCTGCTGCCGTTGCGCTTGAGGAATGAGGAGTGTTTTGCGTTCCCGTTTCCAGGAGCCGCGGCGTGACCGTGCTCTACGATCTCGAGAACCTGGCCCTCGACGATGCGGCCGACGCGGTTAAGATAGGCCCGGCGGGCGCGCTCGATTTCGTTTGCGTCGACCGGTTTTCGCCGAAGCCAGAGAAAGATCGTGACGGCGGCGAGCACGCCTAGCCCAACCACAGGGACCAGATTGTGCCAATCGCTAAGAAGGTCTCTCAAGGCGCGAATTCTCTCGGAACAATCCGGCAATGTCTAATTATTTCGCGACTGGGTCGCGAGCCGGACAAGTTCTAAATTATATGGCAAGAGGTGCCGCTCGAAAGTCAAAGCAAAAGTCGTTGCGAGAGAGTTACGGGCCAGGCGGCGCCCGTTCGGATGCGCGCTAATCCCGAGGGGCGACGACAGTATTTCGAAGCGTCCCGATTCCGCCAACCCGAACTTCCACCACGTCGCCCGCCGCAAGAGGCCCAACGCCAGCAGGTGTGCCGGTGGCGATCACGTCTCCGGGCTCGAGCGTCATCGCTTCCGCAATCCAGCGGAAGATCACCTCGATGCCGAAGACCATGTCGGAGAGGTGCGCGGATTGTTTTTTCGCGCCGTTGACCAGCGTTTCAATCGTCGTGTCTGCGGCGGGATAGCCGGTTTCGACGATGGGTCCAAAAGGACAGAAAGTATCGAATCCCTTGCCGCGCGTGTATTGGCCGTCGAGCCGCTGGAGATCGCGCGCCGTAACATCGTTGAGACACGTGAAGCCCGCGATGTACGGCTTGATGTCTTCGGTGGGTTTGGGACGCGAGCAGCGGCGGCCGATAATGAAAGCCAGCTCCCCTTCGTAGTCGACGCGCTTGGAGATTCGCGGGAGCACGATCTCATCGTCGGGCGCGATGATCGCCGAAGGCGGCTTCGAGAAGATGACGGGCTGCTTTGGCGCCTCGATGTTCATTTCCGCGGCGTGATCGAGGTAGTTGCGGGCCATGCAGATGATTTTGCTCGGCCAGGAGGGCGGCGCGAATCTTACGTCGCTAACGCGCCACTGGCGGCCTGTTGGCTTGCGATCTCCCCAAATTTCACCTGAAATTTCGCGAATCACGCCGTCTTCCAGGATTCCAGCGCGCGAATTCGCGTACTTTTCTGCTTGCGTGCGGCCTGAAGTTTTTCCAGCAGATTCGATCGGTTCAAATCGGCAAAGTTTCATCGGCTATGGCGAGCTGCTTGGTCCGCCGCCTTTCGGCCGGGCAAGATTGGATGACGCCGCGCCTGAATAACCATTCCGCCAACCCACGAAATGACGGAACACACACCGTATACCACAGCCCCCTCCGCCAACGCTAAGAACGGAGTGTGACGAACGGCAGCAAAGAGATTCTGAAATACCATTCCGGTCACATCATAGGCAGCCACGAAGAGCGTCCAACCGATCATCCCCGCGGCGAACATTCTGATGGGGTGGTTCCAGAAACGGACGATCGGTATCAGCATCAGGAGCACGAACAGAGTGTAGGAGATCGCATTGCGCTCGAGCGCGTAGCGTTCCAGCGCAGGGATTCGATTCGCTGCTACGAGCGCTCCGAGCAACACGACAATCAACAGTGCGCCCGTGTACAAGCCGGTGCGAAGCGCCGGATGGGCGACAGCGGCGTGGTCCGCGCTGCCCTCTTTGATCGGTCCCTCTTTCATGGGTTCGACTGGCTCTCGGCCGGCACGCCGCCAGGGATAGCCTCGCTCCGTGGACTTTCGTTCCCGGAGTGATCTACTGCGGTAACAGTGTAGAAATAGCGGTGGCCGGGCTGGACATTCATATCGCGAAACGCAGGTGTTAGCAACAAGTCCGCATTAGTACGTGTTCCGGGGGTACCTGCCTCCTCACTCTTGTAGACGTTGTAACCGGCTATATCGGTTTCAGGACTGACGGCCCACGAGAGCTCTAAGACCGCCGGAGCGCCAGCCTGTGCTGGCACCAGTGCGACGACCAGCCCTTGCGGAGCGGCTGGTGGAAAGACGTCCCGCGGAGTAACGATCGCGAGGTTCGAATCCGCGGATTCGACCGCTTCGGTGCCAGACTCCGTGATGCTCCGCACAGAGTAGGCATACGTCTTGCCGAACTCGAATTGAGTGTCCTGAAATGACGGCGAATCGCTCCCGCCGATTTTCGCGAGAGGAGATTTCAACTTCGGACCGGACACATTGCCTGCGGCCTGTGGCTCGCTCTCGGCACGATAAATTCGGTAGCCCGCGACGGGAGGAGAGGACCCGGTCAACGTCTTCTGCGGAGCACTCCAGGAGAGAATCACGGCCGGCTTCGTGACTTGAGTTTTCAAGTCCGCAATAGGATCAAGCGCGGGGCGAATAAGCAGGTACGCCACGTTCGATGGCTCGGAATCCTTCTTTTCGGAAGCCCGCGTGCGAACGGTGTATGACGCGCCGATCGAGTCACGCTGCGCGAAATCTTCCGGTTTCAACTGGTCGACGTAGCGGGCCTGGCCTTGCGCGACGTACTGGTTCACCGCGGCCGACGGAATCGTCGCGAGCAAAATCATGTGCGCCCCGGAGTCGGCTGCCGGGCCACCTAATCCTCGATAAATCTCGATGGTCGGCATCTCCTTCAAGGTGCGCTGGTCAACCGTCTCGGTCGGAAGCGTGAACGTCAACGCAACACTGTTGGCAGTCTGCGTCGCAGAGAGGTCCGCAACCGCCTGCGGGACAGCTGGCTTCCGCTCAGTCGGTTCGCTCGGGGCTGCACAGCCGGCTAGCGCAAGCGATATCAGAAATGCAACGTAGAGGAACCGATTGCGATTTGCGCACGAGTTCTTCGAGAGCTCCCGAGGTGGCGCTCCGATCCCGATTTCCATTTTCACTTTTCTACAGGATGTAGCGGCTCAAATCCTGATCTTTGACGATATTGGCGAGCTGCTTCTGGACGTACGCTGCATCGAGCTTCACCGATTTCTTCTTCATTTCCGGAGCTTCGAACGAAATCTCCTCGAGGACCTTTTCGAGAATCGTATGCAGGCGGCGCGCGCCAATGTTTTCCGTCTGCTCGTTGACCGTGGCGGCAAATCGCGCGACCGCAGCGATGGCATCGTCGCCGAAAGACAGCTTGAATCCTTCCGTGTCGAGCAGCGCCACGTATTGCTTGATGAGCGCGTTTTTCGGCTCGGTGAGGATGCGGACGAAATCGGCTTCCGTGAGCGAGCTCAGCTCGACGCGGATTGGAAAGCGCCCTTGCAACTCGGGTATTAAATCGGAGGGCTTCGACGTGTGAAATGCGCCGGCTGCGATGAAGAGAATGTGATCGGTGCGGACCATGCCGTAGCGCGTGTTGACGGTGGTCCCTTCGACAATCGGCAAAATGTCACGCTGCACGCCTTCGCGGGAAACGTCCGGGCCGTGGCCGGATTCCCGTCCGGCGATTTTGTCGATTTCGTCGATAAAGAGAATCCCCATTTGCTCGACGCGATCTACTGCGATTCGCGTCACCTGGTCCATATCGATCAGGCGATTCTCTTCTTCCTGAATGAGATAGTCGAAGGCCTCCGAGACCGTCATCTTGCGCTTCTTTTTCTGCTGGCCGAACATGCCGGAAAGCATGTCCTTGACGTTGATGTCCATCTCCTCGACGCCCTGATTGGTGATGATTTCGAAAGAAGGCATCGAGCGCTCGCGGACCTCGACTTCGACCAAACGCTGGTCAAGCTTTCCTTCGCGGAGTTGCGCGCGCAGCTTGTCGCGTGTTCGCTGTGCCTGTTCGCGACGCTGCGCTTCGGTCGCCGGTGCGGCATCAGCAGGCATCGGCGAGGACGGCAGCAACAGGTCGAGCAAGCGCTCCTCGGCAGTTTGTTCGGCGCGCTCGGCAACCTCGTCGAGCTTTTCCTCCCGCACCATGTCGATCGACGTTTCAACGAGATCGCGAACCATGGATTCGACATCACGACCGACGTAGCCGACTTCAGTGTATTTCGAGGCTTCGACTTTCACGAACGGGCATCCCGCGAGTCGCGCAAGGCGGCGCGCAATTTCCGTTTTGCCTACGCCGGTGGGCCCGATCATCAGAATGTTCTTGGGCAGGATGTCTTCCGCCATTTCGGGCTGCAATTTTTGGCGGCGCACGCGATTGCGAAGAGCGATGGCTACGGCCTTCTTTGCCGCGCTCTGGCCGACGATGTACTTATCCAGCTCCGCGACGATTTCGCGCGGCGTCAGCTCGTCGAACGATGGCAGCGCCTCGGTTTCTTCCGCTTGTTGATCTCCAGACAAGTAAATCACCATGTCTTTCTCCGGCCCGCCGCTCACAACTCTTCGATGCTGAAATTCGCATTCGTGAAGATGCAAATTTCACTTGCGATGCGCATGGCCTCCTGCGCGATATCCTTCGCATTCATTTTCGTATGTTTGGCGAGCGCGCGGGCGGCGGAGAGTGCGTAAGGGCCACCCGAGCCGATCGCGCAGATGCCGTCGTCCGGCTCGATCACATCGCCGTTGCCGGAAAGCAAGAATGTTCCCTTCGCGTCTGCGACGATGAGCAGGGCATCGAGGTGCCGCAGCGAGCGGTCGGTGCGCCATTCCTTAGCTAGCTCGACCGCACTGCGCGCAAGATTGCCGTGAAATTCCTGCAGCTTGTTCTCGAATCGCGCGAAAAGTGAGAGCGCGTCCGCGGTGCTGCCCGCAAAGCCGGCAAGGATTTTGTCGTTATAGAGCCGGCGCGTTTTTTTCGCGCTGTGCTTGACGACGCTTTCGCCGAGAGTCACTTGACCGTCGGCAGCGAGCACGACTTTGTTGTCCTTCCGAACGCATAAGACCGTCGTGCCGTGCATCTGGGACGAATTTTGGTTCCGTGCCATCCCGCGATTATAGCGCGCAGCACACGGAATGCGCGAATTCCGTCGCCAACTTGTGTGGATGTTCAGTTGTTGGATGCCGTGAGTGACCCGACGAAGCTTCGGAATCGATCGTTGGACATGAACCTTTGGAAAGAGTCGTCTTTGCTTGGATCCGGCATCCCTTCACCGGGAATTCCGTTGGCTTTTCGGTCGAAGGCTTTTCTCAAATAGGCCATCGACTTTTCCATGTCATTGTGTTCTGCATAGACGCACGCAAGGTTGTAGTAAAACATAGGATAATTTGGATCTTGGGCCACTCCGTAATTGAGCGTCGTTTCGGACCGGTCGAGATCGCCGGTGATGCCGTAAGCCATACCCAAATTGTCGACAAGCACACGCCAGAGATTCTTACTAAGCGTGCGCTGCTGCTTCTCCAGGTCCAGCGCCTTCTGGTAAGGCCCGATCGCGCCCTTAAAATCGCCCGCGACATAGTACCGACTGCCTTCTCGGAAATAGTCGGCGCTGGCGCTCGGTGACGCGGCTGGCGGTTCACCACCTGTCTGCTCGACAATGTGGATTTGATTCAGAACGCCCGTGAGAGACGACTCGTCCGATGGCTTGCAATTCGATTTTGAGAGGTGCACGTCAATGTAAACATCGTCTTTTGCCGCACAGCCAACAACGTTCTCTTGTCTAACGGGAACGCCCTGGAATGACGGAAGGAAGTACTCAACAACTGCCATAGATGCCGCTCGAGAGTATTTCACATCTTTCACTCCGAGATCCGATAGCGAAGCTACCCGCTTCTTCAAATAGTCCGGGCACGTGCTGATATCCGCGCCACCGTTCGCTTGCTCAAGCGTCAGCGACAGTACGACGCCCGATGCCGAATTGTTTGCAAGCAAGTACTGGCGGCCGTCCGGTTTTCTCTCATTGGTCTCGACAGAAAAGCCCGGCGAATCGACTTCCACCGCCCATGCTTTGCCCGGAAAGGAGAGGCTTATGCTGTCCGCTATCTTGGTTTCTTGCGCGTCGATAGCGGCACCGAGTGCCAGCGTGAAAGCAAAGAGAAAAGCGATTCTGTCCATGGCGATCCCTCTCGCACAAAAGCCAGGTAACCGTATCTCAGTTGACGTTGATTCTAATGCTAGGTAGGAGAAATACAAACTAACGGGGCGAATGCGTTTCAGTTCGATTACTCGTCCGATGAATCTTTACCTTTGTCCTGATCCTTGTCCTTATCTTCGTTCTCGTCCTTCGCGTCCTTCTTCTTGTCCTTGGCCTCTTTCGCCATTTCTTTCTTGCCGACCTGGGCCCAGCGCTGGTCGAGAGACTCTTTTGTGAACATTGAATCAGAGAGATTCGTGTTGTAGTCGCACTTGTCGAAAAAGGCCTGGAAGATCTTTATGTTGTTTCGCTCGCGGGTGATTTGAAAGGCAGTCTGAATTCCCTGGAGGGGATGGTAGTTGGAGTAGTATTCAACCTCTTGCGTCTTCAGGCGCGTGCGCGCGTCACGTGTATCGACCGTTTTCCGGACCGGCAAATGCGTGCCGCTCGCCACGGCAATGCGAATCGTGCGATTCTCGCCGTCGACGAGTTCGACCCAGTCGGCCTTCCAGCCGTCGATCACATCCGGTCCGCCGTAGCGGATGGTCATGTCCGGTTCATGGATGCGATGGCGCAAAATGTTGTCGAGATCCTTCTTGACGCCTTCCACGAAATCCACGAGGTCGGCTTGGGGAGCGTCGGAGACACCGCCGCGGTCAAGCTCCCAGCCCTTGTTGCCGTTGTAAACTTCAATGATGTTGCGCTTAGGCAGATTCTCCTGCCGCTCTTTGAAAGGCGGAATCGAATAGTCGATGAAGTGTCCGAAACCGGTTAGTTCGCCCGAGTGGTCGAAGGTTCCAATTCTGCCGGTGCACGTCGCGTCGTGGATATTCAGGTATGCCGTGCCACCAAGAGCCTGGATCGCCTGCTCTAGAATTTGCTTGCCCTTGGCGGCGCTTGCCTCCGGCATCAGGAACTGATCATCCTGAGCCACCACAGTCTGAGCCGCCACGAGCGACGCCCCGGCTAACGCCAGAGCGCTGACAATTGCGCGCCATCTTAACCGCACCGGAAAGAACCTCCATTCACATTGATTACTTCACCCGTGATGAAGGTTGCCAAGTCCGATGCAGCAAACAAGATCGGTCCGGCGACTTCTTCGGGTCGCGCCACGCGATTCAGAGGATACTGGGCGAGCACGCCCTTCAGTTGATTCTTGTCCTTGATCGAAACTTTCAAGATATCGGTGTCCACGAAACCCGGCGCAATGCAGTTCACAAGAATATTGTACCTCGCAACTTCGGCGGAAAGGGCTTTTACAAAACTGATCACGCCGCCTTTGGTCGCTGAATAGTGCGCGTGAAGCGGAGTGCCGCGCTGGCCGGCCCAAACATCTTGACGGTCGCGGCGCCGATCCCGCGTGAACCGCCAGTCACCAGCGCTGCTTTGCCCGCGAGAAAAATCATGCGTCCCCCAAGAAGGATGGTGAGAGTGAAAGTAGTCGTAGAGCGTCAAGCGTCGAAAGCCGGATTCGAACGACGGGCAAGGGTCGGAATAGATCGGACCGCTAAGCTCGCGCAGGCATTTTCCGCATCGCGGCCACGCCGACCAAATCGGCGAACAACCCGCGCGACAGAGGGTCGGTTTCCGCCATGCGCTCGGGATGCCACTGGACGCCCATCACCCAGTTGGCATCGCCGCTCCATTCAACAGCTTCGATGACGCCGTCGACCGCGCGAGAGACTACGCGCAAATTGCGTCCCGGTTCGCGAATCGATTGGTGATGCGAGCTGTTCACGAGCGCCTGTTCTCCGCGAGCGATTCGAACAAGCCGCGATTCGGCACTGATGCGGACCCCATGCATCCGGTCGGGAGCGCCGGGCTCGTCATCCCAGTCGTGCTCAATCGTCGTCTTGATCTCGGTGGGAATGTCTTGAATCAGCGAGCCGGAAAGAAAAACATTCAGGCTCTGAATGCCGTAACAGATCGCCAGAACCGGTTTTTGTTCGCCGAGGCAGTGCTCCAACAGCGCGAAATCCACGCGCTCGCGATCGGGATCTGGATCGGCAGAGCGATAGTGGCGCTGCGCTCCGAACCGCGCCGGGTCGACATCAGCGGGACTACCCGTCAATAGCACTCCATCAACGGTGGCCGCGATCTTCGAAAGGTGAGGCTGCGATAGACCCAGCGAGATCACCACGGCCTCTGCGCCGGCCGTGCGAACCGCACCTATGTACTTTTCAATCTTGTCGAAGTCTCCCCTAAGTTCTTCTTTTCGAGTCCGATACGGGATGCCGATTCGAGGTTTGGGAGCTTCGGGCGAGATCATGGAAAAGACATCGTATCATCGCGTCGGGGGCACAGCAACCGCGAGACCTCTGGTAATGCGCTCTCAGCGTAACGATTACGCAAGTTCAGCAGTACTCAGCCGAAAGGGAAACGAGTGACGTTGGCGGCGCTGGCTTCTCGGGACGCGTCGCTGGCTTCCGCGGCGGATGCGTCCCGATCCATGCGCTGTAATTTCCCTTCATCTGCTCGATGTGATGAGGAATGTGACGCTCTTGCCGTGCGATCCACTGCTCCAGGCTGATTTCGCCTTCCTGGGGATGCTGAAGAGTGTGCAGCCACACCGGCTCGGGAAGCGTGACGAGAAGGTTGTAGGTCATCTTGCGCAGCCGGCGGATCACCTCGATCGACTCGCGAGTGCTCTGGTGAAAATACCCGAGCGTACCGGCCCATCGCGCGGGATCGAATTCGGGGATGGCGCGTCCCGGCTCCGCAATCAGATGGCGGCAGCGGACGTAGGAGCTCGCCTCGCTATCGGCGAGGTGAACGATGATTTCGTGGATGCTCCATCGCTCCGGTGACGGTTTGTAAAGCCACATCTTCTTCGGCAGCTGGCGCAGTACGGCAGCAAGCAGCGCGGGCGAACGCCCGAACGATTCCACCATCTGCCTCCGCTCGTCCCGTGTCATAAACACCCCCAACACCGTGTTGTCTGAGTTAGACGCGCAAAATGCCATTTGGCTGCCTGGCCTCGTTGGAATTAACGAAGAAAATATGAACTCCCGTAGTTCGGCCTATAGTGCTATCACCGCGAGCCCTGGGCAGACACGCTATGAACTTAGGCGTGCGGATTTCAATTGAAAACAGCCAAATTGGCGAATTTCTGTGAACGATACTGGCGTACGGCGACTCCGCGGATTCGGAATGGTGCGATACGATTTCTGGGATTGCGGCTAATGCTTTTGAATTAATTGGTTCCGCACAGCAGAGAGGCGAGCGGCCACTTCAGACGCATTCCGTTTGGGCCAGTAGGTGCGGAGATCGCCGACCAGATATAGCGAGCCCGTCGCAAACACGGCATCATCTGGCGAAGCAATGTCGATGGCGCGCTCCAAAGCATCGGCTGGATCTGGCACGACGACGGAGCTTTTCGCGAGGTGACCCGTCATTTCCGCTAGCAACGGCGCGGAGATCGCACGCGGTTGCACCGGTTGGGTGAAAATCACGAAATCTGCGGCAGGAAAGAGCAATCCTGCAATCTCGTCAACCGCTTTGTCTCGCATAGCGCCATACACGAGCAGAATGCGGCGTCCGGAAAAATTCTCCCCCCAGAACTTGAGCAGCTCTTTCGCGCCTGCGGGGTTGTGCGTGCCGTCGAGATATACGGCGGGGCGTTCGTTGAGGCGTTCGAGACGTCCGGGCCACCGCGCAACGCGTATGCCGCGCTCGATCGCGTCGTCGCTAACAGAAAATCCGCGCTCCGCGAGAAGGCTCGCCGCCGTCGCGGCTGCGAGCGCATTGCGAATCTGAAATCGCCCAGCCAGCGAAGGCTCGAGCGTGAATTTCTTCTTCGAATCGGGCGACACCGCCACCGCGCGATAGCGTCCGTCCGACGCGCTCTGATATTCCACGCGCCAAGCGGCATCGACCTCGACCAACTGTGCTCTTTGCTCCCTGCACCGCCGTGAAATGACTTCTCTCGCTTCGAATCTTTCCGCTGAGCTGACGACCCACGCGCCCGGCTTGATGATGCCCGCCTTTTCGCCGGCAATTTCGGAGATCGAGTATCCGAGAAAATTCTCGTGATCGAAGTCGATCGAGGTGATGACGCCTACTTCCGGCATCACGATATTGGTCGCATCGAGTCGCCCGCCCAAGCCCACTTCGTAAATCGCAAAATTCACGCGCTCCACGGCGAACGCTACAAACGCCAGTGCGGTGATGCACTCGAAATAGGTCGGATGGGCTGCTAGCGTTCCTCTTGCGAGCAGCGATTCGATCACCGAGTGCACGCGCGTCCAGGCAGCTGCGAATTGGTCATCCGAAATGTCTTCGCCGTCGATGCGAATGCGTTCGTTGATGCGCTCCAAGTGTGGCGAGGTATAAAGTCCTGTGCGAAATCCCGCTGTCCGCAGGATGGATTCGAGCATCGCGGCCGTCGAACCTTTGCCGTTTGTCCCGGCAATGTGAACGCACGGCGCCGCTCGCTGAGGATTGCCGAGCGCTTCGGCAAGCGTCGTGATGTTGGCCAGGCCGAATTTCTGCACACGAGCCTGCTGGGGCGAGGCCAACTCTCGACCCAGCGCCATCAATGCGCGTACGGATTCTTCGTACGTCATCTCTAGTCGAGGAAAAAGCCGAGAGCCTGGGCGATGTAAGGCTTCAGTTCCTTGCGAGGGACGATGGCGTCCAGAAAACCGTGTTCGAGAAGAAATTCTGCGGTTTGGAAGCCTTCAGGCAGTTTCTGACGGATCGTTTGTTCGATCACTCGCGGTCCGGCGAAGCCGATCATCGCGCCGGGTTCGGCGATGTTCAGATCTCCCAGCATGGCGTAGCTCGCGCTCACGCCGCCTGTAGTCGGATCGGTGAGAACGGAAATGAACGGCACCTTCGCGTCATCCAGCCGCGCGAGGGCCGATGCGACTTTGGCGAGTTGCATCAAGCTGACCGCACCCTCCATCATTCGCGCTCCTGCCGAACAGGAGACGATCACGAGAGGCGCCTTCTGCGCAAGCGATAGCTCGATCGCGCGTGTGACTTTTTCTCCCACAACTGCGCCCATCGAGCCGCCTATGAAGCCAAACTCCATCGAACAGCAAATTACGGGGCGGCCGGCGAGCTTGCCTTCGGCCGCCATGATCGCGTCTTTCATCCCGAGTTTTTCTTGAGCTTCTTTCAGGCGCTGCCTGTAGGGACGCGTATCGGTGAAATGCAGCGGATCGCTCGAAGTCAGATCGGCGTCGTGCTCGATCCACTGGCCGTCATCCAGCAGGAGTTCGAGCCGCCGTCGCGCGTCGAGTCGGAAATGGTGCTCGCACTTCGGGCAAACTTCCCAGTTCGCTTCGAGATCCTTCTTCCAAATGATTGCGCGACACGCGTTGCACTTCGTCCAAAGACCTTCCGTGCGAACGCGGCGCTCATCCACCGGCGTGGGATTCTCGATCGCACCTTTTTCTCTCTTGAACCAGGCCATTTTCGTATTCTCTGCAAAAAACTTGGCGCGTTCCTAGTAGTCGATTCCTCGCTGCGCCAGAATTCCCTTTGTATACGGATGTTTTAGCTCTCTCATTTCTGTGACTAAATCGGCCGCCTCGACGAGTTTCGGATGCGCGTTGCGCCCCGTGCAGATTACGTGCACACGTTCCGGCCTGCCCACAAGAGATTCCACAACCCGATCGGGATCGAGCATCTTGTAGCTAATCACGTAATTGATCTCGTCCAGAATCACAAGATCGTATTTCTCGCTGTAGATCTGGGCCCGGCCAAATTCCCACGCCTCGTTGCAAAGGCGAATATCTTCTGGATCGGTCTCCGCGCCCCCGATCTTTACGAAGCCGCGGCCCATCGGCCGAATCTCAAACTTGTCATCGCCCAGCATTCTTGCCGCGTCGAGTTCACCGTAATGCCAGGAGCCTTTAATGAACTGGACCATCAGCACGCGCAGCCCCTGGCCTACCGCGCGGAACCCCGTGCCCAGCGCGCACGTCGTCTTGCCTTTGCCCGGTCCGGTGTAAACGATAAGGAGTCCCTTGCCTTCCGGCATTTATGGCTGCCCCGCGCGACAGTCTCCCATACTCGCCACGCACAAACCAAACGTCAAGCACCGAGCGGCCGTCCGCGGCTATTTTGGATAAGGGTGGCCGGCCAGGATGGCGAATGCGCGGTAAATCTGCTCGGCAAGCACGACGCGTGCAAATTCGTGCGGCATCGTGAGCGTGGAAAGCGAGAGCTTCTGCGTTGCCATCTTACGCAACTCCTCGGGGAAGCCCTCGGCCCCGCCACAAAGGAAGACGACCTCGCGAACGCCGCGATCGCGCAGATCACCGAGCCAGCGCGCGAATTGCTGGGAAGTAAACTGCTTGCCCGCTGCGTCCAGCAAAATGACCACCCCACCGGGCTCGAATCTGATTTTACGTGCCGCGGCCGGCGATGCATCGCGCGGTTCGTTGATAGCTACTTCTGCGAAGTGCCGGATGCGTGCGACATAATCGTCGAAGAGCGCGCGAATTTCCTCGCGCCTCGTTTTTCCGAGCATCACCAGCCTAATTCTCATCCGCTAGATCAGCCCGTACTTTTTGCGCTTTTCGAGCAACGTCTTCCGGCTGATGCCGAGAATCTTGGCGGCCTCGCCGATCTTGTAGCGGACCGCCTCCAGCGTGGCCTTGATTGCGTCTCTTTCTATCTCCTCGAGCGATTTCAAGCTCGCCGCTGCAGTGTGTGCACCACCCGACGATTTGGCGATCAGCGAAAAGTCCTCGGCGCGAAGCAGCGGTTCCTTGGCGAAAATGAGAGCGTGCTCGATGGCATTTTTCAGTTCCCGCACATTGCCGGGCCACGAATAGGATTCGAGCAGCTTCAGCGCTTCGGAATCGAGCGTTGCGCCCGCCCGGCCGTGAACAGGTCCGAGGCGCTCGAGAAAATGCGAAACAAGCGGTCCGATATCGCCTTTGCGCTCGCGGAGAGGGGGCACCGGAATCGTCAGCACATTCAGCCGGAAAAAAAGGTCTTCGCGGAAACGGCCGCTCGAAACAGCTCGAGACAGGTCGGTGTTGGTGAGTGCCATGAGGCGCGCGTCCATGCGCAGCGTTTCAGAACCACCCAGCCGCTCAAACGTCCGCTCTTCGAGCACGCGCAACAGCTTCGCCTGCATTCCCGGCGCGAGCGCGGCCACCTCATCGAGCACCACAGTCCCGCCCGCTGCCAACTCGAAACGCCCCGGCTTGCGCGCAACGGCGCCCGTGAATGCACCGCGCTCGTGGCCAAAAAGCTCGGACTCCACAAGCTCGGCGGGCAAGCTGGCGCAATCGATCTTCAGGAAAGGAGCGTCGCGGCGCGCCCCGTGCTCGTGAATCCAACGGGCCAGCTGATCTTTCCCCGTGCCGCTCTCGCCGGTGATGAGAAGCGTCGTCGCCGTGTCGGCAATCTTTTGCGCGATTTCGAGGACGCGCCGGGACGCCGGATCGGCAGCAATCCAAACGATGCCCGCATCACTCATAGCTGCGTTGCGTCGCTCTCGGCTTGCGCCTGCTGCTCGGGCGCCCTCGCGGGCGGCGGGAAATCGATGCGTTCTGCGGTGCGCCAGAGGCGTTCCAGATCGTAGTATTGCCGCGCGCGCTCGCTGAAAATGTGCACGACAAAGTCTCCGTAATCGAGCAAGACCCACTCTGCGCCGGGCTTGCCCTCCCGGTGGGTCAGGCGCAGGCCTTCGCGCCGCAGCCGTTCCTCGATAGCTTCGCTGATGGCTTTGATCTGCGGCTGGCTTCGCCCCGAAGCGAGCAGGAAATAGTCCGCGAAGGCGCCAACGAGTTTCAACACCGTGACGTCGACGGCCTGTTTATCCTGAGCCGCTTCCACGGCCGCGAGAATTTCGGATCGAAGGGTACCCTGCCTCACCGGTAAAGGGCCTGACCGAGAATGTATTCCTCGACGCGCTGCGGCACAAGCCCGTGGATGCCCTGCTTATGACACAGCCTGTCGCGCACTTCCGTAGACGAAACATGACTCGCCACCGTCGTTAACAGATGGACGGAAGTTTTTCGCAACACGATCTTATGGGGGTCCGACGACCGGGTGCGTCCTAATTTCTCGGGCGGGATCACAAGCCCCAATGCGTCCAGCCGAAAGCCCGGACGGCTCGCGATGATGAAGTCGCACGCATCGAGCAACGATTCGTAACTCCTCCACGTGGGGAGCTCGAGGAACTGGTCCGCGCCCACGATGAAAAAAAGATGATCGTCTGGGTGCTCGCGATGATACCGCCGGACCGTGTCGATCGTGTAAAAGATGTGCGATGGACCGCTTGTGGGGGCTTCGGCTAGTGAGGGTACAAACGCGGCATGGTCAGCACAAGCAAGCGCCACCATGGTGTAGCGATGGATGAAAGGAGTCAGTTCGCGCCGCGCTTTATGTGGCGGCCGCGACGACGGAACGAAATAGATCGCGTCGAGATGAAAGCGCCGCTGCGCTGCCTGCGCCACAGTCATGTGGCCTGCATGCGGTGGGTCGAACGTTCCGCCGAAAAGCGCCACCGAGCGGCGATGCCCACCGCCGGACGGTCTATGCGCGCCGTGCGATGTCAACGCCCCTCCCGATGAGGAGCAGCCGCATGATTTGTCGCATCCGGCAGCGCGCTCGGCTGCTGCGCAACGGCCTCATCCGCCTCTTTCGACTTCTCGGTGATTGCCGCTGGTCTTGGAAGGCGATCGAGCGTGTTCGCGATTCCGCGGACGAGTTCCGTTACGCCAGTGCCGGTCGCCGACGATATCGCGTAGAAATCGAGCCCCCGCCGTGCGGCAAACGCGCGTAACTTTTCGAGGCGCTCGCGATTCGTCGTGGCGTCGAGCTTTGTGGCAACCACGATCATGGGTTTTTCCGCGAGCTCTTGGCTAAATGCTGCAAGCTCGTGTTCGATGATTTCGAAATCCCGGATGGGATCGCGATCGTTTGCATCGCTTGTGTCCACAAGATGCGCAATTAGACGCGTCCGCTCCACATGCTTCAGAAACCGAATTCCCAGGCCGACGCCTTCGTGCGCGCCCTCGATCAATCCCGGAAGGTCAGCGACCACAAAAGTGCGCCCAGTCCCCGGAGCGGAATCTGGATCGGCGGAAACAACACCCAGATGCGGTTCGAGCGTGGTGAACGGATAAGGGGCAATTTTCGGACGCGCCGCGGAGATTCGCGAGATTAGCGTCGATTTTCCCGCATTCGGGAATCCGACGAGCCCGACGTCGGCCAGAAGCCTCAATTCAAGGCGCAACGGGTGTTCTTCACCAGGCTCGCCATCTTCGTGCTCCCGCGGGGCCTGATGCCACGGCTTCCGGAAAGCGGGATTGCCATTGCCGCGCCCGCCACGACCGCCGCGCGCCGCCCGATAGCGCTGCCCCGGCTCGGTGAAATCGAAAAGTTGCTCGCCGGTGTCCGCATCGAAGACAACGGTGCCGACGGGAACTTTCAGGATCGTATCCGCGCCAGAGCGTCCCTGGCAGTTGGAGCCTTCGCCGTGCCGGCCGCGCTCGGCTTGAAATTCGCGATTGTAGCGATACCGAAGAAGTGTGTTGTCGTTGGGATCCGATTCGACATAAACGTCGCCACCATGTCCGCCGTCTCCTCCCGATGGCCCGCCGCGCGGGACGTACTTCTCCCTGCGAAACGCCACGCAGCCGTTTCCGCCGTTTCCGCCTTTCACTAGGATTTTCGCTTCGTCAACAAACATTCGGAACTCGATCTGGGAGGCTTCGCAGCCAAAGAATACGCTATGACGCAGACCAAAAACAAAATTGCGCGGAGCATGCATGTGCGCGCTCACATCTCAGTAAGCACCGCGCCCTGCTCGCAAGAAATCAGTGGTGCGCTATCGGAAGGTGCGGACTCCTGTCCGCTGAAAACATGGAAGGAAAATCCGCCGCGCTCGATCATCTATGCGCTCATCCTGGCAGGATGGACTGTGAGGAAACGCTAGTCGGCCGCCGGTATCTGGCTGGATGCAGACGCAACCGCTTCGACCGGCAGCACGCTGATGAAACGGCCCTTTCCGCCCTTGTCTTCGAATCGCACGACACCATCGGTCAACGCAAACAGGGAATCATCCTTCGCTCGCCCGACGTTTTGCCCCGCCTTGTAACGCGTGCCGCGCTGGCGGATCAAGATGCTGCCCCCCGTGACGAGTTGGCCGCCAAATCGCTTGATTCCGAGGCGCTGCCCTTGCGAGTCACGCCCGTTTGTAGAAGATCCGCCGCCCTTCTTATGTGCCATAAATACCTCTGAAGAAATCGCCGCGCGCGAAATTCGCTACGCGAGTTGGATGTTTACCTCAACGGCTGTCAGGCCCTGCCTGTGCCCCCGCTGAATCTTGTATTGACCGCACCTCTTGAATTTCAGGACCTTCAGTTTCGGCCCGCTCAGGTGCTCAACGATTTTGCCCGTGACCTTTGCCTTAGCAGCATCGGTGCCGCCCAGTATCTTCTTGTCGTCTGTGCGCACCGCCAGTACATCATCGAACGTCACCTTCCCGCCGACCTTGCCTTCCAGCCGTTCGACCTCGATCACGTCGCCTGCTGCGACGCGGTATTGCTTCCCCCCACTGCGAATTACGGCGTACATGCTGCCTCCGAGCGTAGTTGATAAACGTTAATTATATGTGCCGAATGCACGTCGCGTCAACGAACACCCGAAGAGGTTTCGAACACCGGCGATTGCCAATCGCGCGCTCATAAAGCGAGAGCTCGCCGCCCTATTCGTCAATTCTTCGCTCTCCTCGAAAACTAACGGTGCCGCCGAACCCTGTCGCGCCTGACTCCATTGGTTACATTTTTACCCCGCCCGCATCGAGCTGCCAATGAGCACTCTGTGTCGTTGCTTCTAACTGGTTATCTGGCTGGGGATTGGCGTGGCCGGGCCCTGGCCTAACAGATGCACTCATTTGGCCGATGAGAATGTATGGCGACAGCCAAGTCAACTTTGAGGGTTTCAGCGTGAACAACCGAATCGTATCGACAGGGAGTTCGCCTGCAGGAATCGCCACTCGCAATGCCGAGATAGGTTTTTCGATCGTCGAGCTGATGGTGGTGAGCGTCATCATTTTCGTTGTGGCAGCGATGGCGGTCCTTCAGCTGCAGCCGGCGTGGCAGCAGCTGCAGGCAAACGCCGCGATGGACGAAGTGAAGAGCACCCTTCGCCAGGCTCGCGAACTCGCCATCTCCCAGCGGCGCACCATCGTAGTCTCGTTCCCGACTGCTGCCACGGCCACCCCGTGCCCGCCGGCTGGCAACGTTTCGTATTGCATCGAACTGACCCAGATGAACGTCGTGGCAGCGGTTCCTCCAGCTCCTCCGACCCAGGTAATCGCCCCGGGTCCGTTTCTGGTGATCCCGCTTGAGAACAACGTGAAGTTCATAACCTATGCCGGCGAGCCCGACACCCCGGACGGCTTCCTCGGTAACCCGCCAGCGGCTCCCAGCGGCTTGTACTACGGCTCCAATATCGGCGTCCCGACCTCCGGATTGCAATTTCAAAGTGATGGGACGTTTACCAACGGGAATGTTACTCCCGTCAACTTCACGATTTTTCTCGGCGAGTCGAACATCCCCACCACGGCGCGAGCGATCACGATTTGGGGCAATACGGGCAAGGTGACCGCATACGGCGGCAGCGGCAAGGCTTGGTACCAGTGATCAGGAGATATTCAATGAAACTTCGAGCGCGGCGATCCGGCGAGTCCGGATTCACACTCATCGAGACGATGATCGCCATGATTGTACTCACCGTCGGAATCCTGGCGTTAGCGGCGATGCTGGGGAGCGGTCTCGCGTACATGACAACGTCTCAATATGACTACATTGCCCAGCAAAAGGCTGCAGAGGCTGTCGAATCGGTGTTCGAAGCCCGCGATATCGGACAGGCGACGTGGAGCACGATCTGCAACGTCGGCTCTAGCGTTTGCTGCGCTGGAGTCACCGGCTGCACGGCGGCTGGAATCTTCCTAAACGGGGCGAATCCACTCTGCGGCGCCGGGGCGGACGGAATTGTCGGCACGGCAGACGACTTTAACGGCGCGAGCTGCGCCGGAGGGGCGTTGGCCGCTCCAGATGCGATCCTGCTTACGAATAACAACGGTACCCTGAACCCTCCTGTCTCGGTTCCGCTTTCGACATTCTCGCGGACTATTACGATTTCCACCGTGACCGATGGCAGCGGAAACACGATCAACAACCTCCGCCAAATCACCGTGACGATCAATTATTCGGCAGGCCCGTTCAAGAATCGCTCGTACAGGCTGAACGCCTATATTTCTAACTTTTCATGATGGCACCGGAGAAACCCGAATGAGACGCGAGCACGGATTCAGTTTGGTGGAACTTCTGGTTGCGACGTCCATCGTCACCCTGATTCTAGCGGCGACCCTTGGCACGTTGACCAGTGCGATCAATGCCACCCAGGCGATCACCCTCATGGCCGATACCCAGGAAAACTTGCGAGCGGGCTTGAACTATATGGTTCGCGACTTCCTGCAAACAGGCGAGGGCGTTCCGCAAGGCGGTATCACCATTCCGAACATCGCTGGTATTTCAGCGGTGAATCGGCCGGGCCCGGGCACGCCGGCAGTGAGCTTCGGCACGTTCCCGACAACCTGGACCGCCCTGCCTGCAATCGTCTCGGGGTACCAGATGGGCGCAACGACGACGACTTCAGGCGTCGCGACCGATATGGTCACCCTGATGTATGCGGACACAACTTTGCAGGATGTGAGCGGGCACTGGCTAAACGAATTTCCCATCTATCTGGCGCCGGGCTCGAGCGGCGTCACTGGATGTGCGGCCTCGAATCCCAATCCAGCGCCCGCAGGGAGCATTACCAGCAGCGGCACCACAGTTACCGTCAAGTTCGATCCGAGCTGCATTGTGATCAACAACGGCAATACAGGCATCAATCCGGGCGACCTGATCATGATTCAGAACAACAACACGGTCGGCGATGGCAGCATCACCGGAACAAACGAAGACGTCTCGGATACGGCTGGCTCCATGGCGCTCATGTGCGTTTCGACGGTGAATACTGTGACCAACTCGGTCACATTTGCCGCGAACGATCCCTTTAACTTGAACGCTTCCGGCGCAACTTCCGGGACCATTAAGCAAATTCAGACACCGGTGGGTTCGGGAAACTATCCGACCACGACCGCAACGCGATTTTGGTTGATCACCTACTACATCAGCACAGCAGCGCCCGCTTCCGCCGCTCAGCCGATGCTGATGCGGCAGGTGAATATGAATCAGCCTCAGGCGGTTGGCGAAGTGATCGAAAATTTGCAGATTTTCTACGACATTCTGAACGCCGGCTCGAGTCCTGTGACAGTTACCGCCGCACAGGAGAATCCTACCAGCGCGCAACTGCCCGAGATCCGAGACGCCTACATCTTGCTCTACGCGCGCTCCCAGGATCCGTTCAACCACACGAATCGCTATTTCCGAAACAATCTCGAAACCGTCGTCAGCATCCGCGGTTTGGATTTTTACAACAAATTCCAGTGAGCGGCCGGCACAAGAGTGGCGCTATGAACTTCAGTAAGTGTTCGTGCAGAGGAATCGAGCATCAGTTGGCCCAAAGGAGAACGTCCGTGAGGAACCGTCGGGAACAGGGCATCGCTTTGATCACGACTTTGCTGATATTGCTGTTGCTCTCTACGATGATCGTCGGAATCGCTTGGCTCGTGACTGGCGACCAGAAACTCGGAGGCAACAACGCCGACCGGCAGTTGGCCTTCTACGGCGCCGAAGCAGGTATGGAGTCTCTTACAGCGAGTCTCGAGAACCTGTTCGACACGAACCCCGCGCCCAACGCCGCCGCCATCAACGCGCTGATGACGACCCCGGGTCCCCCGGCCAATATCCCCAGCGTTCAATACATTGCCCCCGGCAGCACGACCCAGGGGTCGGGTTACCAGGTCACTTTTACGCCCAATCCAACGAACGCTAGTCTTCCGAACTCCAGCGTGGGCACAATTCCCAATGGAGACAACGGCGCGGGTCTGTACGCTGTCATGACTCCCTACACCCTCACTGTGACCGCGAAGACAGCCAGCGGTTCGGAAGTCAGGCTTCAACGAGTCGTGCAGACTGTCAGCATCCCCGTCTTCGAATTTGGGTTTTTCTCTCAAGTGGACCTCAGCTTTTTCGCCGGCCCGAACTTCAATTTCGGCGGACGTGTCCATAGCAATGGCAATCTGTGGCTCCAGGAGGGTTCCGGTTCAACTCTTACGATGAGCCAGAAGGTAACCGCCGCCGGTGAAATCGTCACGAAGAACCTTGAGAACGGCTGGCTTACGACCACCGGTTACGACGGTACCGTCAACGTCACTAACGGCTCGGGCGTGTCGAACCTGATCGTGCAGGCTCCGCAACAGAGCGTGCTGGGCAACACGAACACTTATCCATCCGGGACCACGATTGGTCCGCCCACCATCGGCGCGTACGATACGACGTTCAAGACGATGGCCAATAGCGTCTATAACAACAACATCGGCGTCAAAGAAACTGGCGTGAAGACGCTCGATGTGTCAATCGCTACGCCAGGCCTCGGAGGTCAGCCGATCGATTTGATCCGGCGGCCTCAGCCTAGCGAGAACACCACGAACAACGCGAAGTACCTGGAGCGATACTACGGCAATCCTAGTCTGAGCTTGCGCATTTTGCTCTCGGACTACGGCCCGTCGGGAAACTGCGCCAGCAGCGACATAAGCAGCACCGGCACGAACGCGCTGCCGGGTCTCTCCTCCGGAACGCCCGTTGATCTGGCAACGCTGGCATGGGACACGTCGTCCTCCGGCTCAGCTCCTCCGTACAACGCCGCTCCCGGATGGCTGAGCGGCACAGGCAACGTCGGCAAGTCGATTTTCCCATTGCCGGTCTCCGGTGCCAGCAATACAAATACGTACTCCGCGGCCAACGGTTATTGGATAAAGCAGTACTATCCGGTCATCACGGGCTGCATCAAGATCGAATACCAAAAGTCTTCGTCTCCGGGAAATTGGGTCGACGTTACCCAGGAGATCCTGCAACAAGGCTACACGGGACGGAACATCGATCCTCAGGTAGGCAAGAACAACGTCCCATCGTTTACCTCATATAGCCTGCCCCTAAGCGGTGGCGTTTCGGTGCCGAGCCTCGAAGGCCCGCAGACCGCCGCCAGCCCCCAGGTAGCCGCTTCCGGCCCGACCGTGAATACTGCTGTCACCACTGTCGGCTGCCAGGACCCGAGCCCCAATGCGATCATTCGGCTGGCAAGGGTTCGTGACAATCCCTCGACTGCGGCGAGCGGCAACGACTATTGCGGCAACAACCAAGGGAACACGATCGGGACGTGGTCTACTCTCTCAAGCCGGACCGGCAGCACCAAAGATTGCGTGCAAACCCAGAACACCACAAACTGCCCGTCCCAACACGGAACCGACTACTGGCCCAATGTGCTATACGACCCTCGCGAGGCATTGTCTCGTGACTTTCCTCTCGTCAATGCCAGCACCAACCCTCAATACACGCTTGCCGGTGCGATGTATTACGTTGAACTCGATGTGGCCAATCTCATGAAATGGTTTTCGGGCACGATAGGGTCGAGCGGTACCAGCGCTCTGAACGTCAACGGTTACGGCATTTACTACTCTGATCGCCGCAGCGAGAGGCAGGACAACCAGACTCCGCCGACCTCCGTTGGTCCGAGCCCCATCTTGACTGGCGGATACGGCTACGAAGACATCGTGAATGCGGCCAGTGATGTCAACGGCTGTCCAGATGGCAAATTGGAGCAAGGAGAAGACGTCGAAGGTGATTACACGAATGGGGCCGATCCCAGCCCTGTCCTGAAGACCTACGGCGGTACGCCGGCGTATGACAACCTCTCGACCGCGCCCACGATTGTGGTGCCGATCGCCACGTTGAGCGGCGGCGTCGTGCAAAACAATAAGAATTGCTCAGGAACCGTGAACACACCTTTTGCCGTTGTGCAATCCGGCGCCGCCGAACATCCGCAAGAGCTGCGCGAAAATCCTCCCCTGTTGTTCCGCCAGGCGCTAAAGCTCGTCCATGGCGACACGCTCTTGCCGGGATCTCCGCCCACTCTGACTTGCAATAGCGTGCCTTGCGGTCTCACAATCGCGTCGGAGAACCCCGTTTATGTGCAGGGCTGCTACAACAACCCGGGACAGTGCAATATGACCTCGTCCACCAGTTGGAGCACCAACAGCGTGGCATCTTCGATCGTGGCGGACGCCGTCACGTTCCTGTCCGACAATTGGAACGACGTGAACTCGTTTACGTGGCCCTACGGCCAATATAACGGCACCAGCAACCCGAAATACCAAGCTAGCCAGGGCGGACGCAACGCGGCCACCACCACGTACCGGGTGGCCATCGCCGCCGGCAAGGGTATTCCCTTCGGGCAGCCCACATTCGCTGGCGTCGGTGAGGACTTCGGGACCGACGGTGGGGCTCACAACTTCATCCGCTATATCGAGAACTGGGGCGGCAACACTCTGTATTATGAAGGTTCAATCGTCAGTCTCTGGTACAACCACCAAGCGCAAGGCATCTACAAGTGCTGCAACGAGGTATACGATCCGCCAAGCCGCGGCTACATCTTCGATTCGAACTTCCTGACCCCGAGCTTGTTGCCGCCGCTTACTCCGATGTTGAAGACCGTCAACACCATCGGATTCACGCAGATGCTTTTGCCGACGCAATAGAGACAAAGCAACTCAAACAATCGGAAACGGCTCCCGTGAGGTTCGGGAGCCGCTTTTCTTTTTCGCGCCCATGCTGCCTCGCCGCTGAGTTACGGCCCAGACGGCTGAATCCGCGGATTGAAATTCGTATTCACAGCAGGGGTAGCGCAAGTGGGCGCTGCCCACGCGCATAGATCGCTAAGCGCGTTGCTGAAATCCGATGGCGCCACCAGACCTACCAGTGGTTCCGCGTAAATCATGAAGCTATCTCCGACGGGAAGTCGCTCGATATCAAACGAGCCATCGAACTGCAGAGTCGAGTTCGACGGATTGCAGCTCCACCCTCCCAGCGTCGCGGCGAACACCGATCCCGTATCCACATCCACTGCGACCACGTGAGCGCCGAAAATTCCCGTGACCGAAGCTCCGGACGAAGGTGCCGGAAGCATAGCGAGCGCAAACGGATTGGCGGGCAAAACCTGTCCGCGAATTGCGCCGATATTCACAGTATCGTTCGGATCCGGATAGAGTGCGCGCACACCAGCGCGGTCGTCGTCCGCGAGTGGTCCATCGGGGGTTTCTGTGGTCGGCCGGCTGCCCAGGAATTGTCCCGGCGGCGGGGCGTAAGGAAACATGATCGATCGCCAGACGGCAGAATGATCGAGTCCAAACCAGTGGCCGAGTTCATGGATCAAGAGCGATTCCAGATCGTATGCGCCCTGTCCCGCGGGCGTCGCAAGCGCCGCCGGCGTGGCAAACGTCGCCTGGCCGTCGTTGCGAAAAAGTGTGTCCGCGTCGAGAATCTGGCCTGCAAAAGCAGATGACCCGCTCGCACCGACCGAAACGCCGGGTGCGTTCGCCGTGATGACTCGCGTGAACGCGAGCACTCCGCTTGTGAAGCCCATGCTCGACTGGTTGAAACAAATCGTGTTGAGCCCGTCGATGTTGGTCTCATCATCGTTTGTGCACGAGTTCGCGTCGCTCACTTCGCCTAGCGGTGCCAGCAATCCCGGATACGCCACAGAACTAAATGTCGTTCCCGTGACGCCGTACCAAGCCCCGAACGAATCCGAGATCACCTGCGATATTTCGCTCAGTTGAATGCTTGTGCCTTGTGCGGCGACAGTGAGAATCGTCGTCGGCGCTAGCGGCAGCGATGTGCTCCACTGGCGGTTCAGAGGTGACGTTGACGAAAGATTCCAGAGATCGAACGCCGGGCAGCCCCCGCTTTGCGGCACTGTTGTATCCGCGACGTATCCGCTCGCGCACGGCTCGAGACATGCAGCGCTCGCGAGCATGGCAGCGATGGCTACGGCAGTGAAGCGCTTCATCGTTCCCCTCCCGCGCCGCTGCCGACCAACTGCACGACGCGCGCTCGAAACGCGCTCAGCGGCATTCGAACGATTCCCTCCGTCCGAAATTGGCGCGTAGGCGGATCAAACGTCCCGAATGCCGCTGTGTCTTGCGTGACCAATGGCTCAGCGGAGCGAGGGTCCCGCCTTACACGAAACGTACCTTCTTCCCAAGCGATAATAGAGAAATCGCCTCTCGGCGTCGGTTCCAGAAAAAGCACGACGTCTTCGCCCGGGCTGAATCTTGGCACTCCCGAAACGCTAGACGTGATGTTGCCTAATCTTCCGCCGAGCAGGCGCACGTTGAATCGCTCCGGCAGCGATCCTTTCCAAATCTCTTGCGCATCGAACGTCGCAAACGTCCATATCTCGCCCGCGTCCCAGCTGGTGGAGTTCCCGTCACACCGGGCGCGAAGGATCACCTTCGCAATTTCAGTCATTTTCGCGACCGGCATGTGCAAAAGAGTGGTCGCCGATGCAGATGCAGCCATGGCGGCCAGGAACGTGCACCCGAGAACAGATTCAATAAGTCGCTTCCGCATTTTCATTGCACCTCCAGCATTCCCGTGGCGACGGCGCAATCGTTGTTAAGGGTCGTAATGATGAGCGTGCGCACCCCCGGGACGGTCGTGTTCGAGATTTGCAGATCCAGTTCGATCACTCCCGGGAACAGGCCAGCGATGGCCGACGCCGTGACGCCGATGTCCGAGCCTCCGGGCGGTGCTCCCGGTCCCGTGAACGCATACGTGAACGTTGGGTCAAGATTGTCGCCTTGAATGCAGATGCTCGCTGTCACGGAGCCGGAGGCAGGCCGCGTGACAGCGAGCGGCGAGCCCTGCGCGCCGCACGTGTTGCCACCCGTGAGGTAGCCTACGAAGTTTACATTGATCGGCGCCGATTCAGCGGCGGTGGTCGGCTCGACCACGACAATGTTCTCGCTTGTCGCGATGGGCTGAGCGGAACTCAGAGAGATCGTGCCGACCGAAACATCAAACGGCACGATCACAAACGGCACAGGGTTTGAAAGCTCCGTCGGCAGGCCAGGATTTTGCACCTGCACGCTAATCGTTCCGTTCGTTTGCACGTCGGACGGATTGATCGACGTCGTGCAGGCGGTCGTCGACGCGCATGTTGTGCTTCGAGATGCGCCATTCAACAGAATCGCGGAAGCCGAGCTTCCGCTTCCCACAACGAAATTTACGCCTTCGACCTCCAGCGGGAATGACTCCACAGCTCCGGCCATCACGCTCGAAGGGAAAATCGTCTCGATCGCAGGTCCGCTTGTGATGGCCAGCGTCGCCGACGCCGATTTCGTGGAATCCACTTGGCTCGTCGCGATCACGGAAATCGCGTTAGGAGACGGAGCCACCGAAGGAGCGGTATAAAGCCCGCTGGCATCCACCGATCCGCACGCCACTCCCGCGCATCCTTGCCCAGAAACGGCGCTCTGCACGCTCCACGAAACGCTGGTGTTCGCGGCACCGGTCACCGTTGCGAAAAACTGTTGCGTGCTTGGCGTGCCGTTTGAGGGAGCGATGAAAGCGTAAGGCGGCGAGATCGTGACCGCGACGGGACCGGCCGCGCTCGTAATCCCGATCGTCGCGCTCCCGGCTCGTGACGGATCGGCCCGGCTCGTCGCCGTTAAGATCACGGGGTTCGTGGTCGGCACGGACTGCGGCGCGACGAAGTCCACGCTGCCGGACGTGGGACCTGCCGGCGCGGCGCACGGATTCGATCCCGTTTGGCAAACGAGCCCCACACTCGTGTTGCCGTTTGCGATCCCATTCACAGTCCACGTGACCGTCGTATCGGTCGTGTTCGTGACTGTGGGCGTGAACGTCATGCGCTGGCTCACCGCCAGCGTCGCGGTGGGAGGCGCTACGCTTACGCTGACGCTGCTCGTCACGGTTACTGTCGATGCCGCCGTTACGTCTGCCGGTGCCGTCGCGTGAATCGTCACCGGATCGGTGGGTGGCAAATCCGCGGGCGCCGTGTACAGCGCCGTAGCCTGGCCTGTGGAGGCGACCGTGCCCACCGTCGAATTCCCGCTTGCGATTCCATTAACGTCCCACGCGGCGTTTGTGCCGGCTGCAAGGCAGAATGAAGCAGAGAACGCCTGCGTCTGTCCTAGAGCCACGCTGGCCGAGGGCGGCGAAATCGAATTGGTCGCGCTGCACGTGATCGTGGCGGTTGCGCTGCCGGTCTTTGAGCTATCCGCAGCGCTGGTGGCCGTGATCGTCACGGTCGCCGGCGATGGCGGCACAGCCGGAGCGGTGTACAACGCTGTGGTCGCACTGGTACCCGAGATCGTGCCCACGGTCGCGTTGCCGCCCGCGATCCCGTTCACGCTCCATGAAACGCCGCTGGCTCCGCTCCCCAATCCGGTGACGCTTGCCGTGAAAACTTGCTCACCGCCTGTCGGCACACTCGCCGCGGGCGGCAAGACAGCAACCGTCACGTTGTCGCTGAGCGTCACAATCGCCGAATCGCTGGCCGACGAATCAGCTTGACTCACGGCTGTTACCGTCACGGTTGGAGGCGACGGCAGCACCGCGGGTGCCGTGTACGTAGCCGTTCCCGCTCCCGTCGCGGCGATCGTGCCGACCGAAGAATTTCCGCTGGCGACGCCGTTCACCTCCCACGACACGCTCGCATTCGAAGTTCCCGTGACCGTCGCTTGGAACTGTTGCGTGGCTCCCAGCAAGACACTCGCGCTCTTGGGCGCGATCGTTACCGTTACGCTAGGAGGCGGGCTCGTCGGAGGATTCGCAGGAGGGCTGCCTGCAATTCCGCGGGAAGTTCCGCTGATCGCGCAAACACACAGGATCACGATGCGTAGCCTGCGACTTGCGACTCGTGCCGTAGGCTCCGCAACAGTGTTCGAGATTTCCATCGGCCGGAGTAGGAGAGCACGGCCTGTACCATTGCGGAGCAGTTAGCGGAGGCATGTCGGCGCGAATGGAAACTAGCGGAAACGAAACAGTCGAAGGCGGTAACCCATAACGCAGAGGCGATTTGTAGAGACTATGCTAGGAGGCACAGCCATTTGCGCCGCACGAGGGCGGTGCCGCCTGGTGATGGGTGGCGCAGGCGACTGTTCCGATTTGAAACTAGCACCGTTCTGTCTTGGGAAATTCTGAACTTCGATCAGCGCAGCAACACACCAAACGTTGCCGCGAGATCGGAGAAGCGAAACGCGTAATTCATCGCCAGAAGTTTTTCCGGTCGCACGCGCTGGCTCAAGAGGAGAAGCGGGTCGGCCATTTCACCGAGTGCCAACCGAAGCACAAACGCCGGCGCGGGAAAAATTGCCGGCCGGTGAAGCGCGCTCGCCAGAATGCGCGTGAATTCTGCATTGCGCACCGGATTCGGCCCCACCACGTTGACCGCTCCTGCAAGCGTGTCATTCTCAATCGCCAGCCGCGTTATTTCGATGGCGTCGTCAAGCGTGATCCACGACATCCATTGCCGCCCGCTGCCGAAACGTCCGCCGATCCCGAGCCTGAACGGCGTCACCATTCGCGGCAGTGCTCCGCCGGCATCGGAAAGAATCACGCCGTAGCGAAGCCGCACCGTACGGATGCCGGAGTGTTCGGCACGCATCGCCTCCGCCTCCCAATCGCGCGCAACCAAGGACAGAAAATCCGTGCCGCACTCGCTCGACTCCGTGAGAATCTCGTCGCCGCGATCGCCATAGAAGCCGATTGCCGACGCGCATGCGAACACACTCGGCTTCTGCCGCAGGCGCGCGATCGCATCCACCAGCACGCGCGTCGAATCCACCCGGCTGCTCCGCAGAACCGCCTTTCGCGCGGCCGTCCACCGTCCCTCGCCGATGCTCGCGCCGCTCAGGTGCACGAGCGCGTCGGTGCCTTCCATAGGCGCGATATCGACGCTGGCCGACATCGGGTCCCAAGGAATGTCAACCGCCCCGGCCTTGCCGCCGGGCCGCACTAACTTCCCGACCGTATGCCCCTGCTGCCGGAGCGCCTTCGCGAGCTCGGTGCCAACGAGCCCCGATCCGCCCGAAATCAGAATTCGCATTATTTGTGCGCGCGACGCGCGCTTCGTCCTCGTTGCTGAATCTACCCTATGACCCGCTCCGGCGCAGGTCAAGCAATCGAACGTTTCGAATCGTTCAGCGCCGCTGACGGGCATTACGCGCTCCTTGTCGCCCGCCAAGAAACCGCCTGACACCCAGAGCGCCGGCCTTACCAACCAACGGAATATCTGGCGAATCTTTAGTTCCTCTGATAAAGAGAGACAACGGATCACGACCAGAAGTTCCGATTCAAGCGTTGCAGAACAGGAGAAACTTCTCATGGCATCGACCGACACGCTCGCTCCAGTTTCAAAAGGCAGTCTTTGGACCGGACGCATCATCAGCGGTCTCGTTGTTCTGTTCATGCTGTTCGACTGCATCACGAAGATCACTAGAATTCCTCAAGTGATCGAAGCGAGTGCAAGAGTCGGAGTCAACGCCCACGAGCTTTTCTGGATCGGCGTTACGTTGCTCATCTGCGTCATCCTCTACGTGATTCCGAAAACGTCGGTCTTCGGCGCGATTCTGCTCGCCGGTTACTTGGGAGGCGCGGTTTGCGCCAATGTCCTGTCCCACCAGCCCGTCTTCAATTCCTGCTTCGCGATCGCCTTTGGCCTGCTCACCTGGCTTGGTTTGTATCTGCGCGAGCCGCGTCTGCAGGCTCTCGTGCCGTTCAAGGGCTGAGCAGCAAGAGTCCACAGCACTCCGTCCTTGCACTCCGCATCGCGTCATCTAAGATAGATGCGATGCGGAATTGTTCGAAAATTGGAGCAGGGGGAAGCGGTCTCGGGCATATCGAGGCGGGGCGGGACGCGCGCGTTCATCCGCCCCGGAATTTCAGGCGAGGCGCCCGGTTTTCTAATCGCCAAATTCGTTTAGTAGAATCGGCTGTAAGTTGTTGTAAGCACTCGATCGCAACACTTTCTAATCGCCAAATTTTTGGGGTTCTCTGCGGTGCGCTACTTCTCGTAGCCTTGCCGTTGCGCGCAGCGCAGGAAAGCGCCTCTGGCAGCATTACCGGCTTCGTTCCATCGCGCTTGGCCGAAGAGCGCCAGCTCGAATCGAAGCTGCGCAGCATACCCAACGCTTCCCACGCAGAAAGCAATCTGAAGCATCTCACCAGCGAACCACACATGGCCGGCACGGAGGCGAGCCGTCGCGTCGCGGAATGGCTTCGCGACCGATATCGCAGCTTCGGATTTGACGCTGAGATCGTGAAGTACACGGCATGGATGCCGTTGCCGCGCGAACTGAAACTCGACCTAACGAAGCCCGAAACAAAACAGCTCGCGTCGCCAGAGCAGTCATTCGATGTCGATAGGGCAACATCGGACAAGCGCGCCGTCGTCGGCTTCAACGCGTACTCTCCTTCCGGCGAAATTACAGCGCCCGTCGTCTACGTCAACTACGGCACAGAGGACGATTACCGCCAACTCGCAGCGCTCGGCATAAGCGTCGAGGGAAAAATCGCCATCGTCCGCTACGGGCGAGGCTACCGCGGGATCAAGGTGAAATTGGCCGAAGAGCACAAGGCCGCGGCGGTGATTATCTACTCCGATCCGCAGGACGATGGCGTCGTCGCGGGCACGACGTTCCCGAATGGTCCCTGGCGGCCATTCAGCGGAATCCAGCGCGGCTCGATCATTTACACACAAATCTATCCTGGCGATCCTCTGACTCCCGTCGACGCTGCCCCGGGATCGACGGCGCGTCTCGCTCCAGCCGACTCGCCGAGCTTGCCGCACATTCCGGCGATGCCGATCAGCGCGCAAGACGCCTCTGCGATTCTCTCGAACCTCAGCGGACCGCAGGTTCCGCCGAGCTGGCAGGGCGGTTTGCCGTTTACCTATCACGCTGGTCCGGGCGGCGCAGAAGTCCACATGAAAATTTCAATCGACTACGCGGAGCGGCCGCTCTACGACGTGATCGCCAAGCTCCACGGAACGGACGACACCCAGTGGGTGATTCTCGGCAACCATCATGATGCTTGGGTCTACGGTGCGGCGGATCCGGGCAGCGGAACGGCGTCTATGCTCGAAGCTGGGCGCGCGCTCGGTGAGCTCGCAAGATCGGGATGGAAGCCGCGGCGCACGATCGTGATATGCGAGTGGGACGGCGAAGAAGAAGGAATTCTTGGTTCAACGGCATGGGTCAACGAAAATCTGGCCGAGCTCCAGGGGAAAGCCGTTGCCTACATCAATACCGACGTTGGCGTGAACGGTTCGAATTTCGCCGCGTCGGCTACGCCTTCGCTCAAGGAATTGCTGCGCGACGTCACCCGGGAAGTCGCCGATCCGAAGTCAGGAGGCAGCGTTTACGACGCGTGGCGCGAACGTGCCGAACAGGCACGAAGCGTTCTCGCTGCCCTCGGCCGGCAAGCTCCGGCGGCGGACATCTCCGGCAAAGCGCCGGTCGGCGGACTCGGCTCCGGATCCGACTACACGTCGTTCTTCGATCACGTGGGCATTCCCAGCTTCGATCTGGGCTTCAACGGTCCCTATGGCGTGTATCACTCGACCTACGACGATTTCTACTGGATGAAACATTTCGGCGATCCGGATTTTTCGCATTTCGCAGAGCTCGCTCAAATTCTGGGAACGCTCGCGCTGCGGCTCGGCGAAGCCGACATCTTGCCATACGATTTCCCCGCCTATGCACTCGAGATTGAGCACGCAACCACCGATGTGTACGTGAAGGCGAATCCGCCGGATCAGGACGCGCTGGAAGAGACGCTCGACGCCGTGGCGCGTCTCTCCGCTTCCGCACATCGGGCCGACGTGGCTCTTCGCGCGATTGCGGAGTCGCCCATCGATCACACGAAAGCGGACCAAATCAATCACGCATTGGCCGCGGTGGAGCAAGCATTTCTCGCATCTGAAGGTCTTCCGGGCCGTCCGTGGTTCAAGCATCTGATTTTCGCGCCCGGCATTCGCGACGGCTACACGACGCAGATGATTCCAGGCGAAAACGACGCGCTCGCGCAGAACGACTCCACAGCGCTCCGCCACGAAGGAGACGTTTTGACGGCAGCGTTTTCGCGGGCCGCCGCGCGGCTCGACGACATTGCGCAGATCGCGCAGGCTAAACCGTGAGCTGCTTCCAGCGGCCGCGCCGGAAAATCAAGATGCTCGCAACCGCCAGCAATCCTTCCGCAATCACAATCGCGTAGTAGACTCCAGCCGAATGCCATCCGAGACGAATCGCCAGCCAATAGGCCAGCGGAATCTCGAATAGCCAGAATGCAAACAGGTTCAGGATCGTCGGCGTCACGGTATCGCCCGCGCCGTTGAAGGCTTGCAGCATCACCATGCCGTACGCGTAGCCGATGTTGCCGTAGCTCACGATGCGCAGACACGACGCAGCCAGCGGCACAACCGCAAGATCGTTGGTAAACAGACTGACGATGGGCCGCGCAAACAGCGTGAAAATGATTCCGACGCTGCCGAGGAACAGCATATTGTAAAAGCCGGTCCGCCACACAGACGTCGCCGCGCGATCCGGCTGCTTCGCGCCGAGATTCTGTCCGACGAGCGTAGCCGCAGCGTTGCTCAATCCCCATGACGGCAAGATGACGAAGATCACGATTCGAATTGCGATCGTGTAACCGGCAAGCGCGGCTGCACCGAAGAGACTCACGATGCGCACAAGCCCAATCCAGCTCGTCTGCGCGATCACAAATTGAAAAATTCCTGTGAGCGAAAGGCGAAACAGTCGCCACATCACTTCAAGATTCACGGCGATTTGCCGGCGCAGCACGCGAATGCGTTCGGTGCCGCGCATGAGCCGGTAGAACTGATAGAGCACTCCGATTCCGCGGCCCGTGAACGTGGCGAGCGCAGCGCCCGTCACGCCCAGGCGCGGAAATGGCCCCAGCCCAAAGATCAGGCACGGATCGAGGATGAGATTGATGATGTTGGAGACCCAGAGCAGGCGCATGGCGATAGCCGCATCGCCCGCGCCGCGGAAGATCGCGTTGTTCAAAAACAACAGCACGACCACACCACAGCCGCCCAGCGCGATGCGCGCGTAATTGCTGCCGGTCGCGACGATGTCGGGCGTCGCACCCATCAAACGCAATAGGCGCGGCGCCACGAACAAACAAGGCAAGCCGATCGCCACGGACATCGCAAGCCCGATGAATATTGCCTGGGCACCCGCCACGGCAGCCGCTTCGGGATCTTTCTCGCCGATGCGTCGAGCCACCATTGCGGTCGTAGAAAGGCTCAGACCCATCGCGATCGCGAAAACGAGCGTCAGGATGGCTTCAGTAAGCCCGACGGTCGCTACTGCGTTCGCGCCGACCCGTCCGACCCACATGACATCGACGACTGCAAACAGAGACTCGAGCACCATCTCCAGCACCATCGGAATCGCAAGCAAAAGAATCGCCCGATTCAGGCTGCCGGCAGTGAAATCCTGGTGCGACCCGCGGACCGCCTCGCGGATCGAATCCCACAGGCTGGGTTGTGAGGCCTCTGCAACAACAGTACTCATTTCCGTCCGCGACTTTCTGCGTCACGGGGCACGAAACTACGGTGCGGCCATGGCGCGGCTAGTAATTCGATTTCAGCTAGAAACACAAAACAGAGAGAAAACTGCGGCGTTACTTACGCGAGGATTACAGCGAGGATTATCATACTTTCAAACCTCCCGCCCAGTCCGAAAGCGCCGGGAGCGACCGGAAAGCAAATTTCTGTCTCGAATTGTACATGGAACGTAGCGGCTCTCCAATCGGAATCTGCAGTCAGTCGATCTAGGGCGAGTGCGAATCGGGTCTCGACTTGCGGCGAGTCTTGCAATGGTTTGCGCAACCTATCTATCTTTCAGAGTGTAGGAACTGACGACCTTCATATAGTTTGCACGCCCGAAAGCGTCCGGGTCGGCCACAGAGCGCCGCGACATGCTTCCCTGCATTTGCTTGACGGATTCGTACTCGTGCTTTTCCATCCAGGAGCGCGTTTCATCGAGGATTGTGGCGATATGCTCGATTCCTCGCTCTAGGAGCGCGGAAGTAGTCATAGCCGCACGAGCGCCGGCCATCATGCACTTCACCACGTCGGTGCCGGTGTGGACTCCTCCCGTGATGGCCAAATCGAGGCGGATGTGCCCAAAAAGAATCGCGACCCAGCTCAAGCGAGGAAGCAGCTCATAGGAGTCGCTGAGCTCAAGCCGCTGAACGATGTCCAGCGCCTCCAAATCGAGATCCGGCTGGTAGAAGCGATTGAAGAGCACCAGAGCGTTGGCGCCGCACCTGTCGAATCGCTTGGCCATGTTGGGAAGTGAGCTGAACATCGAACTGAGCTTGACCGCCAAAGGGATTCGAACTGAAGCTCTGACCTCGCAGACGAGATCGCAGTACATCTGCTCGACTTCTGTGCCGGTGATGTGCGGGTCGGTCGGCAAGTAGTACGTATTGAGCTCGATAGCGTCCGCGCCAGCCTCTTCGATCATGCGCGCGTATCGGGTCCAGCCACCCTTGGAGATGCCGTTGAGGCTGCCGATAATCGGAATCGCGACGCTGCGTTTGGCTTTGGCGAGGTGTTCGAGATAGCCGTCGGGACCCAGGTTGTAGCTCTCCATGTCCGGCAGATAGTTCAGAGATTCAGCGAAAGATTCCGTTCCCTGTTCCAGGCGCCGGTTCAGCTCGCGAGTTTCAAGTTCGATCTGTTCCTCGAACACGGAGTGCATGACGATTGCCGCCGCGCCCAGGTCTTCCATGCGGCGAATATTGTCCAGCTCCTTCTGCAGCGGAGAAGCGGACACGACGACGGGGTTCTTCAATTTCATGCCGAGGTAAACGGACGAGAGGTCGATCATGGCTTCTCCTCTTTCGCAGGCTGTACGACCTCGCCCACGTTGACCGCCTGCGCAGCGTGAATCTGCGCGAGACTTTCATAGACTTTCCATCGATAGTCGACGTCCGACTGGGCAAGCTGCTGCAACTCTTCCGCCCTTTGCGGCTGGCTCGTGTTCAGGATCGTGAAGCGCGTTTCATTGCGCATGTACTGCTCGAGCGGAATGCTCGGCGGACCCGAGTCAATTTGCAATGGATTTGTACCTTGTTGAATGAGCTCGGGATTGAAGCGGAAGAGCGGCCAGTACCCGGTTTGCACCGCAAGCTTCTGCTGCTCCATGCCGTGCATCAGGTCGTAGCCATGCGCGATGCAATGGCTGAACGCCAGAATGAGCGAAGGGCCTTGAAAGGCCTCGGCTTCAAGAAATGCCTTCACCGTCTGGGTGTCTCCGCCGCCCATGGCGATCCTAGCGACGTAGACATTTCCATAACTCATCGCCATCAGCGCCAGGTCCTTCTTGGGCGTGCTCTTGCCGCCGAAAGCGAATCTGGCGACCGCCGCGCGCGGCGTGGCTTTGGATCGCTGGCCTCCCGTATTGGAATAGACCTCGGTATCGAGCACAAGAATTTTGACGTTCGCGCCGGAAGCCAGAACGTGATCGAGTCCTCCGTAACCGATGTCGTAGGCCCAGCCGTCGCCGCCGACGATCCAGACGCTTTTCTTAACCAGAGCATCGGCAATAGCGAGCAACGCGCGCGCATCGGAAGTCTGAATTGGGGCGAGCTTTGCTTTGAGGAGCTTTACGCGTTCGCGTTGATCGCGGATTTCGGAGTCTTTCGATTGCTGCGCATCAAGCAGCGCGTGCGCCAAGACATCTCCGACCTCGCCGCTGAGCCGTTTGAGCAATTCGCGGGCGTATTCCTCGTGTTTATCCAAAGCCAGGCGAATGCCGAGGCCGAATTCGGCGTTGTCCTCGAACAGTGAATTCGACCACGCGGGTCCATAACCCGCGGCGTTGACGGTGTAGGGCGTCGTGGGCAGATTGCCTCCGTAGATCGACGAGCAGCCGGTCGCGTTGGCGATGACCGCGCGATCGCCAAACAATTGAGTGAGCAGCTTGATGTAGGGCGTTTCTCCGCAGCCCGCGCAGGCCCCGGAGAATTCAAACAGGGGCTGCAGCAACTGAACGTCTTTCACGTGCCCCAGATGCAGATCGTCCGGGTTCGCTTCCGGAAGGCTCAGGAAAAAATCCCAGTTGGCGGCTTCCTGCTGGCGCAGCGGCGTCTGCGGCTCCATGTTGATGGCCTTGTGCTTGACCTCGGACTTGCTCTTCGCCGGACACACTTCGACACAGAGACTGCATCCGGTGCAATCCTCGGGAGCCACCTGCAAGGTGTAGCGCAGATGCTCAAACTCCTTCCAGCGAGGTTTCGCGGACTTGAACTGCGCGGGAGCGTTGCCGAGTTTTTCGGGCTTGTAGATTTTGGCGCGAATCACGGAATGCGGACAGACGAGAACGCACTTGCCGCACTGGATACAGAGCTCCTCATCCCATACGGGAATCGAAAGCGCGATATTTCGTTTTTCCCAACGGGCTGTTCCCGTGGGAAAGGTTCCGTCGACGGGCAAAGCACTCACGGGTAGAAGATCGCCTTCTCCGGCGAGCATTCTGGCTGTCACCTTCTGAACGAAATCTGGGGCGGCCGACGGCACCGGAGGGCGCATTTGGATACCGCTGGAGACACGCTCCGGTATTGCGACTTCGTACAGGTGAGCGAGCGCGTTATCGACTGCGGCGAAGTTCATCCGGACGATCGTGTCACCGCGCCTGCCGTAATTTTTCTGAATCGCACGCTTGATCGCGGCGATGGCCTCGTCTCGCGGCAACACGCCGCTGAGCGCGAAGAAACAGGTTTGCATGATCGTGTTGATGCGGCGTCCCATGCCGGCTGAGCGCGCGACCGAATCCGCGTCGATCATGAATAAGCGAAGTTTTTTCTGGACAATTTCATCCTGCACTGGAGACGGCAAGTGGTCCCAAACGACGTCGGGACCGAACGGGCTGTTCAGCAAGAACGTCGCGCCGGGCTGGGCCAGCTTCAAAATTTCCATGCGGTCCAAAAAGGAGAATTGGTGGCAGGCAACGAAAGTCGCGCGGCTGATCAAATAGGGGGAGTGAATCGGCCGCGGGCCGAATCGCAGGTGCGAGACGGTTAACGAGCCAGACTTCTTGGAGTCGTAAACGAAATAGCCCTGCGCGTAGAGGTTCGTATCCTGACCGATGATCTTAACTGAGCTTTTGTTGGCACCCACCGTGCCGTCCGAACCCAACCCGAAGAAGACAGCGCGGACGGTATCGGGAGCTTCGATCGAAAAGTCCGGATCGTATTCCAGGCTGCTGTGCGTGACGTCGTCAATAATGCCGATGGTGAAGTGATTCCTCGGTGCGGGCTTTTTCAGCTCGTCGAACACTGCTTTGGCCATCGCCGGCGTGAATTCTTTCGACGAGAGGCCATACCTGCCCCCGATGATTCGAGGCGGTGAGGCAAAGGGAGCCTCTTTCGACGTCACTGCTTCGGCCATTGCGGTCACAACGTCGATGTAGAGAGGTTCGCCTGCAGCGCCCGGCTCCTTCGTGCGGTCGAGAACGGCGAGGGCCCGAACGGTCGAAGGGAGACTGGCCGCGAAATGCTTTACTGAAAACGGCCGATAGAGCCTCACTTTCAGGAGGCCGACCTTTTCGCCGCTCGAGGCAAGGTACTCGACGGTTTCTGCGACGGTCTCCGCGCCGGAGCCCATCATCACGATGACCCGCTCGGCGTCGGATGCGCCGACATAGTCGAAGAGCCGATAGCGGCGGCCCGAGAGGCTTGCGAATTTGTCCATCTCGCGCTGCACAATATCCGGGCATGCCAAATAGAAGGGATTCGCCGCTTCGCGCGCCTGGAAAAAGACGTCGGGGTTTTGTGCCATGCCGCGCAACACAGGGCGATCGGGTGAAAGCGAGCGCTCGCGATGCGCGCGCACGAGGTCATCGTCGATCATGGCGAGGATGTCCTCAATTTCCAGCATCTCTACCTTGGCGATTTCATGCGAGGTGCGAAAGCCGTCGAAAAAATGCAGGAACGGGACGCGCGATCGCAGCGTCGCCGCATGCGCAATCAGCGCCATGTCCATCGCTTCCTGGACCGAGTTCGAGGCGAGGAGCGCGAAGCCGGTCGCGCGGCAGGCCATGACGTCACTGTGGTCGCAGAAGATCGAGAGCGCGTGAGTTGCGACAGTGCGGGCCGCGACGTGGATGACCACGGGCGTAAGCTCGCCCGCGATCTTGTACATATTCGGGATCATCAAGAGGAGGCCCTGTGAGGCAGTAAACGTCGTGCCGAGCGCTCCGGCCTGGATCGCGCCGTGAAGCGCACCGGCCGCGCCGCCCTCGCTTTGCATTTCGATCACCGCCGGCACGGAGCCCCAAATATTGCGGCGGCCCTTTGCCGCCCATTCGTCCGCGAACTCGCCCATCGGAGACGCGGGTGTGATCGGATAGATGGCCACGACCTCGCTGGTGAGGTACGCGATGTTGGCCGCAGCTTCGTTGCCGTCGATCATTTCCATTCGTTTGTTGCGGGCCATCTTCCCTCCTTGCGGCTGGGAGTATTCGGATCGGGCGCCGTTAGATAATGGGCGTTGAAAAAACTAGGACATCCCCTGCCGGCCGGGAAGTTTGAACGAAGTCGCGCGAGAAATGTGGCCCGGCAAGGAATCCTGTAAAACCTTATTCTTGCTGGGCTGGGGCGCTATCTCTGTGACTTGGGTCACACGGTCCTCGGAATGGACCCGATACGCGTTCCGATTCGGTACGCGGCGGCGCGCTTCTCGTGGCGACGGCGGCGCGCTAGAATGGCAACCATGCGAGTGCGTGTACTTTTCTTCGGACAGCTCAAGGACATCACCGGAGTCGCACAAGAGGACGCTGAGCTATCCGACGGAGCGCGCGTCGAGGACCTTTTTGAGCGCTACGGGCGGCGATACCCAAAGCTCGCTTCGTTTCGTGCCTCTATTGCAGCTTCGGTGAATCAGGAATATGCGGGATGGCGCGCGCCTCTATCGAGCGGCGATGAAGTAGCGTTTCTTCCGCCGGTCAGCGGCGGGCAACAGGCGGCAGTTGAGGAAGACATTTTTCAAATCGTGCGCGAAGTGATTCGCCCGAAGGAAATCATCGATGGCTTGAAGGCGCCCGAGGACGGCGCGGTCGTGGCATTCGATGGCTTCGTGAGGAACAACTACAAAGGCAAGCAGACGCTTTACTTGGAGTATGAAGCCTACGAGCCGATGGCTCTGGCGAAGATGCGCGAGATCGGCGCGGAAATTCGCACGAAGTTTCCTGTCCACCGGCTCGCGATCGTGCATCGGCTCGGCCGGCTCGAGATAGGCGAGACGAGCGTGTTCATCGCCGTCAGCTCGCCGCACCGCGCCGCTGCATTTGACGCCTGCCGCTACGCGATCGATACGCTCAAGCGAGTCGTGCCAATCTGGAAGAAGGAATATTTCGCCGGAGGCGCGGTTTGGGCCGAAGGCGAGACTCCTCCGCAGAAAGCCATTTCCCGCCCTGATGAATCTGATTCTTAAATGAAGAAAATTCGAATTGTTCCACCGGGTGCCGTTCGATTCGCGAGACCGGGCATTATGCTCCTTGCGGCAGTTGCGGGACTCGGCGCCATCCGATCTTTCGGCAAGGCGCCGCAGCAGACGCGACCGGGAAAAATCAGGACGCAGACGGACTTGGTCACCGTCTTGGCGAGTGTGTCCGACGCAAACGGCCGGCCGATCCCTGATTTGAAGCAAGACGCCTTTCAGATTTCCGAGGAGGGCGTGCCGCAAACGATCGAGCTGTTCGAGCCCGAGACGAACCGGCCCATCGATCTCGCGCTGATGGTCGATTCGAGTCTGAGCACTTTCAAAGAGCTCAAATTCGAGACGGAAGCCGCAGCGCACTTTATTCGGCAAGTGGTTCGCCCCGGAGATACGCTGGGCGTGTTCGAGTTCGACGAAGCGGTGACGAGGCTAGCCGACTTTTCGGATGACGTTCCGAAGTTGCAGTCTGCGGTGCGGCGAATCGAACCCGGGACGGGGACGTCGATCTACGACGCCGTGGTGCTGGCGTCGGATCTGTTGAAGAAAAAGCCTGCGGGGCGCCGCCGGGCAATTGTGCTCGTCACCGATGGGGGAGAAACGACGAGCATTTCGAAGTTTGAAGACACGCGGCGTGATGCGATTTCTTCCGGCACGCTGCTCTACACAGTTCTGATTCGTCCGGTGAAAAACGAAAACGGGCGCAATACGGCCGGCGAGCACGCCTTGATCACGATCACCGACAGCACGGGCGGGGCGATGTATATCCTCGACGATTTGTCGCAGATCGAAGAGATGTTCGACCGCATCGACCGGGAATTACGCACGCAGTATTTGCTGGGCTATTATCCCCAGCCCACTCCACCCCCGCGGAGCGACCGCCACATCCAGGTCGCCGTGGCGGGCGGTTACATTGTCCGCAGCCGCACGGAATACTTCACCCCAGCTGCGCAATAGCGAGCGAGACGGATGAAAGAATTTCTGAACGTGGCAGTCGACATTGCGCGCGAAGCAGGGGCGATCCTTCGCGAGGGATTCGAGCGCCCGAAAACGATCACCTACAAGGGCGAAGTGGACCTTGTGACGGAATCGGACCGGCGGTCTGAGGAACTGGTCGTCTCCCGACTGAAGAAGCTTTTCCCCGACCACGGAATCGTCGCCGAAGAGGGCAGCGGCGCAGCGGCGCGCACGAAATACTGCTGGCATGTCGATCCGCTCGACGGCACGACGAATTTCGCTCACGGATACCCATGCTTTGCCGTGTCGATCGGCTTGGTTGAGGACGGCAAGCCGATCGTCGGCGTGGTGTTTAATCCGGTCGCGGATGAGCTGTTCACGGCGGTTCGCGGCGAAGGCGCATTCCTCAACAAGAAGCGCGTTCGGGTGTCGCCGGTGGAGAAGTTGGCGAACAGCCTTGTGGCGACCGGGTTTCCGACGCATTTGCGCAAGAAAAGCTCGAACATGGAGTACTACTGGCAGTTCACGCTGAGGACTCACGGCGTGCGGCGCGACGGTTCGGCGTCGCTTGACCTCTGCTCGGTCGCATGTGGACGCTTCGACGCCTATTGGGAATTCGGACTAAGCTCCTGGGACACGGCCGCTGGAGTTCTGCTTGTAGAGGAGGCGGGAGGGACCGTCAGCGACCTAACCGGTCAACCGTATCGCCTCGGAGGGCCCAGTCTGATCAGCTCAAACGGCCGCATTCACGCTGAACTGCAGGAAGTAGCCGCCAGCATCGCCGCGCGCGTTGCCAAAGATGGATGACGGGTAGTGGCGAATGAACGTTAGCGAGCTGGATTATGATTTGCCGCTTGATCGAATCGCACAGCGGCCTCTTGCGGAGCGCGACGCATCGCGAATGCTGCTGCTCGATCGCGCGACCGGCGCGTGGGAAGACCGCCAGTTCCGCGAGTTTCCCGACCTGCTGCGCGGCGACGAACTCATCGTAATTAACAATGTGCGCGTGATGCCCGCGCGCCTTTTCGGACGACGGGCGGGGATTCACGCGCAGCCGCTCGGCCAGCACAATCCTGCTCGTCGTGAATTCTTGAAAACCCAAATCGAAGTGCTGCTTGTTCGGCAAGTGAGTGCGGACACGTGGGAATGCCTCGTGCGTCCCGGTCGGAAGGTGCCGACTGGAGAGCGAATCGTATTTGGTGAAGGGGAGCTCGAGGCGCGCGTCGAAGGGCGCGGCAAATATGGACTCCGCGTGTTGCGCTTTACATCAAAAGACGGACTTCACGAAGCACTCAATCGCCTCGGGCATATTCCCTTGCCACCGTACATCAAGCGCGAGGATGAACCCGCGGATCGCGAGCGCTACCAGACCGTCTTTGCACGGCAGGGGAGCGCGATCGCCGCGCCCACGGCGGGATTGCACTTCACTCCCGCGATTTTGGAGCGGCTTCGTGCGCGGGGAATCGAGATGGCGGAGATGACGCTCGAAGTGGGTCTGGGCACGTTCGAGCCGATCCGCACCGAGCGCATCGAAGATCACCCGATCCACAGCGAGGTGTATGAAATCCCTGCCGGTACGGCGACGGCGATCGATCGTGCGAAGCGCGAAAAGCGCCCGGTGCTGGCCATCGGGACGACCGTAGTTCGGGCACTCGAAGATGCGGCGGAGAAGAGCTGCGGCAAGGCTACATTGCTAACGTCGGGAAAGGCGGAAGCAAACATTCTGCTTTACCCGGGCAAGCCCTTTCGAATTGTGGACCAGCTGCTCACGAATTTTCATTTGCCTCGATCAAGCTTGCTTGCGCTGGTGGCGGCGTTTGCGGGGCGTGAAAATGTGTTGAGGGCATATCGCCACGCGGTTGATGCGGGGTATCGCTTCTACAGTTATGGCGATTCGATGCTGATCCGATGATGGCTGCAGCCGTCTTCCCGATTGCCGGTAGATTCGTGCAACCGGACGGGTCTTCGTCTATTATGTTGCCTCTCTTTCTCAAGGGTGGGGCGTGCGTTATCTGATTTTGAGCGACATTCACGCGAACCATACTGCGCTGGCCGCCGCGCTGGAGGCGTCCAAGGGCAAGTGGGAGAAGGCTGTCTGCCTGGGCGATCTCGTAGGTTATGGTCCGGACCCTAACGAGGTGACGGACCGTATTCGCGAAATTTCCAGTCTTACCATCCGCGGCAATCACGACAAGGCGGTCACCGGCCTGGGCGACCCGGAGGAATTTAATCCCATCGCACGCAACGCAGTGCTGTGGACGCGGGAACAACTCCGCCCTGAAAATTTCGACTATTTGAAGGAACTTCCCCGTGGACCTCTTCAGGCCGACGGTTTTTCAATCATTCACGGCTCCGTGCACGATGAAGACGAATATGTGTTCGCTCCCGAACTCGCGCTGCCGGGTCTGCAGGACGCGCCATCGAGCGTCGTTTTCTTCGGCCACACGCACATTCAGGGGGGCTTCACGCTGCGCGGAGAAGAGATGGCGGTCCTGCACTTCAAGCCGGCGTTCGGCAGCTATTTCTCCCGGTTGACGCTCGAGGAGGGAACCACCTACCTGTTGAATCCAGGGTCGATCGGGCAGCCGCGCGATGGCGATCCGCGCGCCGCGTTTGCCATCGCCGACCTCGAGAATCAGTGGGTTGAGTTCTGGCGCGTGTCATACGATATCGATGACGTGCAGAGACGTATGACGCAAGCCGGGCTTCCTGAGCCACTGATCTTGCGACTTTCGTTCGGCCGCTAAATAAAGGGAAGCGAATGGAACCTGAGGTCCCTGCACCCTCCCGGCACAAGAGCAGTAGCTTTCCAGCCGCGTTTGCGATCGGCGTCGTAATCACTCTGCTGGTGGCCGGCGGATTTGTGTGGCTGACGCGTGTTATGCAAACGCGCGGGCCTGCGCCAATCGGCAAGCTTCCATTTGGCCCGAATGAACAAACCTACGCCCAACAAATACACTTTCAGCCTGGCGAGATGTCGCAGGCGACCAATTTTCTGAATCAGGAATTCACGTACGTTGCGGGAACCGTAACCAACGCCGGACCACGCACGCTGCGCGCGCTCGACGTGGTCATCGAATTCCGCGATGCATTCAATCAAGTCGTCCTGCGCGATCCCCAGCGGATCATCCTGACGGACGAGCAGCCGCTCAAGGCTGGAGGGAGCCGTGATTTCAGCGTCACGCTGGGTGCGCATCTTCCCACGGAGTGGAATCGGCAGTATCCTGCTATCCGCGTGACCGGCCTAGTAGTCGAATAAACGCTCGGGCACTGTTTCTAAACGCAGGCGGATTGTCTATGAACGAATGGGCCGAGCTCGACCGCGCATTGGGCGTCATGGTGGAGTCCGGAGCCATCGAGGTCCGCGAGGACGGCGAATGGCTCGCGGAACTTGGCGGACTGCACTGTCAATTGCGCGAGCAGGGCAAGAGCGCGCTCGTGCATCTCTGGTCTGACGAACGCAATCTGACGCGGCGCGTGTTGCGAGTTCGAGAGCAGTCGGACGACCGCATCGTGCTCGAGGTTCAGCGCTTTGGCCGGGCGAAGCCCGGAAGGCTTGAATTCCTCCGGACCGAATCAGCGCGTCCTGCCGTGCGAGTCAATCGCGAGCGTTTTCGCGCACGCCTCCGACGCATCCTCACCGATTGCTTTCCTGACGCTACGATTGACCTGCTGGCAGCCGCACCGGATCTGGAGCACTCGTTTTCCGGCGTGTACGTGCGCGGGCGGATGCGGGAGACGTCGCAGTCTTGGGCCGTGCTGGCGATGTCACCGGATGAGAGTGCGGCGGCGATCGAATGCGCGCTCGCGTTCGGGCTCTTGTGGCTCGATTGGACCCGAAGCCACACTGAGCGCCACGCGATCAAAGGGCTGCGAATTTTCGTTCCGGAAGGCGCGAGCAAGTTCTTTCGCGGACGAATTGCCGCTCTATCACCCGATGCGCGAGTCGAAATCTTTGAGCTGAGCGAGCCGGAAGGCCGGCTTCAGGAAGTCGATGTGGCCGATGCCGGGAATCTGGAAAGCTGGCTTGTTCCGCGGCGAGAGATGGAGTCGGCGTGCGCGGAGGCGCGCCGGGCGATCGGGCAGATTCACGGACTCGCCGTGCACCTGCCACCGGCAGGCAATGAAATCCTTCTGCGGCCGATCCCGGGAACCGGAGAAGTGTCGCTTTGCTTTCGCGGGCTTGAATTCGGGCAATGGTCGCGAGGCGGCATATTGTTCGGGCTTGGTGATTCGCGAGAAAAACTCACCGACAGCAATCAGGCTGCGCTTGACCGGCTGATCCGCCGGCTCGATTCGCATCGCAGCATGTTTGCCGATGATACCAATCACGCTTTGTACCGTGCCGCGCCCGAGAGATGGCTTGAAACGATCGTCCTGCAAGATCCGACGCGGCTTGACGCGCAGCTCGATCCGGGCTGTCTCTATTCTCAAGTGCCTGCGGTCACAGCGGGCGATCGCGGCGTGATCGATCTGCTTGGGGTAACGCGGCGAGGGCGGCTCGTGGTAATCGAATTGAAGGCTTCGGAAGATGTCCAGCTGCCCATGCAGGCGATCGATTACTGGCAGCGCGTCCGGCGGCACCAGCTCGACGGGGATTTCGAGCGCTACGGCTATTTTGGCGGAGTGCGAGTCGATTCAAACCAGCCCCTCCTCTGGCTGGTAGCGCCGGGGTTGCGGTTTCATCCCTCGACAGAAACGCTGCTCAGATATCTTTCGCCGGACATTCAAATCACGCGAATCGGATTGAGCGAAAACTGGCGCCGGGACCTGAAGATCGTCTTTCGACAATAGCGGCCAAAAAAACTTGCCCGAAAAAGAGGAGGGAAGCGGACCAACTAGGTTGATCTCGCTTCCCGGGGTGTGTCCTAGAAGCAGTCTTATTGAGTTAGACGTTGGGAAGCGCGAAAGGTTGCTTGAGACTGAAAATCCTCAAGTGGTCAGTAGAAGAGATATTTGCGCCACTTCTCGTCGCGATGGCCGATCAGACGCATCAACTGCCGCGAGGTATGGAGCGTAAACGGGCGCGGTCGTCGCTGAAGCTTCAGGCCAGCCTCTTCGGGGGTACGATCGCCCTTGCGGTTGTTGCACGTGTAGCAAGAGGCGACAAGGTTTTCCCACGAGGATCGCCCGCCGCGAGAGCGCGGCATTACGTGGTCGAGTGTGAGTTCCGACGCTGGGAACAAATTGCCGCAGAACTGGCAAGTGTTCCGGTCGCGCAGCAAGATATTCTTCCGAGAGAGAGCGCGGCTCTGTTGCGGAATGTGCCTGTAACTCAACAAACGAATTACCGAGGGCACCTGAATCGCCTTCGAAGTCGAATGCACTTCCGAGTGGTTGGTTTCTTCCGCCTGCGCGACACCCTTAAGCATCAAAACCAGCGCGCGGCGAACCGCGGTCACGTTGATCGGTTCGAAAGTTGCGTTGAGTACGAGAACGGGTGCCTGCATCAGCGATGGTCGGCTCGCGGGGCTTGCCGCTGGCTTGGGGGACGAGGCGTCGGGTAGCGAAGCACCCAGCCCTAGATTGGGCCGGGGACGTAAGCCAGTCTTTTTCCCACTCTCCATCGCGTTGCCTTTGCCCGACGATACGGCTGCGCGTACAACTTACTGATGCTTCGGGTGTTCTTCCGGTTTGCCTGAAACGCCGGCTTTGGTCCGGACTGGCCCTGATCCCGGGCCGCTGTCCCAGGATCGCACCCTGCCCACCGTCAACCCCAGTATAACCCTTGCGCCGGACTTTTTCAGGGCGCGTGCGCAAGCGTCAAGAGTGGCGCCGGTCGTCAGGACATCATCTACCAGCAGCACGCGGAGGTTGTCAACGTGGCGGTCTTTATCGGTCGTATAAGCGCCGCGAACGGACTTCCAGTGCTCTGTGCGGGAAAGGACGAGTTGGGCGGGGCGGGGTTTCACGCGCCTCAGGAGGCCTGACTCCAGCTTCAGATTCAGGCGCTTGGCGAGCGGGCGCGCGATCAATTCTGCCTGGTTATAGCCGCGTTCCCGGTGTCTTTCCGCGTGCAGCGGAACGGGAACTACGATGTCGGCCCGCCAATCATCTGGCGCCTGCAAGGCGATTTCAGCGAGCTGGTCGGCGAACCAGCTGCCCAGCCGCGTGACCTGCTCGTATTTCAGCAGGACGATCGTCTCTGCCAACGCATCGTCGTAAGTAGCGAAGCTGCGGGCACGGTCGAACGCGTAGAAATTCACGCGGCAGAGCCGGCAGAGCGGCTGTCTGGATTCGGTGGGCACATTCGCCGGAAACGGGCGGCCACAGCAGAGACACATCGGATCGATGATCCGCTCGAAGCTGGATAGACACTGCTCGCATATCGGGATACGGCTGGCGTTGGTGAGAATACGGCCGCAAATGCGGCACGGCGCGGCAAAAAGCACCGACGCGAGCCCGTCGAGAGCGCTTTTGATAATCACAGGGGTTCGGTGGTCGAGGCGACTTGCGAAACACTACGCCAATCGGGCTAGCGAGGAAATCCGCAGAAATACGGAGAGAAACCGGGCAGACCTAAAGGAGTCCCTTTTCCTTTTTTTCCTGGCAGGAAATGCAATAGCGAGTCCACGGCACGGCTTCCAGGCGCTTCTGCTGCAGCTCCTCATGGCAGGAGATGCACTCGCCGAATGTCCCGTCCTTGATGCGGGCGAGGGCATCGTCGACCAGTTGCAGAAGGGCGCGGTCGCTGTGAGTCTGGCCGAAGAGGAATTCTTTTGTATAGGAGTTTGCGGCCTTGTCCGCGAGGTCGACTGTGGGATCTTCGTCGGCTTCGCGGCCCTCCTGCTGATTGCGCGCGATATCGCGCAGCAGCTCTTCGCGACGAGCAGTCAGCTTCTTCTTGTAGTAGTCAAGGCGCTTCTTGTCCATCAGTCAGGTCCTCAGTGCGGGAAAACGCGTGCACCCCAAAACCAGCGATTTTATAGACACCTACTTCGCTTGTCAAATTAGTGACCACGCACCCGAGAAGTTAGATGCAGCGAGGAACCGATAGTTGCAATTCGTCGGCTTTCGCGCACTCGCGGGCACTTACGAAGCGGATGAACGTGCAGGAAACATGAAGTGGATCGCGAGCGCCCAGAACACCAGCACGGGAAATATGAAGATGCTTCCCTCAGGCCCGACGGATCCACCGGTCAGCCAGTTCGGGCCGTGAAACGACGAATTCAGCAAGTGGCCGGTTACCATCACGCCGCTGTTCGGAACACCGAACACGAACGACTGCCCCCAATCCCATGCTGCATGTAGTCCAACCGCGAACCAAATGCCGCCAGTGCGGAGCACGGAAAACGCAGCGACCAGTCCGAAACAACCTGCCATGAAAATTCCCAAAGCGGATTCGCCCGGGTTCTGACTGTGAATGACAGCGAAGATTGCGGACAGAACCACGGCGCTCGGCCAGAAGCCTGCGTCCGTTTCGAGCGTTGCTTGCAAGTAGCCGCGAAAGGAGGCCTCCTCGAAAAACGCTACGAGTAAGAAACCAATCCCATAAAGGACCCCAATTCGCACAGCCGTTGTCGAAAGCGTTCCTTGCCCGGCGAACGAAACTCTTCCCAGTAAATGCATCGACGCCATCAGCAAGGCCAGCGTCACGAATCCCAAGGGCACGCCCTGGCAAAACCGTATCAACGTCGCCGCGTCCCAAGAAATTCGGTAGTCGCGAAAAGTGCGGCTTTCCAACCGACTCATGGCCAGCCCAGCCAACATCGCGGCTGCCGTGCGGATCGACTCGCTCAATATCAGTGTTCCGGGAGTCAGGAGTGCGCCCTGTTGATACAGCGACTTCAGCCACACGTAAAGGCTAGGGCTACTTGCAAGCGCAACCTCGAGCACATAGACAAAACACGCATAAAAGGCGACAGCCAGCAGGATTCTCCAGCCCGACCGGAGGCCGTGCGGTCCAAGGATGAAACGCGGAAAGCCCGGCTTTTCGGAATGAGACGCAGAATCCCTCGTGATTGCCGGTCCTGGATCGTTTGAAGGTTGGTTCGAGCTGGATGTCATTCTTACGCCGTCTAGATCCGTACCCGGGGCCGTGCTCCGAGCTGCGCGGGCCATCCCATGTGTGCCGGGAATTTCAACGCCGTTGGCGAAGTCAAACCGACAATTCGGCTCATCTAATATGCCATGTTCCCGGGTTGCGGCCTCGTGCCAGCGGCTGTTAAACTGCCGTTTCTGCGAGCATGATAGAGCCGCGCGGCAACAAACCTTCCGGGCGAGACGGGCTCGGGTTCCACGAGAAATACGAGGGAGGATTTGCTTGGCGAAATACGATCTTGTGATCATCGGAAGCGGACCGGGCGGTTACGTAGCTGCGATTCGTGCCAGCCAGTGGGGGCTGAAGACGGCCGTCGTCGAAAAGGATCCGTTTCTCGGCGGCACTTGCCTGCATGTCGGCTGCATTCCGACCAAAGTTTTCCTGCACCACGCTGATATCTACGACAATTTCAAGCGCGCCGAGGAATTTGGGTTCGAAGTGAAGGACGTGAAGGTGAATTGGCCCGCGATGCTCGCGCGTAAGCAGAAAATCGTGAACAAGCATGCGGGCGGAATCGGCGTCCTGTTCAAGAAAAATAAAGTGGATTCGATTACCGGCTGGGGGCGCATTGCCGGGCCCGGGCGTGTGTCAGTCGAAAAAGATGGCAAGACCGCTGAGCTGGAGACCACTTACACGATGCTCGCGACAGGATCGGATGCGCGCTCGCTCCCAGGGGTTCAGATCGACGGCAGCACGATCCTTACGAATCGTGAGATTTTGCAGCTGGATGCGATTCCTAAATCCCTTGTCGTGGTGGGAGCGGGCGCCGTCGGCGTCGAATTTGCGTCGATTTTCCGAACGTTTGGCAGCGAAGTAACCATCCTCGAGGCGCTGCCGCGCATCGTTCCCCTGGAAGATGAAGAGATTTCGGCGGAGCTCGACAAAGCGTTCAAGAAGAAGGGCATCAAGATCGAGACGGGCGCGATGGTCGAGTCGGTAAAGAAAGATGCGAAAGGCGCGACGGTCAGTTTCAAAGACAAGACTGGCAAAGCGCAGACGATTTCGGCCGAAAAAGTACTGATTGGTGTCGGACGCCGCCCGATGACGGAAACGGTGGGCCTGGAAAAAACAAAAGCTCAGGTCGAGCGTGGTTTCGTGCATACGAATGCCTATCTGGAAACTGCCGAGCCGAGGCTCTATGCCATCGGCGATATCGTCGCCGGGCTGCCACAACTCGCGCACGCCGCTTCGATGGAAGGCATCATCGCGGTGGGACGGATGGCCGACAAAGATGTGCAGCCGTTTGACAAGAAGCGCTGTCCCGCTTGCACGTACTGCGAGCCGCAAATCGGATCGATTGGCTTGACCGAGAAGCAGGCGCGGGACGCCGGATTCGACGTCAAGACCGGCAAATTCCCGTTTCTGGGTAATAGCAAAGCGACGATCCTTGGGCAACACGAAGGCTTCATCAAGGTCGTGGCGGAGGCGAAATACGGCGAGATTCTGGGCGTGCATGCGATTGGGCCGCTCGCGACCGAAATCATCGCGGAGCCCGTCGCGGCACTCGGACTCGAAGCGACGCTCGACGACATGGCAGCGACGATCCATGCGCATCCAACCGTATGGGAAGCCATGGGTGATGCATTCAATTCCGTGCGCGGCCTGACGATCAACTTCTAACCAGCCGCACTCGATGACTCAGCTTCGGAAACATTTATGAATCGGAGCGACACAACATGTTGGGTGGTCAACCTCGGCACGATCGACTACGACCGTGCGAGCGAATTGCAAGGCCAGCTAGTTGAAGCTCGCAAAGTCCGCGTGATTCCGGATGTGCTGCTGCTGTGCGAGCACCCGCACGTCATCACGCTCGGTCGGAATTCGCACCGGGAACACCTGCTTGCCGGCAGTCGAATGCTCGATCAAATGGGTGCCCGAGTGCATCCCTCCGATCGCGGGGGCGATATCACGTATCACGGTCCCGGCCAGATTGTCGGCTATCCGATTCTCGACCTCACGGAGCATCGCCGCGACATCCGCTGGTATGTCGACCAGCTTGAGGAAGTGATGATCCGAGCGACGGGCGATTTCGGCGTCGCGGCGAAGCGCATTGAGGGTCAACACGGTGCCTGGATTGATACACTGGAGGGCGAGCGGAAAATCGGTGCGCTCGGCGTGCATCTGAGCCGCTGGGTGACTTCGCACGGATTCGCCTACAACGTATCAACCGATCTTCGGTATTTTGATCTGATCGTTCCGTGCGGAATCGCAGGGAAAGGCGTCACATCGCTTGAACGGATGCTGGGGCGCGCGATTTCGATGGATGAAGTACGCGACCGAATCGCTTCTCATTTCTGTAGTACCTTCAACCGCCGTCTCGAGCGGATCACGCGCGAGCAGTTGGCCGGGTCGCTCGGTTCGACGCGGGAAACGCATGCTGGTGCGCTCACGTCGATAGCATAGCTCTCAACAACAACTCAAGCCTGCCTTGCGGCAGCGCGGCACAGCAACTAGGCGGTGCAAGGACGCATGAACGCGAAGCTGACTCCCGAACAACACCTTGAGCTCTATTACTTCATGCAGCTCAACCGCCAGCTCGAGGAGCGGCTCGTTCGGCTCTTCCGGCAAAACAAGATTGTCGGCGGCGTGTATTCGAGCCTCGGCCAGGAAGCTGTTTCGGTTGGAACCGCCTACGCCCTCGAGTCGCGAGATTGGCTTGCGCCAATGATTCGCAATATCGGGGCGCTGCTAGTGAAGGGGTTCAAGCCTCGCGACATCTTCACGCAGCACATGGCGAAGTACACCTCGCCCACGCACGGGAAAGACGGTACGAGCCATTTCGGCGACCTCAAAGTCCGGCACGTCATCTCGCCTATATCGATGCTAGGCGACCTGATCCCCGTAATGACGGGCGTGGCGATGGCTGGGCGTTACCTTGGGCAGAAGATCGTGGCGCTGACGTGGATCGGAGACGGAGGCAGCTCCACGGGCGCGTTTCACGAAGGATTGAACTTCGCGGCCGCACAGCGCGCGCCGTTCGTGCTCGTGCTCGAAAACAATCAATGGGCGTACTCGACTCCGGTGGCGCGGCAAGTTCCGCTGCGCGACCTGGCCGACCGCGCGAAAGCGTATGGCATTGCAAGCAGGATTGTGGACGGCAACGATGTGCTCGCCGTCTATGAGACAACTAGGGGCGCCGTTGACGATTGCCGCGCGGGACAAGGGCCTGTGCTGATCGAAGTGAAAACGATGCGCATGAAGGGTCACGCGCAGCACGACCCGGCGGAATACGTCCCGAAGGCGATGTTTGAGTACTGGAAGGCTCGCGACCCGATTGCGCGCTATGAAGCGTATCTGACCGAGCACAAGCTCTGGGACGCGAAGAAAAAGGCCGTAATCGACTCCCGCATCGAGCGTGAGCTCGATGAAGATCAGAAGTTCGCGGAAGAGTCGCCGATGCCGCTGCCCGAACAGGCGAACGAAGGTGTGTATTGCGAGGGCTGCCACACGATTGAAGCCGATTGGAAGCGTTCGAAAAAGGAAGTGATGCCGCCGGCGGCGAGCGTCGAAGCAGTATGGAAGGTCACGGATTTCGGCGCCGCCGGCGCGCCGCCTCGTCCGGCGCCAGGAGTAGCTGCCGCGGCGGCGAAGCAGGCGGCCGCACCCGAGGAAGAAATTGCGATTGAAAAGCAGGCGCCGCTCCGCGTTCCGTTTGGCCGCGGACCGAAGGATCGGGCATTCGAACGCGAGCGGCAGGAAAAGCACGCCGCCAAGCCGCATCACCACAAACGGCGGAGACGCTGACGATGCCTGAGATCACGATGCTCGAAGCCATCCGCGAAGCTCTCTTTGAAGAGATGGAGCGCGACCCCGCCGTCGTCACACTCGGCGAGGACATCGGCGTCTATGGTGGAGCATTCAAGGTGACTGAAGGATTGCTCGCGAAGTACGGCCCCGAGCGCGTGATCGACACGCCCATCAGCGAGACCGCAATCGTCGGTGCGGCGTGCGGAATGAGCTATCTCGGCCTGCGGCCTGTGGCGGAAATGCAGTTCATCGATTTCATCGCCTGCTGCTTCAATCAGGTGACAAATTTCGTCGCCAAGTCGCACTACCGCTGGGGCGCGCCGGTACCGCTGGTGCTGCGCGGGCCCTCGGGAGGCGGCGTGCACGGCGGACCGTTTCATTCGGCAAACCCGGAGATGTACTTCGTGCACACGCCGGGTCTGAAGGTGGTTTACCCTTCGACCGCCTACGACGCGAAAGGGCTGCTCAAATCGGCAATTCGCGACAATAATCCTGTGCTGTTCTTCGAGCACAAATTTCTCTACCGGCGCATCAAGGAAGATATCCCTCGTAGCGACTACACGGTGCCGATCGGCAAGGCTGTAGTGCGGCGCGAGGGGCATGATCTGACGATTGTGAGCTACGCAGCCGCGGCGCACACGTCGCTCGAAGCTGCTGCGGCGCTGGCGAAGGAAAGGATTGAAGCGGAAGTGATCGACCTGCGGACGCTCCTGCCGCTTGACCGCGAGACGATTCTCAATTCGCTGAAGAAGACGAACAAGCTGCTCGTGGTGCACGAAGATACACGCACGGGTGGCATCGCGGGGGAGATCGCCGCGCTAGTCTGCGAGGGGGCATTCGATCACCTGGATGGACCGATCGCGCGTGTCACAGGGCTTGATACGCCTGTGCCCTATTCGCCGCCGTTGGAAGAAGCGTTTCTTCCGAGCGTCGAAAAAGTTGCGGCTGCCGCGCGGGAATTGGCAAAATACTAATTTGATCGAGAGAGGGGCGTGAGCCTTGGGAAAAACCAAGGGTTTGAATGTAGCCGAGTTCGAAGTCGGGTCAGAGGTTCGCATTGCTGACCGCAGCTTCTTGGAGAATTTTCTCGAAGAGGGGCAGTACCACAACGAACTCGAGCCCGCACAGGTTGAATACGCCGGCCGCGTCGCCAAGGTGCAGGCGGTCGAATTCTTCCACGGCGGAGATGAGATTTACACGCTTGAGGGAATTCCGGGCGTGTGGCACGAAGAATGTCTGAGCGCTGTTTAAGTTCCGAGTCCCCAGGAGAAAGCCATGGCTGTTGACGTCATTATGCCCCAGATGGGGGAAAGCATTTTTGAAGGCACGATCACCAAGTGGCTGAAGAAGCCCGGCGACAAGATCGAGCGTGATGAGCCGCTCTTCGAGATTTCAACCGATAAGGTCGATGCGGAAATTCCTGCGCCGGCAGCAGGCGTGCTGAAAGAGATCAAAGTCACCGAGGGCCAGACGGTGCCGATTCAGACCGTTGTGGCTGTGATCGACGCTGCAGGAGCCGCCGCAGCTGCCGCGGCACCTGCGCCTGCGGCGAAGCCAGAGGCCGCGAAGCCCGCGCCTGCCGCACCCAAAGTTGAAGCTGCGAAGCCTGCAGGTGCACCGCCGGCTCCTCCGGCACCGCCGAAGGCCGCCCCGATTCAGGCTGCGCCTGAAAGAGTAGGCGGCAACGGAGAGAAGGTTCGCAGCTCCCCGCTTGTTCGCCGCATCGCGCGCGAGCATCAGATTGACCTGACGCAAGTGCCCGGCACGGGCGCGGGCGGCCGCGTCAGCAAGCGAGACATCCTAGCCGCCGTCGAAGGCGGCGCTGCTGCGCCAGCCGGAGCCCCGAGCATGCCTCCGCCCCCTGCGCCTACGGCTCCGCGCGAAACTGGCATACCGCGCGAGCGGATGTACTTCGGCCACTACGAAGTGCAACCGATGTCCACCATGCGGCAGAAGATCGCCGAGCACATGGTGATGTCGAAGAGGACGTCGCCGCACGTTTACTCGATCGAGGAAGCAAACGTCACTGCCATCGCGGCACTGCGCGCGAAGAGCAAAGAGAAATTCGAGAAGGAATCCGGCACGAAGCTGACGTTTATGCCATTTTTCATCCGCGCGGCGGTCGAAGCTCTGCGCGCGTTTCCGACTGTGAATTCGTCGGTCGACGGAACGAATCTCGTTCTGCACAAAGAGTGCAATATCGGCATCGCCGTGGCGCTCGATTGGGGATTGATCGTTCCGGTGATCAAGAACGCCGAAGAGAAGAATTTCTACGGACTCGCTCGCTCGGTCAACGATCTCGCCGAGCGTGCACGCGCGAAGAAGCTCAAGCCCGAAGAGGTGCTCGAGAGCACGTTCTCGATCACCAATCCCGGCGTTTTCGGCGGCTTGATGGGCCTGCCGGTGATCAATCAGCCGAACGTGGCGATTCTCGGTCTCGGTACGATCGAAAAGCGTCCGGTCGTGATCGACGACGCCATCGCGATTCGTTCGATGGTCTATCTCACACTGTCCTACGATCACCGCGCGGTTGACGGAGCCATCGCGCACCAGTTCATGGGCCACATCAAACACACGCTTGAAAACTGGGCAGAGCCGATTCTGTAGAGCAGCTTCGAATAGCCGATCTTATGCATCGGTCGGCTCTGATCGGCCTCCTTCATGTCCCCTGCTAAGACGAGCGACGCCTGGGGCATCCCGCCTTGGCGAATAGATTTCACTCCGCCTAGGAAGCCGCTTCCAGATTTCGCGGACGTCGCCATCATCGGAGCAGGGTTTACTGGTCTCGCCGCCGCAGCGTGGCTGCGCGCTCTCGCTCCCGAAAAATCTGTCGTAGTCCTGGAAGCCGGACGCATCGGCCACGGAGCCAGCGGCCGAACGGGCGGAATCGTTCTCAGCGAGACCGCGGCAGGTGATCTTCCGGGCCTCGGAGACGTGCTGCCGGGCTTTCGACACATACTGAAAAAACTCAGCGTCGATTGCGATCTTCGTCTTCCGGGAGCCTGGGAGGTTGCTCGCAGCGCTGAAGCCGAGAGATCGGAAAATGGCCAGCCGCTTCGCGGTGAATCGCCAGTCGAATGGCAGGATTCCGGTACGCTGCGTGTTGTTAGCATCGTTCCAGGCGGGACGATCGATCCCGGAAAACAGGTAAGCGGGCTGGCCCGTGCTGCGGTGCGTTTGGGAGCCGTGGTGTTGGGAAACGCGTCAGTATTGCGGATCAATTGGAAACATCCTGCGGAGCTCCGCCTTGCGCGGGCTCGCCTGCGCGCCACAAATATTCTCTTCGCGACGAATGCGCTTTCTGCCCGCCTCTCGGCTCTCGACTCCGCTATCTATCCGAAGCTCACGCTCGCCGCGCGCACCGCTCCTCTGACCGAAAAGCAAATCGAAGCGATCGGTCTCGCCGAGGGAATCCCTTTCTATACGGTGGATTTTCCATATCTGTGGGGACGGGTCTGCTCCGATAACTCGATAATCTGGGGCGCGGGACTTGTCGACCCGCCTGAATCGGGCGATCTCGAAAAAGTTGACGTCGCGAGCGGCCCCTCCGCTCGGATGTTCGACGCGCTTGAAATGCGCGTGCACAAGCTGCATCCGGCTCTTGCGACTGCGAAGTTCACACACCGATGGGGAGGGCCCATCGCTTTCCGCAAAAACTTCCGTCCGATCTTCGCGCATCATCCAAAGAGCCGAAACGCCATCGTGTTGGGCGTTTTTGCGGGACATGGAGTGGCGCTCTCAGTTTATCTGGGCGCATGGGCAGCGGAAGCGCTGCTCGGCCGGCGTAAACTGCCGAGCTGGGGCCGGATCGGCTCGGCGAAAAATACTTCCAAACTTTGGTAGTTCAGGTTCCCATCGGCTGGGCGTGGTGTCTGTAGTCCTATGCCGTTTGCGCGACCGTTGTTAGAATTCGCCGACCATTGATGACTCCCGCCGGGGAAACTGCGACGCGTGGGCAAGCGACTCTCATAGGTGCGCGGCTCGACCGTCTTCCGACTACGCGATACATCTGGAAAATCCTTCTGCTGCTTTCGCTGGGCGGCTGCTTCGAATTCTACGATCTGTTTTTGATGACCTACATCGGTCCCGGCTTAACCCGCAGCGGACTCTTCTCCAGCGGCTCGGCCTCCTTCTTCGGACTAAGCGGACTCGCAAGTTTCGTATCCGCGACATTCGCAGGGCTGTTCATAGGAACGTTGGCGTTCGGTTTTGCGGCCGATAGATTCGGTCGCCGGACGGTTTTCACCTATTCGCTGCTGTGGTACACCGCCGGCTCGATCGTGATGGCTTTCCGGCTCAGCGCACCCGGGATCCTGCTGTGGCGGCTGATCACAGGTGTCGGAATTGGCGTCGAGCTGGTGACGATCGACACATATATCGCGGAACTCATGCCCAAGGAGATTCGTGGCCGTGCGTTTACCGTCAACCAAGTCGTGCAGTTCAGCGCCATACCGGTTGTGGCGCTCATCTCTTGGATACTCGTTCCGCGCAGTCCATTCGGCGTCGATGGCTGGCGTTGCGTAGTGCTGATTGGTAGCGTCGCAGCAGTATTCGTGTGGCTCATTCGGCGGAGCCTTCCGGAGAGTCCCCGTTGGTTGATCGCTCGAGGCCGCCTGTCTGAAGCAGAGCGCACGGTTGCAGGAATCGAAAAGCGGGTGGCCGCGGAATTTGGCAACGAACTTCCCGCGATCGGGCCTGAAAACCCTTCAGGTCCGCCGACCTCCGTCAAGTTCGTTCAAATCTTCCGCCCGCCATATCTGGGACGGACGGTAATGCTCATGGTTTTTCATCTGGCTCAGACAATCGGTTACTACGGCTTTGCTTCCTGGGTGCCCACATTACTCATCGCGGCAGGCACTCACACGACAGCCAGCCTCCAATACTCGTTTATCATCGCGGTATTCGCGCCTATCGGTCCGCTGTTGGTCTACGGCATTGCCGACAAGCTCGAGCGCAAATGGCAGATCGTATGGAGCGCGATCTGTATCGGAGGGTTTGGTCTGTTGTTCGCGCACCAGAAGGAGCCTGCATGGCTCATCGTGCTGGGCGTACTTTTGACGTGCTCGAATAACTGGCTGTCTGTGGCGTTTCACACCTATCAGGCCGAGTTGTTTCCAACCCAGGTGCGGGCGCAAGCCGTTGGTTTCGTTTATTCGTGGAGCCGCTTCAGCGCGATCTTCACGAGCCTGATGATCAGCTTTTTTCTGCAGCACTCCGGCGTGCGGGGCGTTTTTGCTTTCATCGCGGGTTCGATGTTACTCATCGTCTTTGTGATCGGCGCATTTGGTCCGCGGACGCGCGGTCTCGCGCTGGAATCGATCTCACATTGAGTGGATTAGCTTTGGGCTTTCGATTTGTTCAGCCCCACGGCGGCGCGAATGAGAGCCTTCAACGCCTCCTCGTCTATCTTCTCGCCCTCATGGAAATCGATGGCGCGCCTTATGTTCCCCTCAAGACTGGAGTTGAAGAGGCGCGATGGATCCTTCAAAGCCGCACCTTTGGCGAAAGTCATCTTCACGACGTTCTTGTAAGTCTCGCCCGTGCAGATCATACCGTCGTGATACCACACCGGAACGCCTCTCCACTTCCACTCCTCGACGACTTCGGGATCGACGTCCTTGATCAAGGTGCGGAGCCGGCTGAGCATCTTGCCCCGCCAGTCGCCCAACTTCTTGATTCTCGCGTCTATCAGCTGAGAAGGAGACTTGCCTTTCTGCGACCCGCTCTTCTTCATGCCCGCCTCTCCTCTTTCGACTCAGGACTTTTGAGCCGCTTGAGGCGGCCACTTGGGCGTTTCGATACCGAACTGCTTGGCGTACTCCGCGTTCAGCCGCTGCCAGCCGGCGAACTTCATCGCATCGCCGCCGGCGATGCGGCCGATGGGAGTTCCACTGAGAAGTCGATCCAGAACATCGAACGAAATGTGCCATCCGGCAGCACCCATTGAGATGAAGCGTCGATCGAGGCTGGTCCATAGCGTCAGGCGGGTGCCGCCACTAACGGCTTCGAGTTCCCACCGGGTATCGCCAAGCTCAAGCACCCTGGGAGCTTCGGCTCGTGTCACTCTTGTTTCGATCGCCGTGGGCGTTCCCGCCCACGTGAGCTTCACCGTTCCGACCGTACTCAGGCTCCCATCGACGTCAAAGGGCGCCCACTCGTGCAGATGTGCCGGGTCGGTTAGCGCCTGCCAGACTTTCTCCGGCGGGTGACGCAGTTGCCTCACGAGAATGAGCGTCCACTTCTCTCCGTCCTTTCGTATCTGGGCGTTGGCCGGACCCGGTGTGTACTGCTCGCGATCGCTCATGTTCTCCTCCTTGTTTTCCTCTTCGTTGGTGTTGCGCGTTCAGTCGGCGGCCTTGCGCACGATGGCGGAGAGCTTGGTTTCAGTCGCTTCGTCGAGCGTGGTGATGCGATAAGCGGAGGCGACGAGCTGAAGCGGGACTCCTTCTTCGCGAGTAAGGATTGCGGGATCGTCGAAGCCGAATGTCATGAAATTGAATTTCGTGGCCGCGCGGAAAAAGCACCAACTCTTGCCGTCCTTCATGTACCAAGGCATGCCATAGCGAACCCTAGGTGTGAGTCCCGGCGCGTTCTTCATGATGATTTCATGGAGACGCTTGCCTACGGTGCGGTAGGGCTCCGGCATCTGCGTGATCTTCGCAAGGACCGCGGCTTCACCATCGGGCTTGTCGGCGCGCGGGCGGGGGCGCGGGGCAGCCTTCTTCGCAGCCATGATCTATCTTCTCCTTGTCTTCCTTTTCGTTGGCGTTGACTGGTGCATGCGGTCGAGGTGGCGTTCGAGAGCGTCTACGTGAGCGGACCAGAACCGGCGGAACTGAGCCAGCCAGGCATCCACCTCCTGAAGTCGTTCTGGCTTCAGCCGGTAGAGACGCCGCTGTGCGTCCACCGTGGATTCGACGAAACCGGCCTCGCGCAGCACTCGCAGGTGCTTTGACACGGTAGGCTGCGGCATACGAAGCTGACGCTCGATCTCTCCCACCGACTGTTGTGACGACACCAGGAGGCTCAAGATCGCGCGGCGGTTCGGCTCCGCAATGATTTCGAACGCAGATTCCACGCTCTTCACATACCCCAGAGAGTATATGCGTGTCAAGGCATATAAAGGCAGGGGCCCAAGCAACAGTGAGTACGCCTGCGGCGCCTCGCTCTCGGATCGATATCACGTTGATACTGCTTCTAAGGAAAGGATTGCTTGCGAGGATTTGGTAGCGCTAACGGGAATCGAACCCGTATTTCGGCCTTGAAAGGGCCGCGTGCTAACCGTTGCACCATAGCGCCACAGCGGAGCAAGACAGCGGTGAGATTTGATTATCGAAGAAAGCCGCTTGATTGACAAGCCGCGCTTCGGAGCCCCTGCGGACCTGTCCTTTGGTACACGCTAACCGATAGAACGCAGCCGCCGGTATTACACAACTATTACAAAACACGCCGTCCGATACTGTTAGTCTGGAATTGCACTTCAAGAAGCGCTGAGCTTCGAAATAAGGCAATAAAAAGAGAACAGGCCCACATGACACTGAGCGATCTAGGAAAAGAGTCTGCCAAAGAGCAAGGAATCAACTGGTCCACCGCATTTTTCACCCTGATGTTTCACGCAGGCGCCGTGGCGGCGCTTTTCTTCTTTACCTGGAAGGCATTTTTCGTGGGTGTTTTTCTGTACTGGGCGGCCGGCAGCCTCGGCATTGGCATGGGGTATCACCGTCTGCTCACTCATCGCGGCTACAAGACTCCCAAATGGGTGGAATATTTCCTGACGACTTGCGCGGTGCTTGCTCTGGAAGGCGGCCCGATTTTCTGGGTGGCCACACACCGGATTCATCATCAGTTTTCCGACAAGGAGGGCGACCCGCATTCCCCTCGCGACGGCAAATGGTGGGCCCACGTCGGCTGGATTCTGATCGGCAAGTCCATGCATCACGATACCAAGACGCTCTCGCGCTACGTCCCCGATCTCGCCAAGGATAAGTTCCACGTCTGGATCACCAAGTATCACTACGTTCCCATGATCGTGCTGGGCGCGATCCTCGCCCCGTTCGGCCTTTCGGTTTTCCTCTGGGGTGTGTTCTTCCGCACGGTGTTTGGACTGCACGCAACTTGGCTGGTCAATTCGGCGACGCACCTTTGGGGCTCGCGCCGCTTTCAGACACGCGACGATTCGACGAATAGCTGGTGGGTGGCCCTTCTCTCGTTTGGCGAGGGCTGGCACAACAATCACCACGCTCATCCGGTCTCAGCGGCACACGGTTTCAAGTGGTATGAAGTCGACCTCAACTGGTACGGAATCTGGGTTCTCAGCAAGCTCGGACTTGCGCGCGATATCTACCGCTACAGGCTCTCGGAGAACAAGCAGCCGAGTGAGGTGGTTCCGGCTCCCGTTGCTGCGGCTCAGCCTGAGACCGAACTGATCTCGGCCTAGGCACTGCCCGTCGCATCAGCAATCCGAACCTGAAGGTCTCGGCCCGGCGGCTTTTTCTCCTTCCGGGCCGCATCTCGCACCCACTCCCCGGCTTGCCGCTGTAGAATCATACGTAAGCCACATGAAGTTCTCAGGACGCCAAAAGACCATCGCCTTCTTCGTCGTACTGGGCGTCTGCCTGGGCGCGGCGGTCACGCTCAACGTCGGCTGGTTTATCTTGCACTGGCGCCAAGGCGTTTTGATGTTCTTCGGTTTCGTCGGATTTCTGGCCATCATTGTCGGACTGATTCTCAACACGAGCTTCCTCGTGCGTGAGATTCGTCGCAACGAGCAACACCACAGTTTTATCAACGCTGTGACGCATGAACTAAAGACTCCGGTCACCTCGATTCGGCTGTACCTTGAAACGCTTCAGCGCCGCGATGTGGATGCGAAGCAGCGCCAGGAGTTCTACCGGCTGATGCTGGACGATGCCGACCGCCTGCGCGCCACGGTCGATCAGGTGCTAAAGGCTGGAGAAGTCGGCTACAAACACATCGCCAAAGAACCGGCGGATGTGGATTTCGGTAGCCTCGTCCGCGACTGCATGGAATTGGCTCGCACGCGGCACAACCTGCCGCCGGACGCGGTGCACTGGCAGGGATCGCTCAACGGTTCCGCGATCAAAGTACAGGGCGATCCCGATGAGCTGCGCACGGCTATTGCCAATATCCTGGACAACGCCATCAAATATTCCGGCGCAAAAGTGGACGTCTCGGTCGAGATCGACATGCCTCGTAAGGACCGCGTCGCTCTGCGCGTTCGAGATTGCGGAGTCGGAATTCCGCGCCACGAACTGAAGCGCGTCTTCAAGCGCTTCTATCGAGTGTCAAACCGGTCCGTATCGCAAGTGAAGGGGACAGGGCTGGGATTGTTTATCGTGCGGGCGATCGCTCGCGCGCATGGTGGCCGCGTCTTCGCCGAGAGCGCGGGCGAGGCTCGCGGTACGACGGTCACGCTCGAACTTCCGGGGAGCGCAGCATGAGCCGCGTTCTTATCGTTGAAGATGAAGCCCATCTTGCCGAGGGTCTGCGATTCAATTTGGAAGCGGAAGGGCATTCGGTGCAGCTAGCGGGCGACGGCGAGGGCGCGTTGGAACGTCTCGGCGAGGCGAAAAATAAGTTCGATGCCGTCGTGCTCGACGTCATGCTGCCTGGAATCGACGGCTTTGAGGTCGCCTCGACTCTGCGCAAGAATCGCAACTACGTGCCGATCCTCATGCTGACCGCGAGAGGCCGGCCCGAAGACGTCCTGGCCGGATTTGCGGCCGGCGCCGATGACTATCTCCCCAAGCCGTTCGAGCTTCCGATTTTTCTCGCAAGACTCCAGGGTCTGCTGCGGCGCAGCGCGTGGCTGGCCGGCGCGGATCATTCCTCTAGGACCACGGCTGCCAGTTCGCAAGCGGATATGGCCGGGGTGACGCCATCACCGAACAGCGACGACATATTCTCGTTCAACGGAAAGACGATCGACTTCGCTTCGCTAGAGCTTCGAACGGAAGACAGCAAGATTCAGCTCACCTTGATGGAAGCCAAGTTGCTGCGCCATTTGGTTCGCAATGCCGGGAAAACCGTACCTAGGAAGTTGATCTTGGAAGACGTCTGGGGCCTGCGAGAAGACACCGACACGCGCGCGATCGATAACTTCATAGTTCGCTTACGACGCTATCTGGAGAAGAACCCCTCGAAGCCTGAGCACTTGCTGACCGTCCGTGGCGTAGGCTACCGATTCGTCGCCTAGCGAGCGATCAACCACCGCGAAGTTCAACTGCGTGGCACTCACCGCGATTCAGCCTCTTCCATGAACCCGTCCAGACTTTGAGGCCTAAGGCGTGCTGGTCGCGACGGCCGAGGGCGAGGGCAATTGCGTTCGGGTCCAGCCGCCTCCCAGAGCCTCGATGAGCTGCACGCTCGAAGTGATTTGCTGGATCCGCAGATTCACCAGGATTTGCTGGTTGCTCAGCACACTCGTTTGTGCCGTAATCACATTCAAATAGGGGTCGATTCCCAGGCGATAGCGATCCGTGGCGAGATCCAAATACCTTTGCGAGGATTTAACGGCAACGTCTTGCTGCTGGATTTGCTGTGACAGGATTCGTAACGCCGCCAGGTTATCCTCCACCTGTTGAAAGGCTGTTAAGACGGTCTGCCGGTAGTTCGCCACCGTTTCATCGTATTGCGCGCGATATTGCTCGACAGTAGCTTTGCGCAGCCCGGCATCAAAGATTGTCTCCGCAAGACTTGGGCCGACAGACCAAAATCGGCTCGGCCAGCTGAACCAATCTGTAATCGAAGACGACTGAAACCCTCCCGAAGCGCTCAAGGTGAGAGTAGGAAAATACGCCGCCCTCGCAATGCCGATCTGCGCGTTCGCCTGGGCAACGAGGCGCTCCGACGCCGCGATGTCCGGGCGCCTCTCGAGCAATTCGGAAGGCACGCCGAACGGAATCGGCGGGGGAGGCACGTCCAGCGGCCTGAACGGGATCGAGAAAGTGGATGCGGTCTGCCCGATCAGCGTTGCGACGGCGTGCTCGTATTGGGATCTGAGAATTCCAACGTTCGTGTCTTGCGCCTCTGTTGTCTCGAGCTGTGTTTCCGCTTGAGCGACGTCTTCGTCGCTTTCGATGCCCGTCTCGAACAGCGCTTTCGTCAGGTTCAGCGACTCTTGGTACGCCTTCACCGTCGAATCGAGCAACTGCTTTAAGGCATCCTGAGAGCGAAGCTGAAAATAGTCGACCGCGACTTCCGCTTGGATGCTCAGCCGCGTGTTCGCCAGATCGGCGGCGCTCGCTTGCGCCGCATAGGCATTGGAGCGGACCGAGTTGCGTACCTTGCCCCAGAGGTCAGGCACCCACGTTGCGTCAAAGGGCAGCGAATAGTCCGTGAATGCACTGGTGTTGCCATTCGTCGTGCCTGTACCGCCCGTGCCTGTGCCCCCGGTACCCTGCCCGACGAACTGTTTCAAGTTTGCGGATTGTTGCTGGCGTGTGATCGACGGATCAGTAGTGACGGTGGGGAAAAGCTGTGAGCGCGCCTGCTTTACGATTGAGCGCGCAGCCAGAAAGCTCGCGGCCGAGGAAGCAATCGTCTGATTCGAGTTCTGTGCCTGTTCTTCCAACTGGTTCAACGCAGGATCGTTGAACGCTTCCCACCATTTTCCCCGGATTTGCGCGTCATTGGGCTGAGCTACCTTCCAGTTGTCGAAGTCCTTGGCGTTTTCAGGCGTGACTTCCTTGTAGGCGGCGGGTGCCTGCACGGTCGGCGAGTGATACTTCGGCCCGACATTGCAGCTTGTCGCACAAGCTAAGGCAGCGACCAACCCGCTCACAATGAGAAGGCGTCGCGAATTCCGGTCAAATCGACTCATCGCAAATCTAGTCCGTTCCTTGCGGCGCGACCGCCATCGGCTGGCCGTGTGTTCTGCGCCACCACACGCTGATGCGATCCATATAGAGATAGACTACCGGCGTGGTGTAGAGCGTGAGCATCTGGCTGAAGATAAGCCCGCCGACGATGGTGATGCCCAGCGGGCGTCGCAGTTCGGAACCGACGCCATGACCCAATGCGAGCGGTGTCGCGCCCAACAGAGCCGCCATTGTCGTCATCAGGATCGGCCGGAATCGCAGGAGACAGGCCTGATAAATCGCTTCTTTAGAACTCTTCCCCTCGTTGCGCTCTGCTCCGATCGCGAAATCGATCATCAAGATCGCATTTTTCTTCACGATTCCGATAAGCAAGACCATTCCGATCAATCCGATGACGCTGAGATCTGTGCGAAATGCCATTAGCGCCAGGACGGCGCCGACGCCCGCCGAAGGCAACGTCGAAAGAATCGTAATTGGGTGAATACAGCTTTCGTACAGAATACCGAGCACGATGTAGACCGCCAGAATCGCCGTTATGATCAGCAAAGGCTCGGTCGCAAGGGAAGCCTGATAGGCCTGAAAGGTACCCGAAAACATTGCATGGATCGTGTCCGGCATTCCGAGTCTTTCTTGCATCTGAGTGATCTCTGCTGACGCCTGGCTGAGAGCCACGCCCGGCGCGAGATTGAACGACACTGTCGCAGACGGCAACTGGCCCTGGTGATTCACGGCGAGCGCCGCCGTCGTCGGTTCGAAGCGCGTGATCGCGCTGAGCGGCACTTCGCCCCCCGTTTCGGGATGGACGTAGATGTCGTTTAAGCTCTTTGGGTCCTGCCAATACTGCGGCGCAACCTCCATCACGACGTAGTATTGATTGAGCGGCGTATACATCGTCGAGACAAGCGCCTGCCCGAAGGCTTGATACAGAGTGCGATCGATCAGTTCAGGCGTAATTCCCATTCGTGCCGCCGTCGGACGATCGTAGACCAGCGCAGCCTCCAGACCGCTGTTTTGCTGGTCTGTATCGACGTCTCTGAGCATGGGGAGTTTTTTCATCTCCGCAAACAGCGCCGGTCCCCATTTGACGAGATCATTCAGGTTGTCGCTCTGAATCGTGTATTGGTACTGCGCGTTGCTTTGCCGTCCCCCAATCCGCAGATCCTGACCCGCCTGAAGGACAACTCGTGCGCCAATCAAACCGTTCAATTTCGGCCGCAAACGATCGATTACCTGGCTCGATGTAAGTTTTCGCTGATTGAGCGGCTTAAGGCCGATGTAGACATTTCCGGTGTTCGTCGAACCGCCGCCGGTGAAAGCCATCACGTTGGCCACCGCAGGATCGGTCCGGACGGTGTCCACAACCCGTTTCACGATTTGGCTCATCGCCTGATACGAGATGTCCTGCTGGCCACGTATGCCGCCAGAGACGATTCCGTTGTCCTGCAATGGGAAAAATCCCTTGGGAACGATGATGAGCAGAAAAACATTCACTGCGATCGTCATCATCAGAACGCCGAGCGTCAGAGCGGCGTGGTCGAGCACCCAGGCAAGCGTTCGCTCATAGAAGTCCAGGATGCCGCGGAACGACTTTTCGCTCGCCTCGTACAGGCGGTTATGTCGCTCTGTCTGCGGGCGAGTGAGCAGCCTCGAACACATCATGGGAGTCGCGGTCAGCGAGACGAGCAGCGAAACCAGTATCGCGACGGATAGCGTGACCGCAAATTCCCTGAAAAGACGCCCGACGATTCCGCCCATCAGCAAGATGGGAATGAATACGGCGATGAGCGATAGGCTGATCGAGAGAACGGTAAATCCGATTTCCTCAGCTCCCTTGAGCGCCGCTTTCATCGGGCTCAGGCCCATTTCGAGGTAGCGCGTAACGTTCTCAATTACGACAACGGCGTCGTCCACGACAAATCCTGTCGAAATCGTGAGGGCCATCAGCGAGAGGTTGTCGATACTGTAGCCGCACAAGTACATCACCGCGAAAGTTCCAACCAGCGAGACCGGCACGGCCACGCTTGGAATCGCCGTTGCACGCACATTGCGAAGGAAAACGAAAACCACCAGGATCACCAGCGAAATCGCGATTGCGAGTGTGCGCTCGACATCCGACACCGATGCGCGGATCGTCGTCGTGCGGTCGATCACGATCGTCATGTCGATACCCGAGGGAATCGAAGCCTTCAGAGACGGCATTGCTTCGTAGATTCGGTCAACGGTGTCTATGATGTTCGCTCCCGGCTGGCGGGAAATAATCAAGTTGACGCAGGGCTTTCCATTGACATACCCCGAGTTGCGTATGTTCTGATTCGAATCTTCCACATCTGCGACATCCGACAACCGAACGGCAGCGCCATTGTGATAGCCGACGATCAAAGGTCTGTAGAAGTCAGCCTTGAGAAGCTGATCGTTCGCCAGGATGTCGCGACTCGTCGTGTCGTCCCAGACCTGCCCCTTGGCCAGGTTGGAGTTCTGACTGCCCAACATGCTGGCAACGTTCTGTAGGCCCAGTCCGTAGCTGTTCAGTTGTGTGGGATTCAACTCGACGCGCACCGCCGGCAGTGAGCTGCCGCCTACGTTCACCTGCCCGACACCCGGAACCTGCGAAATTCTCTGCATCATGATCGAGGAAGCGGCGTCGTAAAGCTTCGCGCGATCGTAGATGTCCGAAGTTAGCCCGAGAATCATTATGGGCGAGTCGGCAGGATTCACCTTCTTGTAGGTTGGGTTGGAGGGAAGATCGATCGGCAGGTAGCTGCGCGCTGCGTTGATCGCAGCTTGAACATCTCGGGCGGCACCGTCGATATTGCGATTCAATTCGAACTGAATCGTGATGTTCGTGCTCCCGATAGAGCTGGTGGACGTCATTTCCGTGATGCCCGCAATCCGTCCGAACTGGCGCTCGAGCGGCGTTGCGACCGAGGACGCCATGATTTCGGGGCTCGCGCCAGGCAGGCCTGCCGAAACATTTATTGTTGGGAAGTCGATCTGGGGAAGCGGCGAGACGGGGAGAAACTTGAACGCCACGGCGCCGGCGAGCGCGATGCCAATCGTCAGCAACGTAGTCGCGACGGGTCTCCGAATGAATGGCGCGGATATGTTCATGGTGCATCCGGCGAAAGTGCTTCGGAACCCACCTCACCCGCGCGAGAACGTGAAAACCGGTGGGCCAGACGATCGAAGAAGATGTAGATCACAGGCGTGGTGTATAGCGTCAGCACCTGACTTACGAGCAGGCCCCCGACCATGGCAATTCCGAGTGGGCGGCGCAATTCGGAACCGATTCCTGTACCGAGCGCGAGCGGCAATCCTGCGAGCAGTGCCGCCATGGTCGTCATCATGATCGGGCGGAAGCGCAGTAGGCACGCCTGGTAGATCGCTTCGGTGGAATTCTTCCCTTCCTTTCGCTCGGCCTCGAGCGCGAAGTCGATCATCATGATTCCGTTTTTCTTTACGATTCCGATCAGGAGGATGATGCCGATCAGCGCCACGACGCTCAATTCCGTGCGGCAGACCATCAGAGCCAAAATGGCGCCCACTCCGGCCGAAGGAAGTGTCGAGAGGATCGTGATCGGATGGATGTAGCTCTCGTAAAGGACCCCCAGTACGATGTAAACCGTCACCAGAGCCGCCAAAATCAGCAATGGCTCGCTCGAGAGCGATGCCTGAAACGATGCCGCAGTACCCTGGAACGCCCCTTGAATGCTGAGCGGCATTCCGATTTCGCCCTTTATCTTGTCGATCGCATCGGTTGCTTCACCCAGTGAAGCGTTCGGCGCAAGATTGAACGAGATGGTCACCACCGGAAACTGGCCTTGATGATTGACGGCCAGTGGAGCGCTCGTAGGCTCGAAACGGGCGAACGCGCTCAGCGGCACGGCGGCGCCGTTTACGCTCGTCACCACGGGCAGAGTGGATGACGTGACGGCCGTATTCGCGGCGGGCCCCGACGTGCCTGCCGTGGCCATTGGCCCGCCTCCGGATCCGCCTGAGCTTGAAGACGTCGGCGCCGTCGCCGAACGCACGTAAATGTCCTTCAGCTTGTCGGGGTCTCGCCGAAATTCAGGCATGGTTTCGAGCACGACGTGGTACTGATTCAGCTGTGTGTATAGCGTCGAGATCTGGCGCTGCCCGAAAGCGTCATACAGTGTTTCGTCGATGACTTCGGGCGTAATTCCCATTCGCGACGCCGTCACCCGGTCGATCACCAGCGATGCGGCCAAGCCGGAGGTTTGTTGGTCCGTAGCGACATCGGTCAGCTGCGGAAGTGCCTTTAGCTTCTCGACGAACTTCGCGGTCCAGGTGTTCAACTCATTTTGATTCGGATCTTCCAGTGTGTACTGATATTGCGTCCTGCTCACACGGTCCTCGACCGTCAGATCCTGCACGGGTTGCATGTAGAGAGTGATGCCTTCGACCTGTTCCAACTTTGGCTGAAGGCGCCGAATGACGTCGGATGCGCTGATCTTCCTCTCTTCGAGCGGTTTGAGCGTGATGAGAATGCGTCCGCTGTTTAAGGTCGTATTGGTGCCATCCACTCCGATGAAAGAAGAAATGTTATCGACGGCCGGATCCTTCAAAATGACTTTCGCCAATTCCTGCTGCCTTTCGGACATGGCCGGGAACGAAATCGTCTGTGGCGCTTGCGAAAAGCCCTGAATGATTCCAGTGTCCTGCACGGGGAAGAAGCCCTTCGGCACGACAATGTAGAGAATGATCGTAAGAACGAGAGTTCCCACAGCGACAAGCAGCGTGGCGGTCTGGTATCTCAAGACCCATTGAAGACTTCTTCCGTAGGCGGCAATGACGCGGTCGAGCGCCTTCCCCGAAGCTCGGAAGAACTTCCCTTGTTCCTGTTCCGGCGTATGTTTGAGCAATCTGGCGCTCATCATCGGCGTCAGCGTCAGCGAAACCGCAGCCGAAACCAGAATCGTGACTGCCAGCGTGACAGCGAACTCCCGGAACAACCGCCCTACGATGTCGCCCATGAACAGCAAAGGGATTAGGACGGCGATCAATGAAATCGTCAGCGAGATAATCGTGAACCCAATCTGCTCCGCGCCTTTCAGCGCTGCTACGATGGGTTTGTTGCCCTGCTCGATAAAGCGGGCAATGTTCTCGATCATTACAATGGCGTCGTCGACCACGAAGCCCGTCGAGATCGTCAGCGCCATCAGCGTCAGATTGTTGAGGCTGTAGCCCGCCAGATACATCACGCCGAACGTGCCGATCAGAGAAAGCGGGACTGCGATGCTCGGAATTATCGTTGCGGAAAAACTGCGCAGGAAAAGGAAAATCACCATCACGACCAGAGCCACAGTCAGCATCAGCTCGAACTCGACGTCCTTGACCGATGCTCGAATCGTGATCGTGCGATCTGTCAAAATCTGCACCTGCACGGAGGCTGGCAGGCTCGTGCGCAGGTACGGCAGGAGTTTCTGAATGCGGTCCACCACTTGAATGATGTTGGCGCCAGGCTGCCGCTGAATGTTGACGATCACCGCAGGCGTCGTGTTCATCCACGCGGCTTGTTTCACGTTTTCCGCGCCGTCCACTACATTCGCTACGTCGGAAAGCAGCACCGGCGCGCCGTTGCGGTATGCCACAACCACATTGCGGAAATCGGCGCTCGTCGCCAGCTGATCGTTTGCATCAATTTGATAGTCCTGTCGCGGACCGTCAAAGTTGCCCTTGGCCAGGTCGAGGCTCGTCTGCTGCAGCGCGCCTCGGACGTCTTCCAAGTTGATACCGAATGAAGAAAGCGCCGTCGGATTGACCTCGATGCGAACCGCCGGCTTCTGCCCGCCGCTGATGCTCACCAAGCCCACGCCCGGTAGCTGCGAGATTTTCTGAGCGAGCCTCGTGTCCGCCAGGTCTTCAACCTGTGCCAGCGGCAACGTTTTCGATGTCAGCGCCAAAGTCAGGACAGGTGTGTCGGCTGGATTCGACTTGCTGTAGATGGGCGGCGTAGGGAGGTCCGGCGGAAGATAAGTTTGCGCGGCGTTGATCGACTCCTGCACCTCTTGTTCTGCGACGTCGATATTCAGATTGAGATTGAATTGCAAGACGATCACGGAGCTCCCGTCCGAGCTCGTCGAAGTCATTTGCGTCAGGCCCGGCACTTCGCCGAACTGCCGCTCGAGTGGGGCGGTGACTGCGGAAGCCATCACATCCGGGCTGGCGCCGGGATAAAACGTGATGATCTGAATCGTAGGGTAGTCAACCTCGGGGAGCGCCGAAATCGGCAACTGCGTGTATGCAACAAAGCCCGCCAGCAGAATTGCCGCCATCAACAACGATGTTGCGACAGGCCGTTCGATGAACGGCCGGGACGGACTCATGGGGCCTGATCTCCGCTCGAACTGCTCGAGCCTTGTTGCCCTTTCTGGCCTCGCTGACCAGTGCGTTGCTCTACTTTGATGCCGTCTTGCAGCTTGTCAAAGCCGTTCACGGCAACCACGTCTCCCGCCTGGATGCCCTGCACCGCTGTGACATTGCCGTCGCTTGCGCCGACCGTGATGTTTTTCACCGACGCCGTCTGATCCTTCTGGATCACGTAGACGAATGCTTGCTGAGAATTTCGTTGAATGGCCGGCGTTGGCACGAGGATCGCGTCCTGCTGCGTTTCGACCAGCAGTCTCGCGTTCACAAATTGGCTGGGGAAAAGGGCATTATCCCGATTGTCGAATATCGCCCGCAGCTTTACCGTGCCGGTCGTCGTATCAACCTGGTTATCGATGGTCACCAACGTACCTGTCGCTATCGTTTTTTCCTGCGCACGATCTAGTGCGTCGACCTTCATCTTGCGCCCGTGTTCGAGCTGCTTCTGGATTTCGGAAAGGGAGTCCTCCGCCACGCTGAAGATCACGGTGATCGGCTGAAGTTGCGTCACGACGACCAGTGGCGTCGTGCTGTTCGCCTGCACGATATTTCCCGGATCCACGAGCCGCAGACCTACCCGGCCGTCGATGGGCGAAGTGATGTGGCAATAGGCGAGGTTTATCTTGGCATTCTCGAGGGCGCCCTGATCATTCTGAACGGTTCCCTGATCCTGCAGCACAGCCTGCTCCTGATCGTAGACCTGCTGCTGGGAGATTGCGTTTCTGCTCAGTGCGGCCTTGTAGCGGTCGAGGTCGATGCGCGCTTCGCTGAGTACCGCCGTGTCGTGTGCAAGCTGGCCTTCGGCTTGCGTGAGCGCCGCTTGGTAAGGACGGGGGTCGATTTCCAGCAGGGGATCTCCCTTTTTCACCATCTGGCCTTCGCGGTAGCTCACTTCCATAATCTGACCTTGCACCCGGCTCGTTACCGTCACCGTGTACACCGGTGTGACTGTGCCGAGAGCTTCGACGTAGATCCCCATCGATCCTTGGCTGGCAACTGCGGTCGCCACCGGTATCGGCTTGGAGCTGTTGTCTGCCTTTACCTTCTCCTCTTGCACTGCCGCTTGATGCTGGTAATAAAGAAATCCCACGAACGCTGCCAGCACAACGATCACGATCACCCAGGCTCGCTTACTTGGTTGCCCAGGCTTCGCAGGAGTGCCAGAAGCACTTGAAGACAACGAAGACGTGTGGTCCGGTCCTGGCTTAAACGTAGAATCGGGCATAGCTGTTCTTATCCACCCTGTTCCGTTCGGCGCGTCGGACTTATATGACGGCTGGCTGAAATCCTCAGTTACAGCTCAGAATTGACGAAGTGGCTGACGCCTTACTCTCATTCATTCCGCTTTTCGACCGACGACAAAGCCATTTCACGCTCGCCCTAAGCGCTCAAGTCTAGCTTCTGCGATGCACGTTTCAGAAGCAGCGGCATCAATGATCTGTTGTATGGACACATCCTGCCACACGAGGGAACGTCAGCGGGTGAGATGGTAGGCCCGTGCGGGCTCGAACCGCAGACCTGGCCGACCAAGTCGGCCCGCTCTAGCCAATCGGCCCACCGACAAGCTCCTTGATCATCCTCGCAGATTTCCAGCGCTTGATTTCCAGTTCTCGTTTGCGAGCCTCCAGTAGCGTAGGGAATTTCTCGGTATGAACGAGTTTCCACGGCCCACGGCCACGAGTCGACGGCGTGTGCCCGCGCTTATGCTCGGAAAGGCGCCGTTCCAGTTCATCGGTCGAGCCGACATAGAATCGGCCGGACGTCTCGCTCTGAAGGATGTACACGATTCCCACGACACAAAGGAATGGTAGGCCCGTGCGGGCTCGAACCGCAGACCTCTACCGTGTCAAGGTAGCGCTCTAGCCAACTGAGCTACGGGCCTACTGACGTGACGTCATTTTATCACAGCGCTTCCCTCGGCCCGGCCGATACTCTTGCCGTCGGATGGAGTTTGTGAGATGTTCCGCACTTAGGCCCCAGTCCCATCAGCCGAGACTCGTATGTCGCGAGCGTCGCGCAAAGAAGGACTACTGTGAACTGGCCTCGCGTTCTCCTGGCGGTCCTTACAGCCGGACTTGTTAGCTCCTTCACCGATTGGTTTTTCGCCGGCGTCCTGTTTCACGACAAATATTTGGCATATCCCGAGGTGTGGCGGCAGAGCTCTGGCAAAAGCGAGACTCCGGCGGTCGCGTGGAGCGTCGTTCTTGGATTTCTCACGGTGGCGGCCTTCATCATCGCCTGTGAGGAATTCCACGTGCGCGGATACGCCGCCACCTTGGAACTGGCAGCTCTCTGCTGGTTCATGGTTCCGCTTCCGCTCCTGATCACAAACGCACTTTTCATCAAGCTGCATCCGCTCGTCGTCGTTTCTCACTCGCTCGGATGGCTCGCCAAGCTCGTTCTTGCGGCGCTCGCTTCAGTATTGCTAGCCCACTAGACAGCTTCAACAAATTTTCATCTCCTACAAATTATCTGTTGACAGCACGTGCATACGGTAATGTATGATTATGCAAGCGCGTGAATATTCACGCATCGGCGAAATGAGCGTACAAAAGCGATTCCGGCAAGGTCAGATCTTGAAGCTCCTCACGGGCCAGCCCGTTGGCAGCCAGGATGAATTGCGCCGCCGCCTCGGGCACCTCGGCGTGCGCGTCACGCAGGCCACTCTTTCCCGCGACTTGCGCGAGCTTCGCCTCGTGAAAACATCCGAGGGATATCGACCGCTCGCGGCAGCTGCGACCGAGGAGATTGCTCCCTTGCCCACGCTTGCTCGCGCCCTTAAGGACTTCTTGCTTGACGTCCGCCCGGCGCAAAACATGCTCGTGCTGAAGACGCCGCCGAGCGGCGCGCAGCCGCTCGCCGCAGCCGTCGATGGCGAGCATTGGAAGGAAGTGGCCGGCACGCTCGCGGGCGATGACACCGTGCTTGTCATCTGTTCCTCCCGCAACGCTTGCAGCACGCTCCAGCGCCGCCTGGAGGAAATGCTCCGATGAGCGACCCCTGCCGGGTCGCCGTCGTCGGAGTCACGGGCTACGCGGGATTCGAGCTGGCCCGGCTTCTGCTGCGGCACCCACACATCGAGAAGACGACGTTCTTCCTCCGCGAAAGCTACGGCAACGTTCGGTGCCTCACCGAGCTTTTCCCGCAGCTTCGCGGCTGGGGAGACGCTCCGTGCCGCCCGCTGACGGTCGATGCCGTCGCGACAAGTGGCGCGGAGGTCGTATTTCTTTCAACGCCGCACGAAGCTTCTCTTGAACTCGTTCCGCAACTTCTCGCGGCGAATCCGGCGCTCCGCATAGTCGATTTGAGCGGAGCGTTTCGATTTCACAGCGGAGAGACTTTTGCGAAGTGGTACAAGCTCCCGTCACCGGACGCGAATTCGCTCGCGCAAGCTGTGTACGGTCTGCCGGAACTCTACGCGGATGCCTTGCCAAAGGCCCGGATCGTCGGGAATCCAGGTTGCTATCCAACTTCCGTGATTCTGGGCCTCAAGCCACTTGTCGATGCGGGCTGGATCAACATGACGCGCGGCATCGTTTGCGACTGCAAGTCCGGAGTTACTGGCGCCGGCAAGGAACCAAAGCGCGACACTCACTTCGTCGAAGTGAACGAGAACTTCCGCGCTTACGGCTTATTCACGCATCGCCACACCCCGGAAGTTTCCGATCATCTCGGCCTCGCACCGAAGGATTTCGTGTTTACAACGCATCTTCTGCCGGTCGATCGCGGAATTCTTTCAACGCTCTACGTTTGGCTGCAGTCTCCGCGCAAAGCGGAAGATGTGGAAGCTCTCTACCGTAAGTTTTACTCGGGCAAGCCGATGGTCCGCATCATGCCGGTCGGCACACTGCCCGAGCTTCAGTACGTGACGCACACGAATTTCTGCGACATCGGCTTCGCGCTCGACCCCGCGGGCGAGCGGCTGGTGATCGTTTCCTGCTTGGACAATCTCGGCAAGGGTGCGGCCGGTCAGGCCGTACAAAACTTCAATGGGATGCGCGGGTATCCCGAAACGGCGGGATTGCTATGAGGATGGTCATCAAAATCGCTGGTGCGTTGCTCGAGCGCGATGAAGACGTGCAGATGCTCGCGCGGCAGATCGCTGAGCTTGCGCGCGCGGGACATGAACTCTTGGTCGTCCACGGAGGCGGCAAGCTCTTCACCGCCACGCTGGCGCGTATGGGCATCACGAGCCGCTTCGTCAACGGCCTGCGCGTCACCGATCGTGAAACGCGCGACGCGGCCGTCATGGTCTTCGCTGGGTTGCTGAACAAGAAGCTTTCCGGCGCGATTTCGCTGGCTGGTCAACCGGCTGTCGGCATCAGTGCCGCCGACGCTGCTTGCTTCCTTGCTGAGCCGATGCAGATTGACGATCTCGAGGGCGGCCTCGGTTTTGTTGGCTATCTGACCGAGGTCAACGTCGATTTCCTTCGCTCGCTCTGGCGCGAGGGAATCGTTCCCGTTGCGTCCTGCATGGGCTTGGGCGCTGACGGCGAGCTCTACAACATCAACGCCGATCACATGGCCGCCGCTGCCGCCGAATTCATTCGCGCCGATCGCCTAATTTACATGACGGATGTCGCCGGCGTTCTCGATGACGGAAAGGTTCTTCGCGCAGTCCGTGGCGCGGAGATCGAAGACCTTATTCGCCGCAACATAGTGTCGGGCGGCATGATCCTGAAACTCGAAGCCGCGAAGCGCGCTCTCGCCGGAGGCGTCGCAGAAGTCCGTATCGTCGGCGGGACGCAGCCGAAGGCCCTGCTTGCAGCTGCGGGAGGAACCCGCTGCCCGGGCACGCGCGTGCTTCCCGTGATGCGCATGAGTGCCAGGGCCGCACACGGAGCTGCGTGATCGCCATGGCCAAGAAGAAATCTGCGGTATCGAAACGTGTCTCACCGGCAAGAATTGTCGCTGAAGAATCTCGCTATTTGATGAAGACCTACCGGCGGCCGTCGGTCGTTTTCACTCGCGGCCGAGGCGTGCGCCTTCACGATTCCACCGGCCGCGCGTATCTCGATTTTCTCGGCGGTATTGCCGTCAACGCACTCGGCTACTCGCATCCGCGCATGGTCCGAGTCATTCGACGCGAGGCTGGGCGCGCCACGCACGTCTCGAATCTTTTCCACAACCCGTATCAGGCGCCGCTCGCGCATAAGCTGGCGCAGTGGTCGGGGCTCGACCGCACATTTTTCTGCAATAGCGGCAGCGAAGCGATCGAAGGCGCGCTAAAGGTTGCACGGGCCTATGCACATGCAAAGGCCGCAGCCAGCAGCGCGGCGCCTAAAACCCGCATACTCGCGCTTGAGAATTCGTTTCACGGCCGCACGATGGGCGCTCTCTCGATCACGTACACGCCCAAATATCGCGAGCCGTTTACGCCGCTTATTCCGGGTGTCGAGTTCGTTCGCTTCAACGATGTCGCCGATCTCGACGCGAAATTCGACGACGCGGTTTGTGCCGTTGTGATCGAGCCGATTCAGGGCGAGGGCGGCGTCTATCTCGTGAGCGACGAATTCTGGGAGCGCGCTCGCCTGTTGACCGCCGACCACGACTCGGCGCTCATCGCGGACGAAATTCAGTCCGGTCTCGGTCGCACGGGACGCAAGTTCGCCTACCAGAAATTCGCGTCGATGCCCGACATCGTCACCGTCGCCAAGCCGCTAGCGGGCGGCCTTCCGCTCGGCGCGTTCATTGCCAACGAGAAATTCGCTTCCGCACTTTCCCCGGGGATGCATGGCTCGACCTTTGGCGGGGGCCCGCTGGTCTGCGCCACGGCGCTCGAATTCCTCACGATCGTCGAAGAGGAAAGCCTGCTCGCCAATGTCCGCGCTCGCGGCGTCGAGCTTCGCGCCGGCCTGGAAAAGCTCGCCACAAAATTCGACTTCATCCGCGAGATCCGCGGCGAAGGCCTAATTGTCGGCATCGACTTATCGGTCGAGGGCGCTCCGTTTGTTCAAGAAGCGCTTCGCCAGGGTCTGCTGATCAATTGCACGCATGACCATATCCTGCGGCTTCTTCCGCCGTTCATCATTCGTTCGAAAGAAGTTGCAGAATTTCTCGGAAAACTCGAAACAGTTCTGGCGCGAGGCGCCAGATCCGCAAAGATCCATCCCTCAGCGGCGCCGAAAGCGGAAGCTGCTTCCCAACCGCTCGCGCTGGCTGCCACGAGGTAACCATGAACGCCGCAACAACCACCATCGCCCTGAAACGAGATTTTCTGACCGGCACAGAATGGAGCCCCAAACAGCTGCGCGACTTTCTGCGCCTGGCTGTGGAAATGAAAGCGCACCGGGACCGCTACAAGAACTCGCTTGCCGGCAGCGTCTTCGTGCTGATCTTCGAAAAACCTTCACTGCGCACGCGCGTAACGTTCGAAACCGGCATCGCCAACCTGGGAGGATCGTCGATTTTTCTCGATCACACGATGGCGCGGCTGAGCGAACGCGAGCCGGTTCACGATATCGCCCGGAATCTCGAACGCTGGGTGCAGGGCATCGTTGCTCGAGTCTTCGCGCAGGAAACGCTCGAAGAGCTCGCCGCAAATGCGAATGTGCCGGTGGTCAACGCGCTTTCGGACAAGTATCACCCCTGCCAGGCGCTCGCCGATTTTTTCACGCTCGAAGAGCGTTTCGGCAATCTGCGGGGTCTGAAATTGGCCTACGTCGGCGACGGCAACAACATGTGCCACTCGCTTCTCACCATCGGCGCGCGCGTCGGTGCGCACATCCGCGTAGCGACTCCGGCAGGCTACGAACCGGACGCCGGCGTCGTCGCCGAAGCGAAGCGCGTGGCCAAGGAAACGAAGGGCAAGATCGAAATCCTGCGTTCGCCCGAGGAAGCCGTCGCTGGCGCACAAGCCGTCTACACCGACGTTTGGGCCAGCATGGGACAGGAAAGCGAAGCGGTCGAGCGTGAAAAAATCTTCGCCGCTTATCAAGTGAACGAAGGGTTGTTCGCGCATGCCGCGCGCGATGCCGTTTTTCTACACTGTCTGCCCGCGCACAGAGGACTTGAAGTCACAAGCGGCGTAATCGATTCGCCGCGCTCCATCATTTACGATCAGGCGGAAAACCGCCTCCACGTGCAGAAGGCTCTTCTGCATACGCTGCTCACCTGAGGAGAAACCATTGCCGAAAAAAGTTGTCCTTGCATATTCCGGAGGCCTCGATACCTCCATCATCATTCCCTGGCTGAAGGAGACCTACGGCGGCTGCGAAGTGGTCGCCATGATCGGCGATCTCGGCCAGCAGGAGGATCTCGAAGCCGCGCGCAAGAAGGCCCTTGCTACGGGCGCGAGCGCTGCGTACGTCGAAGACCTGCGCGAAGAATTCATCACCGGCTACATCTGGCCTACTCTCCGCGCCGGCGCAGTCTACGAGCACAAATATCTGCTCGGTACATCATTCGCCCGCCCGCTGCTTGCCAAACGGCAGGTCGAGCTGGCGAAAAAGGTCGGCGCCGATGCTTTGGCCCACGGTTGCACGGGCAAAGGCAACGACCAGGTCCGTTTTGAACTTGCGGCCAAAGCTCTTGGACCTGAGCTGCAAATCATCGCGCCTTGGCGCGAATGGAAAATCAGTTCGCGAGAGGACGCCATCGAATACGCCCGCTCGCATAACGTGCCGATTGATCAGACCAAGAAAGACATCTACAGCCGCGACCGCAATATCTGGCACCTGAGCCACGAAGGCGGCGTGCTCGAGGATCCCGCAAACGCACCGGACGAATCGATGTGGAAGTGGATCGTTTCGCCGGCCAAGGCGCCCGACAAGCCCGCGCAAGTCGAGATCGGTTTCGAAGCGGGCACGCCCGTGTCCGTCAACGGCAAGAAGCTTGCTCCCATCGCGCTCGTCGATCAGCTAAATGAAATCGCCGCCGCCAATGGCGTCGGCCGCATGGACATTGTCGAAAACCGCCTCGTCGGCATGAAATCCCGCGGCGCGTACGAAACGCCCGGCGGCACGTTGCTCGTCACCGCGCACCGCGAGCTCGAATCGCTCTGCCTCGACCGCGAAACGGCGCACTACCAGCAGATGCTTTCGCTCCGCTATGCCGAAATGGTTTACTACGGCATGTGGTTCACGCCTCTGCGCGAGTCGCTCGATGCGTTCTTCTCCAATTCGCAGCGCCGCGTCACCGGTTCGGTCGGCCTCTCGCTCTTCAAGGGCAACGTCAACGTTACCTCGCGCAAGTCGCCCTATTCGCTCTATCGCGCCGGCCTCGCGAGCTTCAGCATGACCGGCTACAACCCCAAGGACGCGGAAGGCTTTATCAACCTCTTCGCTCTGCCGATCACGATTCCGCACGAGGCCGCGGTGCGATGAGCGGTTCCGAGGGCCAGAAGATGTGGGGCGGCCGCTTCGAGCGCTCTCCCGACGCCTCCTTTTACGAATTCGAGCGTTCCTGGCAATTCGATCGCCGCATGCTTCCTCAGGAGCTTGCGCTCGACCGCGCCTGGGCGCGCGCCATTGCCGCCGCAGGAATTCTCACCGACGAGGAAGCCAAGCGCATAGTCGCGGCGCTGGATGAGATCGAAGCCCGCGCGAAATCCGACACCGCCTGGCTCGACGCGTCGAAAGCGGAAGACGTCCACCACTTCGCCGAGACTGCGCTCATCGAAAAGCTCGGTCCGCTCGGCGCCAAGCTCCACACCGGCCGCAGCCGCAACGAAATGGTTGCGACCGAATTCCGCATGTACGTGAAAGACGCCGTGCGCCAGATTCGCCGCGCTGTGGCGTCACTGATGCGTGCGGTCGCCGATCAGGCCAAACGCAACCTCGGCATTCCGATGCCCGGGACCACGCACATGCAGCATGCGCAACCGCTGCTTCTCTCGCACTGGCTTCTTGCCCACGGCGAGGCCTTCTCCCGAGACGCTGATCGCCTGGCGGCGGTCTCAGTAAGCGCCGACGCATGTCCGCTCGGCTCCGGCGCGCTCGCTGGTTGCGCGTTTCCGCTCGACCGCGCGGCGCTGGCGCGCGATCTGGGCTTCTCGCGCATCACGGCCAACAGTCTCGACGCCGTGAGCGACCGCGACTTCGCGCTCGAGTTTCTTTTCGCACTCGCGACGCTCGCGATGCACCTCTCGCGTCTCTCAGAAGACATGATTCTTTTCGCTTCGCCCGAATTTGGGTTCGTCGAATTGCCGGACGAGTACTCGACCGGCAGCAGCCTCATGCCGCAGAAAAAAAATCCCGACTCTTGGGAGCTGACCCGCGGCAAGACAGGCCGCATCTACGGCTCGCTCGTTTCGCTTCTCACGACGGCCAAGGGCCTGCCTACGAGCTATCAGCGCGACCTGCAGGAAGACAAAGAAGCGCTTTTTGAAGCTCACGACCAGGCGCTCGCCGTTACGCAGATCGCTGCCGCAGCCCTCGCCGCGACGAAATTCCGCGAATCCCGTCTCCGCGAAGCGGCCCAGGATCCTGCCCTCGTCGCAACCGAGCTGGCCGATTATCTGGTCGCTAAAAGCATTCCGTTTCGCGAAGCGCACGAGATCGTCGGCAAAGTTCTCCGCGCATCCGAACAGGATGGCCAATCAATCCGCGAGATGCCCCTCGCACGCCTGAAGGAATTCTCGCCGGCATTTGGGGGGGAAGTCAGCACCGTGCTCGCGCTTGAATCGGCGCTCGCCCGGCGTGCAATCGCCGGAGGCACCGCTCCGGGAGCGGTTCGCGCCGCACTCGAAAATTTCAGCAAGCGCGTCGCTGCGCTCGAGGAAAATCCATGAATCGATCTTCCAGTCTCGAGTACAAATGAACGCGCCGCTCACTCCATCCGATATTCCGGCCGGCTTCAGCTTCGCGGCCACTCATTGCGGCATCAAGCGCTCGCGCCTCGATCTGGGCATTCTCATCAGCGACGTTCCTGCCGCCGCCGCCGCGGTGTTCACCACGAACCAAATCGTGGCTGCGCCCGTGATCGCCTGCCGCGAGCACATGCAAAAATCGCGCTCCGAGATGCGCGGCGTGATCGTCAACTCCGGCAACGCCAACTGCTGCACCAAAGAAGACGGCTATCCCGCTTCCATCGCGATGGCCGCGAAACTTGCCGAAGAGCTTGGCATCAATCGCTCGCAAATTCTCGTTTCTTCGACCGGCGTGATCGGAGCGCCGCTCCGCGTCGAGAAAATTCTCGCCGCCGTCCCGCATCTGACCCTCGTTCGCAGCTCCGAGCCCGGCGCCTTCGAGGAATTCGCCCGCGCGATTATGACCACGGACACGCGCCCGAAATGGGCAGCTGCGAAATGCCGCATCGGCGGCAAGCCTGTGCGTGTTCTTGCGTGCGCCAAAGGCTCGGGGATGATTCAGCCCAATATGGCGACGATGCTCGCCTACATCGCCACGGACGCCGCGATCCCGCCTTCCATTCTCGACCGTGCCCTTCGCGCCGCCGTCGAGCCGACTTTCAACTCCATCACCGTTGATGGCGACACCTCGACCAACGACACCGTCGCAGTGCTCGCCAACGGCCAGTGCGGAGCACCCGAAATCACGAAACCGCGCGGCGGCGACTACAAAAATTTCTGCAACGCGCTCCACAAAGTCTGCAAGTCGCTGGCGCTCGCAATCGTCGAAGACGGCGAAGGCGCCGAGCGCGTGATCGAAATCGAAGTCCGCGGCGCATCCTCCGAGCGCGCGGCTCGCCAGGTTGCTCGCACAATCGCCAATTCGCCTCTCGTGAAAACCGCTTTCGCCGGAGCCGATCCAAACTGGGGCCGCATTCTCGCCGCGGCCGGCCGCTCGGGCGTTAAATTCGATCCCTCGCGAACGACGATCAAGATCGCAGGCGTCGTCGTCTGCCGCGGCGGGCGCGAACATCCCTTCGAAGAAGCCGTCGTGCACGAAAAAATGCTCGCAAAGTACGTGCCCATCCGCGTAGATCTCGGCTCGGGCAAGGCTGCCGCGCGCTTTTGGACCTGCGACTTCACAGTCGAGTACATCCATATCAATTCCAGCTATCGCACGTAGCCCGCGAGATCGCGGCCCGCTCTTGCCGAATCAGCCAACTGCTTCGCCGAAGGTTGACTGCGGAGTCCACTTGCCGCAAGATGCTCCTGAGTTGCTGGGGTGCTCGCTCCAGCCCGGAGTCGCCGGCCATTGACGACTGCCCACGGGCCGAGATCCTGTCTCTTCAGCCTCGCATGATGTGCCCGCCCGACCCATGGCGGCACCAGGAGACGGAACGTGAAGAAACTCTACGTGGGCAATCTGCCGTTCAAGGCCACTGAAGAAGACGTAGCAGCTCTTTTTGCGGAAGTGGGCGTTCAGCCGGACTCTCTCACCTTGCTTCGCGATCGGTTTACCGGCCAACCGCGCGGTTTCGGTTTCGCCGAAATTCGCGACGACGCCGAAGCCGAAAAAGTCATCGCGGCGCTCAACGGTAAGCAGTTCATGGGCCGCGCGCTTGTGGTCAATGAAGCCCGCCCGCAGCGTGAAGGTGGCGGTGGAGGCGGCGGCCGCGGAGGCCACGGTGGCGGCGGTCGTGGCGGCCACGGCGGAGGCGGACGTGGAGGCCACGGCGGCGGCCGCGGCGGCTACGATCGCGATCGGTAATTCTGCTCTCTAAATTTCTTGGATATTTGCGGCTTCCCTGGCGATCGTGTGCGCGAGCGTCTCGCTCACGCCGTCGCCGCGCCTGTTATGTGGGTCGGAGCTTTAGCTCCGACATGAGACTCGAAATAAAGTGGGGGCTTTAGCCCCTGAAGCCCTGCAGTTCAGCTTGCACTCATGCGTTGGCCGCACGCTGCTGATCGGTAGGCATGATGGGCGTTGGCTCCGTCACCTCGACTTTCCCGCCTTCGTACGAGAACTTCTCGAGCGTCGCGCCTCGAACACCCCGCGCCACGAGCGCCGGAATGTCGAGACCCTCTTCCGCCTTCGCCAGTCCTTCCGGCGTCGCGGAAAGTTCCGGACTTCGCGGCAAGAAAACCGGGCAGCAATCGTGGAACGGCTCGGACGAGATCTCGTACGTTCCGATCTTCCGCGCCATCGCGAGGATTTCCATCTTGTCCATTCCCACGAGTGGACGGAAAAGCGGCATCGCCGCCGCCGCTTCCACCGCCACCAGATTGCGCAGGGTTTGCGACGCCACTTGTCCCAGGCTGTCGCCGTTCACCAGCGCGAGCGTTCGGTCGCGCCGCGCAAACACCTCGGCGATTCGCAGCATCATCCGCCGGTAGAGCAACACGCGCACATTTTCCGGCGCGAACCGCACGATCTCCCGCTGGATCTCCTCGAACGGCACGCGATACAGCCGCGCTCGAAACTGGTAGGGCACCAGCTTCCGCACCAATCCGCTCGCCACGTGCAGCGACGATTCTCCGGGCCTCGCACCCGTGCCGTAGAAGTGCGTGAAGCTCAAATGCGCGCCGCGCTTCATCATCAGATACGCTGCAACGGCCGAATCGTATCCGCCCGAGAGCAGGCACATCATTCGCCCCGCCGTATTCGCCGGCAGCCCGCCCACTCCGGCACACTTACGCGCGTAGACCAGCACGGGCCCGGGCGTTACCTCGATGTGGCAGGTCAGGTCGGGCTCTTTCAATTGCACGCGCACATCGCGGCCTTGCGCGCGAAGTTTGTCGAGCAGATGCCTCCCAACGACCGTCTCGATTTCGATTGTCCGGTGCGGAAACGATTTGTCGCTGCGCTTGGCACGCACCGCGAACGTAGCGAACTTGAGCGGCTCGACTTCCTCCCACGCCGCTCGGCAGAGCGCCTCCATATCTCGCTCGACGGGCCGCGCCACAGCGTAATTCGCCACGCCGAGCACGCGCTCGATTCGTCCAGTCGCTTCCTCAAGCGAAGCATCGGCTCCTAGCCGGACTAGGAGCCGGTCGCCCGGCTGCTCGATCCGGTCAACAGGAATGCCCTTGAGCGTCTGCCGCAGCGCCGTGAAGAGCTTTCCGAGAAAGAATCGCCGGTTGCGGCCCTTGAGCCACAGCTCGTGGTAGTGAACGACGATCACCGGACTGTTCATATTGGGTTTTCGCTGCTGATACGGCGCCGTAACATCACGCCCCTAGCCTGCGTAGAGTATAGCAGCGGCCCAGCGCCGCGCGAATTGGTGACCGGGCGGCGGCTTTAGGCGTTCGGCTGGGGCGACTCATGGCGACGTTCGTAAAGCTCGATAACTTACTGGATACAAGCGCCACTACTACGCGACTTTCCCCTCGACGCGGGGTTTACAATCGGCAGCATTCCTCTCGCGGGGGAGCGCAAGGCGTGGCGCAGAATTTCATGCTACCGAAAGGGCTTTTCCCGCATCCAACCTACCGTTAGCGGGTGGATTGGGAAGGAAGGGCAAGATGTGGAATCGGCGAGACTGGGCTCAGTTTTTCGACATTGTGAACCAGCAAACGAACAGGCGGCGCCCTCCACGCCCGCTTGATCGCTCCCAGCGCAACCGCCTCGTGCCCGCCGAAGGCTATAGCCTTGCCGAACTCGACGATGCCGGTCTGAGCGTCGAACAAGCCGAAACGCTCGGTCTGCCCGTGGACGCTGGCCGCGTCGGCTCTTACGGCCCCAATATCGCAGCCCTCCGCGAATACATCCGCGCCACCCGCGCCCGCTTCTAGCACACTTTCGGTTTTCGTGGCACCGGCACTCTTGCCTGTGCTCTTACGAAGGCGCACCACTCGCGAGCGCAGACCAAGATCGGCGCGGCACCGCAAGCTGCGTGTTCCTCTTTCTCGTTGCAGCCCGCCCGATTACCCCTTACTTTAGTGGTTTATCCCACCACCAGAGGACACTGCCGTGAGGAAGAAGATTCGCGTCATTCAATTTGGAGTCGGCCCCATCGGGGCCTCGATCGCCCGCCTGATGCGGCAGAAGGCCTCGCTCGAGATTGTCGGTGCCGTCGATAAGGATCCGGCCAAGATCGGCCGCGACCTGGGCGAAATTGTCGGCGCCTTCGACGCTCCCTGGGGAATCATGATCGACCCCGAGATTTCGATCGCCCTCGAAAAGCCTGTCGACGTCGTCATGCACACCACGTCCTCGTATCTCGCCAATGTAATGGACGAGCTGCTTGCGTGCCTTTCGGCGGGCTGTTGCGTCGTTTCGACCTGCGAGGAGCTGGCGTATCCCTTCCGCAAGCATCCCGAGCTTTCAGCGCGTCTCGACGCTGCCGCCAAGGACGAAGGCGTCGCTCTCGCCGGAGTCGGTGTCAATCCCGGCTTCGTCATGGACAAGCTCGTCCTCACGCTTTCCGCCGCCTGCCAGCGCGTCGATTGGGCGCGCGCCACGCGCATCGTCGACGCATCGACGCGCCGCCTGCCGCTGCAGCAAAAAATCGGCGCGGGCATGGACCCCTACGAATTTCGCGATCAGGTTGCCGCAGGCACAATTAAGCATCACGGGTTGCCCGAATCGGTCGCCATGGTTGCCGACGGTCTCGGATTCGCGCTCGACGAAATTTCGGAAACGATCGAGCCGGTCATCGCAGAGGACACCGTAAAGACCGATTACCTCGAGGTCGCCGCAGGCCAAGTCGCAGGCGTGCATCAGATCGCTCGCGGAATGGCTGCCGGGCAGGAGCGAATCTTCATGGAGTTGCAGATGTATGTCGGGGCGAAACAACCTGCGGATACCGTCGAACTGCGCGGAGAGCCGAACCTCACTCTCACGATTCCAGGCGGCACCCACGGCGATCTTGCCACCGCCGCCATCGCCGTCAACGCGATTCCGTCAATCTTGGCCGCGCCTGCCGGCCTTCGCTCCGTCCGCGATCTTCCTTTGGCCTTCTTTCCTTCGCTCGCCCCGTAGGCGGGTGGCTCACCCTTCGTCCCGTGTTCCTCTTCTACTTGACCGCTGCGTAACGGAATGGTACCACTTCGATAGTTTCCGAAGCAGTTTATCCCACGCCGGGGGGGTGCCCCATCCTTCGGTGTGTGAAGGGTGGGCCCTAACGGTCCTCGGCAATCAATGCCCAAGGGGCTCGAGCGCCGCTACGGCCAATACCATCTGCACTTCATTACGTGCAGTTGCTATCGGAGACTTCCGCTGCTGCAATCCGTACGAGCACGCGACCTTTTTCTCGAGATCCTCGATGACGTGCGAGGCCGCTATCAATTCGCGCTGGCCGGTTACGTGGTGATGCCCGAGCACATTCATCTTTTGATCGGCGAGCCCAAGGAGGGCACACCTTCGACCGTCATGCAGGCGCTGAAGCAGCGTGTTTCGAGGAGAATGCGCAAGCGCCGCCGCAGTCCGGCATCGCAAATGCGTTTGTGGGCGGAGGGCACCAATACGGCGCATCGCAGCTTTTGGCAGCGCCGCTTTTACGACTTCAACGTCTGGAGCCCGAAGAAACGAAATGAGAAGCTTCATTACATGCATTTGAACCCTGTCAAACGAAAGCTCGTCGACGAGCCGAAACTGTGGCGATGGAGCAGTTACCGCTTTTATCGCTACGGAGAGAAGAGCCTCTGCACTCCCAATCCGCCTGCATGTTAGACGAGCGGTAGCGATTTTGAAAACAGCCCTTCCCACCCTTCGGTGCGTGAAGGGTGGGATTCTCGCGGTACGAAGTCCACACCAACAACCGTTTGCATTCCGCTTGACAATCTGCCAGCGTGATCACGATGACGCACTCGGGCCATCCACCCTCTCGACGAGGGCGGAAAGAAACGCTCTTTGACAACTGAATAGCGCGGCAAATTCGAGGAAGTTGCGGCTACTGCTGCGGCTCCGGAGGTTTAGGGGGTCGGAGCTTGAGCTCCGACATAACTGGCCGGTGCGGAGCGCCGAACCTTTGCGCTGATTCACTCGCAGCAAGTAGTCTGTGGGTGCGACCTCTCGCTCAGGCGGGAAACGCAATCGTAGTCCGCCGGCCGAACTCCCCTCAGAATCCTGCAAATCTACTCGACAATGCTGTCGAATAGGAATCGCCGTAACTCTCTGAAAATAAAGGAGCGAGGATGATTCTACTCGACAATTTTTCGAGAATCGTCGGAACCCAGTACCTCGTCATTCCGAGCGAAGCATCCCGGCGACTTCTCCTCACTGGAGATTGGCAGTGGTAATCTCCGCGCGGGGATGCGCAGTCGAAGAATCCCTCGGCAAAGCCCGCAGGGCCGAGGCTTGCAATAAGCCAGACAGGTCCGATGCTGTGGGATAATGCGTGCAATGTCCGCCGCGCCAGATGCGACCACGTTGAGCCCCGCCTCGTTGGCGGAGTCCGCCGCGCAGCCGGGATTCGCCCTTCTACGCGACGGATCGACCTGGCGGCTATATCGCAATCCTAAGCAAATCCTGGCTGCCAACGACGCCGACTCACTCGTCCAGTCGCTTCGGCGAATTGAAGATCACATCACGCACGGAGGCGAGGCTGCCGGTCTTCTCCGCTATGAAGCGGGCTACGCGCTCGAACAGCGATTGCGACCTCTGCTCGGTGAACCCGCGGAGCCTCTCGCGTGGTTTGGCCTCTACGCCGATTGCGCGATTCTCGAAAATCCGCCACTTCTCCCGGATGACAAGAACATCCAGATCGATCGTCCGCGGCTCGAGATCGCGCGCGACAAATACTGCCGCAAAATCGAGGAGATTCGCCGGCTCATCGAAGCGGGCGAGGTCTATCAGATCAATTTCACCACGCGCCTGCAGTTCGAAATGCAATGCGGCGCATGGGATCTCTTCTGCGCGCTTTGCCGCCGCCATCCCGTCCCCTACGCCGCGTTCCTGAATCTGGGCGACGAACAAATCGTTTCTCTCTCGCCGGAACTCTTCTTTGAGATAGAGAACGGACGCATCGCCGTCCGGCCGATGAAGGGAACAGCTCCTCGCGGGCGAACGCTCGATGAAGACATCGCCGCCGGCGAAGCGCTCCGCATCGACGAGAAGAATCGCGCCGAAAACGTCATGATCGTCGACTTGATGCGCAATGACCTCGGCCGCATTTGCCGCACCGGCTCGGTGAAGACGACCAAGCTCTTCGACGTGGAGCGCTATCCTTCGGTTTGGCAAATGACGTCTACCGTCGAAGGCGAACTGAAGCGTGATTGCACGATCGAATCGATCGCGCGCGCGCTTTTCCCATCAGGTTCCGTGACCGGCGCTCCAAAGATCCGAGCGATGGAACATATCGCGCACCTCGAAAGCTCGCCTCGCGGTGCATACACAGGAGCGATCGGATTTTTCGCGTCGCAGCGCTCCTTCTTCAATGTGGCGATTCGCACGGTCACGCTGCGAGGCTCATCGGGGGCGATGGGCGTCGGCGGCGGAATCACGCACGGCTCGTCGGCGCCGGCGGAGTGGGAAGAATGCCAGTGGAAAGCGGCGTTTCTCACCGAAAGCGAGCCGGAGTTCAAGCTTCTGGAAACGACGCTTTGGGACGGCGAATATCGATTCCTCGAAGATCATCTCGCGCGGATGAAAAATTCGGCCGAGTATTTCGGATTTCGATTCGACGAGCTGAAAATCCGCGAGACGCTTAACGATCTCGCAGCTCGGTTTCCGCGCGGGCCGCAAAGGGTGCGAATCACGCTGTCGCGGGTCGGCAAGCTCGAAATCGAGCATCGAGATTACGTGGACGAGCGATTCGGCCGCGTGCGGATATCGGATCGTAAGACTTCCAGCAGCGATCGTTTCCTCTTCCACAAAACGACGAATCGCCGCATTTACGATGAAGAATTCGTCGCCGCGCGGAAGGCCGGATTCGACGATGCGCTCTTCTTCAACGAGCGCGGCGAACTCACCGAAGGCGCCATTCACAACGTTTTCGTGGTGAAGGACGGCGTCTGGAAAACGCCTCCGGTTTCGTACGGCCTGCTGCCCGGAACGGCTCGCGCGCAAATCCTGCGAGAACAACCAAGCGCGCGCGAGGCGATCCTCGCTCTCGACGATCTCCTTGGCGCCGACGAGATCTATCTCTGCAACAGTGTTCGCGGGGTCTACGCGGTTGAGCTCGTCCTAGACGATCGCGTGCGCCCGCAACACGCCGAGATCGATCTTCGCGAGTCGGCGCAGCGCACCGTGAAGTAGACCGGAAACCCCAGCTAGCTCTGACTTCCCGCCGCAGCCTTTTTCCAGAAGCGCGCAACCGCGGAAAAATCGGGATCGTCTGTCGACGAATCTTTGACCGCGCTGTATGTCGCATACGCCGCAGTACCCGCGGGAAGTGCAACGCCGTATTCCTTCGCGAGCTCGAGCGCGAGACGGATGTCCTTGTGCATCAGCCGTAGCGGAAAGCTCGCGGGGAATTCGCGTTTCAGCATTAGCGGCGCTTTCACGTCGAGCAGCGGCGAGCGGCCCATACTCGATTGCATCACCTCGACCAGGCGCTCGGCCGGCACTCCCGCTGTGGTGACCAACGCCAGCGCTTCCGCAAACGCGTTCACTTCGAGCGCGAGCAGCAGATTCATTCCGAGCTTTACAGTTTGGCCCGCGCCATTTGGGCCGAGCAGGAAGAATCGCTTGCCCATCGTTTCCAGCACAGGCTTGGCGCGCTCCAGCACTTCAGCCTTGCCGCCGATCATGAAAACCAACTCGCCCTTTTCGGCGCCCCACGTTCCGCCCGTGACCGGCGCATCGAGAAAGTCGACATGCCGGTTCGCGCAGCCGCCCCCGAGACGTCGCGCCATCTCTGGCGACACCGTGCTCGAATCGATGAGCAAGCTGCCGCCACGCAAACCATCGAGCGCGCCGTGCGCGCCCCACAGCACGTCTTCGAGCGCAGGGGGATCGCTCACGATCGTGATCAGTACGTCGCACTGGGCCGCCGTTTCGCGCGGAGTCGCCGCGAGTTTCGCACCCGCCCGCACCAACTCCTCCGCTTTCACACGGGTCCGATTCCAGACGACGAGCGGAAATCCGGCGCGCAGCACATTTTGCGCCATCGGCTTGCCCATAAGGCCCAGTCCGATGAATCCGACTGTTGGCTTCATTGAATCCTCCGCAACAACGATTCAGAGAAGAGAGATTCTTCGACTGCGTGGCCGGACGTCCCGCCAGAGCGGGACAAGGAAGGATACTACTCCGGCCACTTCGCTAAGAATGACGACAAGTCGTGCTTCTGCGCCATCGCTTCAGACGAGCGCGAATTCGACGCGATGCCGCAACGGATCAATTCTCTCGGCGCGCACACGCACACGGTCGCCGAGACGAAAGACTCTTTTGTGCGCGGCGACGCGCGAACTGCGATGCGGCTCGCACACGATCGTGTGGTCCCGCTCGCGGTACATGCAGCGCTGGCCCGTGAATTCTTCAATAAAGTCGATGCCCACAAGCCCTTCGACGAAGATTTCCGTCAGCTCGACGAAGAATCCGAACTTCTGCACCGAAATGATCAGCGCGTCGTACTCCTCGCCCAGATGCTCCTCCATGAACTGCGCCGTCTTCCAGTCCATCAAGTCGCGCTCGGCGAGATCGGCGCGGCGCTCGGCTTCAGAGCTTTCCGATGCGATTTCTTCCAGCTCGACTCGGCGATACGGACCAAGCGCAGGAACCGACACTTCCTTGCCCGACTTCGCATGCCGGACCGACGCGCGAACCGGCGCCGCGGACGGATTCTCGAGCGCCCACTTGAGAGCGCGATGAACGATGAGGTCCGGATAGCGCCGAATCGGCGAAGTGAAGTGTGTGTACTCCATCGCCGCCAGCGCGAAATGGCCGAGCAGATCCGCGGCATAGCGCGCCTGCTTGAGTGATCGCAACATCAGATACGACAGAATTCGCTCCTCGGGCTTGCCCGCGATCTTCTGCGTCAGGCGCTGATAGTGCTGCGGGCGAATATCGACCTCTTCTTCGGCAGGCATCGTCACCGTCATGGCTCGCATCCGGCCGCGTCCGCCGCCGGCTTTCGCGGGAGCTTGCACTCGCCCGTGCCGCACGGCGACGCGGCGCTCGGTAAGGTCTTCGACGCCGAGCGTATATCCGAACGCTTGGGCGAGTTCCTCGAATTCGAGAACTTTCTTGGGATCGGGTTTTTCGTGGACGCGATGAAGCGAAGCGATCCCGCGCTTCTCAAGATACGCGGCCACGGCTTCGTTTGCGGCGAGCATGAACTCCTCGATGATGCGGTGGGCGATGTTTCGCTCGCTGCGGACGATGCTCTGCATTCGGCCTTCGGGGTCGAATTCGATCATTGGCTCCGGCAGATCGAAATCGACCGAGCCGCGCTCGTGCCGCCGCCGGCTGAGCAGCAGCGCCAGCTCCTTCATCCGCCGGAATTCCCCGGCCAGCGGCGCATAGCGCTCGCTCATTTCCGGATCGCCTTCGAGCACTTTGTTGACGTTCGTATACGTCATCCGCTCGGCCGAGCGAATCACGCCCGAAGTGAAATCGGCGTGAGTCATTTTGCCGGACGAGTCCATCTCCATGATCACGCTCATCACCAGGCGGTCCACGTGAGGGTTGAGCGAGCAGATGCCATTCGAAAGTTCTTCGGGCAGCATGGGCACGGCGCGATTCGGGAAGTAGACAGAAGTTCCGCGCAGCCGCGCCTCGTGATCGAGCGGCGAGTCGCGCCAAACGTAGTGCGCGACATCGGCGATGTGCACCTGAAGCTCGTAACCGCCGTTCGGGAGAGGCCGGACGCAAACGGCGTCGTCGAAATCGCGCGCAGTTTCGCCGTCGATCGTCACGATCGGCAGATGGCGGAAATCGCGCCGGCCGTGCAATGCGGTTTCCTCGACTTGCTGCGACGTCGAGCGCGCCTGTGTGAGCACATTATCCGGGAAGACATGAGGCAGGTGGTGCTTCCGAATCATGATCTCGACATCGACGCCGATATCGCCCGGGCGTCCGAGGATCTCAATCACGCGACCGGCAGGCGCAAGGCCGCCCTTGGGATAGCGCGTGACTTCGACGTTGATTACGGCACCGTCGAGCTCGGGCAGCCGCATGCCGCGCATCGAGCGGGGCTCGCTCTTCGGCGTCACTCCGAGCTTCTGTTGCATTTCGGGCGTCAACTCTTCGCCCGGCGGAATCAGGACCTCGTGGGTGATTCGCGTGTCGTACGGCAGAACGAAGTTGCCGTGAGGACCGTAGCGGAAGAGTCCGACGACGGTCGGATGCTCGCGCTCGAGGATCTGCACGACGCGGCCCTCGGCGCGGCCATCGGGGCGGCGGCGCTCGATGCGCGCGAGAACGTGGTCTCCGTGCATCGCGTCGCCGAGACCGTCGCGGCCGATGAAGAGATCGCCTTCGACGCGCGGCATCGGCTCATCAGGAACGAGAAAGCCATATCCATCACGATGCGCGACGATGCGGCCGGAAACGAGATTGGGATCGCGGGCGCGCTCGCGGTGCGCGGACGCGGGAGCGGCCGCTTTGTGCTCGCCGGCGGCGCGGCTCTGCTGGACAGCAGTGAGAGCCTTTTGACCGGTCAAGCGATAGCGGCCTCCATGAATCTCTTCGATTTCGCCCCGCTTCCTGAGCTGCTGAATCACGCGCGGCAGGAAGCGGCGGCCGTGATGCTTCAGGCCCATGCCATGGGCGATTTCGCGAATGCTGGCAGGCAGCGATAGCGTGGCGAGATGGGCGATCACTTGGTCGCGGCTGACTTCGGGTTGTCGAGGTTCTCTCGGTTCGATTGTGTGGCGGCGTCTCATGAGCAGTCAGATGATCGTGAACAGGCTAACGGAAATCTCGGCGCGTGGCAAAAACCCGCAAGCGCGATTGCACCGCGCAGCGACCTACTGCGGAAGCGCTCCGACCGTAGGTTCGTCCAAAATGATAATTCTGCCGCCGGGCGCGCGCTCGAGTGCGGGCGCATAGTTGCCGAGGAGCTCGCGGCGCCACCACATTCCTGTTTCGCGTTTCGTCTTCATGTCCGTGAACCAATACTGATAGATCACCGCACGCACCTGAACCGGCGGCGCGCTCGGGAACGGATTTTGCGCGAACAGGGCCAGCACATCCCGATCGTTCGCCAGCAGCTGCTCTTCGGTCCAGATCACGAAGCGATACTCGGGCCACGTGCCGAGCGAGGCGAACCACAGGTTCCATTCGAACCGCGGCTGATAGGGCGCGTAAATTCCGGGGGCCTTGCTCGGATCTTGGGGCTTGTAACGAAACGGATAGGCTTTCCAATTTGTGCCATCGTCCGAACCTTGGAACTCGATTTCGTAGCGCGCGTGGGTCATGACGGCAAAAAGTCCATACGCCGTCGCCAAATGATAAATCTCGAGTACGCGAACGGGCTTTTGCCAAAGTGGCGTTGTGGGCCAGATACGCCAAACGAGCCACGCCGAAGTTGCATAAAAGACAAATGCGAAGCAAACACCTGCCGCCACCATGCGAGTGATTGCGAGAAGCTTTCGCCAATCCGCGCGCGTCTCTTCCTTGCCAGCGGCAGCCGCTGCGGCTTCTGCGGGGTGACGGTCGATGAGCTGCCGAATTCGAAGCGGGACAGCCCATTCGACGAAGCGGTCGTCGAGCAAGAGGAAGCCGAGAAAGAAAACGATGTAATTCAGAAACGCGTAATTCCCGGTAAGGATGATGCTGATTTCAAAAGGCGCGACAATCCAGAACATGGCGATGCGAAATCGTCGCGGCAGAAACAGCATGAACACGAGGACGAGTTCGATCGCCAGCGTATAGAAAACGGCGGAGGCGTGGAACCAGTGAGGAAAGTGGCCGACGTACCAGCCGATCCAGGTGGGCAGAGGCGCGTTCTGGTAGTAGTCGTCCATCGCGGTGAAATGGCGCCAGGAATAGTCGCCGCTCATCATTTTTGCCAGGCCGGACTCGAAGTAGATGCGGAACCACTCCCAACGGAGAAGATACAAGCTGGCACGCGACGCCGGATGCGCGCGGGCCAGCCCCGGCCGGAAGCCCGCTGGAGCGAAAAACAACGCGACAAAGCCCGCTTCGGGCAGCATGTAATCCGACTGATACGAGGCGAAATCTCGTGCGACCGTCACGAACGAAAGAAAACAGATAAGGCAAAGAAAGAGATTGCCGCGCGGCCAGATATTCAGAACGACCAGGACCGAAGCGATGAGCCCGAGCCAGGTGACGATCATCAGCGCCTTGTCGCTCGAGCCGAGCCAGAAGAGCGAGGGCACGTAGAAGAATCGATAGCCGTGGAGGTTCGCGGCCAGAGCTTCCAAGTAGTCGTGCGCAGGGAGGATCCCTGCGGGTCCGATCATTCCGCGGATTTGAAACAAGAGGGAGTAGAACGCGGAAAAGTAGATCACACCCAGCGCGCGCAAGAAAATCCAGCGCGGCCAAAGATGTCCCGGATGCTTCTCGTCGGCGATTTCGGGCCCGAGCAGCCAGTTGATCGATCGCTCCAGCCAGCTTTCCATGGCTCGCGATTATACAGACGCCGGGAACAAATTATCTTTGGAATAGCGCCGATCTAGGAGAGCGAGCCGGATTTTGCTTCCGAATCTTTCGGCGGGCGGAGCTTCATGAAGGAGGGAAGCGGTGGGACAGCTTCGAGAGTCTGGCGGCCCTCGACCCACTCAATCAGAAAATCCTGAACGTTGAAATGGTGGCCATTGCGCAAGCGGGCAAGTTCGCGCGCGGCGTGGAGGCGAACGTATTCGCCCGTGGGCATCAGAATGCGCGTCTTGAGCGTATCGCCGAGATAGGGCGCAACGACTTCCGTGATCACCTGATTCGCAAGCACTGGATCTTTCAGGCGAAAGATGACTTCAACGCGTTCGTAGATATTGCGCTGCATCCAATCGGCGCTGCCGAGATAGACCTCCGTGTTGCCGCCGTTGCCAAAAACAAAGACACGGCTGTGCTCGAGGAAGCGTCCGATCACGCTGCGAACGCGAATCCGGCTGCTCAGGCCGCGAACGCCGGGCCGCAACGCGCATGCTCCGCGCACGAACAGTTCGATCTGGACGCCGGCTTGAGAGGCGCGGTACAGCGCATGAATGATCTTTTCGTCGAGCAGGGAATTGAATTTGGCGAAGATGAACGCCGGGCGCCCAGCCTTGGCGTGCATAGTCTCGCGTTCGATCAAACTCAGAAAATTCTTGCCGAGATTCAGCGGCGCGACGAAGAGCGGCGTGTACTGCTGGCGCTCGGAATAGGCCGTCAGATAGTTGAAGACGTGGTGCACGGCGGACGTGAGGTGCGGATCGCTCGTGAGAAGGCTGAGATCGGTGTAGAAGCGTGCGGTCGAAGGATTGTAGTTTCCCGTGCCGAGATGGGCGTAGCGGCGGATCTGACCGTCCGGCTCGCGGCGCGCAACAAGAGCGAGCTTGCAGTGCGTTTTCAGCCCGACAACGCCGTGGAACACCTGCACGCCTGCCTCTTGCAGATTGCGGGCCCAGCGGATGTTGGAGGCTTCGTCGAAGCGCGCCTTCAATTCGACCACGACCGCGACTTCCTTTTTCGCGGCAGCTTCGATCAGAGCGCGCACGATGGGCGAGTTTTCGCTGGTGCGATAAAGTGTCTGCTTGATCGAAAGCACATCGGGATCATGCGCAGCGCTTTCGATGAAGCGAACGACGGCTGAATAGGAATCGTAGGGGTGATGCAGGAGGATGTTGCTCTTGCGCACCACTTCGAAGATCGACGACGAGCCGGGCTTCAGCGCCATTTCGCGCGGGCTGAAGGACGGATACTTCAAGTCGGGCCGCGGCGTTTGCTCGTAGAGATACATCAGCCGGGAAAGATTGATTGGACCGTTGACGTGATAGACCTGCTCCCCTTTGAGCCGGAAATTCGCCTGCAGGCGCTCGACGATTTCCGGTTTGGCGCTGGCCTCGATTTCCAGGCGAACCGCCGAACCTTTGCGGCGGCGGTGCAAAAGCGTATCGACCTCTTCCAGGATGCTGCGCGATTCCTCTTCTTCGAGATAGAGGTTGCTATTGCGCGTGACTCGGAAGGCGGCTGCCGATAGAACGTCGTAGCCGTGGTAGAGGCGCTCGGCAAAAGCGTGAACGACGTCGTGGAGGAAGATGTATTCCACCGAGCCCTCGGGTGAGGGAAGCCGAACCAGGCGGGGCAGGGCGCGAGGCACCGTAACGACACCCAGAAAGGTTTGCGCTCCGCGGCGCTTGCGCTTCAGCAGAAACGCCAGACAGAGCGCCTTATTGAGCACGTGCGGGAAGGGATGCGCAGGATCGACGGTGACAGGCGTGAGCAGAGGTTCGACGGATTTCGTGTAGAAGCTCTCGATTTGCTCGCGCGCCTCGGGGCGCAATTGGCCAAGGCCGAGGACCCGAATCGACTCCTCTTCGAGCGCCGGAACAAGTTCTTTGCGCCAACAATCGTACTGATCGTCGACGAAGGAGTGGATTTGTTTCGTCAGTTCGGCGAGGACTTCCTGAGGAGTGCGGCCGTCGGGGCCGGGTTCGCGATTGCCGTGCTCGACCAGTTGCATCAGGCCGGCCTGGCGGACTTCGACGAATTCATCGAGATTGCTTGCCGTAATCGCCAGAAACTTGACGCGCTCGAGCAGCGGGTTGTTCTGATCGCGGGCCTCTTCGAGGACGCGCTGGTTGAACTGCATCCAGGAAAAGTGGCGATTCAGGAACAGTTCGGGGTCCGGCGTGAAGCTCTTTCCCATACTTGGCTCTGAGGCGCGCAAGCGTATCCCTCGATTGTTACAACCGTGTTACGCCTATGTGCGTACCGGAGCCGAAAGCGCGCTATTGGGCCTGAGGATACGCGCTGGACAACGAGCGGAGATACGCGATGACTGCCTGCGCGTCGGCATGGCTCATGTGGTAGATGTGCATGGGCGGCTGGATCGGCAGGCCGTTCGGTCCCACACCCTTTTCCAAGATATCTTCGCCTTGCTGTTCGGTGAAGCCTTCGAAGCCGGCGAGAGCGGGCGCGCGATTGGCCCAGTTCGTCATGGGATGGACCGGGACGATCCAGATGGCAGCACCCTGAAGGCGGCGAGATTCGTCGATATTGCCATTGGCGTCGCGGGGAGTGTGGCACTCTTCGCACATGGCGACATTTTCGACGAGGTACTTACCGCGCTCGATCGCGCCGGGCTCCGCGGCGGCCTTTTGAGGCACCGCTGTGGGCATTTCACGCGAAAACAACCGCGAAGCGCCAAGGCCAGCCGCAAGGAAAATCACCGCACACAAAAGCCATCGGTAGATTGATTTCATCGATTTTTATTCCTGAGTGATGAATTGCGGCCGCCCTCGAGCAAGCGAGAGTCTGCCGTTCGAACGGGAAAGTATCGCAAAGACCGAGATTGCATGTCTATTGTGTTTTTGAAATTTCGGGACGAGGCGATTGCCGCTCCGCGCGAAGCGACTCGGACGAATCACTCGCCGCTTCCGAAATTCGCAACAATGCCCAGCGCGCGTGCTCGGCGATGAGCGAATCGTCCGAAGCAGCTAAGGCGCTCAGCCGCTTCACGAGGCGCGAGTAGACGGGAGAGTTTGGTCGCATTCCGGAATTGCCGAGGGCGACGCAGGTGTTGCGGACGAGGCCGCGCCATTTCGTCCGCTTCACGGCGCTGTGGCGGAAAACCGAGCTGAAATCTTCTTTCGTCAGAGAGGCGAGCCACTCAAGCTCGGGCACCAAAAGAGCATTTCCGGTATCGAGTTCGCGGGGTTGGAAGGCGCCAAGGGTCGTCAGAGGCGCTTTGCGATTCCACGGACAAACGTCCTGGCAGATGTCGCAGCCGATGACGGCGTTGCCCATTTGCGGGCGAAACTCTTCAGGGATTGCGCCGCGCAGCTCGATCGTCAGATAGGAAATGCAGCGGCGCGCGTCAAGAACGTACGGCTCGGGGAATGCCTGCGTAGGGCAGGCATCGAGGCAGCGCGTACAGGTCCCGCAGAGATCGGCTGGCGGCGCTTCCGCAGACGCTAGCGTAGGCGCAAGGGCGAGCGTCGTGATGATGACTCCTAAGAACAGCCAGGAACCGAGCCGCGAATTGATCAAGCACGTGTTTTTGCCGAGCCAGCCGAGGCCAGCGTATTTTGCAGCGACGCGCTCGACAATCGGGCCGGTGTCGACGTAGGCGCGCGCTTCGAACGGCGCCGGAAAACGCGCCCGCATTTCCGCAATAAGGGCGTCGAGTTTTTCCCGAACTTCCTCGTGATAGTCATCGCCCCAAGCGTAGCGGGAGATCCATCCGTGAGGCGATTCGCTGCCCGAATTTGCTTGCGTGGCTGCAGCGTGGGGCGGCGCGTTGTAATTGAGCGCGACGACAATCAGGCTGCGCGCGCCTTCGAGCACGCGCTGAGGCTCGGCGCGGCGCGGGTCGTGGAGATAGCGCATCTCGCCGGCGTATCCGCGGGCGAGCCATTCGGGCAAATGTGCCAGCTCCGCGGACATTTTGCCGCCTCCTGACGCACAAGACTCCGCGTCGAGACTCACAAAGCCGCACAGATCGAAACCGAGGGCTAGCGCACGATCGCGAATCCAAGCGGTTTGTTCGGTGAGAGTCACACGTTGATCATGCCTCACCGACGCTTCGGAAGAAAGCACAGGCACATCGAAAATGCCGTGTTTTGCTTGTCACCGCAGTCCCGCATCTCATACAATCGCGGGCGCTTGTTTTGATACCGGAGAAATTTATGAGCAAGCCGATCGCCGCAAAGATTACGGGAGTAGCCGGATATCTTCCGCCGCGCGTCGTGACCAACGCCGACCTCGAGAAGATCGTCGATACGACCGACGAGTGGATCCGGACGCGAACCGGCATTCGCGAGCGGCGCTACGCCGATCCCGGCGTGGCATCATCGCACCTTGGTACAGAAGCGGCGAAGAAACTGCTCGCTGCAAAGCGCATTTCTGCGGACGAAATCGACATGATCATCGTCGCGACGGTAACGCCAGACATGCTTTTTCCGGCCACGGCCTGTCTGATTCAGGACCGGCTCGGCGCGAGCAAGGCGTGGGGTTTCGACCTTTCGGCTGCCTGCTCTGGCTTTGCCTACGCGCTGACGGTGGGCGCACAATTCGTTGGAGCGGGATCGCACAAGAAGGTTCTGGTCATTGGCAGCGACGTGATGACGTCGATTATCGATTTCAAGGACCGAGCGACGTGTGTGCTGTTCGGCGATGCAGCCGGCGCCGTGCTCCTCGAGCGAGCGACGTCCGATTCCGAAGGCATCATCGATTTCGCGCATGACATTGACGGCTCGGGCGGGTGCAATCTCTATATGCCGGCCGGCGGCTCGCTGCACCCGGCCTCGTGCGAGACGGTCGAGAAACGCATGCACTACGTGCACCAGGAGGGTCAGCAGGTATTCAAATACGCAGTGCGGCGGCAAGCAGAGTTGGCATGTCAGATGCTTGAACGGAATGGTTTGACGAGCCGCGACCTTGCGCTCGTGGTGCCGCACCAGGCCAACCTGCGCATCATTCGGGCTATGCAGGAACGGCTCGGGGTCGATGATTCAAAGGTGATGGTCAATATCGACCGCTACGGAAATACGACCGGCGCAACCATCCCGCTCGGACTGGTCGATGCCGTCGAACAGAAGCGTTTGCGAAAAGGCGATCTCGTGCTGATCGTTGCGGTCGGCGCAGGTTATACGGCAGGGTCCATCCTCATGCGTTGGGCGTATTAGCTGGGCGCCGTTCGCGCGGGACGTCAGAGCTTCAGTCCTCGTTACAAGTGCTCGCGCAATTCCCGAGGTAAATCAGCACAGGATTTGCGTCACCTGACGTCGTGCTGAGTATGACGATCTTCGTTGGTGAGACTACCAGGAAGTCGCCGCTGAAGGTTGCGGGTGCGGTCAACGTGACTATCCCGCTCCCAGTAGTTGAGGACAAGCTCGAGTAATTTCCCGTCACGGCCTGCGGTGCGGAATTTCCAGTCGACGCGCTGACAACCTCCGTGCCATTTATCGTGCCCGCCGTAGTGGAGGTGTTCGCCAACGCAACTTGGCCGGACAGATCGGTCACTGGTGCTGTGGCAGGGGCGCCCGTACCTAGCGCAAAGTTCGTTTCGTTGAACTGCGACGCCGTGAATGGGCTTCCAGATTGCGGCTCGAGCAACCCGAAGAACGGATCGTTCAGAATCTCTCCGATTGCGAAGGCCTCGTTCGCTCCTATGACGTAGAAGATCGGGGCAATCGGGGATGCGATCCCGGAATCGGTACGGCCAAAACTGTCGGTGGTCGTGAATTGCACGCCGGTTGGAGGCACTTGGCCGATCGTGCCTCCTCGGTTTTCAACCAGAGAAATTGTGTAATTAGGCGAAGACGTTCCCGCGATCCAGACTAGGGCCATGTCTGGGATGTACGTGTTTCCGGAGAGGAATTGTCCTGTCAACCCGCCGACACTCGTGCCGGTGAAACTGCTTCCGGCAACTCCCTGGAATGGATAGCCGGACTGCAACAGTAGTTTGCCGGAGGTCAGGTACGGTTCCGATGCGCTCACCTGATCGGTTTCCACGACGAAAGCTTCGGACGACGAAATCGGGTACACGGCGAAATTCAATGTTCCGATTTGCTCGGATAGCGACATAATGCACCGAGACGGCTGCGCGCTGGTTTGGTAATTCCCATTGAGGCTTTGATCTTGCGTAGTAACAAGACCCGGTGTGTTCGCGTCGGATTCACCTGGACCAAGTGTGCCAGCGCCCCCTGCCACCGGCGGAGTGGCGCCGACGCTGCCGACGATTACGACAGGCCCAGCGGGTGAAATTAGAGTCGAGATCGCTTCACCTGAAAGTCCAAATGCATACTGACCGCTCAGCGTGTTGGACGCGCACGCATTCACGGTCATTTTTTCAATCTGGCCTGAGCCCCGAATGCCACTCGAGTCATCTTCGATTATGCGTCCATGAGAGCCCGTTGAATCGATCGAAAAGGCGAAGGAGGGCGAGCCCGCAAGGCTCGTAAAGGTCAGAGTGCCGGTGTTGTTGTTTTGCAGGGTGAATGTTCCGGTAAAGTTCTGATTCTTCGGCGCTCCAGAAGTCGAATTGAAGTCCTCCACGCCATTCGTGAGGGTGACAACACCGTCCGCTGAAAAGCTGCCGGCAAGCGCAACAGCGCCGCCGGCGTTGAATCCGCTCAGCTCGAACACGTAATTGCCGTTGAGCAGGTTGGTGATCGTGATGCTGAGAGCCGTCGGAGGGTTCGTCGTCACCGGCGGCACCTCGGAGTCGGTCACCTGGACGGAGAAATTAAACGTCCCGGTCACAGTTGGTGTACCGCTAATAACCCCCGCGGGCGACAGCGACAAACCGGTTGGCAAGGTCGAGCCGTTTGCGAGTGACCACGCATATGGCGTCACGCCGCCGGTGGCCTGCAATTGCGTATCGGGATAGGCGACAAATTCCGTGCCCGGCGCAAGCGGAGACTTCGTAGTGATCTTCAACGTCTGCGGAGGGACGATCGTAATCGTGATGCTGTTCGTTTCCGAAGGTATTGCGATCGAAGTAGCTTGAATGGTGACGGTGAATTTGCTTGGAACAGTGACCGGCGATGTGTAGATCGCCTCAGTCAAGGTCGTCGTGAGAGTGCCAAAGTCTGCCGGCGGCGGGGTTGGCGGCATGAGAACCCATGTGACGCCGGCATTTGTCTCATCTTGCGGAACCTGAGCAGTGATCGTCACCTGAGTATTGGGACCCACTTGGCGCGAGGTCGCGCGCAGAATGACGGTATCAAAAAGCGGCGGAGTGCCGGTGCAGCTTGCCACTTGCAGGCAAGCGATCAGCAAGAAAAGAAATGCCAGGCACGACCCGGCGCGCTTCTGCATGGCGCCTCCTTCGATGGATGGACCCGGACAGCCCCGGAATTGCCCATTTCATTTAGACCACAAAATCAGTTGCTGCGGCGGGACAACTGCTCCAGCTATTGGCGTAACGTGCAACCGAGCAGATCGGCCAGGGCCGATGCGCTATGGACGCCCAACGGCCCCGCGAGCCTTCTTGGGGGAGTCGATTTCGGCCATAATGTGGAGAGTCGGGCCGAAACAAAATCCACCGATAAGGGGCTAGACACTTGCGCGCGGTGATCACGGGCGGGGCAGGTTTTCTCGGATCACATATCTGCGATCTCTTTGTCGAGAAAGGATGGGAGGTTCTGTGCCTCGATAACCTCGTCACCGGCGCCGATTCGAACGTATCGCATCTGCTCTCTCATCCCCGATTCCAGTTCGCAAAACAGGATGTCTCGCAGTACATCGACGTGGCCGGGCCTGTGGACGCAGTTCTTCATTTTGCCTCACCGGCAAGCCCGCCTGACTATCTGAAGTTTCCGATTCAAACGCTGAAGGTCGGGGCGCTCGGGACGCACAATACTTTGGGCCTGGCCATGGCGAAGAAGGCGAAGTTCCTGCTGGCGTCGACATCGGAGTGTTACGGCGATCCTGAAGTCAGTCCGCAGCCGGAGACCTACTGGGGACACGTGAATCCAATCGGACCGCGCGGAGTCTACGACGAAGCTAAGCGGTTCGCAGAAGCGATCACGATGGCCTACCACCGCTATCATCATGTCGACACGCGCATCGTGCGGATTTTCAACACCTATGGTCCGCGCATGCGCCTAAACGACGGCCGCGCGCTGCCCAATTTTCTCTATCAGGCGCTCGTGGGCGAGCCGATCACCGTCTATGGCGACGGGAAACAGACCAGGAGCTTCTGTTACGTCTCGGATCTAATTGCGGGAATCTACAAGCTACTGGAATCGAACGAACACGAGCCGGTCAACATCGGCAATCCGCAGGAAATTACGATCCTCGAATTCGCCGAGCGCGTGCGCGCTCTGGTGGGAACGCAGGCCCCCATCGTCTTTCGACCGCTGCCACAGGACGATCCAAAACAGCGTTGCCCCGACATCACCAAAGCGCGGCGCATTCTGAATTGGGAGCCGAAAGTGGGCCTCGAAGAGGGATTGCGAAAAACCTACGAATTTTTCCGGCAGCAGGTCTCTTCAACTGGGAAACTAAACTAAGACTCTCCGACAGGTAAAACCGCGGGGATCAGTCCGGACGTCCGAAAGAGCGGTATTCAAAGCCGAGGTCTTTGATCTCGCGCGGCGAGAGCAGATTTCGACCGTCGATGATCAAAGGGCGCGCCATTGCGTCGCGAATCCGTTCCCAATCGAGTTTGCGGAATTCATCCCATTCGGTGGCGATGAGCAAGGCCTCCGCGTCTTTCGCCGCGTCGTATGCCGATTTGGGGTAATAAACCTGAGGCAAAATCACGCGAGCTTTGTCCATTGCCTGCGGATCATAGGCCTGAACACGGGCTCCCTCTGAAAGCAGGCGATTCACTAGATCAATCGCCGGAGCGAAACGAATGTCATCTGTGTTGGGTTTGAAGGCGAGTCCCAGCACAGCCACCTGCTTGCCACGAATCACCCAAAGAGCGCTGCGCAGCTTCTCGACGAAATGGTCGATGCGCTGCTTATTGATCTTCTCGGCCTCGCGCAACATGGTGAAATCGACGCCTGAGCGCTCGGCGAGGTGCACGAATGCCTGAAGGTCCTTCGGCAGGCAAAATCCTCCGAATCCCAGTCCAGCAGACAGAAAGCTCGGCCCGATTCGCGGATCGAGACCCATCGCTTGCACCACTTCGCCAATGTCGGCGCCAAGCTTCTCGGCAAGGTCAGCCACCATGTTGGCGTATGAAATCTTCAGCGCCAGAAACGAATTCGAGGCGTGCTTGATCAGTTCGGCGCTATTGATGGTCGTAACTAGCCAAGCTGGCGCAGGCCCCGCAGGGCAGTGGCCCGCATGGACCGGGCAGTTGAATTTCTGATCGAGGACCGGCTGATAGATTTCCTTGAGCTGGCGAGCGGCGGCATCGTCATCGACGCCCACGACGATTCGATCGGGATGCAGGAAATCTCCAACTGCCGTGCCTTCCCGCAAAAACTCCGGATTGGAAGCGACGTGGAAGGTGACGTTGGCCTTTCGGGCGTACACCGATAGCGCGCGCTTGAGCTCCTGTCCGGTCCGCGCTGGTACGGTGCTTTTTTCGACGACGAGCTTTGGGGATTTCGCCTCGGTCGCGATCATGCGCGCGACGTGGTCGATCGCGCTCAGATCGGCATCGCCGTTCGGCAACGGAGGAGTGCCGACACAGATAAAAATTGCGTCGCCTGCACCCACCGCGTCCGCCGGATTCGCGCGGAAACTCAGTCGGCCTTGCTTGCGGGCCTCGGGAATTATGTTTTCTAGCCCGGGCTCGTAAATCGGGATACCGCCCGATTCGAGCGTTTTTATCTTTTCCGCATCATTATCGGTGCAAACGACTTCGTGCCCGATTTCAGCAAAGCACGCCCCTGTAACCAATCCCACGTAACCGGTACCAATCACTGAAATCTTCACGAGCCCCTCTGTTTTGAGTGCTAGTCGATTCCGCAGATAGATGGTGAAATTTTACCGTGATACTGGCGATTCTGCGCCTGGAAACCATTCCGATATTTGCCTACCGTGACCACCCTCCCCGGTCCTGCCCGTAGTCCACGCCGATATGCCTTGGCCGCATATCGGTACTCTTTCTTCACACGGTTCCGCCGGTCAGTAGCAGTAGCCGCGACTCTACCCTATCCTAAGGGTTAGTACTATTACCATGGACCAGCCGAACAACCCGAAGGGAACTGTCACGACGGACGGCTCCCGTCGCCAGACGGACCATCAGGATACGGTGCTTCTCAGCGATGTCCCTGAGGCCTCCGCTCTGATGCCCGAGGCGTGCGCCGCGTCCAGCGAGGCGCCGGCTCAGCTAAGCTCAATCGCGCTGGCGGGTCTCTCGCAGCGCTACGAGATCCTCGCCGAAGCGGGCCACGGCAGCATGGGCAATGTGTACAAGGCGCGCGACCGGGAAACGGGCGAGATCGTTGCTCTGAAGCTCCTCAAACCTGAGATTGCTTCCGATCAGGCCATGATGGAGCGGTTCAAGAACGAACTGCTCTTCGCGCGGAAAATCACGCACAAGAACGTGTGCCGGGTCCATGAATTCAACCGCACCGGCGGCGTTGCCTATACCTCGATGGAGTTCGTTGAAGGCGAAAGTCTGCGGTCCGTGCTGAATCGATTTGGCGGACTTCCTCTTCGCAAAGCGCTCGACCTCGCGCAACAGATTTGCTCCGGCCTGCAGGAAGCGCACACGCAAGGAATTGTTCATCGCGACCTGAAGCCCGAGAACGTGATGATCGACGGCCAGGGCAACGTCAAGATCATGGATTTTGGCATTGCACGCTCGATGGAGGCCGGCACGCGCCTGACCGGCTCGATGGTCGGTACGCCGGCCTATATGGCGCCCGAGCAGGTGGCAGGGAAGCCGGTAGACTATCGCACCGACGTCTATTCGCTTGGCTTGATCCTCTACGAGACCTTCACGGGCACCCCCGCATTTCAGGCCGACAACGCAGTTGCTGTGGCGCTGAAGCAGATGCGGGAGGCGGCGAGGCCTCCGCATGAGATCGAGCCGACGATTCCGATCACAATCGAACGTGCGATTTTGAAGTGCATGGAAAAGGAGCCAGCGAGACGGTTTCAGTCGGTCGCGGAGCTCAGCAAAGTTCTAAGATCGCCCGCCACCTCTGCGCAAACACCTCCGGTGATGGCGACGCCGAATCAATCGAGCCATTCGACACCACTTGCTTCGCATCCCCTGTACGGATCATCGGCGCTCTCGGTCCCACCTCCCAAACCAAGATTGTTCGGGCGATTGTTTGTGCTCGCGCTCCTTGTGGGTACGGCTGTCTACGCAGCCACTCATTGGGAACAGGTGAATGGGTTGGTTCAAATGGCACAACAGGAATTGCCGAAGCCGCCCGCACCGGATACGCCCAAGCCACCGGACACTTCAGCCGATCAGGGTGCGCAGTCCGCTTCTGCAACGCCCATCGCGCCGACTCCAAGTGCGAAACCGCCGGTGGCACAAACGGCCGATACGCCGGCGTCCGCGGAACAGCCAGCAGCGCAGCCAACGGCCGAGAAGCCCGCTCCAGTCGAATCGGCGCCTGCGAAGCCAGTTGTGACCAACCGCCCAGCGCCTGCAACCAAGCCGGTCGGTCACGCTGAATCGGCGAAGGCTCCAATCCACGAAAAATCCGCGCAGCGATCGGATGAAACACCCGAGGTCGCGCCCGAGGAAGTCCAGAAGCGCGCGGACAAGGCGTTCGGGGAGACAGAACCGGTTGCCGCGCCACCGGTGAATGACCACACTCCGAGCTATCTGTGGGTCGGCCGATTCGAGCGCGAAGATCGCGCGCAAAGCTCTGCGAAGAAAATCGAAGATCTGGGGCTCCCGGTTGTCGTGATTCCGCGGCAAAACGCGAGCGGCGAGTTTTACGTCGTCCTTACGGGACCATTTGGGGCAGACCGGGTGCCAAGCGTAATGGATTGGCTCAAAGCGCAGGGGTTTCTGGGAGTGCGGCTGGTGAAAAATCCGCTCGCAATGGGCCAGCCGAAACCGAATCAGGGGTCGAATTCTAATCAGAAGTAATCAACTGGCAGGACTCGCGTGGGGGCTGAAGCGGACATGGAATTGGAATTTGGGGCGCACAGCGATGTCGGGTGCGTTCGCGAAAATAACGAGGACAGCTACCGCGTCGCCCCCGAAATGAATTTGTTCGTTCTTTCGGACGGAATGGGCGGGCTGGATTGCGGCGAAGTGGCAAGCCGCATGGCGGTAGACACGATCGTCGAGCACTGCCGCAAGGGCCGGACGAGCGATTCGTTGCCGCTCACCGGGCCACGCATCGATGGCGTTTCGGAAATGACCAATCGATTGGCGAGCGCTGTGCGCGTCGCGAACCGAGCCGTGAATAGTGCGGCGATGCAGAACTCGACGGGCAGGCCCATGGGCGCGACCGTATGCGTCGTGCAGTTTGCGGACGAGCGTATGAGTGTGGCGCATGTCGGCGATAGCCGCGTTTATCGTCTGCGTGGAGACGAATTCGAACAATTGACGCACGATCACTCGTTTGTGGCCGAACAGATGCGTCAAGGAAGGATGACCGCGCAGGAGGCCGACAGCAGCAAGCTGCATAACGTGCTGATTCGCGCGCTTGGCGTCGACCCGGAGGTCGAGGTGGATGCCAGCGAAGAGCTCGTGCTCGAGGGCGACACGGTGCTGCTCTGCTCCGATGGCCTCACGCGCGAGCTGACGGACGCCCAAATTGCGGCTCTGCTGCATGAGACGGAGGACCCGCAAGAAGCGGCAAATCGGCTAATCGATCTCGCCAAACAAGCAGGCGGGGGCGACAACATCACCGTCATCGTGCTTCGTCCCGCTGCAAGGCCGGTCGGCGCGCTCGGACGGGTTAGCCGTTTGGGGAAATGGATCAAGGATTCGGCGGAGCGCCACAAGCGCTAAAGATTTGTGATACGCGGGAGGAGTGAAATGCCAAAGCTCGTGCTGAAGTTCGAGAATTCGATTCTGAAAGAAGTGCCAGTTGGCGCGAAAGAAGTGAGCATCGGACGATCGCCGGAGAACGGCATCGTGATCGATAATCCGGCCGTTTCTCATTTCCACGCGCGCGTGTTCAATGAAGAGGGTCGCATCATGCTTGAGGACTTCGGCAGCTTGAACGGCACTTTCGTCAACGGCCAGCGCGTGAAAATGGTGTCGCTGAAGGCGGGCGATTCGGTCGCGATCGGCAAACATACGATCGTCATCTCGGATTCCCGCGACCTCGATGGGTTTGCCAACGGAAGCGGAAACGGCAAGCCGGTCCCGCCGGCGCCGAAGCTGAACGAAACCGTAATGCTCGACACGAAAGCGCGCCGCGATTTTCTGCAAAAAGTCGCTGCCGTGGGAGAGAGCGCCCAGGTTGCTCCCGCTCGGATCAAGGTGGGGACGCTCATCGTCCGCAAGGGTCGCACGGATCAGCGTGAGTACATGCTCAACGACAAACTCACCGTTATCGGAAAATCCGCGATGGCCACGGTGAAACTCAAGGCCTGGTTCGCGCCGAAAGCAGCGGCGCAAATCAACCGACGCGACGACCAGTCGTATTACATCGGTGCCGCGGACAAGACGCCGAGCGTGAATGGGCAACCGATCACGCAGCCGACAAAACTCTCGTCCGGCGACGTTATTACCGTGGCGGGCATCGAGCTTGAATTCGTCTACCGGGACTAGCGCTGTAACGGCAACTCTACAATGCAGTTTGGCGCGTCCTCGGCCTATCGTAATTTCCACGGCCATCTCGAGCGTTAGACCATCTTCGTCCCTTCTCCCTACGTTGCAGGCATTTCGAAGGTCCCTTACCATAGTGGTCGAAATGTCTGCCACTTCGAATGCGTCCAATGCGACGCACCGGGGCAATACGGGCGCGACGCAAACTAGCGCCGTCGAGACGCGGTCGCTTACGCGACGGTTTGAGTCACTTGTTGCCGTCAACCAGCTGACGTTCTCTTTCCCGCGCGGCTCGATTTTCGGCCTTCTCGGGCCGAATGGAGCCGGGAAGAGCACGCTGATCAAAATGCTCACCACTTTGCTGCCGCCCAGCGAAGGAACCGCTCTCGTCGCGGGCTTCGACATCGTGCGTGAACCGCGCGAAGTGCGACGCAGGATCGGCTACGTCTCGCAGATGCTCTCCGCCGATGGCGATTTGACCGGCTACGAGAATTTGTTGATCTCCGCGAAGCTCTATGGCATCGCGCGCGCGGAGCGCGCCAGCCGCATCGCCGAGGCGCTGGATTTCATGGATTTGACCCATGCGGCCTCGAAACTGGTGAAGCACTATTCGGGCGGGATGATTCGCCGGCTCGAAATTGCGCAGTCGATGTTGCACCGCCCGAGCGTGCTGTTTCTCGACGAGCCGACCGTCGGCCTCGATCCGTTCGCCAAGCAAGCCGTTTGGAGGCACATCCGGGAATTGCGCCAGGAATACAACGCGACCATCCTCATGACGACTCACGACATGCAGGAGGCGGACGAACTTTGCGAGACGATCGCGTTCATGCATCAAGGAACGATCGCAACAATCGGATCACCCGAGGCCCTGAAAGCGTCGTTGGGGCCTGAGGCGACGCTCGGTGACGTGTTCATCCACTACACCGGAGCGGATATTTCTGAAGGAGGGGATTTGCGCGATGTCTCACGCACACGGCTTACCAGCAAGCGTCTCGGATAGCGGCTTTCCTGGAATCGGCTACGTGCGGCAGACCCTCGCGGTGGCCGAAGCCGATATCCGCAAGCTGATTCACGATCCTTTCGAGCTTTTGACGCGCATGATTCAGCCAGTTCTATGGCTGCTGATTTTCGGCCAGGTGTTTACGCGAACCCGCGCGATTCCCACGGGGGGAATCAGCTATCTCGACTTCATGACGCCGGGCGTGCTGGCGCAGAGTGTGCTGTTTGGCGCCATCTTCTACGGAATCTCGCTCATCTGGGAGCGTGACCTCGGCATCGTGCACAAATTTTTGGTGAGTCCTGCGGCGCGGAGTTCGCTGGTGCTCGGTCGTGCTATTTCTTCCACCGCGCGCAGCCTGTGCCAGATGGTTCTCGTTTATCTGCTGGCTTTAGCACTACACGTGCACCTGCATATTGGATTTTGGGCATTCGCTGGCGTCACGGCCGCCGTCATTTTCGGCTCCGCCGTATTTTCTACGTTTTCGTTGATCGCCGCGTGTATTGTGAAATCGCGCGAGCGATTCATGGGGATCGGTCAGGTGCTCACGATGCCGCTATTTTTCGCGAGCAACGCGATTTATCCGTTGAGTCTGATGCCTATCTGGTTGCGGAATCTCTCGAAAATCAATCCGCTAACGTATCAGGTGGACGCACTGCGGAGCCTGATGATTGTGGGAGGCTCGACGACATTTGGACTGTGGGTGGATTTTGCGTTCATGGCCGGCGCGTTGGCGTTGATGATTGCGATCGCGACTCGCCTCTATCCGAAAATCATCACCTGATCGCCTGGATGGCACCGGCCCGAGCTGACTGTGGCCGAGCGCCGAGTGGTATCATCTTTCGACTGCATTTCGACGAGAGGAATCAAATGGCGGAACCTACCAAAGAAGAATTGCTGGCTCGCATCGCTGAACTGGAAAAACAGGCGGGGGCGCGACCGAAAGGAAGTCTTGAATTTCGCGTTGGAGAAAAGGGCGGCGTGAGCGTCTATGGCCTTGGACGATTTCCCGTCACACTTTACTACGAGCAGTGGATTCGATTGCTGGATGTTGCCGACAACCTGCGCAAATTCCTAGAAGAGAACAAGAGCAGGCTCAAACTGAAGGTAAAAGAGTAGAAACCACGTCGCGACTCTTCTGCGACTAGCTCGTTTTGGTTTTTTCGAGCTCTTCGATCAGCGCGGGAACCACTTCGAATAGATCGGCGACGATTCCGTAGTCTGCAACCTCGAAAATCGGCGCATTCTGGTCTTTATTGATTGCGGCGATCGTGCGCGCGCCTTTCATGCCCACGACGTGCTGGATCGCGCCGCTGATACCAAGCGCGAGATACAGCTTCGGCATCACGGTCTGGCCCGAGCTGCCGATTTGCCGGTCCATCGGCAGCCAGCCTTCGTCACAAATCGGGCGCGACGCCGAGACTTCGCCGCCCATCAATTTCGCGAGTTTCTCCGCCATCGGAATATTCTCCGGCGCCTTGATGCCGCGGCCGACGGAGACGAGGATCGGCGCCTGCGTCAGGTCGACTGCCTGCTTCGCTTCGCGGAAAAGCTCCAGCGGCTTTGTGCGAATTTGTTCTGCTTTCAGATCGGCACTCACTGCCTTCATGGGCGCTTTGCCGCTTGGGTGCTTCGCAGCGAGATCGGCGCGAAACGCACCCGCCTGAAATGAAGCGATCCATGGTGCGGCGCCTGTGAATACAACGTCCGCAGCGGTGCGGCCCTGAAACATCTGGCGGACGAAGATTAACTTTCCGCTCTCGTAGCGGTAGCCGATGCAGTCGCCGATCATTCCCTTTTGCATCGACGCAGCCAGTTTTGGAGCGAAGTCGCGAACCTGATACGTGTGTGGCAGCAACACGAGATCTGGTTTGGCGTTTTCAATGACCTGCCGAAGGGCGATGGAAAATCCGTCCGGCGTGTAATCGCCCAGAAGATCGTGCTCGATCAGCAGCACTTCATCGAGCTGATATCCAGAAAGCTCTTCCGCAAGCGCCGAAACGCGCTTGCCGATCACAGCGGCCGAAACCGACGCCTTCGCCTGCTGAGCGATTTGTTGCGCAGCGGCGAGCGTCTCGAAGCTGACTTTGTTCCACTTCGCGTCGCGCTGTTCGGCGATCAGGAGTATCTTCATGATCTAAAGCACTCGGGCTTCGTGCCGCAGTTTTTCGATCAGCTTTGCCGCGGCCTCTTTCGGCGAGCCGGTGATGAACTCGGTCTTTTTCGTTTTTTGCGGCACGTAAATTCGCTCGACCTGCTGCGTCTTTGCGTCGGCGACGCCCAGCGACGCGCGCTCTACCGTGGCGATCTCTTTTTTCTTCGCCGCCATGATTCCTTTGAGCGTCGCGTAGCGCGGCTTGTTGATTCCCGATTGAATCGTGAGCACCGCCGGCAGCGGCACCTCAACCCACTGGAACCAGCCTGCCTCAAGCTCGCGCTTCAGCTTCATGCGGTCGCCATTTACTTCGATCGCCATGATGATCGTCGCGTGCGGACGCCCGAGCAGCTCGGCGAGCAGGACGCCGGTTTGGCCGAAGCCCTGGTCGTCGCTCTGCAAGCCGGTAAGAATGAGATCGAAATTCTCGGATTGAATCGCGGCGGCAAGCGAGCGGGCGGACGTCAGCGGATCGAGCTTGTAAAACTCGGGATCGGCGATATGAATGCCGCGCGCGGCACCTTTGGCGAGGGCTTCCTTGATGGTCTGCTTGGTGCGCTCTGGGCCCATCGAGATGGCAACCACTTCGCCGCCATGCTTCTCCTGCAGACGCAGAGCTTCCTCGAGCGCGAAGCCGTCCGGTTCGTTCGTTTCAAATCCAATGTCCGCTTCACGAATCCACGCGCCACCATCGACAATCGCAAGCGGCGCATCTTTGGCGGGAACCTGTTTGATGCAGACGCCGATCTTCACGGTTAGCGCCCTTCCCAGCGCTTGAACACGAGGGACGCATTCGTCCCGCCGAAGCCGAACGAGTTCGATACAGCGTACCTGACATCGGCTTTCCGCGCGTGGTTTGGAACGTAATCGAGATCGCACGCGGGATCGGGATTTTCGTAGTTGATCGTGGGAGGCAGGATCTGATCGCGAAGCGCGAGAATGCTGATGCCGGCTTCGAGACCGCCCGCTCCTCCAAGGAGATGACCTGTCATCGATTTCGTCGAACTGATCGCCACTTTCTTCGCGCGTTCGCCGAACACGCGTTTGAGGGCCGTGGTCTCGACCGCATCGCCAAGCGGAGTCGACGTGCCGTGCGCGTTCACGTAGCCCACATCGTCTGGCGAGATTTTGGCGTCTTTGATCGCCGCAAGCGTGACGCGGTAGCCACCGTCTCCGCCTTCGGCCGGCTGCGTGATGTGGTACGCATCGCCCGACATGCCGTATCCGACGATTTCCGCGATGATCTTTGCTCCGCGGCGTTGTGCGAATTCGAGCGACTCCAGGATCAGAATGCCCGCGCCCTCGCCGACGACGAAGCCGTCGCGCTGTGCGTCAAACGGGCGGCTGGCGCGTTCGGGCTTGTCGTTGCGAGTCGAAAGAGCGCGCATCGCGCCGAATCCGCCGATGCACATCGGCGTCACAGCGGCTTCCGAGCCGCCGGCCAGCATTACTTCCGCGTCGCAGCGCTGAATGATTTTGAATGCGTCGCCGATCGCATGCGCGCCGGCCGAGCAGGCGGTAGCTGTAGCTGAGTTCGGACCCTTCGCGCCGTAGCGAATCGAGACGTTGCCGGCAGCCAGATTTACAATCGCGGAAGGGATGAAAAAGGGAGATATTTTGCCGGGGCCGCCGTTCAGGTATTTCGAGTGCTCGCGTTCGATGACGTCGAACCCGCCGATGCCCGAGCCAATGTAGACTCCAGTCGCATTCGCGATGTCGGGAGTGACTTCGAGGCCCGATTCGCGCATGGCGAAATCGGACGCCGCCATGGCCACCTGAATGAACCGGGCCATCTTCTTCACTTCTTTTTTCTCGACCCAGTTCAGCGGATCAAAATTCTTGATTTCGCCGGCAATCTGGCAATCGAATCCGGTGATGTCGAAAGCCGAGACACGGCCGATGCCGCTCTTTCCGGCCAGCAGATTGCGCCAGACTGCCTCGGTTCCGATGCCGCAACCGCAGACCAAGCCAACGCCCGTCACGACAACTCGGCGGCTCAAAAGGGACTTCTCCTGTTCAAGGTGGGACGTTTCAGCGGGACTTCCTACTTCCCCTTGGAATGCTTCTCGATGTACTCGATCGCGTCCTTCACCGTCGCGATTTTTTCCGCATCCTCATCCGGAATCTCGATGCCGAACGCCTCTTCGAAGGCCATCACCAGCTCGACCGTATCGAGCGAGTCGGCGCCTAGGTCGTCCACAAACGAAGCGCTGGGAGTCACTTCGCCTTCATCCACACCGAGCTGCTCGACAATGATCTGCTTCACGCGTTCTTCGACGCTGGCCATTCTGGTTGCTCCTCCGATTTCAGCGATCTTGGGTCTTGGGCTCTACGCCAGGGAAGTTGCGCCCGCGTACAACCTGCCCATTCTATGCGCCGCATATAGCTTGGTCAACAATTCCCGCGCCTGCAGGGGAGAAGAGCCGCCGACGAAAGTCGCGCGGAAAGCCTACCCCATGTGCATCCCGCCGTTCACGTCCAGCACCTGCCCGGTGATGTAAGCCGCCTCATCGCTCGCAAGGAATACAATCGCAGTGGCAATCTCGCGGTCCTTGCCGAAGCGGCCCAGCGGAATCAGCGATTTCATTTTGTCCTTCAGCTCTTGCGGCAGGGGATCGGTCATCGGAGTTTCGATGAAGCCGGGCGCGACGGCGTTCACCGTGATGCTGCGCGAGGCAACCTCCACCGCGATCGCGCGCGTGAGGCCGATCAAGCCGGCCTTCGATGCCACGTAGTTCGCCTGCCCGGCGTTGCCCGTTTCGGCGACCACGGAAGCCAGGTTGATGATCCGGCCGGAGCGCTGCCGAAGCATCGCCCCCAGCGCCTGCTGAATGCAGAGATGGGCGCCGGTCAAATTCGTGCGCAGCACGGCGTCCCAGTCCTCAAGCCTCATTCGCAGCGCCAGCGTATCGCGTGTGACGGCTGCATTGTTGACGAGAATGTCGAGCCTGCCGAATTTCGCGAGGACTTGCTGAAAGGTGCTCTTCACCTGCGCGGCGTCGGCTACA
>Ga0187779_10000003_pt1 | contig 191153 bp, 162 predicted proteins | sample 1015_Q2_SP10_10__FD_132435 | JGI IMG/M metagenome (GOLD analysis project Ga0187779, IMG submission 132435) | Tropical peat soil microbial communities from peatlands in Department of Meta, Colombia - 1015_Q2_SP10_10_MG | ecosystem: Environmental > Terrestrial > Soil > Wetlands > Peat | place...
GCCGTCGAGCAAAACACGCCCGTAGTCCGGACGCGCGAGACCGACCAGGATGTAGAACGTCGTGGTCTTTCCTGCGCCGTTCGGCCCGAGCAGCCCAACCACTTCGCCCTGCTGAATCTCCAGAGTGACATCATCAACAACCCTCCGACCTCGATACGACTTCCTCAGATCGGCGGCCTGGAGTTTCAACATGCCGGTTCATTTCTCAACCCGGTGCTTCGTAACCGTGCGCGAACCTTCCTGCGAATCAATCAAAATCGTATCATTCGCTACAAAGAAGGTCAACGAATGGCCCGTTGTTGTGTCGCTCGAAGCATTAGCTAAAGTTGGTTGGCCGCCGGAAAGTACAAATTTTCCGTCGGCGGCGATATATTCAGCCTGTTCGGCGGTGCCCCGGCGGTCGCCTTGGCGGACAACAACGTTCCCGAATCCCAGCACGCGGCTCAACTGCCGCCCCCCCGGAACGGGTGTTGCTGTGCTTGCCGAGGTCGGCGAGGCAGTCTGATCCAAGAACGCGTCCAACGTGCGCGATTCCATCGATCCTTGATCAGAGCTGGCTGTGACGCCGCCCTCGAGGTGGGCCTTGCCTTGATCGCTCCAGTAAGTGAGGACCGGAGCAGAAATCTTCCAGAGAGTCGGACCGGACGGCGACTTCGACTTTTGCGTTACTCCTGGAAGCACGGAAAGCGGTCCAGAAGCCTGGGGGAATACGGCCACGACGTGGCCGGTCGCGATCAATTTTTTGTCGTCGCGCCACAATTCGATTTGGTCGCTCTCAAGCACGGCATCGCTCTGCCAGAGGCGCGCATGACCTGCGTACGTCGCGCGCCCGGCGTTGACCGAAGCAGTTAACGAATCCGCTGATACATGAGCCACGCCAGAACTCAGTCCCACTGCGCCTCCCTGAGTTGCGGGAATGTAAGTAGAAATCACACCGCCATCGGCGTGCAATTCGCCCGAGGATTGGCTGATCTCTACGTTTGCCGCTGTGGTACGACTCATCGAATCAGAGAGCACGGGAGACCCTTCGAGCGTAATCGTGTCTGTGGATTCGACGATCTTTGCGCGGGCCGCCGCGGCCTGACGATCAGCTTGCCGAAAGTGGACGTTTCCGGTTTCCTCGAGTGTGTTCCATTCGCCGTGTGCATCGAAAGTGGCCGCCATTTCGGCAGCGGAAATTAGTTGCGGTGGGGCGTCGCCCGCTTGCTGCTGTATTTCGACTCCAGAGTGTCCCAAGAGTTTATCGAGGCGGCCTGTCGAGCCAATCGCCGCGACAAATTTCTTGGCGTGCAGTGTCGTGGTGTCTTTGGCGGTGCGCGACTCGATCGTTGCCGGTGCAAGCGTCTCTGCACTCTCTACGCGCTGGCTTTCCATCGGCGCGCCGGACCCAGTGGCGGTGGATGCGATCTTCGCTCGCGGCATCGAGAACTTTACGAGGAGCGCCTCGGTCTTCAGGGAATGAACATCGCTGCCTTGGTGTACATCCGCGTCAACGCCACCCGTCGCCGTCATATCGCTGATCAGATTGCGGGCAGGAATCATGCTGAACTCGATGTGGCCAGCCGAAAAATGGTTTGTGCCGGCGGGAGTCTGTTGGGTGCCTGTGATATTTCCGTCGGCGATTACACGATCAATCCATCCGGCCGGATTCAATCGGGCCTCGAAGTGGTCGGCGGTGATAGCGACCTTGCCATGAATTTCGTCCGAGTGAATCTGCGGATGTCCCTCGGCGAACAGTCGCTGCGCGCGATAATTCTGGTCAAGATCGATCAAGATGCGGTCGGCGGAAAGCTGCCGGAAGCCCTGCTTCACGGTCACCGGACCGTTCAACATGACCGATCGATCGTTGCGCCGAATTTCAAGGCTTGTGCCCGCAAGATTGACGGGGATCCCGCCCGTTCGGTCCGATGCTGAAATGCCGAATTGGACGTCTTGCTCGACGCGCACGATCTCGTCGTGCGCGCTGAATGTGGCACCCACACCCCGGCCTTGTCCAGCCGGGAAACGGAACTCGACGGGGGCAGGAGTCGATGCTTCGCCGGTTTCGCGATTGAACGACAAATTGCTCGTCTTTATTTCGAGGCTGCCAGGCAACGGTTCGGCTGGCTTGCCTGAGGCCACGCCGGCACTTTGCATGTCGATTTGAACTTCGCCCTCGCAATGGACCAAGCCTGTATCCAGTTCGTAGCTGCACTCATGCGTGTGAATGTTGTCGTTGCGGCTTCCGTCTCGACCATAAATCGTGATCCAAACGTCCTCGAGCATCGCGAGGTTTCGATCCTTGTATCGAGTTGCCTGCGAGGCGCGGACCGTGAAGATTCGGTGGTTCTGCTCATCCTTGGAAAAGGAAAACTGCCCGGACTGCTGCTGCACGGTGACGGGAACCGGTTTGGGCGCTTCGCGGCGCGCATGCGCCTCCCGCAAGGCACGTTCGGCGTAGATTCCAACCACGGCCGCCAGAATCAATCCAGCGACCATGGCCGACCAGCGCGCGTAACGCGCGGCTTCCCGATTACGCAATTTCGAGTCTCCCTAGTTGCTTAGAAGTTCAGTATAGGGGAGCGGTTTGTCCGGAACAACTTGAGCGGAAGGGCGCGGCGAGGCGAGCTTACAAACTATCAGCAGTAGGGAAGAACACCGACTCCGGCGGCAGCTACACTGTCGCGAGTCGTGTTTTTGACCAGGTACATCGCCTCGTCGGCCAAATGCAAAAGCTCGGCCTTCGTGCGTGAATCGGTGGGGTAGGAGGCGACGCCAACGCTCGCGGTGACGCGCACGTCGAGGCCCGTGTCTTTCAGCCAGCGCGTTTCGCGAATCAGCTTGTGCAGGCGTCGCGCGACCCCGAGCGCGTTTTCTTTCGACGTCTGCGGGAGCAGCACCACAAACTCGTCGCCGCCGTAGCGAAACGCGAGGTCAATCAACCGGCAGTGCTCCTTAACCGCTTCGCCGATTTCGGCGAGCAGTTTCGACCCGATGAGATGCCCATGGGTATCGTTGACGTTTTTGAAATGGTCAAGGTCAATGAAGATCAGCGAAAACTCAAACGCGTAGCGATGCGACCGGTAGATTTCCGTGTCGAGCATGAAATTGAGATGCCGCGCGTTATAAAGGCTCGTGCAGTCGTCGGTGATGGTGAGCTCATGGATTCGTTGTACGTGGCGCGCGTTTTCGATGGCGATGGCGGCGTAGTCGGCAAGCGCCTCAAGCAGCGCCAAATCGCGCGGACTGAATCCTTCCGGGCCGACGCAGTTGATGAGCTCGATCACTCCGAGGCATTGATCCCGGAAACGGACCGGCACCGCAACAATCGAGCGCGTCTCCACTTTTGTTTTCTCGTCCACCTGGCCGAAGAATCGCGAGTCCTTGCTTGTGTCAGGCACAACCACAGCTTCGCCCGATTCAGCTACCCACCCGGCCAGTCCTTGCCCGACCTTGATGCGTACATCCTTGAGCGCCTCCGCGCCCTTGCCCGTCGCGATCTGGAAATAGAGTTCTTGCTTGTCGGTGTCCATCAGGAGCAATGACCAAGTGTCGGGATGCAGCACCTCATTGATCTTCTCCATGATGGTGCGCAGGACCTGATCGAGTTGGAGGGACGACGTGAGAGCCTTTCCAAGCTCATGGAAGACGTTGACTTCTCCGCCTTCAGACGCCGGCGCCATGGGCGCAGGATTGCGGCGGCGTTCCACTCCACCAAAAGGTTTCGCGTCGCTTGCTCTGCGCAAGCGGTCCGCAGCGGCGGGTTGCTGAGCGTCTTGGGAGTCAGGTAGCAATACTCGCATTATAGTGAACGGTTTTCGCCGCCCGCAACGGACATTGCCGATCGATTGCCGAAAGGCCAATATCCAAGTCGCATTTGGTAAGAATTCGGGTCTTCCGTTCGGCCGAGTGAGCCGGCGTGACCGGAGTCCCGAGCCCTTCCACCATGGAGCGGCCCTCATGAAGGAACACTTCATCTGCAGCTGTCGGATGGATTCTGCGCGTGCGGTCTGAAATCAGGCCGAGGCCGCGACTCTTGCGGCTGTTCCGCGTGATCCGCCGGTCGCCGGGGACACTAGGCGCGAGGTGCGCGGAGTCTCGGCCGCGTGTCGAAGTGCCACCCACCCCGGCCAGCTGGGCCTACCCAACTCAGCTGGCCCTTTCCTTTTTCGCGCGGCGGTGCAGACTGATCGAATCGCTTTCCGAGGATTGACACGCTTGCGACCACCGCCTATATTTTTGTTGGTCCCCATCGGATGTCTTCGACACCTTTCGGCGAACACCTGAGACGTGAACGCGAGATGCGGGGCGTCTCGCTCGACGAAATCGCTGCCGCCACTCGCATCAGCACTCGTTTTCTCGAAGCCCTTGAAAGCGAGCAATGGGACCGCCTGCCGGGCGGCGCGTTCAATCGCGGATTCATCCGGTCGATCGCGCGATTCCTCGGAATCGACGAGGACGCGCTGGTTGCCGAATACGCCTACGAGCGCAAGGACGCCAGCGTCTCTCAGCCGTCGAGCGTTCCCTCGCAACAGATCCCTCGGAATTGGCGGCCGATCGTCGTAGCTATCATCGTTCTGGTCCTGTTCCTCGCGTGTGGCGCGGTCGTCTATCACAAATATGGTGCGAGGATCGCTGCGGGGCTCCACGCGCGATTTTCCGCGACCGCCGCGGAGGCGTCCCATTAGCGCAGAGCTACGCGGCCAAATCTGCTCTGGCCACGCGCGTCCGGAACAAAAACTTGCCGTCTGCTCCGGGAGCGTTCCTATCGGCAGCGAAGATCGCGCCGAACTTCTAGCCGTACTCGCGATGGATAGTGACACGACGATTTCCGAGCGCGCGCAAAACGCGCTTCTCACGCAACCGGTCGAAAACTTTCTGGCCGCTTGCGCCCGCGCGGATGCGGACCCGCGACTATTTGCTTACTGCGCCGACAACCTAGGTGCCAAGCCGGGTATTGCCGACGCGCTTGCGAAAAATGCTGCCTGCTCCACCGCCTGCGTGTCTCGCGTGGCACAACATTTGACGCCACAGGGCATTCAGGCTTTGCTCGAAAATCTCGAACGCTTCGTATCGGATCCGCAACTGGTCATCGCGGTTGCCGGATCGTCCTCTGCCACGGCAGAGCAGCGCGATCTTCTGGGAGAGATGCAAAAAGGTGCGGTCGCCATGGCGGAAATCGAAGAGTCCGCTGCGGCAGCAGAGCCCGATCCTGTGAAGCGCGAGACGCTCATGCAGCGAGTCGCTCACATGAACGTTGTCCAGCGAATGACTCTTGCGCTCAAGGGCGGCAAAAGCGAACGGCTGCTGCTGATTCGTGATCCCAACAAGCTCGTTCAGCGCTGCGTCTTACAATCGCCGCGGCTTACTGACATCGAAGTCGAAGCCTTCGCCTGCATGACCAATTTGACCGCTGAAATTCTTAGGACGATTTCGCTGACACGCGTTTTCATGAAGAACTACAGCGTTGTCAGAAACCTGGTCAACAATCCGAAGACGCCGCTCGATGTTTCTCTCCACTTATTTCCTCGCCTCACGGCAACCGATCTGGTAAAGCTAACGGCCAACAAGAACGTGCCCGAAACATTGCGCTCGGCCGCCATAAAGCTCAACCGCAAGCGCAAGTCGGGCGGTTCCGGGGAATAATTCGGCCGCGACGCTGCGGGGCATCTATTTCATGCAGCCCTTAACGAGTTTCGCCGGACGCGCAGCCTTTGCGATCACTTGCCCGGAAAGGCGCCTCCGACTGTGAAAGAAGGGGCGGTCACGATCAGCCCGCGGGGCGTCGACCGCCTGCGCTCGGGGCATTTATGGGTCTACCGCAGCGACGTGAACGCGGCGGAGGCTGAGCCCGGGTCCGTGGTCAAATTGATAGATGATCGGGGTCGCTTCCAGGGCCGCGCATTCTACAGCGACAAATCACAGATATCGATCCGCCTTTTGACGCGCGAGGATGTGCCAGTCGATCGAAAATTCTTCACCCTGCGTTTGGCTCAGGCCGAGGCGTATCGCAAGCTGACCGTTGAGAACTCGGACGCCTACCGTGTCGTTTACAGCGAAGGAGATCTTCTGCCTTCGCTGATAGTGGATCGCTACGGCGAATATCTCGTGATGCAAACGCTCAGCCAGGCGACCGAGCACTTGAAATCCGTCTTTGCTGAAATCCTTGTTGAACTTTTTTCGCCCAAGGGAATCCTCGAGCGGAACGATCCGCGGGTTCGCCTGCTCGAAGGTCTCGACCAGCGGGTCGGCGTCCTTTACGGCCAGATTCCTGCCGAGTTCCAGGCCAAGCAGAACGGAGTGACCTTCGCGCACGATCTCGCCAAGGGGCAGAAAACCGGCTCCTTCCTCGATCAGCGGGAAAACCACTGGGCGGCGCGCCGTTACGCCTCGGGGGACGTGCTCGATTGCTTTTGCTACGAAGGTGGCTTCGCGCTCACGATTGCGGACAAATGCAATCGCGTCGAGGGGATCGACATGGCTCCGACAGCCATTCACGCTGCCGAGCGCAATCGGGAGCTGAATTCAATCTCCAACGTTCGTTTTCGCGAAGCCAACACGTTTGACGTCCTCAAGCAATACGACGAAGCTGGCCGTCGCTTCCATATGGTCATTCTCGACCCGCCCGCCTTCGCCAAGAACCGCGAAAGCCTCCCGGCTGCACGGCGGGGCTATAAGGAGATCAACCTGCGCGCTCTAAAGCTGCTGGAGCCCGGAGGATTTCTGATCACCTGCTCGTGCTCCTACCACGTCTCTGAGGCGCTGTTTCTCCAGGTCCTGGCCGAAGCCGCGAATGACGCAAACAAGAAGATCGACGTCGTTGAGCGCCGGACTCAAGCTCGGGACCACCCGATACTGCTAACCATGCCCGAGACCCACTACCTTAAGTGTCTGATAGTAAGACCCTTACAGTAATTTAGAATGGAACTGGACCCAAGCTAGGCCTTCTTCAAATTATACTTGACACTATCATACTCATATTTTATGCTTTGGCTGCGCTTATTGCTAGCGCAAGACTTCTTAGGAGGAGATGAAAGTGAGCGCCATTACTCGACGTGACCCATACCTCAATCTCGCGAACTGGCAGGAGCAGGTAAACCGCATGTTTGATGCTGCGTTTCCGGGCCGTTCCGAGAGTTCAGCCCTGACCGCTTGGGCGCCGGCCGTCGACATCTACGAGACCGAGAACGAGCTCGTGTTGAAGGCCGATCTGCCTGATGTAAACGAAAAGGATCTCGACGTCCGCGTCGAGAACAACATGCTGACGATTCGCGGGGAGCGCAAGTTTGAGCAGAAGGTGAAGGAAGAGAATTACCTTCGCATCGAGCGCACCTACGGCTCGTTTAGCCGCAGCTTCAGCTTGCCGAACACGGTGAGCACCGAAAACATCAAGGCCGAGTACAAGAACGGCGTCTTGACGGTCGAGATGCCGAAGAGGGCCGAGACGAAACCGAAGCAGGTGAAAATTAACGTTACCAACGGCCAGCACTGAGGCCGAGAGAAGTGTCGGGGCCGGCGCGGGAAGCACCGGCCCCATTTTTGTCTGGTGTCTTTGAGTATTCACTTCAAAGTGAGAAAATTCAGCCATGGTGCGATTTGACAAATTGACGGTGAAAGCGCAGGAGGCCCTGCAGGCCGCACAGGAATCGGCGTCGCGGTCTGGCCAACAGCAGATCGAGCCGCTGCATGTCCTGTGGGCGCTCGTCGCGCAAGGCGACGGCGTTGTTCCTCCGCTTCTCGAGAAGCTGGGTGCGGCTCCAACGGCCCTGGCGAGCGAGATCGAAAAACAAATCGACCGTCTTCCGAAAGTATCAGACGTTTCGCATCAGTCCCTGAGCCGTGCGTCGAATGAAGCTCTTGAGAGGGCGTTCGATGAAGCCGGGCGTCTGAAGGACGAGTACGTCTCGACCGAACACATCTTGATGGGTATCGCGGCTGGGGATCGCGATCCAGCGGCGCAGATTTTGGCGCGTCACGGCGCGAATCACGACGCAATTCTGCAGGCAATGACAGCGATCCGCGGAAGCCACCGCGTCACGTCGCAGAATCCGGAAGCTACCTACCGCGCGATCGAACAATATGCACGCGATTTGACCGAGCAGGCGCGTCGAGGAAAGCTCGACCCGGTCATAGGGCGGGACGAAGAGATTCGCCGAGTGATGCAAATTCTCGCTCGGCGCACCAAGAACAATCCGGTACTGATCGGAGAGCCGGGAGTCGGAAAGACGGCGATTGTCGAAGGCCTCGCGCAACGAATCGTCGCGGGCGATGTTCCGGAGGTTTTGAAGCCGAAGCGCCTAGTCGCGCTCGATCTGGCGGCACTCGTTGCGGGCGCGAAATATCGCGGGGAATTCGAAGACCGGCTGAAGGCGCTGCTGAAGGAAGTGGCCGAATCCGAAGGTCAAATTATTCTGTTCATCGACGAATTGCACACTCTGGTCGGAGCGGGTGCTGCCGAAGGCGCGATGGACGCGTCGAACATGCTCAAACCAGCATTGGCGCGCGGCGAACTGCGCGCGATCGGCGCTACCACGCTCAACGAGTATCGGAAATATATCGAGAAGGACCCCGCTCTTGAGCGTCGCTTCCAGCCGGTGCTGATCGGCGAGCCTTCCGTCGAGGACACGATCGCCATTCTGCGCGGCCTGAAGGACCGCTACGAAGTTCACCACGGCGTGCGTATCAAAGACGCTGCGATCGTTGCAGCCGCGATGCTTTCCCAGCGATACATTACTGACCGTTTTCTGCCCGATAAAGCGATCGATCTCGTAGATGAGGCGGCGGCTGGCCTGCGCATGGAAATCGACTCGTTGCCGACTGAAATCGACGAGATCGAACGGCGCATAATGCAGCTTGAGATCGAGCGGCAGGCTCTGCGCAAAGAGTCCGATCCGCATTCGAAGGAGCGGCTCTCACAAATTGAGAAGGAATTGGGCGGATTGCGCGAGCAATCCAGCAGCCTGAAGGCGCACTGGCAGACGGAAAAAGATGCCATCACTCGCATCCGTAAGCAGAAGGAAGAAATCGAGCGACTGAAGGGTGAGGAGCAGCGCTACGAACGCGCGGGGGATCTTTCGCGCGTCGCCGAAATTCGCTATGGCAAACTCTCAGCCGCCGATAAGGAGCTGAAAGCGGCGCAAGACCGCCTTTCCGAACTGCAAAAAGACCACCCAATGCTCAAAGAAGAGGTGGGTGAAGAAGAGATCGCGAAGATTGTGAGCAAGTGGACCGGGATTCCCGTTGGGCGCTTGCTGGAGGGCGAGATCGAGAAACTCGTTCACATGGAAGAGAGGTTGCGCCGGCGGGTTGTGGGCCAGGATGCGGCGCTTGCGAGTGTTTCCAATGCGATTCGCCGCAGCCGTTCGGGATTGAGCGATCCGAACAGGCCGATCGGATCATTCTTGTTCCTCGGCCCGACCGGCGTCGGCAAGACCGAGCTGGCGCGTGCGCTCGCGGAATTTCTGTTCGATGACGAGCGAGCGATTATCCGGCTCGATATGTCCGAGTACATGGAAAAACATTCGGTAGCGCGGATGATCGGCGCGCCTCCGGGATACGTGGGATATGAAGAGGGCGGGCAGTTGACCGAACAGGTTCGCCGCCGGCCGTACTCCGTCGTGCTGCTGGACGAGATCGAGAAGGCGCATCCGGATGTTTTTAACGTACTGCTACAGATTCTCGAAGACGGGCGTCTAACTGATGGGAAGGGCCGCACGGTTGATTTCCGGAACGCGGTCGTCATCATGACGTCCAATGTGGGATCGACGGCGATCTTTGAGCTCGCAGGGAAAGATGCCAAGAGAGCGCGTGATGAAGCGATGGGTGCGTTGAGGGAGATGTTCCGTCCCGAGTTCTTGAACCGCATCGACGACATCGTGATGTTCAGCCCGCTCGGCGAAAAGCAGATCGAGCGAATTATCGAACTGCAACTGAGCTCATTCATGAAGCGGCTGGCCGAAAAGAAGGTGACGCTGCATCTCACGGCGGCGGCCAAGGCACTGCTCTTCCGCGAGGGCTACGATCCCGCGTACGGTGCACGGCCCATGAAGCGGGCAATCCAGCGGCTGATCCAGGATCCGCTTGCGCTCAAGATACTCGACGGCGAAGTGCGGCCGGGCGACGAAGTGGCCGTCGACGCCGATGCCAAAACAGGCGAAATGAAGTTCGAGCGCGAAACTGTGAAGGCCGGTGCTGCGTAATAGATAGGGGAGACGGGGACCATGAGGGCCATCAAGACCACATTCTTGCTCACAGCTTTGACACTGCTGCTTCTGTTTGTCGGCCAGGCGCTCGGCGGGCACAACGGCATGACGATGGCGCTCATCTTCGCGATCATCATGAACGGCACGGCGTATTTCTTCTCGGACAAGATCGCTCTGATGTCGAGCGGCGCGGTGCCGATCAGCCGGGAGCAGGCGCCGCGACTCTACGCCGTGATGGAGCGCCTCGCGGCGAAGGCGAATTTGCCGATGCCGCGACTCTATCTGATTCCGCAGGCTGCGCCGAACGCGTTCGCTACGGGAAGAAACCCGAGCCATGCTTCGGTCGCCGTCACGCAAGGTTTGCTCGAGTTGATGGATGACGAAGAGCTTGAGGGCGTAATCGCTCACGAGCTTTCGCACGTGCGCAATTACGACATCCTCACCTCCTCGATTGCTGCCACCATCGCGGGCACTATCACGTGGCTCGCACAGATGGGCAAATTCGCCATGATCTTTGGCGGATGGGGTGGCGGCGGAAATGATCGGGACCGCGAAGGCGGCGGGATCACGGCTCTTCTGATGATTTTTCTTGCGCCGATCGCCGCTCTGCTTCTGCAGCTCGGGATTTCGCGGCAGCGAGAGTATCAAGCGGATGCATCGGGAGCGAAAATGGTCGGCCATCCATACGGCTTGGTCCGCGCTCTCGAGAAGCTCGGCGAATACAACAAGAGAATCCCGATGGATATCTCTCCGTCCACCTCGGCGCTTTGCATCGTCGCTCCGAGGACTGCCGGTCAATTCCTCATGAGCCTATTTAGCACCCATCCTCCGCTCGCAGACCGAATCGCCCGCCTCCAACAGATGACGATTACACGCTGAGCGCGGCGCATCGGCTTGGCCTGCCTCAAAGTCCCTTGCAGTGCGCAACCAAGCCACAGCTTCGGCTCGGTTTGCCACCGCGAAGAAACCGTTAGAAGCGCGTAAAAATTGCAGACTACCTTTGCCCGCCCCAGACTTGCACCACTGGCAGCCCTCACATAAGTACAGCTGTTTCAATGGACTGCAGCGAAAACGGCCGTACGTCGCGTTTGGTGCGGGGCTTGCTCCTACCCGTTCCAGCAAGGGGTTTCCACGGAGGAATCGAAAACATGCTCGAGGAAAAGCAGCGGGAAGTGACAACTGAAGCGCCGGCGCCACGATGGATCGGAATCGTCGTTGTTGCGCTGGCTGTGATATCGCTGGCAGCCCTGGGTGTGGGCTGGACAGCATCGAGCCGCTCGGCGGCCGTTCAGCAGACGCTTGCGACGCAGACGCAGCAGTTCCACCAGAACGAAGACGTGCTGTCTCAGCGGCTCTCCAAGGCTGAGGACACCAACGCGCAGCTCCAGGGCGAGCTGAGCGTGGTCACAGACAAGATGAAGCTCACGCAGGGTGAGCTGACGCACGCCCGGGCCCAGGCCAAACAGATTAAAGACGAAGACGCCAAGCAGCTTGCCGATCTCCAGAACAACATGAACGGCCAGCTGGCGACCAAGGCGAGCGTCGATGACGTCAACAAGCTCGGCACCGACGTCACCGCCGTCAAGACCGATCTCGACGCGACAAAGAACAATCTGAACATGACTCGCGGCGAGTTCGGCACACTAATCGCGAAGAACCACGACGAGGTCGAAGAGCTCCGTCGTCTCGGCGAGCGCGATTATTACGAGTTCACGATCGACAAGAAGAACACTCGCGAGAAAGTGGGCGACCTGATGGTCGAGCTCCGCGGCGTGAACGAAAAGAAGAACCTCTACACGGTGGCAATCTACGTGGACGACAACCGCTACGAGAAGAAGAACCGCTCGGCGAACGAGCCAATCTACTTCTTCACCCACGGTTCGCGCGCCCCGCTTGAGTTCACCGTGAACCAGATCGGCAAGGATAAGATCGTCGGTTACCTGAGTGTGCCAAAGGTAGCTACCACGCACGCCCAGGCATCGGGGAACTAGCTAAAACGGCGTTCTCTCCGGCGGGAGCGGTGGCATAGAAACAATAGGGCGGCACGGTAGGATCGACCGAGCCGCCCTTTTCGTTTGCTTGGAATTTATTCCGCTTTGCTAAGCGCCCGCAGTTTCCGGGCGAGAAATCTCTTCGAGAGAGCGGGCAGTTTGTCGTACGGAACCTTGCCCTGCTCGTAGAGCTTCATCTTCGCCTTCGCAGCCTTGCGGCGGCGACGCTGCCGCTTCTGTGCCACGTAACGCTTGTCATATGCCATCCATTCCCCTCCGAAATGACCGAGAACGATTGTAGCGGAGAAGGCAACGGATGCAAGGTCCACTGATATTTTGCGCGGGAATTCCTCTAGCATACTCACGTGGCGTTTCACGGTCGCGAGGAGGCCATGCAAGCGACAGCCATTCATGCCAGCCGCATCCTGACGCCGGACGAAGAGATCAGCGACGGTGTCATCATCGTCGAGGGCGGCCGCATCAGCGGAATCGGCCACCGCGACACCATGCGCATTCCCGCGGGCGCAATTGATTTCGTCGCGTCCGGTATGACCGTCGTTCCGGGTTTCATCGATCTTCACATCCACGGGGCAGGTGGTCACGACGTGATGGAAGGCAACGCGCGCGCGCTGGATCGAATCGTTTCGACCGTCGCTCGCCACGGAACTACGTCGATCGTTGCAACGACGGTCACGGCGTCGGTCGAAGATACCTGCCACAGCCTCGAAGGCATCGCGCGCTACATCCGCAATCACGAAAATGCGGAAGAGTCGGCGAAGGAAACTCGCCCCGCAGCTGAAATTCTCGGGATTCATCTTGAGGGGCCCTTTATCAACAAAGCGCGCCGCGGAGTGCACCCTCCGGATTCAATCGTGCGGCCCTCCATCGAAACCTTCGACAAATTTGTGAAAGCTGCGGATGGGCTTGTCCGGATCGTGACGATCGCTCCCGAATTGCCGGGTGCCATACAGCTGATCGCGCATGCAGTGGCTGCGAAAATCGTTGCCGCGGTCGGGCACACCGACGCCGATTACGACCAAGCGCGGGCGGCCATCGAGGCCGGCGCGCGCCACTGCGTTCACATCTACAACGCTATGCGACCCTTCACGCACCGTGATCCGGGCGTCGTCGGCGCGATTCTCACCGATCCTGACGTGACCGCTGAGATCATCGCGGATCTCGTGCATGTCGCCGGGCCGGCGATTCAGGTTTTGATCGGCACGAAGGGATTCGATACGGTACTGCTGGTGAGCGACGGCATCGCGGCGACCGGGATGCCCGACGGCAATTATCGACTGGGAAATTTCGAGGTGTCGGTGAAAGATGGAGTCGCGCGAAATTCCGAGGGCAAGCTCGCCGGCAGTACGCTGACGCTCGATCGCGCCGTCAGGAATTTGGTTGCGCTCGGCGTGCCGCTGACCGATGCGATTCGGATGGCTACCGTTTTGCCAGCTCGCCGGCTGGGCCTTGCCGGTAAAAAGGGCATCATCGCGGTCGGCGCGGATGCGGACCTCGTCGCGCTCACTCCTGATCTGCGTGTCGGCGCAGTGATGACGCGCGGCGTGGGGATGGCGTAGCGCCATCTGCAGCCCTTATCGATTCAGCGGAATCTTCAGCTCTTCAGCCAGCCGGTAGGGATCGAACGGGCTGCAGGAGAAATAGCGGCCTTCCACTTCGATGGTTGGAACCTTGCGGAGGCCGTTGTTCACGCGCAAAACAATCGCTTCAGCCTCCTGCTTTTCATCGATATTCACTTCACGGAATTCAACGCCGCGTTCACGCAAGAACTTTTTCGCGCGTCGGCAGTCGCAGCACCACGTGGTGCCGTAAATCGTTACTTCTGACATTTCCGCCTTTTCTGCTTAGAGGTGGGGTAGGCCACCGGGTCGCATGATTCTCTCATTACTTCGATGCTGGACGAGCCGTTCGGATGCATGCGCGATGCGAGAGGGTAACGTCGAGCGAGGGAATTGCTCATCAGACGATCAGTGCGCGGGCCCGGTTCCAGGCGCACTGAAAATGCCTGCCTTGGCCGCCGCGCCCATCCGAACGATGGCGCGTTCGACAGCCAGCCGCTCCTCCTGCCACTCGGGGCTTCCGACCGCGAGACGCTGGAGCTCGGCTTGCGCCCGCTCTTGAGCGGCGCGGCTGCGGCTGACGTCGATCTCCTCTGCCTTCTCCGCAATCTCGGCCAGAACAATTACGCGGTTCGGCAAAATCTCCGCATAGCCCTCGATGATCGTTAGGTAGCGGGTCGCAGTGGCCGTGCGGTACGCCAGGATCCCTATGCCGAGCTCCGTGATGAGCGGCGCATGGCCCGGCAGCACGCCAAGATAACCCTCTTTGCCAGGTATTTCGATCGCCAGCACGGTTTCCTGCAGCACGTGCCGCTGCGGCGTGACGATTTGCAGTTCGATGGCTTCAGGTTGCATTCTGGTCTCGACTCGCCGGGGTCCGTTACGCCATCGCGGCCATCGTCTTGGCCCTCTCCCGTGCTTCTTCGATCGTGCCCACCATGTAGAACGCCTGCTCCGGCAAATCGTCGTGTTTGCCTTCGACGATCTCCTTGAAGCCCTTAATCGTGTCCTCGATCTTCACGTACTTTCCTTCCAATCCTGTGAACGGGGCCGCGACGAACATCGGTTGCGAGAGGAATTTCTCGATCTTACGCGCCCGCGCGACGGTCTGCTTGTCCTCGTCCGAAAGCTCTTCGATTCCGAGAATGGCGATGATGTCCTGAAGCTCTTTGTAGCGCTGGAGCACCGACTTTACGGCGCGAGCAACGGCGTAGTGCTCCTGGCCTACGATGCGCGGATCGAGGATGCGCGAGAAGCTCGCCAGCGGATCGACCGCGGGATAGATGCCGCGCTCCACGATCTGCCGGCTCAGGTTCGTCGTAGCGTCGAGGTGCGTGAACGTGGCCGCAGGCGCGGGGTCCGTGTAGTCGTCGGCCGGCACGTAGATCGCCTGCACGGAAGTGATCGAACCCGTTTTGGTCGACGTAATGCGCTCCTGCAGCTCGCCGATTTCAGTGTTGAGGTTCGGCTGGTATCCCACGGCCGAGGGCATGCGGCCGAGCAGCGCCGAGACCTCCGACCCTGCCTGCACGAACCGGAAAATGTTGTCGATGAAGAGCAGCACGTCGAGATGCTCTTCGTCGCGGAAATATTCGGCGACGGTCAAGCCCGTCAGTCCTACGCGCAGGCGCGCGCCGGGCGGCTCGGTCATCTGGCCGTAAATCAGCGCACAGCGGGATTTTTCAGGATTGCCCGGCTCGATAACGTGTGACTCCTGAAATTCGAGCCAAAGGTCGTTGCCTTCGCGCGTGCGCTCGCCCACGCCCGCAAACACGGACACGCCGCCGTGCTTCATCGCGACGTTGTGAATCAGTTCCTGAATCAAAACCGTCTTGCCGACGCCCGCCCCGCCGAACAACCCGATCTTGCCGCCCTTCAGGTACGGCTCGATCAGGTCGACGACTTTGATGCCTGTCTCGAACATTTCGAGCGTCGTCGATTGGTCTTGCAGAGACGGCGCCGGGCGGTGAATCGGGTATCGCTTGTCGGATTTGACCGGGCCCAGCTTGTCGACCGGTTCGCCCAGCACGTTCAGCACGCGCCCGAGCGTCCCGCGGCCCACGGGTACCGAAATCGGCGCGCCCAGATCGACGGCCTTCATCCCGCGAACGATGCCTTCGCTCGGCTTCATGGCCACGCAGCGCACCCGGCTCTCGCCCAAATGCTGTTCGACCTCCGCGATGATGTCGAGCGGCTCGGGCACGTCAAATCCTTCGCTCGTGATTCGCACCGCGTTGTGGATCAGCGGAAGGTGGCCTTCTTCGAATTCCACGTCCACCACCGGACCGATTACTTCGGTCACGTGGCCGGTCTTGTTGCTATCTGTTGCCATTTTGTCTCCGTTACGACGTTGCCGAGGCCGCGCCGCTGACGATTTCGATCAGCTCCTTGGTGATGGCGGCCTGGCGGGTTTTGTTCATTTGCAAAGTAACTTTGTCGATTAGCTCGGCTGCATTTCGCGTGGCGGAATCCATCGCGGTCATGCGTGCGGCCCATTCGGCCGCTTCCGATTCGAGCAAGATTCGAAAAACCTCGGACTGCACGTAGCGCGGCACGAGGTGCCGGAAAATTTCGGTAATCGGTTCCTCGTAGATGTATTCGACCATCGACTGCCCAGCCGGCGAGAGGTCATGTGGGAGTGATTCCTCCTCGCGGTCTTGTGAAGCTGATCTTGTCTCCGGTCCTTCCGTTTCACCCAAAATCGCCGGATCGATGGGCAGCAGTTTTTCGGTGCGCAGTCTCTGCGTCAGCACATTCTTGAATTCGTTGTACACAGTATAGACGGCGTCGACTTTCCCCGATTCGTAGAGTTCCCCAATCTTTGAAGCAATTTCCTTTGCGATATCGAAATTCACGTTGCCGGAGACGTTGACGTATTCCGCGGCGAGAGCCCATTCCTCTCGCTTGAGCGCGTTGCGTCCCTTCTTGCCCACCGCGAGGACTTCAAGTTTCTTCGACCTGTTCTCCCGCATGAAAATCGAAGCGCGCCGGATCACATTGGAATTGAAGGCTCCGCAGAGCGACCGGTCCCCGGTCAGAACGACGACCAGAACGCGCTCCTCCGGGCGCCGCTCGAGAAGCGGATGCACAGTTGACTCGACGCGCGCGGCCGCGGAGTGCAGCACGCGCAGGATTTCGCGCGCGTACGGACGCGCGGCGAATACGCCCTCCTGAGCCCGCCGCAGCTTCGCCGCCGCGACGAATTTCATCGCGCGCGTGATCTGTTGCGTGCTCTTCACCGAGCGGATACGCCGCCGATAATCGAGAAGGGTGGGCATTGAGAAAGTGCGCTAGTCCGCCGCGGCCTTTGCCGTGGCTTTGAACGTGTCCTTGAACGCGTCGAGAGCCTTGATCGCTTCCGCCTTGATGGTGTCGTCGATTTGTTTCTTTTCGCGCAAGCTCTTGAACAAGCCGGGATAGTTGGTCTCGATGTATGGATACAGCTCGCGCTCGAACCGGCGTACTTCGGAGACCTCGAGGTCATCCAGGTATTTATTGCCGCCCGCGAAAATAATCAGCACCTGACGTTCCACCGGCAGCGGCTGAAATTGATCCTGCTTGAGAACCTCGACAAGCCGCTGACCGCGCGCGAGCTGCGCCTGCGTGGTCTTGTCGAGTTGTTCCGTGCCGAATTGCGCGAAAGCTGCAAGATCGCGGTATTGCGCCATGTCCAGCCGCAGCGTGCCCGCCACCTGTCGCATGGCCTTGATCTGCGCGTTTCCGCCCACGCGGCTGACGGAAATGCCCGCGTTGATGGCCGGCCGCTGGCCTGCGTTGAATAGGTCCGCTTCGAGATAAATCTGGCCGTCCGTGATCGAAATGACGTTCGTCGGAATGTACGCGGAGACGTCGCCTGCCTGGGTCTCGATTACCGGGAGCGCCGTCAAAGATCCTGCGCCGAGGCTATCGCTCAACTTCGCCGCGCGCTCGAGCAAACGAGAGTGCAAGAAGAAAACGTCGCCGGGAAACGCCTCGCGTCCCGGCGGGCGGCGCAACAGAAGCGAGATTTCCCGGTAAGACTGCGCGTGCTTCGAAAGATCGTCGTAGAAGCAGACCGCGTGCCTCTTGTTGTCGCGGAAATACTCCCCCATAGCAGCCGCCGCGAATGGCGCAATGTATTGCATCGTGGCCGGTTCGGTAGCCGATGCGGCAACGACGATGCTGTAGTCCATCGCGCCGTAGTCGGTGAGCGTCTTTACCACCTGCGCGATTGTCGAACGCTTCTGACCGATCGCGCAGTAGATGCAAATCATGTCGCCGCCGCGCTGGTTGATGATCGTGTCGAGGATGATGGCGGTCTTACCCGTCTGCCGGTCGCCGATGATCAGCTCGCGCTGGCCGCGGCCGATCGGAATCATCGAGTCGATCGCTTTGATGCCTGTCTGCAGCGGCTCGCGCACGGGCTGGCGATCGACAACTCCGGGTGCCAGGCGTTCCAGCGGATTGCGGTGATCGGTCACGACGGGGCCCTTGCCGTCGAGCGGCTGTCCCAGCGGATTCACGACGCGCCCGATCATCGCCTCGCCCACCGGCACGGACATGATTTTGTTGGTGCGCTTGACGGTGTCGCCCTCGCGAATTTCCGTGTAGTCGCCGAGCAGCACCGCGCCGACCTGATCTTCTTCGAGGTTCAGCGCAATGCCGAAGACGTCGTGCGGAAAACTCAACATCTCGCCCGCCATGCAGCGTTCGAGGCCATGAATGCGCGCGATGCCGTCGCCCACCGAAATCACGGAGCCGACTTCCTCCACCGCGACGGCCTGCTGATAGTTTTCGATCTGCTCGCGCAGAATCTTTGTAATTTCATCCGCTTTGATATTCGCCATCCTGGCTCCTATTCCGTTTCCAGCTGCTCACGCAGCCGCGTCAATTGCTCGCGCACCGATCCGTCGTAGACGGTCGATCCGACGCGCACCACCGTGCCGCCGACGAGCGATTCGTCCTTGCGAAAACGCGCTTCGATCTTTTTGCCCGTGCGTCGCTCGAGCGCCGCGGTCAATTGCTCCCGCTCTTTGGCGCCCAGCTCGCGCGCGGAGATCACTTCTGCCTCGGCGATTCCGAGCCGGGCGTTTAGCTCAGCCTGGAAAGCCTCCAGAATCTCGCGGAGCATCTCCGTGCGTCGATGATCGACTAGGACGCACACGAAATTGCGTACGGCAGGTGCAAGCCCCATGCGCTCGGCGACTGCTTCGATCGCATTCTGTTTTGCCTCGCGGCCAACCGCCGGGCTTTCCAGCAAATTTCGCAAATCGCCTGAGGAAAAGAATATGTCGGCAAACGCGTCCAAATCCCGCTTCACTCGATCTGCGCTCTTTTGTTCGAGAGTCACGTCCGCCAGAGCCGATGCATACCGGGATGAGACTGCGCCGTTCAATTCACGCTCCTCTCAAGCTCTCCGACAAACGTGCCGAAGAGAACCGCTTCTGCCTGCGGCGTCAATTCGCGCCGCAGCTGCTGCTCCGCTCGCTCCAGCGCAATCTGTGCGGCATACGCCTTCAGCTCCAGCCGCGCGGCTCGCTCTGCGGCCGCGATTTCGGCCTGCGCCGAACGCTCGATCGTCTCCGCTTCCACTCGGGCCAGCTCCTTCAGGCGCTCGGATTCAGCCTCGGCGCTGCGCTTCGCTTCGACCCGCAAGACCGCGACCTCATTTTCGATCCCAGCCAGCTTGGCCTGAGCCTCGCGCCTCTGCCTTTCCGCAGCTTCGCGCGCGCGAGTGCCTTCGGCGATTCTTTGCGCGATATCGTCAGCGTTTCGGCGAAAACTGGGCGCGGCCTTGCGAAAGCCGTAGACGATCAATGCGAGCACGATCGCAAAATTGATCCAACGAAAAACCCAGCCGGTCGACGAGTCGGCCGGAGATGGCGTGCTTTCCTGCGCCAGAACAGAATGGGCCGCCAGCAGAACGCTTGCGCCGGCTAAACAGGTGGCTCTGAGCAACCCCGCAAGTCGCTTCATCGGGCGGCTCCTCCGCCCAGTTGCGACGGCTTTTCGAGAATCGTGCGGACAATTTCGCCTGCGAGCGCGGGAGCGTCGCGCTCCACTTGCGCGCGGGCCATTTCGAGTTCCGCGGCGATGCGCTTCTTGGCAGCGGTCACTTCTTCCTGGGCGCGATTGCGCATTGTCTTGAGCAACCTTGCGCGATTTTCCAGCGCCACCTGACGCGCTGCTTCCTGCTCGGCGTAAATCTCGCCGCGAGCCTTGCGCAGCGCCCCGTGGTAGGTGTCCATCTCGTGCTTGGCCGCTGCCTCGACTTCCGCTGCTTCCTTGCGGGCGCCCTCGATGCGCGCATCGCGTTCCGCCATCGCCTTCTGTATCGGAGTGAAAAAAGCCCAACGAAGGAAGAAATAGAAAAGTAGGACGATGATGATTGTGGGCACAGCTTCAAGGAACAGCTCGCCCAGACTGTGGAGTATTTCCATTGCAGGGATGTCGTGCTGCGGTCGCGCTCCTGGCTAGTTTTTCGCCGATTCCCGGCTCGCGGGTCGCGATGCCGGTACGATTCCTACAGGCCAACTAAAGGACAGAAATTATCGCATCCGCACTGCTCGGCGTCAATTGTTTGCGAGCGTCCCAATGAGAGGCGTGCGGTCGGTTCAGCTGTGAGCCCGCGCTAGCGCGCGGCACTGCGAGCGCCGGTCGCAACTTCCGCCAGCAGCGAGACGAGCTTCTTTGAGTCCGAAATCGGAGGATAGCAGATCGTCTCGACGCAGACGAATGCCCGCACATCCGCCGCATTCACCTGCGGCAACGTCTCGCGCAGCGCCGGAGGCAACGTAATGCTTGCGAGCCGCTCGGGCGTAACGCGCAGCACAGCTTTGCCAAATCGGTAGACGGAATGCGCCGCCTTCTCGAGCTCAGCCGCTTTCGGATCGCCGCTCTCGCCCGTGATTACCACCTGCAACGGATGCCGCGCATGCAGCAGCGCCGCCAGCGCGTACGTCGAAGCGAACAGCCCATATTGCGGAATCGGCCCGATGAATGCTTCGAGTGTTTTCTCGGCCCACGCGTGATAAAGCTTTTCACCGGTCAGCGCGTGCAGCCGGTCGAGCACCATCGCTGCAACGGAATTCGCTCCCGGCGTGGGCGAATCCTGAATCGGCTTGCGGTGCACCTCTAGCCCGCCCATCGGCGCGGCATCCTTCGCACGATCGAAGAATCCGCCGCCATCGGGATCGCCGAAGCGCTCGACAGCGAGCCGCATCGCGCGCTCAGCGATATCGAAGTATCGCCGGTCGAGCGTCGCCTCGTACGCATCGAGCAGCGCGCCGGCCGCGAAAACCTGATCGTCGAGAGAGCCTTCCAGGCGCGGCCCGCCGACTCGATGCAGGAAGCCCTTCGACTCGTCCCAGGCCTCGGAAACGATGCGATCGAGCGTCTTTAGCGCGAATTCGCGGCAGTCGGCGCGCTCAAGGACATTCGCAGCTTCTAGATACGCCGAGACGAACATCGCGTTCCAGCCCACATAAAGCGTCTCATCGACCGCCGGAGTCGGGCGCCGCTGACGCCGCGCGGCGAGAAGCTTTCCTTTGGCGCGCGCCAGCAGCAACACCACCTGGTCTTCGCTCATCTTCAGCTGGCGCGAAACACTCTCAACCGTATCGGCAACCCACAAAACATTTTTCTCGGGATTATGGTGCATCTCGCCGTGCGGACCGACGTCGAAATAAAGCTCTGCGACGCGGGCTTCCTCCGGCGTCAGCACGGCGCGCAACTCCGCCTGCGTCCACGTGAAATAGTCGCCGTCATCGTCGAGCGTCTGATCCGCATCCTGGCTCGCGAAAAACCCGCCGCGCTCTTGGTCCGAGAGGACCTCCGTCACCCACGCGATTAAGCCTTCCGCGACCTCGCGGTAGTCATCGTCTCCGGTGGTTTGATATCCGTGCAGATAGTTTTTCAGCAGTTCCGAATTGTCGTACGACATTTTTTCGAAATGCGGGACGCACCAGCGCTCGTCCACCGAGTAGCGATGGAATCCGCCGCCGATCTGATCGTGAGATCCGCCGGCGGCCATTCCATCGAGCGTTTTTCGCGCGATGGACTCCAATTTTTCCCCGCCCGGCCATTTCGCGCGTTCGAGCAGCAAATCGACTGTTGATGAATGGGGGAATTTGGGCGCGTGCCCGAAGCCGCCGTGAACCTCGTCGAACCGGGCTAAAGCCGAATCGACCACCGCATCGATCACGCGCGCGTCGAACGCGCCTCGCGCGCTATGAAACAATTCGGACTTTGCGACCGCTTCTGCGAGTGCTTGCGCGGAATTGTCCACTTCCGCTCTGCGCGACTTGAACGCGTCCGCAACGGCCGCGAGGATGCGCTTGAATCCCGGCCGGCCCATCGCATCTTCGGGAGGAAAATACGTGCCGCCGAAAAAGGGCTTGCCCTCGGGCGTCAGAAAAGCGGTGAGCGGCCAGCCGCCCTGGCCCGAAATCGCGCCGATCGCGGACTGATAGCGCGCGTCCACGTCGGGCCGCTCATCGCGATCGACTTTTATCGGAATGTAGAGCTGGTTGATGATTGCCGCGATTTCGGGATTTTCGTAGCTCTCGCGGTCGATCACGTGGCACCAGTGGCACCACACCGCTCCGATATCGAGCAGGATCGGCTTGCCTTCGGCTCGCGCTTTTTGAAACGCCTGGTCGCCCCACTCATGCCAATCGATCGGCTGATGCGCAGCGGAGCGCAGATACGGGCTGGCAGAGTCCTTAAGCCGGTTTTCGAGGGCGCGAGTCACAGCCGGCTTCTCCCAAGTTTTTGGCGATTAGACATTGTCGCGCTCATTTGTTTTCAATCACTTCCGCCGAATCCTACTTGCGACTTTTGGCGATTAGAACTGCGTTGCCCGAAACGCAGCAACGCGCCCGGCTGCTGCCGGTGGTCCCGGCTTGGCCGCCCCGTCTCTTCCGTGTTACGCATCGCTCGCGTCCATCTCCCAGTTCTAGGGCTCTCGGCGAACCCTATATCCACGCTATCACACAATGCAAATCGCCAAAGGATTGTCGAGTAGCGCAAACGTTTGTAGTGACGAGGATTACGCGCACTGAAATCTGAAGTGAAACCTGCGATTTCAAGGGGGGGCTGTGATAGCGTACTCAGCACGTAAGAAGAGCAGAATCATCGGGAAGGTGTGCTATGCGGAATGTGATTTGTGGCCGCGGTTTCCTGGGCGCGCTGCTCGCAGTGGTCAGCATGGCAGTTGCGGCGGACGCTCGTGGAGCGCACCGGGAAAACACGGCGTCGCCGGCGGCGCCCGACGTGGCGCGAATGGAGCAAGTGATCCAATCTTACGTGTCCAACAAGCAGTTCATGGGATCGGTGCTTGTCGCGCGGGGAAACGACATCATTCTCGACAAGGGCTACGGCTTCGCCAACCTCGAATGGAACATCCCGAATTCGCCGACGACCAAATTCCGGCTCGGCTCCATCACGAAGCAATTCACGGCCGCTTGCATTCTGCTGCTCGAGGAGCGCGGCAAACTCAGCGTGAATGATCCCGTGAAGAAATACATGCCGGATGCTCCCGCCGCATGGGACAAAATCACGATCTTCAATCTGCTGACGCACACCTCGGGCATCCCGAACTTCACGAGTTTTCCGAATTACCACTCCACGGAGCCGTTTCCGGCCGCACCAGCGGAGCTCGTCGCTCGCTTCCGCGACAAGCCTCTCGACTTCGAGCCCGGCACGAAGATGAACTACAGCAATTCCGGTTACGTCTTGCTCGGCTACTTGATCGAGAAGATTACCGGCGAGAGCTACGCCAAATTCGTTCAGGAAAATATCTTCACACCGCTCGGCATGAAGGATTCGGGCTACGACTCCAATTCCGCCGTCATCCCGGAGCGCGCGTCGGGCTATACCCCCGGCCCGGACGGTATTGTGAACGCGGGATTCATCAACATGACGGTCCCGTTGTCTGCTGGAGGATTGTATTCCACCACGGAAGACCTGCTGCGCTGGGAACAGGGGCTTTTCGGCGGGGAGCTGCTTTCCGCGGCCTCTCTCGAAAAGATGACCACTCCGTACAAGAACGACTACGCATTCGGCCTAGCCGTGCAAACGAACGGCCGCAAGGTGATTCATCATGAGGGCGGAATCGAAGGATTCAACACCGATCTCGCATATTTTCCTGAGGGCAAGCTGACAGTTATCGTGCTCTCCAATCTGGACGGGGTCGGGATGGGCGCCGTCGCGACAAAGCTCATGGCATTGGTCAACGGCGAGAAGGTTGTGTTGACGTCCGAGCGAAAAGAGGTGCCAGTCGATCCAAAGATCTTGGACGGTTACACGGGGAAATACGACTTCGCGCCGAACGTCACTTTTACGGTTACTCGCGAAGGCGATCAGCTAATGACGCAAATGACCGGGCAGGGCAAGGTCCCGATCTTCCCGGAAAGCGCACACGATTTCTTTGCGAAGGTAGTCGATGCGCAAATCACGTTCGTCACGGATAGCGCGGGAAAAGCGACCGAGCTGATCCTGCACCAGAACAGCATGGATCAGCACGCCAAACGGATTGGCGACGCCCCGGTAGTGGTGGAGCACAAGGAAGTCACCGTCGATCCGAAACTATTCGACGGCTATGTCGGTACGTATCAGCTCGCGCCCAATTTCGTCTTCACGATTACGCGCGACGGCGCTCATCTCTTTGCGCAACTCAGCGGCCAGCCATCCTTCGAGATATTTCCTGAAAGCGAGAAAGACTACTTCTACAAGGTGGTCGACGCGCAGATTACGTTCGTTACCGAGAGCCAGGGCAAGGCGACGGAGCTGATCCTGCACCAAAACGGCCTCGATCAGCACGCGAGGCGAATCGAGTAGGTCTTGACTTGGCCACTCCAAGAGTGTGGCTGCAGTTCTCGTTGCCGTGAAGAGGGATTCTTCGACTTCGTGTTCGAACGCGCCTCAAAACGGCGCAATGCAAATCGTTCGGCCACTTCGCTCCCTTCCTGCGTCAGGGCAAGCAGAATGACGGTCCGAGGTCCGCGCGCGGCTATGAGATCAGCGCGGTCGGATTCGTCACGCACATGCGGTGCACGTCGGCTTTGCTGAAGCCCGCGTCGAGCATCTTCTGCGCGAACATGGCAAAGCCTTCCGCGACCGGCGGATTGATCGTCTGCCCCAGATCGGTCGAGAGCACCACGCGCTCCGGGCCCACCTTGCGGACGCTATCGAAGTAGGCGTCCCACGGCGCCTTATTTGTGTACATCGTCGTGAAGCAGTGCTCGATCATCGCGCCCATGTTGGCCACTTCGAGCTGCTCAGCCGCAGTCATATTTTGCGACGGGAATTCGGCATGCGTCACCAACACGCGCTTCAGCCCCATTTCCTTGGCGGTCTTCACCAGCTCGCGGATTTCTTTCTTGCTCAAGTGCCCGGTGGCGAGAACCATGTCGTGCTTGCCGATCAGCTCAAGACACCGACGCGCTGCCGCATTCACCTTGCCGTCAGAGCCGAGGACGGTCAGCGGCGGAGGCGAGATTCCTGTCGCGGAAAGCTCGCGCTGAATCTTCGCCCAGAAGGGAAGTTTGTCCGTGGGACCGTCGGTGCGGCCGGCGGTCTCGTTTTCGGCGTCGACTGTCGGCATCCACACGATCTTGTTGCCCGAGCGGCCCGCGATTTCAAGCGCCACGGGATTCAGCCCACCGACGCTATGGTTTAGTGTGATCGCACCATACGCGGTGATCCCCGGCGACGCCTTCGTGACCACTTTGGCGCGCTCGTACGTGGGCGCGTAGTGCGATTTCAGTACGAATCCCTTCAGCTTGTGCGCCAGGAATTCCTTCGCTAGGTCCAGATCATCGATGCGCCGCGCGATCACATCCGGCGCGACGTGCACCTGCACGTCATAGCCCCCCTCGATTGCTTCCCATGCGGCATCGGTAATACGAATCGGTGCTGCGGCAGTTTCTGCGGCCATGACTTTCCTAATCTCCTTATTCGATCGGACAGCTACTCTTGCAGCCGCACTGTATTGTGTCAAGCGGCGAATCGATTGGCTTCACTGAATGGGATTGCTGTAATCGGCGTCGCGCGGATCGATCGGCTTGCGGCCGGCAAACCCTTCGTCCTGCCGGTGGTAGAACCGGATTCGATCCTCGCCGAGCTTCCAGCAGAGATAGACGTCTTCGCCCCCGATTCGCGCGGGGAAATCGAGCAGGCCGACTTCGAGGTCCTTCACAATACAGCCGGTCGAATGGATCTTCTCGAGAGCTTCGCGGATGGTTTCCTCAGTGCTGTTGCGCTCAATGCGAAGCTTCGCGGCATCCTCATACGCGACCATCATCCCGCCGGACCGCTGAATGCGCTCGGCCAACTTGCCGAGCTTCTCATCCAGTTCCTCGAGCTTGCGGCGCGATTCGATCGCCTCGATCAAGACCGGCTCGAGCTGCGTGCGCAGGCGCTCGGCCTCGCGCAAGGAAAATAGTTTGCCGTCTTCTTCAGACATAGGTTTTCTGAGTTCGATATTAGCGCGTAGGGGCGGGACCGCGCGACAGATGATTTAGCCGCCGATAAACACCATCGTTCGCGAGGGCGGCCGGAAGCCCGGTTCGTTGATCCGGTGTCCTTTCTCTTTTTGCGCGACGATCGACAGAATCCGGTCGCTGATTTCTCCGTCGCTCGCGCCGCCGCGCAGGAGCGGCTTCAGGTCGTGGTCTTCCTTGCTGAAGAGACACGTCCGCAGTTTTCCGTCAGCCGTGAGGCGCAATCGTGAACAGTGCCCGCAGAAAGGCTGCGAGACGGGATTGATCAGCCCGACCTCGCCGCGCCCGTCGGCAAAGCGGAATCTACGGGCCGTTTCGCTCCGCTCATGCACGACCGGCACCAGCTGCCAGATCGCCGAAATGCGCCGGTACACCTCGTCGCCGGTCACGACCATGTCGCGCGTCCATGCGCGATCTGCGTCGAGCGGCATGAATTCGATGAAGCGCATGATCAGATCGCGGTCGCGCGCGAACTTGGCGAACGCTTCCACTTCATCGTCGTTGATGCCGCGCACAAGCACTGCATTCACTTTCACCGGACGCAGCTTCGATGCCTGCGCAGCGTCGATTCCCGCGATGACCTGATCGAACGTCTTCGTGCGCGTAATTTTTTCGAATCTCTCGCGGTTGAGCGAATCGAGGCTGATGTTGATCCGGTTCATCCCCGCCGCCACGAGGCGTTCGCAATGCCCCGCAAGTGTGTATCCATTCGTCGTCATCGAGAGATCTTGCACGCCGATCGCTTTGAGCCGAGCGATGAAATCCTCGACGCCCGGCCGGACCAGCGGCTCGCCACCGGTCACGCGCACCTTGCGGATCCCCAGATCGACCAGCAGCCGCACAAGCCGTTCGAATTCATCCCAATCGAGCAGATCGCGCGTCGGCATGTGCGTCTCCGGGTTTGCCGAGCGGCAGTAGACACAGCGGAAATTGCAGCGGTCGGTCACCGAGACGCGGAGGTCGGTGATCTGCCGGCCGAATTTGTCTGTGAGCGCCATTGGCTGCGTCGGTTCCAAAAGAAAAAGCCCAAATCCGCATTCGGACTTGGGCGAAACGCCCGGCGCACTTCTCTCATGCGCCTGGCATTCCCCTTTCCAAACACGGGAGGCCCGGACGTTTCCATCCGAACCCTCAGCTCATTTCATTCAGAGAGCATCGCCTCCGCGCCATCGGATTTCTCTCCCTTAGGCAGCGGAGGTCGGAGAATTCAACCGAAATCATATCGATGCGAGGTTCGCGAATCAAATCGCACAAGGTGAACGAATTTATGGAGTTAGTAACGATACAGCTATGCGGTTTTGGGTCTTACCGAAGGCGCCTAAGCGCGAAAACGGCTGATATTGCGGATTTCCTTGCGGTAGTCCGGAGCGAAAATCTCGGCGGTTCGGCACATCTCATAGAGGCGCGAGCGGATTCGTTTGCCGACGCGATCCGTCAGCGAATCCTCAACAGGAGCCGGCCGCGCCCCCGTCACTCTCGGAGTCGGCACCGTGGCCGATCTCTCCGCCGCTTCCGCGTCCAGGAAATTCGTCGTCAGCAGCGTGACGCGCTTCTCGTTGTAGCGCGTGTTCAGAATGTGCCCTACAGTCTCCAGTGCCCACAACGACGGCTTACTCGAACCCACATCATCGAGCACCAACAGCTCGGTCTTGAGCACCGGCTCGAGCACGCTCATTTCGGTCGTTTGGCTTTCGGGGTTGTAGCTGTCTTGAATGGCCTTGAGCAGCTCACGGTAATCGTAGAAAAGACCGCTGTGCCCGCGCAGCACGATCTCTTTCAGCGCCGCCACGGCGAGATGTGTCTTGCCGACACCGCACGGACCCATCAGCAACAGCCCGTGTTCGCTGCCAACGGGAAATTCCTCGGCAAAGCGCTGCACAACGAGTTTCGCTTGCGCGAGGCTGCGGTTCCATGCGGCCTGCTGTTCGCGCGACGCTGTTTCGATTTCGTTGTCGGTCTCGTAATTTTCGAAATCGCAGTGACGATAGCGTTCCGGGACGCGCGCCTTAGCCAGCGCGCGGTCGGCGCGATCGCCTACGGTGCAATCGCAGGGAATCGCCCACACCGTTTTGGGTTCGCCTGAGCCAGAGCCGGGCTTGTGGGTGGAAAGTGCCTGAGCTCCTTGCGTGGTGCGCTCGACAACCTTCCACCCGCTGCCCTGGCAGATCGGACAATCCGCTCGCGCCATTTTGCAAGAATATGCGGAGCGTTGATCGAGCGCAAGCGGACTCGCGCTGTGCAAATTGCGGGATCTGTGGAAGCCGCGCTCGACTTACAACAACGCGAGCCCGCAAATCGGTTCTCGCCGTTATTTCATCGCGTGCGTGCCGTGCGTAATCGCGGCGCCGGCTCGCAATGCCGCCGCGACGAGCACCGCCTCGGCGATCTCGTTGTCCGACGCTCCGGCTTCGCGCGCTCTATCCGAATGTATCTCGATGCAATAGGGACACTGCGTCGTAAACGCAACCGCGATCGCCATCAGCTCCTTGTATTTCGACGGGATCGCTCCCGCGGCCATGGCGGCCTTGTCGAACGCCCAAAACGCCTTCATACCTTCCGGTGCGTTTGCATCGAGCTGCTTCAACTTGGCGAGATTCTTCATGTCGTACATCGCACACCTCCCGATCGCTCCCCCGCGATTTGAGCGTGAGTAAGAAATTTCGAATCGACGGATTATATCTGGGATTTCCTAGTGAGGGGGCACACCGACAGGAAACACGCGTCGCTTGGCAGGATTACACGTATCGGGCGCTACTTTTCGACGCGAATCGCGTGGCGGGGAGCGGCGCGGACAATCGCCGTCCGGAATTTCCGTTCGTCAGGAAACGTAAAATTGTGTGCCATCTCGTTCCGCACGAATTTGATGAATGCTTCCATTTGCGACTGCATCTCGCCCATCTTGTCGCGCATGTTGAGGATGATTTCGATGCCGGCAAGATTGACGCCTAATTCACGCGTGAGATTCAAGATCACTTCGAGCCGCTCCAGGTCTTCGTCCGTGTAGAGCCGCGTGTTCCCCTGCGAACGAGACGGCTTGAGCAGCCCGACTCGTTCGTAGAGCCGCAGCGTCTGCGGATGCAACTTGTACAGCTCCGCGACGGCACTGATCATGTATCCGGCCTTTGCCCTTTTTTTCGAACGCGGTGGCATGGTTGTTTCCTCGCGCCGCCTCAGATCGCCGCGCGCGCGAAAATCTCGCTGCGCGGATCTTCCTGGTCAACCCTGCTCAATTCCTTTAGCAGATTCCGTACGCGCTCGTCCTCCGGTTTGGGGACCACAACTTGCACCTCGATGATCTGATCGCCCCGCTTGCCCGGTTGACCGGCCGAAGGCGCGCCTTTCTCTCGCAGCCGCAGTTTCTTTCCACTGTTGGTGCCCGGTGGAATGCGCACCTGCGCCCGCCCGTCAATGGTTGGCACTTCCACTTTCGCACCAAGTGACGCTTCGCTTACCGTCACCGGCACGACCGTGTAGAGATCGTCTCCGCGGCGCTCGAAAAACGGGTGCGGCTGCACGTTCGTGATGATGTAGAGATCGCCCGGCGACGCGCCACCCGTTCCCGCATTGCCGCGGCCTGCTACGCGCACGCGCGATCCCGTTTTCGCGCCGGGCGGAATCCGGACATCGAGCGTATCGATCCGCTGCATGCGTCCCTCGCCGCCGCAGTTGCGGCACATCGTGCGAAGCCTTCCGCTCCCGCCGCAGCGCGAGCAGGTGATCTGAAACCGCATTTTGCCGCTTACCTGTGTCACCTGACCGGAGCCGTTGCACGTTGGGCAAACTTTTTCATCGCCCAGTACCGCACCGGATCCATGGCACACGTTGCACACATCAAGCCGCGTGAAGCTCAGCTTCTTGACCGCCCCGTGCATCGCCTCGGCAAAGGTGATGTCGATCTGATATTCGAGATCGCTGCCGGGTTCGCGCCCTGGCGCTCCCGTCTGCGCGGCTGTCGCCCCGCGGAAAAACTGGCTGAAGAGATCGCGGAAGCTTGTGCCGCCGCCGGCCGCTCCGCCTGCGCCGCCGAAATCGAAGCCGCCGAAGTCGAAGTGAATATCTTCGGGCGATACGCCCCCGTACGGTGCCCCCGGCGGTGGCCCGCCCGCACCCGGCGTGCTAAACCCGAACTGGTCGTACATCTGGCGCTTCTTGGTGTCCGAAAGGACTTCGTACGCTTCCTGAATCTGCTTGAATTTTTCTTCCGCGGATTTGTCGCCGGGATTGAGATCGGGGTGATACTTGCGCGCCAGTTTCCGGTAGGCTGCGCGTATGTCTTTTACGCTCGCTTTTCGCGGAACTCCGAGCAGTTCGTAATAGTCGGTTTTGGTTGTTGTCGCCATGTCGTGAGCGCAGGGCCGGTCTCAGTCCCTCCGCCCCTGCGAACCTGCCTTCACAATTTCGCCCAGCGCGCGTTCCAGTCCGCGAGTTCCTGCGCCTCGTGCGCCAGCGCTTCCTTCTTTTCGCGCTGCCCCTCCGACCTCAGAGCCATTGCCGCTTCCTTCTGGTTTGCGCGCTCGACCCACCTGTCGATCAGCGCGATCTTTTGCTCGACGGTTTCGGGATCGGCCTTGAATCGCAGAAATGTGCCTGTGATTTCGATCGACCGCGGCGCAAAATCCGGCGGAACGTCCTGCTGCGCGTCATAGAAAAGCCGCCGCCAATCGCCCGACGGCGACTCCGTGATCGAAAGCTGCACCATGTAATAGTTGTCGCGGACCTTCTGCACTGCCTGCGGCGGACTCGCGCGCCGGATATTGCTCATCAGCCAGCTCCCAAATGCTCGTAGGGGCGGGTTTCAGGCCCGCCCCTAGCATCCTTCCAGACCGCGACAGCTTAGTTCGGCTTTTTCGATTCGTCGACGTCCACGAACTCCGCGTCGACCACTTCGCCCTGGCCGCCCGGTGCTGCTCCGCCGGCAGCGCCATCGCCGCCGGGCTTGCCCGCACCGCCGCCTGCTGCCGATGCTCCCGCGGCTTGCTGAGCCTTGTAAAGCGATTCGCCGATGCGATGAAGCGCCTTGGTCAGGCTCTCGGACGCCGCGTTCAGTTTGTCGAGGCCGCCTTCGTTCAACGCTCGCCGCGCTTCCTCGATCGACTCCTCGGTGGCTTTCACGTCGGCTTCGGCCAACTTCTCGCGGTTCTCCTTGATCAGCTTCTCGCCCTGATAGATCAAGGTGTCGAGCTTGTTGCGGGCCTCGACCTCCGACATCCGCTGCTTGTCTTCGGCCGCATGAGACTCCGCTTCCTTCTTCATCCGCTCGGCTTCTTCCTTGGTCAAGCCGGTCGAAGCCGTGATGGTGATCTTCTGCTCTTTACCTGTCGCGCTGTCCTTTGCAGACACATTCAAGATACCGTTCGCGTCGATATCGAACGTCACCTCGATTTGCGGCATGCCGCGCGGCGCCGGAGGAATTCCGATCAAGTGAAACTTCCCGAGCGAGCGGTTCCCGCTTGCCACGGGCCGCTCTCCCTGCAGCACGTGGATCTCAACGGACGTTTGGCTGTCCGCCGCAGTCGAGAACACTTCCGACTTGCGCGTCGGGATCGTCGTGTTGCGCGGAATTAGCACCGTCGTCACGCCGCCGAGGGTCTCGACGCCCAGTGAAAGCGGCGTCACGTCCAGCAGCAGAATATCCTTCACCTCGCCGCCGAGCACGCCTCCCTGAATCGCCGCACCGACCGCGACCACCTCATCCGGGTTGACACCCTTGTGTCCCTCGCGCCCAAACAGCTCCTTCACGAGCGCCTGGATCATCGGCATGCGCGTCTGACCGCCGACGAGCACCACTTCGTTGATCTTGCTCGCGTCGACTCCCGCGTCCGCCATGCACTTCTTGCAAGGCTCAACCGATCGCCGAACGATGTCGCCCACCATCGTCTCGAGCTTTGCCCGCGTCAGCTTCTTTACGAGGTGCTTCGGCCCGGTCGCGTCTGCCGTGATGAAAGGCAGGTTGATCTCGGTTTCCATCGTGGTCGAGAGTTCAATCTTGGCGCGTTCAGCCGCATCACGCAGCCGTTGCAGCGCCATCTCGTTCCCCTTGCCGTGCAGATCGAGACCTTCGTCCTTCTTGAACTCCTCGATCATCCATTCGACGATCCGCTGGTCGATGTTGTCGCCGCCAAGGTGAGTGTCGCCGTTGGTAGCCTTCACCTCGATGACGCCTTCGCCGACTTCGAGGATCGAAATATCAAACGTGCCGCCGCCGAAGTCGTACACGGCGATGGTCTCGTCCTTCTTCTTGTCGAGACCGTATGCCAGCGCTGCCGCCGTCGGCTCGTTGATGATGCGCTTCACGTCCAGTCCCGCGATTTTGCCGGCGTCCTTCGTTGCCGTGCGCTGCGCGTCATTGAAGTAAGCGGGAACCGTAATTACGGCTTCCGTTACCTTTTCGCCGAGAAAATCCTCTGCGGCGAGCTTCAGCTTCTGAAGGATCATTGCGGAAATTTCCGGCGGGCTATAAGGCTTGCCCTGCGCCATTGCCGCGACGTGATCGCCCTGCGCGACCACCTTGTAGGGCACCATCTTCATTTCCTCAGTCACTTCGTCGTACCGGCGCCCCATGAAGCGCTTGATCGAATAGATCGTATTTTCGGGGTTCGTGATCGCCTGCCGCTTGGCCACTTGGCCCACCAGGCGCTCTCCCGTCTTGGTGATTCCGACGACCGACGGAGTCGTCCGCGCACCTTCTTGGTTCGGGATGACTACGGGTTCACCCCCCTGCATCACGGCAACGACCGAATTGGTCGTCCCCAGATCGATACCGATAATCTTGCTCATTGAATCCGCTCCTGAATGGCCTTCTACTCAACCGGCCAGAAAACTGGCGTCAAGACGGTGATAGGATACACATTGAGTGTCTTATTGTCAAGTTTTCTGTGTGTCCGTATTCCGTTGCAGATAAACATCTTACAACGAGGACCATGGGCTTTCTAGAGAAGTCTTTTCAAGCTACCGCACCCTGTTCTTGCGACCTTCAAGGCCTGGCGAACTCCACGGCGGATGGCCGCATCATAGCGCCTGTCGTTACTGCTTCGGAATGCACGGTTCTCGGCGCGCCAATGCGGGCTTGTTTCGCGCTACAATAGCCCCGGCGATTCCGATTTGCATTGGGGGGAGGATCAGTTGAATTACCGCTTCCGTTGCGATCTCTTGGCAATCCGCTTTCTGCGGCGATCTACAGCGCTTGAGTTGACCGCCGTCGCATTTGCCGCTCTCGCAATGTTGTCGTTGGCGCAAGCCGTCCTCGCATTGCCGCAGGCCTCAGCTTCCTCTTCGACAACGACTTCAGCTAAAGCGCCTGCGAAAAAACCCGCTCTTGCCTCGAGGCCGGCGAGCGTCGAGAGTGTGCCAGCGCCGGTAAAGAGTTACGGCTCAAGCAGCGCGCCGATCAAGATGGAAGTTTTCACCGACTATCAGTGCCCGTCCTGCCGCAACATGTTTGAGGAGACCCTCCGGCCGTTGATTCAAAGCGACTACATTTCATCGGGCAAGGTGTACCTCGTACACCACGACTTCCCTCTGCCTGCGCACATGTACGGATATGAAGCTTCTCGTTGGGTGAACGCAGCAGCTCGCGTGGGACAGTTCCAAAATGTAGAGGCTGCTCTCTACGACAACCAGAATTCTTGGCAGGCCGACGGGAATATCGCGAAATATGTGGCCGCCGCGGTGCCGGCGTCGGACTTCAAGCGCATTGAAAGGCTGATGGTCGGCTGCGAGTTTCAGGGGCCTGCGGCAACCAAGCCTGCATCGCTCAGGACAGGTGCGCAGGCGAGCCACGCATGCGCGCTCGATGGCTATATCGAGCAGGATAGGGCTCTCGGGATGAAGATTCCCGTGCAAGCGACACCGACCTACGTGATCACCTACAAAGGCAACAAATTGCCGGCGGGCTCCGGCTTTGTTTCCTGGACCATTCTCAAGCAATTCTTCGATTCGCTGCTAAGCCAGTAGCTTTCTCGTTTGGGCGATCCTCAATGAACACGCTCGAGTCAGCGCTGCAGCTCGTGATCGACCACGGCTATCAGGTTCTCCTGCTTGGTCTCATTGTCGTCCTTTGTGTCCGCAAGCCTGACACGCGCCGCAAAATCGTTCGTGTCCTGCTGATTCTTGGCGGCCTCATTGTCGGTGCCGTTTTTCTGGCCGCTGCCTACGGCAAAATGAAACCGCTCCAAGGATTCGGGTGGTCATGGGCCTCCGTTCGGACGTCTCTGTTTTGGTTCGCCATTCAGGTCAACTCTTATGAAATCCTTCCGCCTGCGGCAGTGAACGCTGTGGCTCACTTCTTGCCTTATTTTGAGCTATTCCTTGGATTGTGGCTGATCAGCGGGATCGCTCGACGATTCTCCGCACTACTCGCGAGCCTTGCGATTTGCGGCTTCATGGTCGCAATCACGTCGGCTTACCTGCGTCACCTGAAAATCGACTGCGGATGCGGAATCGGCCCGCCCGAAGAGGTCGGACCTGCTGCATTGCTTCGCGACGGCTTGAAGTTTCTTCTGCCTGCACTTCTGGTGACAATCGGTGCGTTTTGGATTCGCCGCCAGTCCGGCGCGGGCGATTCCGGCGCGGCCGAAACGGTCCCCTCCGCTTCAGCTACGCAATAGCCTTCGCGCAGCAATGCCCGCACGACAAATCCTGAGTCTTCGACTCTCGATGCATGCTTGCTCGTATAGGGGATTCAGGCTTTTGCGGAAAAAATCAATCGCCGCTCGATGCGGTAGCCACTGTCGCGGTGGGCGATACATTTCGGAGGTAACGCCAGGGGTTCACAGGGGTGTTGTAAATCCGAACTTCGTAGTGCAGGTGCGGGCCCGTCGACCGTCCGCTATCGCCTTCATAACCAATCACGTCGCCGCACTTCACGCGCATGCCGACCTGAACGTTGAATCCGGAAAGGTGGCCATACCACGTGGTCACTCCAAACCCGTGATCGACGATCACAAGCTTGCCGTACCCGGCGCGCTGTTCCACCGTATCGACGATTCCATCGCCCGTGGCGCGGATTTCGTCGCCGTAGCGGGACGCAATGTCGAGCCCCGAATGAAAGGCTCCCTCACCGCTGAATGGGTCAAGCCGCTCGCCGAAAACCCCCGTAATTCGGCCAACCACCGGCCACAACGTCGGCGCGATCCCCAAGCTGCTCAACTGTGTCTCGGGGAGCAGCCGCATTCCGCCGCTCGACGCCGAAATCGCAGTCACATTTTTCTGTAGGTAGCCGAACTCGTCGACGGAATCCTGGAATTGAACGTCCGGCGCAGCATCGGTATCGGTCAGGCCAAACGGCGTCTGTCGGAAGCGCGTGATTCCGTACGCCATCGCGACCTCGCCTGCCAGCGACTGCAGCGAGTTCAGGCGCTCATTCGTATCCGAGACTTGGTTTTGCAGTTGGGAGTACTGCTGCTTCAGTGTTTGCTGCTCGCGGCGCAACGAGTTGTAACTGGCTGCTTTCCAGAGCATCCGCGAGTAGGAACCCATGCCAGCGGCCACCGTAATACCCCCGACAACCGCCAATACCGCCACGAGATGCATCACGTAGTAGGGCACACGGACGCGTCTCATAGCGCCTGAGGCGCTGGATGCGATAAAAAATGTGTAGGACTTACCCTTCATCGTCTCAGTGAAACTTCGCTCGAATGATTCCTGCGCTGGTCGGCGTTGCGCCGCACGCCCTTTGGCGGCTCGCCGTGCCCCTCAGAACGACTGCGATCATGAGTTTGAACCGAGAGCCCTGGTCCGAAACCCAGCCGATTCTAGTGACTCAACCCTGCTCCGTCAACCCTGAACTTCCATTTTCCGTAGGTTCGCCGGGCTCGCTTCCAACGCGATGCGACCCTATAATTCCAGAGCTGCCGTAGCCGAAGTCTACCCTATGGGCACAACCAGGGACAACTGACCTTAGGTACAGGATGGACGCAGAAACCAAACTGATCCGGAGGATCGCGCGAGCGATCCCTTCAGAAATAGGCGCAAGAAGGAGTGCAAGGCGAGGCATGGGCGGGGTGCGTCTCGGAATTGGCAATGATGGAGCGGTACTCGCGCCTAGCGGCCGAACCGAATGGGTCCTGAGCTGCGATGCCTTTCTCGAGGGTGTCCACTTTCTCGCCGACCGCCATCCACCTGACTCCGCAGGCTACAAATCGCTCGCCCGGGCTGCCAGCGACTTGGTCGCAATGGGCGCCGCCCCGCGATATTTCCTCCTGACCCTCGCGCTGCCGCTCCGCCGAACGGGAGCTTGGCTGGATGCGTTCCTGCGCGGAATGGCAAAGGCCTCGCGCGAACTCGGGATGCGTCTCATCGGAGGCGATACGAAGCGGCACCCTACCGTGGCGATCAGCATCACCGTGCTGGGCGAAGTCCCGCCTGGGCTGGCCGTCACGCGCGCTGGCGCACGACCGGGCGACATCATCTACGTCAGCGGCACGCTCGGGGCGGCGGAACTGGGCTTGCGACTGATCAAAGGTGACCGCAGTTTAGTCGCAAAGACCCGCTCAAGCGAAAGTTCTTCGCTCCTTCGCGCCCATCTCTATCCGCAAATTCGGGTAGACCTCGGGTCATGGCTTGCACGGCATCGGGTCGCTACAGCCATGATGGACATTTCCGATGGATTATCGACCGACCTCGGTCGTCTATGCGCCGCAAGCCGGGTAGGGGCACGGATCTGGGCCGAGCGCGTTCCTTGCGTCCGACTCGCAGCCGCCCTGCCGCGCAAACTCCGCCAAGCACGACTTGATCCGCTGGAGCTTGCGTTGAATGGCGGCGAAGACTACGAACTTCTCTTCACCGTCTCACCCAGAAACGAGAAACGCCTCCGCCGAGCACCGGGATTCGAAAACCTCACCCCGATTGGCCGAATCGAGCGCGGCAGGAAAATTCTATTAGTCGGGGGAAATGGCAAGCCTGCACCGCTCGCCTCTGGCGGCTGGGATCCATTTCGCGAGAAATAAGTGGCAGGATTACTGCGCGGGCGGGTCGCTCGAAGTAGTCGTCGCGTGTGTCGAGGCTGGTGGGGCCTCCGGAGGTTTCGCCGGTGCTGCTGGCGCCGCGGGCGGCTGCGGCTTCGCGGTCGCAGCTGGCGGCGCGGCGTTCTCGGTTAAGCCTTGCTCGGCGGCATCGGCCGGCGGCGCCGTATCGGGCGTGTCGACCTGAACCAGGTGCGCGCCCGCCTGCTTCTCGAGCGGCACAACATTCTGAAACTCTTCGACGGACATTCCCTGCATCGCGTTCTGCATGAACTCGAGCCAGATCGGCAGAGCAGCGCGCGCGCCCGTTTCTTTTTTCCCCAGCGACTGGCCCGGATCGTCGTTGCCAACCCAGACGCCCGCGGTGATCTGCGGCGTAAACCCGATGTACCACGCATCGGTGAAATTGTTCGTCGTGCCGGTCTTGCCCGCCGATGGCCGCCCGAGCTCTTTCGCTCGAACGCCCGTGCCGAACTGCACCACTTCTTCCAGCATCGCGACCATCGTGCGCGCCACATCGGGCGGAATCACGTCGGTCACATTCGGCCGAGCCTCTTCTAGGAGCGATCCGTCATAAGACGTTACACGCCTGATGAAATGCGGCTCGATGTGGATGCCGTCATCGGGGAAAACGCTGAACGCGGAAACGTGCTCGATCGGCGTCAGGTCGGCCGCGCCGAGCGCCAGCGGCAGATACGGCGGCAGCGGGCTCGTGATGCCAAACTTGCGGCAGAGATCAATCGTATTCTCGATTCCGACTTTGTCGAGCAGGCGCACAGCCGGAATGTTTCGCGAATCTGCCAGCGCCCGGCGCAGTGTGATGCGCCCTTCGAATTTTTCGTCGTAGTTGTGGGGAGTGTATTCCTGCGCGCCGCTGTGAAACGAGATCGGCTCGTCGATCACAGTGTCGAACGGCGAAGCTCCCTGCGCGATCGCTTCCGCGTAGACATACACCTTGAACGAGCTGCCCGTCTGGCGCATCGCCTGCGTCGCGCGGTCGAATTTCGATTCCTCGAAATCGTAGCCGCCCACCATCGCCTTGATCTCACCCGTGGCGTTGTCGATCGCGACGAGCCCCGCCTGCGCAACCGGTTTCTGCTCCAGTTCTACCTGCGCCGCCGTCCCAACAATCTCCTTGATGCGCACCAGCACCAGATCTCCCGGCTTCACCAGCTCCGTCACGATTTTGTGTCCGGTCCACGAAAAATCCGCCGGCGTGAGCATCGCGTGATACGGCCCGATCTTGATCCACGCGAACGTCGGCTGCGCCGATGTGACCAGCCCGGTAACGTAGTCGCCCTTCTGGATCGGGCCTTTCCAGTCGTCGCTCTGATACTTGTCGAGTGAGACGCTGCTGTCCGTCAGGATATTCGTCAGATGCCCGCGCCAGCCGTGCCGACGGTCGTAGGCATGCAGCCCGTCGCGCACGGCCTGGTCCGCTGCCTTCTGCATCGCCACGTTGAGCGTCGTATTGACGCGCAGGCCCTGCTCGTGGACTGCCGCCGTTCCGTACGTGCGCTCGAGATACTGCCGAATCTCCTCCACGAAATACGGAGCCAGATCGTTGCGCAGCGACTCGATATGCAGACCGAGCGGCAGTTTTGCTGCGGCCTGCTCCTGCGCACGCGTCATCTTGCCGTCGTGTTCCATCAGCGAGAGCACCAGATTCCGCCGGGCGCGCGCACGGTCCGGATGCGTGATCGGCGAATAGATCGGTCCGCGTATGATCCCCGCGAGCGTTGCGGCTTCGTCGAGCGTCAACTGGCCCACGGGCTTGCTGAAATAGTATTCGGACGCCGCTTCGAATCCGTAATTTCCTGAGCCGAGGTAAATCTGATTGCAGTACATCGTGAAGATTTGGTCTTTGGTGTAGTGCCGCTCGATCTGCAGCGCAAGAATCGCTTCCTGAATCTTGCGGTGGAAGCTGCGGTCCGAGCGGTCGAGGAATAGCCCGCCGGCAAGCTGCATCGTTAGCGTGCTCGCGCCCTCGACCTTGCGATGGTGCAGGACGTCGTGCCACGCCGCGCCGACCACGCGGGGAAAGTCGACGCCCCAGTGCTGCTCGAAGTGCTGATCCTCGGTCGAAATAATCGCTTCGCGCAGTACCTTCGGTATCTGGCTGTAGGTGAGAAGGATTCGCCGCTGCAACGCAAAGGTGCCAACCGATTGCCCATCGTCGGCATAGAGCTCCGTCTGCACCTGAGGCCGGTAGTCTTCGAGCGCGTGAATTTCCGGCAGGTCGCTCGAATAGACGAACAGCAGTCCGACCGCCGCGCCGAATCCGATCGCGCAGATCAGCAAAAAGAAAAATGCGAGACGCCCGAGCAGCGTCCCGCCGCCAATCTTCATCGTCGCGCGATAAAATCTCTCATCCACGCCGCAATCATTCTATCGCATTGCAGCATCCGATTCGGAGCGGTGAAGATGATGCGTTCTATGATGGTTTGCACGCGCGAGCGGACTTCAGTGCAGAGTGCGAGCGCTGTAGGCACCCGGTGGGAGCGCTTCGATTCTTGGCGGCGACTAAGCGAGCGCTTTCTTCAAGCGCTTCGTCGTCTTCACAAGCTGCTTTCGGAGGGTTTCAACCTGCTTCGAAATGCTCTCGAGCTCTTTGTCGGCGACGGCGCTCGCCTTGACGACTTTGCGCGCGGTTGCGTGAGCGGCGCGATCGGCTTTGCCAATGGCGGCGCCGATCCTTGCGGCAGTGCTGCTCAGTTTGTTCTTGGCCATTTGTGTTCCTCCATGTACTGGTGGAATATCGCGCGAGCTCGCGCACCGGAACTATACCACGTCAGACTTGCGTGCGTGGTAACCCGCGCGCGGCGTGTCTGGGCCGTACACACCACCTCTGGTGCCGGCTCCGGCTCACTGATTGATCATGAAGGTCGACATTTCCTCGAAAAAGGCGCGCAGAAATTGCTCGACCTCCGACGGCAAAGATGCCTCGGCGAACGCGTTGTTCATCAGTTGCATCCATCTGTCCCGCGCTGCTTGATCGATTCGGAAGGGAAAATGGCGCGCGCGCAGCCGCGGATGGCCGCGCTCTTCGATGTAGCGCTGCGGACCGCCAAAGCGGTAAATCAAGAAATCCCGTAGCCGCTGCTCGGCCGCAGCGAGGTCGTGCGGCGGATACATTTTCCCAAGGATGGCGTCTTGCGGAACCTGCCGGTAAAACGCGCGGACGAGCCGCGCGAATCCTTCTTCGCCTATCGCGGAAAATATTTCTGTTTCGTCCATGAGACGCGGCGACGAGTTTAGCATTGGTGGTCCGCGCTTGACCTGCGGTGTGCCCCGGCATATCTTTCTTGCATCCTTCGTGCGAGGGCCGGAAATGAAAAAACTGTGGAGAGCCGAATTCCCGGGATTCTTTCTTGCAGGAGCACTCGTTCTGATGACAGCCGCCGCTTCTTATGCTGCATCGAGCATTTACGATTTCACACTGCCGTTGCTGGACGGCAAATCCGCGCCGCTCGCCGACTACAAGGGCAAGGTCGTGCTCGTAGTCAACGTGGCGAGCCGATGCGGATTCACGCCGCAGTATTCGGCGCTCGAATCGACCTACGAAAAATACAAGGACCAGGGATTCGTGATCCTCGGCTTCCCGGCGAATAATTTCGCCAACCAGGAGCCGGGCACCAACGCCGAAATCGGCGAATTTTGCCGTTCGAAATACAGCGTCACGTTTCCGGTCTATGGAAAAATTTCCGTGAAGGGCGACGACCAGGCGCCGCTCTACGCCTATCTCACCAAGGAAGCGAATCCCGCCGTGGCGGGCGACATCAAGTGGAACTTCACGAAGTTTCTCGTCGATCGTCACGGTAAAGTCGTGCAGCGATTCGAGCCCGCGACGACACCCGATTCCCCGCAGGTGATCGCCGCAATCGAAAGCGCTCTGAAGCAATAAGAGCGCGGCGCCGTGCGGGCGTGCAGAGACTTGATTTCCCGGAGGACTCAATGTTGCCTTCGCGCAGAGAGCTGTTGAGGACTGCTTTGGTCGCCGCTCCATTCTTCCTAGAGGTGCCTGCCGGAAATGCCGCGCGTCAGGTCTCGGAACACAATGAAAGACCTGGCAGGTGGTTTTGGATTCCGGGCCATACGTTCCAGGTAACAGCCGCCGGGGAGTTGACTGGGAACGCGTGCACTTGGATCCTCGCCGAAAGCAAGCCGCGCGAGGGAGTGGTCTTCCATAGACACTCGCGCGAAGACGAGTGTTTTTACATTCTCGACGGCCGATATGAAATTACGATCGGGGATAGAGCCCTAACCGGAGCACCCGGCTCTTTCTTTTTTGGGCCGCGGAACATCCCTCACCGTTGGACAAACGTCGGATCGACCACGGGCAGGCTCATGTTCGTCTACAACCCTTCGGGAATCGAAGCGTTTTTCCTAGGCGTTGGCATATCCGTGAAAGGCCCTGCTGAGCGCCCCAACTTTGATCCTGCCGCCTTGGGGAAAAGGCAAGCCGAGATGGCACTGAAGGTCGGTTTGACGAAAACCGGCGAGGCAAAGTATCAGATTCGCGCCAACGGGTATTGAAGGGCTGCCCGTCGCGCGCGACTCCTGTCCACCGGCCAGCGAACTGCAGGACTATCCCCTGGACAGGAGCATCCCGTAGCCGGGCGCGCGGCCGCTCAAGCCCAGCAGCCGAACGCCTGCCCAAAGCGCATGGGGCAAACTCGAAACGACGGGAACGCCCGAGCGTTGCTCGAGCGGCGCGAGAATTTCCAGAGTCTTCAAGGCCCCGCAGGAAATCAGGATCGCGTCCGCCGTCGGCGCGGATTTCCAGACGCCCTCGCTGAACTCGAGCAGTTCGTCCTGCGTCACGGGCGGTCGATCCTCAAACCGCTCGATGCCCATCCCCTTGATGGCGAGCACCTCGAAGCCCGATTCGTTCAGGAATCGCTGCAGTCGCTCATTCACTTCGTTGTTGTAAGCTGTAGCAACCGCGAGCCGCTGTCCGCCGACCGCTTTGAGCCCTTCGATAATCGCGGTGCTCATCGTGGTCGATGGCAGACCGGTCGCCTTCGTAATGCTTTCCTTCAGCTGCTCGTTGAATTTCGCACCTTTGTAAAAAGTGAGCGAAGTGCCCATCACGTCGATGGCTGCAGCGCCCAGCGCGGCGAGTTGCTTCGCAGCGGGAACGATGTGATCGACGACCTTGTCGTAACCTTCGGGCGTCATGCGCTCAAGTCCCACGCCGGTGGCGAGAAATCGTACGCCCGTCGGATACATCAGCTTCGCTTCCGGCGGCACCGGCGTGTTTGCGGGAGGAAAAATCATCCCCAGGACGGGCTCAGCAGCATTGGCCAGATCGCCGAGCGCAGCGACCGCCGCTCCTGCGCCGGCAAGTCTCAAGAATTGACGCCGTGAATTGATCGCCATACGCTTGCACCTGCGCGGCATTCTAACGGTCCGCAAAATCACTTGCCAACAATTTCTCTCTTGTGCATGAATATAGCCGCGTATGGGTTTATCGCCTTGTCATCGGTGCCCCGCTGTCGGCTTCACTTGAAGCTCCTCCCTCTAAGCGACCGTCGGCCGTTTCCAAACTCCGTCTGAACTCTCACCAGAGAATATTTGGGAGGAAGCATCCTATGTGGCGAAGACTTGCTCCGATAGAAGCCATGCTGTCCCTGCTGTTCCTCTGCCCCTCGGGCGCTCGTGCGCAAAGTGGCGACGGGCCCAGGCAGGCGTCATTTCACGTAAAGAATGCGTTTGTCGTCAAAGTGCCGCAAGGTGCCCACGTCGTGCGAGTTTGGTTTGCTGTTCCGCAGGAGGACGCTTACTCGGTGATCACGAATTTCGCCGCGACCAGCGACGCCCCTGTGCGGTACGACTGGGATTCTTGGGGCAATAAGGAAGGCTACGTCGAGGTCCGCAACCCATCCGGGCCCGAAATCCACATCAGTGAGGAGTTTGATCTAAAGCGCAGCGAAATGCGCAACAAGATCGATCCGAGCGCAACGCGTCCGTTGACCGACGCCGAGCGCACCGCGCTAGCGCGCTACTTGCAGCCCTCAACTTACGTGATCGTCAACGATCAGGTGAAGAAGATCTCCACCGAAATCGTTGGCGGCGAAACCAATCCGATTCTCGCCGCGCGCAAGCTCTACGACTGGACGATGCAGAACATCGATTACTGGGTGAAGGATCCCGATCATCTGAAAGCCTCGCCCGTCGGCAGCACCGAGTATTGCCTTGGCAAGAAGACCGGCAATTGCACGGACTTTCATTCGCTGTTTGCCTCACTCGCGATTTCGTCGGGCATTCCCGCGCGAATGATCTACGGCTCGTTGCTCAAGCCCACGCTCAACGGAATGACGATCGACGGCAGCTACCACTGCTGGATCGAGTTTTACGCGCCGCGTGTGGGATGGATTCCACTCGACGCCTCGCTTGCGAATATTTACGGCAAGCAGTTCGATCTCACCGACAAGAACAAGAATCTCGTCGAGCTCACAACTGCTACCGGCTATCGCGGCTACGATCCAGCCAAGATCAACTACTACTTCGGAAATATCGACGAGCGCCGCGTCGTCTGGTCGATGGGTCGCGACTTGATGATGCAACCCGCGCAGGAAGATGGTCCCGTGAATTCTCTGCCGAAGGCGTACGTCGAAGTGGACGGTAAGGCGTCAACCGACTACACGCGTACTTTCACGTACAAAGAGCTTTCGGCCGCCGTCAGTGGAGGATCGGACTAGACAATCGTTTGAGAACTGACTGACAAGAAAGGGAGGAGACTGAGCTCCTCCCTTTTTTCCTGTGCGGTCTACGGCAAGTAGTAGCGGAACGACGTCATGACCATGTTCTCGACAGCGTGGGGAGTTGCCAATGTGTCGGCTGTTGCTCCGGCGCCGGACCATGTGTTCCGGTTGATGTACGAGTATTGCAACCCGGTCTGTACGCGTCCCATCGGACCCTGATAGAAGCGATACCAGAATCCGAGTGTGCCCTGGATCACGTTACGCGTATCGCCGGTGCATTCGGCGAGCGACCCGGGAACGAAACCCGCACTGCCCCCAACGCCCGTCGCGGTGGAAGTTGCCGATCCGGGAAGCGGCTCGGTCAAGCATCCGTAGTTTGCTAAGCCGATGGCTCCGTAGCCCTCGTTCGGCACCTCCGACCCAGACTTGATATACCCCGTCCGCGCATCGTACTCGCCGCCGACGTAGGCGTAGATGTCCAGTTTCGGTGTCGTGTGCCACTCGAGGCTCGCGAGCGACTGGAAGTTGCGAATGGGTGCGAGCGTGCCATCGGGCCGCGCAGTCACGTCTGCGAGGGTGGCCGAGCCGTAGCGTCCGATGCCATCGCCGCCGAGGAAATGGATCGCAGCGTCGAGGTGCTTGTTGAACAGCGGCACGCGGGCATTGGCTCCGATGCCGCCGCCCACACGATGGTCGTTGAACGCTCCCGCCGCAGAGGGAGTCTCTGCCGTTTCGTTCGGGAAGACGCGGTCGCGGAATGTGCTGACGACGCCGAAAATTTCATAGTGTCCCCAACCCGGTTCGAATGCGGCCTTGAACACAAAATCCGGCGCCGTCGAGAATGCGAAATTCGCAACCGGATTCAACAACCCTCCGCTGGCGCCGTACTGGCCGACGATAAAATTGTTATTCGCGCCGTGAGCGGTAAGCGTGGTTTCGGCGTTCTCGACAGAGAAGCCCAGCCACACCTTGTTATCGAAGTTCTTCGTGACGCGGAATCCCGGTTGGCGCGCCCAGCTAAAGCCAACGTGGTATTGACCGTCGATCACCAGCGGCAGCACTTCGGTGCGGTTGTCCAAGCCGCGGCGGGTCTCAGTAAGCAGAGTCCACATCTGCCCGCCGGTGAACATCCAGCCGCTGTCGAACGCGGCTTGACCGAAGAATTGCCTCTGCCGCAGCACGAAGCTGTTGCTTTCAGTGTAGTTTGACGTGATGCCGGTACCGAGAAAGTCCGTCTCGTAGTAGCCGCCGATCTTTACGTCGTGCAGCTTGCCCTCGACGAGCATGCTGATGCGCGACTGCCGGCCGCTCACATTGAATTCGCTCATCTGCGCCTGAGACGCGCCGCTGAACGGGATCGTGTTGAACGGTGTCACGACGTCCGAGCTGAGCGCCCGTTGCCGCCACACTGCTGCGCCTTCCATGAAGCCCCCGGGTGTCAACGTGATGCCTTTGATGTGAATCGCCGTGGGCGGCTCGTTTTTGTCCTGCGCTGCCGCATCGCCGTTCGCGTGGACTGCCTCGACTCCTATGCCGGGATCGATTGCAGAACTTGCTTCCGCCACAGGCTCCCCTCCACCGCTCGCCGCTGCGAGGCTGTCCTTGAGCAAGCGCACCTGCTCCTTCTGCTGTTCGAGTTGGTCTTTCAGTTGTTGGTTTTCCTCCTGGAACTGCTTGCCCTGCATTACGAGGAGGTCGCGGAGCTCTTGAAGCTCGCTTTCCATGCGCGATTCCGCCGGCGTTGCGGGATTTGCTGCTGCGGCCGGCTCCGCCGGAGCCGGTGAATTTGCGGCTGATGTCTCGCCGTTATTGCTACCCGCCGCCATCGCAGGGCTTCCCGCGAAGAGGGCGAGCGCTAGCAAGCACGTGGCTAACTTTCTCATCGATGCTCTCCTTGAAGAGTTTTTTCCCACCCAAATGGGAATTCGGCTCGAGGACGCGCCTCGCGGTGCGACGAGCCCGTTGGGATCACAGCTGTGTGCTCGCGCGCCTACACCCGTGCGAGATCGAACTGCGATCGATAGGGTGCTAAACGGAGAAGGGAAACGGCCGACGGTCGCTTAGAGGGAGGAACTTCAAGTGAAGCCGGCGCCTGGACGCCGGTTGTGTTGTGGTCGCAACATGCCACCGTATGATGCCGAAGCCCAATCCGATTCGCAAGAATTTACTTGAGGCCCAGCATTTTGCACGCGTTCCTGCAATAGAGCTTCTCGCGATCTCCTTTGGAAATATCGAGCGAATCGATCACGCGAAGCGTCTCGCGTATGTACATCGGCCCGCCCTCCGGATCAAACGGCGCGTCCGATGCAAATAGCACGTGATCGATTCCGTAAAAATCCAGCGCGCAGACGAGCGCCGATTTCGACCCGAACGTCGCCGTGTCCGCGTAGAAAAACTTCTTGAAATACTCAAGATGCGGCAGCTTGAGTTGCTTCAGCAGCGGACGGTAATCGACGTTCGACGTGCGCGCTCCAAGCTGATCCCAGCCCGGCCCGACGCGACCCTCGAAAAACGGCACCATTCCGCCGGCATGGTGAATAATGAATTTCAGGTTCGGCATCTCGTCGAGCATTTTCGAAAAAACGATGCGCGCCTGCGCCGCGCTCGATTCATACGGCCAGCCGAACGTCCACCAGATTTCGTAGAGCGATTCCTGCTCGGTCTGATAGTCCGGGAATTTCGCAGTGCGCGCGGGATGAATCCAGATTGGTTTGCCAAGGCGCTCCATCTCGCGAAACACCGGCCGAAATTCCGGCGCATCGAGGGCTTTTCCGGCTACGTTGGAATAAATCTGAATGCCGCACGCGCCGAGATCTCTCACCGCGCGGCGCGCCTCTTCTACGGCGCCCTCCGGATCCCGCATCGGCACCGACGCAATGAAGCTCGGAAAGCGGTCGGGATATTTCTGGCAGAGCTCCGCCATGCCGTCGCTGCCGATTCGTGCGAGCTCGCGCCATGCGGGACGCTCGCCGGCGACGTCCGGCGGAGGCGACGCCAGCGAAAGTATCTGCTGGTATCCCTCGAACATGTCCATCACCTGAAAACGCCGGTCGAGATTCGTCATCATCGGGACGGCTTCGCTACGGCGATGCATGTCCTTCATCTGGCCCGTAGTTTTCAGCAGCGCTTCGTGAAACGCTTTCGGCCAAATGTGCGTGAAAATGTCGAGCTTTCTCATGATTCCATTCTCCCCTACAGATCTAAGGAGTCGTCCGCGGCGGTTTCGGGGGCGGTTGCTTCAGCAGTTCGTCCGGATCGTCGGCGCGATCGATGTAGCGACCCGAAAGCGCGTCGTAGCGCCCTGATGCAAAAGCAAGGCACCGGTCCGTGCACCAAGCCATGCCGTCCTGCGGTCCCATCTTCCCCTTCAGTTCGTGAAGACGCGCAACCATCTGCGGCACCCATCGTTGCGCGTCGGGATCGTTCATCGTGTCGTCGGCCATATCGGTCATGATCGATCCCGGATCGATTGCAAACGCCTTCACGCCCTGATCTTTCACTTCGTTGGCCACGAGTTCTGCCAGCCGATTCTGCGCGGTCTTGCCGAGGCTATACGCCGAAAGACTTGGCGTGAGCATGTGGCAGCGCGGTGAGGAAATATTGAGGATGCGCCCCGCGCGGCGTTCGATCATGCCGGACAGCACCGCGCTCATGAAGAGCAGCGGCGCGCGAATGTGCACTTCCTGAGCCGCCCACCACTTATCCGGATCGACCACGCCAATCGGGCCATACGGCCCGGCAACGCCAGCATTGTTCACAAGCAGCGAGATCGCGCCCAGTTTCTCGGTCGCTGCCTTCACCACGCGCGCAACGTCGTCGCGCTTGGTCGCGTCGCCTGCAACCGCCAGCGCGTGGCCTCCGGCGGAAGCGATTTCGCCCGCCACGTGATCGAGTTGCGCTCTGTTGCGTGACGTCACCGCGACGGCCGCGCCCTCGCTGGCGAATCGCAACGCGATCGCCTTGCCGATGCCGCGCCCCGCGCCTGTGACAATCGCAACCTGCCCGCTCAGCAATCCCGCCATTTCCAGCGACACCTTTCCGCCCGCACGAAGATACAGTTGGAAAATTGCAGCGGCAAGAATTTCACGCGTTCTCGGCAGCGACCGCCGCGAGCCCGCTCGCCGCTTTCCGCGCCGGCTTCATCAGCAGCAACACGATCGCCGACAGCACCGAGAGTGCTGCGACGCAATAGAACACCGGCGTGTAACTGTGGTAGCGATCGAACACCATTCCCGCAATGGTCGCACCGAGCGCGCCGGCCGTCGTGCCCACCACCATCATGAATGAAATCACCGGCGGATAGCCGTTCACGCCATAGTAATTCGCCGGCAGGACCATCATCGAGGAGAAGCAAACTCCGAACGATCCGCCCAGCAGAATTGCGTATAAGTACAGGCCCGCCGCACCGCTAGCGTGCAGCGCCAACACCATTCCCGCTGCGAACACTAGCGAGCCAACCGCCCACGTCAACCGCGGCTCGATCCGGTCGGCGATCCCGGCGAAGAGCAGTGTCCCGAACAGCGCGGACAGCAGCATGATCGAAATGGACGATGCCGCTTGCGCCGGCGCGTATCCCAGATCGCGCAGATGCGCGTTCCCGTGCGCGAGGTAAAGCGGATAGCCCGCGCTGAATCCGACAAGTGAAACTAGAATGAGCCAAATCGCGGGCGTGCGAAGCACATCGAGTAGCGTCCAGTGTTCGTTGGTTTTGTGGACGCGCATCTTCACATCCGGGCGGGCAAAAGACGGCGCTCCGTCCGTCGCCCCATCGGGGAATTGACCGAGGTCCGCGGGACGCTCGCGCACAAAGGCCATCGCAAGCAACGCGCAAATCGCACTGAGGCCTGCGATGAGCCACCATCCGGCGCGCCAGTTCCCGCTGGAGACGCGAATCACCTTGTCCAGCAGCCGCGCCGCCACGAACCCGCCGAACGTGCCTCCGGTGTGGACGAGCGTGATCGCGAGCCCTTTGAGCCGGCTGAACCAGCGGTTAATCCCGGTCTGCGCGACCAGTACACCGCCCGTCATCGCGCCGAGGCCGATCATCACACCGTAGACCAGGTCGACTTCCAAGCTTGTGCGCACGACGGACGACATCAGCAGCGCCCCAACAACCACCACCACGCACCCGATCGACGCCGTAAACCGCACGCCTCTCTTCGCGATCAGAACCGCGATGAGCGGTGCTGGCACTCCGATCATCAATTGATAGATGGCGTAGGCGAGGCCCAGCTGCGTGCGGTCCCAGTGCAAGGCCTCGGCCATGTAGGTGTTGACGACGCTCGCGCCATACAGCGGGAACGCAAAATTCGCGAAAAGGATGAACCAGAAAATCGCGAGCAGCTTCCAGCCGTAGAAGCCCGATTGTCGCGTCATCGCCCCCACCGTGCGTGCGCGTGCTTGTTGCCGTGCGTTTTATTGAAGTTCTTCCGCCGTCACCCAGTTGCCGTGCACCTGATTGCGCAGGCGCAGCGGCAAATGCGCCGTCGCGATCGGACCCTTGTCGAGGTGCTCGGCCTCGAACACGAGCAGGTCCGAAAGCTGCGTATCGTGCAGATCGGCCACCAGAGCGAGGTAGCCCTCATGCCCGGGCGTCCGCGAAGGAATGTGCACTTCCTCCTGAATCGTCACGGGCCGGCTCGGATGATGCCAGGACTTCAGTTTTCCGCTCTTCACTTCGAGCCGGCTGAGAGTGTTGAATCCCGCGCCGACCGGCCCAGCGGTCAACGGCGCGCCCGCCTCGGGATCGAACCGCTCGTAGTAGCCGATCGAGTAGTCTTTCATGTGGTCTTTCATCGCGATACGCGGGAAATCACCTGAGGGCGCGAGCTTGTACTCCTCGAATTTGTCGCCCGGCTTCGACATGTCAAACGTCCAGCGCACCACGCGGCCGAACGCAAAATCCTCCGGCGTCGGATGAATGTGCGACGCCTCCAGAATGAACGGGAACGGCGCATACTTGCCGATGCCGAAATCGAGGTGCACGTATTTGCCCTCGGTGTATGCGTTCATGAAGTGAAACGCGGAGCACGCGGGATGCTTGAACCAGTGCATGTCCTTGACGGTGCCGTCCATCGGCATGATGCCGACGTAGGCGTCGAGATTCGGTTCACACACCCAGTGCACGCCGCCCGCCTTGATGCGATCGAGATTGGCCGTCGTCGGAAACACGGGGAAAATCACGTGCTCCTTCGACACGGCGAAGTCGTGCATCAGAGAAACGTAGGGAACCTGAAACCATTCTTCTTTTACCAGCTCGCCTTCCTTGTTCGCCACGCAGTAAGAGACGTCGCGCGTTGCCATCCCGCTCGCTTCGTAGCCGAAAAAGTGCAGATCGCCGTTGTCTTCATCGAGCCGCGTGTGCGCGGTCATCGTTTGGCTCTTAAGCTTGCCGCGATAGTTAAAGACGCCAATCGTGTCGAGCGTTTCCGGGTGCAGCTCCACCGCGAGGCCGTCCTCCTTGAGCGCCAGCAGTTTCCCGCCATGAAAAATCGGCGTCGTGTTGTTCACGCAGCGGTTGATGCCGCGCACGCTCGGATCGTCCGTGTAGGGGTTCCGGTAGAGACCGAAAAGTCCGCGCCGCGCTTTGCGCTCGGCCTTCAGCCGGTCGGTCATGACGTACTTCATCTTGAAATCGACGTGACCGTTTTCGAATTTGAACGCGCTGATCATCCCGTCGCCGCTCAGATATGTGTCGTGGCCGAGCATCGGCGGATACTGCGGGTCGGGAATAGTGCGATACCACGTGCCGTTGATTTCCTTCGGCATGTTTCCTTCGATCACCAAATCGTAGATGTCGCACTCGGTGCGCATCGGCGCGTTCATGCCCTGATAGTCGAACGAATCCGGGAATTTCGTTGTCATGGCCCTACTCCTTATTCATGCGAGGGTCGTTCGAGACCGTATGATGATGTCTTCGCTGAAGATTGCCCCCGTATTAGCTGACTCCTATCATTCCGGCGACGACCGTGTCAACGTAAGCTTGGCGGTTACACTTCGCGCATTGGCGGACTTCGCTGCGAACCGTTCCTTGCGGGTGTCGGCACGGCGGTACATTTTTCGAAGTACGCCGTATGCGCGCGGATGCTACCATACGCAGCAATTCAATCCTTGGAGTCATGTAGATGCCCGACGGCTCTGACAAGGCTGCTCCGCAGCCCGGCGCGCAATCCGGTTCGCAAATTATCGAACGCAAGCTCGCCACGATTCTCTCCGCCGACGTCGCCGAGTTCAGCCGCCTGATGAACGAGGACGAAGAGCAAACCCTGCGCGTCTTCCGAGGTCACAAGAAGGTTTTCGACTCGCTGGTCGCGACGCATCACGGGCGCGTCTTCAACACCGCGGGCGACGCGATCCTTGCCGAATTCTCGAGCGCCGTGGAAGCGGTTCGTTGCGCCACCGACGTCCAGTCTGCCCTGCGCACTCGCAACGACAAATTTCCGCCCTCTCGCCAGGTCCGCTTCCGCATCGGCATCAACCTTGGCGACGTGATGATTCAAGGACAGGATCTCCTCGGCGACGGCGTCAACGTCGCCGCTCGTTTGCAAACGGCCGCCGAGCCGGGCGGCATCTGTATCTCCGGCAGCGTTCACGATCAGATCCGCAACAAACTTTCTCTCGCGTTCCATTCGCTGGGCGAGAGGAGTTACAAGAACATTCCGCAGCCGGTGAGAACTTTTTCGATCGTGGAAGCCGAAGGGGGCGTCACTCTTCCGAGTCCCAAGCCCTCGAGCGCGTGGAAAAATCCAGCGATCTGGGCAGTTGCAGGTCTTGTCCTCGTCGCCGGGATTGGCTATGCGGCATACGCGATTCACGCGCGCGGCGACAACGCGACCGCGCCCGTGACGGCCGTCAATCCTCCGCCTGCGCCAGCGCCCGCACCCGCGACAACACCGGCGTCGGCAAGCTCATCGGTCGAAAAGCCGGCCGCCGCACCGCCTGCGTCCGCGCCAAGCGCCACCGCAGCTTCATCCTCGCCGAAAGCAGCTCCTGCCGAGGCTGAAGCAAAGCCCGTCGCGAAATCGAATGAACCGGCAGCTTCCGCCCCGGCTAAGTCGCCGCGCGCGACCGCACACGCAGGCCGCTTCGATGGCACCTACGGCGGTCAGGTTTGCTACGGGCAAACTCCGAAGCTGCCCAAGCATTGTTATCAGGCCGAGGGCACGGTGGTCGCCAACAAACTCAGCGGTCACTGGAACATGCCGGGCGAACGGGCGGTTACCATGCACATCGAAGGCGACGTGCGGCCCTCGGGCGATGTGACCATCTTCATGCACAGCGAAGATCAGAGTGGCGCGCGCGTCGCCACCATCAACATGACCGGTACGATCCAGGAAGGTTCGCTCGTGGCGAGTGGAGCGTTCGAGCGCGGACGCCCCGCGAACCTGAACTGGCGTTTGACCGGCCACGACTCCCCGGTGCAACCGTCTGGAGTTACCGGCCAGCAGCCGATTGGAGCGGTGCAACCCGTCCAGCCGTCTCAAAGCATTGAAGGCACCTGGGAACTCGTGAGCAGCACGACGAACGGCGTAACGCGGACCATAAAGCCAACTCGCATCACCATTACACAAAGTGGATCGCTGGTACGAGTCGGCGGTCAGGAGCTTCGCCTCACGGACGAGGGTACCCTGACATATCAGGAATTCTACGCGCACGACGAGCGATACGGACATAGGGTCGAGACGCCAGATCAAGCAGACCTGATTGATACTCTTACCTGGAGAATAAAAGGCTCCATGCTCGTTTTCGAGACAGTGTTCGACTATAGGGCGCCGTACAACGGCCATCCTGTGGGCAAGCTGGTGCGAATCATGGAATATCGCCGGGTCACTCCTTGAGCGGAGTCGCGGTGCGCAGGCAGTCCCTAGTAATCCCCGAATTTATCGCGGGCGCTGCGCTTCGCGCGGTATCAGCGCGGAGCCGGGCTTGGGTGGTGGCTCCAGCAGCAGCTTATCGAAGTCGTCGCTCGGCAGCAAAAACCGTCCCGAAAGTCCGGCGTAACGCCCGGACGCGAGCTGTACGCACATTTCCGCGCACCGCGCGAGCCCCGCGGCGGGATCCTTCGCCTTGATCACATTTTTCAGATACTCGACCATCTGCGGCACCCACTTCTGCGCGTCCGGCGAAGTGATCGTATGCTCGGTCATATCCGTATAGACCGTGCCCGGCTCGATCGAAAAAACGCTCACACCGTGTTCTTTCGCTTCCGCCGCTGCGTGCTCCGACAATCGTATCTGGCTCGACTTCGCCACGGCATACGCCGTCAGCTTCGGCGCGAACCACTGCCCGCCCAGCGCCGACACGTTGATCACAGTCCCCGCGCGCCGCGCGATCATTCCTGGCATCACCCCGCGCATAAACAGCAGCGTGCCGCGCACGATCACCTCCTGCGCATCCCACCACTCGTCGGGGTCATTCACCCAGATTGGACCGAACGGCCCAGTCACTCCCGCGTTGTTGACCAGCACCGTCGTAGGACCGAATTCCTTTTCCGCAGCTTCGACGACGCGCGCCACATCCGCGCGATTTGTCACATCTCCCGCAATCGCCAGCGCTCGCCCGCCTGCCGCTTCGATCTCCGCCACAACCGCACCGATCTGACTTTTCGATCGCGCGGTCACTGTAACCGCCGCTCCCGCCGTAGCCAGCCCCCGCGCGATGGCTCTACCGAAGCCGCGCCCTCCGCCAGTCACAATGGCGGCGTGCCCTGCCAACACGGCTGCCATGGACTTGTTCACGTTCGTTTGCTCGCTGGTTTGCGTAGCGCCGGCGTCTCGCCGGCGGTTTTGAAGTTTTTGTTACGGGCAAAGACAGAAATCGCCGGGGGGTTGGCGGCACTACAACCGCCCATTCGATCGTCTTGAATCTTCACTTGATAGGTTTCCCGGTGACGGGATGCAGATAGTGGAACGGCACGACTTCGTTTTCCGGCCAGAAAGCCGCGCGCCGCGTAGTCAGTTCATCGGGACCGTTCGGATCTTCGGGATAGGTCTTCGAAAATGCGGGGACAGCGTAACCCGGCTTCACTTTGCCCCAGCCCTGATCGTATGGCGCGTAGAAGAAGACATTGTAATTCAGCACGCCAATTTTCCAGACGCCGTCTTCCCTCAGGTAGGTATTCTCGTAAACGCCCGCCTCCCAAAACGGCGGAAAAATTTCCGGCACGCTTTGATGGCTTCCGCCTTGCATGAAGCAGCGGTACCGCGCCTTGGCCGACATCCGGTCCGGTGCAACTGTGATCACATCCTGCAGCAAAAGATGATCGAGCATTAGCCCGTGCGTCGGGCGATTTTTCCCGCCCGCGAATCGCTGACCGAGCCGCCCGCAGTACAGCCTTCGCACTCCGGCCCGCCCCTTGAACACGCCGCCGAGAAAATACGTCTCGCCGCGATCGGAGAAAAGTTCGACGACCTCTTCGTACAGGCACTTGTCCATGAAGTATCCGTACGCGTGCTGCAGCCGCCGGATCGCGAGCTCATCCTCCGCGCGCCCAAGCCGGTCCGCCAGCTCGTCGACGCGCCTCTCCATCCCCTTTAGCCTTTCTTCGGTTGTCATTTCTGATGTCGCTCCCTGCCGAACCTCGTCATCCTGAGCGCAGCGTCCCGACCGTGTTCTTTGCGGAGATCGCTCTCAGATCTCCGCGTCGGGACGCGGAGTCGAAGGATCTCTCTTCGATGCATCTATTTGCAATTGTCATCTCGAGCGGAGTCCCGCGCTCTTGTTGTTCCCTCGGTTCTTGATGGCGCGGGACGAAGAGAGGGATCTGCTGTTTCTTGGTTTTCGCCTATGCCTCGCTGATGAACTTCGTCTGCAGGCACGCCTCGAGCCCTTCGATGCCTTCCTCCGATCCGTGCCCGCTCTCCTTCACTCCACCAAAGGGCGATTCCGGAATCGAAATCTGATACGTGTTGAGGCCGATCATCCCCGCTTCAAGCTGTTCCCCCAGCAGCTTCACGGTCCGCTGCGAATTGGTGAACGCAAACGCCGCTAGCCCGTACGGCAGCCGGTTCGCCTGCTCCATCACTTTGTCGAAATCCGAAAACGGATTGATCACCGCGACCGGCCCAAACGGCTCCTCGTTCATGATGCGCGCCGTTTTCGGCACATCCGAGAGCACCGTCGGCGCGTAGAAATAGCCAGGGCTTTTCAGCCGCCCGCCGCCTGCCTGCACTTTCGCGCCGTGCTGTTCGGCATCCTCGATGAACCCTTCGATCGCCGCGAGCCGCCGAGCGTGCACCAGCGGCCCCATTTTGTTCTTTTCCTCCAGCCCGTTTCCGACCGGCCAGCTCTTCGCGCGCTCCGCAAATCCCTCCACAAATCGGTTGTAAACCTTCTCGTGCACGTAGTATCGCGTCGGCGAAACGCATACCTGCCCCGCGTTGCGATATTTCGCCGTCGCCGAAGCATCGAGCACTTTGTCGACGTCGACATCGTCGAACACGATCACCGGCGCATGCCCGCCCAACTCCATGGTCGTGCGCTTCATGCCGTCCGCCGCAAGCTTCATCAAGTGCTTGCCCACAGGAATCGATCCCGTGAACGAAATCGCGCGAATCACGGGCGACGCCAGCAGGTGCGTCGATATCTCCGACGGCACGCCGTACACGATCGCTAGCACGTTCGCTGGCAACCCCGCGTCGACCAAGCATTTCGCCACGGCCAGCCCTGACGCTGGCGCTTCTTCCGCCGGCTTCAAAATCACCGAGCATCCCGCGCCCAGCGCCGCGCCGATCTTGCGGGCCGGGTTGCCAAGCGGAAAATTCCACGGCGCGAACGCCGCGACCGGCCCAACCGGCTCTTTCACCACCGTCATGCGCGTTCCCGGCGCCCGTTGCGGCAGGACGCGCCCGTACGCGCGCCGTCCCTCTTCCGCGTACCACTCGAAAATATTCGCGGACATCATCACTTCGATCCGCGTCTCGTGAATCACCTTACCCGACTCGGTCGTCGCGATGCGTGCGATTTCCTCTTTGCGTTCGCGCAGCAATTCCGCCGCGCGCTTCAAGATTTTTCCGCGCTCATCCGGAAAAATTGCGCGCCACGTTTTGAACCCTAGTTGCGCCGCCGCAAGCGCGCGGTCGAGGTCTGCCTTCGACGCGTGCGGCACTTGCCCGATCACCTCCTCGGTCGCCGGATTGATCACCGGCGAAGTCTTCCGCCCCTCCGCGGACAGCCATCCGCCGCCGATAAGAAGCGCCAAATCCGCGTATGCCGTTGCCAGTTGTGTCGCCATTTTCGTGCTCCTGTGCTGGATTCGCGCATCGTTTCACGTTCGCGCGACGCGCGTCAAGTCGCGCGCAAAAGCAGGAACGCCGTCATTCTGAGCGGAGTGGCCGGATATCGTTGCTTCGTCCCGCTCCTGCGGGACGTCCGGCCACGTAGTCGAAGAATCCCTCTTGAGCTTTTCCGAATTCTCATCAGCGCGAGTGTTTGCAGCCGTTCGTCGCGCCTCTGATTTAGAATATCCGGCGCTTGCTGACCCCTGCCGAATCCGACCGCCTGCGCCTCGTTCTCGTCGAGACGCGCAACCCGCTCAACATCGGTGCCGCCGCTCGCGCCATGAGCAATTTCGGCTTCCGCCATCTCCGAGTCGTGAAGCCTTACGCGCCTGCGTTTCGCGAGGCCCGCTCCGCCGTCGGCGCTTCATCCGTGCTCGCGCGCGCCGAAAAATACGGCACCGTCGCCGACGCTATTGCCGACTGCACGCTCGTCGTCGGCACCTCCGCGATTCGCACTCGCCATGTCCATCACACCGTTCGCCGCTCCGAAGACGCCGCGCGCCTGATCCATCGCCGTCTGCGCTTGAGCAACGTCGCACTTCTCTTCGGCTCCGAAAAGCGCGGCCTCACCAACGACGATCTCAGCCACTGCCACTGGCTCTTGCGCATCCCCACGCACGAAGAAAACATTTCGATGAATCTCGGCCAGGCCGTCGCCGTTTGTCTCTATGAACTGATCCGCAACGCCAAAGCCCCACGCGCCGGAGAAAAATCGCCGCTCGCCTCCGCCGGCGAAACCGAACGTATCACCGCCATGCTTCTCGACGCGCTGCAACTCAGCGGCTTTCTCGATCTGCGTCGCGTCGCCGATTCCGAACAGCGCATTCGCCGACTCGTCCGCCGCCTGCATCTCCCTGCGCGCGACGCCGTTATCTGGCTCGGCATGTTCCGCCAAATCGTCTGGAAACTCCGCTCAGAGAGGTCAAGCTGAACGTGAAATACTGGCTGATCTTACAGTGGACATCTGACTCTTCCCCTGCGGATTACAGCAAGTTGATTGAAGCGGAGGAACTCCTACGAGAAAAGCTGCGCGAGCCTGACGTTATCGACGGCCATGATATCGGATCTGGAGAGATGAATATTTTCATTTTGACCGATAACCCGCAGAGTTGCTTTGGACACGTCAAGCGAATCTTTGGAGGCCGCAAAATCTGGGCTGCTCTACGAGCCGCCTATCGCGAGGCCGATGGGAACGAATACACAATTCTTTGGCCCGAGGGTCTCACCCACTTCGAGGTCGGTTAGGTTCTTCGAATAACAGCGCACGTATACACGTAGCCACCCTCGCGCTACTCTCTCCGCATGGATATCGACTGGCTCCGCGAGCATTGCCTCTCACTCGCGCACACAACCGAGCAAATCCAGTGGGAGGATGCGCTCGTCTTCAAAGTCGGCGGAAAAATGTACGCGGTCGCCTCGCTCGAGCCCGGTGACACCTGGCTCTCGTTCAAATGCTCTGCCGAGAATTTCCCCGAGCTCATCGAACGCCCCGGTGTCATCCCCGCGCCCTATATGGCCCGCGCACAGTGGGTCGCGCTCGAAACCGAGACCGCGCTTCCTCGTGCCGAGCTGCAAGCCCTGCTCGCCGAAGCGCACGCACTCATCTTCGCCAAGCTGCCGGAGAAAATTCAGTCTCAGCTCAGCGCGCCGCCAAAGCGCTCGGCCGCACAACGCCGCGCTGCCCCGAAGTCGGCCCGCCGCGCCGCGCGCAAACGCAAATAGCTCGCCGCCTCCGTGGTTGACTCGCATCCGGCCCGCCCATAACATCTTCCTTTCGGCCGGAGATCATCCCCTTGATCGGCGAGACCGTCTCGCACTATCGCGTCGTCGAAAAGCTCGGCAGCGGCGGCATGGGCGTCGTTTACAAAGCTGAGGACCTCAAGCTGCGCCGCTTCGTCGCGCTCAAATTCCTTCCCGAAGACATCGCCCGCGATCGCCTCGCCCTCGAACGCTTCGAGCGCGAGGCGCAGACCGCCTCCGCTCTCGATCACCCCGGTATCTGCACGATCTACGAAATCGGCGAGCACAATGGCCAGCCCTTTATGGCCATGCAGTTCCTCGAAGGCCAGACTCTCGATCAACTCATCGGCGGCCGCCCGCTCCCCCTTTCGCAACTGCTCGATCTCGGAATCGAAATCACCGACGCGCTCGACGCGGCGCACTCCCACGGCATCGTTCACCGCGATATCAAGCCCGCGAACATTTTCGTCACCAAGCGCGGCCGCGCCGTCATTCTCGATTTCGGTCTCGCCAAGCTCAGCACGCAAAACAGCGTCAGCAGAATGTCCAACGCTCCCACGCGCGCAACGGGCGTCACCATCGACCTGCTCACCAGCCCGGGCACAGCCCTCGGCACGGTCGCCTACATGTCCCCCGAGCAGGCGCGCGGCCAGGAGCTCGACGCGCGCAGCGATCTTTTCTCCGTCGGCGTCGTGCTCTACCAGATGGCCACCGGCTCGCTGCCGTTTCGCGGCGACACTTCCGCCGTCGTATTCGACGCCATCCTGAATCGCGCGCCGGCACCGGCCACGCGCCTCAATCCCGAGTTGCCGCCCAAGCTCGAAGAGCTGATCAACAAGGCGCTCGAAAAAGATCCGCGCCTGCGCTGCCAGACCGCCGCCGAAATGCGCGCCGATCTCGAGCGCCTGAAGCGCGACACCGGCTCGGCCCGCGTCGCTGTCTCGTCGACAGAAGATGCGTCCGCGTTGCCGCTTTCGACTCCGCCAGCAGGCACCGCCTTAGCGCCCGGCACGAGTCGCCAGTCCGCGGCTGTGCCGGCAACAGCCGGAATCGCCGCGCCGGCTGAAGCTCCCTCGCGCGGGCGAAAAATCATCATCCCTGCCGCAGCGATCGCAGTGGTCCTCCTCGTCTCAGGATTTCTATATTGGAAAGGATTTTTCCGCTCCGGGCTTGCCGCTACCGGCTTCCAAAATCTTTCGATCACCAGCCTCACCTCGACCGGCGACGTCACTCTCGCCCGTCTCTCGCCGGACGGCAAGTGGCTCGCCTACGTCTCGCGCCGCAACGGAAAATTCAGCTTGTGGGTTCGCCAAATCGCCGTCCCGAGCGCGGTCCAACTGATTCCGCCGACGACCGATCAAATTTACGAAGCGTCGTTCACTCCGGACGGAACTTTCGTCGACTACATCGCTCAACCCGCTGAAGGAGGCCACAGCGCCGGATTTCAGATTCCCGCGCTCGGCGGCACTCCGCGGCGCTTCCTCGACCACGCCGACTCGGGCTTTTCCTTCTCGCCGGACGGCAAGCAGATCGCCTACGCAACGGACAGTGCCGGCGAAACCGAAGTGCAGCTCATGATCGCCAACGCCGATGGCAGCGGAGCCCACAAGATTGCGAGCAAGCAATCGAATCCGGAATTCGGCGACTACGGCGCCGTTTGCTGGTCCCCGGATGGCAAGCGCATCGTCGTGAGTGAAAGCGATCCCAAAAACCCCAACGGCCTCTCCGGGCTGGATGAAGTCGATGTCGCAACCGGAGCCGAAAAGCCCATGCCCGGCCGCCGCTGGCGCGCGATCTACGACGCGACCTGGCTCCCCGACGGCAGCGGTCTGCTTATTTCCGCTGAAGAAAGGACGGGGATTCCCTCGCAGCTCTGGATTGTCGGCTATCCGTCGGGCTCGCTTCGCCGTGTCTCGAATGATCTCGCATGGTATTTGTCGGTGGGAGTCTCAGCCGACGGCAAAAGCATCGCCAGCGTGCAGCAAAATCCGTCGAGCGCCGTTTGGATCGGTGCCTCCGACGATTCGGGCAACCTTCGCCAGGCCACATCCGGTCGGCTCGACGGCTATGAAGGCGTCGCGTTCACACCCGATCATCACATCATTTACTCGGCAGACCACTCGCAGAATTGGGATCTCTTCATCGCGGATCCCGACGGCGGAAATTCGCGCCAGCTGACCTTCGACAATCACTACCACGCCCACCCGGCCGTTTGCGATGGCGGCAAAACGGTTGCCTATGACACCGATTTCGACGGCGTCACTCATATTTGGAAACTCGATCTGCAGAGCGGAGCAGCCTCGAAACTGACGAACGGCCCGGGAGAATTTTCTCCGGCCTGTGCCGGTGATTCCGATTGGATTTTCTATCAGGGACAGGCCGAGGGAGGCGCTTCCTACATTTTCAAAATCAATTCATCCGGCGGCGATCCGGTCAAAGTGTCGCAAGAAGCCGTTCTCAGCAACCCGTATCTGACGCTCGATGGCCACCTGCTGCTCTACGTCGTCGCGCTTCCCAACGGAACCCCGGTCGCAAGAATCATGTCGCCCGATACCGGCGTGATGGAAGGGCAAAAAATGCTGGAGCCGACCATTGACTCCGTTCATCGCATCGGCGCATGGATGCCCGGCAACGGAGCGATGGCTATCTCTGACGTTCGCACCGGCGTGCCCAATCTTTGGGCCATTCCGTTCACCGGCGAAGGTGCCGAAAGGCAATTGACTCGTTTCACTTCCGGCGTAATTTTCCGCCTCGCCTACTCGCCCGACGGCAAGCTCCTCGCCGTCTCCCACGGCACCGAAGACCGCGACGCCGTCCTCTTCACCTCCGCAAAGTGAGCTTTAGCGCAGGTTCTTTCTCCGTAGGGGCACAGCATGCTGTGCCCGGCAATGTTGCTTGGCTCGACGTAGACTATTCGCCTCCCGCGCTGAGACCGGGTTTGCATGTAGCGCCGCGGTCTTTAGCGCGGCATCTTCCGCCGCCACTCTTCTTCAACAAAGACACAAAGGCGAAACGAACATAGGGCTCAACCGGAGTCCACATACTCCCGCGCTTGCAATCCCTTTCCCGTCTACTAAGATGGTCGCGTGAAGAAACTGTTGGGTCGCGACGCGCAAATTGGCCAACGGGCCGTTGAGCTAGCGGTCTGTCCGCACACGCATCCCGCCCGCGCGCCCCTTCACGGCAAGGAGGATTCCGATGTCACGATACGGCAAAGCTGCTGGCAGGAGTGTGGCGAGAGCACTGCGCGAGCAGAAGGAGGGGAAGCTTCGCTCGGGCCGAGGCGGCAAGGGAGGCAAAGTCACCAGCCGCGCTCAGGCGATCGCCATCGGACTTTCCGAAGCGCGCAAACGTGGCGCCAAGGTCCCAAAGAAAAAATCGTAGCGCGGCTACGACTCGACGCCGACCAAAAGGGTGTCAACCCAAACCAGGTGTTTCTGCCCGTAACCCGCAGAAAACAAACGATCGCGACCGCAAACAAGTGTCAATTTTTTGCGATGTGCAAACTCATTTCTACTCGAAAGCGAAAAAAAGTAGATCTGGTCGTAACTCTATGAAAACAAACGTTCGGGGTCTCGGCTACCCGAAAATGAATCGGGGGGTATTCGCGCGCTTTTCCGCTCTCGATTTTCGAGTTTCGAATTTCGCATCATTCGGTATTTGCGTCACATCGTATAACCTCTCGGGAGGAATCATATGAGACTCAATGAATTCACGACGCTGGGACGCACCGGGCTGCGCGTAACTCCGCTTTGCCTCGGAGCGATGGGTTTTGGCACCGGTTGGGGCTGGGGAGCGGATGAAAAATCGTCGTTTCAAATGCTCGACCAGTATTTCGACGCCGGCGGAAACTTCATCGACACCGCCGACGGATATCAGATGGGTCAGAGCGAAGAGATCGTCGGAAAGTACGTTGTCGAGCGGAAGTTGCGCGATAAAGCCGTGATCGCGACAAAATACACATTCAACTTCGGAAATCTCGGCAATCCCAATGCCGGGGGCAACGGCCGCAAGAATCTCTATCGTGCGCTCGAAGGCTCGCTCCGGCGCCTCAAGACCGACTACGTCGACCTCTACTATCTCCACGCGTGGGATCTCATCACGCCGGTCGAAGAAGTTGTTTCGACGATGACCGATCTCGTCCACGAGGGCAAAATTCGCTACTACGGACTCTCCGACACGCCGGCATGGTATTTCACGCGCGCGCAAACGCTCGCCGAAAAAGGCGGGCTCGAGCGCTGCGCTACGCTGCAGCTCGAATACTCGCTCGCCGAGCGCAACATCGAGCGCGAGCACATTCCCGCTGCGCAAGAACTGGGCATCGGGTTGTGCCCGTGGAGTCCGCTGGCCGGCGGTTTACTGACGGGCAAGTACAGGAGGGAAGGAGACAAGGGCGTCGGCGACGGGCGGCTCACGTCGAGTCCGATCTTCAACAAATTTACCGAGCACAATTGGCGCGTGCTCGAAGTGCTCGTCGACGTCGCGAAGCAGATCGGCCGGGCACCGTCGCAGGTTGCGCTGAATTGGGTTGCAACGCAACCAGGCGTGACGTCCGCGATCCTCGGCGCGACCAAGACGACGCAGCTCGCGGAAAATCTCACCAGCCTGGATTTCTCGATTCCGGAACATCTGCGCGCGCGTCTTGACGAAGTCGGCAGGCCCGAAGCCGTGCATCCGTACAACTTCTACACATCGACGATGCAGCTTCGCGTCAGTGGAAACACCACAGTTCGCGAATGGCGCCGCGGCTACGTCTACGAGGGCTCGATCGCTCCTCCGCCCGACAAGAAAGCGACCGCGAGCTAGTCGCTGACTGCTTGCGCGGGAACCTGCTCGCGCACGCTTTCCGCGGCGGGGAGCTCGTCAAGCTTCCGCAGCTCGGGGAATAGCCAGGCGCACCCGGCCGTGACGGCGATCGCGCCGATTCCACCGATCACCACGGCCGGAATCGTTCCGAAAATTCTCGCCGTCGCTCCGGATTCGAAGCCGCCAAGCTCGTTCGAGGTGCCGATGAAGATCATGTCCACGGCGTTGACGCGCCCGCGCATGTCGTTCGGCGTCACGAGCTGTATCAGGATTCCCCGAACGACCACGCTGACCATGTCGGTCGCGCCGACCAGAATCAGCGCGACCATCGAAAGCACCATGCTGTGCGAGATGCCGAAGAGAACCGTGGCCGCGCCGAATCCGGCCACGCACCAGAGCATCTTCGCGCCGGAGTTGCGGCCGAGCGGCCGGTGCGCGAGCAGCACCGCGGTCACCGCGGCTCCGATCGCCGGCGCGCAGCGTAGCAGTCCCAGGCCGAGTGGCCCGCTGTGCAGAATGTCCTTTGCGAACGCGGGCAGCAAATAGACCGCGCCGCCGAGCAGCACCGCGAACATGTCGAGCGAGATCGAGCCGAGCACCATCTTCTCGCTCCAGATGTAGCGGAGCCCGGCGAGCACAGTCTTTACGCTGAAGGGTTCGCGTGGCCGCGGGCGGAATTTCGGGATTACGCCGAGCATTGAGATCGCGGCCGACGCAGCCGCGAACATCGCCGCGGCGTAGACCGGCGAAGGCGTGCGGAATATTCCGTAGACCAGCCCGCCGACCGCAGGTCCGAGAATCGTGGCCGCTTCGAAGATCGTCGCGCCCCACGCGAACGCGCTGCGGAAATGCTCTTCGGGCACGAGCAGCGGCAGGATCGCGCGGCTTGCAGGCGCGTTGAACGCGCGAACGATTCCGACGAGCGCGACGACGCAGTAGATCAGGCGCACCGACTGCGTGTGCGACAGACTGATCGCGAGCAACAGCGCCGAACAGATCGCAAATCCGGCGTAGCCGGTGGTCAGCACCTTGCGGCGCTCGAAGCGATCGGCGGTGTAGCCGGAGACGAGAAACAGCAAGATTCCGGGAAGAAACTGCGCGAGGCCGACGAGACCAAGATCGAGCGTGTTGTTCGTGATCTCATAGACCTGCCAGCCCACAGCGACCGATTGCATTTCCGTGGCAAGCACGATGAAAAATCGCGCGACTTGAGAAAGCGTGTAAGACGGATAGGTGAAAACGATTCGGCCGGCGAGTCTGGAGTTCCCGGGGGTTGCAGCCATGGCCAACTACTCTGCCACAAAATCGGAATCGCGACGAGGATGCACCGGTAGCGCATCTACGGCGGAAAAACTTTGCAAAGTTACTTCGCGATGTGAGCGCCGAAAATTGCGTCGAAGAAAACGCCGAGAAGATAGCGGATGTCTTGATCGGTGATGGTCACGCTATCGACGAGGTTTTCGAGCAGCAGCGCATTCGATAGAGCACCGAGAGCGGCTGCCGCAGCGGTGTTGGGAACCGGCAGCTTGTGTCCCGTCGCTGCGACTAAGCGCTGGAGAAACTCCCCTACCGAAGCGCGGATGCGCCGCTGCCGCGCGCGCAGTCGCGCATGAGCTTCCGGGTGACGGATGGCGTAGAGCTTGAATTCGAGCGAAAGCAAAACGAGCCGGCGATCCTTGGCGAGCTGAGCGTAGTGTTCGCGGAGTGCGCGAAGTCGCGCCGCGGGATTGGCGTGTTTTGCGAGGACCGCATTGACTTCGCCGATGCGCTCGGCCACCCAATCTTCGAGGAGCGCGAAGAATATGTCCTCCTTGCTGCGGAAGTTGGCATAGAAGGCGCCGCGCGTGTAGCCGGCGAGTCCGGCGATATCTTCCAGGCGCGCGGCTTCAAATCCGTCACGGGCGAATGTTTTTTCGGCGGCGGCGAGCAGACGGCGGCGTGTGGCCATCGTGCGAGCCTGCTGCCGAGAGAGCGGCAAACTTGACCTAGGCGCTAGTCCCGTTTCCGGCGTCTGAGCACGTGCGCGATTCACTTCATCCTCCGCCCTCGCGCTTTACAGCATACATACATGCATGTATCTTATTCCTGAACGCTCACGCTGACAACAAACTTTCATGGCTGCCGCCACCATCGCGATCGATCACAGCGCCTGGCGTCCGCGCTACAACCCGTGGCTCGTCGCGTTCACGGTAACGCTCGCGACGTTCATGGAAGTGCTCGACACATCGATCGCGAATATCGCGCTCCCCCACATTGCCGGCACTTTCGGCGCGAGCGCGAACGAATCGACCTGGGTGCTGACGAGCTACCTCGTCTCCAACGGGATCGTGCTGCCCATCAGCGCGTGGCTTGCGACGCGAATCGGGCGCAAGCGCTATTACATGACGTGCGTCGCTCTGTTCGCCGGAAGCAGTTTTCTTTGCGGTCTGGCGCCGACGCTCGGAATGCTGGTCTTTTTCCGCATTTTGCAGGGAATCGGCGGCGGCGGGTTGCAGCCGAGCGAGCAATCGATTCTCGCGGACACGTTCTCGCCTGAACAACGCGGGATGGCCTTTTCGATTTACGCAATGGCGGTTGTGCTGGCTCCGGCGATCGGCCCCACGATCGGCGGATGGATCACGGACAACTACAGCTGGCGCTGGATTTTCTACATCAACGTTCCCATCAGCATTCTGTCTCTTTTGATGTCGCACCGCTTCGTCGAGGACCCTCCGTACCTTCGGGCGGAGCAGGCAAAGAAGAAAGGCGCGACGATCGACTACGTGGGACTGGGCCTGGTTGCGCTGGGCGTGGGCGCGCTGCAGATGGTGATGGACAAGGGACAGGAGCTTGACTGGTTCGGCTCGCGCTGGATCAGCGGCGGCATCGTGCTGGCGGCCGTCGTCTTGACGTTTTGGGTGTGGTGGGAATGGCACCATCCGCACCCGATCGTCGAGCTGAAGCTCTTGAAGAGGCGGAATCTTTCCACGGCGATGTTTTCGATGGTGCTGCTGGGAAGCGTCCTCTACGGCACGACTGTGCTGTTGCCCGAGTTTCTGGAGACGCTCATGGGGTATCCCGCTGCACTGGCCGGCGAAGCGATGGCGGCGGGAGGATTCATGATGATGCTCACGATGCCCACATCGGGTGCGCTCACCAGCAAGATGGATCCCCGCGTCATGCTGGCTTGCGGCTACGGCGCGACGGCGCTCGGGCTTTACAACATGGCGGCACACATCAATCTGGGAATGGATTTCTGGACTGCGTCGAATTTGCGAATGTTCCAAATTGCCGGCCTGGCGTTCATATTCATTCCGTCGAACGTGCTTTGCTACGCGGGCGTACCGCGGGAAATGAACAATCAAGTGGCGAGCATGATGAGTTTCGTGCGAAACATCGGAGGCAGCATCGGAATCGCCGTGGTGAGCACGCTCGTGACACGCGCGACGCAGCGGCGGCAGAGTTATATGGCCGCGCACATAAACAACGGCAACGCGAATTTTCGCGACATGATCAGCGGCATGGCGGCGACGCTCCACAGCCAGGGGCTGAGCGTTGCGGAAGCGACGCACCAGGCGTACGAGCGGGTCAATATGATGCTGCAACAGCAAGCCGCCGCTGTGGCCTACAAGGACGTTATCTCCGTGCTGGCGATTATCGTGATGTGCTTAATTCCCACGGCATTCATCATGGTGAAGCCGTCGAACGTGAAGCGCGACGCTCCCCCGCCGCACTGATCTGGCGCTGCCAGAGCGACTATTTTTTCAGCACGGCTTGCCAGTTGAGGACGACGGTGAATTTCGGCAGAGGGCTCGCGCTCGTAGCGGTAGGGGCAGCCATTAAGAAGCGCTTGCCGTCCGGTGAGACGTCGAAAAAAACTACACCGGCCGGCACTTTGAACAGCGTTTTGGGGACTCCTGCCTGAAACACGCCGCTGGTGCTGACGTCAACGGCCGTCAAGTTTCCACCCGCACCCATGTAAAAGAGCTCCTTGCCGTCATGGCGCCAGAGTGGGGCGTTGCCGCCGTCCTTGGACACCATCCATTTGCCGGTAAGAGGCGCGCCTCCTGAAGAGGATGATCCTATTGAGGCGGCGTCGAACGGCCGCACGTAGATTTGGTCCTTACCCGATTCGTCGGATGAGTAGGCAATCCAGCGTCCATCCGGAGAAAAGCGAGCCATCGCTTCGTTGAACTCTGAGGTGTCAATGCGGATGGGTTTGCGATCTGCCGCCGCGCCGCCGAGAGGAAGCACCCAGATGTGGGAGGGCGGAACAGGATTGAAAAACAGAAGGAAACGCCCGTCAGGCGACCAACTCGTGGGAGTTTTGTGGGTACCGGACTTCAACAAAAGTTCATCGTCACCAGCCAAATTCGAGGTCTTTTCGTACAGGTCGAAAAATTCACCTCTATATGAACCGAATGCGATGCGGCTGCCGTCTGGCGACCATACGGCGTAGCTATCCCAGCCGGAGTCGAAGGTAAACCGCGTCGTGACACCTCGCGCGAAATCATAAAGCCAGATGTTTCGATTGGCGGTATTTTGGGGATCGGCACGCTCGAAGGCAACCCGCTTCCCATCGGGTGAAAGCACGAGCGTGCGGAAGATGGCAGGATCTCCTGCGGCTCCCAGTAACTTTCCCTCCCGGTCGAACCACGTCAGCTGACCTTGGACATTGCCCCTAGTGCCAGCGGTCGCCGATCCTTGGTTGCCCGCCAAATAGACCAGAGCACCCGTGGCGGAGGTCGAAAAGGTCACATTCGAAACCTGTTCTGCAATCGGAACAGCCTCACCGGTCATTTCAAGTCGCCGTGTGTCGAATGGCTGCGCCATCAATGTGCCAGCGCTCCCTAAGGCGGTTGCCCCACGTACAAAGAGGAGATACCCAATGGCTGTATCCGAAGAGTGGGTGTAAACGGCGGCGGAAACGTCGGCAAGTAACCTCCTCGATGATTGTTGTTCCCGTTGGGTGTCCGCCGAGCCCACGTAAATGCCGGTGCCCTCCGGACCTGCCTCTCTGAAGTAGACAAAGTGGTGGCCGTCCGGCAGCACTGAAGGAGCAACAGCGGCTCCGCCCGTGGTAATCGGAGAAGCAGCACCACCCAAGGCGGACACTTGCATGAGCCCGACAGGGGTACCGAAAATGATCTTGTCGTCGCTCGTCCACGTGCCTCCTAGCGTGCCGCCGGAATCGCAGAGCGCCACCGGAGGGCTACCAGCAGACTCGATTTTCTTCAGGCTACTCCCGAGCTGGAAAGCAACGAAACGGCTGTCCGGCGACCAGAATGGCAATCCTGCGGCCCCGGCCGTACCTTCGAGAGGTTGGGAGTCGAGTGCGTCGATCGACCGTACCCACAGGCGGCTCTGGCCGTCCGCACTTGTACCGATGAACGCCAACTTGCGGCCGTCAGGTGAAAGGGAGAGACCCACGTTTGGGTTAAGTCTCTCGGGCAGAGGGATCTCAAAGCGCATCGCCTGAGCTGCGGGTGGCTTCTGATGAAAGTAAAGAAAAGCCAGCAATGCAGCGGCCAATAGCGAGATGCCCGCCAACGCCGAGAGAAGCCATGTCCGCCAAGGCTGCTTTGCGGGACGGCCGGCGGCGGCGAGCGATGCCGCGTCTTCGGGCGGTCCCGAGATTACTTCGTCGAGCGAGATGCGTGCGTCGCCGATATCCCGCAAGCGCAGCTTTGAATCTTTTTGCAAGCAGCGCTGCAGCAGCACGCGGACGCGCATAGGAGTGCTCGCAGGGAGTTTGGACCAATCCGGCTCCTCTTTGATGACGGCAGCCAAGGTGTCGGTCACGGTTTCGCCTCGAAATGCCATCATGCCCGTCAGCATTTCGTAGAGCACGCAGCCGAAGGCCCAGATGTCGGCGCGGCGATCGACTGCTTTGCCTTTGGCTTGCTCGGGAGACATGTATGCAGCCGTGCCGAGCAGGATTCCTTGCTGTGTGGCCATACGGCTGATTGTGGGAGAGGTGGAAATGTCGATTGAGGCGATATCGCCTTCGAGGGCTTTCGCGAGACCGAAATCAAGAACTTTGACGGTGTCGTCCGCAGTCACCTTCACGTTGGCGGGTTTGAGATCGCGGTGAACGATGCCGTGCTCGTGGGCATATTCGAGCGCGTCGGCGATTTGACGCGCGATGCGAACGGCTTCGTCGACCGGAATCGGTCCTTGGCGGATGCGATCGGCGAGAGTGCGTCCTTCGACGAGCTCCATCACAAGCGCGTGCGTGCTGCCGGAATCCTCGAGGCCATGAATCGCGGCGATGTTGGGATGATTGAGCGAAGCGAGGACTTTTGCTTCGCGCTGGAACCGCGACATGCGGTCCGGATCGCGCGCAAAACGATCCGGCAAAATTTTCAGCGCGACATCGCGTCCGAGTTTCGAATCGCGGGCGCGATAGACTTCGCCCATCCCGCCGGAGCCGAGCGGTGAGGTGATGTCATATGCCCCGAGACGTGTGCCAGAGGAAAGCGTCACGGTTTTTCTCGCGTGTGAAGGTCTAAAGTGGCTGCTCTTCCGCGATCGTCGGGTCGAGCGCCGCGGCAAGGCGGCTATCTTAGTCTGCGGTTTGCCGCTAGGTCAACGAAAGCTGGTCGCTCGGATAGGCGATGCGCGTGCCGCGGACGCGGGCGAACGGCGTGAGCGTGTGCTCCTTCGGCGCGGCAGAGCTCAGGATTTCGAGGACGCGGATTTTGCGAACTGTGTGCGCGTCGGCGACGAGGGAGCGGTGGCATCGCCACGGCACAGCCTCGGCGCACATCAGCGCGGTGGGGCGGTCTTCGGCCAATTTGATTACGCGATCGAGCGCGGCTGCGAATTCGTCGGTTTGCATGTAGTCGGCGTAGCCGCGGAAGCTGGCGTTTCGCCAGCCGAGGTTGACCGAATCGGCCTTGGCGTGGCGCAGGCCGCCGAGCGACTTGAGATGAACATAACGGATGCGAGCAGCGCGGAGCGATGCGGCGAGCGCGTCGGAATCGAATTGCGGATTGTGACGCGATTTGGGAATCGTGCGAATGTCGATCAGTTGCGTGACGCCGTTGGAACGCAGTAGCTCGATGAAATCTTCAATGGAACGTGTTGAGTGACCAATGGTGAAGATAGTGAGAGCAGTGCGACCGCGCCGGGCCGGCATAGGCACCATGATAATGCGAATGGGGGCAGCAGTGCTCCGCCGCAGCGGGAAGTGCTGCGCTTTGCGCCAGACGGCGATGAGAATGTGCTTCTGTGAGAGACAGCGGATGGGGATAATGGTGCCCTGCAGATCGTCGCCGTTGTGGTGAGGCGCGCAGGCAGAATTCTTGCGCCACGGAAGGGCTCATGGCGGAAGTTAGCACACTGTTCTGGGACAACGGCGGCGTAATCCTGACCAATGGCTGGGACCGTGGATCGCGTCGATTGGCTGTAGAGCAATTCCATCTCGATTTCGCGGATTTCGAAGACCGCCACGAGCTGATGCTCAACGCATTCGAATGCGGCGAATCCAGCCTCGACGAATATCTGCAACGCACGGTTTTCTACCGCGAGCGGTCATTCACCATGCAGGATTTCAAGGACTTCATGTTCGCGCAGTCGCAGGCGCTGCCGGAGCCGCTGGCGTTTTTGGGCGAGCTCGCCGCGACGCACCGGTACATGATGGCGGCGCTGAACAACGAATCGCTCGAAATCAACGAATACCGAATCCGCACCTTTCGACTGCGCGAGTACTTCGGGGCATTTTTTAGCTCGTGCTATTTAAGGGTGCGAAAACCGGACCGCGGTATCTACAGTCTGGCGCTGAAAATCACGCAGCGCGAGCCGGGCGAGTGCGTTTTGATCGATGACCGCGGGCTGAATCTGGAATGTGCGCGGGAGTTGGGCATGCACACGATTCAGTTCGTGAACGTCGCGCAACTGCGCGACGACCTGGCGCAATTGGGCATCAAAACCGACGGGCAGCAGTGGCCGTAGCCGATTGAGGAGGCGAGCGATGGAACTGGGAATGATCGGGCTTGGGAAAATGGGCGGTTTCATGGTGGAGCGGCTGGTGCGCGGCGGGCACCGCATTGTCGGATTGGACCGCGACGCTGCGGCCGTTGCGCGCGTGGTCGAGAAGGGCGCGACGGGCGCAGACTCGATCGAAAAACTGATCGGGCAGCTCAAATCGCCGCGCGCCATCTGGATCATGGTGCCGTCCGGCAAACCCGTAGACGATACGATTGATCTCCTGCTGCCGCATCTCGCGCCGGGCGACACGATCATCGACGGAGGGAATTCGTATTACCGCGATTCGGTGCGGCGCGGCGCGGCGCTCGCGCCCAAGAAGATCAATTTCGTCGATTGCGGAACGAGCGGCGGAATCTGGGGAGTGACGGAAGGCTACAGCATGATGATCGGCGGCGACGCGGAAGTCGTGAAACGGCTGGCGCCGATTTTTCAAACGCTCGCGCCGGGACCGGAAAAGGGCTGGGGGCGCGTGGGACCGACGGGCGCGGGGCACTACGTGAAAATGGTCCACAACGGAATCGAGTACGCAATCATGCAGGCATATGCCGAAGGGCTCGATTTGTTCCGACACAAGACGGAGTTCGGGCTCGACCTGCTGCAGATTACGAAAATCTGGCAATACGGAAGCGTAGTCCGCTCGTGGCTGCTCGATCTGACGGTGGACGCACTGTCGAAGAATCCGACGCTGGATGGCATTGAGGCGTTTGTCACCGATTCGGGCGAAGGACGCTGGACGGCGATGGAGGGCATCGAGCACGGAGTGCCGTTGCCGGCGCTGACGGGCGCGCTGGATGCGCGCTTCCGCTCGCAGGATCCGCAGCCGTTTGCAAACAAGCTGCTCGCGATGATGCGGCACGAATTCGGCGGGCACGCTGTGAAGACGGCGAAGAAATAATTGCGACGAAGCGGCGACGGTCCAAGAGTTCCCAATCGATGAGAGATCCGATGCAGCGCTAATCGCGTTTTTCCCAACTGCAAATGAAAATGGACATCCGAGGATTTCCCGATATCGACGCGCTCAACCGCGCGGCGCTCGACGGGCTGCTGCGAATTATGGGCGACGCCGTCCGCGAACGTGGCCGGTTTGCGATCGCACTATCCGGGGGACGCACGCCGGAGAAGTTGTATCGGCTATGGGCCGACAGCGGCGCGCAAAATGCGCGGACGCCGTGGGACAAAGTGCATCTGTTCTGGGGCGACGAGCGATACGTTGCGAAGGATGATGCACTCAGCAACTATCGGATGACGCGGGAAGCGCTGATCGCGCGTGTAGCGATTCCCGCTACCAATGTGCATCGTGTCCCCGGGCCAGCGGATGCGGCCACGCCGCAAGCGGCGGCGGAGGCGTACGAAGTAGAGCTGCGGAAATTCTTCGGTTCAGCAGTGCCCGCTTTCGATTTGCAACTTCTGGGGCTTGGAGTCGAGGGACACACGGCGTCGCTCTTTCCCGGATCGCCGGCTCTGAATGAGAACAATCGCTGGGTAATGGCGGTTGAGGCGCCAGCCAAGCCTCCGCAGAGGCTGACGCTGACGCCGGTGGTGCTGAACCAAGCCCGCAATACGTTTTTCTTGGTCACTGGAGAGGATAAGCGAGAAATCGTCCGCGCTTTGCGTTCTGAGCCGGATGGGACACCGAGCCAATACCCGGCAGGGAGGATTCGTCCTGCCAGTGGAGTAGTTTGGTATCTCGACAAGGCCGCAATGGGCTGAAAAGTCAGAGTTTGTCTGAAACTTGATTAGAACCTCCTGCGTCTACAATAGTGAGCAGGAAAGTGGCAACGCGGCCCTCCAGGTAAGCAGCCAATAGGAACCAAAAGGGTCCGAAGACGCGGTATGATATTCTCTTCCGCTTTCGGGTCTGCGTCAGCTATTGCAGATTTGCCCGCAGTGGTCATTTCCGTGCGACAACAGAGGGAAGAATTGGGGATGCGTCGATCGATGAACAGGAATCTTAGTCAGTTAGGGCTGGCCACCGCAATTCTGGCCGCCATTCTCCTCGCCAGTTGCACGACCAAAACCGCTCAGACAGCCCCGAGTTTCACGGTGCCGGTGACGGTAGCCAATGTGGTCCAGAAAACCGTGCCGATCGAGCTGACGGCAATCGGCTCGGCAGACGCTTATTCGAATGTGTCCGTCAAGGCGCAAGTGAACGCGGTGCTCGACGAAGTGCACATCAAAGAGGGGCAGTTCGTCCAAAAGGGAGATTTGCTCTTCACGCTCGACGCGCGGCCATTTCAGGCCGCACTTGCCCAGGCGCAGGCGAACCTTGCAAAAGACAAAGCGCAGGCCGAACTCAACGAGGTGCAAGCGCAGCGCTACGAGCAGCTTTATAAGGCCGGAGTCGCCGCGAAAGAGCAATACGACACGATGAAGGCAAACGCCTCCGCGCAGGAGGCGGCAGTGGCGGCCGATCAGGCGGCCGTCGAATCGGCCCGGTTGCAATTGGAATATTGCAAGATCTACGCGCCAATCAGCGGACGGACCGGTGCACTCCAAGTCTATCCGGGAAATATCGTCAAGCAGAACGACGTGCCGGTATTGATCGTCATCAATCAGGTGACGCCAATTTTCATCGACTTTTCAATTCCGGAGCAGTACCTCGGCACAGTTCAAAAATTCATGAATCAGGGAAAGCTGCGCGTAGAAGCCACTCCTTACGGCGACACACAGCCTGAGATCGGCTATCTCACGTTCGTCGACAACAACGTGGACACTACGACCGGTACGATTAAATTGAAGGCGACTTTCGAGAATTCGGATCACCGGCTGTGGCCCGGGCAGTTTTCCACCGTGTTGCTGCGCATGGCGCAGGATGAAAACGCGACGGTGGTCCCCTCGCAAGCAGTGCAAACCGGGCAGCGCGGCGACATTATCTGGGTCGTGAAATCCGATATGAGCGTGGACCAGAGAACCGTGAAGGTCGGGCGCACGGTGGGAACGGACTCCGTAATTCTAAGCGGCGTCCAACCGGGCGAGACCGTAGTGACCGACGGGCAGCTTCGCCTCATTCCGGGAATGAGGGTACAGGTCACCAACGCGGTGCCGACAAGCTAGAAAGTATTTCGATGAATATTTCAGAGCTATTCATTCGGCGGCCGATCATGACGACGCTCGTCATGGCAGCCATCCTGATTTTCGGAATTATCGCGTACCGCTCGCTTGCCGTCAGTGACCTGCCGACCATCGATTTTCCGACTATCTCGGTCGGCGCGAGCCTTCCGGGTGCAAATCCGGACACCATGGCGGCAGCTGTCGCTACGCCGCTCGAGAAGCAGTTTTCCACGATCGCCGGCATCAACTCGATGACGTCGACAAGCCAGTTGGGTGGCACGTCGATCACACTGCAGTTCGATCTCAGCCGCAATATTGACGCTGCCGCGCAGGACGTACAGGCGGCGATCGCGCGGGTGCAGGGCCAACTCCCCCCCAATATGCCGAGCCCGCCGACGTTTCAAAAAGTGAATCCGGCGGACCAACCCGTCTACTTTTTGGCGCTGAGCTCGGCGACGCTGGCGCCTCAAGTGGTCGACCAATACGCGGAAACACTGCTCGCGCAGCGAGTCTCGATGGTCAAGGGCGTGGCGCAGGTACAAGTTTTCGGTTCGCAGAAGTATGCGGTGAGGATCAAGCTAAACCCGCAGTCACTGGCGTCGCGGCAGATTGGCATCGACGAAGTTACGACGGCCGTACAGAACGCGAACGTGAATCTGCCCACCGGTACGCTTTACGGCGCGCACAAGGCATACACCGTGCAAGCAACGGGGCAGTTGATGCGCGCCTCTCTCTACCGGCCGTTGATCGTCGCGTATCGCAACGGATCGCCCGTGCGGTTGGAAGAACTGGGCAACGTCGTCGATGGCGTGCAAAACACCAAAGTCACGAATTCCTACAACGACGAGCACGCGATCATTCTGGCCGTCCAACGACAGCCGGGAACAAACACGGTGCAGGTCGTCGACGGCGTGAAACAGGTTCTGCCGCAGTTTCGAGAGATCATTCCTCCATCGGTGAACATGATCGAGGTGTATGACCGGTCGGCAGCGATTCGCCAATCCGTAAACGATGTAAAGTTTACGCTTTTCGTAGCGATCTGCATGGTCGTGCTGGTGATTTTCCTATTCCTGCGAAACCTTTCGGCAACGGTGATCCCGAGCATCGCGCTGCCGATGTCGTTGATCGGAACGTTTGCGGTGATGTATCTGCTGGACTACACCGTAGACAACCTGTCGCTGATGGCAATGACGCTATCGGTCGGATTCGTGGTTGACGACGCCATCGTAATGCTCGAAAACATCGTGCGTCACATGGAGGCGGGCGAGAACCCGCTCAATGCGGCATTGAAAGGCTCTCGGGAGATCGGCTTCACGATCCTGTCGATGACGCTATCGCTGGCGGCCGTATTTCTGCCGGTATTTTTCATGAGCGGAATCATCGGGCGGCTGCTGCACGAATTCGCAGTCGTGATCATCATGTCCGTATTGATCTCCGGATTTGTGTCGCTGACGCTGACGCCGATGTTGTGCAGCAGGTTCCTGCGGGCGCAGCACGACCGGCGGCACGGCCGGGTTTACATGGCGCTCGAGGGATTTTTCGACCGGCTGCTGAAGCGATATGACGTCTCGCTTCAGTGGGCGTTGCGCCATCGGGTTTTCGTGATGGCGACGTCGGTAGTGATCCTGTTCATTACGGCGTGGCAATTTGCCGTGATCCCGAAGGGCTTTTTGCCGGAAGTCGATGCTTCCATGCTGCAGGGCTATACGCGGGCGGTGCAGGGCATTTCCTTCGACTCTATGAAGGCTCACCAAGAAGCCCTGAATAAAATCTTCCTTGCCGATCCGAACCGGGCCGGCTTCTTCTCCACGGTCGGGTTAGTGGGCACGGGCGGTGGGAATTCGGGCTTCGTGTTCCTTCACCTAAAGACGCCTTCCCAGCGGCCGGAAGTGCCCAGCGCGACGATGCTAGCCTTGGAACACAAATACGGCGGAACTCCGTTGATTGGCGGCCTTCTGCGCGCCGCGCAGCCGCTTTTCATGCATCACCCCGACATCACCGAAGTCATGCAAGAGCTGCGGGCGAAGCTCAACAGAACTCCCGGAATCATGGTGTTTTTGAGAAACCCGCCGCCGATTCAGATCGGTGGAGACGTGACGGAAAGTCCGTACCAATTCACATTGCAGAGCCCGGATACGACCGAGCTTTATCGTGTGGCTACCGATTTCGAGCAGCGCATGCAGGCCTTGCCGATGATCCAGGACGTCACGAGCGATCTGCAAATCGCAAATCCCCAGGTGGACGTGAAGATCGATCGCGACAAGGCATCGGCGCTGGCCGTCACTGCGGAGCAGGTTGAGGACGCGTTGTATACGGCTTACGGGGAGCGCCAGGTTTCGACGATCTACGCTCCCAACGACGAGTACTGGGTGATCGAGGAACTTGAGGATCAGTATCAGCGGGACCCTGCGGCTCTTTCGTCGTTGTACGTGCGTTCAGGAACCGGGAATCTAGTTCCGCTGAGCGCGGTCGCAAGTTTGGGGACGAGCCTCGGACCGCTGACGGTGAATCACTTGGGTCAACTCCCCGCCGTCACGATTTCGTTCAATCTGAAACCCGGAACGGCCATCGGACAGGCGCTTGATGCCATCAACGATCTGGCGCGATATTTGCCGCCGACAATTTCCACCCAGTATCAGGGAACGGCGCAGGCATTCGAATCGTCGCTGGCGGGCTTGGGCATCTTGCTTCTCATCGCGATACTGGTGATCTACATCGTTCTCGGAATTCTCTACGAGAGCTTCATCCACCCACTCACGATTTTGTCCGGCCTGCCTTCGGCAGCTTTCGGCGCGCTGCTGACGCTTCAGATATTCCATATGAGCCTCGATTTGTACGGTTTCGTCGGCGTGATCATGCTGATCGGCATCGTAAAGAAAAACGCGATCATGATGGTCGACTTCGCCATCTCGCGCGAACGCGAAGGCCACACTACGGCGGCGAAAGCCGTATACGAAGGCTGCCTGGTGCGTTTCCGGCCGATCATGATGACCACGATGGCCGCGTTGATGGGCACGCTGCCCATCGCGATCGGATCAGGGTCCACGTCGAATTCCCGGCGGCCTCTGGGAGTGGCGGTAGTCGGCGGGCTCGTCTTCTCACAGCTTGTGACGCTTTATCTCACGCCGGTCTTTTATACCTACATGGACACGTTCCAGAGCTGGATGGAACGCAGGTTTGGAAGGATCGTGGGAATCGCCAAGCCGCGGCTGGCGGATAGCTCAGCGTCCGCGGACTGAAATTTCTCGCATCGTTCGCCAATTCTGCTCCTGTTTTTTCGCTTGTCCTCGCGTACAGCGAAGAGAATGCCTGCACGTACCATTGACCCGCTTCGGACGCACTCCTAGGATGACATTGGATTTGCAAGTGAAGCCGGCGAAACGCAAATCGCCGAGCAGCTAACTCCCGCGTTTCGCAACGGTTGTGGGGACACTCTCAAAAATGCCCTTCGGGGAGAACCTGCCCAAAGACATTCGCAATAGAACCAAGCGCCGCGGGCCGAGAATGAATTCCCGTGTTCCCGTAACAATCGAATGGAATGGAAGTGCAGGGCCGCTTCACTTTGAAGCGGGCTTTACTCGCGTCGTGAACAATTACGGCTGCCTGCTCGTAAGTCCTCGGGAAATCGAATTGCGAGAACGAATCCGGCTGACCAACCTTGCGACGCGACACGTTGCAGAAGGCGTTGTGGTCTGGAAGGGGGCCCAGCGGCCGGATGGATGGGATGTGGGGGTGGAACTCGTGTCCGCCGATCTGAATTTCTGGGGGGTCGAGCTATGAAGATTCAAAGCCTGCACGTTCCGAAATCGAAGCAATCCGCTTATGCGGCGCCGCATGTTGGGGCGGCGCATGCGAATCCAGAACCGGTTTCGAAATCTTTGACGCCCAATTCGTCGCTTGCGGAACAGGAACGGCGCAAGACGCAGCGCGTCCTGCTGCGCGTGCGCGCCAGCATCCATGTTGCCGTGCAGGGGCATCTCGCCACGATCGATGCGGCGACCCTGAGCGTCAATCCGCACGGAGCAGTCGTGGTTATGAACCAGAGCTTACCGGCCGACACGCAGGTGGTACTGGAGCATTCCGGCACACGAGAGCGGATTGCCTGCAAGGTAGCGCGCCCGCCTCGGCAGATGGCCGAGGGATACCACGTGCCGCTGGAATTCGATTCTCCTGCGCCCGGATTTTGGAAGATCGATTTTCCTCCATCGGACTGGCGCCCGGATAACCAGTAACGCGCACCCGGCCTGCAAGACCGACAGGGTCTTCGAACTTTACCGTACGCAGTCCGCGAACATTAGAAACCTTGACTGGCCCTCCGCGTGGTGCCATCGTTTTATCACCCTTCCCGAACGACTCCGCAGAAAACATAGCCAGCATTCGCCAGGAGGAAGTCATGTCAGCCAGCGAACGCCGTGGCGCGCCACGGAAGGGATGCGCAGTGCCCCTACGCTTCCGAGTAGTAAGCGAAGAGAATAACGGCCAGGCGGAAAGTCTTGAGCCCGGATTTGCCGCGCGCCCCATGGAATCGGGAGCGAATGGAGCGGCATGCGAAGGAGAAGCCTTCAATCTTTCCGAGCGCGGCGTCTATTTTCGGGCGCGCGAAAGAGTGAACGTGGGAGAACGGCTCGAAATGTATTTTACGCTGCCCCGTGAGCTGACGGGTCGCGCGCCGGAGCAGATTCGCTGCAGCGCGCGCGTGGTTCACGTAGAGGAGAGCCCTGACCACCGGGGCACCACGGGGATCGGCGCCTTCGTCGAGCGCTTTGAGCCGCTGAAGCAGCGCCGCAACTGGTCGAATTAGTACGGCGATCGACGTGGCGGAGAAAGCGGCGCTCAGTGATTGTGCGGCGAAACTGTGAACGTGACCTTCGCGGTGGTGGCGTTGCCGAAACCATCCTCGACCTGAACTGCCAGAGTGTGCTCGCCGACCGGAAGTCCCGGGAGCTCGATGTAGTAACTTTCTTTCGGTGAATCGGAGAGCAGGCCCGTCGGAAAGATTGTTTGCCAGTCGCCGGCGTCGAGGCTGTACTGGGCACGCGCGATGGGGCCGGAGACGCTCGTTGCATCGAAGGACGCCTTCGTATTTAGCACGCCCGATCCCGCGCGAAGATTATCGATTTTTGGAGGGGTGTTGGCGATCTCCCACCGCTCGCTCGTGCGCTCCGCGCGAAGAGCCTGATCCGCTGGATTCGATGGCGAGTCGGACGCGACGATCTTCAGGTAGTACGCGCCATCCGGCATCGTGGAGGTGTCCCAGGAGTAGTAGCGCTGTGTGATTTTGTCTTTCAGCAGCCGCCAGTCCTGCTCGCCCTCACCGCGATAGTAGATCGAGAAAACGAGATCGTCGTCGTTGTCATCGTGCGCGCTCCAGAGCACGCTCTGGTAGCCCTTTTGCTCGATTCCTTGGGCGGGAAGGTCGACTCTCGCCCCTGCAGGTTGAGTCTCGCCACTCATCATCACGAGCGAACTGCTTCCCGCGGGACTATGAGGATTTCGCAGCGGGACCGGCGTGGCATTACCAGGACCAGCGGGCTGCGCCGGGAATCCCATCGCTCGAATTCCGGGATCCTGGATCACAACATCGTCAATCACTGGCGCGACGTTCTTGGGCAGGTAAGCGAGGCTGACCCAGGAGATGCTGGGGATTTCTCCCCGGTCGGCGCTGGCGTTAAGAAACTCCGCTTTCCACTGTACGAACCGCGCAGCGGGGCAAGTAACCGCCTCGCCTGTTGGATCCTTATACGGTCCTGCCCACGGGCTCCAGTTGTCTTCGGAGCTGGATGAGTTGCCGGAGCGAACGTAGAACTGGACTTTGCCCTGCATCGCGCCGTTTTCGCCCCACCAAGTCAAGCGGCCCCAGCGCGAGAAGATTTTCGCGTCCAATGTGTCGGACTCGAAAGTGCCCTTGGTCTCATAACCGGGGCCTAGAGCGAAAATCTTTCCTGGATTGGCCGTTGCGACGAAGACCTTGCCGTCGGCGCGCGAGACAAGGCTCGTGACCTGAGACGACGCCGTGCTGGCGACGCTTGAATACAGATCGTCGCCTTCGATCTCGATCAGGTTGCCCATGTTTCCCGTTCCGAGCAGCAGCTTTCCACCGGCGGAAAATCCCAGCGAGAAAACGAGATCGTCACGCGACGTCCAAAGCGTGGCCGGCGAGCCGTCAGGTCCGACCTTCACCACTTCTGCTCCGCCGGTTGTCGAGACGGATGGAAAGATGATTGGCGCAAACGGCTGCTGCACGGCCGCTGGAGTCTGCACGACAACGCCGGGCTGTGATGTGATTACCGGTGCGGTTGTCTGAGGCGCGACGCCCGGCAAGAAACGCGGAAGCGGCGGTGCATGCTGCTTCTCCCCCACCGACGCCGCGTAGATATTTCCGTCGTTGTCCTGAGTGAGCGCCGTCACTTCCGACTTGTTGGTTTCGTAGAGAACAAAAGACGCTCCCGCTTCTGGCGCGGCGCCCGGCGACTTGCGCACGACCTCCACGCGCTGTACGAGGCCATCTGGCTCAGTGCCGATCAGCAGATTTCCTTTGGAATCGAAAGCGAGAGAACGGGCGTGGCGTTCGCGGCTTTGATAGAAAAGCTTCCCCTTGCCGTCGGGCGTAACGACGAAGACCTGGCCCGCGTCGCCGGTAGCGACGAAGAGAGCGCCGTTCGAATCCACTGCCAGCGCCCAAATGTATTTTGTCTTTGGCTCAAAGAAGACCTTTTTGGTGCCATCCGGCGCGACCTGGTATACCTTTCCGTCCGGCGAAGTTCCAACGTACAAATTGTCAGCGGAATCGAATGCAATCGCCTGTGCAGCCAGCTCCGAAGAACTGAATACCGTCGTGGCTTTGCCGTCGTCGTCGAACCGCAGCACTTTCGCATCGGAACCACCAGCCGCGTAAAGGCGGCCGCGCGAATCGAGGCGCAGTGCCCACACGTAGGCGAGGTTTGGGTCCGCGAACGAATCGAATTTAGGTGCCGGTGCAAGTCTGCCGTCACTGCGGATGGCGACGCCTCTCGCCGTGCCCTTCTCAAACTGCGTGAAATCAGTCTGCTTCCAGAAGCGGGTGTGTTCCGCGCGGGTTGCCAGCGGAACCAATGCGGAAAAGGCGAGCAGGCACACTAAACTCGCTCGGCGCGTCATCGATCGGGAACTCCTTTGGGATTCGGGCTCACTTCACCGTGATCGTGAGCATGTGCTGGCCTGTGATGACCTGATGCATCGGTACTGACCATTCGCCAGCCGTGGACTCCCACAGCAATCTCGCGCCGCCCGAATTCTGCCGCTGGTTGAGCACGTTGATCGCAGAAACGGGTACGTTTGGCATTTCCTTGTCTTCTACCAGCACGGTCGGTGTCGGTTGGAGGAGGGTGGCGTATAGACGGTCGTTGTGGCGCTCGCGGTTGAGCAACCGGATGAGCTCTTCCAGACTCCCGAGCTGGCCTTGCGACGTGGCCGCGAGGGACTGCACGTTGCGGTTCAAGAATGCCGCATCGCTGATCACGAGTTGAAGCGAACCTCGCGTCGTTTGCGCGGGAATCGTGACGGGGATTTCCTGAATGAACGGCTCGCCGCGGTAGGGGCGCAGAAGAACCTTGACGGACAGCGTCTCGCCCGGACTTACAGTACTGCGCTCGATCCACGCGCCGTCAATTGCGGCGGAGCGGTGATCCTGGAGCGCCTTCACGTGCAAATCGATGCGGTCCACTTGCGGCAGCTCATATGGATTCGAATAGATCTCGGCGAAGGCCGACTGCAGCTCCGTGGCGAGATAGAAGGCGGGAGGAGTTCCCGGATCGGCAGGCGCGAACAAGTCCTCAAGCGCGACCGGCGTGTGGCCTTTCAAGTTAATCGCGCCATCCATCTGCAGCGTGGGGTCTTGAGCATAGGCCGGGCTGCCGATAATGCCGTTGTACGCCGCCGCTGCAATGAGAGTGGGGGTCAATTGCGGGCTCTCGATCACTTCGAAGTGATACTTTTTCTGTTCGGCAGGGGTGTCGAGCGTCAAGTCGACAGGGATCATCGGCGGTCCAGCGCCGAGCTTGCCCATCACCGCTGTCTCGCGGTCCTGAGTGAGAGTGCCGATTGTGGCGCCCGTCGTGATGACTTTCGTCGACGAAGCCGCGGATGCGAGCGTCATCAGCACGTGCGCGCGGGAGAGCGGCATCGCAACCGAGCCGAACCCGAACAGCGGATGCCCGCAGGCGAGCACGCGGTCGGCTACCACCGTCGTCACGGTGCAGCCGGAACTGATCGAGAGATCGCCGCGGACCAAATCCATTCCAACCATGTCGCCCGGCTTGAGATTCCCATCGTCCGGTGACGGCGGCGCTGTCCCGCCGGCCATGGCCGTCATGCCCCAAGTGGAAAAATCTTTGCCGAACCGTGCGAGCGTTTCAGGATAGAGCCCCGTTGTGATCAGCGGCGTGTCGATTGGAACGAGAAATTGCCCCGCGCCCACTGCTGCGCGCTGTGCAAATTCGTCTGGCAGAGCGACCCGCTGGGAGATCGCTGCAACAGCGGTTCCGTGCGCGGGCGAAGATTGCTCGACTTCGAACATGTCCGCGATCGGCGTAACGCCCGCGATCGCCTCGCGTGTGAACGTCCCGAGCTTCAGCGCCAGCGCGCCCGCGAGCTTTCCGTCGATGTAAACGGGGCTGCCGCTCATGCCCGCGACGACGCCGGTTTGCTGCGCCTTGTCGCCGAGAAGCCTCACCAAAATAACGTCGAGCTTCGGTCCGATGGCGTTGTGGAGCACGCCGATCACTTCAAGTTCGATTTTTTGGACCTGGTCGCCTTCGAAAATCGTGTAGGCCTCGCCCTTCATTCCAGGCTTGATATCGCTTACGGGAAGGGTCGGAGGATTATCCGCCGCTCGAACGGGTCGCGAGGCCGCCAGAAGTAGGGCCGCGAAGAGAAAGAGAAGGAGCTTCCGAAATGCGATAGGCATGGGAAACCCATCATACGCGGCTGTCCGGCAGGAGGCAAATGGCGCGGATTCCGCTCGAAACGCCGGTAAAGTCGCCATATTTATCTGCCCAGGCTCACTTCAAAGAACATCAGCGGCTTCTTATCGGAGACATTGGTCACGTCGGGGACATAGAGGCTCGAGCGTTCCGCGAGGGACATATCGTGGTTCAAGTCAAAAAAGAGGAACCCATGAAGCCTGCCCAGCGGAGGAATCACTTCTGCATCAAGCGCAAGAGGATGAAGGATGTCGGTCAACTGGTCGACCTTCTTGTCCGCACCGGTCTGCACGCCGATTGGGAAACGCGGCTGTTTTGGCGCGGCGGGCCCGTGAGGGTGCGCGATCGCTTTCGCCACTTCTTCCACAGGCAGCCAATCGACACCTTCCTGACGGCCACTGTCGTAGTGGACGGTCAACTGAATCGTTTCCATGTTGACTCGAATTGGTTGCGGCGTTTCGTTGTTGAGGAAAACTTCGACCGGCAAAATTCCGACCGGAATCGGATCGGCCTTGCCGAATTTTTCCTTTGCGCGATTCATGTCGGTGTAGGGATCGGCTGAAATCGTCAATCCCTCGTGGCGATCTTGCGGGAGAGAAGAAGCTGCGTGCGCTTCGCCGGCCGCTCGTGAATTGGCCTGTGGAAAACTCGCGCTGCAGCCGAAGAGCGCGATTGCGACCACAGCGAAAATCTTGTTCATAGGCTTTCGACTTTTGATCGGATGCCCTCGCCGCGACGCGCGTTGTGCGCGCGTTTGGGCAGCTACTATAACGCAGGTTTACGAAATGTGAATCGTGGCGAATAGTATCAGGCCGTCTGGCGTACCGCCCGGTTTGTCGCAAATTCTTCTTGACACAGGACTTGTCGCATGACAATTTCACGCGGCCAGCACCCCTCTCATACGCAGGAGATGACACGATGTCGAGCCGGAGAGAGTTCCTTCAAATGGGGGTAGCCGCGCTAGCGCTGCCAATTTCGGCGCACGCGGCGTTGTCACCCACATCCTCCATCTTGGACGGCGATCTCAACGCAATGCCCCTCTACAAAGTAGTGTTCGACGAAAGATTTTCCGCGAGCCGCGCGTTCGCCGAGGAAGCCGAGCGCTTGGGCCAGTCGGTCCATGGAATCAAGGGTGACATGACCGATCTGTGGTATCACGATCTGCACGCGCGCTGGACAGAAGAGCCCGCGGCAATTGCAGGGCTCACCGCGCACGGCCCGATCTTTTGCCTGGAAAGGCTCGCGTGGGATCATCGCATGCGCGTGGTATTTCGCGTCGATCACCGTTACCGGCAAGACGGCTCGATCGAACATGCAATTTCGGGTCCCTCAAGCATGTTGCGCCGCGCCACAGCGCTGAGCGATGAAATAAATTGGAGCAGCGAGATGGCGAACCTTGTCGCGCGCTGCCCCGCAACGCGGTCTCAGACGTCCCAGTCCAACGTGATCGGACCTACAGCGAAACGCACCGATGACCCGGAGCACCTCATCTCCTGGGTCATTGCGCCTGTCCACAGAGCCTGAAGCATTTTTTGCAGCAATTGCGGTCTTCAGCGCCAAGGTAGGAGCACTGGATGAGAGTTCCCCCGGGTGTGAGTCCGGCTGATTTCGCAGAGGCAATCAAGCAATTTGAAGCAGTAGTCGGCAAGGAATGGGTATTCACGTCCGATGAGGATGTGGATCTTTATCGCGACGCCTATTCGCCTGTGTGGGGCGAGCCGTCGGAACCGATCCCTTCGGCAGCGATCGCGCCGGACGGAGTCGAGCAAATTCAGGCAATTCTCCGGATCGCGAACCAGTACAAGATTCCGCTCTGGACAATTTCAACCGGCAAGAATCTGGGCTACGGCGGCTCGGCACCGCTTCTGGGCGGCAGCGTGACGCTGGATCTGAAGCGTATGAATCGCGTTCTCGAAGTGAACGACAAGAACCACTACGCGCTGGTCGAGCCGGGCGTCAGCTACTTCGATCTCTACAGCTACATTCAAGATCACAAACTCAAAGTCTGGATCGACCCGCCCGACCCGGGATGGGGCAGCCCGATGGGCAATTCGCTCGAAAGGGGCGGAGGATACACGCCCATGCACGACCATTACGACGCAGTGTGCGGAATGGAGGTCGTGCTGCCAAACGGCGAGCTGATGCGGACAGGGATGGGTGCGCTGCCCGGCGCGAAGACGTGGCAGCAGTACAAGTATGGATTCGGTCCGTTCGTGCAGGGAATCTTCTCTCAATCGAGCCTCGGCGTCGTCACGAAAATGGGAATCTGGCTGCTGCCGGAGCCCGAAGCCTACGTGTCGGGAACCGTGATGGGGTGGAAGCGCGACGACCTGATTCCGATGATCGAAATTTTCGCGAATCTCGTGAACTCCGGAACACTGCGGACCACGACGACCGTGGCCAGCCCCCTGTGGTTCGGCCTGCCCGACAAGGAGCTCGATCCTCTGCGGGTGAGTGGAGCTGTGAAGGAGATGGAGGAGTACGGCGCGCGCAAGAAAATTCCATACTGGACGATTCCCCTTCCTTTCTACGGTCCGGCCAAAGTGGTGGCGGCGCAGTGGGAATACGCCAAGGAGAAGTTCTCGTCGATCCCGGGCGTCACGTTCGAGGAAGGTCCCTCATACCGCTTTCCTTTGAGCGCGGAAGACCTATCGAAGATCAGGGATACGGTGCCATTTGGAATTCCCAGCCTGCAGATTTTCTCCGTGATCTCGATTCTCGGACAGCAGAGCCAGGGGCACCTTGGTTTTTCTCCCATTATCCCGATGACGGGTGAAGCGCTGCTCGAGGCGCTGACGCTATTCGATCAGGTTCATCGCGAGTTAGGCTCCGGCGGTGGGGCGTTTCCTGTCTTGTCGTCTTTCCCGAGGTCGCTGGTCATCATCTACCTTTTGCCGATCACAAAGGACGGCGGAAAAAATCATAGGATTCGGGAAGTGTACCGGCGCTTGATCAAGGAAGCTGCCGCACGCGGCTGGGGCGAGTACCGCACGCACACGACTTTCATGAACGATATTTCCAACACCTATTCGTTCAACAACCACGCGCTGCGGCGATTTCATGAAACGGTGAAAGACGCGGTCGATCCCAACGGGATTCTTTCACCCGGAAAATGCGGAATCTGGCCCAAGCGGATGAGAAAAGCAGAAGCATGAGAATCTCGAGAGCGGGATTGCTGATTGCGGCGACCCTGATCTTGTCGGGCGCTGCGTTTGCAGCGCCGCCCGATCAGGAGCAGATCGAGCGCGGACACAAGGTCTACGATAAATGGTGCTTTCCGTGCCACGGCACGGGTTTGGGAAAGCCCGGAACCGAAGCATTGGCGGCGCGCGGGCAGAAGCCGGCCGTGCTCGAAGAACGCACCGATTTGACAGGGCCGGCGATTAAACAGTTTGTTCGGCACGGCGTTTCGTACATGCCGATGTTTCGCAAGACGGAAGTCAGCGAAGCCGATCTCGACGCCATCGTTGCGTATTTGACGCGATACAACAAGTCGTAGGATCGAGGCGCGCGATGAATCACTCGCGCCGTTGGATCATGAGCAGCAAGGCAGGGGGTGGAATGTCATGAAAGTCCCGCCGGGTGTGAGTGCGAACGATTTCGCAGCGGCGATCAAGGAATTCGAGGGCGCGGTCGGCAAGGAATGGGTTTTCACGTCCGATGAGGACGTCGCGCTCTATCGTGACCCATACTCGCCTTTCCTCGGCGAACCTGACGAACGTGTAGCTTCGGCAGCCATCGCCCCCGACGGCGTCGAGCAAGTGCAGGCAGTCGTCCGCATCGCCAATAAGTACAGGATTCCGATCTATCCGGTTTCGACGGGGAAAAATCTCGGATACGGCGGAGCCGCTCCGGCCTACTCGGGGAGCGTCGTCCTCGACCTGAAACGCATGAATCGCATTCTCGAAGTGAACGAAGAGAATGCCTACGCGCTCGTCGAGCCCGGCGTCAGCTATTTCGATCTGTACCGCTACATCCAGGAGAAGGGGCTGAAACTTTGGGTCGATGTGCCCGATCCCGGCTGGGGCAGCCCCATCGGCAACGCCATGGACCGCGGCGGCGGGTATTTGATGGCGCAGTATCGCAACCATTTCGATTCGCACTGCGGGATGGAAGTAGTGCTGGCAAACGGCGAGATCATTCGCACAGGCATGGGTGCGATGTCGGGCGCGAAAACGTGGCAGGAATACAAGACCGGCTTTGGCCCCTGGGTCGACGGGATCTTTTCGCAATCGAATTTCGGCGTCGTGACCAAGATGGGATTCTGGCTGATGCCGGAGCCGGAAGCGTATCTCTCTGGGACCGTCTATGTGCCGCGGCATGCCGACCTGATTCCGCTCGTCAAGATTTTGAACTACCTCGAAAACACGCGCGTCACCAACGGCATGCCGGACCTCGGCAGTCCTCTGCTGTACATTCCGATGATTCAAGAAATCGACGTGTGGAACGAGGGAGGGGCTCCGCCTCCGCCGGACGCCGAGTTAGCGCAGTTGATGGCGCAGTCCGATGCGGGGTTTTCGCCGGAACTGGAAGCGTACGCGCTGCGAAAGGGCATCAGCTATTGGAGTTGCAAGCTGAGCTTCTACGGGTCCCCGAGGGCCAACGAAGCAAACTGGGAATCTGCCAAGGAAAAATTCTCGGCGATTCCCGGTGCCAAGTTTGTCCAGAACGAATCGTACACAATGCCGCTGACGCCTGAGCAACGCGAAAAAGTTCACAAGCCGCAATTCGGTATTCCGAGCCTGGCGATGTTTTCAATTGGCGCTCGAACAGCGACGAATCCAAATCCCACCAACGGGCATATGTGGTTTTCACCAATCATTCCGCGAACGGGCGAGGCGATCTTTGAAGCCAATCGCGTGTTCAATGCAGCCGCGAAGGAGTTCGGGATTCCCGCGCTCACGTTCAGCCTGCCATCGTGCTATTGGGAGCGCGCATTTATTTTCATTTTCGCGTTTCCAGTGACGCGAGACGTTGAAACCAACAAGAAAAATCGCGAAGCTTTCAGAAAACTTGTGCAGCGCGCGGCCGAGCATGGCTGGGGCGAATACCGCACCGCACCTGCATATCAGGATCTGATCATGTCGACGTACGCCTACAACAATCACTCACTGCTGCGATTTCACGAAACCTTGAAGGACGCAGTTGACCCCAATGGTATCCTCTCGGCCGGTAGGTACGGGATTTGGCCTAAGCATCTCAGGAAAAATAGCGCGTGAAGATCGGAAGAAATATCTTCGCGAATTCGTTCGCTAGGAATACAGGATGAAAGTTCCGCCCGGACTAAGCGCGCAAGATTTTGCCGACGTGATCAAGCAGTTCGAAGACGCGGTCGGCAAGGAATGGGTGTTCACCAGCGATGAAGATGTGAACCTCTATCGCGATGCGTACTCGCCGTTCTGGGGCGAGCCGGACGAACTCGTCGCGTCCGCAGCCGTCGCTCCCGAGGGCGTCGAGCAAGTGCAGGCGGTCGTTCGAATCGCCAACAAATACAAGATTCCCATCTATCCGGTATCTACCGGCAAGAATCTCGGCTACGGGGGTTCCGCTCCCGTCTATTCCGGCAGCGTGGTTCTCGATTTGAAGCGTATGAACCGGGTGATCGAGATCGACGAGAAGAACGCCTATGTATTGGTCGAGCCCGGCGTCAGCTACTTCGATCTGTATCGACATATCGAGGAAAAAGGACTGAAGCTCTGGGTCGACGTGCCCGATCCCGGCTGGGGCAGTCCGGTCGGCAACTCACTCGACCGCGGAGGCGGCTACCTGATGCCGCAGTTCCGCAATCACTTCGACTCGCACTGCGGCATGGAGGTCGTACTGGCGAACGGCGAAATTCTGCGGACGGGAATGGGCGCCCTGCCCGGCGCGAAGACTTGGCAGCAGTACAAAAGCGGTTTCGGCCCGTGGATTGACGGAATATTTTCGCAATCGAATTTCGGCGTCGTGACGAAGATGGGATTCTGGCTGATGCCCGAGCCGGACTCCTATCTTTCCGGCACGGTCATCGCGCCGAAACGCGACGATCTGAACGCGCTGGTCGAGATCATGACGTGCCTCGAAAACACGCGCATCACCAACGGCATGCCGTTCCTGGGCAGCCCGTTGCTATCACGAGGATTGTTCGGAGGCGGTCCGCCGCCCGATGCGGAATTGACGACCCTGCTCGCGAAGCCCAACGCCGTTTCGTCGCCTGAGCTGCAGCAATACGCCGAGAAGAACGGAATCGGATACTGGAGCTGCAATCTCTTTTTCTACGGCGCTCCGAAAGCCAACGCGGCGAACTGGGAATTCGCGAAAGAAAAATTCTCTGCGATCCCGGGCGCCAAATTCATGGACGGCGAATCGTACAAATTGCCGCTTACACCGGAACAGCGTGAACAAGTTCACAAGCCGCAGTTCGGGATTCCCAGCCTGGCGATGTTCTCAATCGGCGCGCGGTCGGACGCGAATCCGACGCCAACCAACGGGCACATCTGGTTCTCACCGATCATTCCGCGGACCGGCGACGCAATCTTTGAAGCGAACCGCGTCTTCAGCGATGCCTGCAGGGAGCTCGGTCTGCCGGCTCCCGTATTCAGCCTCCCGACCTGTTTTTGGGAGCGAGCGTTCATCTTCCTCTATGGCTTTCCGATCACGCACGATCCTGAGACCAACAAGAAGAATCGCGCGTCGTTCCAGCGATTGGTAAAGATCGCTGCAGAGCACGGGTGGGGCGAATACCGGACGGCGTCGGCGCATCAAGGCGCCGTGATGGACACGTATTCGTTCAACAACCACGCTCTGCTGCGCTTTCACGAGACGCTTAAGGACGCCGTCGATCCGAACGGGATCATTTCCGCGGGCCGCTACGGAATTTGGCCGAAGCATTTGAGAGAGGCGCGATCATGAAAAAGGGTGGAATCTTCTTGGCTGTGATGGTTTGTTTCGCGTTTGCCCCGAAAACGACGAGCGCGCAAGAGCGTGTCACTTCGTCTTGGACGACGGCGACAGTTTCGGGCCAGGGCCAGCCGCGAGGTTACGTCGAATATCAAAAATTCTGCTCGGCCTGCCACGGCGAAGGCATCGGTCGCCCCGGCACGCTGGCGTTGCAGGCCAAATACAAGGGCGCACTGCCGGCTCTCCTGGACAAGCGCACCGACTTGACGCCGCAGCTGATCAAAATGTACGTCCGCAATGGAATCACCGTGATGCCCACCTTCCGCAAGACGGAAATTAGCGACGCCGATCTCGATGCGATCGCCGCTTATTTGACGCGCAACAACAAGCCGTAGCGAATCGAGGGCTTCGGATGCGAGTTCCGCCGGGCGTAGCTCCCAGGGATTTTTCCGACGTGATCAAGCAGTGGCAAGAAGCCGTCGGGAAAGATTGGGTGTTCACATCCGACGAAGACACGGATCTCTACCGCGATTCTTATTCGCCGTTTTGGCATGAAGACGTCGAGCCGGTTCCCTCCGCGGCGGTTGCTCCCGACACCGTCGAGCAGGTGCAAGCGGTCGTCAAAGTCGCCAACACGTACAAAATTCCTCTGTGGACGATTTCGACCGGGAAAAATCTCGGCTACGGCGGCGCGGCGCCGCTTTTGGGCGGCAGCGTGGTGCTCGATCTCAAGAGAATGGACCGGATCCTCGAGGTCAATGACAAAAACCATTACGCTTTGGTCGAGCCCGGCGTCAGCTATTTCGATCTCTATCGATACATTCGGGAAAAAGGGCTCAAAGTCTGGATCGATCCCGCCGATCCGGGCTGGGGCAGCCTGATCGGCAACGCCGTCGATCGCGGCGGCGGCCGCACGCCCATGCGCGATCACTTCGACGCTCACTGCGGAATGGAAGTGGTCCTCGCAAATGGCGACATCGTTCGCACGGGCATGGGCGCGCTGCCCGGATCGAAGACGTGGCAGCAATATCGCTACGGTTTCGGCCCGTACGTCGATGGAATATTTTCGCAATCGAATTTCGGCGTCATCACGAAAATGGGCTTCTGGCTTTACCCTGAGCCGGAAGCCTATATGACCGGCACTGTCGCCGTTCCAAAACACGACGACATCATTCCGCTCGTGGCAAACCTTGCCTACTTGATGAATTCAGGCATCATCCTCGGCACGACTACGGTCGGAAGCCCGCTGAACTTCGTCCGCGATCCCGCGCTTGCAGCGCTGCGGGCGAAGCCTGGCGGCGCCTCGTCGCAGGAGCTGGAGCAATACGCCGCCGAGAAAAATTTGGCGTATTGGAGCATTGAGCTGCCGTTCTATGGGCCGAAGAAAATCGTCGCCGCTCAATGGGAGTATGCGAAGAGCCGATTCTCCGCAATTGCAGGGGCCAAATTTCAGGATGGCAGTACAACTACCTTTCCGCTGCCTCCCGGCGCACCGATCCAGTTTCCGGCTTCCGTCGCCATGGGCATACCCAATCTCGCCGTTTTCGGAGTCGGCAGCGCGCGCAGCGAAGGGCACATCTGGTTTTCGCCGATCATCCCGATGACCGGCGAAGCTGTACTCGAAGCGCGGCAGGTCTTCGAAAGCGCCTATCGGGAAATGGGCATGCAGACCGGCCCGATGTTCTTTCTCGGTCCCTCGTCAAATTATCCGCGCTGTTTCCTGGTGCTTTTCGGTTTTCCAATCGAGCATGACGTCGATAAGAATCGGGCCAATCGCGAGCACTTCAGGCGCTTGATTCAGATTGCAGCCGAACACGGTTGGGGAGAATATCGCACGCACACAGCTTTCATGGATACGGTGATGGACGCGTACTCCTTCAACAATCACGCGCTGCGGCGGTTTCACGAAAGAATTAAGGACACGGTGGACCCAAACGGTATACTCTCGCCCGGCCGTTGCGGCGTCTGGCCAAAACATCTGAGAAAGGCAAGCGCATGAGAAATGCGAGGGCAGCGATCCTAGCGGTCGCGATTCTGAGTATTGCGGCGCCGGCATTCGCAGCGCCGGACGACGCGCAGATCGAGCTGGGCCACAAGGTCTACGACAAGTGGTGCTTCCCGTGCCACGGCACCGGTTTCGGAAAGCCCGGTACGGAATCGCTGAAAGCGCGCGGGCAGAATCCGGCGGTGCTGGAAGAACGCACCGATCTGACCCCGGCGGTCATCAAGACTTTCGTGCGGCACGGAGTGCTCTTTATGCCGACGTTTCGCAAGACCGAAATCAGCGACACCGAACTTGACGCGATCGCAGTCTATCTCACGCGCAACAACAAGAAATAACCTATGCGACTACCTCCCGGAGTGAGTGCGAGCGATTTCTCGGCGGCGCTTTCGCAGTTTGAAGGCGCGGTTGGCAAAGAATGGGTCCTCACGTCTGACGAGGACATGGAAACCTACCGCGACTCCTATTCTCCTTTCCGGCACGAAGAAGAGGATCGAATCCCTTCCGCCGCTGTCGCGCCGGCATCGGTCGAGCAAGTGCAGGCCGTCGTCCGGATTGCCAGCGCACATAAGATTCCGATTTGGACGATTTCGACGGGCAAGAATCTCGCCTACGGCGGCTCTGCACCCGCGCTGTCCGGATGCGTCACGCTCGACCTGAAGCGGATGAACAAAGTCCTCGAAGTCAGCGACACGAATCATTACGCACTGGTCGAGCCGGGCGTCAGCTATTTCGACCTCTATCGCTACATTCAGGACAACAAGCTCAAAGTGTGGATCGATCCGCCTGATCCCGGCTGGGGCAGCCCGATGGGCAATTCGCTCGAGCGCGGCGGCGGACGCACGCCCATGGGCGATCATTTCGCCTCGGTGTGCGGCCTCGAAGTGGTGCTCGCGGACGGCGACTTGATGCGCACCGGGATGGGCGCTCTGCCCGGAGCCAAAACGTGGCAGCAGTACAAGTACGGCTTCGGCCCTTATGTAAATGGCATCTTCTCGCAATCGAATTTCGGCGTCGTCACAAAGATGGGGATCTGGCTGATGCCCGAGCCGGAGGCTTACCGCGAAGGAACCGTGATGGTTCCGAAGCACGACGACCTGATCCCTTTCGTCGAGACGCTTTCCTACTTGATGAATTCGCAAATCGTGCGGGGAACGATGCTGCTGGAAAGCCCCGTGCTCAGTTACCGCGCGTCTCAGGGCGGCAGCGTGCTCGACATGCCCGGAGGCCCGTCCGTCGTCGAAACGGAACGAATCGGGGCGCAGCGAAATCTCCCCTATTGGCAAATGCTGCTGCATTTCTGGGGGCCCCAGAACGTTATCGACGCCCAATGGGAGTACACGAAAGAAAAATTCTCGGCGATTCCCGGCGCGTCTTTCAAAGAGGGCCGGCAGTACCGCTTCCCAATCGAGCTGCCCGATTCGGACAACGTGCAGCGAGTCTATCTCGGCATCCCGAATCTTTCTGTCTTTTCGCTGATTGCGGGCGGCCAGGGCCACATGGACTTTTCGCCCATCATTCCGATGACGGGCGAGGCCGTATTCGAGGTCTTGAAAGTATTCGGTACGGCTTACGCAGAGATGGGTGTGCCGCCGAAGAACCAATTTTTCGCGCTGCCGTGGACATTCTTCCCGCACTGTTTCGTTCTGCTTTTCGGGCTCCCCGTCGTGCACGACGTCGAGCAGAACCGCCAGAACCGCAAAGTCTTCGAGCGGCTGGTCGAAGTGGCGGCCGAGCACGGCTGGGGCGAGTACCGCACGCACATCGCGTTCATGGACAAGGTCTCCAGCGTCTATTCGTGGAACAATCACGCGCTGCGGCGCTTTCACGAGACGATCAAGGACGCGGTCGATCCCAATGGCATTCTTTCTCCCGGCAAGAGCGGCATCTGGCCCAAGAGCATGAGAAAGGACCGCGCGTAGAAATTTCGTTCGGCGCTTGTCGGATGCGGTTCGCCGCAGATTCTCCGCGGATAGCGATATAATTGCGGTCTTGTGCGCGGGTCGAGCTTCACCGCAGCGCGTCGCCTTCCGAATGTACTTTTTCTATCGAATACTCAGCGCAGCGAGCGTGATTTTCCTCGCGCCGTACTACGCGCTGCGCGGCTGGAGACGGAGGGAACCCTCCAGCACGTTTCGTGAGCGCCTCGGCGGTTTGTCGCGCGAAATCATGTCCCGCGCGTCTCAAGTACCGTCAGGCCAGGGCCAGAATCGCGGACCGGTCTGGATTCATGCAGTCTCCGTCGGCGAAGTGCTCGCTGCAAAACCGCTCGCGGAAGGTTTGAAGCGGCGTTTTCCGGATCGCCCTGTTTTTGTCTCGACGACCACCGAAACCGGCCAGCGCCTGGCTCGCGAGCGGCTGGACTTCGTCGACGGCATCTTTTATTTCCCGCTCGACTGGATCATTTCCGTCCGCCGCGCGCTACATGCCATTCGTCCCGCGCTCGTGATTGTGATGGAGACGGAAATCTGGCCCAACTTTCTTCGCGAGGCGCGGCGTCGAGACGTGCCTGTCGTTTTCGCTAATGCGCGGATTTCAGAAAAATCGTTTGCGCGCTTCAAGAAGTGGGAATTCCTCGTCGGACCGTTTTACGAGCGCGTGCTAGCAGACGCAGATCTTTTTCTCGCGCAGACGCCCGAAGACGCCGCTCGCCTCAGCGAAATGGGCGCGTCCGATGGCCGTGTCGAAGTGACCGGCAACCTGAAATACGACAGCGATCAGCCCGATATGAGCCGCCTCGGCGTGTGGCTCGAAGGGCAAATTCAGCGGCAGGAGCGCTGGCCCGTGTTGGTCGCTGGCAGCGTCGTTGCCGGCGAAGAAGAAGCCGTGCTCGCCGCGTATGATCTCGTGCAGCGCCGCTGGCGCCGCGCGCTTCTTCTTCTTGCTCCGCGAAAGCCCGACCGATTTGACGCAGCCGTCCAGATCGCCGAGGCAGGCGGCTGGAATGTCCTCCGCCGCACCCACGTCGATCTCGAAGCACCGCTCGATGAGAATGTCGACGTGTTTGTGCTCGATTCGATCGGCGAACTTGCCGGCCTCTACTTGCTGGCGGACGCAGTGTTTGTCGGCGGCTCGCTCGTACCCGCCGGCGGCCACAATATTCTGGAGCCGGCGTGGTTCGCCAAGCCGCCCGTCTTCGGCCCTTCGATGGAAAATTTTCGCGATATGGCGGCGCAATTTCTACGGGCGCGCGCAGCCGTGCAAGTGACAAGCGGACAGCAGCTCGGAAAGGTTTGGATTCAGCTCATCGAAGATGACAAGCTCCGCGAGGAGATGGGCCGCGCCGCGCGCGATATTTCTGAGCGCAACCGCGGCGCCACGGAGCGCTCGCTCGAGCGCATCGCCGCTGCGCTCGGCAAACAGGAGCACGCGGCGTGACGTTGCTCGAATCCGTGCTTTGGCCTTTCACGCTCGCGTACGGTGCCGTGACGCATCTCCGCACGCGAGCCTACCGAACCGGCTTGCTGCGCCCCAAGCGTCTCGATGGCGTCGTGATCAGCGTCGGAAACCTAACCGTTGGTGGTACAGGCAAAACTCCGATGGTTCTCTGGGTTGCCGAGCGCCTCATCGCCGACGGCAAAAGGACGGGGATTCTCACACGCGGCTATCGTGGCGAGACATCGACGGAGGGATCGACGAGCGACGAAGTTCGGTTGCTCCGCGCCCGGCTGGGCGATCGTGTTGCGTTTGGCGTCGGAGCCGATCGATGGGCGCGCGGTCGCGAACTTGCGGCGCAGGGAGTCGAGTGGTTCATCCTCGACGACGGGTTTCAGCACATTCAGCTCGCGCGCGATGTCGATATCGTTCTAATCGACGCAACGAATCCTTTCGGAGGCGGCCACCTGCTTCCTGCGGGCCGATTGCGCGAGCCGAAGTCTGCGCTCGGGCGGGCCGACATCATCGTCATCACACGTACTGAACACTCGCCCGCCGTCGAAGCCGTCATCCGGCACGAATCCGATGCGCAGATTTTCTACGCCCGCACGCAGCTCGATTTCATCAGGAGTTTTTCTGATGGACAGATGGGTGGCAGGGTTGAGCCGAGTCAACTAGGCACGCTTTTCGCTTTCTGCGGAATCGCAAATCCCAGTGCGTACCTGGCGGACCTTCGAAAATGGGGAGTGCAAATTGCGGGCTATCGGTCTTTCCCCGATCATCACAAATACACTCAAAACGACGATGATGCGCTCGCGTCGGAAGCTCGGGCGGCAGGCGCTTCCGGCGTCATCTGCACGGAAAAAGATCTGCCGAATCTCCATGGCATTCAGTATCGCCTTCCGACCTTTTACTGCTCGATTTCGATGAGCGTTGACCGCGAAAGCGAATTCTGGCGAACGGTTCTGGCCACAGCTAGATCCAGCGTGCATGCAGCGCAAGGGAGCCTTTTCTCGAATACATGAACGAGATTCGTCTGTCGCAACGTTGCTGCTGCCGCGCCGCTATGATAGTTTTCGGCGCGGCCCATTTGTCCTACTCGACGCCTCCGGGCGCTTCTCGCTCATGCATCACTACACGAGCCCTTCGGGGCGCATCGAAGACATCGCTCATCGACGCGCGAGTGCCGTCTCCTCCAATCCGGGAGCGCGCCGCTTGAAGGAATCCAGAAAATTCTGGGCGCGCTGGCGCGTGCGCATCGGCTACCCGGTTGCGGTCATCTATTGGGTGCTTGCAGCGCCGACGCGCCAATCGATCCTGATCGGCGGAATCGTTGCCGCGTTCGGTTTGCTGATACGCGGCCTCGCGTCGGGCCATCTGCGCAAGGACGAGCGACTCACGATCAGCGGGCCTTACGCTTGCACGCGAAATCCGCTCTACTTGGGCAGTGCCTTGCTCGCGGCAGGATTTGTGATCGCCGGCTTCTCCTGGATTGCGGGATCGCTCGTCGCCATCTATTTCACGGTCTTTTACAACGCCGTGATGCGAAGCGAAGAAAGCGACCTTCGCCGGCAATTTGGCGCGGCATTTGAGGAATACGCGGCCCGCGTGCCGCTTTTCTTCCCAAGCTTCGGCCGCGCGAAGGATAAAGAATTATCATCACCGCAGCTGCACTTTTCGTGGGTACAGTATCTGCGCAATCGGGAATATCAGGCGCTCATCGGAACGATAGCCGGACTTGCGTCGCTGGTGCTGCGAATCTGGATTCGGCGTCGATTTGGCTACTGAAAGTCGGCGATGCCTGTAGACGCGTGACTACTGCAGTCGGTAGACAGCATTCATCATTCTCTGAAATTGCGGCTTGTAAATGAGGTCGAAGGCGTTTTCTTTACCGGGAAACATTTCGAGAGCTGCGCGCCGCGTGGCCGCGATCATTCCGGCAGCTTCTTCCGCGCTCAGATCGCCCGCGGCGATCTCTTCGAGAGTCAAGCGGACCAGGATACGCAGCCGGCGAAGAAGTCTGCTCTCCTCGTCGATTTCTGCTTGTGTAGGTGCTTTTGACGCGCTTTCCGGAAGGGTTTCCATGATTGGCCCGGTTCTTCAAATATGATGAACTCGGGTCGCGGGAAGCGCAATAGTACTCGCGCTGCATATGTCGAGCGCCTAACCTGTCCTACCCCTTTTTTGGTCGCGAAGTAGGTCGACCGACAAGAATCAGTTTCCATCGAAAGTGTCGACGGCGAGATTCTGACCGTCCGTGATCGCCGTAATGGCGCCGTTTTGATCGGTCCGCAACAATCGTATGTTTCGTGATTCGTATCGTTCGACGACATTTCCTGCAGGCTGTCCAAAGGCGTTTCCTTCTCCGACCGACACGGCGGCTACGCGTGGGCCGACTGCCGCGAGAAACTCATCGGTTGAAGATGTCTTGCTTCCGTGATGCGGCACCTTCAGGAAGTCCGCCGCGAGCGCGGCGTGCTCGCCCACGAGCTGTGCCTCAACGTGCTGCTCGATGTCGCCGGCCAACAGGAATCGCACTTGCGCGTCCGACAGCCGCATGACCAGCGAATCATCGTTTGAGGCTGCGCCAACAGCTGAGATATCGGGAGGCCAGAGCACTTCGCCGCTTACACCACCTGAGTTGAACGCGTCGCCTTGCACCTTGTGAACGATGGCGACGCCGCGCGATCGCGCTTCTTTTAGGAGGCTCTTGAATGCGGGCGTTTCCTCATCGCGACCGATCCACAATTCGCCTACTCGGAAGTTTTCAAGCACCGCGTGCAGCCCATCGAGATGATCGTGATGAGCGTGCGTAAGTGCGACCACGTCGAGCCGCTTTAGACCGCGCGACCACAAATAGGGCGACACAACTTCTTCGCCCACGTCCGTCCCGGAACGATAACCGCCGACTCTCTCGGAGCCGGAAAGCCCTCCGCCATCGATTAGCATCGTGCGGCCGTCGGGGAAGGCGGCGAAAATCGAATCGCCCTGGCCGACATCGAGTACGGTCGCTTCGAGCTTGCCGCGTTGGAGACTCGGCCGGAAGGGATGCGTCGCGACTAGGATGGTCAAGGCGGCAAGCACGACCGCCGACGCCCATTCAGCGGGCGCGATCGGCGGGCTCAGTTGGCGCCTCGCAACGCGCCCGGAACGCCGCGCCGCGGCCGCGCGCGCGGCAATCGCGAGAATAACGAGGAAAGCGAGGAATGCAACGATCAGCCACATAGGAGCCTGCGGAATGCGATACGAGAGGCGCGGCAACCGACTGAACCATTCCACCGTGCTCAACAACAGACTCGTGCAAAAACCAACCGCTTTTCCAAGCGCTGTAGCAAGGCGTGCCCAAGCAAACGTTGCGACAAGCGTCAGAAAACCCAAAGGAACGATCAGACCCGTTAGCAGCACTGCCGGAATGTTGCTCAACGGCCCCGCAAGGCTCACGCGGTGAAAATCCTGCGCGAGGAGCGGCGACATTCCCCACTGAATCACCGTTGAGAGAAGAGAGATCTCCCAAAGGTGGAGGCCGATGCGAACGGGTACGGTGACGAGCCATGGCGAACGAGGCGCAAGCCGGCTCGGCAACCGTGCCGCGAGCCAGCGCGCAGTCGCGCGCAGCTCGATTCGGAATTGAGCGATCTCCGGGGCGTACGCGCCGTCCCGGGTAACGTCGCCGAGATGGCTTAAGCCCGCGCGATACGGCGCACTGGAACGCTCCATCCACGGGACGGCAAGCCCAGCGATCACGCCGGCCGCCACGAACGAAAGCTGAAAGCTCGAGTCCAGTAGCGAAGATGGCTTCCAGATTAGAATCACGAGCGCGGCGAGCGCCACCGTGTTCAGCAAATCCACGCGGCGAAACAGCGGCCGCGCACACAGGTAAAGCGCGGCCATAAGCGTGGCGCGCAGAATCGGCGGGCGGTCTTGGACAATGCCAACGTAGGACGCTAGCGCTACGAATGTCACCATACTCGTGATCCCGATGCCCAAGCGAAGCCTGCGACACAGCCAGAAAAGAAACACAACAAGAGCGCCGACGTGCAGTCCCGCTACAACCAGCACGTGATATGCGGCCGTTTTCTGAAACGCTTCGACCGTCTGCGAATCGACGAAGCTGCGATCTCCGAGAAGCATCGCGCGCAATACAGCGGCCCGTTCGGGATTATCAGGAAAGAGGCGATCCAGACGGTCGAGTAGGTCGCCCCGCGCACGCGCCAATCGATGCCGAAAATTCGGCGCAGGGCGATCGACCAGTTGCAGCAGTTCTCCGCTTCGCAAAGATCCCGTCAGGCCGATATTCTGGCGAGCGAGATAGCCGCGCTCGTCGAAGGATCCGGGATCGCCGAAATTGCGTGGCACGCGAGCCTTGACGAGTGCTTCGACGCGGTCGCCTGCCCGCAGCCCTTGCGGAGCGTGGCGCAAGTTCTCTGAATCCGTCGCGCCGTACAAATTCAATCGAAGCCCGCCGCTCACCGGCAAACTCGCACCCGCGACTTCGACCTGTTCGAGATCGATTTCGTAGCGCCGGCCCCAAGGGAGCGCCAAGGGATCCTCGCGCAAGCGGCCTCGCCATCGCAGCGGTACGCTCAAATCGAGGCGTCCTGCTGCGATGAGCCGGCTCACATGATGCGCAGGAACTGACGCGCGTTCAACGCTGACTGCGGTCGCTCCCAGCGCACTCCACGCAATCAGCGCGAAAGCCCACGCGATCGCAGCTCGCTTGCCCCACAGGAGATTTGCGCCAAGCAGAATCGCTGCGGCGCTGCTTGCGAACCAGAATGGCAGAGAATGCGGCCAGGCGCTCCCGATCGCAATTCCGGCCGCGAAAGCCAAAGCGATCCAGAGCGCAGGGAGCTTCATTGCCGTCGGGTCAAACGAAAGACCGTCTCGATATGAAACGTTTGTGGAAAGAGGTCGAACAGATCGATTTGCGAAATCTCGTATCCGCCGGCGGTCAACGCAGCGAGATCTCGCGCGAGCGTCGGCGGCTCGCAGGAAACGTATGTGATGCGTTCCGGAGCGATGCGAACGAGACTCTTCACGGTGCCCGGCTCCAAACCGGCGCGCGGTGGATCGAGGAGGATCAGGTCCGGCTTGTCTTTGTACTTCGCGAGAAACCGCTCGACATCGGCGGTTCTCACTTCGATCGGACCTTTGCCTGAGGCATTTGATTCCAGATCGCGCGCCGCGGCGGGATTCGATTCGACGGCGACGACGCGACCGAATTGCTTCGCAAGTGGAATCGAAAATAGTCCGACGCCGGCGAAAAGATCGAGAGCGAGCTGACCGTTCTTTGGGTTGGCTGTGACCTCGCGGACTAAATCGTCGACAAGAAAGCGATTCACCTGAAAGAAGGACAAGTGGCCGACGCGATAGGTCGCACCGCCAGCGTTGCATTCGACGAAACCCGGGCCGTCGAGTTCCATTCGTTCACTATTCGGATCGTGAAAGAGAAGGCTCTCGGTCTCCGGCAGAATTTTTCGAAACGCTTCTGCGACCTGTTCGGCACGAGAAGGAAATTTGGCAAAAGTTGCCGTCACAAGAAGCTTTGAGTCGTTCGCTCCGGCAAACGCTTCGATTTCTCGCAACTCCGAGGCCAGCGCCCCTTGGGCCAACGCGCCACGCAGCGCGAGCAACGACTTCAGCAAAAGAGGCGACAGAACCGCGCAGTCTTCGACAGCGCAGAGCGCGCTCGAATTCGCGCGGAAATATCCGATGCCGAGAGCGTCGCCAGCGGACTCGCCGCGCGGCCGTATTTTCCACTGCGCTCGATTTCGGTAGCCCCACGGCGGCGAGGCGTGCGCCGCGATTTGGCCCGGCCAGTCGATTCGCCCAAGCCGGCGAAGCGTTTCGCGGAGAATCTCGGTTTTGTATTTGAGCTGCGCGTCGTAGGGAATGTGTTGATAGTGGCAGCCGCCGCAAACGCCGAAATGCGGACAGCGGGCCCGAGCGCGCTCCGGCGAAGGTTCGAGGACGCGTTCGACGCGTGCGCGGACGAACTTCTTTTTCTGCTCGACAGGCGCCGCCGAAACACGCTCCGCCGGGATCACGAACGGCACGAAGACCGTCGAGCCGTCGTGGTGCGCGAGGCCCTCGCCGCCGTAAACGAGTTTTTCGATTGTGACTTCCACTTTGCACCGAGTTTGCGAGGCCCCGATTTTTGGCGATTAGAGTGAGTCGCCGGGCTTTGTTTTCAACGAGTTCGAGGCGAATCTACTTGAACAACTTTGGCGATTAGAAAATCGGACCGCCGAGCGCTGCCATGAACGCCTGCCGCAGTCTGCTCTCACCTGTCACTCTTTCCTTTCCGAGGCGCTCTTCGCGCCTCACTTCCACGCTACCACACGATGCAAATCACCAAAGCATTGGCGATTAGCGTAACACATAGTCAGAGCAGGGCTTAGGTATGTCGTGGGGCCAGGCAAAAGATGCGATATAGCCGGGGCAAGTACGCAGGTCAACTGTGGAAAATACGGACGGCGAGGCTGCGGAATTAACTGAGATAGAACAGGCTCAGTCTCGGCAGGCCGAAGTGCTCGAAGAGACGCTTCTGCATGTACTGCCGTTCGAGCTGTGAAAGCTGCTCGGCGGACATCTTCCGCCGATAGGGCGCAAGCGAGCGGTCGACTTCGCGCCGGATTGCAAGCAGCGTCTCTTCGTCGGCGTCGGCTGAGAGCGCAGCGTTCAGCTTGTCTTCCAGGACCGTCAACCGCCGCTCTAGATCTTCCAGGTCGAGCTCGCCCTGCGCTTCGAGGATCGGAGCCATTTCCTCGATCCGCTTCGCGGTCTCGTCGATGCGAGCCGCAATGGCTGCATTTGTAGAGCCGAGCTTTTCGGCACTGGCGTGCAGCCGCGAAGAGTTGCGAGCCAAATATTGCTTCAATTCTTCACGAGTGAATGGCTGAGCGGCGCGTGAAGACTTCACTTCCGGTCCGCTACCTGCCGCGGCTTCCTGCGCTTCTGCGGCGGCATCGAGCACCGAGTCTACGCAGTACGCGAGACTCTTCAGTTGCCGGCCGCCGGCCGCCCGTCGCGAGCGTCCCCAACTCTCAAAGGCGCGATCGATGCCTTTGAGCACCGCGCCGAGTGGAATGCCCGCTTTTTGCCAAGTCTCGACGATTGCCCAATCGAGCGGCGAGACCAACAGATGCGCGCCGCGCTTGCGCCAGAAGTATTCTTCGATTTCCGTGAAATAGTTGAAGTAGTTGAAGGATTCCATCGGACGGCCGCAAAAAGCCTATCCCTTTTTGCGACCGGCGACGCGAGCCTGCGCTCCGGATTGATTTCGCTCCCAAATGATGCGCAGGCCTTCGAGCGTGAGGAACTCATCGACCGTTTCGATGTGGCGGGACGCGCCGCCGATCAGAGCCGCCTGGCCTCCAGTGGCGATCACCTTCGTTTTGGCGCCCATCACTTTTTTCATGCGGTCGAGTATGCCGTCGACAAGATCAGTGTAGCCGTAGAAGAGGCCCGATTGCATGGACGCGGCGGTATTCGTGCCGATGACCTTGCCCGGATCCTTGATCTCGACGCGGAACAATCGAGCGGCGCGCGCGAACAGCGCATCGGCCGAAATGCCGATGCCCGGCGCGAGAACTCCGCCGAGATATTCGCCTTGGGGCGAGACTGCGTCGAAATTAATCGCGGTGCCGAAATCGACCACGATGCACGGCCCGCCATATTTATCGAAGGCGGCGATGCTATTGACGATGCGGTCCGCGCCCACTTCGAGCGGATTGTCGCAATGAATCGGCATGCCCGTCTTCACGCCCGGCTCGACGAACAGGGCTTTGTGGCCGAAATATCGTTCGGCCATTCCTGCGAGCGTGGCGTTGAGCGGCGGAACGACGGAGCTGATGATCACGCCGCCGATTTCGCGCGGCTCAAGCTCCGCGAGGGTGAAAAGGTCGCGCGTGAGAATGCCGTATTCGTCGACTGTCTGGTCGCGCGCGGTCGTAAGGCGCCAGTGGGCGACGAGTTCCTTGCCGCGAAACACGCCCAGCACTGTGTTGGTGTTGCCCACATCGACGGCGAGAAGCATCAGGAAGCCTCCGCGACGTCGCCGGACAGCACGGGCACGATTCCGGCGCCGTCATCGCGTGCCACGCGAAGCACGCCACTCGGTTCGAGACCTGCCGTTGTGCCCGTGAAAGACTCTGTCGCTGTCGTGATGCGCACGCGCTTTCCCTTGAAGTAGCTTGATACCTCGGCGAAGCGCCTCAGAATCGGCGTAGCGCCATCGGCGAGGAATTGATTGTAGTAGCGGTCAAGGGAGCGCAGCAAACGAATCAGCAGCTCGAGGCGCGAATGAGTTTTGCCGGTTTCGATGCGAAGCGAAGTGGCAATGTCGGCGAGCGCGTCGGGCATCTTGGTTTGATTGACGTTCATGCCGATGCCGATGACTGCGTAGTGGATGCGGTCGGGCTCTGCATGCATTTCGGTGAGAATACCGCAAACTTTCCTGCCGCCGACCAGCAGATCGTTCGGCCAGCGAATGTCGGGCAGCGTATCGAGGTCTTCCGCTACGGCGTCGCGCGCGGCCAGCCCCGCGACGAGCGTGAGCAGCGGCGCGTGCGCGGGCGGAATCGGCGGGCGCAGCAGGATGCTGCAGTAGATTCCGGCGGATTTTTCGGAGGTCCAGCTGCGGCCGGCACGCCCCCGCCCGGCAGTCTGCTCTTCGGCGAGGACGATCGTGCCATGGGGCTCGCCCGATTCGCCGAGGCGCATCGCGACGGAGTTTGTGGAATCGATTTTGAAGAAGTGGTAGATGCGGCGCGCGAAGGGCGTCCCGTAGAGGCGGTGGCTCAGCATCTGCGGGACGAGAATGTCCGGCATGCGCTCGATGTGATAGCCCGAGCGCGGATGACCTTTCACTCGAACGCCGAGGGTGCGAAGAGTTTGAATCCAGCGCCAGACCTGCTGGCGCGTGACGCCGATTTCCTTGGCGATTTTCGCGCCGCTGATGACGATCGTCGAGTTTTCCGCGAGCAGAGTCAGCAGCGCGTCGATGCGCCGGTCGGTCGTGCCGGGGAGAGTGGCGACGAGCTTTGTCGGCATGGAGGAAGAGATGGAGAATACCGGAGGGGGGCGGCGGCGACAAGCGAGAGAAGGAAAGGCCCGCGGCCTTGTTGGCCGCGGGTCCCTGGCTTCTGCGGTGGTCAGGTCTTAATGGGCCGTGGCAGCAGTGGCGGCCGTGGCTGCCGACAACGCGGTTAGTAGCTTTTGGCCGTCGGGCGTGCCCCAGCCAGAGACTGCATCGTAGCCGGGCGCGGCCGTATAGCCGCCGATCTTGTCGGTGGAGTTGTTGCCAGCGTCGACGTCGGTGCAGCCCTGTGCGCCGATGGTGGAGCCGGCCTGCGGTTGAGAATACAGGAGCGGGGTGAGATAGCCGATTCGGTTGGTTGTCCCGCGCTTTTCATTGATTAGGGCGATGAGTGAAGCGATGAGGGGTGTTGCGGCGCTGGTTCCGCCGTTGGGCTGCGCGCCGTTGTCGACAACGAGGAGATACGGCGATGCGGTCCAGTCGGCGTTAGCTGCAACGTCCGGTAAGCAACGACCCACGATGGCCCCAGGATTCACGGATTTGACGGCGACGGTGGATTGCCAGACCGGGCGCGGAAATACCGCGCTGACGCCGCCGCCTGTGCTGCCGCCGTTGTCCGCACGGAGACCGTCGCCTTCCTTCCAGGTGATATCGCCGCCAACAGCGTTGCGGTGGAGAATCGTGGTGCCTCCAACGGAGAGCACGTAGGGACTGGAGCTGGGGAAGTCGGCGTGAGCGTGGCCGTCGCTGACGGCGTCGCTTGAGCCGTCGTCGCCGGCGGCGACGCAGACGGTGATGCCGAGGTAAGCGGCTTCCTTCAGGGATTCATTGACCTGGGTCATGGCTTGCTGCGTCCAGATGTCCGCGTCCTCCGCAAAGCCCCAGCTAACGGATACGACTCCGGGATCGTTGGCTTTGTCCTGTATGACGGCATCGAGCGCGGTGATCCAGCCTTGCTCGCTCCAATCGGCGAAATAGAGGACGATCGCGGCCTTGGGGCACACGCCGGCGACGACTTCGGCATCGAGCATGACTTCACCTTCGGCACCGTCCTTAGCGTTCGTGGGCGTGCCATCGGTGCTGACGGGCTTGACTACGGGCACCGCAGTCTTGGTGAGCTTGCAGAAGTTTTCGAGATCATGCTCGAAGAAGCCGCCACCGAATTCGAGGATTGCGACGGTCTGGCCGGTTCCATCTCCGGTGGGGAAATCGTAATGCTTGGCTAGATCCGCAGGCGTATACCAAGATGACGGCACAGAGCTGAGGGGTCTCTTAGCGTGGGAGGAGCTGGAGACAGGATGCCGCTTCCGGTGCGCGACGCGGCGGTTGTCAAGTCCGAAGACGCCTTGGACGATGTCCTTGAGTTCGGCAGGGACGCGTACTTCGCCTACACGGCCACGAAAGTTGCCGTCTTCGTGAGCGTAGTTGAAGAGTTTTACCTGGAAGGCATCTTCCATCGATGCTACAGAGCCGGAGAAGCGGATGCTACGAGCGGCCAGATTGGAACGGACGACCGTGAGTCCGAATCTGCCAAGGGCGGAAGTAACCCTTTCGATGTCAGCGCTGGAGGCGCCGTAGGCGGCGAGTTCTTCGCGCGTCATGGCTTTGGATGGACGGCTGGTGAGTTCAGGTAGGGGCTTGGCGCGGCGGAGCTTGGTGGTCACTTGGATCTCACTGTGAGGATTGGCGATACCAAGTAACTTTGCGCCGGCCAAAGGGACTCTTCTGCTTCCCACAACGACCTCATGCATTGGTGTCATTTTGTTTCCTCAGTCGAAAGTGTTTGCGCATCTGCCGGAGCTTTGGGGACGGAGCGGCATGTTGCCGGAGATGCTGGGTGTGCGCGCTTATAGTCGACTTGGTGGGAACGAGAGCAGCGGACTAATTTTGCTTTGCAGAGTGAGCGTATGGGTCGCGCCCGCCGTGCTGAAACTACACCAGGCCGGCAGCTAACCCCCGATCGCTTGGAAGATTACCTACAATTCAGTCTACGGCGTGTCGTTCAATTAATCGCTTGATATACACGGATCCTGGAACTACGTGTGCTTTGTTCTACGAGCACGAATTACTTTTGCCGCCGACAGGGTGAGCGCTGGCGGACATGCGACCTGGCAGAGCAGGATCAATCTGCCCCGCTGCAGAGACACGAACCGAGAAATTCACATCCCCGCGTTTACGAGAGTTGGGTGAGGCGGTCCTTGAGCTTCTTCAGCTCGATCTGGCGTTCGACGAGAGTCGCGCGGAGCGCGTCGACGACTTGCGGCGGAGCCTTGCTCGTGAAATTGGGGTCGGCGAGCCGCTGCTGCTTGGATTCAACGTCTTTCTCCAGGCTCGCGATTGCCTTTTCGAGGCGCGCGATTTCGGCGGCTTTGTCGAGCGTATCGCCATAGGCGATGCGCAGATCGAACGCGGCCGTGGAGCGCATCGTGGCGCCGGCGGCATCGAGATGGTCGCGCGAGACGCGCAATTCCGAGAGGCTTGCGAGGCGCAGAAGCGGATCCATGTTCTCTGCGACGAGCTTAGGAATCATCGCGCCGCGCGCCGAAAAGTCGGCGGGCACTTTGCGCTTGGGGTCGATCTTCATCTCGGCCCGGATGTTGCGCGCTGCGACGACGATTTCCTGCAGGATCGCCATGGCGTCGTCCGCGCCCACGTCGGTCCAGTGAGCGCGCGGCTCAGGAAAGCCATCGAGCGCGATCGATCGTGCGCCTGAGGCTTGGGGCAACCGATGCCAGAGCTCTTCGGTGAGAAACGGCATCACGGGGTGCAATAAGCGCAGTGCCGCGTCAAGCGCGGCGAAGATATTGCGCCACGCAGCGAGCGCAATGTTGCGATCGGTTGAGGACAGCTGCGGCTTTACCCACTCGATGTACCAGTCGCAAAAGTCGCCCCAGAAAAATTGGTAGATCGTCTGGCAGGCTTCGTGGAAACGGAAATTTTCGAGCGCGTCGTTGACTTGTGCGGCAACGGCTGCGAGGCGCGAAAAGATCCAGCGATGCGCAAGCGCGCCTTCGCCGGGCACCGGATAGGGTGCTTTCGCGCGAATCTCAGGCGCGGCCAAATCTTCCAGGGTCAGCCCTTGCGCTTCGACTTTTTCGAGATTGACGAACAGAAACCGCGCGGCATTCCAGATCTTGTTCGCGAACGCACGCGCGCCGAGGATACGGTCTTCGCTCAGGATGATATCGGTGCCCGGCGCGGACATGCTGGCGAGCATGTAGCGCAGCGCGTCGGTGCCGTATTGCTGCGTGAGCTGCAGAGGATCGACGCCGGTACCTTTGGTCTTCGACATCTTCGCGCCTTCCGATGTGCGCACGAGCGAATGAAGGTACAAGTGGCGGAATGGAATCCGATCCTTGGGCGTCGCGCCGGACGTGAGTTTCAGGCCCATCATGATCATGCGCGCGTCCCAGAAGAACAGAATGTCGTAGCCGCTGATCAGCAGGCTGGTGGGATAGAAGGTGCGCAGATCGGGCGTGTCATCCGGCCAGCCGAGCGTCGAAAACGGCCACAAAGCTGAGCTGAACCACGTGTCGAGCACGTCGGTATCTTGTGTCAGCTTTGCGCCGCCGCATTTCGGGCATTTCGTTGGAACGCTGGCGGCTCGCGCATGGCCCTCAAAGAGTTCGACGCGCGAATCTGAAGCAGGAACCATTTCCTTGCAGTCGGCGCAGTGCCAGATCGGAATGCGATGGCCCCACCAGAGCTGCCGGGAAATGCACCAGTCGCGGATGTTGTCGAGCCATTGCAGCAGGATCGTGCGCTGATTGTCCGGGACGACTTCGATCAACCCATCGAGCACGGCCTGCTTCGCCAGTTCGGCGAGCGGCTTCATTTTCATGAACCACTGCGTCGAAATGCGCGGCTCGACGATCGATTTGCAGCGGTCGCAAACGCCGACTGCGTGCATGTGCTCCTTCACGCTTTCGATCAGGCCGAGTTCTCGAAGATCGTTGACGATGCGCGCGCGGGCCGCGAAGCGCTCGACGCCGGCATATTTCCCGGCGGCCTCGCTCATGTGGCCATCGCTCGTCATCACGTCGATTTCGGGCAGATTGTGGCGCTTGCCGACTTCGAAGTCGTTCGGATCGTGCGCGGGCGTGATTTTGACGACGCCCGTGCCGAAATCGCGGTTGACGTAGGAATCTGCAATCACAGGAATCTCGCGGTTCATCAGCGGCAGCATCACGGTCTTGCCGACGAATCGTTTATAGCGCTCGTCATCGGGATGGACCGCAACCGCCGTGTCCCCCAGCATCGTTTCCGGGCGCGTCGTGGCGACGACGAGGAATTCATTCGTCCCAACGATGGGATAGCGGATGTTCCAGATTTCGCCGGTACGCTCGTGATGGACCACTTCAAGATCGCTAATCGCTGTCTGGCATCGTGGGCACCAGTTGACCATGTAGCGCCCGCGGTAGATCAGGCCCTCGCGATAAAGCCGCAGGAAGGCTTCGAGCACTGCGCGGTAAAGTTTCGGCTCGAGGGTGAAATGCTCGCGCGTCCAGTCGCACGACGCGCCGAGGCGGATCATCTGCCCCTTAATCACGCCCCCGCTTTCGGCCTTCCATTGCCAGATGCGGCGTTCGAACTCCTCGCGGCCCAGATCCTGGCGGCGGATTTTCTGCTCGGCGAGCTTTCGCTCGACGACAAACTGCGTGGCGATGCCCGCGTGGTCCATCCCGGGCAACCAGAGCGTGCGATTACCCTTCATGCGGTGCCAGCGCGTGAGCATGTCGATTTGCGTGTGTTCGAGCATGTGGCCGATATGAATCGAGCCGGTCACGTTCGGCGGCGGAAGCGCGATGGAAAACCGAGGGCCGTCGCCGCTATTTTCGGCGCGGAAGAGCTTCTCCTCGAACCAGGCTGTGGCCCAGCGCTCTTCGATCTCCTGCGGCTCGTAAGCCTTGGGGATTTCCCGGGGCATGCGTTCCCTATGGATTGAATTTGCTGCTGACGTGAAACACTCAATATACGAGGCGTGCGCGCGGGGCGTCAATTGGCGCGAAAGCGCGCCGCATCGGCCATCAAGGGATGAAGGAATTCCCCATTTCGGGGAGAAGCGGCGGTTACTTGTCTTTCTTCGTCAATTCGCCGTGAAGCACTTTCTCGACCAGCGGCTTCAGCACGCCCTGAGAGAGCAGATCGTGCAGCTGCGGTTCGAGCTTTTCGAGGACTTTCTGCACCACGGCGTCCACCGTGCCGGAATCGCTCGCTGACTTTTCGGAAACCTGCGCGCGAAATTCCGGTGGCGGCGTGAGAAAAGGAATCTCAGCGAGAACCTCGCGGTTCGGCGGAGGTCCCGTGGGAATGCGTTCGCTCGGGCCTGTGGATTCGGGTTCCGCCAATGCGACCGGCGGTTCGACCCTTCGCGAAAAATCCTGCGCGGGCGCTTCGTCGGTAGAAGGTGCAGGCGATGGCGGCGCGAAGAACGAGTGTAGCGGCTCGCGCTCCTCGGCGTGGCTGCCGTACTGAGGTGGCGCCGGTGGCTCATCCTCCACAAGCAGCGGCTCGGGTGTCACGTGCACGGCCGGCGGCTCGACCAGCTCGGGATCCTTGCCGGAGATCGGCGGCGCGAAATCCGACTCCACCTCGAAATCATTGTCGGTTTTCGACGCAGCGACCGGCACAGCATCCGCGGAGGTCGTCTCGACAACTTCGCGCGCCGTCTCCGCGACCGGTGCGGGCGGTGATAGCCAGGAGTCACTCGACGAGCTCGCGGACGACTCGTCTGCGAAGAAAGGCTCGTCCGCCTTTTCCTGCGGAATTGACGACGATTCCGAAGTGGACCACGGATTCGAATTGAAGTGTTCGACTTGCACGGTGTCCGCTTCGGCGGCCGGCGGCTCGACGGATTCGGCGCGGGCTTCGCGCTGTGATGGCTCGGAGCTGGCCTCCGGGAAACTCGGCGCCGCAGACTGTTCGGAGAGCACGCTCATCCAATCGGCTCGCGGCTGCTCCGACGATCCCTGCGCCAACTGATCCATCCAGTGCGAAGGCGCGGCTTGCGGTTCTGTTTCGTGCACGGGTTCGGGTTCAATGACGGGGACCGATTGCGTTGTCGGCTCCTGCTTCGCCTCGGCAGACGCGGGCGCATCAATCGAAGTGAAGTATTCGGCGTCGGGCTCCTCAGAGACGGGCTGTTCGATCTTCACAGGCTCAGCTTGCAACGGCTCGGGAGCTTTGGCTATCGGCGTTGGCTCTTCTGCTGGTTCAGGAACGCGCACATGCCGCGGGGGTACATCGCGCTCGGACGGAAACATCGATGACTCGAGGTCCTCGTGCGACGCGAATGCGGGCTTGTTCGCGACGTCGGCGGGAATCTCGATGTCCATCGCGTTGCGGCGCCAATCGCGCGTGGTGGCCGCGCCCTCGAAGTCTTCGTCGCTGGTTTCTTCTTCAGCGTCGTTCGCCGGAGCAACGGGCTGTTTGGGCTCCGCGCCGGATTCTTCGAGTGCTTCGTCCAGAGCTCGCTTTCCAGTTCCGAACCCGTAGACGAGAGCGGCTTCCTCCGGGGTTGGCTCCGGGAAGTCGGGCAGCGGCTTGATTTCGGCTCGCGCCGAATTTGGCGGCTCGGGTATCGGTGCAGTTTCCGGCTCGGGAGGCGGCGCTACCGCGGCCTTCGCCTCTTTCGCCTTCGCCAGTTCCGCAGCAATTTTGGGATTCTTTTCGAGCGCGGACATCACCATCGCGATCAGCGGATCAGGCGGGACGAAGGGCTTTTTCAGAACCCCATCTGCGCCGACGCGACGCGCCTCTTTTTCGTCGAGCGGATCGAACGCGCCGACCAGCAAGATCACCGGGACGTGCGAGAAACGCTCGTCCTTTTTCACGAATTCACAGACTTCATAACCATTGCGCACCGGCATGAAGATGTCGGCCAGGACGAGGTCGGGCTGCAAATCGGGGATGCGGCGCACGGCGGCTTCGCCGTTGCCCACCGCGATAACCTGAATGCCGCGGTCCTCAAACGACAGCGACACCATTTTCTGAATGTTGGCGTTGTCGTCCGCGACCAAAATTTTGGGCACTGGAAACCCCTTGGGACGCGGTTGCACAATACCGCGACGTCCCCTCTGTACGACTATTGCAGCATTACCGCAGGGGTGCGTCAACGATGACGAGGAACGAGGGTGCTTGAGTCGTCAGCAGGGAGTAAACGGGCTGTCCGCTAGGGAATTAGCTTGTGCAAACCCTTCTTTTTCTTGCTGCTGGACTCGGTTTTCGGGTCGGCTTTGTTGTCGGCAGTCTTGTTAGCCGTTTGCGAGCTACTGCTGGTTTGACCTTCAGGAGTTGAAACAGCCTGCGAAGCTCCAGCCGGGGGCGCTCCAGAGCTTGCTGGCGCGGGAGCAGCTTCCGGGTTCGGCGATGCGGTTGAGGCCGCTGCAGCCGCCTCTGGAGCGGCCGTTGGCGCTGGGGTGGCTGGTACTGCCGATTCAGCACCGGGAGTCGCAGCGGCATCCGTCGCTGCCGGCGCCGCGGTAGTCGGCGCGGCGATGATCTGGGCTGCCGGTGTCGAGGTGGCGTCTGAACTCGACGAAGTATCCACCGATTCCGTATCTGTCGACGCGGAATCGCTGCCAGAAGAGATGTTTTGCGCGGAAATCGTGAACGATGGGCCCGCCGCGCCTTGATTCAGCACTTCCGTCGCGGAAACAGTGTCATCGGGCGGATTCAAATTCGGCTGACCGGATCGAGCAGCGGTCCAGACATCGGGCGCCGTCTTGATCATGCCCATCGGAACTTTCAGAACCGCGTTCGGATGGTGCTCTTTTTCGAAGAGTTGTTGCTTCTGCATCCGCGCGAGCGCATCGGGATCGGGTTTCGGAACCGCCATCCCCATCGACGCAAGCTTCGCCTTTGCTTGCGGCGCAAGTGGCGAAAGCGGGTAATTCTTGACAATCTGGCTGTAGCACTGCCCGGCGAGATCGGACCAGTGGTTCTTGTCGTCTTCGTTTTTCGACGCTTGCTTCGCTCGCATGTAAATGTTCCCGAGCATCGACAGAGCGAGATCGCTTTGGCTATAGAGCGGGTAGCGTTCGCTCATCTCGACGAGGCGGGCAGCCGAAGCGCGGTAGTCCGTCTTGGTGTAGTAAAAACGCGCGATTCTGAATTCACCGTCGGCCAGCACTTCCTGCACGTTGCGCAGGTATTGCTCGGCATGAGGCACGAGCGGGCTCTGCTGGTACTTGAGTAAGAATGTTCGGAACTCATCTTCCGCCAGCAGGGCCTGGCTATTGTCGCGGTCCGCTTTTTCCATCATCCGGTAATGAGCCATGCCGACCTGCATCTGTGCGTAAGCGGCTTCGTCGAGAAACGGAAAGAAGACGATGAAATTCTTGTACTCCTCGACCGACTGCGTCAGATTCGACGTACCACCTTCTTTGTAATACGAATCAGCGATGGCCAGCTTGGCTTTCGCGAGGTACTCGCTGTCCGGGTATGTGTTGATCAGGGTCTGCAAGTCGAGACGCGCCTCTAGGTATTTCGTTTTCTTGAGGCTCTCCATCGCACGATCGTAGAGCACCTTATCGGGCTCGGCCGACTGGCTGACGTCCGTCTTGTCCGCTTTTTTCTTGGGCTTAACCTTGGTGACGTGAACGTGTTTTTGCCCGTAGGCGCTGACGCACGTGAGGCCAGCTAACAAGACTCCGAGCGCCACAATCATTAGACGGCGCAAATGGAGAGGGAATCCGACCATCGAATTCTCAAACTTTCTGGCTTATAGCCTCGGTGGCTAATCTCCGCAACTGGCGCGTCGCCGCTGCCGGGTCGGGTATGTGGAAGATCGAAGTGCCCGCCACAAACGTGTTGGCCCCCGCCTGTGCCAGCTCGGCTACGTTGTCCGCGTCAACGCCGCCATCTACCTCAATTCGGAACGCGCCATTATAGCGTGCGCGCCACTGATTTAGCTGGCGAATTTTTTCCAGCGCCCCGGGTATGAATTTCTGACCTCCGAAACCCGGGTTCACAGACATTACGAGAACCGTGTCCACCTTGTTCAAAACCTCGGCCAGCATCGTGACCGGCGTCGCAGGATTGATCACTGCCCCTGCCTCCGCCCCGGACTCGCGAATCATCCCCAGCGCGCGATCCAGATGCACCGTTGCTTCCTCGTGGATTAGAACCCGGCTGGCACCCGCGCGGACGAACTCTTCGATGTATTTCTCGGGACGTTCGATCATTAGATGCACGTCGAGCGGCAGACGGGTTGCCTTGCTCAGTGACTGGACGACGGGTACGCCAATCGAGATGTTGGGGACGAAATGGCCGTCCATCACGTCCACGTGGATTACGTCTGCTCCGCCTTGTTCGACGGCGCGAATCTCATCTCCCAGCCGCGAGAAATTAGCGGCCAGTATGGAAGGCGCGATCTCGATTCTTGCGTAAGCCATTGCGAGTTGGAGAATTCTAGCACAGGGATGGGGCCGGAACCGGAACGCTATTACTGAGCAACCTGGAGCTCGATCGAGGAGCTGGCGTCAACGCGCTGGCCGCGTGTCGGCGTCTGCCCGACCACTGTTCCCGACGCTTCCTTCGGTGCCTGCACCGGCGTGATCTTGGCGACCTTGAGACCCGCCGCGCCTAGCTTAGACGTCGCATCGCCAACGGGGAGGCCTTCCAACTCCGGCATCACATAGGCTGCCGGCCGCGGCCCCAGAGAGACCAGCAAATTGACGTGAGGGCTTTGAACGTCGGTTGTACCTGCCGCCGGATTCTGGAGCGCAACGGTGTCCGGCGATGTCGCGGGCAGATACAAGCTGGAGACCTCGCCCAGTTGCATTCCGCTGCGCAGCAGCTGCACTTGAGCAGCTCGCAGGCTCAGATCCTTCACCTGCGGAATCGACACCTTCTGCGGTCCAAGGCTCAAGACGACGTGCGCATCTTGGCCCGTTTTCACCTGCATGTTCGGTGGCGGGCTTTGCCGGACGACGGCGTCCACCGGAAGAGCGCTGTAGACGCGGTCTTCGATTTTCATCCCGAGGCTTCGGCCCCGGAGAATTTGCTGCGCTTGCTTGGCGCTGCTTCCGACGACGCTGGGCACCATTACCTCGCGCCCTTGTATGGCGAAGCGCATCGCCGTCAGCGCGCTCAGGAAGGCAACCGAAGACAAAATGAACAGGAGCAATGCCATCCGCAAAATCCACTCCAGGCGCTCCCGCAACGTCATTCGCTCGCTCCTCTCCCCACGAGCCTAACACGATGATGCCGCAACGCACGAGCGCCCCGGATAGCATCGATAGCGTGTCGGAACGCGCCGGAACTTGACATCACGGCTGGTCGAGAGCGGCGGCGAAGAATCCATCGGTGTGATGGGTCGGTGGCGACGTGCGAAAAAAGCCGTCTGAGTCGAAAAGCGTTCCGGCATCCAGTCCGCTGACCAGATGTGGCCGAAGGGACGCTGCCACGGTGTCAGCTGGAAGGCGGCGGACCGATGGCGCGTCGCGCAGCGCTTCGGCGACAACCTCCTCGTTTTCCTCCGGTTCGGCCGAGCACGTCGAATAGAGCAGCCGCCCGCCCGCGGCGAGACCGGCGATCGCACGCGTAAGCATCCGCACTTGCATTTGATGAAACTCGCGCAGTTGTTTCGAACGCAGACTCCAGCGAATCTCGGGATGCCGCGCAAGTGTGCCCGTTCCGGAACACGGCGCGTCGACAAGAATGCGATCGAACTTTTCGCGAAAGGGAAGCGGCTGCTCGGCATCCAGCTCCACTAGATGCACGCCGCCCAGCTTGAGCCTCTCGAACTGTGCGCGCATGGCGCGCAGCCGGTGCGCGTGGCGGTCGGTCGCAATCACGGTTCCCTTGCTTCCTGCGATTCGCGCCAGCGCAGCCGTTTTTCCGCCGGGCGCTGCGCACAAATCGAGCACGCGATCACCCGGCCGGACGTCAAGCAACAGCGGCACGGCCTGCGAAGCCTCGTCCTGAATCGAAATCGCTCCGTCGCGAAATGCCCGAGTGTTCGAGGGACTGCCGCCGCTTACAGCAAACGCATTCCTGAGCAGAACGCCGGGCTCGATGTGCATGCCGGCCCGCTCGAGCTCGGCGAAAACCTGCTCTCGCCGGTCCGGCTCGTTTAGGACGCAGGCTAGGCGAGGCTTTTGATTGTTCGCTTCGAGCAGCGCCGTCGTTTGCGCCTCGCCGAATCGTGCAAGCCACCGCTCGACCATCCACGTCGGATGTGAATGCAAGATGGCGAGCCGGTCGACGGCGGTCAAATTTGGCGGAAGAAATTTTTCTGCTGGAGTCGAGGCTTCCTTCGCTACCTTGTGCAAAACCGCGTTCACAAGCCCCGCAGCGGAAGTCTTGCGCGCCCGCTTCACCAGGTCGACCGCTTCGTTCACTGCCGCGCGCGCCGGTATTTTCTCGAGGAAGCGCAGTTGGTAAATGCCCATGCGCAGCGCCAGGGCAACCGGCAGATCGAGTTTCTCGACTGGTTTCTTCAGGTGCCGCTCGAGCAAGCAGTCGAGCAGACGGCGCCAGCGCAAGACGCCAAGCGCAATTTCTGTTGCGAGCGCGGCATCGGCCGGTTTGACGCGCGCGTCGAGCGATTCATGGAGTACGTCGCTCGCGTACGCACCCTCAGCTTCGACGCGCCGCAGCACGTCGTATGCAATCTGCCTCGCGGGTGAGACGCCCATCGCGCTTCAGCTTCCGAAACGCTCGCCGGGTTCAAGACGCGCGCCGTTGGCAAATTCTTGCGCGGTGACGCGCTTCCGGCCTTCCAAGTGCACAAATGTAAGCCGCAAGAATGTGCCCGCGCCGCATACGACAAAAACTTCGCCGCCGGTGGCAAATATCGCGCCCAGCGCGACAGCGTCTCCGCTGGGCGCGAGTTTGAAACCCGCCCCCAGTTCTGCTTCCGACGCCGCTTTGCCCCAGATGTCGCAGCGCTTTCCCCGGAACAACGTATACGCTCCGGGCCACGGTTCGAAGCCGCGAATTCGGTTGTAAATTCTGTGCGCGCTCAACGACCAATCGATTCGCCCGTCTTCTTTCTTGAGCGGCCGCGCGGTGGTTGCCTTTGCGCCGTCCTGAGGCTTTGGCGTAATTTCGCTGCGGTCGAGCTTCTTCAACGTTTCCGCGACCAGCGGCGCTCCCGCCACAGCAAGGCGAGCCGCCAGCATCGGCGCCGTTTCGTCCGGCGCGATTTCCGTCTCATGCGCGAGCAGCGTCGGTCCCGTATCGAGTCCCATGTCGATCTGCATCGTGGTGACACCCGTGCGCGTCTCCCCGTTGACGATCGCCCAGTTGATGGGCGCGGCGCCGCGATATTTCGGCAGCAGCGACGCGTGCAGATTGATCCAGCCCAGCCGCGGAATCTTGATCAATCGCGGCGGGATGATCTGCCCGTACGCGATGATGACGACGGCGTCCGGCGCGAGTCGCTTGAAATACTCGTAGCTCTCGTCGGACTTGATTCTCTCCGGCTGATAGACGGGAATTCCTGAGCCGGCGGCGGCATCCTTCACGGGCGAGCTGTGCATTTCCTGTCCGCGCCCGCGGGGACGATCCGGCTGCGTCACGACGCCGACGATTTGAAAATCCGGATCCCTGAGCAGGAGTTCGAGCGAAGGCACCGCAAACGCCGGCGTGCCGCAGAAAATGATTCGAAGCGCCAAGGCGCGCCTACCACTCGCCGGCTTTTTTCAGCTTGCGGATTTTCCGCCTGATCAGATCCCGCTTGAGCAGACTGAGGTGGGCAATAAACAGTGTTCCATTGAGGTGATCGATTTCATGGCAAAAGGCGCGAGCCAGCAATCCCTCTCCGCGCATCTCGAATTCCTTGCCCGTGGCGTCCTGCGCGCGCACGGTGACGTATTGCGGCCGCAGCACGTGCCCGCGGAATCCCGGCAACGATAGGCAACCCTCCTCTTCGCGCTGTTCGCCTTCCGTGTGCGTGATCTCCGGATTTGCGCAGACGATCTTCGCTTCCGGATTCTTGCCGTTGCTCACGTCGATCACGGCCAGCCGCCGGCTGATTCCGATCTGAGGCGCGGCCAAGCCGACCCCGTTCGCCGCGTACATCGACTCAAACATGTCTGCGACGAGTTTCTGGAGTTCCTCGTCGAACTTTTCCACCGTTTGTCCCGGGGTCTCGAGTACCGGATCGCCGTATTTCACAATCGGATGAATCATCGTCTGCCTTCGCCGCACTCCTCAAAAATTATCGAGCTGCTTTTCGTATCCTTCGAAATTCCGGCGCGTTTCTTCCATCGAGTCTCCGCCGAATTTTTCCAGAAACGCGCCCGCCAGCTCGAGCGCCACCATCGCCTCGCCCGCCACGCCTCCGGCGGGCACCACGCAAACATCGGAGCGCTCGTATGCCGCCTTCACCGCTTCTTTGGTGTTCATGTCGGCCGTTAGCAGCGGGCGCCGCAGCGTCGAGATCGGCTTCAAATATCCGCGGACCACAATGTCTTGTCCGTTCGTAATGCCGCCCTCGAGCCCGCCGGCCCGATTCGATGAGCGGTCGAATCTCTTACGTGTCGCATCGTAGCGAATCTCGTCCTGCACTTCCGAGCCGTAGCTTCCGGAGTTTGCCACGCCGGTTCCGATCTCCACGGCTTTCACCGCCTGCATCGACATCACCGCGCGTGCAATCTTCGCGTCGAGCTTTTCGTCCCACTGCACATGAGTGCCGAGTCCGGGCGGAACTCCCCGCGCGACGACCTCGAAAATTCCGCCCACCGAATCGCCCGCGCGCAGCACGTGGTCCACTTCCGCCTTCATCTTCGCTTCGGTGTCCGCATCGACGCAACGCAGCGGCGATTCGAGATTCTCGCAGACCGCGACGATTTCTTCCCACGTCGCGGCGCGCTCCATTCGCACATGCCCCACCGCAACGGTGTGGCTCAGGACAGTGATGCCGAATTCGCGCAGCAGCAGCTTAGCCAATGCGCCCGCAGCTACGCGTGCCGCTGTCTCGCGGGCGGAGGCGCGCTCAAGGACGTAACGAGCGTCGTGAAAGTTGAATTTCTGCGAGCCGGCGAGATCGGCGTGTCCCGGCCGTGGAGCGGTCAAGCGGCGTCGCGCGTCTTCCGCACCCTCGCTATCCTCCACCGGCAGTGCCTGCTCCCAGTTTTTCCAATCGCGGTTCTCAATTCGAAGTGCGATCGGCGCTCCGATCGTCCTGCCATGCCGCACTCCTGCGAGAAAATCGGCCTGGTCCTTTTCGATCCGCTGCCGCCCGCCTCGTCCGTATCCCAGTTGCCGCCGGTGCAGCTCGCGCCCGACGAAGTCCAGATCTACGGGCACGCCCGCCGGCAGGCCGGAAATCCACGCTACGAGCGCCTGCCCGTGAGACTCCCCCGCCGTGACGAATCGCAGCATTCTATGTGGCGCCTTTTTCTCCGAGGGTAAGCGAAGAATTCTACCGGACGCTCCCGCGCCCGTAAAGGCCGCGCCCTCCTGAAGATGGCGCGCTGCCGTCGCACCCGCCCCTGCACGCTTGTTTGCTTGACGGCTTCGACAGCCGACGTTACGCTTCCGAGGACTCAGCTCAAAAGCGCGAACCGCGCTCGAGAAGATGCCCGACAACAACGATCGCCCATCGCTCCTGTCGTTTGCCGCGGACTTCTTCAAGCGTCAAGTCTTCGCAGTCCAGCAATACTCGCTGCTTTCGCTGCAGGCCGCTCTGAACGTCTTATCGCCCCCGCTCTACTGGGCGGACACGCTCGAACAGATGGATTCGATCGGCGTCGGTTCTCTGCCGATCATCATCGCCGCTTTCCTGTCCATTGGCGGCGTATTGGTCTTGCAGACGGCCGCCCAGTTTCAGCGCTTCGGCGAAACCAGACTGACCGGTGACGCCGTGTCGCTGGCTCTGGTCCGCGAACTCGGGCCCGCGATCGCCGCCCTGCTGGTGTCAGGCCGCAACGCCTCGGGTATCGCCTCTGAACTCGGATCGATGGTGGTTACCGAACAAGTAGACGCCATGCGCGCGCTCGGGACCGATCCCACGCGCAAGCTCGTCACTCCTCGGGTCGTGGCGATGGTACTTGTGCTGCCGCTGCTGGTGGCCGTGGCGGATTTTGTGGGGCTGGTTGGCGGTTTCATCGTCGCCCATTTCACGCTGCGGCTCGGCGCCGTCGAGTTCTGGACGCGCGCGGTGGACGCATTGGAATTCGGAGACCTCGTTCAGGGAACGGTAAAGCCGGTAATCTTTGGTTTTGTGATTTCGACGATCGCCTGTTACAAAGGGCTGCGCGTGACGGGCGGAACGCAGGGCGTGGGCCGCGCGACCACTTCGGCAGTCGTCGCCTCGTCGCTCTGGATGCTCATTCTCGATCTCTTCCTCGCAAGACTGTTGCTCTATATGTTTCAAAAGTGACGCAGAGTCCAACGCCAAGGCATTGCCGCTTGCAGTCTTCCGATTGTCGAAAAACGTCCGCTCGGTCTCGTCGTCATTCCCATCTATAATTCCTTCATGGCGCTACCGTCTCGCCCGGCGTCGCAGCAGCTGGAGGCAACCGCGGTCCCGGGTGAACCGCTCATCGCGTTCAAGGATGTCCGCATTGGTTTCGACGAAGGCGATGTGCTCCGCGGGATTTCGTTCGAAGTCTGGCCGGGCGAAACCAAGGTTCTCCTGGGGGAGAGCGGCTCGGGCAAAACGCTGATCATGAAGCTGGCGTGTGGCCTTCTGCGCCCCGATCAGGGTCGCATCTGGGTGATGGGCGAAGATCTCGGGGCGATGTCGGAAAACGAGCTTCTCGATTTCCGGCGGCACGTGGGTTTCGTCTTTCAGGAAGGCGCGCTGTTCGACTCGTTGACCGTGGCGGACAACGTCGCGTTCCGGCTGCGCGAAGAGAACCTCGACGACGCGGAAATTGAGGCTCGCGTGCGCGAAGTGCTGCGTTTTGTCGAAATGGAACCGGCGATCTACATGTTCCCGGGCGAGCTTTCCGGCGGCATGCGCCGGCGCGTTTCGATTGCGCGCGCTCTCGTCGACCGCCCGCCGCTCGTGTTTTACGATTCGCCGACCGCAGGACTCGACCCCGTCACGTCGCAGACGATCATCACGCTTATCTTGCGCGGTCGCGACTTGCAAGGCGTGACGTCGATGCTCGCCACGCATCGCGTCCAGGACGCGTTCGGTCTGGCGCGTTTTCGCTTCGACAGTGAATCGGGGCGCGTGATGCCGATCGTTAAGAACGGCGAGCGTTCCTCGCAGTCTGAAGTTGAAGAAGCTGAAAGCCGATTCGCACCGACCAACGTTCTGGTGATTCGCGACGGGAAAATCTACTTTGAAGGCACGGCGGAAGACGTTCTGCACACTTCGGATGATTACTTGAAGACTTTCTTGGCATCTGCGGAATAACATTTCGATCCGGCACTACGAAGGAGGAGATGCGATGGCGCAACGGAAGCAATTGACCTGGGCGGAGCTACGAGTCGGAATTTTCGTGCTGGCAGGCCTGTTCATTGGGATGATCGCGGTCTTCTATGTTACCGGTGCGGGATTCCTGGGGCCGAAATACCGCCTCCTTACGCATTTGCCGTCGGTCGAGAATCTCAAGACCGGCGCGGCGGTAGACCTCGACGGCATCCAGATTGGCAACGTCGATTCGATCTCCCTGACTCCTCACCCGAAGGATCGCACCCAAAGCGTCACGATCGTGATGCGGGTTGACAAGCGCTACCAGGACCAGATTCGCAGCGATTCCGAAGCGCGCCTCGTTACTCAGGGATTGCTCGGCGACGGCTACATCACAATCTCCCGCGGCGTCACCGGCACGGCTATCCCACCCAACGGAGAGGTGACGGGCAAGGAGGAGGCCGGCACAAGAGAAGTTGTGGAGCGCGCCGCTGATTTGCTCCAGAGTTTCAATGAACTCACGGGAGACGTCCACGACGTCGTCGCGAAAATCCAGAAAGGCAACGGTACTGTGGGCAAGCTCCTGAACGATCCCGCCCTGTATAACAACCTGAACGACACAACCAAGAGGCTCGATGCCGTGGTCACATCCGTTCAGGAGGGACAGGGCACAGCGGGAAAACTGATCACCTCGGATGAGCTGTACAAGAAGGTGGACGCGACCGTAGGGCACCTGGAAAACGCGACGGCGGCCATCTCCGATCAAAAGGGCACGCTGGGCAAATTGATCTACGATCCCAGCGCGTTCGACGACATGAAAGGAATCGCCAACAAAGGAAACGCGCTGCTCTCCGACGTACGCGAGGGCAAGGGTACGCTCGGCAAGCTCGCTACAGACGAAGCGCTTTACGCGAATGTCCGCGATGCGTCCGCAAACGTACGCGATGCCACGGCCAAGCTGAACTCGATCCAGGGCACCGCCGGCAAAATGTTCACCGATCCGGCGCTCTACGACAATCTGACGGCGCTCACTGGCGACATGCGTCTGCTGATCAGCGATTTCCGCCAGAACCCGAAAAAATTTCTGCACATCAAACTCGGGATTTTCTAGCACCGTTTTCTCGACCGACCCGGCCGAGTGGAGGCCCAACCGCGCCACTAGCTAGCATGACTGCGTGGCGGGCAGGGCCCGTAAGTAAAACGCCTCGGCCGGTGCCGTTCGAGAGGTATGAAGGAATGCCCGTTCGTACTCGGGCGCTACTTATCCTCCAAAATCAATTCGACTTCTGTTCTGCGGGGTTCCGAACTCGCGCCCGAGGCGAACCCCGTGGCGTGCTTCGGACCGCGCGGGGTGACAATCAACGCGATCTGCTGCATCTCATACATCGACGGACGAGTCTTGTTGCGATAGACGGAGCACTCGCGAACCGGAAACGGAACGCGAAGCGCCGGATCCTGCGCAACACAGATCACCAGCATTTCGCTCTCACGGAACCCGCGCCGCACTTGTGCGTAGACACAGGTGTCGCAGAGCGGCTCGCCGTGCACCGGAGTGCCATTTTTCACGCGTACGCTCATGAGCGTCCCCCTTTCTACGAAGCGCAGAGACCGCCTCGGTTTGCGCGCTGACCGTCAATTACGCGCGCGGATTGAAGTTAGAAAAATTTCACGCTGGTTGCCGACAAGCGATTGAGCTGCGAGAAGATGACTACTGTGCGGGACTGAAGGCCAATCGGCCACAATCCCGGAGCAGCGTCACCGCCGCCTGCCTAAGCAACGAATTGTGTTTGTCGTCGGAATGCATGCCGAAAGTTCTCCAGCGTCGAGCATCTTGGGCGAAGCTACTGAAAAATGCAATCGCAAACTCTCGAACGGCAGAAAATCGCGGTCGAAAGGAATCGCGCAGCGCCTCAAATGCAAAAAAACAGTGGTCGAGGGCAATTCCCAGCACGCGATCGCGGCGCTAGTCCTTGTCGGCTGAGGAAAACTGCACTGCCAGTTCGCGGATGCGGCGCAGATCGAGTTTGCCGGTGCCCAAGTGGGGCAACTCTTCGACGAAGAAGAATTGATTGGCGCGCGGGATCCAGAGATTGGGCAGCCCCGCTTCGGGCAGCCTTTCGAGAACGATCTTGAGCTGTTCCTGCTGGAGAAGATGCAGCACGACGAGCCGCTCGCCTTTCTTTTCGTCCGGGACGCCGGTGACGACGAACGTCTGCTCGGTGAGATTCGCGATTTCGTGCAGACGCTCTTCGATCTTCACATGCGGGACCATTTCGCCGCCAATCTTGCTGAAGCGGCTCAGGCGGTCGGTGATAGTGAGAAAGCCGTCTTCGTCCTCGGCGGCAATATCTCCGGTGACGTACCAACCGTCGCGCAGCACTTCTTTCGTCTTTTCGGGTTTGCCGAGATAACCCTGCATTACGTTCGGGCCGCGGACGATCAGCAGGCCCGAAGTGCCGACCGCAACCGGCTCCTGCGTTTCAGGATCGACGATGCGCACGCTGATGCCTGGAAGGGGATGACCGATCGACCCGCGCTTCGCGCCAATCTGACGAAATCCGGGCGCGCGAAAATCTTTCGTGTTCACGGCAACGACAGGGGAGCACTCCGTCGCGCCGTAGCCCTCCAGCGGGCGGATGCCGAAGCGGTCTTCGAACGCGAGCGCGACGCGCTCGGGCAGCTTCTCCGCGCCGACGAGAACGAATTCGAGGCTGCCGAAATCTTCGGGCGAACAGCGCCGCATGTAGGCCTGCAGAAACGTCGGCGTGGCCATGAGGAACGTGATGCGGTAGTCGCGTACGAGTTCACTGATCGCGGCCAGATCGAGCGGGCTCGGATGGTAGACCACGCTGACTCCGAGCACAGGCGGCAGCCAGAGCGTGACCGTGAAGCCGAACGAATGAAAGAACGGCAGGACGCCCAGCAGAGAATCGTGGCGGTCGAAGCTGAACGTCTGTCCCATCTGTTCGATATTCGACGCAATGTTGTAATGCGTGAGCATCACGCCTTTGGGATCGCCGGTACTGCCGCTGGAAAAAATCACAGTCGCGAGATCGTCGAGTGTGCGCGTCTTGCCGCCGCCCAGAACGCGCTCCAGCGTCGCGCCCGGCAAAAACCAGCAAAGCAGCGCGACGATTCGCTCGCCCAGACGCGGGTCCGCAGCCACTTCTTCGAGCAGAATCGTCTTGCCGGGAACTTTCAGCGGAATCCGGTCGAGCAGCGCTTTCGTGGTGAGGATGGTTTGCAGATTGCATTGCGCCGCGCATGAGGTCAGACCTTCGCTCGAGGCTGTGTAGTTCAAGTTCACCGGAACTTTTCCTGAAAGCGTCGCTGCGTAATTCACAAGCGCACCGGGCACCGATGGCGGCAGCAAAATGCCGACCATTTCCTGTCCGGCCCAAGTTGCACGGAGCCGCCGCGCAAGAAAGATCGAGCTCAGCAGCGCGCTGCCCCAATTCATCCGCGGGCGGCGCTTGTCTCCCATCGCGAAACGAAAAGGTCTGCGGTGCGCCACTCGGATGAAGGAACGGTGCAGCGTGCGCAGGTGGCTCTTGCGATGGCGGTACGCCTCAGTCTGAAGCTCCTGCACGGCGCGGCGTACTTCAAAGGGCGACGCCGTCGGCGGCAGCGGTTTTCCGAAGCTCACGGTGACCGGATAGGGAATCGTGCGCGGCAGCTTCCAAAAAAAACGGCGGCGCTCGAAGCTGAAGATGCTGCCCCACACGCCGTCGAGGTTCACGGGCACGATGGGCGCGTCAACGCCCTTCATGATGCGCTCCATGCCGCGCCTGAAGGGAAGCAACTGGCCGATGCGCGTGATTTGACCCTCGGCGAAGATGCAGACGACCTCGCCATTCTTGATCGCGTTGGTTGCGGCGCGCAGCGAGTGGAGCATTTCGCGCGGCCGCTGCTCGGAGGAAATCGGAATCACGCCGATCATCTTCGCGAACGGCTTCACGTACGGCAGATCGTAGATGCCCTTGTACATGAGGAAGCGAATCGGCCGATCGATCGAGGCGATCAGCAGGCAAGCGTCGACAAACGACATGTGATTGCAGACGAAGAGTGCGCCGCCGGATTCGGGAACGTTCTCGCGACCTTCGACGCGGATCCGGTAGATGGTGTGCGTCGCAAGCCACAGCACGAAGCGCAGCAGCGAATCCGGAAGCAAGTAGATCGAGTACGCCGTCGTTACGAGCGTGAGAATCGCGCCGTCGAGGAACATGCCGCGCGGCGATTGATGGAATACGTCCGCGAATAGATAGTAGGCCGCCGATGAAAGCGCGATTCCGATCCACGAGACAAGATTTGCCGCCGCGATGACGCCGCCCTTCTGTTTCGGCTTAGGGCGATACTGAATCAACGCGCCCAGCGGCACGGAAATGAGTCCGCCAAAAAGTCCCAGAATCGAGAGATGAATTCCGACCAACATGAGCGAAGGTGGAGGTAGATACAGCAGGCCACCGAACACGGTCATGCCGAGCGCGCCCAGGGGAATCAGCCCGTACTCGATCTTTCCGCCGGAAAGATAGCCGGCCGCAACGCTGCCGATTCCGATACCGATTGCGATGGCCGCTTGCAGGTAGCTGGTGTGCCGCTCGTCGATGTGCAGAACATCGTGGCCGTAGATGACGATGACGGTCTGAAGCAGCGCGGCGAGGAAAAAGAGATACGTGTAACCGAGAACGGCCCAGCCGAGCACGCGATCGGCGACAATCGTTTTCATCTGCGTGACGAAATCTCCGAGCGGATTCCAGCGAAACTTCTTGGCGGGGTCGGCGGCCGGGACCCGGGAAATGCCGAGGCTTGTGATCAAGCCGACGCATGAACACGCGAGAAGAATGACTCCGGCAATCGCTTCGCGTCCCCGGTACTGCTCCGCAAGAAATCCCGCAGCCGCGACGCCAGCGATCCCCGATAGGAACGTGCCGAACTCGATGATGCCGTTGCCCCACGAGAGTTTGGGTTCCGGAAGCAATTCGGGCAGCAGGCCGTATTTCGAGGGACCGAACAGAGCACCTTCCGTACTCATCAAAAACACGCCGGCACATTCGAGCGGCAGATTTCGCATCGCGAGACTGAAAATGAAAAACGCCATCGCGATCATTTCGAACAGCTTGGTTCCAATCGTGACGCTGCGCTTGCTGTAACGGTCGGCGAAATTGCCGCCCGCCATTGAAAAAAGGATGAACGGGATCGCGAAAAGAGCGTTGATGATCGGGACAAGGCGGTCGCGCGCGGCGCTCGGAAGATTCATCCCGATGACGATGTAGATGACGAGGAATTTCAGCGCGTTGTCGTTGAAGCCCGTCTGGAATTGCGTGACGATGAGGCTCCAGAATCCGCGCTTCCAGCCCGCCGAGGCGGGCGAGTCGTGCGGCGGCTCGCGATGATGCGTGGAGATCGAGTTGATCGGGTTTGAGGCCATGGCTAAGGCTGCATTGTTAACAAGCGACTTTTTTGGCGATTAGACGCAGCGCCCGTCGTTTCTTTTGAATAAGTTACCGCTGTTTCTACCTGCGAAGTTTGGCGATTAGAAATGGCGTTGCGCCCGAGAAACCGCTTGGTTCGCGGGCATGGGGAGAGCGACTGCGGGCTCGACGTCGAGACGTGTATGTGGTCAACACGGGCACCCATGAGGCGGGCGCGAGCAAGTGGCTCGCTCATCATCTTTCCTTTCCGGCCGCGCAAAGGCGGCCACAATCCACCACTCTAATTTTAGATCGCAGTGAGAGGTGTCAAGCGAAGAATTCCCTGTGGATTTTTGAACGTCGGTGGAATTGGTGCGCCGATTTCGTCGACTGCGAGAAAACCGCATGCCGCGCTGAAGACCGCGGCGCTACATTCAAATCTTGGCGATGGTGCGCTCTGGAGGCGTGACCTGGGAGAGCAAGAGCACAGCCAGGAGTGGCTGTGCCACTCAGGCGAGGACGCGGAGGGAGCGCTTCGTGACGGTGACGTGATCGCCGGAGGCCGGGACGGCCGAGGCGGGCAGCGGCGTTTCGCGCTTGGGATATCTTGTCGAGACGTAATCGTTGACGAGAGCCTGGAAAGCGGCGGAGAGCTCTTCGTACGTTCCTTCGAGCGTGGTGAACTTTTGGCCGTCGATGTAAACCGGGCAGCGCGGGGATTCGCCGGTGCCGGGAAGGCTGATACCAATGTTGGCGGCCTTGGATTCGCCCGGACCGTTCACGATGCAGCCCATCACAGCGAGTTTTAGATTTTCGACGCCGTCGTAGTGCCGCTTCCATTCCGGCATCTTTTCGCGGATGTAAGTCTGAATGCTTTCGGCGAGCTCCTGGAACGTAGTGCTGGTGGTGCGGCCACAGCCGGGACACGCCGTGACGCTCGGCGCGAAAGTGCGGATGCCGAGCGCCTGCAATAGTTCGCACGCGGCGTAGACTTCCTCGCGGCGATCGCCTCCCGGACGCGGAGTGAGCGAAACGCGAATCGTATCGCCGATACCTTCGCTGAGAAGAATTCCCATCGAAGCCGAAGACCACACAAGGCCCTTCGCGCCCATGCCTGCTTCGGTGAGGCCGAGGTGCAGCGGCTGGTCGGTTTTCTTCGCGAGATCGCGATAGATTTCCAGCAGATCGTTCGGGCGCGAAACCTTGCACGAAATGATGATCTGATCTTTGCGCAGGCCGGTCTCGAGCGCGAGCTCGGTCGACTGAAGCGCCGAGAGCACCATGCACTCGTTGATGATCTCTTCGGACGTTTTGCCGAGATCCTTGTCCGTGTTCTCCTGCATCCTCTGCATGACGAGCTCTTGATTGAGCGAGCCGCCATTGACGCCGATGCGGACGGGCTTGCCATTGTCGCGCGCGACCTTGCAGATGGTGGCGAATTGCTCGTCGCGGCGCTGGCCGTGGCCGACGTTGCCGGGATTGATGCGGTATTTATCGAGATCGCGCGCGCAATCGGGATACTTCGTCAGTAGGACGTGGCCGTTGTAGTGGAAGTCCCCGATGACGGGAACGTCGCAGCCGGCGTCGAGCAGGCGCTTCTTGATTTCAGGAACGGCCGCGGCGGCTTCGGGCACGTTCACGGTGACGCGGACAAGTTCAGAGCCCGCCTGCGCGAGTTCGAGGCACTGTTGAGCGGTCGAGGCGGCGTCGGCCGTGTCAGTGTTTGTCATCGACTGCACGACGACGGGTGCGCCGCCGCCGACCTGGACCTCGCCGACCTTTACGCCGACCGTTTTGTGACGATTAGGCATCGGGCTGCTTTACTCGAACATTGTAACGCACCCTCGAGCCGTGTGGGCCTCGAGTTCTCGGTGGGTTGAAGAGGGATTCTTCGACTTCGTGGCTAGACGTTCCGCTCGATGCAGCGGAACGAAGAAACGCGTCCAGCCACTTCGCTCAGAATGACGCGTGGGGATAGCTGTAGTCGGAAAATCGATTAGGCTTCGGCGCGGTGGCCGTGGTTCGCGGCCTTGCCGTTGCGCGGAGGCGGAACGATCGTGGCCATCTTGCGAATCATGGCAAGTACGAGCCTCTTGTCGTCGTCCGACAGGCTCGAGGAGTAGCGCTTGATATCGGCCAGGAAGCGGATCTCTTCGTCGGAAAGCTCGCCAAGAATCTTCCGCGTTTCGCGGTCCTGCGGAGTGTCGGTGCCCGGGAAGAAGTCGGCCAGATTGATTTCCATCGCTTCGGCGATCTTCGCGAGCGTTTCGAGAGACGGCACTGTGTGGCCGTTCTCAACGCGCGACAGATAGCAGCGCAGCAGGCCCGTACGGCGCTCGATATCACCCTGCGAGAGACCGCGATCGCTGCGATACGACCGAATCACTTCTCCAATATTCACTTTTGGTTTTTCTTTGGGCATGGCGTCCTTCCCGCGAAGGTTACATTCCGTACAACAGGCGGTATCTTACGAGTTACCATCGAAAGGGCGCAAGGAGAAACCGGAGCGAATGTTCCTGACAGGAAACTTTTCTAATGATTCTAATCTTCTAGTTCGCAGGGCCGGGCAAGGGCGCTGAGACGTCGTTTTGCAGGCGGAATTCCAGCAGAGTCTCGCTGGGAACGCGCACCTTATCGCCATGGGTGAATACCTGAACGGCGGTTCCTGTGCCGGCACCAGCCACCGCGCCGATCGCAGCGCCTTTGCCTCCGCCGGCGATCGCTCCGATGATCGTGCCGATTACGGCTCCTCCACCGATGCGTTGGGCGCTTTGCGTGCCCCGGCCTTTGCCGGCGACGTCGTAGTCAGTCGAGTTAAGCGGAACGATGTTTCCACCAACGCGGATTCCCGTGAGCTCGAGCGTCAACTCGGCGCCGCCAGAGATTTTGCCGGCTTCTTTTGCTTGAGTGAGCCTGCCGTAGGCGTCCGCGCCTTTGGGCGCGACGACGGTGTTACCGACCAGGAGCGGGCTTTCCAGGCTTGCCTTAAACGTGTCACCGACCTCGTTCACTGAGGAATCGACGCTGTCAATCATGCGGACAAAGACGGACGTCCCAGCCGGGATCGTGATGTATTGGCCTTGGGACGCAGGCGCAGCAGCGACGGCGGCCGGCGGATTCGGCTGAGGTGGCACGACTGGCGCAGCAGGAGCGACCTGTGGCCTCGGCGCATCGGGTAGCACGGATGGCGGCGGGGGCTGAGGAACTGCGGCGGCCTGCGGCGGAGGCACAGCGTTCGATGCATCGCCCGAATCGCTGAAGCCGATGTTGAGAACGTCTTTCGTGGCGAAGACTTGCTCCTGGCCGTTGACACGGAAGCGAATGTTCATCGACGAGCCGCCAATGAACTTGCCTTGAATGATTTCGCCGGTCTTCAATTCGAGCGTGTCCGCGGCTGCGATCGAGGCGAGCGCAAGCGCGCTCAAGGAAATGGAAGCGAGGATCAAACTGGAAGCGATCGCTTTCTTTGCTGCGCCTGCGGTGCGCATTTTCATCGTGTCCTCGCTCGTTCGATCAGGTGCTCTCCGATTGGATGCGGCGGAGACGGAGAGAGTTTGCAGAGCCGATCATACTTCAAAACGAAGCGTCGCGTTTCCTGCGCTCGGCCCGGGCCGGTTGAAAAATCCCGATCAGCGAGAGCGGCAGGCTTGAAGTTAGTGCACGGACTGCGGAACTGCGGTGGGATTCGACGGGGTGATTGGCTTGCCTGAGCGCTTATCGGCATAGAGAGCTTCATCGGCGCGCTTCATGAGTTCTTCGGCGGATTCACCGGGGCGATAGTCGGTCCACCCGCGCGAAAAGCGGCATGGAATCTTGGTGCCCTCGTATTCGACCTCGAGCCCCTCGATGCGGCTCAAAACACGACCGACTTCTTCAGTGCGGCATTCGGGGAGAAGCGCCATGAATTCGTCGCCGCCGAGACGGACGGCTAGGTCGGATCCACGGATTGCACGCTGAAGGCGTTCGGCGAAACTCTTTAGCATGAGGTCGCCACCGGCGTGACCCAGCTTGTCGTTGATCTGCTTCAGCCCGTCGAGGTCAATCAGGAGAACCGTGAGCGGGCGCTGGTAGCGAGTGGCGCGGCTGATTTCCTCCGTGAGCCGCTGTTCACCCGAGCGACGATTATAGAGGCCCGTCAGAGGGTCTAGCGCCGCGAGCTTATAGACCTCGTTCGTCAAGTCCTGAACTTTTGCGAGCGAGTGGATTTGATCCGCCAATTGGCCACGCATCCGGAGAATCGTGTGCTGTTGATAGACCAGATAGACGCTGAACACGAGCACAATTCCCACAAGCGATCGAACTGCCTGGTTCAAGTAGAACGAGTAGGTGCCTTCCTCCCGGCTGAGCAGGGCCGGGAAAGCGAAAGACGCGACCGCGATCGTCAGCAAGAGCAGGACGAGGACGGTCGACGACCAGAGCCACCATTGGCGCCGGTCTAGCTTGCGCAGATCTTCGCGGAAGGCTTCCGGTCGCGCCGACACTTTTTCCCGAGAGGGAGAGGGATTGTTCTCGACCATTGTTGAGTACGCGCCCCAGCTAAACCAATTTAGTAGCGCGAATCCGCCAGAATCTCCATAAGTACTTTCCGTAGAGTTTCCATCTTCGTCAGGTGGGGGAATTCCGAGCACTTAGGATTCGATTCCCCGGCCACTCTCGGCACGGAGAGCCGATGACTACGTAGTTAACCCATGGGCCTGCTTTGCGGCGTGAGCGTTTCGACCTAATCGCAAGTGGGATGCACAGGCGTTTGTAAATTCACGCAATCGAGGAAGTGTAATTTCACTCTACCTAGGAGAGGTCCATGAGATCTGTGCTCAGAATGCTGTTGCCTGGGGCAATGCTCGCGATGACATTGGCTGGATTAGTTGTAGCGGGATCGGCGATGGATCTGCCGTTCCCGCCGCCGACGAATGGTGGCGGCCACTTGGTGGCGGATTTGCCGTTCCCGCCGCCGACGAATGGTGGCGGCCACTTGGTGGCGGATTTGCCGTTCCCGCCGCCGACGAATGGTGGCGGCCACTTGGTGTAAGCGGACTGAAGACAAGCTGGCACATCGCCGGCACGCTTGGCAACTTCCTACGTTCATGGCCTTGGTGAGCCTCAGCATCGGGGCAACGACTAGCCAGCCATGATACATGTGTAGTCCGGAAGTGGGAGAACGAGCTCTGCTTCCGCGCTTCGTGTTATCATTCGACCTCAATTTGCAGAGGCGAACCGTATGTGGCGGTGGCTGGTCGAGGTTGCAGGAATTGCCCTAGAGCTATTTGTGCTTGTTCGCAGCGCGTGGGTCCGAAACCTCCCCAGGTATTACTTCTTCTATATATACGTCGCTTCTGTTATGATCGCCTCCGCCGTTATGATGACTGTAGTGTTACGTGCGCCGGGACTCTACCAAAATTGGTATTGGCCTCTCCAGTTGACGACGCTGGTGACAGGGTACGGCATCTTGCTGGAGATCCTCAATCATGTATTGGCTCCCTATCCTGGTGCCGAGAGGTTTGCCAGGATCGCGTGTCTCGCGGCTTTTGGCACTATCTTCTGTTTTGCATTGATTGCGCCGCGCGTGATGCCGCGGTGGTCACCGGGGACCGTAATTGAATTCGAGCGTGACCTGCGCTCTGTCCAGGCCCTCTTCATTTTCGGGCTGTTGGCACTGATTTTCTATTACGGGATTCCGATTGCAAGAAACATGAAGGGTATGGTGCTCGGCTATGGTCTCTACATCTTGACCAGCTTAGTGAGCCTCGCTGTGCGCTCGTATGCGGGGCCCTCGTTCACGAGTACTTGGAGGGTCGTTCAGCCTCTTTGCTTCGACGTAACTTTGGTGGTTTGGCTGGTAGCACTATGGTCCTATTGTCCGAATCCGGTTCCGGACCATAGCATTCATTTGGAAGAAGATTACGAGGCCTTAGCCAACAGGACGAGAAACGTGATAGGGATGATTCGCACGTACATAGGAAAGGCTGCGCGGGCGTGATTCAACTGATTTTCTTTCTGACAATTGGGGTGCTGCTGTTCGCGTCACTTTTCTTCCTGGCCCGGCGCAATCCGCGGCCAGAGGGCAGCTCAGGAGCACTGATCGAAGCCCGGCAAGCGCTAACCGCGCTGCAAGGTGGCTTGCTACCGATCGAGTTCGTGCACCGGGTGTTCGCGCCGGACGACTGGGACTACGTTCGATCCGAGGCCCCCGCTGGCGTGCGGTCACTCTTTCTGGAAGAGCGAAAGAAGATTGCCCTCCTCTGGGTAGATCAGGTGCGGGCGCAGATCCGGAGCCTGAGGCATTTTCACCGTGGTTCGGCCCGATCGTACGCACGTCTAAATCCAAGGCTGGAAATGGAGCTGGCTCTATCGTTTGCGGGCTTAGCCTTCACCTGCCGCCTGCTGCGGGCAGTGGTTTATGTGGGCGGACCATTTGCAGCGCCGCGACTAGTCAATGCCATGGCCGGCGCAGCTTCGCACGCATGCAAGATTTCCGAGCAGTCCCTGGCGTTCCTGAATGCGGCCCAATTGGGCGTCTTGAACGGACCGTCTACTGGCCAAGCTACGCTATAGGTAACTGAACATGAATACAGCGACCCGACGGGTGGATGTGGAGCACGCGGCGGAAGACCTGCGTCACCGCACACTTTCCGAAATTCCGCGATCGCTCGACCGCTTGATCTACCTGGCTTCCATGCGGGATTACAACACAGGGCTCTACTACCACGATGGCCTAGCTTCGCGGTTTACGCAAGAGGTGGCATGCCAGGCATTGGCGGACTGCCACCGCGAGGCATTTAACCAGCTCGTTTCCTGCTCCCTGCGCGAGCTCGTCGGTCAGATGGAAGAATACATTCGCTCGACGCACACGAGCCCACGCAACTTCGTGACAGCGTGGAGGAAACTGGAGCCTTATCGGGTGGCGGTACCGGTCGAGACCGACCCCGTCGTTGCGCACTTCCTGTTTTCGAGCTTCAAGATCGCCTTGGCAGTCTTGGAGGCTCGCCTTCGGTCCGCTCAATCGGGACCAGTCGCATAGCGACTCCGGTTACCTGCCCGACGATTTCGGCCTCCGATGGATATGAAAACTGCCTCGTAGCGCAGCCGGAGAGCGGGTGAGGCAGAAGCGTCAACTGCGAGCCGCGCAGTTCACACCACGTGCACGCGTAACCGTCCCTCAGCTCAACAAAATAGATCGGGCGATCGTATTCGGTCCGCCATTCTGCAGCCTGCATTCGGATCGAATGACTCTCGATTTGGACGAAGGACCCGGGCCGCAGCAGTGGGTACATCGAGTAATCTTGCGTCCCGATGTAGCCGTACTGGCAATGCCGAACGTCAAGCTTCTGAATTAGCGCGATCGGAACCTCTCCCCATATTTCGACCATGCGGGAGATGAGGCTCGTTGACTCGACGTTGAAGCTCTTGTCGAAGCGCACCGGGAATGAAACCGGCTTTTCAGGGTCGGGCGTTTCAAAGGTCGTTAGGTGCGTGTGCTGAAGCGGCAGCGCCAACTGATAGCGCGATGTGGCGTTCAGGTCTATGCCGAAAACGGAGAGCAGGTCGTTGAATTTGGTCCTGTAGATGACGCTGAGACTGTAAAGCTTGTAGATGCTGGGGATGGAGTTCTTGTTTTCGAGTTGGGTCAGCCAGGCGTTGGAGATATAGAACTCTTCGTTTTGGCGATCTTCCGCGATCGTGCGGCTAAACTCCTCGACTTCACGCGTCGTGACACCCAGACGATTGCGAAGCTCCCTGAGCTGCTCCCCTGGACGCATTCTAGCCCCGCCTCACTGCCCCACATTGGTACGCACTGCCGGGACACCCACAATCTAGTCACGATAAAGCTTTCTCTATGCGGAATCAACTGATTTGGGGCAGGTTGCGGTAAACGTAGATCCTTGGGGATCGACGGATGACCTCTCGCCGGCGAAGCGGATCTGGCGAGGTCAAGAGGCAGGAGCAGGGTTTTAGTACCACTATGCTTATGATCCGAAGCAATTGCCGTCGACTAAGTACAACATCGGGCCCAGTTTCATTGCGAAACAGTACTGGTTACATGCGCAGGGTATCTCACCTATCCGTTGCCGTATTTCGATTTTCGCGTCATGCAGCGTCACGGTGCTAGCACTGGAGCGCTCGGTGTGGCAGGCTTGAACCAAACCACCGGGAGCGTCACGACCATGAATTTTTCGGGCGACTCTCCAAGCAATGCTGCGCCGCAGTATCGCGAGCGGCGCACCGTGCCTCGATTCAGCTTCATCGCATCTGCGGAGATTGTGGAACCGGTAAGCGGAGTCCACATCGCGGGCCGAATCTCTGAAATTAGCCGAAAAGGCTGCTTCGTCGATTTGCTAAATACTCTGCCCACCGGCACCGCAATTCACTTGCGAATTTCGCGCGATCAGGGAGCTTTTGCCTCGTCCGGCAAAATCATCTACACGCAGGAAGGCATGGGAATGGGAGTAGCGTTTATCGACGTGCCGAGCGAACAACAGAAAATTTTGGACACGTGGCTTCTAGAGATCGCCGCATAGCTAGGCGATTTTCCAATCAGAAGGTTGCGAACTGAGGGGCCAAAATTCCGGACTCGGCCGCGAAAATTCAACGGCCACCTGCGACAATCCCGCATAGGACGACCCAAGATAGGCGACCCGGGCCTCGCGCTTGTCGGCGTTTGCCGGATTCGTCACGACCAAGCGCTGGCCCAATTTCACTTTGGTGGCGAGCATCATGAGAGCGCCGTGGGCGCTGACCGTGACTGTGAAAGTTTCTTCCTGGAACGCACGGTGATCGGGGAGTTCGCCGCTCACGACGACAGGCAGATCCATCAACACGCGCTCACTTCGTCTCTGAGCTGACTGGGGCAAAGCGTCGAGCCTTTCGCAAAACTCATCCACCACTATCGCCCGATCTGTTGGAAAAGGCAGCTGAAATCGGGCCGTGACACCGCCGAAGTAACCTGCTTTCATGCGGATCGGCCGGGTGGAAATTTTCGGGACTTAACAGTAGACTAGGTATCTGACAAGACAGGGCCGGCCATGAAAGCCGCTAACAATTCGTCAAAAGGAAACGCAACCTCGGAATCGGGAGAGGCACGCCGGAGGCAAATCGTGAGCTGGTTGCGAAGCCACGGTATGCCGATTCGAGGAGGGGATCTGGCGAAACATTTTCGGGTGAGCAGGCAATGCCTCGTCCAGGACATGGCGATCCTGCGCGCCGGCGGCGAAGAGATCATGGCCACGCCGCGGGGTTATCAGCTTCCGACGACGAACAAACAGGTTCACCGCGCCGTGATCGCCTGCAAGCATGGACCCGAGCGCACCGAAGAGGAACTGCAGACACTGGTCGACCATGGCGTGAAGATTTTGGACGTGATTGTCGAGCACCCGATTTACGGCGAGCTGCGAAGGGCGTTGATGCTCGAATCGCGCGCCGACGTCCACGAGTTTCTCGACCACGTGCGTTCGTCGAAGGCAACGCTGCTCTCGGCTCTGACGGGCGGCGTCCATCTTCACACGCTGGAAGCGTCGCGGCCCGATGCGATTTCCCGGGCCCGCGCAGATTTGCGAAAGCGAGGAATTCTTCTGAAGTGACGTCGCCGACACTTGGGATGCAACCGACACGCGAAGAACTCGTTGAGGAAGCCCTCTTTCGTGGGGGTACGCTCACGCTTGAAAACGCGCGCTACCGCGAGGCGGTGCGCACGCTCTCCGAAGCGTTGTTGCTTGACGACATCGGGCGGGGAGACCTGACGACGAAATCGCTTGAAATCCGCGAACGAGATGTGAGCGCCGCAGTCATTAGCCGAGCCGGGGGAATCGTTGCAGGTCTCGAAGAGCTGGCGTTTCTTTTTCAAGAGCGCGACATCGAAGTTGCGTTTGAGAAGCGTGATGGAGACGCGATCCGACCGGATGAGATTTTGCTGCGATTGATAGGCAGTGAAACGAAGCTGCTTGAGCTTGAGCGCGTAGGCTTGAATCTGGTGCAACGGATGAGCGGGATTGCGACGGCAGCGCACTGCCTGAACGAGCGCGCCCGGCGCAGCGGAACGGCTCGCGTTGTGGGAACGCGGAAGACTCCATGGGGCTTGCTCGATAAACGGGCGTTGCATGTCGGTGGCGCGGGAACGCACCGACTTGGCTTGGGCGATGCGATTCTGATCAAGAACAACCATCTCGCACTGCTCGCAAGAACGGAAGAAGAAGCGGTTTCCATGGCGATCGAACGAGCATGGAAATCCCGCGCCGAAGCGACGTTCATCGAGGTGGAAGTGCGCAGCGCAGGCGCAGCTCGAGTTGCGGCGCAGGCCTTCCGGAATTTTCAGAACAGAGATGCGAGGCAATATCCGTGCCTGCTCATGCTCGACAACATGACTCCCGAGCAGATCGGCGAAATTATCAAAATGCTCCAACGCGAGAATTCGTGGGATTGCATCCTGATCGAGGCGAGCGGCGGAATTTCGGAAGCGAACATCGAGGCGTACGCAGCGACGGGCGTGGACGCGATTTCGATTGGCGCGCTGACGCATTCGGCCCGGGCGCTGGATATTTGCCTCAGGATTTCATAACTCCAACGGGAAAAGGGGACTCATCATGGCAAGCGCGGCAACGCAGACATCTACTCAAATCAGCTTTGACGAGCGCTACACGCTTCCGCCGATAGAAAGGCTGACGGATACGGCCGACGCGATTCGGCGCAAGCAGCAGCGCGTCCGGGAACTGTGCGTCGAGCGGAATGCAATTCTGTTGGCGCACCACTATCAGCGACCGGAAGTGCAGGAGGTTGCGGACGCTGTTGCCGATTCGCTGAAACTCTCGCAAGCCGCGGCGAAAACGAACGCGGATGTGATCGTCTTCTGCGGCGTACACTTCATGGCGGAAACGGCGTCCGTTCTGTTGCCCGAAAAAACCGTTCTGCTGCCGGACCTGCGCGCGGGATGCTCGCTGGCTGCGGCTATCACTGTTGAAGAGCTGCTGAAATGGAAGGCGAAGCTGCCGGACGCAGTTGTCGTCTCGTACATCAACACGTCTGCAGCTGTGAAGGCGGAGAGCGACTACTGCTGCACGTCGGCGAACGCAGCGAAAGTAGTTCGCGCGATTCCGGCCGACCGGACGATCCTCTTCATTCCGGACAAATTTCTGGCGGAAGTCGTAGCGCGGCAAACGGGCAGGAGCAATATCGTCGCCTATCCGGGCTACTGCCACGTTCACAAGACCATTCGGCCCGACCAGGTCATCGAGCTGATGGCAGACCATCCGGATATCGAGCTGCTGTTGCATCCGGAATGCGGATGTGTCAGCTCGTGCATGGCGAAAGCCGCGGACGGCACGCTGCCGCAGGACCGAACGTTCTTCCTTTCCACCGAGGGCATGTTGCGGCACATCAGCGAATCCTCGGCGAGCGAGTTCGCCGTGGGAACTGAATTAGGAATTTTCACTCAGCTCAACAAGAAGTTTCCCGAGAAGACGTTTTATCCCGTGAACCCCAACGCGGTTTGCGCGTTCATGAAGACGATCACTCTCGACCGGATCATTCGATCGCTCGAGACCATGCAGCCGGAGGTATGCGTGCCGCAAGAGATCGCGGTCCGCGCCAAGCGCGCGATCGATCGGATGCTGGAGCTCGCGTAGGCCGCAAATGCTGAAAATCGGACTTCTCGGCGTGGGCGCAATCGGCCGGACCATCGCGACCGCACTCGATCAAAAACAAATCAAAGCTGAACTGGTCGCCCTATCGGATCAGGACGCAGCGCGCGCAGCTGAGCTTTCCGCTGAACTTTCAAGCCACCCGCCCGTTGTCTCGATCGACGCGATGATCGAGCGCTCCGATCTTGCCGTGGAGGCCGCAAGCCAAGCTGCGCTCCCAGAATTTGTGCCCAAGGCGCTGGCGCGAGGCCGCGACATGCTGATCATGAGCGTCGGTGGGCTGCTCGGACGGCAGGAATGGTTTCGCCATGCCGAGGAACAGGGCTGCCGAATCTACGTGCCCTCGGGAGCGATTGCCGGACTCGACGGAATCAAATCTGCATCGATTGGGCGCATCGAAGCGGCTGAATTAACGAGCCGCAAGCCGGTGGCGGCGCTAAAGGGGTCGAAATACGTCGTGGATCGCGGCATCCGCCTCGATAGCTTGAGCGAAGACACGGTGATTTTCGAAGGGCCTGCCGAAGAGGCCGCGCGCGCATTTCCCGCGACGTCCAATGTGGCTGCGTCACTGCGGCTGGCGGTCGAGCCGTCGGCGCCGGTATGCGTGCGCGTAGTAGCGGTGCCGGGCGGAAACGAGAACGTCCATGAGATTCGAGTGCGGGGCGAATTCGGCCGGCTCTCGATGCGAGTGGAGAATGTTCCGTCGAAATCGAACCCGCGAACATCGCAGCTGGCCGCGTTTTCAGCAATCGCAACGCTAAAGAACCTGACTCAATCCCTCCGCGTCGGCACCTGACGAAATTCCCGCCAGAAGCAATCCAGGTCTCGCGTCGGTTGGCGTATACTCCGGGCGTCTTGATTGATTTCGAAGGGAGCGATCATGCTGCGAACACTTTTTGCAAGCGCCACCCTTGTGGTCGTCCTCGGTTCTCTTGCTCAGGCTCAATATCCCGATGAGCTGAGAACGGCGGAACAAGTGGTTAAGCATCACTGGGAAGCGTTCAGCCACCACGATCTCGAGGCTGTGCTCAGCGACTATGCGGACGACGCCATCTTTATCGCTCCCAACCAGACGGTTCAAGGCAAGGCTGCGTTGCGCCAGATGTTCTCGAAGTACTTTTCGGGCGGCACGAGCTCGCAGACGCCGCCTTCATTCGAGGTGAAAATTACGTCCGACGGCGACGTCGGATACGAACACTGGGTGTCAAACGCAGGTAGGCCTGGGGCTCTCGAAGGAACCGATGCATTCGTGGTTCGCCACAGGAGAATACTCTTTCACACGGTCGTGGGAGTGCATCCCGCAGGAACGCAGCACTAGCGGCGGTTGCGCAGGTTACAGCGGCTTGCCGGCCAGCCAGTTGTCGATGCGCCGGTAAAGAGCTTCGACTTCAGGGCCGGTCAGTTGTGGCATGTCCATTTTGATTTTGTAGCCGATCTGGGTCTGCAGGTACGCGAGATGCCGGTAGCCTTCGGGAAATGTCGCGAGCAGGTTCTGATCGAGCGATAGCTTCGCCGCTGGATCGACGGGGTCCATGCGGTCCTTTTCGTAAATCGGCTGACGCAACACGAGCCCCCACTTCCCGGCACGCTTCTCCATGAAATCGCAGAAACGCCCGGTGCAAACGACATCGCACAGAACGTCGTGAACCTTCGCCCGTTGCTCAATCTTCATCTTCGTGATGGCCATGGCGCGATTTCCGCGCACGTCGATCGTGCTGCCGCCGAGGAAGTGCAGGATCCGCACTCCTTTTGCGAATCCCGCTTTGCTCATCTCAATGAATTGGTCGGCGGTGCCCTGCGTCCAGGTGGCCATCATGACTCCGTCGTCATGCCAGAGGGAGCGGAATTTGTCCCACTGATTTGCGTCGCGCCAGAGGACCCAGTTGTCAACCATTTCGCGAATCGCTAGCCGTTCCATCATTTCGTCGGTCATCTCGCACTCCTGTATCGAGGATTACGGACCCCAGAGTCTACAACAACTGCGGGAGGCGAGATGGAGAGACCGATCCGTTCAGCGGAGCGGATACATGCCGATCCATTCGGTGATGGCTTTTGCGAGCTTCGAGGAATCGTCGAAGAAAAGGCGGCTGCGGCTTTGATGGGCTGTCGTCACTTGGACTTCGCAGAAGTCCCCGGAGAGGCCTGCGCTTAGCAAGACCGCCCAGCTTTCGTTATTTGGAGGTTCGCCGATGCACCTTCGGACCGCGTCCTCTATCTCTTTTCGTGTCTGGGAGTCCCAGCTCCCATCGAAATTGACGGTGAGGCTCATTCTGAGCTTTTCGGCTGGCGCCGACTGACTCAACGAGGAGGGTTCACAGAATCTGGGCAATCGTGAAGGAGTCCGCTGTGACCGCCGTCACAAGGCTTTGTGACGCAGATCACTGAGCTGTAATTGACAGAATCAGGCGGCTGAGACGAGTGGTGCCGGAGGAGGGAGTCGAACCCACACGGCCTTGCGGCCAGCGGATTTTGAGTCCGCCGCGTCTGCCATTCCGCCACTCCGGCGTGCAATTATCTTAGGCTACCTTCGGGGGCCCGGCAACCGCCCGATCACGCCCGGTTGAAAGGAAGCGGCCGGCAGGTTAGCATCGGCGCGATGGCAGATCGACTTCGCCGCTTCTTTGGGAGACCCGCCTTTCTGGTCGGCCTCGCAGCGTTTCTTGCGGCATTCGTGGTCCAATCGGGCGAGCTGGGGACTAGCGACACGACGCATCGCCTGCAGACGACGCACTCGTTTTGGACCTCGGAGGATCCTGTCGATCCGCGCGACTATCCTGAATTCGGTGTCCACGGGCGCAACGGCAAGCTCTACGCCTGGTACGGCATCGGCCAATCGCTGTTGATGCTACCCGCGGACATTGTGGGCACATATGTCGGCAATTCGGATGTTTTCGACGAATACGACGCCGATCCGCAGCCGCGCAGCATCGTGGTCAGCTACACGACGAACATCCTCGTGTGCGTGCTTGCGGCGCTCGTCTGCTTTCGGCTGCTGGGCCTGCTTGGATTCACGACGAATCAGCGGATAGCGGGCGTTTTCGCACTGCTTTTCTGCACGACGTTTCTCCATTACACGCAAAACATGATGGAGAACAATTACATCCTGTTGCTGACGCTCACGGGCCTCACCTTTCAATACCAATGGCTGCGCACGGGGAACAGGAGCGCGCTGCTGATCGGCGCCGGCGCGCTCGGATTGAATTTGTTGACGCGTCTCACCACTGGAATCGATTTGATCGCGGTCGGGATTTTTCTGGTGCTCATTTTGCTTTTCAGCGGCGAGCAAGGCCGCAGGCTGCGCTCGCGATTCTGGAAATATGTGAAAACTGCGGTGCCCGTATATGCGTTGTTTTTCTTGATGGATCGCGTGTATCAGTTCTACCGATTCGGGTCATGGTCCGAGACATACATACAGGTTTTCGCACGCGAGCAAAAAATGCTTGATCCGACCTTGCCCGCTACGTTTCCCTTCAGCGGGTCCTTTGGCGAGGGATTCTTCGGCGCTCTCTTCCAACCTGAAAAGTCGATATTCCTGTTCGATCCGCTGCTGATCCTGACGCTGCTTCTGGCCGTGCTCGCGTGGAGGCGTTTTCAGCCCGAAATTCGGGCCTACTTGATCGCGTCCATCGCGCTCATACTGGGTCACATCTGCTTCTACGCGAAGTTTTACGATTGGGCCGGCGATTTCGCGTGGGGCGACCGCTACGTTTCAACCGCCGTGCAAATCGCCGCGTTCATGTCTGTGCCGCTGTTGATGCGCCATCGCGCGGACGTTGGCGCGATCGTTTGGCGCGTCGGAATGGCGCTCGTGGCACTCAGCGTCGTGGTGCAGCTCGCGTCGGTGATGTTTTGGTGCCCTCTCGAGATCTATCAGATGGAGACGCTAGGCCACCCGACATTCGTGATCTGGCTGCGTCTGAAGAACATCGTTGCCTTTGCGCTCGGCAAAATGGATGCGTGGGGCCTGAATAACGAAGCCATGACGCAAGATCCGTGGGACTACGTGCACATCACCACCTACAACTTCTTGCCGTTCTTGCTCGCACGTGTCGGAAAGGCCGCCAGTTGGGTCGTGCAACTGATTACAGTGATCTGGGCCGCTGCGCTCGCGGCGACACTCGCTCTTCTAAACTTTATTCGCGTTTGTGTGAAAGGTGGAGTATTCGAAGACGGTCGAACAGCTTCTTGAGTGACACCCTGGGGATAGCCGCAGTACCATGCACCCGTCGCGCTACTGTCCGTCGGAGGGATAAGGTGAAGACCAAAACGCTGTGCAGTGCCCTCACCCTCGTGCTCGCAGTCACGGCCCCTGCGCTCGCGTCTCAACTGCACTTGCAGGTTTTCACTTCGCCGCCGGAAGGAATCGCTGTCAATTCCACGCTCGTGTATGGCGATAAGGACGCGATCCTGATCGACGTGCAGTTTCGGCTGAGCGACGCACACCGGCTCGTCGCGATGATTCTCGAGAGCAAGAAAAATCTGACGACCGTTTACGTCACGCATCCTCATCCGGACCACTATTTCGGGCTCGTGGTGATCCGGCAGGCGTTCCCGAACGCGAAATTCGTGACACTGCCTCGCGTCGTCGATGGAATCAAGTCGAGCTGGGAAGGGAGAGTGAAGGCATGGAAGCCGCAATACGGTGACAACATTCCCTCCAGCCCGATCATCCCGGACGCGCTTGATGGCAACACGCTGACGCTGGAAGGCGAAACGCTTCAAATCTTCGGCCCGTTGCAGGGCGACAGCGCCGGCGACAATTCGTTCGTGTGGATACCGTCGCTCAAGGCGGTCATCGGCGGCGACACGCTTTTCAGTGGCGCGCATTTCGTGTTCGCGCCGATGACAGCGCAGCAGAAGAAGGACTGGCGCGGCACGATCGACCAGATTGCGGCGCTCAAACCGGAGGTCGTCGTTCCGGGTCATCAAATCGCCGGAGCGCCGAATGACGCGACCGTGCTGGCGTTCATGAAGAAATACATGCAGGATTCCGACGACGCGCAGGCATCCTCGAAATCGGCGGACGAATTCAAGGCCAAGATGAAGAACCTCTATCCAAATCTCGGCATCGACGGACTGCTGAATATCAGCGCCCAGGCGGCGTTTCCTGCCAAGCCCGCGCCTCCTGCGAATATCTCCGTTCAATAGCGGCGCTGCGCTGAACCAAATCCAGTTGCGGCGCGTCTAAGGTGGCAGAATGCAGTTTTGGGGAGGCATCATGCGCTCTCGTAATATTGCGGCGTGGAGTCTTGCACTTCTCGGCGTGATCTTCCTGGCGGTTCCGGCTCGCGCGCAATTTGGAGGTTCGCCGCAAAGTCCTCCCGCTAAGGCGGACTGCAAATTCGCGGACGGCAAGACCATTCACGTCGACTACTCGAGCCCCCGAATGCGGGGACGCAAGATTTTCGGCGGCCTAGTGCCGTACGGCGAGCCGTGGCGCGCGGGCGCGAACGAAGCGACAACTTTCGTAATCGACACGGATGTCAACGTAGGCGGCAAGACCGTGCCGAAGGGCAGCTACACGCTGTTTGCGCTGCCGAATCCGGACGCGTGGACGCTGATCATCAGCAAAGACACGGGCGAATGGGGTGTTCCGTATCCAGGCGAGCAGGACGATTTCGCGCGGGTGCCGATGAAGGTCTCGAAACTGAGCTCGCCGCTCGAAAATTTCACGATCGCGTTCGATCAGGCGGGCGGAGCTTGCACGATGCGTTTGGAGTGGGAGACGACGCGCGCGGCCGTTGAAATCACCGAAAAGAAGTAAAGGCCAGTACCGATTCCGAATTATTGCTGAACGCGGGTTTGCGCTTTCGTGCCGTGGGCTTCCGGATTTACGATCGCACGGAATACACGGCCTCGACCAATCAGATGCTCGCCTGATCTCGCTTCCACTTCGAAGACCAGGAAACGGCCCTTGTATCTCACGAACCGCGCGGAGGCATGAACGGTCGCGCCGGGCGGCACTGCTTTCAGGTGGTCCACTTCGATTCGCGTGCCGACAGTGATTGTGCCCGGCGGCAGTTCCGGCTGAACAGCCTGCACGGTTGCGTGCTCCATGAGGCCGATCATCGACGGCGTTGAGAAGACCGCGGGAAGGTTCGGGTCGACGCTCTGAATCGTGTGGCGAATTTCGACGATGCGTTCGACCGTAGCCTCTAGCCCTAGCCGCGGCCGCTGCTGCGGCAGAACAGAAATTTTCGAGGCTTTTCGACTCGCGGACCTGCGCTTGGAGGCGCGTTTGCCGCGATCCGCATTTCGCTTTTTCATGCTTGAGGTTCGCGCCGGCCGATTTGTGCGCTCGTACTCCCACCCAAAAAACTGCGCATGAATTCGAGCATCGTAACACCGACCTGATTCCACAGCCGGCGCTTGAGTGTGCGATAGTCCTGCGAGCCGCTGAAAACATCGCGAATCAAATCGCGGAACGTCGGCGAACAATTGAGCAGCTGTACCATACGCGTGGTGATCGCACCGCCGAGGAACGTGCCGCGGAAGATCTTTTTCGCGATGTTCGCCGCGAATTCGAGGTCGGCGGAAAACGCTGCGCGCAGCCGCTCCGGGTAGGTTTGCAACTGCCCCTCGATCAGCGCCTGCGCGAGCAGATCGCCGGAGCGCAGCGCGTAGTAGAGTCCTTCGCCCGTGATCGGATCGACGCACGCAGCCGCGTCGCCCGCCATCGCCCAGTTTCTTCCCGCGATGCGCCGGCCGCGAATCGTTTGCGCCTGGGGCGAGGGAAGCACATGGCTGTAAAACTGCGCGCCGCTCATCGGAATTTTTTCTTCGCTGACAAATTCCTCGAGGTGACGTCGCAACTGGTGTGTCGGGCTTTGTCCCATCTTTGCGCAGATTCCGACGGAAAGATGATCGGCGCGCGGGAAGGACCAAAGGTAGCCCTCAAATTCCCTTAGAAATTTCACCTTGATGATGTCTTCTTCGGTAGGAACGAAATATCCGAGCGTCACTTCGAGATCTTTCGCGCTGAGAGCCGTCGTTTCCGGAAGCAATTGATTGCGCGCGCCGGCCGCGACGACGACGAAATCGGAATGGCGCTCTTCGCCGCCGGCCGTGAGGCGCACGAGAGGTCCGTCTGTCGCCACGCTGGTCACGCGCGTGCGGACGGTCGTGCAGCCCGCCGCAGTGGCGCGGTCCAGCAGGAGCCCGTTGAGCACTTTGCGCGCGTAAATTACGATCGGATGGCTCATGTCAAAGCGCGCGCGATGGCCGTTGCCGGAGATTAGTTCAGCGGTGCGGACGATTCTTTTCGGTTGGCAGGCATCGAGCAGGAATGGGTAAGCCTCAATCGCTTTGTGCGTCAGGCCGCCGCCACAGGGCTTTTCCCACGCGAGACGCTCGTCGAAGATTGTGACATTGAAGCCGTGGCGGGCGAGGCGCTCGCCGCAAAGCGATCCGGCGGGACCTCCTCCGACAATGGCGATGTCTTTCATGGCCCTGATTTGTAGCCGTTTTCTGGCCCGGTGGCAGCCGGGGTCAGGTAAGCGGGAAAATCGCCGCAATAAACCAGGCCGCGAGTATAGCACCAAAAAACGCGGCAGCCGCGGGGGAGCCGGTGCGGGTACGTAACGCATCGGTAGCGAGCCGTTGCAGGATGGAAAATATTGCCAGAGTAGCAACCAGGATCAGAATCAGCATCTGTCCGCTTGCGAGTGCGTAATAGGTGAGCAAACAGGCCAGCCACAATTCGGCGCGCAGCGCGAGGCAGACGGCAAAGCGCGCCGCTCGACGACGGCCCTGACCAACCGGCCCAAGAACGACCTCTTCGGCAAAACAGAAAATCCACGCGATCGGCACGAGCGCTGCAAACCGCAGCCAGCGCGGAGCGTTGAGCCACAAGTCCGCCGTTTGCCAATTCAGCCACGCGCCGACGCCGATCATCACGGCGAAACCGAGCGCCGCGGCGGCGAAAAACGCTCGCGCATCGAAGCGCAGCGATTGCTTTGCACTCTGCCAATTCAGCGCCATCAGCAGGATGCCCGCGATCAGCAGTAGCGACGCGAGGTAGTCGCCCGTGTAGAGGTGCAGAAACGCCAGCGGCACGAACGGCTTGAGGAGCAGCGCCGTCGCGAGCGCGCAGACTGCGCCTTCGGCGAGCGCAAGTGTGATCGGCGGTTTCGGCGTCACGAAATCATCCAATCGTGGTCCAGCGAAATGCGCTGCGATCGTTGCGAACAGAGGGAAGAGCGCGAGAAATCCGAGCAATCCAGCAATCGGCGCGAAATTTGGGAAAAGCAGCATCGTGTCCAATCCGAGCAGAATCGACTGCGAGCCGCGCTCATTCCATCCCCTAAAGCTGGACTGTTCCTGTTGTCCCCGCTCAAGTACCGAGTAGGTCCAAAATCCGATTTGCCGCATTACGCGCGGATCGTCGAGCAGGCTGACGTGGTCGGAGAACGGCGTCACCTCAAGATGAAATGCGCGGGACTGTAGGAAATCGTCAGTGCTCGTACGTTCACCGCCCGCAGCTTGCGCGAGCGTCTGCGCGGCACGCTTGAGAATCGGCAGATCGAATTGCGCGCTGAAGACGAGGAGATTCGATGGCATGCGTCTCGGCAGAGGCGTTGGCGCAGGGGAGAGAGCGATCGTGCCGGCGACCGGCGCACGATCGGTCGCGCGAATGGCAATCGCGCCGCCCATCGAATGCCCCACGAGAATGGTGCGCTTCGGATCGATTTGGCCGGAGCGAATCAGGGATTCAGGCATGATACGCGCGCAGGCGTCAGCGCGCGCAAACGAAAACGCGTCGGTATTGTCGCCGTGCCCTGAAAGATCGAACAGATAGACTCGAAGCTTTTCCATCGACGTCAAATACGTGCCGATCGGTTTCATGATCCGCCGATCCGCAGCCAGCCCGTGAAGGACGACGGCCGTGCCGCGAGGATGGCCTATAGGCTCAAGGATCGTGGCGGGCAAATGACAACCGCCGGCTGCGATGATGACGTCGCGATGCGGGAGCTCAGTGATGCGGAGCGCCCATGCGCTCAAGCCGAGTGTCGCTGAGCCAACGAGCGCGAGTACGATCTCCCATCTCTTCATCGTCGTTTCCGTGGTGGGGTGAACGCGCGTGGTAAAATAATCTTCTCGGTCGAGCCCGCCGGGCCGGACCGAGGGACAGAAGTTTGGTACAGGCCGTTTCGCAAAGTGGGCTGATTTTCTACCGGGGCGGGGGTAAACACAACGCCCACGGAGTGGTGTGCCCGCGCGGCCCGCAACTCCTGCCGTTTACTCGCGGAACTCCTTTCCCCTCGAGCGTTTTCCTTGTCAGCTGTCGCTTCCTGCTTATCCGGGAAACTTGCGCATGATTCTCCCGCTCACATCCGAGATTCTTGCTCAGATCGCGCGGCACCCGGCCGTCGAAGAAGCTTGCGACAAGCTCCGCCGCAACGCTGACGAAGTTCGCCTCGCGGGTCTCACCGATTCGGCAAAGGCGCTTCTTGCGCCGCTCGTGTGTGCGGCGCTCGGCCGTCCGGCAATTCTCGTTGTGGAATCGAATGAACGTGCCGAAGCGCTGCTTGAGTCTGTGCGGTGGTTCTATCGCGCGGTGACAGGTAAGCCGGGACGGCGCGTCGCGCATTTTCCAGCGCTCGACGTGCTGCCGTACGAAAACCGCTCACCACACGCTGAAATTTCCGAGGCGCGCGCCGTCGCGCTCTGGCGCCTCGCGACCGGCGAAATCGATCTGCTGATCGCGCCGGTGCGGGCGGTCCTGTGGAGGATGCGCGACGCGTCGTTTTATCGAGAACTAGCGCGCGTGATCGCGCGCGATGAATCGATTGCGCATGAAGACCTGATCGGTTTTCTCGAACGCGCTGGATATGACAAGCAGGCAACGTGCGAAATGCCCGGGCAGTACGCGGTTCGCGGGGGCATCATCGACGTGTTTTCGCCGGAAACGCCCCAGCCGGTCCGCATCGAGCTGCTCGGCGACACAATCGAATCCATTCGCGCGTTCGATCCTAGCACCCAACGCTCGACGAATCCGGTCGAGCGCGCCGCTCTGCTTCCCCTCACGGAAGTTCCTCGCGGCGTAGAAGCGCTTGCGAGGCAGCACGTCTCGTCGGCATCGGGGCGAGAGGATGATGCGGCGCCGGCCGGCTTCTATCCGGGCTGGGAATTTCGCGAGATCGCGCGGGAAGAGCGGCCCGGCGTCGTGTTCGATCTCGCTAGCGAGCCGGTGCTCGTGATGGACGAGCCATCTCAGGTCGATTCAGCTGTCGAAAGATATCGCGCTGAATTGGACGAAGCCTTCGAGGACGCCGAAGATCCGCTCGCGAAGCCTCCTAACCGCTACGTTCTGAGCGAGGACGAGTGGTCGCTGGCGCTGCAGCTTTTTCCACGGCTCGCTCTAGAACATCTGGCAATGGCGGGCGAAGGCAAAGCGTCTCTGGCGCTGCAAACGCGGCCAACAACGCGCTATCACGGCAATGTGGCGGCATTCATGGCCGAAGTCCGCGGCCGCCTCGGCGCAGGTGAACAGGTGATCGTCTCGGCAACGAGCACGGGCGAACTGGAGCGCTTCGCTGACATCTGCCACGAATACGAAATGCCTTATCACATGGGCGAGCTCGAGGAAGACACGACGGTCACGCGCCTGGCCGAAGAATCGAGCCGCGGCAACATTCCCGCGATGGTGCTGTGCAAGGCGCCCCTTTCTGAAGGCGTCGTTTTTCCCGAAGCGCGGATCGCTTTCTACGGCAACGGCGATCTGTTCGAGTCGCTGCCGCCACAAAGGCCTCGCGCGCGACCGCAGACAGCGAGTTTTTTCAGCGATCTCTCCAATCTCAAGCCGGGCGACTACGTGGTCCACGTCGACCACGGTATCGGCCAATTCGAAGGCCTGCGCCAGGTTACGACCGACAGCGCGAACGGCGAATTCATGCTGCTGCGCTACGCAAGCGACGCGAAGCTCTACGTGCCGCTCGCGCGGCTCGATCTCATACAAAAGTATCAGTCGCTCGGCGGCGCTGAGCCGACGCTCGATCGTCTGGGCGCCACTGCCTGGGAAGCTCGCAAGTCGCGCGTGCGCAAATCGATCAGCGACATGGCCGACCAGCTTCTTGCTCTCTACGCCGAGCGAAAGACTACGCCCGGTCACGCATTCCCGAAGGACACCAACTGGCAGCGCGAGTTCGAAGACGCATTTGAGTTTCAGGAAACCCCCGACCAGTTTCGAGCCATCGAAGACGTCAAGCGCGACATGGAATCGGGGCTTCCAATGGACCGGCTCCTGTGCGGCGACGTCGGCTACGGCAAGACCGAAGTTGCCATGCGCGCTGCGTTCAAGGCCATCGCGGATGGAAAGCAGGTAGCGGTGTTGGCGCCGACGACGGTGCTTGCGTTTCAACATCTGGAGACCTTTCGCCGCCGATTTGCGGCGTTTCCGATGCGCATAGAAATGCTCAGCCGGTTTCGGACGGACAAAGAGCAGATGAAGACGCTCGAGGAACTCGAAGCAGGAAAGCTCGACGTCGTGATCGGGACGCACCGTCTGCTCTCGAAAGACGTGAAATTTCACGATCTCGGCCTCTTGATTGTCGATGAGGAGCAGCGCTTCGGCGTCGCGCACAAGGAACGTCTGAAGGAGATGAGGAAGAACGTGGACGTGCTCACAATGTCGGCCACGCCGATCCCGCGGACCCTGCACATGTCCCTTGTCGGGCTGCGCGATATGAGCGTGATCGAAACGCCGCCGCGCGACCGGCTGGCGATTCAGACTACCGTTGCCCCGTTCAACGAAACGCTCGTCCAGCGCGCGATCGAGGAAGAGCTGGCTCGTCACGGCCAGGTTTTCTTCGTGCACAACCGCGTCGAATCGATCGCCTCGCTCGCGACGATGGTGAAGCGGCTCGCGCCTCGCGCCCGTGTCGTGGTGGGCCACGGCCAGATGCGCGAGAGCGAACTCGAAAAAGTGATGCTTAAATTCGTGCGCGGCGAAGCGGACATCCTGGTTTCGACGACGATCATCGAAAACGGTCTCGATATCCCACGCGCGAACACGATCATAATCAATCGCGCCGACCGCATGGGCCTCGCCGAGCTGTATCAGCTTCGCGGGCGCGTCGGCCGCTCGAACCAGCGTGCTTATGCGTACTTGCTCGTTCCGCCTGAAGGCGCGCTAACGCCGATCGCGCGGCAGCGGCTGGCAGCGCTCAAGGAGTTCAGCGATCTCGGCGCGGGATTCCGCATCGCCGCGCTAGACCTTGAGTTGCGCGGCGCGGGAAACCTGCTCGGCCGCGAGCAGCACGGGCATATCGAGGCAGTCGGTTTCGATATGTACTGCCAGATGATGGAGCGCGCAGTGGCTGAGCGAAAGGGCGAAGCCGTTGCGCCGGAGCGCCGCGCTACCCTCAATCTCGGTCAGGACATTCGCATTCCGCCTGAATACATCGAGAGCGAGAATTTGCGCCTGCGGATTTACAAGCGTATCGCAAGCGTCACATCCGAAGCCGAGCGCGACGAAGTCCGCCGCGAACTCGAGGATCGCTTTGGGTCACCGCCGCCCGCGGTGGTCAATTTGCTCGACTATGCGGTGCTGAAGGCGCTCGCGGAAAGGCTGCTCGTCGCCAATGTCGATCGCCGCGGCGATCAGATCGCGATCAAGTTTTACGAAGACACGCCGCTGGGCCCGGAGCGGCTCGTCAAGCTGATCGGCAAGCGCCGCGATATGCGTCTGGACCCCGCCGGAGTACTTTGGCTCACCCCAAAGGCCGGCAGGGACGGGAAGGCCGGAAAAGACTCAGCGGGGGGCGCGGCTCCAGTGAGCGCGCCGATGGATGCCGTGAGAAACGTGTTGCTGCAACTACAATCGTAGCGATAAACTTCTTTTCGAGTGGACAACATGAAAAATAGAAGAATTGCCTGGGTTTCGACGCTTTTACTGGCTGCCCTGGCGCTACTGACGCCCGCGCGGGCATCCGCGCAATCGCAGCCCGTCGTCGTCGAGCAGATCATAGCGCGCGTGAACAATCAGATCATCACGATGTCGGATTATCAAAAGGCGGCCGCCAGCCTGCCGCAGGAGGTCCAGCAGGATTGCCAGAACTGCACGCAGCAGGAGATCGCCAGCGAAGTGGCGGATCGCCGCAAGAACCTGCTCCGCGACATGATCGACCAGCAGCTTCTGATCGAGCGCGCGAAGGACATGGACATCTCGGTCGACACCGACCTGGTGAAGCGCCTCGACGAAGTACGCAAGCAGAATAATCTCGCCACCATGGAAGACTTGGAAAAGGCCGTGGAATCGCAGGGCATCGTCTGGGAGGACTACAAGAACCAGATGAAAAATGGCCTGCTGACGCAGCAGGTGATTCAACGCGAAGTCGGCGGGCGCCTCGATATCGGAAGCGACGAAGTGAAAAAATATTACGATGCGCACAAGCAGGACTTTGTCCGGCCCGAGCAGGTGGCGCTCCAGGAAATCTTTCTTTCCACCGAGAACTTGTCTCCTGAAGAAACTGCATCGGTCCGTACGCGCGCGGAAGATTTGCACAAACGGCTTGTGAACGGCGAGGATTTCACCCAGCTTGCCAAGCGCTACTCACAGGGCTCAACCGCGCAGGACGGCGGAGATCTTGGCCTGTTCGAGCGCGGCCAATTGGCGAAGCAGCTCGAGGACGCCGTGTTCGGTCTCGAACGAGGCCAATTCACGGACGTGATTCAGACCAAGACCGGCTTCGAAATCCTGAAAGTGGAAGACCACTATCAGGCTGGTCAGCAGCCGCTCGAAAAAGTCGAGGGTGAAATCACAAACATGCTCTACACCCAAAAAATGAAGCCTGCCCTGCGCACCTACCTGGCGCAGTTGCGCGAAGAGAGCTACGTGCAGGTGAAGCCCGGCTACACGGATACGGCCGCGGTTCCAGGCGCAACGGTGATCCAGGAGGTCGCTCCCACGCCGGACACTCCCGACAAGAAAAAATCCAAGAAAAAAGCCCCGCTCCCCAAGATCAACAGCTGATGAAATCGCAGTACATCGCCGATCTTGCCGATGGTCAGGTCGTTGCTTCCCTGTTCCTCGTACGCGAGAAGGAGGTGAGGACTTCCGCGCGCACGGGAAAGTCGTGGCTGGAGCTGAATCTGGCTGACTGGTCTGGCACGATCGCCGCGAAAATGTGGGACAACTTCGAGGGCGTCGCGAGGACCTTCGAATCTGATGACGTGGTGCGGGTTCGCGGCCGTGTGAAGCTTTACAACAATCAGAAGGAGTTGACGCTCGATCAGATTATCCCCGCAGCTGAGCGCGAATACGATCTTGCCGACTTTTTGCCGCACACCAAATACGACATCGAAAAGCTTTACGCCTCGCTGAAAGCGGCCATCGCGGGCATGAAGAATCCGTGGCTCAAGCAATTGCTGACGAGCGTGGTGGACGATCCCTCGATCGCTCCGCGCATTAAGCGCGCCCCGGCCGCAATGACCATGCACCACGCGTATATCGGTGGCCTGCTTGAGCACGTCGTGAGCCTCATCGGCCTGGCATCCGCGATAACGGCGCACTACCCGGAGCTCGATTTTGATTTGTTGCTTACGGGCGTCGTTTTGCACGATATCGGAAAAATCGACGAGCTGCGCTACGCGCGCGGCATCGATTATTCCGACGAGGGCCGCTTACTCGGCCACATCATGATCGGCGTGCGGCTTGTTCAGGAGAAAATTCGAGTGATTCCGGATTTTCCAGCTCCGCTCGCCACGCTGGTCGAGCACATGATCTTGAGCCATCACGGCTCCCACGAATTTGGATCGCCGTCGTTGCCGCAGGTTCAGGAAGCGGTCGCGCTGCATTTCATCGACGACATAGATTCGAAAATGGCTGGAATTCGAGCCACGCTCGAATCCGCAGCTGCCGATGGCGGGGCGGGGAACTGGACCGAGCGCAACCCGTCTCTGCGGCGTGCGCTTCTGCGGGCGGACAAGTTTCTGGCCAGTGGAAGGTCCGAAACTTCGGCGGCAAAGGCGGCTGCGGTCGCGCCTGCGGCGAAACCAACTTCTCGAAAGGATTAGGCTGCGCTCATGTTCGAACGATCGCCCTCGCCTCGCCACTCGCTGCTCGATCTTGCTCCGCTCGAGCTCGAGTGCATGAACACGCTGTGGCCGCTCGGAGAGGCGACTGTGCGCGAAATTCGCGATCAGCTCGCGCCGCGGCGCGCGCGCGCCTACACCACGATTATGACGATCATGGACCGCCTTGCACGGAAGGGCGTCGTCGAGCGGCGCAAATCAGGCCGCGCCTACATTTACCGCGCCAGGCTCGCTGCTGAGGAAGCACGGGCGCAGGCGCTCGCGCAAATTGTCGACAATTTCTTCGGCGGATCGAAAGATGCCCTGCTCGCCCACCTTCGCGGTGATTCTCGGGCTGCCGTCGCGCGCCCCGGTGCAGGATCCGACTAGATGTTTCCCGTGGAACTCAAAATTCGCGACCTGGCGATTCGTCCGGCGACGATTCTCGCGCCCATGGCCGGCCTCACCGACACGGTCTTTCGCCGCGTAATCCGTTCGCTCGGCTCGTGCGGCCTGATCATGACCGAATTCACGAGCGCCGAGGGCCTGACGCGAAAAGCTGCGCGCACTCTGCAGTATCTTTATTTCGACGAGGACGAGCATCCGATCGCGGGCCAGATTTTCGGCGCCGATCCCGCGGTCATGGCTTCCGCCGCAGCTCTGATCGAGGATCTCGGCTTTGATCAGGCGGATATCAATCTTGGCTGTCCGGTGAAAAAAGTGGTGAAGTGCGGAGGCTCCGGCTTGCTGCGCGATCTGCCGCATCTCGAGAAGCTCCTTCGCACGGTTCGGGCTGCGGTGCGCATTCCGCTGACGATAAAGATCCGCTCCGGTTGGGATGAGAACAGCATCGTTGCAGTTGACCTCGCGCGCATGGCCGAGCAAATCGGCATCGAAGCAATCGCCGTGCATCCGCGTACGCGTATGCAGGGCTACGCCGGTCACGCGGACTGGAAAATCATCCGCGATTTGAAACAGGCGGTGAGCATTCCCGTCATCGGCAACGGCGACGTCCGCAAGCCTGAAGACGCTGTGCGGATGATTGCGGAAACCGGTTGCGACGCCGTGATGATCGGCCGCGCGGCGTCATCCAATCCGTGGATTTTCCGGCAAATCGCGGACTACCTCGCCACGGGCCGCTACGACGAGCCAACGGAGTCGGATCGGTACCATTTGCTTTCGGATTATTTTCGAAGCCTGATGGCTGCGGAGATGCCCGACGCCGTCGGCAAGATGAAACAGTTTGCAACGCTCTTCACGCACGGCGTGCGCAACGGCGGCGAACTCCGTCAGCAGGTCCACCATTCGCACACCGCCGCTGAGATCCTCGATCGCGTCGACGAATTTTTCGTCGGCACGAACAGCCCCGTCGCTCGCAACTGAAGTTCCCGTTCGAATCACTCAGGCTTTGCCAAGCCTTTTGACACTGCGTCATCGAGCAGTTGCTGCATCTGCCGCGATGCTCCGCGCGCCAGCTCGGCTTGCTTGCGGCCGAGATCTCCCTGCTGGCGTCCGATCTCTCCCATCTTGCGGCCCCACTCGCCCTGCTCGCGCCCCATCTCGCCGGCTGTCGTTCCCACGCTACGCTGAGCCTCGCCGATCTCTCGCTGAATTTCGCCCATTTGCCGCTGCAAGTCGCCGAGCTGCTCCATCGTCCCGCCTTCGGCGCTCAGCTTCCTCATCGCCTCCTCGACCTTCTGCATTTCCGCGGTCAGGTCGGGCACTTTGACCTTCATATCTTCGAATTTTCTGGCAGCTTCTTTGGCTTGTTTCCCCAACTCTTCTTGTTGTCTGCCGAGTTCTTTCTGCTGCTTTTCGAGGTCTTCATTCGGCTGCCAGATTTGCTTGGCGCGATTGACGGTGGCCGGGTCGCTGATGATGTAAGACTTCTCGTCCCGCTCAAACCAGATAAAATCGCCGCCCATTTTTCGTTTCAGTTCGCGCGCGTGCTCGGCGTCTTCGCGGTCGCCGGAAATCATGAAATCGTCGGATTCCTTTGTGACGATCGCAAATCGCGGACCCCAATCGTAATAGCGTCCCACCCAATATCCGCCGGGCCACGCGCGATAGAAATTCCAGTCGCCGGACATCGAAAGGGTCATGGGCGGCTGGACGACGAAATCTTGCTGCGGCATCGCCGGAAGCGCGCGTGTCTCGATGTGAATCTGCGGAACCGCCACGTGAAGGTTCGGCAGGTCGACATTCACGGGCGGCACATCAATGTGCAATGGCGGGATGGCGGGCATCGGCGGAATCACGACGTGAAACTCCTGATCTTCCGCAGGCGGCGCTGGCGGCTCGGGTGCCGGGGCGGCGGCAGGAGCCTGCGCCGTTGGTGGAGCGGGACTTGCCGCCGCGGCCGGATCGGGCGCCGAGGGCGCCGGTGGTGCAGGGGGTGCGGGAGGAGCCTGTGCCTGAATATCGTCTACTGCTGGATGCAAGGACGCAGTCAAGGCCACCGCAGGGACCGCGATTACAGCAAGCGCCAAAACGAGAATCCTCGCCGGTTTCCTCGACATCGCAGGTCTCCACGCCAGAATTCGTTCCACTCGCTTTTCGGCTTGCCCCGCCTTCGCCATGGAAACTGCCTCCCACCATGTGCGACGCGGCGCAGCCTCCAGTTCGGCGAAAAATTCGAGCAGGGCTTCGGCGTAACGCGTTCGGTCGGCGCCGCCACCCAGCGCGGCTTCGTCGCTCGCCTGCTCGGACAAGTCTTCCAGTTGGCGTTCGACCCACCATGCCAGCGGGTTGAACCAGAACACTGCGCGATGAATCAGAGCCAAACGCCGCACGAGAGCGTCATGCCGCCGGACGTGTGAGACCTCGTGCGCCAGCACAGCGGCAAGCTCGTCCGCATCCCATCGGCGCCAATCTGCGGGGAAAAGAATTACGGGGTTTCGAACGCCCAGCATCAGCGGCGCGGGAATCATTTCCGATTCCTCAAGCGCGGGTTCGCGCCGCAGCCCTGCCGCGCGCACAGCTATCGAAAACGCTTCGAGTGCACGGGTATCCGTGATCCGGTGCGCGCTACGCTCCAGTTTGTGCGCAACGCGCATGCCGATCAGAATGCGCGCGATGAATAGAAGCGCTACCGCGAGATAGCCCAAAGCGGCGATCACGGGCCAAGCAATCTGTCGGCTCATATCCGCGGGACGAACAACTGCAGCCGGATCGCTCGGCTGATTGGTGCTGATGGCGCCCGTCGCGCTGGCGCTCTTCTCAGGCGCCGCAATGGTCGCGTCGCTTTCTGGCGAGGTGGCATGAACCGTGGCGATTTGTGGCAGCGAAATCTCCGTATTTGCCATGTGCTTGCCGAAGTCCGGCAGAGGCACAGCGAACGGGATGGCAGGGCAGAGCACGGTCAGGAAGGGCATCGCCAGAGCCGCCGCCAGCACGCCTCTCCAGATGAGCATTTTCACATGAACGCCCTTGACGCCGAACGCTTCGAGTATGACTGCGAGAACGCAGCCGATCACGAGCGAGCGCACCGCGGCACTTGCGAGAACTGTCAGAAAATGAACGCAGAGTTCGGTCGTTGCTTGAGACATTGCTACTCTTCCTTTTCTGCCGGGCGGCCCCTCGCTCCAGCGCGTGATTTCCCCTTGGACTTTTCCTGCGCGATTCTGCGCGCGATGCGTTCCAGTTGGCCACGGTCGATTACGGCGCTATCGACCATGCCTAGGACGAGTTCCTCTGCTGAGCCACCGCAGAAGCGATCGATAATGCTCTTCACGGCGCGCACGGCGACGTTTTGCCTGCCCTCGGCGGCGCGATAGATGTACGTTCGCCCCTCCACGACGTGCGTGACGAATCCTTTCTGCTCCAGCCGGCGCAGAATCGTGCGCACCGTCGATTCCTTCATCGGGCGCGTCGCCGCGAGCGATTCCCGGCACGCTTCGGCCGAGCAGGGCCCGTGCGCCCAAACGTAATCCATCACCATCTGTTCGACTTCGCCGAGGCCCTTTGGGCGTTTTGCGTGTGCGTTATTCATTGTAGCGTTACAACATGTAACGGATGAGCGCCGACTTGTCAAGCGAAATTTTCTGCGGCTTTGGGACGTCCGGTGAGGCGGGATTTATGGTTCGCGTGTGATGAGCAGTTGCTTATACGCTTCGCGCCGCGTGATGCCCCGCTCGCGAGCCACCTGCTTGAGCGCTGCTTTTCTGTCCACGCCGCGCTCGTGCATGATTTGGTCGACGCGCCTCGCAAGAGGAACTTCTTTCATGGAAGCCGCGCCTTCACCGGCGTGAGCCTCGTGCCCGTCGGGCGGACCGATCAGCAAAGTAATTTCGCCGCGAGGCGGCTTTTTCCGTGCGGCGACAACGAGATCTTCAAGGTGGCCGCGTAGAAATTCCTCGTACACCTTGGTCACCTCGCGCGCGATCACGGCCGGACGATTGCCGAGAATTTCGAGCGCATCTTCGAGGGTATCGAGCAGCCGGTGCGGCGCTTCGTAGAGCGCGAGTGTGCGCGGCTCACTTGCGAGCGCGCGCAGTGCCTTGCGCCTCTCCGTGGGACGCGACGGCAGGAACCCGACAAATACAAACTGCTCGATCGTCATTCCGGAAGCCGCCAGCGCCGCCACAAATGCCGAAGCACCCGGCACGGGCACGACGCGAATTCCGTGCCGCAAGCAAAGGTTCACGAGCCGGTGGCCCGGATCGGAAATGGCCGGCGTTCCCGCGTCGCTTACCAGCGCCACCTTGGCGCCCTGTTCCAGCTCGATCACGATTTCCGGGGCGCGCGTGATTTCGTTGTGCTCGTGATAGCTCACCAGGCGCTTCGAGATGCCGAAGTGTGAAAGCAGCTTTAGCGTCTGACGCGTGTCTTCGCAGGCGATCAAATCCGCTTCCTTCAGAATTCGCAGCGCGCGCATGGAGATATCTTCGAGATTTCCGATCGGCGTCGCGACAACGTAGAGGCAGCCCACCGCCGCATCGCTGGTCACGCCGCCCGTCTTGGCCTTCTTCGGCATATCTTGGATAAGCTCTGACTTGCCCTTTCGATCATTGAGCCTAAGCTCGTAGGCGCTAGCATTGCAAGCCGCGACAGGCAGTCTGGCGGGCTGTGATCGCGACGCGTAAATTGACACGACCTCGTGCGTTCGCTAATCTGATCAATCGCATTTCAATCGCTAAGGAGCACTGAATGGCCCAGGGTACGCCTGTAAAGCACAAGAAGAAAACGAAGTCAGTCCTGAAGAATATTCGCCATGCGGAGCGGCGCGCGGCCATCAACCGCATGAACCGCACCCGCGTTCGCACCGCAATTCGCCGCATGCGCGCGGCGCTTGGCGCGGCAGATGCCGCTGCTGCTGAAAAGCTTGCCTCGGAAACCTATTCGGAGATTGACAAAGCCGTTCGCAAGCGCACGCTTTCTCAGAATACGGCCAATCGCTACAAGTCGCGCCTGACGTTGGCGCTCAACGCGCTGAAGGCGAAAAAGTAATACTTCACGCAGCCGGGATTCGACGCAAAAGAGTGCTCCTAGATTTCGGAGCGCTTTTCCTTTTGTCATGCCGATCTTAGGCGGAGCGCGCGATCGGAGAAGTGAGTCGCGCGACCAGGAATTCCATCATCGCGCGCGGATCGGGATTCGACGATTTCAGCTGGCTATCGGCTTCGGCCAACGCCACGAGGCCCGCCAGCAGATCCGATTTCGGCACTCGATGAGCCTGGTGGATCGTTGTTTCGGCGGACTCGGGCGACATGCCCAATTGCCGCGCAGCCTGAAACTTGTTTGTATGCGCAGGCAGATCGCGCGCCTCAATGAGCTTTCGGTATCTCCATGCGAGCGCGCCGACGATTCCGGCGGGCTGCTCGCCCTCGCGGAGCAAGTTGTCGAGAAATTGGAGCGAGGCGTTGCGCTCGCGGCTCGCGAGCATGTCGGCCAACTGCCAGACAGTATTCTTCCGCGCTGCGACGACCAGCCGCTCGACGTCTGCGGTCGTGATCTGCCGGCCTCGCGCATAGGTCGCGAGCTTTTCGATCTCGATACGCATCCGCGCCGGCGAGCCGTTGAGCGCATCCGCGAGCAGCGCAGCGGCCTCGCGGTCGATTTCCGCACCCGACTCCTTCGCCATCTGTCCTGCGAGAAATGCGGCGGACTCCGGGCCGATCGTCAGTTCGACGACAAGCGCCTTCTCGTGAAGCAGCTTCGAAAACTTCAGTCGCCCATCGAGCGCCTCCGCCTCGATCACGAGAATGGTGAAGGGTGCAGGGGATTCAAAATATTTTTCCAGCGCCTTGAGTATCTCCTCCCTCGACTTTTCGCCAAGCCGCTCGATCGATTCCGCGCCTTCGACAATCACGACCTGCTGCGGGGCCAGCATCGGCAGCGTCTGCGCGCAGCCGAGAATTTCGTCCCAGCCCGCGTCGCGCGCCGAAAGCCGCGCCACGCCCCACTCGCGCGTGCCCTCGGGGACGAACGCATCAATGACCTTCTGGCGGCAGAGCTCGCGAAGATAGACATCGGAGCCTAGCAAGACAACTGCCGGTATCAGCTTGCCGTGCGAGAGCCGTTCAATAAATTTTTGGGGAGATGTCGCCGGCACTAGAAAGTCTCCAGCACGTCCGCAACCAGATGCGAGGCCAGATCGTGCGACATTCGCTCCAGCGCCGGATCCTCTTCGTCGAAGAAATTGCTCACGTTGGAGGAAATCTGATACTCGCCGCGGAAAACCATGTCGTCGTTTTTGTACACCTGCTTCTGCGTCCGGTTGTCGACGAGCTGCACTTTTGCGTGCACGCTGACCAGCATTGTGGTCACTTGTCCGGTCGTTGCTTCAAACGTCGCGGGGTTCGCTTCGATCGAAACGACTTCCCCTGTTAACACCGCATCGGCCGAAGCTTGGTCCTGGATCACGCGATACTTTGTCCGCGTGATGAATTCGCGAATCACGGCCTGGGTGAATCGCTGCTCGATGCGGTACGTCGTCGTATCGTTTTTGAAAGCCGGAATCGCAATCGTTTTCCAGGCGGACGGCAATTGCGCTGCTCGCCCCGCGACGTGATAGCCGCACCCTCCGATCACCAGCGTCGAGAGCAGCGCAATGGCGAACAAGAGCACCGGCGCTTCTCCCCTCTTCAAATTATTCCGTCGATCTGGCAATCACTTCCTCCGCAATGCGAACCGCGTTCGTTGCCGCCAGGCGCAGGTTGTCCGCAACCCCCCAGATCCAGACGCCGCTCGCAACGTTCGGATCGGTCTCAATACGCGCGAGCTGGATTTCGCTTTTGCCCGCCACACTGACGTTCGTCGGCGGCATATCGTCCGGTGCTGCGATCTTTGCGCCCAATCCGGCAAACGCTACCTCAAGCTGCGCCGGCGCGATTGGCGATGCCATCTCTGCGAATGCCGCGAAAGCATACCCGTAAAACACCGGCGCTTGCACCATCTGAATTGCTGGCACAGGAGCGCGTCCGCCCACGTAGCGCGCTACGTCGCGTGCGACCGCGCTTCGCACTCTGCCCAGAGTGGTCGCACTGCCTTCGCCATAGCGCGCGAGCAAATTGAATGCAACCTGCGCATCGAAGACGGACTTCGCGATCTCGCGAAACGAGAGGAGGCTGGCCGTCTGCGTTTCGAGCTCCTCGATGCCCTCCTGTCCTCGTTCCGAGACGGGTGGGAAGAGCAGCACCGAAATTCGCTGCGTTTCAAATGCCTTGAGCGCCGCAGCCAGTGTGCACGTGATGATGACTGGCGCGGACGGTGAACAATACATCCCACGCGCCTCCGCTCCATTTCCGGTTCTGCCGTGCTCTGGCGGCAGCGTGGTCGTGAGTGACGGAATCCAGGAGATTGCGCTCGCAGCAGTTTCCGCACGCGCTGGGAGCGCCCCAGTCATGTCGATCACCGTGGCTCCGGACTTCTGAGCGGCGCTCCAGTTTCGTTCGGCGTCGCCAGCGCTGCCGGCGAAACACGCAAACTGCGCGCCCTCAAAGCTGTCTTCGTCCAGCGCGCGAAAGAATGTAGGCTCGCCGCCGGCCTCGGCAAGCGTCCCCGCCATCACGCTCTCGTCGAGCAGGACGATGTCGCTAGACGGAAAATTGCGGTCTTCGAGAACTTGTTTCAATTCCTTGCCGAGCAGAGAAGAGGCACCAACGATAGCTACGCGGTAGAACTTTCCGGGCCCGGAGGGCATGGCTCAGGCGTGGCGGGAAGCGAGGCGGTGGCGCGCGAAGCGAACGCTTTGCAAGACAATGCCGTGGAGCATATAACTCGCCGCGAGAATCAGAAGCGTGGGTCGCGAGAAAAACCAAATCGCGCCAACCAGAAGCGCCAGCACGACAACGTAAAGCGACGGCCATCGCTTTGTCCACTGAATGTCTTTGAAGCTGTAGTAGCGCACGGTGCTCGACATTAGTATTCCGAGCAACACCAGGAGCGCAAGCCACAGAACCGAAATCCGCGGGTCGGCGATTGGGTTCCTGAAAAAGTGCACAATCGCCGCAATCATACCCGCTGCGGGCGGGCACGGCATGCCCACGAAGTACCGGTTGCTGCCCGGCGCCATACCCTGAATGTTGAAGCGGGCGAGCCGCCAAGCACAGCATCCGAAGAAGAAGAAGCCGACCAGCCAGCCGAGTTGGATCAGATGCGATTCCTCGGGCAATCCGATTGCCGCAACGGCGTGGATGCCCCAAGCGTAGGCGAGAAATGCTGGCGCCATTCCGAAAGTCACCACATCCGCCAGCGAATCAAACTGCTTTCCAAACTCGCTGTCGGTGCCCACCAGGCGGGCCACGCGTCCGTCGAATCCGTCGAAAATAATCGCCAGACCGATGGCGCGCGCGGCGTTGTCCATCAGCGCCGTCGAACCCTCGAGGGTTGCAAGGATCGCATAGTATCCGCAGAGCAGGTTCGCCACGGTGAAAACGCTGGGGAGAAGGTAAACGCCGCGGCGCAGCCTTTGACTGCGAAATGGCCTTCGTGGGCTGTCGTCGTGACCGATTGGATCTAGCTCGTTGAATTCCATCTTGCGATGACCGTCTCTCCGCCTTTTGCGAACTGCCCGCGCCGCACCGCAACCGTCGTTTCCATCGGCAGCCAGACATCGACTCGCGATCCGAATCGAATCAGTCCCACGCGGTCGCCGATCGCCACCGTGTCGCCCGGTTGCTTCCAGCATATCACGCGCCGCGCGACGGCTCCGGCGATTTGTTTGAAGACCACCGTGCCTTTTGGCGTATCGATACAGATCACGTTCTGCTCGTTCTCGCGCGACGCAGCGGGGCGAAACGCGCCCAGAAATTTACCGGGACGGTACACCACGCTGGCGATCCGTCCCGCAGCTGGCGCGCGCTGCACGTGGACATCCCAGATCGAGAGGAAGATGCTAATACGGTGGCCCGTCTTCGAATCGAGTTCTTCATCCACGATCTCGACGACGCGGCCGTCCGCCGGCGAGACCACCAGCCCGGAATCGCTGGGTATCACGCGCTCGGGATCGCGGAAGAAATAGAAAATGAAGAGACCTAAGAACACAAGAATGCCGCCGGGCCATTTCCATCCGAAAACGAAGCATGCCGCGCCAATCAACAGTGGGGGCACAGCAAATCTGTAGGCGTCTCTTACCATGATGCGCAAAGAATCCGAACTGCAAAGGAGTTGCGCGGCGCAGCGCAATTCACCGCGCATCGCTATGCCGCGAATATCGGCTTGTTCGAGTGCAGCTGTATTGTACGACAGAAGTGAATTGACTGCTTGGCCCTAGTGGTGCATCGCCTGCCGGTGCCGCGCGAGAATCAGCTCCATGCGGTCCTTCAGGCGCAGCTTCAGTTTCTTGAGGGCCGCCTCTTGCATCAGATCGTCCGAATTCAGGTAGGAGGATTTGAGGATTTGGTCTAGCTGGGATTCACAGCGGGAATGTTCTTCAGCGAGCTTTCGAAACTCGGGATCGTTTGCCAATAGGGACTGCCGGATTTCCTGGCTTGTCATCGCCATGCCTTCCCTCCCGGTTGTGTGAGACGTTTACATGGCTGTAACAATTACCACAACCGGGTTCTGGAGCCAATAGCCCCTTCATGGAATCTTGCACAGCCCGGATTTGAGGGGAATAGCGCCACGCGCAACAGGGCCGCTCGCATGTTAGGTCACAGCGAGTTGATCAGTTCTGCGGAAAGCAGGCGGGCCTTTTGCGCCAAATTTTGCGCGCGGGCCCAGTCGCCGTCTTTGATCGCGTCGTGAGATTGCGAAAGGAAGCTGCGAATCTTTTCCGCCAGATCCGACTGTGCGGCATTCAACTGTTTGCCGTTCGTTTGCTGCAGGTTGCTTTCCGCCACAGAGATATCATCGCTCGTTTTGCGCTGATACGTCGCGGCGTCGTATGGCGAGAGCTGAGGCGAAATCTGCGGCGCGGGCGGCCGGGTCGGCTGCGATTCCGCATCCGCTGAGGCCTGCTCAGATACGGGCCTGCGCGGCGCGGACGGTTTCGCCGCAGGAATCGTCACGGGCGGCGCCGGCGCGGCGGCAACGGGCACAGCGGGTGGCGGCGCAGTGGCATTTTCGGGTGGCGGCGTCGCATCGGTATCCGGCGCCGTCGTCATGGGACGCATCGCCTCTTCCGTCGGCACGGGCGCCGCAGGCACTGCAGCGTGGACGGTCTTCTCCGAGCACCCACCAAGCGCGGGCAGCGTCGCGCATGCCAGCAACAAGGCCGCAACGCGAATCTCGTTGGATGATCGGCTGGGCATCTATCGTTTCTCAGCGGCGACTGGCTTTCCGAGTTCGCGCACTTTGGGCGTCGCCGTCGCGGCCAGGCGCGCGAGCGGAAGCTCGATGCGAAACGTCGCGCCCCTTCCTGGCTGCGACTCGAATTCTATCCGGCCATTGTGCAATTGCACAAATCGAAAGGTGTTGGCCAATCCGAGTCCGGTCCCGCCGGGCCGCGTCGTAAAAAATAGCTGAAAGATTTTTCTTTGATCCTCAGGCGGAATGCCTTTTCCCGTGTCTTGAACAATGATTACGGCGAATTCTCCCGCGCGTTTGAGGCTCACCGTAATCGACCCGCCCGGATCGGTGAAATCGCACGCGTTCAGGACAAGGTTCAGCACCGCCTGGTGAATCAACTGCCGGTCGGCGAGCACGGTAAGCATCTCGGAGGGCAAGTCGGCCTGCAACGCCAGGCCCGCCTTGGTGACGGTCGGGCGCGCCGCATCCAGCACTTCCTCGAGCAGCCCCTGCAGATCGGTGTCCTCGAGCTTGAGTTCCACTGGCCGGGTGAAACTCAAGAAGGTTTTTACGGCGCGGTCGAGCCGGTCGATTTCGGTGTCAAGCATCTTCACCGCTTGCTGCGGTTCCGGTTCGACCGGCATGTTGGCCTTCAGCACTTCCAGCCACAACCGCATCGAATTGAGCGGATTTTTCACCTCATGCGCGACGCCCGCTGTTTGTCGGCCGAGAACCGCCATTCTCTCGGAAAGCTGCAACTGGCTTCCGATCCGCGCAATCGACCCCACATCGCGCAACGTCACCAGCGTTCCCATACGCGTTCCATGCTCGCGGACCACCTGAACGCTGACGCCGATCCTCTGCGGCCCGCCGCTTCCGTCGAGCGTGATCTCTTTTCCTTCGGCCGGCTCGATCAGGTCGCCTTCGATCTTGAGCACGCTGCGAAGCGGATGGCGCGCCGGAAAAATCTCGGCCACGCGGCGCCCGCGCAAGTCCTCCGCGCGCACTCCCAGAAATTTCTCGACCGATGGGCTTATCAACACCGCGCGCCCCTGTGCGTTGAACAGCACCAGGCCATACTCCAGCCCGCTCATCACTTGATCGAGATTCTCGCGCAGCGTGCTGAACACTTCGCGCACATCGCGCAGTTGTTTGCCAAGGCCGACGATTTTCGTGCTGACGGCGCCCAGCTCGTCGCCTTGCCTCACCACCGGCTCCGCCTCGAACTGCCCGGCCGAAATGCGGTCGAGCTGTGCGGAAATCCGCGCGACGGGGGCCAGCGTGATGGAACTGACGACGAATGCCAGCAGCGTCGAGATCAGCACGGAACCGAGCGCCCAATAACCCGCGGACTCGAGCCCCGGCATGATCTGTCCGCGGATCAGCGCCGAGGAAAGCCCCACGCGAATGTCCCCGAACGGCTTGTCCTGCAGTTGGAAAGCCAGCGAAAATTCGTACGTCTGCGCGGGGCCCCACAGCTCGCGAAGCTGCTGGAAAAAACTGGCTCGCGCGAGCGAACTGATCGCCGGCCGCCGCGCCAGCTTTTGATCTCGCAGGGAGGCATCGCTTGAAACCAGCACCGTGCCGTTCGCGTCGCTGATCGTGATTTCGTAAATCGTGGGAGAGCCGCCCACATCGGATTCGATCAGCGAGTTGAGCGTGCTGCTGTTGTCGAACTCGCGCCGCACGTAGTTGCGAACGTCAGCGGGATCGAGCGAGGACGGTGCATCTCCTCGCTCGGCCGCCTCCTTCAGCGCGTTTCCGCACGCATCCAGAATTTGTGACGCGACGAAGCCCGCCGTATCGTTTGCCTGCCGCAAGGTCTGCCGGGAGAGCCGCGCGAGATAAAGCGTCGAGACGACAGTCACCACGAGCAGCACCAGCAGCGACGTGGCGAGCGTGAACTTAGTTTTCAGGCTGAGACGCATTGACCCGCCCCGCCTCGTATTCCTTCAGCTTGTTGTGGAGAGTCTTCAGGCTAATGCCCAGCAACTCGGCCGCGCGCGTCTTGTTCTGGCTGGTGGCGGCAAGCGTTTGCAGAATCAGTTCGCGTTCGGCGTCGTCCACTGTCGTTCCAACGGGGAAGCGGATTCCGCCCAGCCCCGATGCGCTCACTGCAGGCGCGTGGCCGAAATCGGGAGGCAGGTGCTGTCGGCCGATCGTTCCCCGGTCCGACGCGATCACCGCACGCTCCAGCACGTTGCGCAGTTCGCGAATGTTTCCTGGCCAGGGATAGGAGCGCAGCAGCTCCATGGCGTCGGCGCCGATGCCGGTCACTTTCTTCCCGTGCTTTTCCGACAGTTCTGCGAGCAGGTGCTCGGTCAGCAGAGACAGATCGTCTTTGTGCTCGCGCAACGGGGGAAGATGGATGTGAAACACATTGAGGCGGAAATAGAGGTCCTGACGCAGTTGCCCGCTTGCAACGGCCTGTTCGGGATTCTTGTTGGTTGCGGCGAGAACGCGCACATCGACCGGTGTCTCGACCTTGCTGCCGAGCCGTCGCACTTTGTGATCCTCCAGCACGCGAAGCAGCTTGGCCTGCGTCGGCGCGGGCATTTCGCCGATTTCGTCGAGCAACAAAGTTCCGCCGTGCGCCAGCTCGAAGCAGCCGAACCTGCGCTCTGCCGCTCCCGTAAACGCGCCCTTCTCATGCCCGAATATTTCGCTCTCCATCAGCGATTCCGGAATCGCTGAACAGTTGATGGCCACAAACGGCCGGTTCGCGCGCGGCGAGAGCATGTGAATCGAACGCGCCACGATTTCCTTGCCTGATCCCGTTTCGCCTGTGATCAACACGGACGCCGTCGAAGGCGCTGCCATCTCCACCTGGCGCATCACCTCTTGCATCGCCTCGGACGACCCGACAAGTGCCCCCAGCTTTCCTGCATGGCGCAGTTGCTGGGTCAGGACGGCGACCGCCTGCCGGTCGCGCACGCGCCCCAGCGCTCGGTCGAGCAGCGCCCGCAGCACCGGCGGCTTCAGCGGTTTTTCGATGTACCAGAATGCGCCCGCCTCGATCGCCTGCACCACGCGCTCGTCGCTTCCCCTTCCGGTGATGACAATGACAGGAATTTGCTGGATTTCCTCGCCCAGGTGACGTAACAGATCGAGACCGTTCATGCCCGGCAATTCGACGTCCGCGAGGATCACATGCGGATTGAACTCCGGGAACCGCGCCAGCGCGTCCTCGCCGCTCGCGACGCCCAAAACTTCGCAGTCCCACTTCCTGAGCAGCGCTTCGTAGCCCTTGCGCGCGTTTTCTTCATCCTCGACAATGAGGATCCGCTGCAGCGATGAACTCTCGGGTGCCATCAATCATTTGAATCTACCAGCACTGATCGGGAATTCCAAGGCAGCCCGGCTCACACAAGAGCGCGGAATCCCGAGAAGGATTCGGCTGGCACTCTATTGAACGGGTTCCCTAAGTGCGTCCGAAGAAAAGCGACCGCTCGAGAATCACTTCGAGCTTCGTGTTTTTCTCGAGCGAAATCTCTTGTCCGAGGCTCGCTGCGGCCATGTACGCCGTCACGGCGCCAACCGCTGCCCCCGTCGCGGCTTCCTTCTTGTCCTTTGCGGCGACCCCCGGTGCTGCTCCAGCAAGTGCCGCAGCCAGCGCGGCCTCCAAGGCTTCATTCCGCTTGTCTGAACTGGCTTCGATCTCGCCCTCGCGCGTGTAGTCGACTCGAATCGAATGCACGCCGGGAACGTCATCGACCATCGCGACCAGCGGGATCCACCCGTCCGGCGTACGAATATCGTCAAACGTCAACCAGATCCGGGCCCGGCCCATCTTGTGTGCCTGCTGAATCTTGTCGACATGTCCGCGAATTTCGGCGCCCGGCCGCAGAGTCGTCCCGTCGGCGCTCGCCAGTGGCACGACTGTCAGTGCCGTGAACGGATCGCCCGCCTTTGCCGTTTGGGTGTCAAGCGTGTCCTGCAGGCGGACGAGAAATCGCGTGCCCGAAGAAACCTCGTTGGGCGCTGGAGACCCGGTAGACTGATCCTGTCCAATCGCCGGCAATGCGGCAGCAAACACGAGGGCCAGCAAAGCTGCCACAGCCGGAAGCATAGAAATGCGCTTCATACGCTTCCTCCTTCAATCAATTGGCTTGGCGCTCTCTGCTGGATAGAAAGCGGTACAGCGAAACTAGCTTATCAGATGTTTCTGTGCGCTTCGAGGTGGCCTGTGCCGAGACGGCGAGACTACCCTCGAAAGCTCGACTCGATTCTACGCTCAAATTGCTCGGTGCCAATTCGGGAAATGCGCCCGTTCCACTATTGCATCCAGTTGATAAGCCGTAGCTTGCGCTCGTACGTATTCTTACGATCTTGCCAGTCGTTTCATTTTGGAATTAGAGTGCGCCCTGTCGAGCATCAGTTCTTACGCTTAAGCTTCTTGGTTTCATGGGGTGCTCGCAGCTGAATTGGTTCCCGCTTTGCACTCGCATTCCGAGACGAAGGTCTGAAAGGGGAATCGCAATGTCCGCCACTGGAACTCAGGCCGTCGTGCCAGTTGGACGTCCCACCGCGCTCACGGTCTTGATCGTCGACGATGAAGATGCGACGCGGAATCTCTGTCGCGATGTCGTCGCCGACTCCGGCATGCGCCCCCGCACTGCGTCGACGACAGAGCAGGCGCTCGAATTTCTCGAACAGTTTCCCGTCGATATCGTCATCACCGATCTGCGCGTCCCCCAGCTCGGCGGTTTGGAGCTCCTGAAACGCATCAAAGAGGTCTATCCGCAGACCGCTGTCATCGTGCTTACCCAGTACGGCACGATCGAAAGCGCCGTCGAGGCCACCCGCATTGGCGCCGCCGATTATTTGACCAAGCCTTTCCACATTCCCGAGCTTCGCTCCAAACTCGAGCGTGTGATGCACTCACTCGAAATCGATCAGGAAAATCGCGTCTTGCGGGAGCAGCTTCGCACCCGGCCCGGCTTCGGCGGCTTGATCGGAGTTTCGCCCAAGATGCAGCGCGTCTACCGCCTCATCGAAAAGGTCAGCCAGCACAAGTATCCGGTGCTGATTCTCGGCGAGAGCGGCACGGGCAAGGAGCTCGTCGCCCGCTCCATTCATTTCGCCGGCTCCCGCCGCAACGAGCCGTTCGTCCCGGTCGATTGCTCTTCGCTCGCTCCCACATTGATCGAATCCGAGCTTTTCGGTCATGTGAAGGGCGCATTCACCGCCGCGATGCACTCGAAGACCGGTCTAATGGAAGCGGCCGGCAACGGCACACTATTCCTCGACGAAATCGGCGACCTGCCGGTCGATCTGCAAGCCAAGCTTCTTCGCGCGCTGCAGGAAAGGGAGGTAAAGCCGGTCGGTTCGACGGACCGCGTTTCCATCTCCACACGCATCATCGCCGCGACCAATCGCGATCTCGAAGCTGCCGTTCGTCAGAATCAGTTCCGCCAGGATCTTTTCTTCCGCCTCAACGTCGTACAGATCAAGCTGCCGCCTCTGCGCGAACGCAAAAGCGACATTCCGATTCTCGTCAACTCATTTCTCGAAAAATTCAGCGACTCGGGCAGCAGCGTCCGCACGATCTCGGAAGACGCCATGGCTCGCCTGCTCGCTTACGACTGGCCCGGCAACGTTCGCGAGCTGGAAAACGCGATCGAGCGCGCCGTCGCGCTGGGTTCCGGCCCGATCCTGCACGTCGGCGATCTCCCCTCGAACCTCCAATACGGCGCCGGCGAGCGCATGCCGCAGAGCGACGAACTGCTTCCGCTCGAGGAGCTCGAGCGGCGCGCCATCCTCCGAGCCCTGCAGGAGGCCAGCGGCGACAAGCTTGCCGCTGCTCGCCTGCTCGGCATCGGCAAAACCACTCTTTATCGCAAGCTGAAACAGTACGAAGCCGAATCGCACTTGCACTCCAACTGATTTCCACATCCGTCAGGCCGACTCAGATGTTTCCATTTCCATTCGCGCACGATTCCTAGACAGGGAAGGCTCCTCGTCCTTGCGTATCGAACTGGGAACACTGGCGCAGCATCCCGCTCTGCAACACGTCGCAATGCTTTGAAAACACGCTGGTTCCTGATGCCCGCCGCATGGTCAGCGTTATGCAGTGCACACTTCATGCGCTACGCCTCATGGCTCGAATCCAAAATCATCTGGATGGAAATATTGCGGCGCGGTCTGGAATACGCCTTGGCCGTCGGCTTGGCGTTGCTATCGAGTCGCTGGATTCTGCGGGGGAATTGGTAGTGCTGCTGGTCGCGCGCGGAGCGAATTTCGTTGCGTATGGCAGATACGATTGATTCGAGTCGGAGATCCAGTCATCATCCTCCCGCATTTTCCTCGAACCATCTCCCGGCCGGAGCGGCCTTTCAATCCGTCTTCGACACGAGCGCCGAGGCTCTGGTGGTCGTGGATGCCGCTGGCATCATCCATAAAGCCAACCGCCGGGCGCGCGAGCTCCTGCGCCTGAAAGCTGTGTCTGGTCGCGGTGCAAGCCTTGCCGACTTCGTTGTCGATCCGCGCCCGGAGAGCTTTAAGTCCTTCTGGGCGCAGGCGAGTTCGGACGACCGCCATCACCATCTCGACGCGTCGCTTGCCAGTGGTTTTTCAATTCGGATCACCTTGCGCGCCACGCTGCCCGGCACTCATTTCCTGCTGTTGTGCCTTGAGGAGGGCTCCATCGTCCAGCGCGCCGAGGCCAAGTCGCGTCACCTCGAAGCGGAGCTGCGCAGCGTGCTCGACTCGCTTCAGGTCGGCGTGATTCTCCTCGATCCTTCCGGACATATTCGCGGTTCGAATGCGCGTTTCGAGCAGCTTTTCGGGCTCAGCCGGAGGTCCATCCGGGAAGCAGCCGGTTTTGAAGCGCTTCAGGAGCAGATTGCCGCGCGCTTTCGCGACGCCGCAGCCTTTTCAGCTCCCTGGAGATCCTATCTCGCCGGAACCGCAGAGCCGGGCAACGACGAGCTCGAATTGATGCGTCCGGCGCCCCGCATTTTCGAGCGCTTCTACCGGCCCGTGCTCGACGCGGAAGGGCGGTCCATCGGCTGGTTTGAACTCTACGCCGACGTGACCGGCGAACGCCAAATTCAGGCCAAGATGCTTCAGACGGAAAAAATGGCGGCGCTCGGCCAGCTCGTCTCCGGCATCGCCCACGAATTGAACAATCCGCTGACCGCAATCATGGGCTACGCTCAGCTCCTGCTCGGTCACGGCTTGCAGCCTTCTCAGTTCGCCGAAGCGAAAAACGTCTACAACGAAGCCGAGCGCGCGCGGCGAATCGTCAAAAATCTCTTGTATTTCGCCCGCGAAAACAAACCCGAGCGCACGCGCGTCGACGTCAACGAAACCGTCGAACGAACCATCGCCCTCCGCAGCTACGAATTGCGCGTCGAAGATATCGTTGTGGAATGTGATCTCGCGCCAGGCCTTCCGCACACGATGGCCGATCCGTACCAGTTGCAGCAGGTGATCCTCAATCTCGTCGTCAACGCCGAACAGGCGCTTCTCGGGGATCGGGGTCACGGACGAGTCTGGATTCGCACGCGTCATCTGTTTCACGGCGCCGGCCGCCGCACGGGCGAATCGATCGTGCTGGAGGTTTCCGACGACGGCCCGGGCATCCCCCCCGCCATCGCCTCGCGAATTTTCGATCCGTTTTTCACCACCAAAGCCGCGGGTCTCGGCACCGGGCTCGGCCTGTCGATTGTGTACGGCATCGTCCATCAACACGGTGGCGAGGTGACATTCGAAAACAAGCCGGGCGGCGGCGCGAAGTTCACTGTCGAGCTGCCGGTCGTCCACGCGCCCGCTGCCGAGCCCGCTCCGTCCGCGCCGCCGGTCGCGGACTCGACGGGCCGTTCGCGCTCTCGCCGCTTCCTGGTGGTCGAGGACGAGCCGACGGTGGCTCAGTTGATCGTCGACGTGCTCCGCGAAGAAGGCCACCGCGTGGATTCGGTGCTCGACAGCCAGGAGGGCCTCACGCGGCTTTCGCGCGGCGAATACGATCTCGTCATCTGCGATCTGCGTATGCCACGTCTCGACGGGCCTGCGTTTTACGACGCTCTGGTGCGCGCAGGCAGCCCAATGCGCGACAAAATCATTTTCATTACCGGCGATACGCTTGCGCCGCGCTCACTCAAGTTTCTCGAATCGAAGAATCTGCCGTACCTGGCCAAACCGTTTCTGGTCGAGGAACTGAAGCTCGCCATTCAAGCCGTGCTCTCGGGCAGCCACAACCAGCCCGCGGAAATCCATGGGGCGGCGCCGGATCGTACTGCGTCTCAGGGGACATGAACTCCGTGTACGGCGTCGCCCGCAAAATCATGACTCTTCCTGACTACAGTCCCTTGCTCGCAATCGCCGATGAGGTTCTCGCGCAGCATCTATCCCGCGAGATGGAGCGAATCGCGCGGGCCCGGCCTCCGGTGGTTGTGTCGGACCTCCTGAGCCTCTGCGAATTTGCGGGCCGCTTTGCTCCCGGAGTAATCGTGCTCGACGCCGATCTCCCCGGCCGTGAACCACTCGATGGCCTGCTCCGCCAGTTGACGGCTTCCGCGCCTGTGATTCTGATCGGGCCTCCTGAGCGCCAGTTCGAGGCGGCTCGGCTCGTGGCTGGCGGCGAAGTGGAATTCGTCGCGCGGGTGGGCGATTTCGTGCCTTTGGTTGTAAGCCTTGCCGAGCGCCGCTTACGATGGGCGGACATGTCGGCGTCGATGCTCGCACTTCCGTGGGGTGCGACGGACGCCGATCTCGGCACCATCTTTCGCCACGAGATCAACAATCCTCTCACCGGAATCCTCGGCAACGCCGAGCTGGTTCTGGCTCATCGCGAACATCTTTCCGCGATTGATATCCAAAGGCTCCAAACCGTCGTTGATCTCGCGGTCCGCCTTCGCGAAACCGTCCGCCGCCTGAGCAACGCCTGGGAAAATACAACGTCGTCCGCTAAGTCCGCGTAAACGCCGTAACAGGCTTGGGGGGTTGTTCAACTTCCCCCGTCACGACGTCGTAGCAAGTCTTCTTGCAAGACGGCAGGCGCCTAAGCGGCGATTTGATCGCCATCGCAAGCCACCTAGCGCGGCCATGCCGAATACCAACATCGCCAGCGCGCTAGGCTCTGGCGTTGGCACCACGGTCGCTGGTGCAACCGTAACGGAATAGTCTGCGGAAGCAAGCACTGCGCTAGTCACTGAACCATCGTCGGCGCAATATGGGTCCGTCGCGCCGCACAATGCCCCGTAAATTGTGAAAGTTCCCGTTTCCGTCGTTCCCGTCGCCACATCCGAATTCCACGTGAACTGAAACAATCCCAAATCATCGCCAGGATCATAGTCCTGCGTGACTGTTTCTCCCGGAGCAAGGTTGGGAAAATTGAAAATCGACGCGTCCGGAACGCCGTCTGTGGCCAAAAAAAGATCGCTATCGATGTCGCTTATGTCCAGGTAGTCTGTTGTGCTGTTATTCGTGATCGTGTAGCCCCAACCCACAGTTGTCCCTGCGGGCCCCGATACATCAGTCGGTGTCGCCGTGAATGAGACGATGGCGTCCGCTCGCGCTCCACTCGCCACCAAAAACAGAGAGACCGCCACGGCAAAACGCCATCTTGAATTGATCCCCATCATATGGCTCTCCCTTCGGCCTCAGCTCGAATCACGGAATCAGAGATTCCGCGGTCGAATAGTTATAATTCGTCCCGTTCACGTCCTGCACCGGTCCACTCTCAGTCACTGATATCCGCGTCGCTGTCGCCGGGACATTCAGATACAGCTTCGTAGTCGCCCCTGCTCCCACATTTAACGTGCCGATGGCAATCGGCAACGAGGGCGACAAAGCCGCGTCGCATGTCACGATTCCCGCGCCCGTCAGCGTGCGGAACGTCAGAGAACTGATCCGCAGACTTTCCGCATTGCCGGTTCCCGTGTTGGTCAGTACAACGTTCACATAGACTGCTCCCGACGGATCGCTTCCAACTCCGGCAATCGAGCCCGTGATTCGCGGCACTCCGATGGCCACCGTCACCGTCGAAGTCGCTGTCCCAATATCGCCGATCGAATCCTGGAAGCGGAACGTCACGGTTGTTGTGCCAATCGGGAATATGGTCGCGTTATTCACAGAAACGCCGTTCACTTGGGGGGGCAACTGCACCAGCGGCGCACCGGAACCGCCTGTCGCCGTGGCTCCTGCGAGGAAAGCAGCCAGAGCCGGCCATGCGCTGCCCGTCGCGCCGTTGGCTTGCGTTGCTGGTACGGAAATGCTTGCCGGCGGCGTTACTGTCAACGCAGGCGCTGACACCGTGAAGGCCTGCGAAACGGGCGTGGCCGGCGCGTAACTGGCATTCCCCGCCTGCGACGCTGTCACGGTCACAGTCCCCACTCCCGTGATCGTCAGCGTCGAACCGGTCACGCTGGCCGGCCCGGTCACCGAATAGCTCACCGGCAATCCCGAAGACGCCGTGGCCGTCAGGGTAACCGGCCCCACTCCATAGGTCACATTGGGCAGTGGCCCGAAGCTGATTGTCTGTGCCGCGAGGCCTCCCTGCCAGGTATCGGTTATTGTATTACTCGTGGCGCTCAACGCTGTGGCCACGATGTGATCCAGTCCCGGATTTGTTCCGTTGTAACTGAATTGGGCGTAGCCGTTCGCATCCGTGGTCACCGTCCCATTCGCCGAGTTCACGCCCGAGACTGTGAACATAACGGGAGCTCCGCTGATTCCCCCGCCGAAGACGTCGAAGAGTTGCGCCGTCACCGTATAAGTGCCGCCCGTCGTGCTCGTGCCCGTCGGCGGTGAAAGCAAAAGGGGATTGGCGGAATATTGTGATGGCACGCAGACAACGAAAGTCGTGCTCACAATATTTGCGCCCACGGCCATGGCGAATACTTGATGCGTGCCGGGCGATGGCGATGTCCACGGCGTCGAAAGCGTCACGGAGCCCCCTGCCGGAATCGGCGCGCCGGTCGTAGCAGTTCCAACCGCGACGCCGAGCGAGGGATCCCCGTCGAAGAAGAGTACTTGCACGGGAAGCGGCGTCGGCGTGCTGCCCGTGTTTCTTACAGTCACAGTCAGTTGCGCGGAACTGGGACAGGAATTCTGTCCGATGTTGAAATTGGAAAGCGTGATCGCTGGGGGCATGGGCATGTCGCTGGGTGCCACCGCGGGAATCTGCGGCACAACATCCACCAGGTCATACGAACCGGTGGAAGGTAGCGTCGTACTTACATTGAAGATTTCGCCGTCGGGTGTAACTCGAAACAACTGAGGGGCAAAAGGGTTGAAAGAGGCGAAATCGATGCCGACTCCGACGTAGTTTCCGCCCGCATCAACAGTCATGCCATTAAGAATCAGGGCGGGTCGTCCGGGACCCGGCAGAGAAACGGGGAACGTTTCTACATCAAGGTAGCCGTTATTGTTCGTGATCTGCGGAGGAGCGTCCACTCGCCCGATGAAGCCTGCGTAACCCGCGTTCCCAGCTGACGAGACCAGGTAATTGCCGTAGGCGTCCAGGACAAAGTCTGCCTGAGCATCCGGCGTCGGGCTCGCCCACCCCGTGAAAAGGCCGTTCCCACCAAACGCCAGAACAAGGCCTTGGGGCCAGTATCCGTAAATCGGGTCGGCAATAGCGCATCCCGCCGAAGGACTGCATCGCGGCGGAATCAGCTCAGACATCGCTGCCGTAGTTGGATTGATGCTAAAAAGGCCCTCCGCGCATCTCGTGCCATCGCCGCCGTTCACATTACTGACCAGGACGTCGCCGTCGTTAGGATCCACCCGTATAAATCCGCCTCCGTATAGCCCAGCGCAAGGCGTATAGGGATTGTAGATCGGTGTTGGAACTCCGTTTACGATTTCGATATTCATGTAGGGCTGGTTTACATTGTCGAGAAGCGTCGCCGAGCTCGCGTCGGGAGCTACCCGTATCGCCACGCCGAGCCCGGGCCCGTCGACGCCGCAGGCGCTGCTGATTCCGGTCGCCTGACATAGATCCTCCTCGGCGGTCAGGTCAATTCTTCCGCTGCCGTCGATCGCGAAGTCGTTGAGGGTCAGCAGCGGGAGTCCCGTGAGCGCTCCCAATTGCGCGGGCGTGATGGTGGAAAGCAGATCTCCATTGGAATCGTAATGGTTTAGTTCAATGCTATTCAGCACCCAGATGTCCCCGTTGTAGGCAACCTGTAATCTCTCCGGGTAACCGGGAAGAGGCGAGCTGGGCGTAAGCTGAGTAGAACTCCCGTCAGGATGCACATCGTAGATCGCATTACCGCTCACCTGCACGATGACGTCCTGCGAATTTACGTCGCCGATATCGGCCAGCCCGTACGCGACGTTGGTGAAACCGCTGGAATCAGTTACTTTGACGCCGATCGTTCGCGTGCCGGGCGTGCTGTATGTGTATTGCGGTTGAGCGCCCGTGGCGTCCGTGAACGTCCCGTTGCCGTTCAAGTCCCACGCGTAGGTCAGCGTGCCGCCGCTCGGGTCAGTCGATTTGCTGCCGTTGAATGTGATCGGCGTGGCAGGCGGAAAATTGTAATTCCCGCCGGTGTTAGCCGTCGGATATGGCAGGACGATGGGCGAAAGTCCCTCCAGAGCCCGCTCCTGCGGTATGCCGGGCAGCGTCGGATCGTTGGCCTCCTGCCCCAGGTAGACTTGAATATACGCCTGTAGGCCCACGGGTCTGTCCTCGACGGTCCCAATTTCAGGATCGAAGTAAGGCTGAAAGAAATCGCCCATGGGCAACAGCATCGCCCCGATAGTTTGCCGAAGAGTTGGAAGATACGCCGCGAAATCATTAGCGTCTTGCGTGGTTCCAAGTGGGTCTTGCCGCAAGGTCGCATCAGTTGCTTCAAGCGCAGCGTAGGTCCGTAGCATCGAACCGCCGGGACCGATGAGCAGGTTGATGAACTTGTTCATCTGCATAAGCTGCAGCATTCTCCATTCATCGTCATTGGCTTGATCTGCGCCCTCGAATTTCTGCAGTGAGTTCAAGAAGGCATTGCTCGCCGCATCCTGATCGGCCATGGCGTTGGCCAGTGTTCTTAAGGCGCGTTCGAGTGGCGTGTTGGCTGAAAACGACGCGTAATGGATGTTGCCTAATTCGGCGAACTCTTTGTAGTTGGGGTCTGGTGGATCGGCCGCTAATCCTTCATATTCCCCGACGAGATCGGCGCAGTAGGCGAGCGCGGTCTCAAACCAACCCGACAACGCGCCTTCCAGCTTCGCGTCCTCGCCCATATCCTTGAATTGCGAGCACGCCCCCTTTGAGACCACAACTGGCCCGATCGAAATGTCGGACAAAGCGGACGCGTATTCGCTGGCGCTCGTCTTTGTAGGACTCAGATCGATCGGCGGCAAGGTCGCTGGCTCCTGTACGATAAAGCCAATTTGGTAAGAGTCGCCCAAAACCATGTCGCCGCCACCCGGGTCCCAGACCCCAGTCTGGCACGCGTCCATTACAATCCGGTACTTGCCGGCCCCGGTGTTCCCGGCCGGTTTTGTGATCGCTACAACCTCGTCCACGAACGAGCCATCGGAAAGGCCAATGACAGTGTTCGGCGTTCCGTTAATATCGTTGAGTTGCGTCTTGCCAGGAATCAGAGGCGTTCCGTCGTCCGGGATGACGTAAAAGTCCGCCGCTGGAAAAACTTGAATCAGAGGTTTCACATTCTTGCCGGTGGTGAGCATGGAGTAGCAGGCGAACACGAACGGAATGGCACCGTCAACGGCCACCGTCTGCCCCGGCCCGAAGACATACGAACCCGTCCCGTCCGCTATGTTGGATAGTTGCATGAAACCGCCCTGCGATCCTTGCACCGTCTGGCCCTGAGCACGCGAAACATCGATCAGGAAAGCGAACGCAATTACCGAACAGAAAATGACAAAACGGCGCGATTTCGCGACACCTCGGTGCATTACTGATAGAGCAGAAATGCGGGTCGAATGAGACTGGAGGTACGGTCCGTGCACGAGGTCCTCCCTGCGGGGAGCCGTATGCCTATCACCTTTCCGTACATAGCGCATCATCTAAATGAGTGAGATTTCAGGGGAGAAGAGATAGAATCGGCCGTCCACAAGAATCCAGAGTGGAGCTTTCCGTAGTCTTCCGGTGCCGAGGTTTCAGGCTATGGCATCACGGGACGATTTCCTCCGGGTTATAGGCATGATTTACGAGGCTACTCTCCAGCCGGATGGCTGGCCGGCGGCACTCTCGCAAGCAGGGAAGCTGCTGAACAGCAAGTGGCTGGTTATGGCGGCAGCGCGAATTACCGGCGAAATTGATCTCGTGACGCAGGATCAAGATGGGAGCCAAGACCATCTCGATCTCTTTCGGCGGAAATACATCAACCCGGACACAAACCCTGCCGTTCCGGTTCTGCTGGCGAGACGCCCCGGCTTCGTTGTTCTACGCGAAGAGAACGTGAGCGACGCCGATTGGCATCACTGTGGACTCTATCAGGAGATTTATCGCCCCGTGGGCATCTATCATGGGCTGGGCGCTTATGTCCTAAAAACGGACACGCACAGTATCTTGCTCGGAGTGAATCGTGCGAAGCGCTGCGGAGCTTTCACTCAGCGCGACCTTGTCCTGGTGCGGGAAATGCTGCCTCATCTTCAGCAAGCGATGCGCACCTTTCTGCGCCTGGCGGATCTCCAATCGCACAAGACCGCATACGAGGAGTTGTGGAACAAATTGACGCACGGCGTCATTCTCCTGGACGAACTCGGAAAAGTGTTGTGGGCTAACCGGATGGCTACCGACCTCATCAAGCGGGGCGACGGATTCTCGCTGCGGAGCGGGTCGCTTTGTGCCGCAAATCCGCAGGACAACAATAAATTGAGCCAATGTGTTAGGGCCGCGCTCGCGGCCCGCGCCGGAAAAGGTTCCAGGGTCAGCGGTGTCTTTAGCGTATCGCGGCCGTCTCAGGCTCGCTCCTTCGCAGTCTCGATCAGCCCGCTGTGCAAGGGAATCCCATTTGTCCACGCGCCAGCGGCTATAGTGTTCGTGGACGATCCCAAAAGCAAATGTGAGGCAACACCCGACGTGTTGCGGGCCCTCTACGGCCTGACCGTGCGTGAGGCAACTCTTGCCGCATTGCTGCTCCAGGGTTTCGATCTGCGCGAGTCCGCCGAGCAACTGGCAGTCAGCATGAATACGGTGCGCACCTACCTGCGGCTTATCTTTGAGAAGACGGGCACGCACCGCCAAGCCGAGCTCGTCCGACATCTGCAGCGCGGACCGGCCGGGCTCCTCTCGAATTAAGAAAGCTCGTGCCCCGGCGGCTCGTTCGCTGCGGCCACAAGAGGCGCGGTCCTCCTCATAATTCATTTTCTTCGACCAATACAAACAGCAATGCATACCAGTTGAGGAATGCATCCAAAAAACAGATAATCTGTCCGCAAAATCGACCGTCTTTCTGAACGATCCGAAATCAAACTGGGAGCTTTGAATGGCCAACGAAAAAGTGATGGATGTGGACCGCCTGACCGCCATCGACGTGCACACGCACGTCGAGCACGAAGGCGAAGAGACCGCGACGGATGAAGCAGCAAGGAAGTATTTCGGCGAGGGCGCGCCGCGCGGCCGACAGGGCATGGCGGACTACTACCGCGCTCGGAACATCGCCTGCGTGATTTTCACGGTGGATGAGCGCCTTTCCGGCCGGCCGCAGGTATCCAACGATTCGGTCCTCGATTTCGCCGCGCAGAACGCGGACATCATGATCCCATTTATCAGCATCGACCCGACGCGCGGACCGGGCGCGATCAGCGAAGCCAAGCGGCTGCTCGCCACGGGGCAGGTCCGCGGCTTCAAGCTGCATCCGCCGATCCAGCAATTTTTCCCGAACGACCCGACAATCTATCCGTTCTATCGCGTGATCGAAGAAGCCGGCGTGCCGGTCGTGTTTCATACCGGGCACAGCGGAATCGGAACCGGTACGCCGGGCGGCGGCGGCATCCGCCTCAAGTTCGGGAATCCGATGTACATCGACGACGTCGCCGTCGATTTCCCCGACCTCAAAATCATCATGGCGCACCCGTCGTTCCCATGGCAGGACGAAGCGATCTCGATCTGCCTGCACAAACGCAATGTGTTCATCGACCTTTCCGGCTGGTCGCCGAAATATTTCGCGCCAAATCTGGTTCAGTACGGAAATTCGCTGCTCAAGAATAAATTACTCTTCGGTTCGGATTATCCGCTGATCACACCGGACCGCTGGCTGGCCGATTTCGAAAAGGCTGCGTTCAAGGACGAAGTGCGTCCGCTGATTCTGAAGCAAAATGCGATGAAGTTGTTCGGGCTGAAGTCGAAGGCCGCCGCAAGCTAAAATTCCGGACGGCGTCGCGGCCGTTTCGAGTTGTCGAAGCGGCCGCGCTCCCAATCCCCCAGGCTCGACTAACCGTCGACCTGGGGGCCCCTTTCACCACTCCCTACGGAAGAGCAAACGTGTAAATTGCGTTGTGTCCCGTCACAAGTGGGGTGTCGGTCTGCCGTGAAAGCGTCGGCTCCGCGAGATTGTCTCCCGTAATCACCGATACGTATTGCTTGCCGTTGACCGCGTACGTGATCGTGCTCACCGAAATTGGCCCGCCGAGAATCGATTCCCACAGTTTCTTGCCCGTGACGGCATCGAAAGCGCGGAATCTGCGGTTGATGTCTCCGTGGAAGATCAAGCCGCCCGCAGTTGCGAGCAACGAGCCCGTGCTGGGCGCGCGCTGCAAATCGAATTTCATCATCTCGCCGGTCGAGAGATTGATTTTGGCTAGGCCCCCGATCGCGTTGATGTCCGAACCTTCCCGCAGGATGCCGCGCCGCCTGCCGCTCGTAGTTGTTGCCGTCATGTCGAGGCAATTATCGACGTAGCCGGTGTACAGCGAATTCGTTTCGGGAGAGTACGCCGTGGGCCAGTAGCTGCGGCCGTTCCAGTAGCAAATTACGTGATGATCGCCCGGCTTTTTCATCACCACGTCCCAATTGATGGTGGCCTTTCCGGTTTGCCCGTCGACGTTGGAAATCGCCAGGTTCGGTGCGTCCACCGGCACCGGCTCGGCCCAGAGGAATGTCCCGTCCTTGCGATCGAGCACGAACATGATCCCGCTCTCGCCGACCATCGCCGCCACATCGTGTTTCGAGCCGCGCGGAACTTCCGTGTTGTACCACTTCACGGATTTTGGATCGGGATTGAACGTCGTGGTCACGAGCGTGCGCTCGTGCGTGTGATCGGTGTCCCAATCGTCTGCGGGCAGGTGCTGGTAGTACCACTTGAGCTTGCCCGTCTCAGGGTCGAGCGCAAGCGTGCAATTGCTATAGAGATCAGCGGGAGCAGTGCGGGAAACTCCATCCGGATCGCCGCCGTGCCGCGCGAGCCTCTCGTATGGCGACGGATTCGCGACGCCCCAATAGATCGTCTTGCGGACCGGATCGTAGTTTCCAGGAAGCCCCCACGTTGAGGCGGTGAAGTTCGTGTTGTCCGCGCCGTTCCAGGACGCATATCCCGGGTCGCCCGGAGCAGCGACGTTCATGAATCGCCAGAGCATTTTCCCGCTCTCGGCGTCATCCGCCTCGATGAAGCAACTGTCGCGCCCCCGGCCGCACGTTCCGCCCGAGATCACTTTGCCGTCCACGACGATCGCGCCGGACGTATTTTGCGTATCGGTCTTGTACGTTGCCCAGCGCTCTTTGCCGTTCTTCGCGTCGATGGCTACCACGTAGCCATCCGGGGCAGTGAAGTAGACCATGTCGTCGTAGATGGCGATCGCCTTGGTGCGCTCCTGACCGCCGAGCCGCGGGTCCTTGTAGGGCCGCTTGTACTCCCAGATGATGTCTCCGTTGGTCGCGTCGATGGCCTGGACTCCGGCTCCGGGAACGATCGTGTACATCACACCGTCGTGCACGATTGGGATCGTTTCCGTGATTCCGGCGGGCAATCCTCGCACCCAGGCGACGCGCAACTCCCCGACATTCTTCTTGTTGATTTGCTTGAGCGGGCTGTAGCGCTGAGCATCATACGTGCGGCTGAACTGCAGCCAGTCGTCCGGGCTGGGGTTGAGCAGCATCTCGTTGGTCACGGGCTTGTAGTTTTTCACTTCGCCGTGCGCGACCGGGGAAGCGAACATTCCCGGAGCAGGCGGTTGCTGTTCTTGCTGCGCCTGGGCGGGCGCGCCTGGCCGCGCTGCAGGCGGAGGTGTTTCGTTGTCAACCTGCGCGCGCGCCGCCGGCGCAAGCGCCGCAGCAAAGAAGCCAAGCAGACATGAGCATGCCAAAAATTGAGCCTCATTCATCCAGCCCCCCAATGAAATTCGAAATGGATCTGCGTACCTAGTGTGACGCGCAGCGATTCCGGCGCGTTTCTTTTCGACTGATCCCCCGAGCTCGACTGATCTCCCGGGCTCGACTGACCGTCGACCCGGGAGCCCTTTTTTGCGGGGACTCGGGGGCCCCGTCTGGGCGCGCGCGGTTATATCGCAACTGCGCGCCGTCACGCAACGCAGTTCGTCGGCCGTGTTCGAGCGGAAGGAACGCGAATTCAACATTTCGCCACACCGAGGGTTTTTGGCGATTAGCCCTGTGGCCGGCCTTTAGCTTCAGTGAGTTGCATCGTGTCCTACCTGCCGATTTTGGCGATTAGACTCGCCATTCTGAGCAGTTGTGGCGGCGTGCTTCGAAGCCTCCCGTGATGAAGTTGCGGGTCGATTCGATTGGTGGATGATATGCGTCACTGGCGGGGCCAGGCGGCCGTCGGCATCGAGGCGCGCGAGGAGCTCGATGGCGCGAATGACGGAGTTGGCGGTGACCTCGACGGTCATCGCTTGTTCCACGATCGGTGATAGCGCGAGGCGGATGGTCTGCGCGCGACGGTAGAAGAGTCCCGTGGCGTGAGCGTGACGATAGATCGAGGAATGGTCGGCGATTCCGTAGTTCGCGGCGATCTGGTCGGGACTCTGCCAGCTCAAGAAATCCTGCTCGATGGCGTCGCGGTCGCGATGGCGGCAGACGCTGCACTTGCGGCGGTGCCGCGCAAGCGCGGAGCGGCGCTTGGGCCGCGCTGTGGTGAGCCGCGGAGCTCTCTTGCGGTCAGATCGATCGGAGAGCGTGGATTCTTGGCCGCTCTTTGAGAGCCATTCAACGGCTCTGTCGATTGCAGTACGTTTTCTCATATTGGTCTTTTCTCCCAGGCTCGACTGACCGTCGACCTGGGAGCCCTTTCCGGCGCGGCATGCGCTTTCGCGCAGTGCGCGCCTCTTTTCTCCCAAGTTCGACCGATCTCCCGGGCTCGACTAACCGTCGACCCGGGAGCCCTGTTATGCGTCGACCTAGGAGCCCTTTCCGGCGCGGCACGCGCTTTCGCGCTCTGCGCGCCTCCTTTCTCAGGGCCTAAATGCCGCCCCGATTCACGCTAGCAGATAAGAGAACTGGGAATGTCAGGCGAGTTCTGTGGACTTTAGCGTGAGGGGGAAAGCATTGGGACGCACCCTCACACTGCGAGGGTGGGGCACCCGCCGGCGTGGTTTGGAGTTTTGTGTCGCGGGATGAGCGTTGGCGCTCGGTCGCCGCTTAATGCCCGGAAAGGCAAAGAAAGCGCGGGCCACCCGCCGAGCCTTCGTGCAATCTCGTCGCCGTCACACGACGCGGAGGACGATCTTGCCGCGGGTGTGCTTGGTGGCGTTCAATTCCTGCGCGGCGCGGGCGTCGGCGAGCGGAAAGAGTTTTTCGAGGGTGATCTTGAGCTTGCCGGAATCGACGAGCTTGGCAATTTCGCCCAGTTGCTCGATATTCGGCTGAACGAAAACGTGCGCTGTGCGCACGCCGTGCGCCGCGGCTTTCTCAGCCGAGGGCGGCATCAGAATCGAGACGTAGATTCCGCCTTTCTTGATCACGCCGTAGGAGCGGTCCGCGGTTTCGCCCGTGATGCAGTCGAGAACGACGTCCACGTCGTGCACGACCGTTTCGAATTTTGTGGTGTTGTAGTCGATCGTCTGATCCGCTCCAAGCGAGCGCAAATAGTCGTGATTGCGCGCCGAGGCTGTGGCGATCACGCGCGCGCCTTTCAGCTTCGCGAACTGCACCGCAAAGCTGCCGACGCCTCCGGCCGCGCCGTGGATCAGCACCGTCTGCCCGGCCGAGAGCTTTCCCGCATCGAACAGCGCCTGCCAAGCGGTCAGCGCCGCGAGGGGAATCGCCGCGGCATGCACGTGGTCGATCGATTTCGGCTTCAGCGCGACTTCGGATTCCTTTACCGCGACGTATTCTGCGTAGGAACCGTTGCGACCGAGATCCGGCCGGCTATAGACCTCGTCGCCCACCTTCAGCCGCGATACGCCGGGCCCCGCGGCCTCGACGACACCGGAAACGTCCCATCCGGGAATCATCGGCAGCGGATACTTGATGCGCTCCTTGAAAAATCCGGCACGCACGGCGCCGTCGACCGGATTCACGCCCGCCGCGTGCACGCGGATCAAGACTTCGCCCGGCCCTGGCTCGGGCCGCGGTGCGTCTTCATAACGCAACGCATCCGGGCCGCCGTATTCGTGGACTCGTACCGCCTTCATGGTCGCCATTCGCTATTCTCCGGTTTGAAGGGTGAGCTTTAGACCTTCGACAAGCATTGGATGATACTCACGCGCTCGGGTTTCCCAAAACGCTTCCTTTCGTGCCGGACGCGGGGCCAGCGCTGAAAAACGGAATGTATTGAACCGATGCGGCCCATCGTGCTACTTTCCGCGCAATGAGGGGGAATCCGGTGTGTGTCCGGGCGAACTTCCATCGAAGGCTGTGGAGTCTTCATCCGAGCAGCCCGGAAGTGACGCCGGCGCGATAGGGAGGTGTATCCATGTTTGAGGCCCAAAAACAGGAAAAATCAGGCAGTGCAGGCATGTGGATTGGGATCGCCGTCATTTTGGTGATAGCGGTCGCCCTCGGGTGGTACGTGATGGGCCCGAAAAGCGGGTCGAAGACGCAAACGGGTGCGCCTGCGGCGGCCGCCCCGACGTCTGCTGCGGGAGCCGATCCGGTTCACGATCTGAGAATCATCAGCGTGAAGATGGACAAGGATCCCACGGGCACGGTTGCCGTCTGGGCCATCGATCTGCGCAACATGTCGCACACGTATTCGTACAAGGACATCGCATACCAAACGACGTATCTCGGCGCCGATAACAGCGTCATCACTCAGAATACGGGCAAGATCAATCTGAGCCTCGATCCCGGCGACGAACAAACGACGCAATTCCGCGATCTTCTGTATCCGTCCGGCACGGCGATTTTCAAATTTGCTGTGACCGGCGCGTCGTCTTCGAAGTAACGGCGCCTCAGTTGCTGCTGGCTGCGGTCGTCTCGGATTTCAGCGCGAGCACGAGGATGCGCCCGTCGGAGTGAAATTCTCCGCCCGTCGCGGTCTTTGCCTGGGTGAGCAGACCGGACGGCGTCACGTGATCGCGGGCGATCACAAGACCCGTGCTTGAAAGCGTGCTGTTCACGAACTCCCTCTCGCCGTCGATTGCCGGATCGATCTTGTGCGTCACGCTGTTTTTGCGCTGATCGCGCTCGAACCCGATATCGTGCGTCGCCGCGACACACCACACGGTCTTCCCGTTGGCTGAGTACGGTGATTTCCACACGCGCAGGTGATTTCGCGACATCACCACACGCACCGGCTCCGCATGCGCGAAGCCGTAATCTTGCGGGCGGCCGAAAAGAAAGAGTCTGCTCATCGGCATCGTCAGATAGTCTTTTTTCTCAAACGAGTCCAGCAGGCCAGTGAGAACCGTGTCCTGCACCGAGCTATCAACTTGAACCCAGCCTGCGGCCTTGAACGCTCCGACCACCTGATCATCGGTGCCAAGCAACAGCACGTTCACCATGTCGCCCGGATTACCTTGCGGGTCTGAGACTCGCCGCGGAATCTGATCGAGGAGTCCCTGTGTGATCCCGGGTATCCGCGATTCAGCAGGGCCGCCGACTGCGGCTGTTGCCGAGCCTTCGCTTACAACCGCGATCGTGACGTGAAAACTCCCCTGCGCAGATTCGCCGTCCTTCTGGCTCTGGTTAATGCCGAGAAACAGCCGGTTGGCGACGGGCGCCTCAAAATCCGAAGACGCGCCGACGAGAAACGGCTGTCCGCCTGCGTCGGCTGTGCCGAGGCGGCCGATCAGCGCGCCGTGGCCCGCATCGGGCGCCGCATACTGGTGAATCAAATCGGTAAAGCTGCGCGAGAGGCCGTCCGGCCCAAATGACCGCTCCTTCGATTTCGACGACTGGGTCGCCGGATAGGTGATCGTTCCCGTAGCCGTGAAGTGGATTTTCTCGCCTGCGCGCAGGTCGATATTCGTGTCGACCCATTGCTTCGAGGCGTCGATATCAACGTCGTAGGATTTCGAGCTGCTCGCGGAAGCCGCACTGGACGCGCTCTGCTGCGGCTGCGCGTGCGCCGGCGGCACGGCACAACTAAGCGCAAGTGCGAGCGCAATTGGCTTCAATATCTTCATTTCCGCTTGATGATAATCCGCGCGCAAAGGCTGGTGCAACTCCGCGCTTCGAAGGCGGCTGCGCCCGCGGTTCATTAGGCGAAGCAAAGAATTAGTAGTAGAATCCGCCAAACATAGAGCGAGACCCGCTCGTTTCAAGCTCGCACGGAGCTTACGCACCAATGGACGCCGGTTGGCTGGCTCTCTTAGTCGCTGTCGCAATCGTTTTCGTGTTCTTCGTCCTCGTACAACACTGGCAGAAAGTTCTTCGTCACCAGGAATGGTCCGTTCGCCGGCTGATGGAGCGGCTGCGCAGCATCGAAGCGGTTGCCGACCCGCAGTTTCTCGAGCGGCTGAACGAGGCGGCGCCCATGCCGCTCGAGCAGGTCGTCACCCTTTCGTTCCGCCTCGATGATCGCTTCTGGTCCGATGCGGTGCACGCGAGCGAAGACGAGAAGCAATTCATCCGCGAGCACGGCAGCTTCGTCGGTTCGGTGAAACTCGAGCGCTGGCGCAGCCATACGGTTGCAACGATCACGGAAGTTCTGCCCGATCGTAAGGCGGTTGGCTGGCAGACGCGCTCGCTCGACTTGTATTCCGATCCCTCGCGGACGAGCGAAGCATCCACACTGTGGGAGCTGGCGCTTGGCCGCATCGGTCCGTCCGCCGAGCGGCCTCCGTCGCTCGAGCTGCTTTTGCGCGCGAATTCGCTCGAACTGGTCGGGCATCTCGACGGGCGAGCGCAGTCTGGCAACGGCCATGGTCACAACGGCTCGGCAGGCTTTGAGGACAAGCTTTTCTTTCGCGTGCCGCTCGATACCGCGCAACTCGCTCCGTTCCGCAGCCACGATCCGGCCGGCAATGGAAACGGCGATGCCGCGTCGCACGAGCTTGCGGCGCCTGCGAATTCCTGGCAGGCATTCTATTCCGACCGCGACGACGCCAACGGCATCGAATGGCAGCTTCGTCTGCGCGACCTGACGAAAAAATCGGAGTGGGAGCGCTGGAAAATCCTGGAATCGAGCGCCCTGCCTGTGATTGCAGAGCAGAAATAGCCGCGTTCCTTCGGCGCGCGATTGGCTTTAGTGAGAGTGCACGGGAAATCCCAGCCAGGCGTTCGTGAGGCCCATCAGCTCCCGCGCGACCGAAAACGTGTCCTGCGTGTTGCGCCACCAGTGGTCCGCGTCGAATGGGTCCTGAGGCGCCGCGCGCACGATCGCTCGCGGACTTCCGCCCACGAGTTTGCTCCATAGAGTCCTTACGCGGCGCGTGTGCTGCGGTGACGTCACGAGAATTATGCTGGTCTTCCCCTCGCGTCGCATCTCGCGCGAGATTTCCTGCACTTCGTCTTTCGTGTCGATAATCGGGTCCGGCAGCACGCGCACGGCTGCTTCCGGCACGCCGTTGTGAGTCAATACTTCCCGGTTGAAGTAGTCCGCGCCGAGATACTGGATGCCCATCGACGCGAGTTCACCTTGCGGCGCCTCCGGCTGCGTCACCCAGACCTCGCGCGCATCGCCGAGGCGAAAAATCCGCGCCGCTTCTTCCGCGCGCCACGGCATGCTGCCGCTCAGCACCGCGATCACGTCCGCCGGCGCAAGCGCGTCCTGGCGTATCAACCAGCGCCCAATTCCACGAAACGCGAGAACGCCCGCCGCGCACAGCGACAACAACACGATGAGGGCGAAAATTCGAAGGGAAATTCGGCGGGCCATCGCGACGCGCTACGCGCCCGGCTTGTCGATCGATTTGCTTCGCATCAGCAGACCGCGCAATCCGAGCAGGACGAGCCGCGGCTGCTTCAGGCATACGCGCCACACGAGCTTCCAGGCATCGTCGCGGGAGCATTCGCCGAGCGATTTCTTGGCGGGATCGTTCAGCAGATCGACAAGGTGGCTGTAGTCCGCTTGCTCGAAATGGTGCAGCGAGCGCCGCAGCAAAAGATGGAAATCGAGCTCGCGACGCAGCGCCTTCAGTTCGCGGCTCACTCCGCCGTTTAGAATCGCCTCGGCGACTCCGAGCGCTCCGCGGAATCCCGTCACGATTCCGCCGATGGTCGATACCTTCACCTGCGCGGCGGCGTCGCCGACGAGATATACCGATCCGCGCCCGAATTGCCGCCGCACCGGAATCCATCGCCGATACACGGGAATGCGCGCGCCTTGAAACTCCTGCGCATCGAGCTTCCGCTTTTCGAGAAACTGCTCGAGCTGTTTACGGGTTTCGGGTCCCGACTCACCGATCACGCCGAGCGCTCCGCGCGTCGGCGATTCGGGAATCAGCCAGTAGAAATACGGCGTGTCCTGCGGCACAAACCACACGCGCACCGTGTCGGCCGGCATGTCCTTCGGCAAAGGCACAATGGCCTGCACCAGCGGCACGGTTTCGAGCGGCGCCCATCCGGCAGCCCGCGCGACTCGACTCGCTGCACCGTCTCCGCCGATTACGGTCTGCACGCCAACTTCTTCGCGGCTGCCGTCGGCGCAGCGCTCGACCTCAACCGCGAGACCGTCCCCGTTCTGATGCAGAGCGTGAAACCGGCTGCCCAGCTCAATCTGCGCGCCGGACTTCTGCGCTTCGTCGGCGAGACCCTGAATCAGCTTGCGCCGTTCGATGATGAGGTCCGGATCCTGCAGCGCAATCGTGGCGGCGCGACCATCCGTAAAAAGTTCGAAGCGGCGGATTTCGTTGAGAATGCTGGATTCGGCGCCACGGCTCAAAATGCTGCGCATTCGGTGCGTGACGATCAAAGTGCGCTCGGCCGGCTCGAGCGATTCGACGCGCTCGAACACGCGCACCGACACTCCTCTTCGCGCCAGCAGCGCAGACGTAAACAGTCCCGCGGCTGATCCGCCGACTACAGCAACACTTTCTCTATCTGTGCGAGTAGTGGAAATGGATTCGTTCTCTTCTGGACTTGATACGTGCGCCTCAGTGTCGGGGCGTCAGTATAGCGTACCCACGCTTTGCCGCCAACGCAGCGTCCTCAAATATTCGGCGTTGCGCGTGAGATGACGCGGGCTGGCGGGGAAGTTGCTCCGCTGCGCCTATTCCGGAGTGGTACGATAAGGCACTCGCGCTTGGAGCTTTTGGGGGGAAGAGATGGCGAAATTCGTCATTGCGCCGCACATGCGGCTTCACGAATGGGTTGCGGAAGAGAAGGGCTACTTCGCCGCCGAAGGTCTCGACTACGAATTCCACGAAGCAATTCCTTCCACAGAAGCGCGCCAGCACAATCTCGGCGACAAAGTCGGCACCTACCAGACGTTCGAAAAAGGCCGCGGCTCCGATATCGGCTGCGCCTGCCACTGGACCGTAAACGTCTCCGCTTCGGCGGGTCACGGCAAACTTTACGCCGACGCCTATTCCGTTTCTCCCGCCGGAGTTTTTGTCCCGCCTGAATCGCCGATCCACGAGCCGTCGCAGCTCGCGGGCGTGCCGATTTCAGTCGGCTATCAATCGGGCAGCCACTACGCGACGATTCAGGCGCTCGAGCAATACATGAAAACCTCTGACATCAAGCTCTCATTCGCCGATGGGTTGCTCTTCAGCCGCATGGAACTGCTGATCGATCGCAAAGTTCCTGCAGCCTCGCTTTTCAGCGGGCCCTACTATTTCCTCGAGCAGCTCGGCTTCCGCAAAATCATCGACTCGACCTTCATGATGGCGAGCCTGATCCAGCGCGATCCCGACATGGAGGACGTTCGAAAATATTTCCGCGCGCTTCGCAGAGCCCAGCGCGATATCGATCTCCGTCCTGATCTCTACACGCACCACTACAAGAGAGAATTTCCGGTCCGCTTCCACAACATGATGGACACGCGCCGCTGGGGCCCCGGTGAACGCATCGTCTTCGAGCCATACACCAAGGAAGTGTTCGAGGAGTCGTTTCACTGGATTGCCGAGCACCACATTTTCCCTGAAGGCACCATGGGCTCTGGCAACTACGAAAGCTCCTGCGTTTCGCTCGCCTCGAAGTAGCGGCGAGCTCAGTTCAGGAACGAAAGACTCTCTCGTTGTGCCACGCGATCTGGTCAGCCGATGGCTGCAGGGCAGGGCTATCCGGAACCGAAATCATGTTGCCGCGCAGCGAATAGTATTCCTTGCCGTTGTCGAACTCAGACTTGATCCGCCCGCTGACCTCGAGCCGGTAGTCGCGCGTGATCGTCAAATAACCGCGGTCGAACAGCGTGTGCACGTCTTGGCGCAGGAGGAGCCCGTTGCTCGGATCGTGGCTGCCGCCTTTGCCATATGGTCGGATGTGAGCCGCTTCAAGCACGTGGAGTATATGTGAGCCAGTCACCGCGCACCGGCGCTTGTACGAGTCCGTGACAATGACTCGAAACGCTCCTTGTCCTAACCTGGGAAAAACTGTTTGAGGCTCTCCGAAGCGCGGGCCCGAGATCGAGACCACTTCTGATTCTTTGGCGGACTTTCCGTGCAAACGAATTTCAACCTCAGACCACAGCCGGAAGCCTGCTTCTTCATCGGTTGAATAGCTTTTTCCGCGCACAATTTCTCGGCGCCAGTCGGAGGCCGGAATCCACTCGTCTTGTTCGAAGAAAAACGGGCTCTGCAGAAGAATGCATCCAATCTGATAGTCTTCTTCAAGGTTCGGCGGAATTTTACGATAGCGTTCGAGCCTGGACCTCATTTCCTCCTCGGTTTGCGCGCCGTTCTTAATACCGAATGTGGCCCACGCATAGCTTACTGGCAGGACAGTGTAGTGGCTAAAGAAGCCTCCCCCGACTACGAAGTTCCGAGGGCTGTGAAGCTTGAAAAGGAGTGGCTCACCAGGAGAGAGCACGCGAAACGCGCTCGTCGCTGTCGGCTGCCAGAAGTTCAACTCGTCAGGCGCGATTCCCTTTAGGTGCTTAAACCACTCCCAATCGGTGATCGCAACGTAAAATTTCACGTTTCTTCGCGTAGTTTTGCGCCGACGGTACACAACTGTATCAAAGTCAATCTGGCGATTGCAGCTTGACCCGCGAATTCCCGGTTTTCTCAGATCCGGGTGACGCCCCCCGGGCCGCCGCGGCGACGCCGAGTGGTAAGATGCGTTGTCCTGCTAGGATCTGTCGGTGACCATAGAACGCGAAAAACTTGAAGCCGATGTGCTCGTCATCGGCGCCGGCCCCGCGGGGCTCTCGTGCGCGCTGCACCTCGCGAATCTGATCGAGCAGCACACGGCCGCGAAAAAATCTCCGCCACTTTCGACTGAAAATATCTACGTCCTCGAAAAGGCGCGGGAAATCGGAGCGCACCAGCTCTCGGGCGCGATCATGGACCCCCGCGGCCTGCGCGAACTGGTCCCCGACTTCGAGAAATCCGCGCCGCTCGATACGCCCGTCACCGGCGACGCGGCCTACGTTTTCACCGAGAAAGGCGCGCACAAACTTCCGATCACTCCTCCTCCACTCGCCAATCACGGCAACTACATCGTTTCGCTCAACAAGCTCGTGAAATGGCTCGGCGGTCTGGTCGAAAAAAAGGGCATCAACCTCTTCACGCAATTCGCGGGTAGGGAACTGATATACGAAAACCGCGGCATCGCTGGAGTCATCACCGAGGACAAAGGCGTCGACAAGAACGGCAAGCCCAAGGACAACTTCACGCCCGGCTACGAATTGCGCGCGAAAGTCACCGTGCTCGCCGAAGGCCCGCGCGGCTCGCTCACGAAAGACCTCGTCGCGC